>CDZI01057003.1_pt1 | contig 267314 bp, 205 predicted proteins | sample 554811 | NCBI WGS metagenome assembly CDZI01 (sample SAMEA3182110, study PRJEB8094) | gut metagenome | biome: human; feature: gut; material: Stool; isolation source: human stools | place: Canada | collected 2013-04-23
TAGCTCAGTTGGTAGAGCAGCTGACTCTTAATCAGTTTGTCCACGGTTCGAGCCCGTGACGGGGTACCATCCGGTTGTTCCTGCAAGGAACGCCATCATTCCTGTGCCTCGTTAGCTCAGTTGGTAGAGCAGCTGACTCTTAATCAGTTTGTCCACGGTTCGAGCCCGTGACGGGGTACCATCCGGTTGTTCCTGCAAGGAACGCCATCATTCCTGTGCCTCGTTAGCTCAGTTGGTAGAGCAGCTGACTCTTAATCAGTTTGTCCACGGTTCGAGCCCGTGACGGGGTACCATCCGGTTGTTCCTGCAAGGAACGCCATCATTCCTGTGCCTCGTTAGCTCAGTTGGTAGAGCAGCTGACTCTTAATCAGTTTGTCCACGGTTCGAGCCCGTGACGGGGTACCATCCGGTTGTTCCTGCAAGGAACGCCATCATTCCTGTGCCTCGTTAGCTCAGTTGGTAGAGCAGCTGACTCTTAATCAGTTTGTCCACGGTTCGAGCCCGTGACGGGGTACCATTTCTTTTCTAGTCCGGCTTGCTGATGGCAAAGCCGGATTTTATTTATTGCAAAATAAGGGAATAGAGAGACGAATTGAGGAAATTCTTCTGAATTTGAAGAAGGTGACAACGTCAGCATGGGGAGGCTGGCGGGGCATTTCCTGCCTTAGCCTCCTGTCTCATCGATGCTTGAAATTCCCTTTCTGCTGGAAGCGCTTTTCGATTGATTCATCATGGCCATGATTGACTTTTCATCCAGCGCTGCGCCGGAAAATAATAATAGGGGATATTTTTCAAATGTTTATCGGGCGGTTAAAGTTTTTCAATATGCGCTCATATAGGTGAATCTGTTCGAATGACCCCTTCCCGGTGGTTGATACGGTTTTGGGGCGCCGGGAATGTTCAGAAAAGGGAGTTCCGGGCATTCATGTTCTGAAGCTGGCTTTCTGGACAATTTCTCCTTTTGGTTGCGCGGCCCGTTCCAGTAGTGTACGAATGCCGCAGTGAAGGAGCGGAACGTTCAGGATTGTTTTATAGCTCAGTATTTCTCCGTGGAGAAAGGCAACGGGGGCCGTCCTGAAACCTGGGAACGATTGAAAGAGGTTTTGATGGACAACTTGCAGAAACGGCAGGCAGGCCATGAGGGCCGGCTGCCGGGGGGATTCGCTTTTTCCTTGAGGGAAGAGGATGCCTGCCGGGCTGTTACTCCTTCCGTGCTGGAAGGATTGCTGGGGCGTTTCCTGACGGACGCCCGCCGTTCCGGGACGGTGTATACCCCCGGTTTTCTTGTTCGCTGGATGGCCCGGGAGGCGATATCTTCCTGGCTGGAATCCAGATTGCCTTCTCCCAGGAGCGGTGATGAAGAAGCCGGGTTGCTGGGAAGTATCCGTGTGCTGGATTTATCCGTAGGGGCCGGAGCATTCACCATGGGAATGCTCCGGGAGCTTGTCGCCCGCAGAAAGCTTCTGGAACCGGATTGCCCGGAGCCCGATTTAATCCGCGCCGTTTTGGAAGAGAATATTTACGGAGTGGATGTTTGCGCGGAGGCATTGGAGGTGGCCCGTTTCCGTTTTCGTTGCGCATGGTTGGCCGCCGGAGGAAAGGGGGATTTACGGGATCGCCTGTTGTGCGGGGACAGTCTGGATATGTCTGCGTCCGGCGTCTGGCGTCAGGGTCTTTCAACGGTGATGGAGGAAGGAGGCTTTGACCTGGTGATCGGCAATCCCCCTTTTGTCGGAGAAAAAGGGAACAAGGAATTATTTGACCGTTTGAAATGTTCTTCTCTTGCTTCCTACTGCTCTTCCCGCATGGATTACTGGTACGTGTTTGCCTGTGTGGGGCTGGATGCCCTGAAGCGGGGGGGCGTAATGCATCTGGTCGTTCCCAACAAGTGGATGTCTAATGCGGGAGCCGCCTCTCTCCGCCGCAAGCTGCTGGAAGATTGCGGTTTGCTGCGCCTGTCGGATTTCGGAGCCTGCCGCGTGTTTGAATCCGCCCGCGTCCATACCATGACTGTTCTGGCGGAGAAAAAGGGAGAGGGAGGCGGACGCCTGGTTCCGGAATACCGCCGTTTTGGCGGCTCCGTGAATGACGTGGAGTCATTTCTGGAACATGAGCCGTACCGTCGGTTTCCCTTGCCGGAAGATGCCGGAGCGTGTGTCAGGGAAGGATTGTCCTTCTGCTCTGCAGCAGAGCGGCATCTTCTGGAAAAGATGGAGGCATGCCGGAATTTCAGGCTGGACGCCGCAAAGGAAATGACGCAGGGGATTGTGCCGAATCCTGACGTCGTTTCCTCCCGTGCTCTGGAGAATCTGGGTCCGGAAACAGTGCGGCGGTTCGGAATCCGGAGAGGGGATGGGGTGTTCGTCATGCCTAAGGGGTATGTTGACCAGCTGCCGGAACAGGAGCGGCGTTTTCTCAAGCCTTTGTATGAACCTGTCCAGGCTGGGCGGTATGCGCTGAACGCTCCGGAGAAGGTGCTGTTATATCTGATCCCGTCCAACGGAGCGGAGCAGGCCGTTACGCTTTTGCGCCATTTGGAAAAGTTCCGTCCTCTGATGGAGGCCCGGCGGGAAACCCGCATGGGCCGCATGAAATATTACCATGTGCACTGGCCCCGGCAGGAACGTTTTTTCCGTCCCGGCCCCAAAATCCTGGCTGTCAGGAAGTGTGCACGTCCAACCTTTTCCTATACGGAAAAGGAGGCTTATGTGATGATGGCATTCAACGTGATTCGCTCGGAACGCGTGAGCATGAAATATCTGGCGGCCCTGTTCAATTCACGCCTGATGCAGTTTTGGTTTCTCCGCCGGGGGAAAATGCAGGGGGATTTTTTCCAGATGGATACCGCCCCTGTCCTCCGGGCCCCCATCCGCGTGCCCGGCCTTCCCCTGTTGCGGGAGGCGGAAAGGCTGGCGGACGCGCTCGCGGTTCGCTATTGTCCGGAAGAAGATGAGCGGATGAATGAGCTGATGGAAGACATTTACGGCCTTTCCCCGCAGGAGCGGGAGGTAGTTATTCAGGCATGTTCCTCCATGCGGGCCGGGAGGGAAAGCTTGCCGGAATGATGCGTTGGAGCCGGTAAACGTTAGCGATGATGCCAGGGAACTTCATTATGGTTTCTCCATCGCGTCGGGAATGATGAGGAATAACCCCATTCGTCAGGCCGATGATATTTCCCGGAGGGGCAGGGCGTACCGCTGCATCCACCATTGCCGTTCTTTGTAACAACCCTTTCAGAAACCTTTGATGTCGAAAGGAACATCCGGGCTTGATTTTCGAAGGCGGCTCCTTAAGATGTGCGCCCGATTTGTTTGTTTAGCCTATGATGAAGCTTGTTTTTCCGGGGATGTCCCTGTTGGCCGTTTGCTGGTGTGCCGCCTTTCCTTCGGCGGAAGCCGGTGTGGGAGCAGCTCAGTCCCAGCCGGTTTCCGGGGAATCTCTGCCGTCCCTGTGCCGTGTGCTGGATCGCGGTCCGGTGCTGTACCGGAATGATTCCTCATGGATCAGGAAGGTGAAGCTGACGCTGATTGGACAGTATCAGGCAGCAGCCGTCAGCCCCAATGGAGCCAATAAATTCTGCGCTTCTTCCGGCGGCCATAACAACGGGTGGAGGCGCGCTTACCTGGGCGGCGACATCCTGATGGGGGACGGTTCCTGGCGCCTGTCCAATCTGACGAATGTGGGGGATTTGGAAGGCCGGCACCGTGAAGTGCGGGGAGAATGGATCGGCAGCCATACGGAGTGGTCCCTGTATGAACTTTATCTGGAAAAGACCATGTCCGGCGTCAAGCTCAGGGCCGGAAAGCTGACGCCTCACCTGACGTCGGAATATTGCCTGGCTTCCTCACGGATTAAAACAGTGGAAAGGTCCGCCCTGTGCAATGAATTAATCCCAATTTCCAACTGGGGGCTGGAGGCCAATTTTCAGAAGGATGCCAAGAGCCTGTACCATTCCTACGGCGTTTACCTGAATGCGAACGGTACGGATTTGAAGGATGAAATCCAGTTTCATTCCGCGGACAACCTGTTTCTCCTGAACGCCATGAAGTGGAAGGTGGCTTCTCCCATGTGGGATAGCCAGTTTCTGGGTTACCAGTATGCCCATAATTTTACGGAATGGCGGGGAAGGAAAATCCCCTCCGCGTCCGACTACTGCGGAACGGGGGCGCAGGACGTGATTTCCCTGAGCTGGGACGCCAGCCGCGGCGCTTTCTCCATCATGGGGAATTTGCTGGCAGGCGTGGGAATTGTAGGCCAGCCCGGGGCAAAGAATGTGTACGGACTGGTGTTGCAGCCCGTTTACCGGATTTCCCCGCATCTTGAGGGCGTCTTCCAATACCAGTGTTCCTTTGGGAACCGTTCTGTGAAGCTGAATACCCGTTATGTGCCCAGCGTCACCCATTATCCCGCATGGGTGGACAGCATGCATTCCTTTTACCTGGGGCTGAATTGCTATCTGTGTCCGGAGGCTGTCAATGCGGTCAAGCTGATGCTGGCTGTAGAGTATGTCACCAGCCATGTGGATTCGGCAACGGCCAAAGCCTTTAACGGATGGTCTGTCTTCGGGGCTGTCCGCTTCAAGTTCTGAGGCTTTCTGCCCACTTCTATTGTAATTTTTTCAATAACGTGGGCTGATAGGCCGGAAGAGCCGGGATTGGGACGTACCCGGGCGGGAGCTGGTCCCAGACGGGATGCATGGGCTGGGTATCCGCCTCAAAAACGGTTCCGTTAAAGGATTTGATGATGGTGCGGATGGCTCCGGACGGGGCCGGCTGCACTACCAGGGGGCGCGGAGCCGATTCCGGAAGATTCATGTGCAGGTTGACTTCCTCTTCATTCCAGGCGGGCCAGGAATCGGAAGGCATGGGGATTTCACGAATTTCCGTATTGGCGGCGGAACGGGGCGTATGGAAAAAGGGGCTGTCCGGATCCCCGTCGTTCAGCCAGACTTCCTCATCCGGCGTTTCGGTTGTGATGACTATTTCTTCCTGGTTTTCCGCATGGTGAAACTCATAACCAGACCGTTCATGGACGTCCCTTTCCGTTTTGTCGTCATTCATGTGGATGCTGATGGCCGGTTTGCTTTTGGAAGCTTCGTGGGGACTATGGGATTGGAAAAGGGCGGCCTGCCGCTTCAGGGTTTCCGGAGATGTGCCGCGCGCGTATTTGGGGAAGAAAACGCTTTTGGTATCTATTTTGCCGGGATGTACTTTTACCGGTTCATCCGACAGCTCAAAGATGTATTTTACGGGAAGTTCCGTCGCGGAACCCCGGCAGGAAAAACTTACCAGGAACGCCGGGCCCAGGCATGTCAAGAGATACAGGGGCAGAATGAATTTCATCAGAGGTAGAACTGGTTTCAGTAGAGCAAAAAGAGGGAAATATTCAATGCAAAAAGAGGAAATCCGGCTCTCCGGCTTCGCGCTTCCGTGGCGTGCGGATGCGGCGTTTCCGTCATTTCTCTTCTTGGCAGCCTGGTGAGGTTGTCTTATGGTAAGGGTCATGATGAAACAAGTTGTCTCTTTATGTGCGGCTTCCTTCGCCTTCTTTTTTTTGAGCGGATGTGACCGCGCCCCTTCTTCCGGGGAAAAGCGGGCTTCCTCTGCTGCGGAACGGGAAAAGCCGTCTGCGGTGCGGAAAGAGGCGGAAACATGGAGAGCGCGTCTGGACGCTGCTGTTGCCGGCGCCGTCCGCGAGAAGGAAAATGGCAGCGAGCATGTAAAAGCCCTCAATGATGTGGCTGCCCTGTATGCGGAGGGATTGCAGAATGGCTGGGTTCATCCGCTGGACGTGCGGGCCTGGTGTGATTCCGTGGCGGAGACCGGGTCCGGGTATTCCGGGGAAACGGTCATTGGCGCCATGTTCCTGTATGGGACGGGTATCAAGCGTGATGCCGTAGCGGCCAGGGAGTGGTTTGAGTACGGGCTTGCCCGCCCGGGAACCCAGCGGGGGAACGCCTTGTACATGTTGGGAATGATGTATTTCAAGGGGGATGGCGCGGATCAGGATCTGAACAAGGCTCTGGGGCTGTGGCACAAAGCGGCGGATGAGGAACATCCGGCTGCCATGGGGTTGCTGGGCCGGGCTTACATGGAGGGGAAGATGGGTTTTGAGAAGGATGCCGCTTCCGGCCTGGCGCTGCTGGAAAAGGCCGCCAATGGAGGGAATACGCCTTCGTCCGTTTATCTGGGGAACATTTACGCAAAGGGACAGGGAGTGGCGCGGGATATGGAGCGTGCCATGAAGTGGTATGAACAGGCGGCTTCTGCCGGAGACGCCCATTCCCAGTATATCGTGGGACTGGCTTATCTGGAAGGTTCCGGCGTGTCTGCGGATGAGGGCAAGGCGTTCAACTGGCTCCGGCTGGCCGCCGGGCAGGACCACGTCAACGCCATGCTGATGCTTTCCGTCTGCTACAGCACCGGAAAGGGGACCCCTCAGGATGCGGATATGGCGGAAGTCTGGAAAAAGAAAGCGCTTCAACTGAATGCGGAGCGCGAGGGCGGTTCAGCTCCGCAGACGCAGAAACATTAGCTTTCCCTGATTTCCCTGTTCAGGAAATCCAAAGCTTTCCTCCGTTCCAGAATAACGTTTCCCCTGGAGTCCGGAATGACCAGCAGGCCGTCCCGGTGTTCCAGTATGGCGTGCATCATGGCGAATACATGGCCCAGGGCATATTCGTCTTCCAGAATGAAGCGCAGCATTTTGGTGCGGTTCCCTATCTGCCGGAGGGCCGCGCCGTCCCTTTTGAACGCCTGGCGCGCGTCGTCCGTTTCCATGACCCAGAATACGTCCAGCTGGGATTCCCCCTCTTCATCCAGATATTCTCCTTCCAGCACATGGTCCGGAGCGTTTTCCGGCGCACCGGAAAGGTTCAGCCGGAAACAGCCGTCCAGGCGGAACATGCTCTCCTGCAATTCCTCTGCGGCCGGCAGAGGGGCATCCTGAATGAAAAGCCAGAATTCCTGTTCGTCCGGGGCGGGGGAAGCGTGCATCATGGGATGATTGTGGCATTCCCTCCTTGTTTTCCCACCCGGATTTGTGACATTGAGGCGGCGCGTGCGGATTTTTGGATGTTCAAGAGCTTTCTTCCCGATTAAAAACAGGGCCATGAGTATTCCCGTAATGATGACGATTGCCGGTTCCGACTGCTCCGCGGGGGCCGGGCTCCAGGCTGACCTAAAAGCGGCACATGCCATGGGGGCGTTTGCGCTTACGGCCGTCACCTGCGTCGTGTCCGAGGCGCCCGGGACAGTGCGCGGCATTCAGGAGGTGGACCCTGCGCTGGTGGCTGACCAGGTGCGCATCAATCTGGAACATTTTCCCGTGCGCGCCGTGAAGACGGGCATGCTGTATTCCCCGGCTATCGTCCGTGCGGTGCATGAGGTGCTGGCCGGAGCGGATGTCCCCGTTGTGGTGGACCCGGTTATGATCGCCACGGCGGGAGACCGCCTGATGCGGGAAGAGGCGGTGGCCGTTTACGAAGAGCTCCTGCTGCCGGGAGCGGCGTTGCTTACTCCCAATTTGGATGAGGCTGCCGTCCTGCTCCGTTCTTCTGTTAATCCGGGCAGGGATGAACTGCCGGAGGCCGCCGCGCGCCTCGCCGTCAGGTACGGATGCCCCGTCCTTCTGAAGGGCGGCCATCTGGAGGGGGACTGCCGGGACGTGCTGTCCGGCCCGGACGGCTGCCTGCTGGGGCAATGGGAGCGTCCGCGCGTACAGGAGGTGAGTACTCACGGAACGGGCTGTTCCCTGTCCGCCGCCGTCGCGGCGCGGCTGGCCGCCGGGGATGGACTGGTTGCAGCGGTGGAGCGCGGCCTGGAATTCATCGCTTCCGCCATCCGGAACCATCTGCGCTGGGAACAGCCGGTCCGGGTGGATGCGCTGAAATTGTGGTAAAACCTCCTTCGCTCCGGTTGTCTTCCTTTCCCGCGCGGGGTGGGAAAACCGGGGCCTGCCGCCGCCTTTCTGTGCCTTAATAACGCTTTGTGCTTGCGTATGGGAGGTGGGGTTGGTAGTTGTATCCACGCCCATGTGCTACATGGAGCTTTTAAGAATTAGTAAATATCATAGCAATTATCACTATGGGACAGCAAATCCGCAAAGTCACCAAGCGCCGCAGACGTATTGAATACCTCAAGCGTAAGAAGGAACAGTCCAAGTTGAATTCCAATGCGCCTATCCGTCTGGCCGTTCCCGTTGCCAAGGATGCCAAGCCTGCCGCCAAGGAAGCTCCCGCCAAAAAGACTGCGGCCAAGGCCCCGGCCAAAAAGACTGAAACCAAGGTTGCCGCCGCCAAGAAGGCTCCCGCCAAAAAGCCGGTTGCCAAGAAGGCCGCTGAACCCGCCGCCGAATAATTGCCCGGGCGGAGGTTTCCCCTCCGTGCATCAATCAGACAGTTTTACAAGCCGCCGTGCGATTGCATGGCGGTTTTTTTGCATGTCCGGGCTTCCTGTATTTTCCCGGAGCGGGAAGAGGTGGCGCGGCTTTCCCGGTGATGCGCGCCGTGCGTATTCTCAAGCCGGCGGTTGATCTGTGTTTCCCTGTTTCCGGGGAAGGCCTTTTCCGGGGTTTTATGGAAAAGCATTGACACTGTTTTTATGATGCGTACAAATAAAATAGCGTCGTTTATCTTTACTTTATGCGCCACCGTACTGCAGACACTCCCAAAGGGCACCGCAATTACGTCATCATTGCGTGTGACGTGCTTCTTTTCCTGGCTATGCTCAAGTGGCTTCCCGTAGAGCCGGAGGTGGCCAGGGGGCTTGCTGTTCTTACCTTTATCGGCATCCTGTGGCTGACGGAAGCCCTGCACGTAACCGTAACCTCCCTGCTGGTGCCGGTGCTTGCCATGTTTATGGGGATTCTGCCGGGGGAGAAAGCTCTGTCCGGTTTTGCGGACCCTACCATTTTTCTGTTTTTCGGGGGCTTTGCCCTGGCCGGGGCTCTTCACGAACAGAAAATTGATGCCTGGCTGGCGGGAAAAATCCTCCGGATGGCCCGCGGGAGCCTGGGGATGGCCCTGATTCTGATTTTCCTGGCTACGGCGTTTCTTTCCATGTGGATGTCCAATACGGCCACGGCGGCGATGATGCTTCCTCTGGTGATCGGCCTTCTGGACCGCGTTCCGGCGGAAAAACTTAAGACGACGGCTCCTTTTGCCATCCTGGGGGTGGCGTACAGCGCCTCCATCGGCGGCATGGGAACGCTGGTAGGGTCTCCTCCCAACGCCATTGCGGCGCATGAACTCGGCATGGGGTTTGCGGAATGGTTCCGGATTGCCATGCCCATTGTCCTGGTGTTCGGGGTGATTGTTTTCTTCCTGATGTATCTGTTCCTCCGCCCGAATCTGGGGATGCATGTGGATATGGAGCCGGCGGAAGGGGAAAACGCGGAGGCCCGGTTGAATGCCAGGCAGGTGCGTGTTCTTATTCTCTTCGTGCTGGTGGCCGGGAGCTGGATGTGCAGCAGTTTCCTTTCCTCTGCTCTGGGCGGCATTCCGTCCATGGACACGCTCATCGCGCTGAGCGCTGCGGTGCTGCTGCCGCTGTGCGGGGTGATCAACTGGGGCGGCATCGCCAAAAATACGGACTGGGGCGTCCTGCTTTTATTCGGAGGCGGCATCACGCTCAGCAGCATCCTCGTCCAGACGGGGGCGGCAGGATTCCTGGCGGATCAGGTATCTTCTCTCGCCATGGGGCAGAGCCCCATCATCATTCTGCTCATCATCAGCCTCTTCATCACGTCGCTGACGGAATTCTGTTCCAATACGGCCAGCGCCGCCCTGGTGGCCCCGCTGATGGTCACGGTGGCCTCCGCCATGGGCATGTCTGCTACGCCGCTGGTGCTTCTGGTAGGCATAGGCGCTTCCTGCGCCTTCATGCTCCCCGTTTCCACTCCTCCCAACGCTCTGGCCTTCGCGACGGGAAAATTCCCTCAGATGACCATGGTAAAGGTGGGGCTGCTGATTAACGTGGTGCTCGTGTTCGTGAAGGCTTTTTGGGCCTGGATATTCTGGATGTAGGAGGAATGGGAAACTGTGCGGGAGCCGTTTTCCCCTTTCGGAAGTGTCATTCGGCCTGCTTCGCGGGGGCGGGGGCTCCCTGCTCCTTTTCCTGAAGTTTCCGCGCCGCTTTTTTGTCCAGCCTGGCGAGCTTGGCAATCAGGTAGAAGAAGGAAGGAATGAAAAATACCCCGATGAAGACGGCTGTAATCATGCCGCCAATGACCCCGACGCCTACCACCTGCCGCGCCGCTGCGCCCGCTCCCGTGGCGACGGCCAGAGGAAGGCAGCCCATGATAAAGGCGATGCTGGTCATCAGGATGGGGCGCAGGCGGATTCTGGCCGCATCCAGGGTGGCCGTGAGCAGGTCCGTGCCCTGCCGGAGTTCCAGCACGGCGAATTCCACGATGAGGATGGCGTTTTTGGCTGCCAGGGCAATCAGGACGATGAGGCCGATTTCCGAATAAATGTTGAGGTCCAGCCCGGTTATCCACAGGGCCAGAAATGCTCCCAGGATGGCAATGGGGGCAGTCATGAAGACGGCTACGGGCAGGGACCAGCTCTCATACAGGGAGGCCAGAATCAGAAAGACAAACACGGCTGATGCCGCGAAAATCATGCCGATGGTGATGCCTTTCTGCGCCTGTTTTTCCTGGTAGCTCATTCCGGAATAGTCGTATCCCATGCCGGACGGCATGGTTTGGGCAAAAACTTCTTCCAGGGCGTTCATGACTTGGCCGGAGGAATAGCCCGGAGCCGGGGTGACGTTGAGCTGGGAACTGTTGAACATATTCTGGCGGATCAGGAATTCCGGGGCCCAGCCATGCGTGACGTTGATTACGGAATCCAGGGGAACCGGGTCTCCTTCATTGTTGCGCACATAGAACATGGAAAGCTTGTCGATGCTGTCCCGGTACGGTGCGTCCGCCTGCATGTACACCTGCCATTCCTGTCCGTAAATATTGAAGTTGTTCAGGAAGGTGCTTCCCATGTAGGCCTGGATGGTGGCGTAAATCTCATCCACGTCCATATTCTGGAGAGTGGCCTGCTCCGTGTTTACATTCAGGTTGTACTGAAGGTTGGAGGGAGACATGAAATTGCTGATGCCCGCTATTTCCGGCCTCTTTTCCGCCGCCTCGATGAATTTGGACGTGTTGGCGGCCAGGAATTTTTCCCCGATGCCCTGGCGGTCCTCCAGCAGGAATGTGACATCCCCGGACGTTCCTACGCCAGGCAGGGGCGGCGGCGGAACCACATACGCCACGCCGGAGGAAATTTCCGCGTTCAGCCTGCTTTTCAGGCGTGCGGCGATGCCGTCCGCCGTCATGCCCGGAGCAGTCCGTTCGGACCAGGGTTTCAGGGAGATGAAGAAGAAGGAGTTGGAGGAGCTTTGGACGGAGCTGATGAGGTTGAAGCCGTTTACGGTAGTCACTACGTCCACGCCCGGATCCTCCCTGATGATTTTTTCAATCCGCGCGGCGGTGTCCGCCGTGACGTTCAGGGATGTATTGTCCGGCAGTTCCACGCCGCCGAACAGGTAGCCCTGGTCTTCATTGGGAAGGAATCCGCTGGGAATAAGCTTGGCCAGGGGAAAGAGAAGGGCGGTCATGGCGGCCAGCAGCAGGATGGACAGCCACATGTGCCGGATAAGCCTGGCGCAGATTTCCACGTACCAGTCGCGCGCCTTGTTGAACCCCTTGTTGAACAATTTGAAAAAAGGCCCCAGCAGGGGAATGGAGTCAGCTTTTCCCCCTTTCAGCAGCCCGGCGGACAGGGTGGGGCTGAGGGACAGGGCGCAGAAGGCGGAAATGATGATGGACATGCCGATGGTCACGGCGAACTGTTCAAACAGTTTGCCTGTGACGCCGGGCAGCAGCAGCGTGGGGATAAAGACGCAGGAAATCACCAGCGCCGTGCTGACGATGGGGCCGGATACTTCCTTCATGGCCGCAATGGTGGCCTGGAGGGGCTTTTCTCCGTTGGAAATATGGTTCTTCACCGCTTCCACCACCACAATGGCATCGTCCACGACCAGGCCGATGGCCAGCACCAGCCCCATCAGGCAGATGGTATTGATGGAAAAACCGAACAATGGAAAGGCGATGAAAGCGCCCACGATAGACACTGGAACGGCAAAGGCCGGAATCAGCGTGCCGCGCCAGCCCTGGAGGAAAATGAAAACCACCAGCACCACCAGGCCCAGGGCAATCACCAGCGTGCTGACGATGTCTTCAATCCCGGCGCGGACGGCCAGCGTGGAGTCCAGGGAAACGAGGTAATCCATGCCGGGCGGCATATCCGTATTTTTCAGCAGGTCTTTGATATTGTCCACCAGCTGGATGGCGTTTCCGCCGGGCGCCTCGTAAATGCCGATGGAAGCGGCGGGCATGCCGTTTACGGAAGAACTGAGGCTGTAAGTTTCCGAGCCCAGTTCCACGCGGGCGATATCTCCCACTCTTACGATGGAACTGTCCTGCCCGCGCACCACGATATTTTCGAATTCCTTCACGCTGGTCAGGCGTCCGGGCGCTTTTACGGTGAAGGAAAGCTGCTGGTCCGGCGGGGCGGGCTGCGCGCCTATCTTGCCCGCGGGATTTACGGCATTCTGGGCCTGGACGGCTAGCATCACGTCACGGGCCGTAATATTCAGGGCGGCCATCTTTTCCGGGTTCAGCCAGATGCGCATGGCGTAGCGGCCGGCTCCGAACACCTGCACGTCTCCTACTCCGGGCACGCGCTTGATGGCGTCCACCATATTGATATAGGCGTAATTGGCCAGCCAGAGGCCGTCATAAGTCCCCTGGGGGGAATAGAGGCTGACGACCAGGGCGGGCAGCCCGCTTGTCTTGCGGAGGGAGACTCCCAGCGCGCTGACTTCCGACGGCAGCTGGGAGGTGGCCTGCCCGTAGCGCAGGTAGGAAAGAACCTGGTCCATGTTGGCTTCCGTGCCGATTTCAAAAAGGATCATCATGCTCATTTGCCCGTTGTTGGTGTTGACGGAAGTCATGTAGGACATGCCGTCTACGCCGGACATTTGCTGTTCGATGGGGGATGCGATAGACTTGACCACCGTTTCACAGTCCGCTCCGGGATAAGTGGCCGTCACCTGGATGGAGGGGGGAATGATGTCCGGGTACTCGGAGATGGGCAGGCGCAGAATGGAAAAGGCCCCCAGCAGGACAATGATGACGGAGAGGCAGATGGAAAGGATGGGGCGCTTAATGAAGAAATCAGCCATGGCGGGAGGAGCTTATTGGTTGCTGGCGGGTACCGCTTTCAGGCGGGCGGTCGGATTTCTGGAGGCTGCTTCCGCCTGGAGAAGACCGTCCACGACCACTTTGCTTTGGGGGGTGAGGGAATCCGGTTTCAGGGGAGTAACCTGCTGCCGGTCTCCAAGCTGCGTTCCGGCTTGTACGGGGATGATGGAAGGGTGGTTGCCCTCATCCAGAACAATCACGAAAAAGCGCCCCTGTGTCGAAAGAAGGGATTTTGCCGGAACGGTCAGCGCGTTTTTGACGGTGGCCAGCCGGGCCGTGGCGATGATGAACATGCCGGGGCGCAGCAGATAGTCCGCATTGGGAAGGTTGGCCTGTACGCGGATGGTGCCTGTCTGGGGATTGAACGCCCGGTCAATGGCAACTACCGTGGCTTGTTCCGGGTATTTGGTGCCGTCTTTCAGCGTAATGTCCAGCTTGCTGCCCGTCTGGACGCCTTCATTCCCGTTTTTCCCCGCCTGCTGAATCCATTCCTGCTGGGTGACGGCGAAATTGACGCGGATGGGATTGACGGAGGAGACGACGGCAAGGGGGCCGCTTTCCGGGCTGACCAGGTCGCCGATGTTTGTCCTGGAAATGCCGGCTATTCCGTCAAAAGGCGCGTACAGCACCGTATAGGAAAGATTTTTTTCAGCCAGGGCCAGGGCCGCCGCAGCCTGCTGCACCTGCGCTTCCGCGGCCAGGGCGGAGAGGCGCGTATCCTCGTATTTCTGTTTGGAAATGGCGTTCTCCGCGGCCAGGGGCCTGTAAATTTCCGCGTCGTAATTCAACTGCTGTAGCTGGGCCTGCGCCTGGGCCAGGGTGGCTTTGGCCTTGGATACCTGGTCCCTGAACGTGGAATCGTCAATGCGGAAGAGAACTTCCCCTTTCTTCACAATAGCGCCATTGGCGTAATTCTGCGTTTGAAGGTAGCCCGTAATCTGGGGGACGATGGAGGCGTTGTCCACGCCGTCCAGGTGGCCCACCCAGCTGCCCGTCACCGGAATATCCATGGTGACGGGATGTTCGTAAATAATTGTGGGCGTTTCATGCGGCGCCTGTTCCGTCTTTTTACACCCGGCAAAAAAGAGGGAAAGCAGGCAGAGGAAAACGGCGGGGCCGGAGATAGAGCCCGTCAGGCGTGTCAAGTCCATGCTGGGAGTGACACGCCCGCGGGCTTCTTTGTTGAAAGAAGGTTTCCCGGGCGGCGTCGCTGTCCGCGTCATGCGCGGGGGGGGGATTCTCCCGGACGGTTCAGGAGCGGGCGCCGGATTTATCCGGAGTGAATGCCCGCGCCAGTTCCCCGAACCACAAGACAAGGGAGGTGCCTGCGAAGATGAGGCCCCAGTCCGTCCAGCTCAGGGGCACCACGTTGAGCATCTTGCCGCCGAAGGTGACGATGAGGTACTGCCCGGCCAGGATAAGCAGGGCTACCAGGCCGAAGCCGCCAATGCTGGCGCCCATGCGTGCAAAGGCGCTCTGGTGCGTGTTGAATGCCTTGGCGTTGAACATGTTCCAGAATTGGAGCAGGACGAAAATGGTGAAAAACAGGGACAGTTCATAACCTGTCAGTTCATGTTCCGGGGTGGAGAAGTCCAGGTAGCTGCGGAAGTAGCCGCTGAGGCTGAACTGCGTGAGACTGGTAATGTCCGCATGCTTGAAATATTGCAGCAGGCCGAACAGGAAAGCGACGAACAGGATGCCCACGCCCAGGATGTTCCGGCCCATGGGGCGGGTGATGATGTGGTCCGTGGTCTTGCGCGGCGGGTCCTGCATCACGCGTTCGTCCGGCGGCAGGGAGGCCAGCGCCAGCGCGGCGAAGGTGTCCATGATGAGGTTCACCCAGAGCATCTGCGTGACGGTGAGGGGGGATTCCGTGCCCAGGAATGCGCCGATGAGCACAATGAGGCAGGCCGCCACGTTAATGGTCATCTGGAAGACGATGAAGCGCTGGATATTCCTGTACAGGGAACGCCCCCACATGACGGCGCGGGAAATGCTCATGAAGGAATTGTCCAGGATGGTGATGGCGCTGGCTTCCTTGGCTACGGTGGTGCCGTCTCCCATGGAAAGCCCCACCTGCGCGGCGTTCAGGGCGGGGGCGTCGTTGGTGCCGTCCCCGGTGACGGCCACTACCTGGTCCTTCTTCTGGAGCAGTTTGACCAGCCGTTCCTTATCCATGGGCCTGGCGCGGCACATGATTTTCAGGTCCATCACGCGGTCCAGCAGTTCCGCGTCCGGAGTCTGCTCAAACTCCACACCCGTCATCAGACGGTCCGGCGTGTCCTCCTCCGTCCACAGACCGATCTGGCGCCCTATTTCCCGTGCGGTGCCGGGGGTATCCCCTGTGACGATCTTGATGCGGATGCCCGCGTCCATGCAGTCCTTCACGGCTTGGGGCACATCGTCCCGGACGGGGTCGGAAATGGCGGCGATGCCCAGATAAACCAGATCCTTGCGGATGATGCGGCCGTCCTCGAATACCGGGGCGTCATCCTCCAGAACGCGGTACGCGAAGCCCAGCGTGCGCATGGCCTGGTTCTGGTAGGCCAGGAGCTGTTCCTCAATGGCGGGGCGCATGTCTGCGGCGGGAACCTGGCCTTCCGGAGTCAGGACAGTGGAGCAAAGGCCCAGCACGATTTCCGGCGCGCCTTTCACGTAAAGGACTTTTTTGCCCAGCAGGGGGGATTCCGCCACGGTGGCCATGTACTTGCGTTCCGTGGAGAAAGTAAGCTGTTCCAGCACGCGGGCGTTTTCCCGCAGGTCCAGGTAATTCACGCCCAGCCCGTGCAGCCACAGGAGGAGCGCTCCTTCCGTGGGGTTGCCCAGGGCCCTGATATGTTCCGGGTCCGCGTAATCCAGAAAGGCGGTGGAGTTGACGGCGATTCCTTCCCGGATCAGGTTCCCCAGCTCGTTTTCCGCCGGGGTGGCGTCCCCCAACCCGTAAAAATCCGCCTTGTACACGTTCATCTGGTTGCGCGTCAGGGTGCCCGTCTTGTCTGTGCAGATGACGGTGGCGGCCCCCATGGTTTCGCAGGCGTGCATCTTGCGCACCAGGTTGTTGTTGGCGAGCATGCTCTTCATGCTCAGCGCCAGGCTCAGGGTGACGCTCATGGGCAGCCCCTCCGGCACCGTGACGACGATGACGGTTACGGCGATCATGACGGTATTCAGAATGTAGGTTCCCGCGCTCAGCCATTCCACGGGGCCCGGCAGATGGGAAAAATACAGGGTAAGCCGCCCGATGACGATGAGGGCGGCGATGGCGTAGCTGGCCCAGGTGATGAGGTCGCCCAGCCTGGAAAGCTGGCGGTTGAGGGGCGTCTGCACCTTGTTGTCTATCTGGGAACCTTCATAAACCTTGCCGTATTCCGTCCTGTCCCCCACGGAAGTCACTTCCATGACGCCGTGGCCGTCCGCCACGGTGGTTCCTTTCAGAACGTGGTTGGAGGGGTAGGTGGCATCCTTCTTGAATTCCGCTTCATCCGTGGTTTTGCCGATGAGGGGTTCCCCCGTCAGCGTGGATTCGTTGACCTGGAGGGAAACGGCTTCCAGCAGGACGCCGTCCGCCGGTACCTCCTCCCCTGTGTTCAGGATGACGATATCGCCCACCACCACATCCCGGCGGGGCAATTCGCAGATATTGCCGCCGCGGATGACCTGGACCATGGTGTCGTCATTGACCTGGTTCAGGATTTCAAACTTCCTGTTGGCGCTTACCTCGAAGGCGAAGCCCACGCAGGTGGCCAGCAGGATGGCCGCCAGGATGCCCGCGGGCTCCAGAAAGACGCTGGCCGATTCCGCTCCGGTAAGGAACTGATAGCAGGCCACGCCTACGGACAGGAGCAGGGCCACCAGCAGAATTTTGATGATGGGGTCTGAAAATTTCTCCAGAAATTGCTTCCACAGGGGTTCCTTTTCCGGGGGAGTCAGGATATTGACCCCGTATCTGGTCCGGTTTTCCTGAACCTGCTGTTCCGAAAGCCCCTGATGATGTGCTGCATTTTTCATGGTTCAGGTGCTTCTTACCTGATTGGAGCCTGTGAGAAAAGCGCGGAGGAATATTTTCAGGAGTGATGACGGGAGTTTTTTAGCGGGACGCAGCCTGCGGCCCGTGCCTTGAAAGACGGCATTGTTGTCTTGACTTTGACTATGTTCCGGAGATTCTGGAGCACCTATGTGGAATGATCTTTCTCATGGATTTTCCGTGCTGGCGGATGCCCTGGCTTTCCTTTCCCGTTCCTGGGGGTTCTGGGTTTGCGCGGGCAGTGTGGCGGGGTTGGCCGCCGTTTATGCGTGGTGGAGAAAGCGGCTGGCCCTGTGGGCGTTTGTCCTGGCGTTTCTTTCCCTGCTGGCCGTGGTGGGGCTGGCGTGCCGCCAGGCGGTGTGTCAAAAAACTTTCCTGTGGATTCATGAGCCGGACCTGCAGGCCCTTTCCGGAAAGTATGAGGTGGAATCCTCCCCCAGGGAGAGGCGTTTTTTCCGCCCTCCGGAGTTGAAGCGTTTTTTCCAGGTCAGTTCTTCCACGCTCCTCCTGAATGAAGACGGGACGTGCGAGATTTCTTCCTTTCCCCGTCCGGAGGCATGGGGCAGGTGGATTTCCCGTCCGGAAGAGAGGGAAGACCTTTCCGTGCTGGAGGAAGATCTCGTTTCTTCCTGCCGCGGAACCTGGTCCCTGGTGAAAAAGGGGGGATATTACGGTGTCTCCATCGCCTATTCCCCCGGCAGAAGCCTGATGTTGTACTTGGGCGGGGAAGGTGCGGAATGCCTGGTGATGCCGGTCAACCCTGCCGATCCGCTGGAAGCGGTGACGTTTGAAAAAACATTCTGACCCGGGCTCTGTACGGGCGGGAAAAAAGCAGGGAGGCGGGATACCCGCCTCCCTCAATATATTTTTCCAACGCCGTTCCGGCTTTGGCCGGCCGTGTGGGCCGGCTGATTTATTTAACCTTTCCTCCTTCGTACACCAGCACCTCAAAGGGCTTCAGCGTGAAGGAGATTTCCTTGTCAATGTCTACGGAACTGCCGGAGAAGCCGTCCAGCGTCCGCTGGTCGTCATAGGAATCCTTGAAGGTGATGGAGCCCTTGACGTTCGCAGGGATATCCAGAATGCTGCGCAGGGTTCCGGTCAGGCTCTTTTCCTGGTCGGAGGAATTGCGGAGAGCCAGGGTGGCCTTGTTTTTATTCCATGCGGCCCAGCCGTACACGGCCCCTTCGTTAGTTTCCTTGTTCCACGGATTGCCGCCCACCCAGTGCACGTCGTCCAAAACGTCCGCATTGCGGCGTATCCATTTGATTCCCTTGGCCAGTTCGTCCCACAGGACTCCTCCGTTGGCGTTCATCAGGTCCCGATCCACGTATAGCTCCTGGAGGGAAGTGCCGCAAGCCGTGGCGCAACGGAGTTCTTTCTTGACGTTTTCCGGATCGCGGGGCATGCAGGCCGGAGGGCCGAATTTAGTGACCATCAGGCCGTGAGTCATCATGGAATTGATGGGCATTAGCGGGGAGCCCTGCACAAAAACTTCATGCATCAGGCGGTCGCGGTAGGTGATCCATTTGTCGCGGTTGTCGCCCGCTCCGATGGTGCCGAAGTCATTCTCCTGCCTCCATACGGAATCCGCATAACGGAACCAGAAGGGGGATGCCCAGGTTCCTACAGTGCAGTTGATGTAAAGATCCCCCTTTTTCTTGCGCAGGGCGTTCAGCACGCGGATGATGCCTTCCGCATCCTCCTCGTTGCCGGGCCCCTTGGCATGGAAGTGGGTGCTGATGCCGTCGAATTTGAAGTACTTCATATTGTAGTCCTTCACCATCTGGGAGCAGCGGCCCACAAAGGCGTCAAAATATTCCTTGTTGGAAAGCTGGAAATTGCCGATCTTGTTGTCCGGATGCTTCACGTTCCAGTAAGCGAGACGCTTGCCCTTGGAGGCTCCGTAGCCCCCCACCGGACCCAGCCACGTGCCGATGCCGGCCTTTTGCCTGCCGGCGGCGGCGTCAATGCGCTTGAACCCCTGCGGGAACATTTTGTGGAAATCCCACAGGCTGTTGAATTCATCCCAGCCGTCGTCCCAGACGAAGGCGTCAATGGACATGCCGCGTTTCTGGTAAAACTGTTCCTGCCAGTCTTTCAGGACGGCCAGGCATTGTTCTTCCGTCATGCGCTTGGCGGGGTCCGAATCATTGTTGCGGTTGATGTTCAGTTCATACCAGGAATTATAATGGATGAAGGGGCGGTAGGGCATCACGCGTTCCCGTTCCATATAGGCCAGGAAGGAGCGGCGTTGCTGGCCGGGGGCAAAAATTCCGAGAACGGAGGATACGTCCCATATTTCCCCGGGCTGCAAGGTGGTTTTACGGCTCCAGAGTCCCTGGGCCAGCCGGGATTCGTCCGCCTGGGGTTCCTGCTTTTCCTCCAGCGTGCGCACGGGCAGGGAAAAGGTGATTTCCCCCTTGCTGGCAATCGGTTCGCTCTTGGTCTGGGCCCAGTAGCGCAGAATGTAATTTCCCCTGGAGGGAACCTGTACCGTGTAAGTGTTGCCGGCATTGGAATCTCCTGTGCTGCCGTTGTGGAAATCGGAGTCAAGAACGGCCCCCTTGGAAGAGAGGAGCTGCACGCCGGCAAGGTTCAGCTTATTGTTGCCCTTGTCCCCTCCCTTATACTGGAAAGTGACGGTGCATGCTCCTTTGCCGTCAATGGAAACCGGGCCTTCCGCACTGGAAACCTGTTCTCCGTACTGCTTTTTCAGTTCCTGGGGAACATTGAAATTTCCGGTCCATGAGGCTGTGGACCACTTGTCCGCTCTCCAGCTGGCGGTTTCTCCCCCTGCCGTATTTCCGGCGCCCCCCACAGTATTGATGCCCATGGGAGTTTCCAGGGCAGTGAACGCCAGGTCATTGACGATGAGCGCGCCTCTGGCGTTGCCGGAGACGGAGGGCGCCCCGGCTTTCCCTTCTACCAGGTCATATTGCATCGCTATGATGTTTTTCATCTGGATGGGCTTCGTACATGTCAGGCGGAGTTCCTGCCGCAGGTAATGGGAATGATCCCTGAGCACGGCGCGCCAGGAGATGCGAAGGGCGCCGTTCAGAGCCTGAAACGTGGCGCTGACGGCTTTTCCCGGGAAGCGGTCAGCCAGCCTGAACGCTTTGGGATTGGGCTGGAGGGCGGTGAACTTGACGTTTCCCGCTTTCAGATCGGAGGATTTAATGCTCCGTCCATCCTGAAGATTGATGATAAATAAGTCTCCCCCTGCCTTGGCGACGGGCCCCAGTTTGGAAGTCATTCCCCCGAAGGAAAGACTGCCGTTCCGAAGGATAAATTTGGCCGTCAGGATGTTATTGGAAAGAGTATAGCCGGAAGCGTCTTGTTCCGCGCTGGCTGTTCCGGGCGCGGGCCCCGGAAAGGCGACTTCTGCGGGGGATGTGGGCAGGCAGCCCAGCAGGGTTGCCATGACAAGGGGTGTTTTGAAAAATTTCATGATGAAATAATATTACAGCTAGCGGCAGGATAATTTGGGGAAGGATCTTTTTCAAGAAAAAGGTCCTGGAAATGGAGTGAAAGAAAAATGATTTTTATTGAATATGAAAATCTTATGTTGCTTTTTTGATGGCTGTGGGAAAACAACCGGATTCCAAATCCGGAGTCAACCTAACATTTCAGATATGAAAATATTATTACGATTTTTCTCTTCTGAGAAAAAGAATTTCTGTTCCTAAACAAGCAATTTCAAAACCGCTGCAAAAAAAATTATTCTGCGCCTTATTTGCGTATGTTCACAAGTTGCAGAAAATAAGAATATTACAAATTTGTTTGAAGAGTAAAAAAGTCTTATCCCCCTCTTCCCCAGTTGAGAAGAGAAAGAGCGGATTTGGAATCCGATATACAAAGGGCGGGGAATATCTCCCTAATAACTCAGTCCTGCATACATAAAAAATGAAGAAAACATTAGCATTAATGGCTATTACTGCGTGTTGTGCCGTACCGGCGTTGGCGGCTCCCGGCTCTGTTGCTCCGGAATCCGGAACGCTTTACACTTCCGGTACGCAGACGACAACTGAAGGTGTTGCATTGGGAAAAGATATGACGTTCGGAAGTCTTTCAAGCAGCGTTATTCCTGGTGATTCCATTCCTTATGGCGGTAATTTCTATGCTTCCAGTTACACGATTTCTCTCTGGCTGGATTCTTCTTCTCTTTCTACGGGATCTCAGACTGCGCTGTTCGGATATTTTGGTTCTCGGCCTACCGACAGTTACGGGGCAAACAGCCTGTACCTGGCTGCTGACGGCAAGCTTGGAATGGGGGATGGAGCCTTGACGACATCTACAGGCGCTTTTTCCCAATCCCGAGGAGACCTTTCTGAAAGTGCTATTTCTTTGACGGGCGGCTTACTGAACATCGCTTTATCCGTTACGGGAGGAAATGGAAATCAGACTGTGGATGTCTATGTGAACGGAGATTTCTTTGACTCGTTATCCTATAACGGCAACATGAACGGCAATCAGTCTTCCGTCACCAGCTGGATTAATCCCAACCTTACATGGGGTGAAATTCAATGGACGAATGAAGCTCTTGCTGAGGATCGGATTGCCGGTTTTGCCGGCCTTCAGGTTCCGGAACCGGCCTCGGCTTCTCTGGGAAGCCTGGGCCTGGCCGTTCTGATGATGCGCCGCCGCCGTTCCTGACGGTTTTCCACCAGAGAACTGGTCAATTCACAGGCCGCTGCCTGACAAAGGCGGCGGCCTTATTATTTCTTATATTGGGGGATAACCGCAGGTATTGTCCCTGGTGCGGAAAAGGCGGGAAGATGACACATAAGGATGAATCCATTAGAGATTGACGGTGTCTAATCTGCATGTACAGGGTAGCCGATCAGATTGTTGAAATTTTGGAGAAGGCGGGAGTTAAGCGGATTTACGGCATTGTGGGGGATAGCCTGAACCCCGTTACGGACGCTTTGAGGAGGAGGAAGACCATTGAATGGATTCATGTGCGGCATGAGGAAGTGGCGGCTTTTGCCGCGAGCGCGGAAGCCCAGCTGAGCGGGAGTCTGGCTGTATGCTGCGGCAGCAGCGGCCCCGGAAACCTCCATTTGATCAACGGCCTGTTTGACGCCCACCGGAACCATGCCCCGGTGCTGGCCATTGCCTCCCATATCCCACAGAGCCAGGTAGGCATGGAATATTTCCAGGCCACGCATCCGGAACAGCTTTTCAAAGAATGCAGCGCATATGCGGAACTGGTTTCGGAAGCTTCCCAGGCCCCGTGCATTTTGATGTCCGCCATTCAGCACGCGTGGGCCAGGCGCGACGTAGGCGTCGTCGTCTTGCCCGGAGACATTGCGGACGCCCCCGCGGAGATGAAGAATCTGGTGCATCCTCCTTCCTACACGCGGGAGAATGTTGTTCCTGAACATGAATCCGTATCCCTTTTGGCACGGATGCTTGACGACCACCGCCGCATTACTTTCTTTTGCGGCGCCGGCTGCGCAGGAGCGGAAGACAAGGTCGTCCGGCTCGCGCACCGCCTGAAAGCTCCGATTGCCTACACATGGAGGGGAAAGGATTATTTTGAACATGACAATCCCCTGGGCATCGGCATGACGGGGCTGCTGGGATGGGGAGATGCCTACAAGGCCATGCATGAAAGCGACATGCTCGTGTTGTGGGGGACGGATTTTCCCTATTTCAATTTCATTCCCACCAAACCTGAAATCGTGCAGATTGACAGGCGCGGTGAAGTGCTGGGCCGCCGCTGCCGCCTGGACCTGGGTATTTGCGGGGATGTTTCCGTCACGGCGGAGGCGTTGCTGAACATGGTGCAGGAAAAGACGGATTCCGGGCATTTGGACGCCGCCCTGAAACGCCACGCCAGGGACGTGAAAGAGATGAACGCCTATATGGAAGGAAATGACAAGGAATCTCCCATCCGGCCGGAACAGCTCACGACCGCCCTGAACAGGCATGCGGCATCCGACGCCGTATTTACGGTAGATACCGGCACCCCCTGTATCTGGAGCGCAAGGTTCCTGTGCGCTACGCTTGGCAGGAGGACGCTGGCTTCCTTCAATCATGGCTCCATGGCCAATGCCATGCCAATGGCTATTGGGGCGCAGATGGAATACCCCGGACGGCAGGTAATTGCCCTGTGCGGAGATGGCGGCCTGTCCATGCTGCTGGGGGATCTCATCACGATTGTCCAGTACAGGCTGCCGGTGAAAATCGTGGTGTATAACAATGACTGTCTGGATTTCATCCAATTGGAGATGCAGGCGGCCGGGCTGATTCCGTGGCAGATCAACCTGAACAATCCCTCTTTTGCCGCCGTGGCGGATGCCGTCGGCATCAAGGGGTTTTTATTGGACAAATCCAGTCAGGTGGACCAGATGGTGAACATGTTCTTGAATTATCCGGGCGCCGCTCTGCTGGACGCGCATGTGGACAGGGACGCCCTTGCCCTGCCTCCCTATATCAGTATGGGTCAGGCGGCGGACTTTTCCCTTGCCATGATGAAGCAGACGCTGGCCGGGGAAGTGAAGCAGGTATGGAACACCCTGGCCGGAAACAGGAAGCTGTTCAAACCGTGATGCCCTGCGGGCAAGGAGAGGACACCGGGAAGGGAAGCGGCTCTTTGTTTATGGTTACTCCATGGAAAGGGCTTTTTTCAGCGCTTCCGTCACGATTTTCGGGTTGGCTTTGCCTTTGGCGGCCTTCATGACCTGGCCGGTAAGCCAGTTCAGGAGTTTTTCATTGCCCCCCTGTATTTCCGCCACCTTGTCCGGATTGGCGGAAATGACTTCCCGCACGATGCCGTCCAGAAAAGAGGAATCCGCCTTTTCAAAGCCCAGCAGCTTGGCGGCCTGCGCTGCGGCGAGGGCCGGCTCATCCCACATTTTGGCGAATACGTCCTTGGCCTGGTTGTTGGAAACGGTGCCGTCGTCAATAATGGCGATCAGCTCCCGGATGGCGCCGGGTTTCACCGGGCATTCAGACGGGCGCATGCCTTTTTCATTCAGCACGGCGGAAATGTTGTTAATCACCCAGTTGGCGATTTTTTTGCCGCTGGCGGTTCCCCGCGCCGCTTCTTCAAAAAAGTGTGCCAGTTCCAGGTCTCCCACCAGCACGTTGGCGTCGTATTCGCTCAGGCCGTATTCTTCCATGAAGCGTTTCTGCCGTTCCTGAGGCAGTTCGGGAATCTGACCGCGCACTTTCTCCACCAGCGGGGCCGTGCGTACGGGAACCAGATCTGGACAGGGGAAGTAACGGTAATCGTGCGCGTCTTCCTTGGTTCGCATGACGACGCTTTCTCCGCGTTCGTCGTCCCAGCGGCGGGTGGACTGGATTTGAGGAATGCCCATGTCCAGTTCTTCCGCCTGGCGCCGGATTTCATAATGAAGGGCTCTGCGGACGGCGGACATGGAGTTGATGTTCTTCATTTCCACCTTGGCGCCCAATTCCTCCTGCCCGTGGGGACGCAGGGAAATATTCACATCGCACCGCATCTGGCCCTTTTCCATGTCCGCGTCGGAGATATCCCCGTAATTCAGAATCTGCTGGAGGGACTTGAGGTAGGCGTAGGCTTCTTCCGGGGTGTCGATGTCCGGCTCGGAAACGATTTCCATCAGGGCGGACCCCGCACGGTTGTAGTCGATCAGGGAATAATTGGCATGATGGGTAATCTTCGCCGCGTCTTCTTCCAGATGGATGCGGGTCAGCTTCACGGTGCGGAAAGGAGGGACGCCGGCTTTGATCACGTCATTCGGATAGGACCAGGGGTACAGGGGCACTTCCCCTCCCAGGCACAGCGGAAGATCCAGCTGGGAGGTCTGGTAATTTTTAGCCATGTCCGGATAGAAATAATTCTTGCGGTCCCATTGGGAAATCTCCGGGCTGGAACATCCCAGCATCAGGCCGGTCAGCAGCGTGCGTTCAATGGCGAACTCATTCAGGACGGGCAGGGCGCCCGGCAGCCCCAGGCAGGTGGGGCACACGCGCGTATTGGGTTCAAAGCCAAAGCCGGTCTCGCAGGAGCAGAACATTTTGCTCTTTGTCTTGATCTGGCAGTGGACTTCCAGGCCAATGGTCACGATGTAATCTGAAATTGCCATAAATTCGGAACGCTTGAAGATCGCGGAAACTGTACGGAACCCTTTTCTCCCTGTCCAGTAAAAAGGCCTGCGGGGGAGAGCGGAGGGTTTTCAGACTAAGAATGATGATTGATTTGGAGGGGGGATTTTGTGGCGGAGGTGGGGAGGCGTTTAAGTTCTTCTCCGTCCCGGTAGATGCCGGCGTGCATTTCTTCCGTCAGGAAGGCCGTGTCCCTGGGCGAATCAAGCCAGTGAAGGGGGCCGGATATTCCTTCAAAGCGATGTAGTTTTGGAGGGGAACAAGATGAACTGCCGATTTCCGGCCTGTTGCTCTGGTGATTACTTCCATGTCACGGAGTTCTCCACTCTGCCTCCTCCACTCTTTTTATAAGATGCCCAGTTCCTTAAGCTGCTGGATGGGGCGTTCCGGCCAGAGCTTGTTGGCGATGGGGCTGGCGGGGCTTGGGTGGAGCAACGTGCCGATGGTGAAGCTTTTGCCGGGGAGCCGGGAGGCGGCGTCCCGCAGCTTCTGCGTGGCGTAGGCTCCCACCCCCACCAGCGTGTGGGGATTCAGGATGGTGATGAGGGAAAGCAGGTGTTCCATACATACTGCGTCCACGGCGGCGCGCTGTTCCGTCGGCAGTTTGTCCGGCGTGATGTTGGCTCCGGTGGCTCCCATCCAGATCAGCGGACAGTAATTGGCCACGTAATTGTGACGGAAGAAATTTTCCGCAGTGCCGAAAGCTTCCGCGAAAAGTCCCCAGAGGCGGCGGCCGCTGACTTCCGACCTGGGGCAGCCGAACCCCTCCACGGGACGTTTGGGGTGGGTATGTTCCGGCCGCCCGACTTCTCCGCGGATGTGCAGCCAGTTGACGACGGCGTCCACTTCCCCGAAGGGGACGCCTGTCTGAGCCATGCCGAAGGGGCCGGGATTCATGCCCAGGAACAGATGGCTCTTTTCCCCGTTTCCGTAGGTGCGCACATACTGTTCATGCGGCCCCCATGCATAGGTGAGAGGGTTGTAGGTAACATGGACCGGGGCTTCGAACCGGAGCTTCTCCGTGCCGTCCCGGAGGGCGGTCGTGGCTTTCAGAATGGCTGCTGCAGTGTCGTTCATGCCTCCGCATCATGAAGCGTTGCCGTTTATTGCGCCAGTAAAAACTCCGCGCTTGCATTATTTGTTCCGCCCGGTAACATTTCCCCCCGGACAAGTTAACCTTATTACTTATGAGTGGAATAGCCATTATGACGTCTGGCGGCGATGCCGCCGGAATGAACCCGGCGATCAAGGCGGCAGTGGATCATGCCCGCCAGCTTGGGATGAACCCGTACGTTGTTTATGACGGCTTGGAAGGGCTGATCGATGGAAAAATCAAGGAAGCCACCCGGGAACTGACCAACGATATGATCTACAGGGGCGGAACTCTCCTCCGTTCCTCACGATCCAAGCGCTTTTTCGACTACGAATTCCGCAAGCAGGCCTACGAACATCTGAAGAAACGCAACATCGACAAGCTCATCATCATGGGCGGGGACGGTTCCTTCCGCGCCCTGAACGACTTTTTCAATGATTTTGAAGTGCCTTTTGCCGGTATTCCGGCCACGATTGACAACGACATTGCCGGCACGGACTACTGCCTGGGCGTGGATACGGCCCAGAACGTGATTCTGGATTGCATTGATTCCGTTCGTGATACGGCCCGTTCCCATCACCGCGCTTTCGTGATTGAAACGATGGGCCGGGACTGCGGCTATCTGGCGATGACCACCGCTCTTTGCAGCGCGGCGGATATCTGCATTGTCCCTGAAATTCCGTATGACCTGGAATCCATTTACAAGCGCCTCCAGCCTGTCATCAATGAGGAAGGAAGCTGCATCATTGCCGTGGTGGCGGAAGGCACCCGCGTGGCGCAGTACCTGACCCGCTGGCTGACGGAACGCGCCGGCATGGATACCCGCCTGACCGTGCTGGGCCATGTGCAGCGCGGCGGTTCCCCCACTGCCCGTGACCGCCTGATGGGCACCCGCTTTGCCACCCGCGCCGTGGAAGCTCTGAACAACGGGGACATCAACCAGATCATGGTGTATCATGACGGCCAGTACGGCTATGCCTCCCTGGATTCCGTTGCCGGGCAGCAGTACTCCGTGAACCAGGATATCATCAACCTTTGCCGGGAGCTGAGCTGCTAGCCGTTTCAGCGGTTACGGAACCCGCTTTTTCCCGCCCATGCCGCCACGTTCCCGCGGCATGGGCGGATTTGTTTTGAAAAAAAACACCGTTGCTGTATGATGGCGCCGCATCTTTCCCTGAAAACAGTGCTATGAAAGTTATCGTTACGGGCGGCGCCGGATTCATCGGCTCCAATCTGGTCAGGCTGCTGCTGGAGCGCGGCCATGAAGTCCTGAATATTGACGCCCTGACCTATGCCGGCAACATCCATTCCCTGGACGGCTCGGCGGATTCTCCGGCATACCGCTTTCTGCACGCCGACGTCCGGGACGCTTCCCTGATGCGGCGCACTTTGCGGGAGTACGCTCCGGACTGGGTGATGCACCTGGCGGCGGAATCCCATGTGGACCGTTCCATTGACGATCCGGGAAATTTTATGACCACCAACGTCATGGGCACTTTTTCCATGCTTCAGGCCGCTCTGGAATATTACCGTTCCCTGGAGGGAGAGAAAAAGGAGCGTTTCCGCTTCCACCACATTTCCACGGATGAAGTGTACGGCTCCCTGGGAAAGGAAGGCCTGTTCACGGAGTCCACGCCGTATCGCCCCCATTCCCCGTATTCCGCCAGCAAGGCCTCCAGCGACCACCTGGTGCGCGCTTGGCACGATACGTACGGGCTTCCCGCGCTGATCACCAACTGTTCCAACAATTACGGCCCCTACCAGTTCCCGGAAAAGCTGATACCCGTCGTTATCCTGAAAGCGCTGGGCGGGGAATCCATTCCTGTATACGGCAAAGGGGAAAACGTGCGGGACTGGCTGTATGTGGGGGATCACTGCGAGGCGCTGCTGACGGTCGTTTCCTGCGGAAAACCGGGGGAAACGTACAACATCGGCGGCAATAACGAGAAAACCAATCTGGAGCTGGTGGAGCTGCTGTGTTCCCATCTGGATGAACTGCGGCCCCGGCCGGACGGCCGGAGCTACCGGGAGCAAATCTCCTTTGTGCAGGACAGGCCGGGCCATGACCTGCGCTATGCGATTGACGCTTCCAAAATACGGAGGGAATTGGGATGGACTCCGCGCCAGGACCATTCTTCCGGATTCAGAAAGACCATTCAGTGGTATCTGGACCATGAGGAATGGTGGCGGGGCATCCTGTCCGGGGAATACCGCCTGGAACGTCTTGGAACCAATGGCTAGGAATTTGATATGAAGGGTATTGTTCTGGCCGGGGGAAGCGGCACGCGGCTGCATCCCGTTACGCTTTCCGTCAGCAAGCAATTGCTGCCCGTTTATGATAAGCCAATGGTTTATTATCCCATCTCCGTGCTGATGCTGGCCGGAATACGGGAAATCCTTGTTATTTCCACGCCCCGGGATCTGCCCCTGTACCGGGATTTGCTGGGGGACGGCAGCAGGTTCGGCGTTTCCTTTGAATACAGGGAACAACCCAGGCCGGAGGGATTGGCTCAGGCCTTTATTATTGGAGAGGAGTTCATAGGAAAGGATTCCGTAGCCCTGGTGCTGGGGGACAATATTTTTTACGGGCGCGGCCTGACGGAGAAGCTGAGGCGGGCCGCCGAACTGACGAGCGGAGCGACCATTTTCGGTTACCAGGTGCATGACCCGCAGCGTTTCGGGGTAGTGGAATTCAATGAGGAGGGGAAGGCGGTTTCCATTGAGGAAAAACCGCTCCGGCCCAAATCGGATATTGCGGTGACGGGCCTCTATTTTTACGACAACCGGGTGGTGGAGATAGCCAAAAGGATTCCCAAGTCCTCCCGGGGCGAGTTGGAAATTACCTCCGTGAATCAGGAATACCTGAAGCAGGGCCTGTTGCGCGTGGAAAAGCTGGCGCGCGGCTATACGTGGCTGGATACGGGCACGCACGATACCCTTCTGGAGGCTTCCATGTTCGTTCGCACGTTGGAGCACCACCAGGGGTTCAAGGTGGCGTGCCTGGAGGAGATTGCCTTTAATAACGGCTGGATTTCCCCGGAAACGCTGCGTTCCCAGGCCGGAGCCATGAATAATAACGGTTATGGCCGGTATTTGGATGAATTGGTGAAATAGGGCTGTCTGGGGTCTGCAAAGGAAATGGAAGGGGCGCCCCTGCAAATCCCGCGGTTTTCCGTGGGGGCGGTTTGCTTCCCGGCGATGCTTTCCATGCGGTGGCCGTACTTGCGGAAATTTCCGGCCGTTGTTTGCTCAAAACCGTAAAAGCCTTTCATGCCGGGATGCGGCAGCCGGGTTGGAAGAAGGCTGCCGTGAGCGGTTCGCGTATTCATGCCGCGGACTGGGGGTAACCCCTTCCAACTGGCTGCAAACATGAAGGCAGGGGGGAAGTCAGGGACGGTTGCCCGGCATGGAGGGATCAATCGGTTCCGGCATGGAGGCTATGGACATGACATTTTTGAACAGGCGCCGCGCCAGAATGACGGAAAGGGCCGCCAGCATGATTTCCAGGCCGCAGGACAAAAGAACGGCCAGCCATGCAACTGGCGCTGCCAGGGAGGGAACTGCTGTGGTCAGGAATTGACGCAACAGGACGGCAAGAAAAAACAGGGCGCTCTGCAAACCGCATCCTGCCGCCGAGATGCCCCAGGCCAGGAATAATCTCCTGCCTGCGGCGTCGTATCCCGCCGTATAAGGGAAGGAAAAGAAAGAAATGACGGACGCCAGAAGGAGGAAGGCCTCCCAAACCCTGTCCATTTCCGTATATTGCGATGAGGCGGGCATGCCCGCAAACGGAATGAGGAGCGCGTACAGGGCGGGCAGCAAGGCCAGCATGCTCAGATTTCTTGTTATCTTGTTTCCCCGGGAGGCCAGCAGAACTCTGGCGCCCCAGAACATGAGGAAGGACAGGGAAAGGATGGAGAGCAATTCCGCCCCTGTTCCTAAAAGCAGGAAGGGCGCGGCTGTCCGGGGAGAGCGGAGGAAAAAAGGCATGAACAGATGGATGAGGGCTGCTGCTGCTGCGCCCGCGCCGAAAAGAACGGCGCAGACTTTGATGAAAGCCCTGGCTGCCGGGTAAATCATCCAGTTCATGGTGAAGAAAAGGAGTAGAGGGGATAGAAAAAAGGAAAAGGACCGCTCCCTTTGCGGAAGCGGTCCTGAGGGGTTAACGTGAATTCATGGATGCTAATGCGAATGACGGCATGCGGAATTACTTATACTGGGCCCAGTCGACATTCTTCATGTCTCCGCTTCTGGCCAGTTCGGCGTGCATGCCCAAAGCGGCCCTGATGGATTGCGGCGTCTGGGCTTTGCCGTCGGACAGCTTCAGATAATCCCAGAGGATGTTTTTGTAATCCGGGTGGACGCAGTTTTCAATAATGGTCTGGGCCCGTTCTTTCGGGCTCTTGCCGCGCAGGTCCGCGACCCCCTGCTCGGTAATAATGATATTGACGTCATGTTCCGTATGGTCATGGTGGGAAACCATGGGGACGATGGCGCTGATCTTGCCGTCCTTGGCAACGGACGGGCAGGTGAAAATGGAGATGTAGGCGTTGCGCGTGAAGTCGCCGGATCCGCCGATGCCGTTCATCATCTTCGTGCCGCCAATGTGCGTGGAGTTGACGTTCCCGTAAATGTCGGCTTCAATGGCGGTGTTGATGGAGATGACGCCGAGACGGCGGATAACTTCCGGGCTGTTGGATATTTCCGAGGGACGGAGCACCAGTTTGTCGCGGAAAAAGTCCATATCCCTGTAAATGCCTTCCAGGCAGTCGTTCGTCACGGTCAGGGAGCAGGCGCTGCCGAATTTCACGCGGCCTTCCCGAATCAGGCCGATGACGGAGTTCTGGATGACTTCCGTGTACATCTCGAACGCGGGAATCGTCTTGTCGCGGCCCAGGGCGCCCAGCACCGCGTTTGCGATGTTGCCTACGCCGGACTGGAGAGGCAGGAACGTGGAGGGAATGATGCCCCGTTTCATGTCGGCAGCCAGGAAATCGGCCACGTTCTGCCCGATTTTATCAGTCAGGGGATCCGCTGCGGCGAAGGAACGGGCTTCATCCGGCCAGTTGGTTTCCACAACGCCCACAATCTTTTTCGGGTCAACCTGGATGTACGGCTTGCCGATGCGGTCGCTGGGTTTGAAGATGGAGATTTCGCGGCGGTAGGGAGGATCCAGGGGTTCGTAAACGTCGTGCAGGCCCATGGCGCTCTTGCTGTGGGCGGCATTTAATTCCACGATAATTTTGTCTGCCAGGCGGCAGATGGTGGGAGCGATCCCGCCCGCGGCCGTCAGGTAAATTTTGCCGTCGGCCGTGACTTCACAGGCTTCAATAATGGCGATGTCCACGTTGCCCATGAACCCGTAGCGCACTTTCTGGGCCATCTGGGACAAATGGATGTCATTATAGGCGATTTCCCCGTTGTTCACCGCCTTGCGGAAATCAACGTTGGTGGTGTAGGGAGCGCGGTAGCGGATTGCCTTGGCCCGGGAAAGGATCCCGTCGCAGGAATCGCCGGTGGAAGCGCCGGTGAAGACGCTCACCTGGAAAGGGTTCCCCTTCTCATGTTCCGCTTCTGCGATTTTTGCCAGCGCGGCCGTAACGGCCTTGGCCGTTCCGGCGGGCGTGAATCCGCTCAGCCCAATATGGTGGCCATGCTTGATCAGGCTTGCTGCTTCTTCTGGTGTCAGTACCTTGTAACTCATGTCAGTGATTTTTGTTGGATGAAAAAAGAAAGAAACCCCGTGTAAAAACGGAGCGGTAGGCTCATTCTTCGAGGAGCCTGTTGATCAGGTGCGCCGGAATGGTGCGGACGGTGCCGGCCGGAAGGGATAGCACAGGATTGCCCTGATCGTCAATCCCTGTAAAAATGCCCCGGACGGTTTCGTCATCCGTAAGAATGGAAACCGGCCTTTCTCCGGCCCATGCCCGGGACAGACCCTCCTGAAGGGAGGGGACGCCGCCGTGGGAAAAGACGGAAAGAACCTGGTTCAAATGACTGCCCAGAGAAGCCATGACGGCGTGCAGGGAAGGGCAGTCCCGAACAAGATCCGCCAGCCTTGCCGGAGGGTCCTTGATTTCCCCGGCGATGGAGGATACATCATTGAAAACATTGATGCCGATGCCGATGACGGCCATGTTCTCCGCCGGGCGTTCCACCAGTATTCCCGCCAGTTTGGATTTGCCCGCCAGCAGGTCGTTCGGCCAGCGCAGGCGCACGGAATCCAGCCCCATGCCGCGGAGCATGTTGAACAGGGCCAGCCCCGCAACCAGGGGCAAATGGCCCCAGTGCACGCCGGCCGCTGTATCCGCAGGAGCGGACAGGGGAACGGTGAAGGATGCCCACAGGCCGCCTTCCTCCCCTATCCATTTGCGGTTGAACCTGCCGCGGCCTCCTGTCTGAACGCGGCAGACGGCAATATGCCCCGGGGGCAGGGAGCGGGCCAGGTCATTGGTGGAAAAAGCCTCGGCCCATTCATGATAAGTCCAGTCGCCGCATGGTCCTTCCTCCTCCGGAGGGGTGGAAAATGAGGCTGCGGAATTCATGGGACGGGCCGAGGCCGGGAGTAATTTTCAATTCTGGTTATTTCGCCAGAGTGGCGATGTAGTAGCCCGCGATGACTGCGGTGCCGATCACGCCTGCAACGTTCGGGCCCATGGCGTGCATGAGCAGATAGTTGGAGGGGTCGTACTTCTGGCCCACATTGTGGGAGACGCGGGCTGCCATCGGGACGGCGGAGACGCCTGCGGACCCGATGAGGGGGTTGACCGGATTCTTGCGCCAGATGAGGTTCATGAGCTTGGCGGCGATGACGCCGCCCGCAGTGGCTACGCCGAAGGCGACAATGCCCAGCAGAATGATCAGCAGCGTTTCCGCCTGCAGGAAGCGGTCTCCCTGCATCGTGAGACCCACGGAGGTTCCCAGGAAGATGGTGACGATGTTGATGATTTCATTCTGGGAGGCCTGAACCAGGCGTTCCGTCACCTTGCATTCGCGCAGGAAGTTGCCGAGCATCAGCATGCCGATGAGCGGGGATGCGTCCGGAATCAGCAGAATGGTGACAATGGTTACCAGCACGGCGAAGAACAGTTTTTCGCTCTTGCTGACCGTCCGCAGGGATTTCATGCGGATGAGGCGCTCCTTCTTGGTCGTCAGCAACGCCATGATGGGCGGCTGTATCAGCGGAACCAGGGACATGTACGTGTATGCGGCCACGGCCACGGCGCCCAGCAGGTGCGGAGCCAGCTTCATCGTCAGGAAGATGGAAGTGGGGCCGTCAGCTCCGCCGATGATGCCGATGGAGGCGGCTTCATTCGGGTTGAAGCCCATGAACAGGGCCATGAAGAACGTGGCGGCTACGCCCACCTGGGCCGCCGCGCCCAGAAGCAGGGTGCGCGGTGCGGCGAGCAGCGGGCCGAAGTCCGTCAGGGCTCCTACGCCCAGGAAGATGATGGGCGGGAAAATTTCAGCCTTGATGCCCAGCCCGATCCAGTCATACAGGCCCCCGTGGATGGAGGTGACCAGCAGTTCCTGGGTATGTTGGCCTACGGCCACGTATTTGCCTGCGGCGGAAACCACCAGGGGTTCCAGCTTCTGCGTTTTCAGGTCCACGGGAACACGGTTGCCGCTGGTGTCAAAGTAATTGACGCCCTGCTGGCGGACGACGGTGGTTCCTTCTCCGTTCGTGAGCAGGAAGACCGGCTCATTGCCGTTGTCCTCCGTCACGTTCTGGAAGTCCTTCAGGTTGGGATCCACCGTCAGACTGTCGTCTCCCAGGCGGGCGGCGTCAGCTTTGGCTTTTTCCTGGGATTCCCGCACGGACTTGATTTTGGAAACGGTCAGCTGGCTGCCGGGATAAACCTGCATGGGCTGCTGCATGGTTTCCAGATACTGGGCGCGGGCTTCCGGCGTGGTCAGATTGGCCGGCACCTTGGCGGGCGTCTGCTGCAGAGGAGCCACATGAACGCGCAGGTAGCCCACGTTGTTCAGGGACGTGGAGGTTACTTCCCCCTGTTCATTGGAGGAGATGACCTGCTGGTTCAGCTGGGTGATGAGCATTCCGTTGTCCGGAATGTTGGCGATGAGGGCGCCGAAAGCAATGGGAACCATCAGGAGAGGTTCGTATTGCTTGGCTACACCCAGATACAGGAGCAGGATGGCAATGCCCCACATCCCTACCATTTGCCATGATAGGGAGAAGATGCCCATCCCCTGTAAAAAGGTGATTAATGAATCAAAAAGACTCATACGGAATGTTATTGTAGCGGTTTGTTATCTGAGTCGGAGCCAGGAACTGTTGGAGGTTCCGGGCGGTTGCCGCCGGGATTAACCGATCTTGGCCAGAGCCTGTCCTTCCTGAACCGTATCACCCGGGTTTACGCAGAAAGCGGTGAGCGTGCCGGAGGCGGGAGCGTAGATGATGGTATTCATCTTCATGGCTTCCAGCGTCAGAATCTGGTCGCCGGCCTTCACGGAGGCGCCAGCGGCCACGTCCAGGGAAACAACCTTGCCGGCAAGCGGGCTGGGCACGTCTCCGGCGCCGGCGGCGGCCGGAGCGGGCGCAGGTGCGGGAGCCGGAGCCGGGGCGGCCACGGGTGCGGATGCGGCAGGAGCGGGAGCGGCCACAGGTGCGGGGGCCGGGGCTGCGGTAGTGGAGGATACCTGGTCCAGGAGTTCTACGGATACGTCAAATACCTTGCCGTCTACGGTGATGCGAAGTTTCTTCATGATAATGTATGGTATGGAGTATTAAGTTAAATGGTTCCCGCCGGGGCGGGGGTAAGGGTGAATAATGCTGTAGTTCAACGGGAAGGCCGAATGCGGTGGGAGGCGAAGATTTCCGCCCTGCCTGCGGCCGCATAGCCGGAGCCCGGGGATTGCTTGATTTCCACAATGCGGTGGCTCATGCCGTCCAGGCCCGCGTCCACGGCGGCGGAGATGACGGCCACCATTTCCGGCGTGAGCTCCGTCATGGCGGAGTCCACCGCTGCGGAGAGGATGGCGAGCATTTCCGGCGTCATGCCCGGTTTGCCCGCCGCAGCGGGGGCGGCGGCAGGCGCGGCCACGGGAGCGGCGGTTTTGGCTTTGGCCCTGTTCTGAATGGCGGCGGCGATGGAGCCGCTGATGGTCAGAATGACGGCCAGGCCACCCAGGCACATCATGACCACCATAATGCCGACAATCTGATAGTTCAGATTGTTCATGACGTTGGCGATGCCCTGTGCAAAGGCGAGTGTTGTGAGTAACATATGATCCGTTGAGATGGATGTTAGAGCGGAATGTTGCCGTGTTTCTTGGCCGGGCGCACTTCCTTCTTGTTCAGCAGGGTGCGCAGGGCGAAGGCGATTTTGGCGCGGGTTTCTTCCGGATTGATGACTTCCGTGATCTGCCCCATGCCGGCCGCCACATACGGGTTGTAGAAGGCTTCCCGGTATTCTTCAAGGAGTTCTCCCTGGCGTTTGGCTTTTTCCGCCGGGTCTTCCACAGCCTTCAATTCACGGCCGTAGAGCACCGGAACGGCGCCTTCCGCGCCCATGACGGCGATTTCCGCGCCGGGCCAGGCGAAGACGGCGTCAGCGCCCAGGTCCTTGCAGCACATGGCGATGTAGGCGCCGCCGTAGGCTTTCCGCATGATCAGGGTGACTTTGGGCACCGTGGCCTGGGAATAGGCGAAGATGAGTTTGGCGCCGTGGCGGATAATGCCGCCCCGTTCCTGATTCTTGCCGGGCAGGAAGCCGGGCACGTCCACCAGGTTCACCAACGGAATATTGAACGCGTTGCAGAAGCGGATGAAGCGCGCGGCCTTGTCGGAGGAGTCGATATCCAGGCAGCCGGCTTTCACGTTGGGCTGGTTGGCGATGATGCCGACTACTACGCCGCAGATGCGGCCGAAGCCGACGACGACGTTTTTGGCGAAGTCCTTATGCACTTCCAGGAAGTCCCCGTTGTCCACCAGGCGGCTGATGATGGGCTGGACGTCCAGCGGCGTGCGGTTGTCGCCGGGAATCAGGTCGCTCATGCCTTCGTCTGCGCTCAGGTCAAGCGGGGTATCCAGTTTGTGGGGCGGTTCTTCCGTGTTGTTGGAAGGAAGGAAGGAAAGCAGCCTCTTCAGGATGTCCATGGCGTGCGCGTCGCTGTCCGCTACGAAATGGACGTTGCCGGACACGGTGGCGTGAATGGCGGCGGAGCCGATGTCGTCCATCGTGCATTTTTCATACGTGACCTGTTCAATCACCTTGGGGCCGGTGATGTACATGCCGGCGTTGCCGGAATTGCGCATGATGATGAAGTCCGTCAGGGCGGGGGAGTAGGCCGCGCCGCCCGCGCAGGGACCCAGAATCATGGAGATTTGCGGAACCACGCCGGAGGCAAGCACATTGTTGTAGAACACCTGGGCATAGCCGGAAAGGGCCGCCACGCCTTCCTGGAGGCGCGCGCCGCCGGAGTCGTTCACGGTCACCATCGGGATGCCGGCTTTCAGGGCGTACTTCTGGGCATCCGCAATTTTCATGGCGTGCATGTAGCCGAGGGACCCGCCCTGGGCCAGGAAGTCGGAGGCCGCGCAGGCCACCGGACGGCCGTCCACCAGGCCGAAGCCGGAAACGACGCCGTCGCCGGGGATTTCCTTCTTGCCCATGCCGAAGTTGTGGCAGTTGTGGCGCACATGCATGCCGATTTCCGAGAAGGTGCCTTCCTCAAAGAGGTACCCCATGCGGTCGCGGGCTGTCATTTCGCCCTTTTCATGTCTCTTGTCGATCTTTTCCTGACCGCCGCTGAGGATTACCTTCTTGCGGCGGCTGTTCAGATCGTCAATCAATTTGGGATCAATAGCCATTGGTATAGTGGTATGGTGAATAGGGAGAATGTTACTTGCCGCATTCGCAGCCGCCGGGGTGCTGGCAGAATTCGGTCAGGACGCCGAAGGTGCATTTGGGATGCAGGAAGGTGACCTGCGTGTTGTGGGCGCCGGGGACGGGCGGGTCGTTCAGCACGGTAAGGCCCGCTTCCTTGGCCTGGGAGATATTTCCGGCGATGTCATTGGTCTTGAAAGCGATGTGGTGGATGCCTTCCCCTTTTTTCTCAATAGCCTTGGCGATAGTGCTTTCCGGAGAGGTGGGTTCGAGCAGTTCGATGTGGACGCCGGCAACGTCAAACATGGCGACGCGGACCTTTTGAGTGGGGACTTCCTCAATGTGGGGCTCGCCGAGCCCGAGCGCATCGCGGTAATAGGGAACGGTGGCGTCAAGACTCTTGACGGCGATGCCGATATGGTCAATTTGCTGAATCATATGCGTGTGATGGTTATAGGGGAATGCAGGGGGGAGGCCTGCAATACATCAAGAGTTATTAAAGCGGATTTTTTTAAGATGTGAAGCGAAAAGCGGAAAAATGGCGAATTCGCGGCCGGCCTTTTCACCTGCTTGATTGCCCCGGAAGATGAGGTATGGTAGGGGCATGTTCAAGAGTGGATTAGCCGTGTTATTTCTGCTGGCGTCATGGTTTTCCGCCGCGTGTGCCTATGAGCTGCTGCCCGCTCATGTGGCCGTGGTTTATAACGGAAAATCCGAGCTGAGCCGCCGCATGGCCAGGGAATATGCGCGGGTGCGCGGCGTTCCGGAAGGGAATCTCGTTTCCCTGGATTGCCCCATGACCGGCGAGATTTCGCGGAAGGAGTATGAGGAGACGATCCGCGTCCCGCTGCTGGAGACGGCGCGGAAACAACGGTGGTGGGTGCCTTCCGGCATTGCGTCCTCCCCCTTGATGAACCGGAAGATTTTTGTGCTGGTGCTGATGGCGGACCTGCCGATGAAGATACGGCATGAAACGCCCGCTCCCCTTCCCGGGAAAGGCGTCAACCAGATGCAGACGGATCGCGCTGCGGTGGATTCCGAACTGGCTCTGCTGGCGGTGGGCGGTTATGAAAGGAAGTCCTGGCAGGTGAATCCCTATTTTAATAAAAGGGAGGATTTTGTGGGTTCCGGCCTTCCTTCGTTTCTGGTATGCCGCCTGGACGGACTGACGCCCGATACCTGCATGCGGCTGGTGACGGAACCGGCGAACGTGGAGAAAAAAGGTTTATGGGGGTGGGCCGTTGTGGACCGGGGCGGCCCCTATGCCCAGGGGGACCGGTGGATGGACGACGTGTTCGAGCGCGTGAGGGAGGCGGGCATTCCCGCTTATCTGGATGACTGGCCCCAGACCCTGCCGGAAAAATTCCCCTTGAGCCGGGATACGGCTCTTTACTGCGGGTGGTATGCGGGGAATGCGAACGGACCGTTTTCGGATCCTTCGTTCCGCTTCCGGCCCGGGGCGATAGCCATGCATCTGCATTCCTTCAGCGCCGCCGATTTCAAGGTCCCCGGCAGGGGGTGGAGTTCCGCCCTGCTGGAGAAGGGGGCTGCTGTGACGGTGGGAAACGTGTATGAGCCGTTCCTGGGCGCCTGCCACCGCTTTGATATTTTTGTGGACCGCCTCCTGGACGGCTATACCGTGGCGGAGGCTTCCTGGATGAGCATGCCTGTGCTGTCCTGGCAGGGGGTGGTGTTCGGAGACCCCCTGTACCGTCCATACGCCCGCATGAAGGATATGGACGTGGAGCCGACGGAAGAAGACCGTTATTTCCAGGGGTGGTGGGCTTCCTCCGTGCAGTTCGGAGACCGCTGGAAGGAGCGTTCCGCGCGTTTGATGGAGTCCGCCCGGAAGGCCTCTTTTTCCTGCCTTTATGAAGCTCTGGCGCTGGAATGCCTGTACCGGAAGGAACCGGCCCGCGCCGGAGAGCTCCTTTCCTCCGCTCTGGACGGCGCGGCTGACGCCCGCACCCGCGCGCGCCTGTTGCTGGAAATCCTGATGGCGGAACGGGCCCGGGGCGGTAACAAGGCTTTTCTGCAGCGGGCGGACGGCATCCGGGGCCTCATGTCTTCCTCCGCTTTTCTTCCGGCGCTGGAGGAATGGCTTGCCAGGGTGGCTCCGCCGCCGGCCCCGCCGAAAAAATAAATTAAGGACGTACGGCAAATTTGGATTGCCTTTTAGGGGATTATGGCTCATATTCTGTGTCCCGTAAGTTTTCCTTTTACTGATATTCACCAGCAATAGATAACACAAGATGAACATTATCAACAAAATCGAGCAAGAGCAACTCAAGGCGGATGTGACCCCATTTAACGTAGGTGATACCATCAAGGTTCACACTCGTGTTATTGAAGGCGGCAAGGAACGTATCCAGATTTTCCAGGGCATTGTGATCGCCAAGCGCGGTTCCGGCATCAATGAAGCTTTCACCGTCCGCAAAATTTCCTACGGTGAAGGCGTGGAACGCGTATTCCCCCTGCATACTCCCCGCATTGCCAAGATTGAAGTCGTGAACCGCGGCAAAGTCCGCCGCGCCAAACTTCACTATCTGCGCGGCCGCATCGGTAAGGATGCCATGATTGTGAAGTCTGCCAACCGGTAATCGGAAGAATTGCTATTTTGCTGGCCCGGCCCGCCGTGAGGCGGCGCCGGGTTTTTTATTTCTGGAGTATTGTTTTTCCTGAATGGGAAAGAGGTCCACAGGAACAACAGCCACTTCAAGATATTTCTCCGGGAGCCATATGGGGATGAGAGCGTTTTTCCGGGGTGGGGAAGGTGGAGAGGGGCGGCTGTTTCCGGTCCGGAGCAAATACGTTTTTCGGATTTTCCTCCGTCCGGGCCTGGATGGCTTCCGGAGAATGGAGCAGAAACCGGAAAATTTCATACGCGAATCCAAACCCGGAACTTAGCGCGTGACATTCCATCAGGCCCTGCCCCAACCTGATTTCCGGGAGGGGGAAAGGAAACGGGGTTTTCAGCATGGCCCCCGGAGGGGGGGCGAGCGGGTGCAGGGCTGCGCGGATAATTATTACTCCGCAGGTGCGGGAACCGGTGTGTCCTCCGCATCTTCCGGTCCGTACGCTTCCACTTCCGTCAACGCCAGGGGCTGGGAGGGATTTGCGGATTCCACGCGCAAGGCGCGCGCCTTGACTGGAGCGTCCAGTTTCCAGGAAGTGACGTTGGTGGATTTTTCCGAAGGAGTGGTGCTGAAGGTTTTTTCCGCCAGCACGTTTTTGTCATTGCCGTAGAGGATTACCTTGAATTTTTCCATAGTGCCCAGCAGCGTCAGGTTGGCCGGCGTGTAAATGACTACCTTTTCTATGGTGCGGTTGGTCTCCCTGCCGAAGTCAATGCCGAACCAGGCGGTTTTCCCTTCAACCACGCCTGTGGCGCTGATTGAAACGTCGGAAATCCTGGAGCTGGTATTGCCGTCAACGGCCTTTTTCGGACCGTAAGCTCCCAGCATGTTGCGGTTGGAACTCTGGCGAACCTTGACGCCGGGCTGAAGGCTCCAATTGATTTTGCCGGGTTCCGCGGAAACTTTGGGAACTGCCGGCGTCTGCGCCGGACGCGCGGCCGGAACAGGTGAAGGAATGGCCGCAGCGGTGTTTTGCGCGGTGGCCGGAGCGTGGCGGCGCGCGTCCCTGTTCGCTTGTCTTGCCGCTTCCGCTTTCGCGTTATTTTCCTTCTGCACCTGTTCATTATAGTCATTGCGCATTCTAACGACATCCTTCTTATACAGGATGCAGGTATAGGTCAGCACAATGCCCACGATCAGGGCCGGAATGAGATAGTAATAGATGTTGGACTGCCCTTTTTGCATGTTCAGGGCCGGAATGGCCGGGGAAGATGACGGTGGAGGGATGGAGGCCGCATTTCTTCCCGAAGGATTGGCAATGGCTTTATCCAGATCCGTGATGAAATCCCCCAGGTCCCGGTAGCGTTCCCGGGTATCCGGATTGATGGCGCGGGAGACTGCCGAATCCACGGCATCGCTGCATTTGATTAGTGAGGAGGGCATGGCGAAGCCCGCTTCCATCGGCGTTTTGCGGGTAAGCAGAATGTAGAGCGCCAGCCCCAGTGCGTAAATATCCATGCCCGGCGTGAACGTGGTTTCCGCTCCGGTGACCCACTCCGGAGAGGCGAAGTCCCCCATGTCCACCGGAGGTTGGGCAGGATAAATATTGATGGGCAGCAGCAGGGCGTCTCCGCCGTCTTCGCGCAGGCAAATCAGCTTGGGCGTGATGCCCCCGTGAAAAATGTTTTTCCGGTGCAGCGTCAGCAGTCCTTCCGCCATGTTGCGCACCAGGTTGAGCGCCGCCTGGGGAGATATTTGGGGAAGGGTTTCCATATCCGCCATCCGCGGATAGGGGGGGTGTTCGGAGATGATGAAAGTAAACGGCCCCGCCTGTCCTACTTCATAAACGTGCAGGAGCCCCTGGTGGGATTGTTCCACGATGGTGAGGGAGCGGACGATGAATTCAGGATCCCAGCCGAAGATGCCGGCTTCTTCCGTGGGAACCACCCGCAGCATGACGGGAGCAAAGTTGGATTTCAGGGTAGCTGTGAAAATTTGCTGGGGGCCTTTGGCTCCGACAAGCTGAATATTTTCCAATTGGGGAAAGAGAGAGGAAATCTGGTCCATGGGAAAGGAATCGTCGGCAGACATGGAAAAGGGAGGTGGAATAGTATTGATTCCCACTCTACCTTAAATTCCCCTACGGAAGCAACTCTATAAGCGGGCATATTTTGATGGCGGGACGCCCTGATGCTGAACGGACGCCAATCATGCCCGGATGGAGCGCGCCTTTTTCCGTAACCGGCCAGTCAAATCAGGGCAGCCAGGAACAGGCCGTAATGAGCGGGGAAAATTTCAGTTGTTTCAACCGCCGCGGCGGCATGTTGCCGCAGATGCCCGCGGCAAGGTAAATCCTGTTGGGTTCCTGTTTTTTTCCGGGAGCGGCAGGGAGGGTGGATGAACGAGGGCGTTCCAACCGTTAAAGCCGGGACATACAGGAACCCGGAAACAGGATCGCCGAGGCGTGGCCGTTTGACTGGAAGATGGCTGCTGTTATCAGCAGGAACAGCAGAAGGGGGGAAGGGAAGGAGGCCTTGCATGGACAAGGAGAAACAGTCCCCTGCATCAGGGCCTTTTCAGGATGATAGGCGGCGAGGGATTGGCCTGCCATACGGGAGTGGCGGCTTTCGCGTCCGCTTCTTCGAGCGTTTTACGGCCTTTGACCTTGACCAGGTGTTCCCGGAGGATGCGCCGCAGTTCCAAGGCGGAGGCCGGGTCATCCTGCACGCTGTGCCCGGACGGAACGATTTTTTCACTGGCGCTCCAGTCCAGGTGGGATGAGTGGTACTTGACCACTCCGTCGGAGGAATTGGGAGTGTCGTTCCTGCCCCTGTCTCCAATGATGGAATGAACGGGAACATTTGGGGAGCCGCGCAGCTCCGACATGTATTTGACCAGGGATGAATTCGGGGAAAGCTGGCGGATGCTGGTCAGCTCGTCCTTCAGTTGCAGGGGGTTGAGTAGGAACATGCCGCGGCTGAGAGTGGCGATGCGGGTGACTTCTTCCAGCATGTCCGAGGGGAGGTCGATCAGGCGCTGGCCCAGTCTTCCTATCCAGTTGTCCGCGAAAGTGGAACCGCGGTGCGGGGTGGCCATGTACACGATGCGCGTGACTCCCTGGGGCGGGGAAAAGATGAAATTATTCTGGAGCCGTTCAAGCGTTTGTTCATCATAATGGAGGGGGGCCATTCCTTTCTTCCAGTTTTCCAGCGTCATTCCCTCAAACGTTTCCGGAGAAAGCTCAAATACTCCCTTCATCAGCGTCCAGGGTTTGGTGGAGTTATTGAAGCGGGTGATGAGGCCGCCCATGGAGTGTCCCACCATGACGATGTTGTTCATTTCCCTGGATGTTCCGCGGGGATTGTATTCCTGCATGAGCTCCTTCAGGGCCTGCCGCTGCCTGCTGGCCGGAATGGTCCAGGCCAGCCCGGACGGATAGCCGAAGAACCAGAATTGGTAGTTTTCCCGGATGACCGGATCCACCAGGAGACGGTTGGTCAGGTTAGCGAAGGTGGCGGGGCCGGACATCAGGCCGTGGGTGAAAACCACGGGTATTTTCCGGGGGTCATAGGGTTCGGAAAAATAAAGCCCCATCGTATTGATGGCCTTTTTGGGGCGGAATGCCCCCAGCAGTTCCGTTCCGTCTGCGTCGGAAAGCTTCCAGAAGAGAGCGATGGGGACGGAAAAATTGGCCGCCAGAGGCTGCCGCACCTTATTTTTGCCAATGAAGATGTGCTCATTCATCAGGCGCGGAATGGTGCGGAGGGTTGGTTTCCCGTCCACCATGCGGTCAAAGTCCAGAATGGCCGTCAGCGTGTGCACGTTGCCGTTGTCCTTAAGCACGTTGGCATGGGGGCGGGAACCGCCCCGGGGCGCCAGCCCCGCCAGCGGTATGCCCATTCCCTCTACCGTCACGCTTTCGCGCAGGCGGAAGGAGGGGTCCACTTCATCGGACATGAAAATGGCCTCATAGAACCACGGATTGCTGTCCCTGGCATAGGGAGATTTTTCAATGACGAAGGGAAGGCTTAGGCGCTTCTTCTCATCCATGCCGCCTTTGCGTTTGGCTTCCTTCAGGTGGGCGGCCAGCTCCCGAATGCACGCATTGTATTTTTTCCGGGCTTCCGGCCATTCCCGGCTGCGGTTGGGAGAGGAAAGAATGAGCCATGCGGCATAGGCCTCCCGGATAGCCGCGGCGTCATCCTGGTAATGGGCGTACTCCATTTCCTGCCGCTGGTGCAGGGAACAGCCGGAAAGGCTTATGGCCAGTCCTAAGAGAAGGATGGAAACCGTTTTCATGATGCGCGGTGTAAATAAGCAGGGAAGGGAGGGTTATTCAGGAGAGCATGTCCAGCGCCCGGTTCATGGATTTGAGGAAGGTCTGCACTTCCTCTTCCGTATTGTACAGGGCAAAGGAGGCGCGGGTAGTCCCGGTGGTGCCCAGGGCGCACATGAGCGGCTGGCAGCAATGGTGCCCGGTTCTTACGGCAATCCCCATCTGGTCCAGCAACGTACCCAGGTCATAGTGGTGGATGCCCCCCGCCAGGACGGAGACCACGGCGCTGTGCGGCACGTCCGGGGCCAGTACGGTCAGGCGCGGCATGGCCTTCAGGCCTTCCACCGCCATATCCGTCAGTTTCTGTTCATGGGCGGCAATGTTGTCCAGGCCCAGCCCGGAGACGTAGCGGATGGCGGCCGCCAGACCCACTGCCCCGCCAATGTTGGGCGTTCCCGCTTCATATTTGAAAGGGATGTCGTTGTAAACGGTTTTTTCAAAGGTGACTTCCTTGATCATTTCCCCACCGCCCATCCACGGCGGCAGTTTCTCCAGCAGCTCCCTTTTTCCCCACAGCGCGCCGATGCCGGTGGGCGCGTACAGCTTGTGACCGGAAAAGGCGTACAGGTCGCAGCCCAGTTCGTGAACGTCCACATTCATGTGGGAAACAGCCTGGGCTCCGTCAATCAGCACGATGGTTTCCTGCCTGTTCTCCTTGGCGAGCGCGGCCATTTCCCTCACGGGATTAACCGTTCCCAGCGTATTGGAAACGTGTCCCACGGCTACGATGCGGGTGCGTGGGGAAAGCATGTTCCGGTAAGCTTCCATGTCCAGAGTCTGGCCCGGCGTCAGGGGAACCGCTTTCAGGACGGCGCCCGTGCGTTCGCACAGCATTTGCCAGGGAACGATATTGGAATGGTGTTCGGAAGCGGTTACGATGACTTCGTCTCCCGGTTTGACCATGCCGGACGCGGCGATGGTATCCGCCGCCAGGTTGATGCCCATCGTGCAGCCGGAAGTGAACAGGACTTCCGCCGTTTCCGGCGCGTTGATGAACCGCGCCACCGTTTCCCGCGATTCTTCATGCGCTTCCGTCGCGAGCTGGCTCAGGTAGTGGGAGCCGCGGTGCACATTGGCGTTTTCCGTATCGTAGTAATGGCGGATGGCGTCCAGCACGGCCAGGGGTTTTTGCGTAGTGGCCGCATTATCCAGGTAAATGAGAGGCTTGCCGTGCACGCTGGTTTCCAGAATGGGGAACTGCGGGCGAATGGTTGCTGTGTCAAGCATGGCTATGGTACTAGTGAGGGTTCTTTGCGCAATTCATCCCAGCCTCCTTCCAGAATGAAAATGGGCGCGCGGATGCCGTATTCCGGCTTTTTCAGTTCATTGGCCACGGCCGCGCTGGAGGTGCAGTCCCTGCTGCAAAAGATGACGATGCAGAATCCCCTGTCCTCTGCCGTCATCAGGGCTTCCATGGCATTCGCCAGGAGTTCCTGGTAATTGGCATCCGCCGGACGGATGGGGTAAACGGGGGCCCGGGTGACGGTATGGCGTTCAAAGTCGTCCTGCTTTCTGGCATCTATCCAGAGGATTTTTCCCGGCCATTCCTTTAATACCTGGGAGAGGCACACGTGCCCTTCCTCCAGAGTTTCCGGGTTGCAGGGCGGCGTGCGGAACGGCTGGATGACGCGCAGATCCAGCGCGGCGACGCCTACGGCCAGCAGAAATACGGCCAGCAGGAGTTTCAGAGCGGAGGAAAAGGCGTCTCTCATGGAAGGAAGGGCGGATGTCAGTTTTCCTTGATGGCCAGGAACCCCATTTGGCGTTTGTAGCGCGGCACGGCGGAATCCGTGCGCACCCAGATGGTGTTGAAGGCCGGCCTGGCCGTGGATTTGGGAGTGACGATGATTTTATATTCCCTGCCTTTTTTCACGGTCACAGGCTCGTAGTCAAAGGCGTCTCCCGTCAAATCCACCGTGGTCAGGTTGACGGGCAGTTCTTTGGAGATGGTGATTTTTATGGTTTTGGGCGCGGCGGCCTCTCCTCTGGCCCATTCCAGCTTGCGGGGTTCCATCCGGATGATGTCCGGGATCTGCGCGCGTATGACCAGCTTGTAGGCGGAGCCGTTGGCGTACACCGTCATGTCCTTGTCCACGGTGCCGGAAAAGTTGCCGGTTTTCATTACGGCGCTGATGACGCCGGATTCCCCCGGGGCATACGTCAGCTTGTTATCCTTCGCTCCGGCGGTGGTGCAGTCGCAGGAAACGTGGATTTTACTGATGGTGACCGGGGTGCCGGAAGTGTTGGTGAAGGAGAAGGATGCCGTGATGCTGTCCTGGTCCGGAGCCACCTTTACCGGAACCACCGTTTCCTTGAAGGACAATTCATTTTTGCCGGAGGCGAGGCTCCCGCACAAAAGCAGTCCTGACAGAATAACGAGCCGGGTGGTCATGGGCGTTTCAGGATGTTTTTTCTTCTTTATTCCTGGCGGAGAAAATGCTGGCGATGAAGAAAATAATTGCCGCTACGAAGATGCAGGAGTCCGCCACATTGAAGGCGGGCCAGCGGTAGTTGAAGAGGGGGATGGTGACGTCAATGAAGTCCACCACGTAACCGTTCATCAGCTTGGTGAAGAAACCGTGCTGCTGCTCATACGGAATCAGGAAGCCCTGAATCAGGCGGTCCGTCAGGTTGCCGGCTACGCCCGCCAGCAGCAGGACATAGGCCAGCTTGAGCCATGCCGTGTGGAAGAAGTTTTTCCGGTAAAGCACGACCAGGACCACGATGGCGAGCACGGGAACTGCCAGGAAAAGATAGCTGGACCAGACGGTGCCGTTCCCCAGCCCGAAAGCAACGCCCGTGTTGTGCACGCGGGTAATGTTCATGGTTCCGTCCAGGAAGGAAATGGGTTCCAGTTCCCTCAGTTTGTTCAGGGCGTCCACCGTGTTTGGATTCAGGTCCGGGAGCCGCGCCAGTTCCGCCTCCGGCATGCGTCCGTTCGTGGCGAAGTCCAGCGTGCCGTCCGCATTGATGTGCTGGAAGCCCGGAAAGTCCGGCAGATAGGCGTACTTATGGAGCTTTTCGTTCAGGTAGTTCAGCGGGAAGCGGCGGATAATCCACAGCTTGCTGGCCTGGTCCAGCGCATACAGCCCTGCGCCCAGCAAGCTCCACCAGAGCCAGCCGGGGGGCGTCTTTTTATGGGGGGCGGGTTCTTTTTCCGTCTGGGGGTCCATATAAAGGTCGGAAAATGGAGTGGATGCGGTTCAGGAAAGAACTTCCGCGCAGCGTTCGCATACGTCCCCGCCTTCCGCCGCCGGTTCATACCGGCGGCAGCGCGGGCACATGGCATGTTCCGTTTTTGCGGCGGAGGCTGCCAGTTCCGGACCGGTTTTCACGTCAAGGTCCGCGATGATGAAGAATTCCGTGGCAAACGCCCGGTCTTCCAGAAGCGCCACGACGTCTTCGCTCTCATTCACGGGAACGGTCAGGGTAATGGATGCCTCATTATTTTTGGAAAACACCTTGGCTTTCACCTGTTCTTCAATGGCTACCTGAATGACGGACTTGATTTCCTGGAGACGGGAAATAACGGAGGTCGCCTCCTGGGTATCATATTCCGGCATGGGGGCGGGGAAGTCCTGCTCATGCACGCTGCCTTCATATCCCGCGTATTCCCAGGCTTCATCCGCCGTGAAGGCCAGGATGGGAGCCAGCAGACGGCACAGAGCCTTGAAGATGATGGTCATGGCCGTTTGTGTGGCGCGGCGGCGCACGGAGGAAGATGAGTCGCAGTACAGGCGGTCCTTGGTGGTGTCCACGTACAGGGCGGACAGGTCGCTGGTGCAGAACTGGTTGATGGCGCTGAACGCCTTGCGGAAGTCATAGGCTTCATAGGCCTTCAGCGTTTCCCTGATGACGGCGTTCAGGCGTTCCAGAATCCAGCGGTCCAGGAGGGGCATGTGTTCCGGGGCGACTGCCTGCGCGGCGAAATCGAATCCGCTGATGTTGCCCAGCAGGATGCGCAGGGTGTTGCGGAGGCGGCGGTAGGGTTCCGTCACCTGCTTGAAGAGGTCTTCCCCGAAGGGGACTTCATTTTGCCAGTCCACAGAGGCGGCCCACAGGCGCACGATGTCTGCGCCGTATTTGTCGTAGTAATAGGCCGCGTCAATGGGTTTGCCGCTCTTGGCGTCGGATTTGGAGGTTTTTTTCCCGGTGTCCTTGTCCACGACGAAGCCGTGGGTCATTACGGCCTTGTACGGAGCCTTGCCGCGCCAGGCGACGGAAAGCATCAGGGAACTCTGGAACCAGCCGCGGTGCTGGTCCGTAGCTTCCAGGTAAAGGTCCGCCGGCGCGTCCAGCCCGGGGCGGTTGTCCATGACGGCCATATGGGAACTGCCGGAATCAATCCAGACGTCCAGCGTATCCTTGCCCTTTTTCCAGGTCTTCGGCAAGCCGAGGCGTTCGCACAGGTCTTCATCGGAGAGTTCAAACCAGATGTTGGAACCGTGTTTCTCCACCATATCCGCGATTTTGCGAACCAGAGCGGCGTCCAGGACGGCTTTGCCGTTTTCGTCAAAGAAGACGGGCAGCGGCACGCCCCAGGTGCGCTGGCGGGAGATGCACCAGTCCGGCCTGGCTTCCACCGTGCCGTAAATGCGGTTGCGGCCCCAGGAGGGCAGCCACTGCACCTTGTCTATTTCTTCCAGGGCCTGCGGGCGGAGCTTGTCCATGGAGATGAAAAACTGTTCCACGGCCCGGAAAATAATAGGCGTCTTGGAACGCCAGCAGTGCGGATACTGGTGGCGGTATTCTTCCACGCCGAAGAGGTTGTTGCCCTGTTCCAGCATGGAAATGATGTCCTTGTTGGCGTCAAAGACATGTTTGCCCACCAGGGAGGGCACGCCCACTTCTTCCGTGTATTTGCCGTCGTCGTCCACGGGGGAGAGGACGGGCAGTCCGTATTGGCGTCCCACGTTATAGTCGTCCGCGCCGTGGCCGGGCGCGATGTGGACGATGCCGGTTCCGGTGTCCGTGGTGACAAAGTCCGCCAGGATGATTGTTGACGTGCGGGAAAGGAAGGGATGCCGGGCTTCGCAGTTTTCCAGTTCGGCTCCTTTGAATTCACGGATGGTTTCCGCAAGAGCCCAGCCCGTTTTCTGAGCGAAGGCATCCAGCAACTCCTTGACGATGATGAGGTTTTCCGTCTGGCCGTTCTTCATGAACCTGCCTGCCACGTAGGTGAAACGCGGATGGAGGGCGAGTCCTACGTTGGCGGGCAGCGTCCACGGAGTAGTGGTCCAGATGACCATGGAGGCTTTCAGCCCCAGGGGATTGTCCAGAAGCGGGAAGCGCACGAAAACGGAGGTGCTGACCTTTTCCTTGTAGTCGATTTCCGCTTCCGCCAGCGCCGTATAGGCCCCATAGGACCACTGGACGGGTTTGCGGCTCTGGTACACCGCTCCGTCTTCCACCAGTTTGGCGAACACGCGCAGGATGTTGGCTTCATACGCCGGCTTCATGGTCAGGTAGGGATTCTCCCAGTCGCCGAACACGCCCAGGCGGCGGAAGGAAGTGCGCTGAATGTCAATGAATCCTTTGGCGAATTCCGCACAGCGCCGGCGGATTTCCGCCGCATCCAGGTCACGGGCCTTTTGAACCACCTTGAATTCAATGGGAAGGCCGTGGCAGTCCCAGCCCGGAATATAAGGGGCAGCATAACCGGCCATGGTTTTTGATTTCAGGACCAGGTCCTTGAGAATTTTGTTCAGGGCCGTACCCATGTGCACGTCCCCGTTGGCGAAGGGGGGGCCGTCATGAAGGAGGAACCGGGGTGCGCCCTGGGCCATCCTGCGGGACAAAATGCGTTCGTACAGCCCGGTGTCTTCCCACTTTTTCAGGCGTACGGGTTCATTTTTCGTCAGATCCCCTCTCATGGGGAAACCGGTCTCCGGCAACAGGATGGTGTCTTTATAATTCTTTTCGGGCGCACTCATGCCCGGAAAAAGTATCACCGGACCCGGTTCCGGTCAACCCTGCGGTGCGGCACACCTGGGGCCTAGCGCATTCATTCCCGCCGTGTTCCGGAGGAAGTGCCCGCTCCGGAGGGCGCACCCCTGCGGGCAGAAGCCGGGGAAGGAAGAAATCCCTGTTCCCTGAGCCATTGTTCGGCGGCCTCAGGCCATTGATCCGTGGGATGCCCGCGTTTTTCCATGCCATACCCGTGGCCTCCCGTGGGATAGAGATTCAGGCTGACGGGAACCCCCTTATTCCGGCAGGCCTGTTCCATCAGCCTGCTGTTGGCGCAGGAAACGCCGTCATCCAGAGCGTGGACGAGGAAGACCGGGGGCGTCTGTTCCGTTACCTGCCGCTCCGCGGAACACATCTCCTCCAGGGCCGGGGAGGGATGGAGGCCCAATATTTTGTTGCGCGTTCCCCCGTGGGTTGTATGGGGCGCCATGGAAATGACGGGATAGATGAGCATGGAGAAATCCGGACGGGAGGAAATGTTTTTCAGCGGATTTTCCGCTTCTTCCGGAAGGGTGCGGTTCCACAGCGTAGAAGCCATGGCCGCCAGATGGCCGCCTGCGGAAAAGCCCATGACGCCGATGCGGAGAGGGTCAATTCCCAGGGAGGAGGCGTTTTCCCGCACGGTCCTCAGGGCCTGGCGGGCGTCCAGCAGGGGACCGGGAAACCTCCCCACGGCATTGTTGGTTCCTGAAACGCGGTATTTGACGATAACCCCCACCATGCCGTGTTCCGCCGCCCAGCCGGCAATGCGGCACCCTTCCTTTTCAATGGCCTGGATGGAATACCCCCCTCCCGGAAAGATACACAGGGCCGTGCGTTTGTCCTGCGGCTTCCATCCGGCGGGAAAGTGAAGCAGAACCTGCGCTTCCCCCACGTCCGTAATGTGTCCGGCGGAGGCTTGTTTTTCTTTCAGGTCCGCCGCTTTGAGCCCCAGGGAAATCCATCCGGAGTGAAAGGATTTTCCCTCTGAGGGCGGGCAGAAGGCCCCCAGCGCGGACGGTTCAGGCGGAGCGGCCCCGGCTGAAGCGCAGGCGAATGTCAGAAAAAGCGCGGAGAATAATATCTGTTTTTTGTTCATGGTTTGTTGGCCAGTGAAATGACGAGTTTGGAAAGGCCCTGCACCACTTCTGCAAACTGGGGATAGTCCAGTTTTTCAGCCGTATCGCTGGTTTCATGGTAATCGTCGCAGCGGAGGAAGGCCGTATCCGTGGCGGCAAAGGAGGGGATGCCCTCCTTCATGTATCCCCAGTCGTCAGACCAGGAAACGCCGCGGGTGTAATACGGGAACACGGCGGAACGCACCGGAAAACGGCTCAAGGCGGAAAATTCCTCCGCGCAGGAGCGTGCCAGTTTGTGGCCCGTGTTGGTGGAGAGGAAGGCAACATAGTCGCAGCGGTCCGGCAGGCCGGCCAATCCGGCAACTACGGCGGATTGGCGTTTTTTATTCACCCGGGGGGAATAGCAACCCAGCGTTTCCAGGGCAATCATGCCGATGATTTTTTTCCTGCCCGGATGATGAGAGACGGATTTGGCATGCACTGCGCTGCCCATGGCGGGCGTCTGGTAAAAAGGGGGTTCTTCATTGGCGTAGGCCACCAGGCAAACATCGTGAAGGGTGGAAGTTGCTGCAAGGGCACGTGCCGTTTCCAGCAGGGCGGCTACGCCGGAAGCGTTGTCATTGGCTCCCGGCGTTCCGGTGCGGGAAGGCCGGGCAGGACCGTGGTCGTGCCAGTTGTCCATGCCCACTTTGGTATCGTAATGCGCGCCGACGATGAGCATTTTGGGCCGGGGGGAGGTCCCTTTCTTGATGGCGATGAGATTATATGCCGTCCAGTCCTTGACGGAGCCGAATTTTCCGGAGGGTGGGATACGGACAGCCTGGCGCGTGACGGCATAACCCATTCCCTCCAGTTTTTGTTCAATGTAGCGGGCGGAACGCTCCATGGAGCCGGGGTGGTAGACGTTCCGTTCACCGATGGAATCCGCCAGGTGGAATACATGCGCTTTCAGGAGCGTTTCCGTTTGGTCCGTGTCCGGTATTTTTCCGATTCCGCGGGGAGAAAAAAGCTTGGAACAGGAGCTGAGGGCGATGCAGACCACCGCCATGAGCAGACCGAGCCTGAAGGTCATGGAAAAGAAATGCATGGCGGAAATTGAAGAGGTAACGCAGAGAGGGGAATCCTAATGGGAAAGCGGAGGAAAATCAAGACGCGCCGTTTCTCCCTTATTCATGGACAAATCCTTTTTCCTGCCTTGATGCATGAACCGGAATTTGCCCGGACGCGTAGCGGTAGCTGTGGCCTGCACCCGGCCGTTTTGCCAGGACAAGTCCACCTTAAGCCCGCCCCGCGTACGCAATCCCGTGGCGGAACCCTTCTTCCAGCCGTCTGCCAGAGCCGGAGCCAGCAGGATAACCTGGAACCCGTCCTGCATGATCCGGCTTTGGATCAGGCATTCGGCCACGCCGGAGGAAAAGCCGAAATTTCCGTCTATCTGGAACGGGGGATGGATGTCAAAAAGGTTGGAGTTGATGTAGTGCCTCAGCATGGTGTACATCCTGTCCTCTGCGGCGTTTCCGTCGCCAAGGGCGGCGTAAAGATTGATGAGCCACGCCGTGCTCCATCCGGTCCTGATGCCATTGTTTCCCATATCCGCGTACTTGCGCCGGAAATCGGCTGACTTGCGCACAGCCTCTGCGTATTCCGGCGTATTGAGAATGTCCCATTCCGTGCCGGGAAACAGGCCGTAAAGGTGGCTGATGTGCCGGTGGCCCTTCTGCATTTCTTCAAAAGGCTGCTTCCATTCCTGCACCCTTCCGTCGGGGCCGATGGCTGGCTGGGGAATTTTCCTGAGAAATTGGACGGCTTTAAGCAGAGTAGGCGTTTGTACGCCCAGCTCCCCGCAGGCGTAAATGTAATTGCGGAGGGATTCCCTGCCCAGAAGCTGGTCATGGGAAGCGCCGTTGGAAACATAGGAAAGCACGTTGGGGCCTGTTCCGTCCGGCGCGTAAAATCCGGTCTCCGGAGACACCCCCGGGCCGGAAAGGTAACGGCCCTCGCCGTCATCCTCAAACCAGGACATGATGAATCGCGCGTTGGATTCCAGAATGGGCAGCGATTTTTTAAGGTCTTCCCTGTCTCCGGTGAAGCGGTAGCTGTCCACCAGGTAGGCGCACGCCCACGCCCCGTTCATGAGGCTGGCCCCCCATTCCGGATTGTTGCCTGAAAAATAGGTGCGTTTCCAGCAATCCGTATAGTGGCCGAAGCAGAAGCCGTCCCGCTTGATGAAGCGCGCGAATTTCTCTCCGTGGGGGCGCAGGCTGCGGACAAAATCAAGATAGGAGTTCTGGAATTCTCCCAGCCCGGTGACATGGGAGGGCCACTGGTTCATCTGGCTGTTGATGTTCAGGAAATAACAGCCCATCCACGCCGCCCTCAACTCCGGATTCCATAACCCCTGTAAACCGCAGGGAAGCTGCCCCGGCCTGGTGTGGACAATCGTGCAGAAGCGGCCGAACTGGAAAAGCTGTTCCAGAAGATCCGGATCCTTCTTTCCCTGTTTGACCCGCTCCAGCCTTTGGGCGGTGGTCATGGCGGAGACCCCGGCCGGGGAATCTCCCAGATCCACCTGGCAGCGCGTCATGAGCCGGGAAAAATAATCTTCCGTTTCCGCCGCCAGTTTTTTCCATCCCGCCTTTTGCGCTTTTGCCAGGATTCGCGCGTTTTTAGCCGTCAGGGAATGCGTCAGGGGAGTTTCCGGCTTCCGGATATTGTAATCTGTGGAAATGGATGAAAGCACCAGCACTTCCCGGGCGGAATCAAGAATAATTGTTGAGCCTTTGCGAGTAATGGAGGCTCCGGGAGCCAGAATGGCCACCGTATTTTCAAACCGGGTGCCTCCGTTGCTTCCCTGTCCTTCCAGTGCCCAGCCATTCGGCTGCGCAACAATTCGGGAAGCCGGATCCGGGTGTTCCAGATTCAGGGAAACGCGGCATCCGGACGGCATTGTGCAGGCAATGTGGTAGGCGGCGCAGTCGCTGGACGGGGCCGCCAGGATTTCTGTGGTCAATTCCCCCGTGCCGAATTGGGCGCGGGTGGTTGCCTTGCCCCGCCGCATATCCAGCGTACGCTGATAGGAGGAAGGTGAGGGAAGCCCCTGGAATTCCACCTGAAGACGCCCCCCCTGCTGGTAATCCCCCGCAATGTTGCCGGGGGGAAGGATATTCTTACGGAATAGCTGATCCGCACTGCGGTATTTTCCTTCCTTGCAAAGTTCGCGCGCCTTGTCCAGAGCTTCCGCGGCGCCTTCCCTCATTTGGAAATTTTTCTTTGCGAAAATACTTCCTTCATTGAGGACGACGGTTTCCTTCGGAAAAACGCCGAAAGAGAGGATGCCCAGCCTTCCGTTGCCCGTGCCGTATCCTTCCGTCCATACCCGGGCGGGGGTGGCGGCGGTGACCTGCATGGGGGCCGGAATGGCCCGGAGTGGGACGGCTGCCGCGAAAAGGCAGAGCAGGAAGGAATGTTTCAAGGTTGCAGGGACGTTCATGGGAGAAGATAATGTTGCGTATAATAAAAGTAAAAGAAAGCTGGTGTAAAAAACGCTATTTTTTAAATCGTCTTCCGGTGCCGGCGTAAATGACTGCAAATGCAATGCTTCCCACCAGAAAGTACAGGGAGGCGGACAGGAGCACGGAGTTCTGGAGAATGATGCTGGCGAGCCAGAGCAGCATGGCGAAGGCGAGGCAGTACATGATCTTCCCCATGAACCGGCACAGCGCCTGTTCATCATACTGCTTTTTCTGCCCTCTGTTCATCATGTTGCAGCCTGCGATGAGAAAGGAACATTTCCCCATGGAAAGAATGGCTCCAAGAATCATGAAACCTGCCATCATGGCGACGGGTATCGGAACAGGTGCATCCATAAGCTGGTAAAATGAGGGAATGGGAGAACCTGGTCGTTCGACCGGGCGGGCATGCGGGGCGGCGTTTTGCGGAATACGTTGGGGAAACTGTGTTTCTTTCAGCAACGGAGAAACTCCGTTGTTCCTGCCGAAGGCTTCCGCAGGGTACGGTTACGGTTTTTTTTGACATTAAAACAGGAAACAGCAGGAACAGAACCAGGCGATGATGAGCAGGCCGCAGGTAAATTCCAGCAGCAGGCCGGCAAGCATCCCAAGCGCCGCTCCGGAACCGGCCCTGAAGGCGTCCATGATATCCTTTCTGGCAAAGATAAGTTCCGCCAGCAGCGCCCCCAGGAACGGCATGAACAAAAGGCCTACGATGGGGGAGAAAAGGAGGCTCCCCGCCACGGCGCCGATGATGGCTCCCCAGATGCCGGCGGCAGTGCTGCCGAATTTTTTGGCGCCCATGCCTCCGGAAAGCTTGTCAATGACCATGCCTCCCGCCACCAGCAGCGCCAGGACGGTCCATTCCCACCACGCCAGGTTTTCTCTGCCCATGACTCCCTGCCAGACGCACCCGGCCGCAATGATGATAATTCCGGGAAGCATGGGGATGAGCGTGCCGATCAGCCCCATGCCGAATAACAGCAGGGTGACGCACCAGACGAGGGTTTCCGAAAGGAGATGGGGCATGCTTTCCTTCTTATCAGGAAGCCGGACAGGTGGCAAGGTTTCTGCCCGGCTTGCGGATGACGAAGAAAGGAAAAAAGGGGGAGAAATTATTATTGCGGTTGTTGCGGGCGTGGTATGGAATGGCGCCTATGACTTCCACCGGTGTTTATCTATGCGGTTGCATCATGTTCTTTTGCGTTTTTTCTCAGGGGGCCACGTCTTCTCCGCCAGCCGTTTCCGCAGCGGATTCCTCCGCCGTACGCGAGCTGGCCCATTCCCTGAAGGCCCGTGTGGGCATGGCTGCGGAAATGCTGGATACGGGGGAAACCGTCATGGTGGGGGATGAGGCGGCCTATCCCATGCAGAGCGTCGTCAAATTCGTGCTGGCCTTGTCTGTCTTGAAGCGGGTGGACCAGGGCGCCATGAATCTGGAACAGATCATCCGCATACGTCCGGAACAACTGGTGAAAGATACCTGGAGCCCCCTCCGGGAGCGTTTCCCGCAAGGCGGCGATTTCTCTCTGAAGGAACTGCTGAGAGTGACTGTTCAGGAAAGCGACAACAACACCTGCGACCTCCTGTTTGGCCTTATTGGAGGGCCGCAGGCCGTGCAGAAGGATTTGAAGGAATGGGGAATTGACGGCATTAATGTCCGTTTTACGGAAGAAGAAATACACCGGAATCATGATTTGCAATATGTCAACTCAAGCCGTCCGTCGGCCATGAACTCCCTGCTCCGGGCGTTTGACGAAGGTAAAATTCTGGCAAGGGGTACACAGAATTTTCTTTGGGGTATCATGGCGGGGTGCTCTACAGGCCCTGAACGTCTGAAAGGGCAGCTGCCGCGGGATTACGTGGTGGCGCATAAAACGGGATCCGGATTCACGCTGCCGGGGGGTGGCGTTACCGCCCGCAATGACGTCGGCATCATTGTTCTTCCCAACGGCCGGAAAATGGCGGTTTCCGTGTTTATCAGGGATTCAAAGGATTCTGAATCCGCTTGTGACCGGGTGATTGCCTCCATGGCCCGCTGGCTGTGCATGGAGTGGAAGCCTGCCGCCGGAAAAGAATAACGGAATAATGCAGAATAGTCTTGGTGTCAGATTTTCAAAAGATTCTGGCTTTTGATATTCAGCACATTGCTTGGATGAGCAACAGTGGAGATTGATGAAATAATACTGAAGTAAAAAATTTCGTAAAATGATGATGAGAATGAGTGTCTCTGTTCCACGCCAATAGAAACTTTCTTCTCATATGGGCTTGAGGAGAGATAACAAAAAATAAAGCGTTTTGCTATTGCGATGATTGCATTTGGCATTTGCTAAAAATATATTTAGCATATTTATATTTTGTATTTATTGTTTCAACTGTTAAATCTTTAATGCCATTTTCTTCTAAAAGAATAATTGCTTCTACTTCTCTCAGATCGGAATAAGGGGAACAAAAAATAATATGCATTCTATCCATCGGGAAAATATAATAATTAGGCAATTCCATTATGTTTGCAAATTTTTTCAGAAGATCATAATCTGCTTTTCCATTCTGTTTTTCCCATTGTTCAATAAAAGTAGTGTATGATCTTTTTTGCAGAGTTCTCCTATACCAGCGGTCTAAACGTTTAGCCTTGAAAAGTTCTATGTAATATGAAATAACCCTGGGATATTTTTTTTATAACGGTGGTAAAGACCTAAGTGCGAATATCTTACATAATTCGTTTATCTTTTTCTATAACAGGAGATGAAATCCTTTCCAAGAACTTTTCCAATTCCAAATACAGCGGTTCTAATTCAAATACTCGAACTTCTAAACCATTCTTGTTGTCCCTTTCTTGTAACCAAAAGAGCTTCTTCGTATATTCTTCACCTCCAATTTTTTTCTTGTCAAAAAGATGAATGTGTTTGGTGTTATATGCCATGAACAATAAATAAGGTTTTTTATTTATTGCAATATGAAATATACCCAGAGTTCCTATAAAAGGAGCATCCGTTTCCGTTTTTCCATCCCGAAATAAATCGTATTTGCTGATAATTCTTGCTAATTCTTTTTTTTGTTCCAAATTTAATTTTTTAACTCGATATTTTTTATTTTCTTTAAGAAAAGATGTTTCTGCATATAAATCGATTTGTTGATATTCTTGATCTGCTGCCCCTATTTTTGAGGTAAGGCAAAAAAATAAGAATATGATTAATTTCATGATTAAATAAATTCGAAATTATGTGGGATAGTCTCGCTGTAAGATTTTCAAAATATTTTGGTTTTTGATATTCATCAATATTACTCGGATGAAAAAACAAGAGTAAACAATTACGAATTAAAATGACGATGCATAGAGACTCATAACCTGTTTAGTACATAGAAAGACATCGTTGTATTCAGATTGAACTAACCAAGCCATCAGTCTGGAATTTACAGTAAGCGAATTTGATTGATTAGATTACTCACTTTAACAGTAATATTACCGTATATAGTAGGATCCACATTGAATTTTTGCATATTGTCCGATATATAATCTAGAATTCTAAGAGCAGGAACTAGACATCTTTTGATTGATTGGGGATCTTGCTTCAGACGGATTTGTAGCGTATTCGCCAATGCATTAATTATATCTGAGTCATCTTCACTTGCTTCCGACAAAAGATACGGTTCCATAGAAGGAAAGTAAAAAGCGAATGCTTTACTTCCCATCCATTTTAAATCTTCTTCATAATATGTCGGATATTCAAAAAAAAGATTTGCGGCTTCGCTCTGGCTTTTTCCATGGAAATGTTTCAGGGCTGTTAACTCGTCAAGATTTCCTGGTGTAGGATTAATATCTTTTTTAGTTGGAATAGTTGTCATATTTGAGGGAGTGGTGGGAGGTTGTTGCATCCTGCCTTTACCGCATGTTTTGCGCATTTTGAAAAGGCTTTTATCTTATTTGTCAATTCATTTTTGTGACTGGATACGGCTGCTGCGCTCCCTTTAGTAATACTACCAGGAAGAATATAGTCACATTTTTTCTTAAAATATAACGAGCAGCCAGTAATTTCCGCTGCCCTAGCCGTCAATAATTTCAAATAATCAGGGCATTTGAGGCAAGCTTTACATCCCGCTGCATTTTTATCGGCAGCTTTGTATCCATCATAAATCGCAAGACATTCGGCTGTTTTTTTACTTTTTCTTTAGCATCTTTTACTGCAACTTTTTTCGCTGCTTCTTTAGTTGCAATTTTTGCTCCTGTTTTCATGCCTTGCAAAGCTATGGCAGGCCCTATTCCTTCCCCTGTTGGTCCTCCTAAAATAACATCTCCTACAACAAGGGCTGCAGATAAAAGGTCAATCCCGAAATCTCCCCAACTATATAAACCAAGAATATTAATATCAGATTTTGGTTCGTTGTTTATAAATACATAATTGTTTGCTATGAGATTCTCACTGATTTTATCTTTCCCAATCCATCTTTCATCATGGAGGTTATAATGGCGGTAATTGCATCCAAATATTTTTAGCTCGTTATGCACCAATAAAATACAACTAGGAATGGAATTGAGGATACAATATTCCCAAGAATGTCCAATCGAGAAATTTTATTCACATGATTATACGGAAATTCAGCAAAAGAGGATAATATAAATGATATGATCCATTGGACTGCGAATATAAAAGAAATATAATAAGCATCCGTTGACGGTCTAAAAAATCCAAAACACAAAAAACACGTTAGAATGCAACATGTAAATAAAAAATGTTTTTTTGTTTTGGAATTAACAGAAATGATAATTATGGATAAGATAAATGATAGCGAAATTAAAAATGCTCCTCCACAAAATGGAAACATCGCTAATTCTAACAAACTCCAGAATATTAGAGAAATACATCCAATTATTAAAAATCTATGGTTCATTTCAATATTAAATTTCAAATTAATTTTTCATAAATATTTTGAACAATATGGATTGCAGTTCAAAGCTTTTTGTATTTCTCTTCCTTGATTTTCAATTTGTTTGCTTGTTGGTTCAATAATTTTTGTCTCAATGAGGTCAGGTAAAAGTTCTTCAAATCCCATCTTCCATCCACCTTCCGGAGTGCCTATTGCTTTAGAAGAAATCAGATAAAATCCACAATTAATATAGCAAGAAACATGATTAATTAATCTTTGCGTATTTCTATCTTTGCATCTACCTATCTTTTGCATTCCAGCTTCCGCTTCGGATAGACATTCTGCTACACATTCGACAGGTTTAATCACCTTTCCATTTTCCGAATATTTGTCAACAAATTTGTGGCACATGTCACAAGCTTTGGGTATATAGGGGTCTGATACCATTCTTCCCTCGCCATCACAACATTTAGAATCCTTGTATTTATTGTAATTATCACAATATTGGTGAGCAGCAGAGTTAACAATACGATCTCTGTCCTGTATTTGATTGATAATAGCAACAGTCAAAGCACCTTCGTATCCAGGAGCCTGAAGACCAATGATATCGTAGGAACTTAAAGGCGCCTGATAAACATATGAGTACACATTCCATCTTCTTTCGTCTATAATCGGATCTCTCGAAGTCCACCTTCCATCCACGGGATTATAGAACCGAAAGTTATAATATACCATCCCCAGCTCGGCATCATATGCCTCGCTGCTCCATTGGAGGGGATTGGTGATGTTGCCCCTTTGCGTGACTTCGCCGAAGGGGGCGTAGGAGTAGGAATTCGCGATGGTTCCGTTGCTCTTGTAGAGTTCCATCACGTTTTTGGTCAAGTCCCAGCCGTAGACAAACCAGCTGCCCGCCGTCTGGATAGCCAGCGGACGCGTGGCGACAGGTTCCGTCGGGTCCCACAGGATGTACCATAAGGCGTTGAGCGTCGTTCGCGTGAGATCGAGGGCCGCGATTTGCAGATAGCCCCGGTAAAGGTAGCGGTGGTTCAGGATGACGGATGTCGTGCTTTCTCCCGTTTCAGGGTCGGCGACGGTGGTTTCCACTTTTTTGAAGATCCTGCGTCCCATGTAGTCGTAGTCGCCGGTGACAGTGGTCACCGTGCCGTCCTCCGCCGTGCGGGTGAAGCGCACGGGACGGTTGAGCGCGTTGTATTCCGCCGTCCAGACGCCGGTAGCGGTTCTGATTTTCGTCTGGTTGCCGTCAGCGTCATAGGTGGGGACAAAAGGCTGTTCCCGGGGGGAGAGGGAAGAGTTGGGAATGGATTGCTCAATACTTGTGTACTGGTTGAGTTCGTTGGCCGTGTAAGCGAATTCCTCCTCTATTTCCCGCGCTGTCTTACGGTTGCCTATGTTGTCATAGTCATAGGCGTAAGCGTCCGTGCCGAGGGTGGCCGCGGCAAGCTCGCTTCTCCCGTTGTAGGAGAAGACGTCGCGGCGTGTGGTTCCCTGGCGGATGAGGGTGCGGGCGGTTGGCCGCCCCAGGGCGTCATAGGCATAGGCGCGGCGGGAGACGAGGGTTGTTCCGCGGTTATAGTCCATGTCCGCCAGCAGGTCACGTTTGGCTTCATAGCTTTGTTCCAGCGTCATGCCGTTGGGCATCGTCAAGGTTTCCAGCAGATTGCTTCCTGCCAGATAGTTATATTCAAAGATGCGGTTCTGTCCGCTGTGCATGAAGCCCGCGCTGTTGATGCGCCCGTCCGGCGCGTAGCCCCAGGAGGCGATTTGGGCATTGCCGCTGGCGCCGCGTTTGAGGACGTAGCCGATGCTGCGACCGTAGTCGTCCAGGGTTTCCACGAGAGGGAAGACGGCGCCATTCACCGTGACGCTGTCCTGTACGGGTTCGCTGTATTCATTGTAAGAGAAGGTACGTATGCCTGAGGCGTCCGTCACTTGCGTGAGCTGGCCGAGGATGTTGCAGGAGAAGGCCTGTTCCGGCGTGCCGTCGGAAAAGCCGATTCTTGTGAGAAGGCCTTGCGCCGCGTTCCATGTATAGGTAGTGACGATGCCGCGCGCGTCCGTTTCCGTGGCAAGGCGGTTGTTGGCATCGTAGGTCCGGACGGTTCCCCGGCCGTTGGCGTAAGTTTTGCCCAATTCCAGCCCGGTAGCGTCATGGTAAGTCCAGACGGTAGTGTCTCCGCCGGAAAGATCGGATGGGTCGGAAATGATCGTTTCTTCGTCTATGCGGAAGGTGGTGAGGCTGATAAGGCGGTCCGCGTCATCCCATGCGAACAGGGCCGGCTGGATGGCCGTGCCGTATTCCGCTGTTTTACGGTTCCTGACATCGTAGGCATAGTTGGCCGTGTTGCCCAGGGCATTTGTGACGGCAGAGGGATTATCGCTGGTCGCGCAATAGGTCGTGGTTGTCGTATTGCCGGCAGCATCAGTTACGGCAATCGGGCGGCCGGCAATGTCCGTATGAGTGGTGGAAGTGTTCCCCCTGCCATCCGTGACCGTCCGGACGAGGCCGGTTTCCGTGTAGCGGCGGGTGAAGGCGGTGACGATTCCCCGATTATCCGTTTCTGAAGTTGTGAAGCCGTCCACGACGGTAGCGGAAGCTGTGATGTCGGAGGTGGGCACGCTGCTTTTTTCCACGCGCACCGCGCCCTGCCCATATTCGGTCCACCGGATGCTTTCATGGCCGCGTTCGTCGATGGTGATTTGCCTGTTTTGCAGAACGGCGGATTCCGTAACCAGCCGTTTGACAGCGCTGCTTAACATGTTGCCCGCCGTATTGTTGCGGGCAGCGGCGACGGTTTGATAGACGCCGTCTTCACGTTCTTCCCAGGCTGTCTGGAAAGTCTGGATGCGGTTTTTTGCCGCATCCGCCGGAGACGCCGAGTCGAGCACAACGGTTTGTCTGGCCGGATTTCCCATGCTGTCATACTCATACTCCACCGGAGCCCGAGTCCCTTCCGTGCGGCGGGTGAGCTGGCCCAGCGCATTGTAAACACTGCGGGTATAGAGATAGGTGTTTTCCAGGGTGGTGGGAGAAGTCAGCGTAATGGTTTGTCCGAAGCCGTCCCGAATGTCCTGTTTCAGGATGGTTGTGTTGTCCGCCAGCCGGGTAGTGTGGCGCAGGCCCCTGATAAAATCATAAATGTGGTAGAGCTCCCTTTGCCCTGTGCCGGATTCATGCGCGATGCTCCCGTCTGCGTTGTATGTATTGACGAGCGTCGCCCCTGATGGCGTGGTTGTCGTAACCGTCAGTCCGTCTTCGCTGTAACTGGTTGTTGTGACGCGGCCCAGCACATCGGTTTTGCGGGTCGCGCGGCCCAGCAGGTCATAGGCAGTTTCCTCGGTTGTCCGCATCGGCCCGATGTGGGTCGTCGCGCTTATTATCTGCCCTGCCGCATCGCGTTCATACGCCGTGATCGTTTCCGGAGTGACGACGTCAGTTCCGTCGTTTATTTCGCTGCGCGTGGTTTCAATGAGCTGCCGGGCGGTGTTATAAGCGTAATCCGTGCGTACGCCGTCTTCGTCAACTTCCCAAAGGGGTTCCCCTGTGCAGGTCAGGGCGCGGGAAGAAGTGCGGCCATTGTCGCGCACCGTTTCCACACGGCGGTTGAGAAGGTCGTAAGAGTAGGAAGCGCCGCCTGTTTTCCTCCACTCGCCCGTGGGGAGCAGGACGAGGTTTTCTTCCCTTGCGGCGTTTCCTTCAGCGGTGATGTAGCTGACGCGGCGGGTTGACTGGCCGGGAACGGGTTCTCCGTTGATGCGCGTTTCCGCCGTGACGCTGTAGAGGGCTCCATGATTTGTGGTTGGGGCGTAGGTATAATGAGTCTGTACGCCGTTGACGGCCTGTTCCATCTTGAGGCGTCCCGCCGCGAAGGCATTCGGCGCGCCGGCCAGCCAGGTTTCCGTAACGCTGAGCTGCGTGACGGAAGAGCCTGCCGCCGTTTCACGCTTTTCCACGCGTTTGACGTGGTTTTCTTCCGCATAGGTATATACCGCAAGGCTTAACGTGTTGACTGCGGAAACGGTAGAGAGCTGGATTTTTACTTCAGCCGGTTCACTGGTGTAGCCTGCGGCGCTGTCACGGTACTTTGTGCTTACTGTCCGCAATCCGTTGGCTCCCCATGGGCTGTTTTCCAGCACCGGGCGTCCTGCGGCGTCGTAGACGGTTTTGTGTTCCCCCGCGTTGGGAGAAGCAGAGGAGATAAGCCGGCCGGAGTCATCATAGGAGTAAACAGTAGTCAACGCCCCTTCGGCGCCGTACCCTTCCGTGCGGCTCAGCAGGTGTTCTCCGGTGATGGTCGTTTCATATTCCTCAAGCGTGCAGGAGGCCACTACATTGTTTTTCATCAGACGGGTGAGGACGCGGTAGCGGTTTTCCTGCGAACCCTCTTCCGGTTGAAGACGTTCCCTCCGCGTTTCAACGGCATCTTCTCCTGTTCCTTCCGCCATGCTCCAGGCTTCTTGCGACCATGTCCATTTGGTCACGAAGTCGGGTACAGTGGCCGGCAACGTGTTGTCGCGTTCAGAGATGACGAGGGTTTGCAAAGCTTCGTCTCCCGTCACTGTGAAGATTTTCGCCGGAGTCCCTTCAACAGTGAACAGGGCTCCTTCTTCCTCCGGTTCCATGACCTGCGCGGGCGGATAAATGCTGATGGCATACCCTCCTCCTTCCAGGGGGAGCACATCCGCCAGCCCATCCCAGGTGTTCCATATTTGACGGATAACGCCGTGTTCGCCACGGACAATCGCCAGGTAATTTTCTCCTTCCGATGCGGTCATCAAATACCCGCCCGCGGAGATATAGCCTTCGCATTGCCCTGTGGAAAGAGAGTAAAAGGCGGCGCCTCCGCCCGCATAAGAAGCGCGGATGAAGGCGGCCTGCTCAAGGCTGCATGCCTCCGCTTCCCTGCTCATGGCCGGGACGGGGGCCAGGATGGTCGTTGTGATGCCCGATGCGCCTACCGGGAAAAACGCGCTTCCCGTGCCGTCAAGCATGTAGTTGGTGTAACTGGCCCCATCCAGCAGAGCAACCAGCATGTTGGGCGCCATGCCCCCTTCCGGCAGCGCGAGGAAGGTGGCTAGCGGATGCCGCAGGGCCAAGCCTGCCGGGGAGGATAAATCCGGGGAGAAAGAGCGGTGGGCTGAAATTTCCAGACGTCCCGCCGGCATGTGGGATATGCCGCGGAACGCGCCGAACTGCGCCGACCAGGCCATGTCATTAACGGAGGATTGCCGCATCACCCCGCTGCCTCCGGAGGTTGAGGTCAGATCGGAAAAGAAACGGCGCAGGGAGGAGCGGCCGCTGACTGGGGCGCCGCTGCTGAAGGGGGCGCCTCCGGGAGCAGTTTCACCGTCCGAATTGCAGGAGCACGGCGGGCAGTCGCAATCGCATTCCTGCGGCGGGTCGTTCTCTTCAGGCGTGATGGAGATGGCGCTGGCCGGGCCTACGGTGCAACTGAGGAAGGAGACGTTCCCCCTGGGAGGATAGTCAATGTTGATGTGGGAGACGGACACTGTATAAAACCCGGCCTTGATGCCGGGGAAGCTGCCGTTAATTCTTACTCCGGCGCCTGAGGGTGACGTATAGCTTTGCCCCGCTACTGAAATCGTGGCCTGGTCATCCACCGTGCCGGTGGCCGTCAGTACGTACAGACGGGTATCCCCTCCGCCTTCCCCTACTTGAATTTGTTTGGAGGTTTCCGGCATCACGTCTCCGGGATAGGACGGAGCAGCATGATTATAGGAAAAGGAGACGGACGATTCGCCCTCCCTCTTCTGTAAAACCGGCGTAACGGTAAAACCAAGATGATGATTGCCCCGGACGCTGTTGCAGATGGAAAAGTTAGATTTCATTCTAATTGGCTATCTTTAAATAATTTCTGTTTATCAACAATAATTTTGTGATAAGGTGCGCCATTTAGCAATTAAACCTATGGATACACCTATAAAAATAGAAGTCAACAGGATATGATGATTTTCTCCTGTTTTTCCCATCCGTTTGCATGCAGGGAATAATTCTGGCGCGGGATGGTTTCCGGGCGCGGGGCACAGGAAAGTTCCCAACGCAGGAAAAGATGGGATGTCCCTTTTCTGCCTGATTGCGCGGCAGAAGAAAGGCCGCCCGTTTTCCGGAACATGTTTTAGGCTTGGAAAGGGGAGCGCAATCAGGCAAGGTGTGCCGCGTTATTCATGAAGAACCTATTGAGCCGGTACATCAGCCTGAGCCTGGCGCTGCGGTATTTGAACCCGTTGCGGACTTTCTTTTCCATTATTACCCTGATTTGCCTGCTGGGCGTTTCTCTGGGGGTAATGGTGCTCATCGTCGTGTTGTCCGTCATGGGAGGCCTCCAGAAGGAAATTCAGGGGAATCTGTTTGCGCACTCCCCGCACGTCCAGGTATGTTACCGGAACGACTTCGGCGTGAGGGAAGTGATTCCGGACTGGCTGGATTTGGGGGAGAAACTCAGGCACGTTCCCGGCGTCCAGTCCGCCTACGCCCTGATAGAAGACTATGCGCTGGTGGATGTGCAGGGGCGGCAGAGGCCCTGCTTTTTTCGGGCCATTGATACGGAAAACGCCGCCCAGTTGGAAGATTTGAAGCGTTTGGTGGTAGCTGGCGATGCGGAACTGGACATGGGGGAAAAGGCTGTGGTTTCCTCCATTGTGGCGGAGAACATGGGATTGAATGTGGGGGATGTTGTCCGGGTTTATACGACCCGCAATTTTCAGGAAATTTCCCACGCCTACCAGCAGACGGAGCTGCCGATGCTGGCGGAGAAAAACGCGCGGGAACTCAAGGATTTGAAAGAGTGGGGTAAATCCCTGAAGACGGAGGGAGAGCGTGAAACGGCCGACAGAGCCTCCGTGGACAGGGCCTTTTCCCTGCTTAACGGGCTGTTGTCCGTCCCGCGCAGGGATGCGGAACGTTCCAGCCTGATGGATCTGCTTGCCGTGCTGAACGACGGGGAAATTGCGGACAACGGCAGGGTGGCTTTTCCGCAAGGTACGCGGAAAGAATGGGAAACTGTTTTGGACGGTTTCAAGACCGGGGCAAGGAATGAGGCGGATATGGAATGTTTCCGCAAGATCAAGGAACTGGTGATGCCGAAGGACCTGGAGGTGATTGGAATTTACCGGGCTTCCCAGCATACGCCCAGCCCTGACTTGTTCATTCCGCTGGTCATCGGCCAGGAATTGCTGGGGTATGAGGATGACGTGGTGCAGGCCGTGGCCCTGCGCGTGGAAGATCCTTACCATGTGGAAACGATGCTGGCTCCCGTGATGCAGGCGCTGGAAAAGGAGAAGCCTTCTTCCGCATGGACGCTGGAAACCTGGCATGACCGTTTTAACGCGTGGTTTGAACTGATGCAGAAGGAGCGCATGATGATGAGCTTTGTCCTGTCCTTCATCTCCCTGATTTCCGCTTTTTGCATCATGGCGGTGATGTTTACCGTTTCCATCCAGAGGAAAAAGGAAATCGCCGTGATGAAGGCGTTGGGAGCCACTCCGTTCCAGGTGGTGCGCGTCTTCCTGTGGCAGGGCGTCATCATCGGTTTTGCGGGAGCCCTCCTGGGGGTAGGGCTGGGGCTGCTGGTGCTGGAATACCGCATGCAGATTCAGGGTTTTCTTGCGGGAATAGGCTTTGACCCGTTCCCCGTGGCCTTCCACGGCACGGCGAATATCCCGGTGGTGATTGACTGGGCGGAGCTGGCATGGCAGGCGGTGAAAGCTTTTGTCATGGTTGTGGTGGCATCCATCATTCCTGCCCTGATCACGGCGCGCCAGGATCCGGCCCGCTCCCTGCGCAGTATGTAACAGGAATCTCCTATGGATATTTACTGGATTCAGGGTCATGAACAGAAGGGGCCTCTGCCGGAAGTGGAGGTCATTTCCATGCTGGAGGCGGGCCTCATTCCGGAAAACGCCCGGGCGTGGCATGCCGGGTGCCCGGAATGGGTATGTATCCGTGACCTTCCGGCATTGAAGGGGGCAGGCGCCGTCAGCAGGGGAGAAGGAGAACGGCGGAACCGGGAGGAAGAGGGACTGGAAAACGCAGGGGAAGAGCAGGCTCCGGCGCTTGCCGCGGATGCGGATTGCCCGCAGGAAGAAGGGGGGACGGCCTCGGAGGAGGGAGCGCCGCTGGTGGTTCCGTATGCGTACGTCCGTTTTCTCGGCAGAATGGCGGATATCATGATGCACATGACGCTGTATTTGTCCGTGCTCAGAGTTTCCGGCCTGGCTTTCAATCCCGGTTTCCTTCCTGGTTCCTATGAAGCTCTGCTTTACCTCTGCCTCCCGATGGTTCTCGTTGAAACTGCCTTTCTTGGTACATTGGGAACAACCCCGGGAAAAGCCATGCTGGGCGTTTCCGTCAGGGACTACCGGGGAGGGCGTCTTTCTTTCCCCACGGCATTCCGGCGCTCCCTGTTCGTCATGGTGCTTGGCCTGGGGTGTTTTGCTCCTTCCCTGATGCTGCTGGCCCTGTTCTTTTCCTGGTGGTGGGTGCGCCGCTTCGGCTTCACTCCCTGGGACAGGAAGCTGGGGACTACGGATGTGCTGAACGGCCCCCTGACGCCCCGCAAAGTGGTGATGACGTTGGCGCTGGTTATTCTGTGCCTTCAACTCATCTACGTTCTGCTGATTCCCTGGCTGCCTGAGATGGAGGCTTATGCGGCCGCTTCCGGCCAAATGTGATAAAAAGGCGGTCGTGCGGGGTTTAGGCTTTTAATCACCTGAATTTGTTTCATACTTGTTTCAGCCATGCCAGAAATACACCCAACGGCAGTAGTGCATCCTGCTGCAGAGATCGCGGATGATGTTAAAATCGGTCCCTTTTGCGTTGTCGGGGAACATGTCAAACTGGGGCCCGGATGCGTGCTGCACAGCCATGTGGTTATCGACGGTCCTTCCTCCTTTGGCAGCGGCAACGAATTTTTCCCGTTTTCCGTCATCGGCCTGAAAAGCCAGGATTTGAAATACAAGGGGGAGCCGACTTATCTGGAAGTGGGGGATAACAATGTCTTCCGTGAAAACGCCACCATCAACCGGGCTACGGATATTGGCGGCGCGACGCGGATAGGGAATAACAACCTTTTCCTGGTTTCCTGCCATGCCGGGCATGATTGCCAGATCGGCAACCATGTGATTTTCTCCGGGTTCGCTACTGCCGCCGGCCATGTTACGGTGGGGGATTACGCCATTCTGGCGGGATGCTGCGCCGTACACCAGTTTGTGAGCATCGGAGAACATGCCATGGTGGGGGCGATGGCCCGCGTGAGCCAGGATGTCCTGCCGTACACGATCGTGGAGGGGCATCCGGCCGTAACGCGCTCCGTTAACTCCATCGGCATGCAGAGGCGCGGCTTTTCCGAAGAAGACCTGAAAGCCGTGCGCATGTGCTATAAAAAGCTTTTCGTCAATAAAAAGCTGACCGTTCATGAAGCTCTGGAGGAGCTGCGGCATTCGGGGTATGCGGAAAATGCCTGCCTGAGGAGAATCATCCAATTCGTGGAAACTTCCGAACGGGGGTTCTGCCATTGAATCCATGAAAACGGGTTTTGTTTTTGACCTGGACGGGACGCTGGTGGACTCCATTCCCGGTATCGCCCGCGGCCTGAACCTGGCCTTAAAAGCGCTGGGGTATCCGGAGCATTCCGTGGACGCCATCCGGGAAATGGTGGGCAAGGGGGCCCGGGAGCTTTGCCTGGCTTCCCTGAAAGGCTATTTCAACGGAAACGTGCCGGAGGAAGCTTTTGAAGCGGTGCACCAGGGATTCATGCGTGAATACCCGCACACCTGGCAGGAGGGCACGGTGCCGTACCCCGGCATCCGGGAAATGCTGTTGTCCCTGGCCGGAGAAGGCCATCCTCTGGGCGTTTTATCCAACAAGCCCCATGCGGTTACGGTGCCGCTGGTGCGCCATATTCTGCCTGAAATTCCCTTCCGTGAGGTGATGGGATTTTCCGAACGCTTTCCACGCAAGCCGGAACCTGACTCCCTGCTGTCCATCGTCCGCTCCTGGGGAAGGGAGCCGGAGCAGGTGTGCATGGTGGGGGACTCCGCCCATGACGGCAACACGGCCGTGAACGCCGGAACACGGCTTATTCTGGTGGGGTGGGGCTACAGCTCCCGTTCCGCTCTGGACGCTTTCCGGGTTCCGGTGTGCGCCTCTGCGGGGGAATTATCTGCCCGGCTGCATGATGAAAACAGCCTGCCGTTTCCCGTTGCCGCGCATAGGAATTGTTGAAAATTCCGGGAGGGGCAGGGCCGCCGGAGGCTGAATTCCTTTACATCTCCAAGATGCTTTCAGGCGCAGGAAAGCGTTTGCGGGGGATGTCTTAGAGCTGTATTTCCCCGGCTCGGAAATGGGCAGGAAGGGAAAAAGCCATATTGTTGCTGCTCTTTCAGGACGGAATATCCGGAACATCCGCAGATTTGGCCTGTTCGGTAATGTCTTCCAGGGCGCGGGGAAGCTCCTTCGTGGAGGTGACGCCCAGGTTTTTCAACTTTTGGGCCCGGGGGATGAACCGGTGTTCAAAAGAGGAAATGGTTTTGTTGTACTGGGCTACCGCCTGGTTCAGGCTCTTGCCCAGAGAGGAAAAATGACCGGAAAGGATAGAGCAGGTATTGTACAGGTCCGCTCCCGCTTCCGAAATTTTCTTGGCATTATCCGCCAGCTGCTCCTGCTTCCATCCGTAAGCGACGGCTTTCAGCAGGGCAATCAGGGTGGATGGGGTGGAAAGAATGACTTTATTCTCCGCGCCGAATTCAATCAGGGAGGGGTCTGCTTCCAGAGCCGCCTGGAAAAAGGATTCCCCGGGCAGGAACATAATGACGAATTCGGGGCATGGGGAAAACTGGGCAAAGTAATTCTTGGCGCTTAATTGCTGCAAATGCCTCCTGACGTCCGCGGCATGGCGTGCCATCCACTGGCTGCGCTCTTCCGGATTCTCCGTCTGCCCAGCATTCAGGTAGGAAGCCATGGGCGCTTTCGCGTCAATGATGATGGAACGGCCTCCAGGAAGGTGAATGACCATGTCCGGCCGTATCCGTTCCTCCTCCCTGGAACGGGTTTCCTGAGTCGTGAAATCGCAGTACTCCACCATTCCCGCCAGTTCCACCACGCGGCGCAGCTGAAGCTCTCCCCATTGGCCGCGAACGCTGTTGTGGTGCAGAGCCTGGGAAAGTCTGGCGGTTTCATTTTTCAGGGCTTCATTGCCGGAAAGAATATAGCGGATTTGCGTTTTCAGGTCCGTATAGGCGCCCACGCGTTCCTTTTCCATCTCTCCCAGCCGGGACTGGACCAGTTTCAGGGATTCGCTCACCGGCTTCAGCATGGACTCGATGGCCTGTTTGCGGGAATCCAGGTCATGATTGGCCTGCTGGCGCTGGCTTTGCAGCCGCGTTTCTGCCAGGTTCAGAAACTGTTTCTCCGAGTTACGGAGGACTTCCGCGCTGATGCCGGCGAAGGAATCTTTCAGCACCTCTTCCGCCCGGCGGAGCATCTGGGTTCTGTCCTCCGCCCGTTCCTGCCAGGAGCGGGATTCCGCTTCGAGGCGGACGGAGCGATCCCGGTACCGCAGCAGCAGAACCAGCAGCGCCACGCAGGCGATCAGCAGCAAAAAGGCCAGGAACCAGGGAAAAAATGGGGGAATCATAAGAAAAAATAAGCAATCAAATGGGGGTAGCGTAGGGGATGCCGTCCGTTTCTTCCACGGGTTCGGCCAGGGGGATGTTATCGTCGCTGCCGTCCAGCGGTTCCGCATAGGGAATGCTCTCTTCCGAATCCGGTTCCGCCATGGGAATGTGCTGTTCACACATGTTGGCGGGGGCCTGGTAGCCGGCGGAGGTTTCAAAATACGCAGTCTTGGCGTACTGGCAGCCGGAATGGGCCAGTTGATTGGATTCCCGGCAGACGAGTACGGCCTGCCCTTCCGAACCGGGACGCGTACGGATGGCGTTGGCGGGATAGCCTTCCTTCTGGGCGGCAAGCATAATATCCACCCAGACGGGCAGGGCCAGGGTGCCTCCGTAGCCTTTTTCCAGAATTTTGGTGGAGGAATCAAACCCTACCCAGACACTGCAGGTGAGGTTGGACGTATATCCGGCGAACCAAGCGTTCGTATAATTATTCGTGGTTCCGGTTTTGCCGCCGCAGGGGGATTTAAAGCCCAGCGCGGTAATTTTACCTGCCGTGCCTCCCGGCTTGCAGACCTGCTGGAGGATGGAAGAGGTTATGTTCGCCGCCCGCTGGGAATAGACGGTGCGCTTGCTCTTGGTGATGGCGAAGCGCGGCTGGCCCTGGGAATCCGTAATATGGTCAATGATGTACGGCGTGGGGCGTACGCCCCCGTTGGCAAAAACGCTGTAGGCGCTGGCGATGTCCAGAGGGGACGCTTCCCACGTGCCCAGATAAAGGGCCGGGGTGCGGGAAATATTTCCGTGAAAGCCCGCCAGTTGTGCGGATTGAATGACATTGGACAAGCCGGCGCGGTTGCCGATGCGCACGGACATGGTGTTGCGGGAAAGGATGAGACCGAAGGAGGCCGGCTTCATGCCCCGGTACGTTCCGTCCGAATTGCGGGGGGACCAGTTGGCGGCTCCGCGTATTTCCCCGTAGGCAATCCTGTCATCCGAAATGCGGGTATCCGCAGAATTGCCCTGCTGGAAAAACGTGGCGTAAATAAAAGGTTTGAACAGGGAACCGGTCTGCCGCCTGGACTGAATGGCGCGGTTCAGCTTGGATTCTTCCGCGTCCCGGCCGCCGACAACGGCCAGAAGAGCCCCCGTGGCATTGTCCATGACTACGGCGGCGGATTGGATGTAATTGGGCATCGGCGGCTGCGTCTTTTCCTTCTGTTCCGCAGGGAGCGCCTTCCAGGCGGCCAGGGATGCCTCATATTCCGCCTTGGTGGTCAGCTTGTTTTTCAGGATGCCTCTCTTTTCCCGCCTGGCCTGCAGGGAGGCCAGGTGCTTCTTGAAATCTTTGCGGGCTTCCAGCGCGTCCATGTGCTTATTGATGGCGTCCAGCGTGGCGTTCTGCAGATCAAGGTCCAATGTGGTATGCACCACCAGCCCTCCCAGGCGGATGTCTTCTTCCTCCAGAATGGCGTCCAGCTCCCGGCGCACGAGACCCATGGCGTAATTTTCCTCAGACCGGGACTGGGGTGTCCGGGTGGCGATAGGCTCCGCCAGGGCCGCCTGATACTGCACTTCCGTAATCTTGTCTTCGTTTTTCAGCAGGCCAAGGACGATATCGCGCACTTTTTTGGCTTCCTCCGGGTGTTTGATGGGGGAAAAATCATTTGGGCCGTAAATAATGCCGGCCAGGGTGGCGCATTCCGCCAGGGATAAATCCCGGGGTTCCTTGTCGTAATATCCCCGCGCCGCCGCCGCTATTCCCAGGAAGGTGTGCCCCCAGAAAATACGGTTGATGTAAGTCTCCAGAATTTCGTCCTTCGTATAAGTGGCTTCAATGCGTTTCGCCAGGGCCACTTCCGTCAGTTTGGAATGCAGGTTGCGCTCCCGGTGGTTATATGTAATTTTAGCAAGCTGCATCGTCAGGGTGGAAGCCCCCTGCGTGGCTCTCTTGTGCTTGAGCACCTGCGCAAAGGCGCGGCTCACGCCTATCCAGTCCACGCCGCCATGGTCGTAAAAGCGGTTGTCTTCGCGCAGGAGCAGGGCATCAATAAAAACGGGAGGGACTTCCTGAAGGGATACCCGCTTGCGGTTTTCCCCGTGCAGGGTTCCGATGGTGCGGTTTTTACGGTCCAGAATCACCGTGCGTTCCGGGATGTTGCTCTTTACCTCGGAAATGTCATAGCGGTTGGAAATGGCGCCGTAAAGGAACACCAGGATGGCTCCGATCACGATGCCGACGAAGCAGCATCCCAGAAGGATGCGCAGGGGCCAGCAGATGAACCAGCGGATATTCCGCGTCAGGGAGCCGATGAAGCGGAAAGGCATCAGCAGGACAAACAGCAGGGCTCCGAAAATCGTGAAACGCGGCCTGCGCATGGTTCCTGCGCGTGCGGGACGGTTTTCTTCTTCTCTTTCCGGATTGTCTTCGTACTCTTCCTTCGGAGACGGGCGGGAGGCTCGTCGCTGGGGCGGCGTGTCATACCGGGAAGGACCGTTGCGGGAATTCCCCGTTCTGCGGGTAGGGCCGGGAATAACGGCCGGATCAGAATTTTCCTGCGGCAACCCGGGATAGGATGGACGGGGCAGGGGCCTTTTTTTGCGTTCCGTCTGGGAACGGGAAGACATTTCTCCATCTTGGATGCGTTCCCTCCAGGAGGCGGCATTTCGTTTCCTTGATTTGTCGTTTAACCCCATCCGTGGGCCGGACTTTATCATAAATAATCGAAATGGTCTAAGCAAAAGATGTGGCGCCATGTCGCAATCCATAGACAAAATTCTGCCGTTTTGAACGTTTATACAGTAGGGTATGTCCTATCATTCGATTATCGGTAATTTCATGATATCACTATTGAGAATGACGAGTTTTTGTTACTTGGTCGTTGGGGGGCTTGTGTCCCTGCTGTCAGGGGGGGCGAGCCTTGCGGAGAATGTTTCTTCCATGGCGGATTTGCAGAAACATGTGCATGAGGTGGCCTCCAGGGTTACGGCTGCTACGGTGGCTCTGGTTTCCGACGGGGGAGAGACGGGCAGCGGCGTCATTGTCTCTCCGCAGGGCCTGATTTTGACGGCGGCCCACGTCGTGGGCGGCGATGAAATCATGCGTGTGGTCTTTGCCGACGGGCGCGTGGTAAAGGGACGGGTGCTGGGTGCCAACTTCACGCGGGATGCCGCCATGGTGCAAATCATGGACGGAGGAAACTATCCTCATGTGGAACTGGGGGAATCCGACGGTCTTCATGTGGGGGATTTTGTGGTGGCTCTGGGCCATTCCAAGGGATTTGACCCGGAACGCCGCGCGCCCATCCGCATGGGAAGATTGTGCACGGACGGAAAGCAGCGCTTCCTTATTTCAGAATGTACGCTGATTGGCGGAGATTCCGGCGGTCCCCTCTTTGACCTTTCCGGCAAGTTGGTTGGCATCCATTCCTCCATTGGCCCTATGTTGAAAATCAACAACCATGTCCCTGTTTCCGTTTTCAGGAGAGACTGGGACAAACTGCTCTCCGGCAGGCATTGGGGCCGGCTGGGCCTTCATCCCATGGCGGACCCCGAATCTCCTGTGCTCGGGTTTGCCATGATGGATGTGCTGGGCGTGGACGGCGTGGTGGTGGAAGACGTTGTGGTGAATTCTCCGGCGGATGCCGCCGGCATCCAGCCGGGGGACGTCATTACCCACATGGACAGCCGGAGCCTGCGTTCCGTGCGGGATATGCTCCGTGAACTGGGCAGGCACCGTCCGGGGGAAACCGTTCCATTGGTGGTGGTGAGGAAAGGTACGGCTTACAAGGCGGATCTTACATTCGGCAGGCGCGGCGACCTGATGTCCGGCCTGAAATACCAGGAACAAACTCAAGGATGATGATGAAATATTTATGGGCGGCATTTGCGGCGGCTTCCGCGTATGCCCAGGAAATAGCTTCTCCCCTGCCTCCGGACCAGATGATTGCGCCGGAGGACAAAAGCGTGCTGGACAGCCAGGCCAAGGAGATTTTCCGGGAATGGGACAAAGTGGCTGTTCCGGTGGGGCAGTCCGTGGTGGCGCTGGTTGCCGGCAATACCCAGGTGGCTTTGGGAACGGTTGTGGGGAAGGGAAAGGTCCTCACCAAGCTGAGCGATCTCCAGAAGGAGCGGCGTCCGGTCATGCTGGTGGATTCTTCCGGGCGGGTTTATGACGCCAAGGTGCTCTTTGCCCTTCCGGAGCATGATCTGCTGATGATGGATGTGCCGGGGCTTCCCGCTCCTCCCATTGACTTGAATTCCTATGTGCAGGCGAAGGAAGGGGACGTGATTGCAGCCGTATCGCCCACGGGGCATGTGAGCGACTTCGGAGTCGTTTCCGTGGCCCAGCGCAGCCTGAGGGCGGATGACCAGCCTTATCTCGGCATCGTTTCCGATCCCCGCTGGGACGGGGAGGGGGTCATGATAGGCGGCGTGGAAGCCGGAAGCGGCGCGCACCGCAGCGGCTTGATGGCCGGCGATGTGTTGATGAAGCTGAATGGAAAGCCGGTGGACGGAATGTACTCCATCCGTGCCGCTATGGTCGGGGTGCGTCCCGGTGAGACGGTTCCCGTGGAAGTAAGGCGGCGGAACCAAGTAGTGGAGGGAAAACTCCTCACGGGGCCCAGGCCCAAAGTGATGAAATTCCCGCAAAAGCGCCTTGATATGATGAACTCCATGGGCAACCGGATGAGCCTGAAAAGGGATGAATTCCCTTTGGTCATCCAGTCGGACATGACCTTGTTCCCGGAACGGGCCGGATGCCCGGTCATTGACGTCAACGGAAAATTTGTTGGGCTGGCTCTGAGCCGGGCCGGACGCACGGAGACCTATATCCTGCCTTCCTGGATATGCAGGGAACTGGTGGAAGGAGTGCTCCCGCAGGTGCAGCAATACAAGGCGGGACGCGGAGAAAACATTCCGGAGGCCCAGCCTGTGGATGATTCCTATGACGCCCGGCGTCTGGAGGAAAACCGGCGAAAAGTGGAAGATAAGATGAGCCGTCAGGGTCTGGTGCCCAAAGTTTATTAAGCCTGTTCGGATGCCGGAGGGCAACGAGTGAACCTTCCGGCGAACCGTCTGGCTTCAGGATCTCTTTCTTCGTATGGGAGCATAGGCGGAATGCCCTGTCTCCCTACTGGGGTTCCGTTGGCTTTTTTGCGGGAACCGTTTCCGGCGTCAGGAACAGTCCGCCTGCCGCATTGAAGCCGCGGGAAATAGGGCGGGCGTTGTTCCCGTGCCGGAACAATGTCCGGAGTGGTTTATTCCTTCGCTCAGTGGCGGCTGGGGAAGCAAAACGAGAAATAAAAAACGGGCAGAAATGCCCGTTTTTCTGAATAATCCGGATATGCTCAAGAGCCGCTTCCGGCTTCCCGGATATTGGAAGAAAACTTACTTGTCTGAGGAAGCCGCCCCCGGTCTTTCCTTGAAAATCATCAATTCCGTCAAAACGACGGTGCGCCCGGTGGAATCCGGGGAAATAATCATGACTACTTTTCGTCCCGGGTAGGTCGTCAGCATCATGCCTCTGTCCTTCACCTTGACGACTTTGCCGTTCTTCAAACGGGTCATGTACGTCAAATTGGCGGGGGTAGTGCGGGAAATGTTGCTGTCTGTGGCATTCTTGCCGAAAATGTAAGTGGACTTGCTGGGCAGTTCGATAGCGCTCTTTTCTCCTGAAGGAGGCTTGGGAAGCTCCAGAGTGAACGTGCGGCCGGTCAGGTTCTGGATGTAAACGCAGTTCAGCGGCAATTCCGACTCATTAATAAAATCCAGCGTCAATTCCCCTTTGCTGTTTTTGCCCACCAGAGCCAGGGTTTTGGAGCCAAGATCGGCCGGCAGGGGCTTGCTGACGAGTTTATCGGTCGGCATGCCTTTCTGGTCCAGGCCTCCGAACAGGGTAATGATCTTGCTCTTGGGGTAAACGCTGCGGCGTCCCGGAAGGGCGGCGCGGATTTCCACTTTTTCCAGCCTTTTGGAATCAATAGGCATGTAAATGGGAGAAGGAAGAGACATGGGCTCCTTCAGGACGAACCGGATGCCGTTGACGGCGGCGGGGGGCAGGGATTTGTCCACGGTATCGGCCGCCGGAGCATTTGCTGCCGGTTGGGCCGGTTCCGGCCTGGAGGGGGTGCGGCTCTGTCCTTGGGCGAAGGAAATGCTTCCGAAAAGGCAGGTAAAGGCCAAGATGGGTAAAATACGCATATATTCTGGGTTCTGGGGAATGGAAAAAGTTTTGATACATTGCATAACCCTTTGGCGGATAACCGCACGGAGGAAATGCGGAAGGGCATGGGTATCGGCCCGCGCAGCGGAGCGCGATGACAGGCCCCTGACGGGCTTTTATCCCTTGTGAAGTACATGAATGGGAGTAAATGTGCAAGCGAAAAATAGGGGATTAAGGGATAAAAATCCCTGAGGGAGGGCGCTCCCTGTCCAACGGGTGCGCCGGAACTCCTTCTACCGGACACAAAAGCGCCGCTTTCCCGGAAAGGGAAAGCGGCGTGAAACGGAATGGAAACACGTTCCCTCCGCTACACTTCTTCGGGGGACAGCCAGCGGAAGGAAACGATGTTGAACTTTCTTCCAAACGCCTTGTTCACGGCGCTCAGCTCCGTATCCTCCAGCGCGCCGCTCTTCATGTTGACCTGCCGGGCCGGAGTTTCCGGGCTGTTCACCGGATCCACGTAGTTGATCCCCCTCTGCACCACCGCTTCGCACCACGCGCGCGACAGCACCACCCCTTCGCGGTTGGCCAGCTCTCCGTAGGCGCGCACCGTAAACGTATCGTCCCTCGTCGTCAGGATGTTGCCCAGAACCGCCAGCACGTCAGACTGGATCAGGTAGCCGGGGGCGGCCGTATACACCGATCCCCTGGCCGCGTCCTGGTTCGGGTAGCCTCCCTTGGGCGCGATCACCATGTCGGAAAGTTCGTCAAACGTGCTGTTGATGGAGCTCTCGTCAATAGCCGCCTGAAGCGCTCCCTTCACCCCCATTTCCCCGCTCTGCAGGCGGCGGTTGACAAAGTCGGACATGTTCAGGAAGGGGCCTCTCTTTTTGACCTCCTTGACCATGTTCCGGGCCAGGGACCTGATCTGCGTGTCGCTCAGGGTTCTCAGGTCCGACCACGCCATAGCCTCCCCGTCCGGGATGCCCTGGGTCACCCCTATCGAACCATAGTCGTCCACGTGGGACTTGTCGCTGCTGGCCACTCCGAAACGGGAAAAGGACGTCTGGGAGTTGTTGAGCACGGAGGGCCTGCCGCTCCTGGAATAGAGAATCTTGCGCTTCTTGAGCCCCAGCAGGGTGGCTTCCCAGGCGCGCTGGGAGGTGGAGTTGACATTGAATCCTCCGGCGACGGTGAGGTACTTGGAGGCATGCTTGTAGCCTTCGTCCGTTCTGGCGAGTTCTTCGACGACAGCTTCCGAGGGTTTGCCCTGAAGGTCGGGCAGGAAGCGGCGGTTGGCGATGCCTGAAGCCCTGTTGGATGAGGCGTCCGTAGAGAAAGCCTGCTGAAGCACGGTTTTAAGTTCTTCCCTGCCCGTGCCCCCAAGGCTGGAAGGGCGGGCGGCCAGGGAGGAGGCGAACCAGGAGTCCCAGAGGGCGTCGTTGATCATCAGGCCGTGGTCCCAGAAGTCCCCCAGGGCGGCGTCCCCCATGATTTCGTTGTGGGAGAAAACCTTGTCGGCAGGAAGCATGGGATCGGCAAAAGCGTTGCCGATGCCTACGCCCGGCACGCCGGACTGGTAGGCGAAGCGTTTGGCGATGGCCGCCCTGGAGTCGCTCCTGTACCATCCCGGGGTGAGGCGGCATCCGGCAAAGCCGGCCAGGCTGGAGGGCTGCTGGAAGGGAAGCTCCGCGGCGACAATCTTGTTGACCTGCTCGGCTCCCGGCCCTCCGAAGGGGGAGAGCCTGGTGCCGTCATTGGAGAGGATGTTGGAGATGGTAATCGGGAAGAAATCACTGTTGGCGTTCTTGACTTCAAACTGGTACGGGCTGTAGAGGCGCCCCAGTTCGGAGGCGGTGGGCATCTGGCCTCCCCAGAAAAGGGGGCTGGAGTGCTGCCATGTCTTGGCCCGGTAGTCCTTGCCCTCCGGATAGGCTCCTATCACGGGGGGTTTGCCCCATTTTACCGATACTCCATAGTAGGCGACAAACGTGGAGTCCAAAGAGGGCGTGCCGTATTCGCCCGCTTTTTTAGCTTCTTCATTGGTCCCTTCGTTGCGTTCCCACATTTCTGCGGGAAGTTTAATTTGGTCAACAAGAGGTTTTTCCCAGGCACCCCAGTTCAGGTTGAGGATGGCCGGCATGGTCTTGGAGAAAATTTCTATTTCCGCCGTGCTTTTCCCATTCAGGGAAGAGGAACTGTTCATTTTGTTGGGATCCATCAGGCCGGCCCCCATCACGAAGGTTCCCAGGGCTTTGGAGGCACCCTTGTCTCCGTATTTGACGGCGAGAACATGATTGTCCGGCGTTCCGTTGAGCCGGCTGGTATCTTCCGCGAAGATAACGGAAGCCTTGGCAATGCCTACCTGGTTATATCCGCTGCCGTCCAGAAGTTCATAACGGACGCCGTCCGTCAGGTTGACGGCATAAGAGCTGACTTGTCCCGGTTCCTGGGACCAACCCTCTTTGAGCGGGAATCTGTCCGGTTTGAAATCACCGCTGTTGGGCTTTGTTTTGTAAACTTCGTTACCGTTGGCGATATTGGAAACGACCGGCTGGGCAAAAACGACGATCTCGCCTGCTTTCAAGGTGGAAGGCTCTCCCTTGACGGTGGAACCGTCACTGTTAAGTTTGGCCGTAGTTCGGAAAGAGGCGCCGAAATCCGCCACCTGGCGGTTGTTATAAGAAGCGTTCAAATAGGGGATCAGGCAGGATTCTCCATAATTGGAGAGTGCATTCTCATCCAGTTGGTTCCATGCGAATTTAACATTATGGGAAAGCAGCAGGGGCATGAAGCGGTGCTCGCCGAAGTAGGCGCCCCAGACACCTCCGTTGGCCCCGGTCAGCTTCATATCCACATTATACGGATTCCACCAGACGTACACGGGAATGACCGCAATACGGAAGTCGATCCATCCTCCACGGTTGGGATGCTTGTTGCCGTGTTTGACGTAGTTAAGTCCTACAAAGGAATAAAAGCGCAGCAGGATGGGGTGGCGCATGTACGTGTAGCGGTTGTCCATCATTTCCATGCTGGCTGCGGAGTCCGCCGCAATCAGCGTACTGGGAGCGCTTCCATTCCATTGAAGGGTGGCGGAGGCATCCTGGCCTTCCCTCTTCGTGGAGGAGTCCCACACGTTCGCCCACAGGTAAAGCTGGTTCCAGGAGCCGATCGGCCGGTTCCGGTCCGACGGGTTGCCGTCCTCGGACGTGTACGGACGCAACCCTATGTCCGCCGTATCGCCGCGAAATTCTTCAGGAAGTTTTTCTTGGGAAAACATAATGTTGAGGTCTTTCTTAAGACCGCCGAATTTAGAATCCGTCAGCAAACTGGAAGAAACCAGAGAGATGTCGTGGTAAACGTCACCCAAATCCTTCAAACGTCCGTTTTTATTGTTGGCCAGCAGAGAATCAAGAGAGATAAGCTTTCTGACTGCGGACATGTCGTTCCCGGATCCCGCCGTCATTACGGAAGAAAGATTGAGAGACTCCAGATCGGGGCCGGGCGTATCCCAAGTGGAACGCAGCACCGTCAGGGCATCCGTACTTTCTTCAGAAGCATGCGGCATCAAATTGATACGCGCTTTCTGGTTTTCCCCCGTGACCCACCAGGCTATATATTTACGGGAGTTAGCATTCTTTTTCAGTCCTGTGGTCTTGGAGGAATCATCTACGCGCACCATGCGGGCGTAGATTTCCTTTTTATCCTGATTCCTGGCTCCAACGGGTGTCCCTATCGTGCCTGGTCCCACCAGGGCGACGCTGCGGAAGTTCTGGTTAGAGAGAGAACGTTTGCCCAACAGGTTTTTACCCGCTTCCAGAGAACTGAGCCTGCGCAAATCAGGGTCGGAAATGAGCCAGCGGCGGAACATGGATTTTCTTCCTGTATCATAGGTGGCCGAGATGTTCATGCCCTCGGAGTTATTCGTATTGAGCCAAGAATCCCAGCTGTTCCAGACACCCAGAATATAAGGGGCGTTTCCTTCGCTGGTTCCGGAAGAAAGAATGCCGGAATTGGCGGAAACACGCTGATCAGGGCCCAATTCACACTGAAGCTGGCCCAAAGCTACTTCCAGGGAAAATCTGGCGAGGGATTTGGCCTCCGCCGCAAAAAGCTGTTTCTCGGAAATACGGACCTGTGAAGATGCAATGGTTAAAAGGCCGACGCTGAGGAGGGCTAAAAGCATCATCAGGGTAATGGTGGCAATCAGGGCAAACCCCTTGCTGACATGCCTGACAGGACGTTTAGTGAAAAGTTTGATCTTCATGAAAATGATGGGTTTCGGCAGGCCCCTTTCCGTTCGAGTGTGAGGAGGAAAAACCTCTGCTGTCACAAAGGTGCGAAGAGCCAATTCTTAACTCTAGCCAATACAAAAAAGAGGCAGTTCATGCAAGCTCAAAGTTGGTTCAACAGGGCACACGTTGAGCAGAGCAAACAGGCTCCGGGACAATTGGAAAGAAAAATAAGACAAGAAAAATCGCATTTTTATCCAATTCTGTTCTTAAAGGTTTATATTATGATTTTTATAGAAAAATCGGATTCTAAATTCGGTGGATTAAAAAAAGACTTGAATATCATATTTTCTCAAGAAAAACTGCCTGCGGAATTTCGTGGCGATACGGCGGACATAGGGTTGCGGCCGTACACGTCCGAGGACGGCAACCCGTCGGACCGGAACCGGCCGATCGGCTCCTGGAACCAGCTTTACCTGTGGGCGAACGTGTGGGACTCCTCCACGAAGAGGGAAGGCCAGGATGCCTCCGCCACCCTTCAATGGAACGGAAGCGCTCCCAGCACGCTGATTGCGGCGGATGCCGCGGCGAACCTGGAGATGATGGACAACCGCTACACGTACATGCGCCATCCCATCCTGCTGCGTTATTACAATTTTATCGGTTCTTATTTAACAAAGAATGATCGGCAATCTCAAAACGGAGGCTGGATTAACACAGCTGTATCAGTCGTTCCTGTTTATGTCTGGTGGAATCCGTATAATGTGGACATGAAATTTCAGGGAGCCGGAGGAAATCCATGGGGCTCTTACTTTGGCGAACATCGTTTTAAACCCATGCTTTTTGCGGATAACATCGCTTCCTCTGGACCTCTTTCCAGCTTAAAAATGTATACGGAGCATCCTCTGACGCCATATACGCAAGGGGCTTTCGGAGCTATACATGATCGGCAGGTAGCCGATTTCGGTGCCTCTTACAGGAAAACTTCCCGGCTGAACGACGGTACAGGAGAAGTAGTGAAAGGAGAGGTATCTGTTCTTAAAGCAGGAGAAATCGTTGTTTTTTCCCAACCATCTACAACTCGTACCAACAAAATTCAAAATGGTGCTGTATATAAATCTAAAAGTGGGGGATATGATATTCGAACGGATAATTTTGCTTTTAGAGAAGGGTGGCCGCAAGACATGAGTGAGATGGTTTCTTATGGCGTTAATATATACACAGGTCTTCAATATCAATACTTTGAAAGATCTGGCTATCCAACAGAGAATAAGTACACGTTTTGGGCCCGCTTTGCGGAAACGGATAATGACCTGATAGGGAATGGAGGAAATACCTCCTTGGGAACTCCTCCCAATCATGTTCTGTGCCATAAGTATACGGACGAATACAACTCCAATTCCAAAAAATTGGGAACTTTCATGATGGGTGCTGGCATTATGGACGCCAGCCAAATTGGAAAAGATACACGTTTAAGCGGGGCTTCCACACCGGACCCTGTCGTTTTTTCTAAGATGTCCCCAACGATGCTCAATCTGAACTGGGGATTTGAGGAACAAATCATGCAGGCGACAAAAATACCAGTAGATGGATGGATTAACTTCAAAAGAGGTGACGATGAAGATGGCACGAAACGCGGCAAATACGCAGAACCTGAGCCGAACGGTCCATTCCCCTATTTCATCGCCTACTATGGAGTATCGGTAAAATGGGGCAAACCCCCCGTGATAGGAGCCTATCCGGAGGGCAAGGACTACCGGGCCAAGACATGGCAGCACTCCAGCCCCCTTTTCTGGGGAGGCCAGATGCCCACCGCCTCCGAACTGGGGCGCCTCTACAGCCCGTACCAGTTTGAAGTCAAGAACGCCAACAGTGATTTCTTCCCGATTACCATCTCCAACATCCTCTCCAATGACGGCACCAGGCTCTCCCCCTTCGGAGGGCCGGGAGCCGAGCAGGTCAACAAGATTGTCGCCGCGGAGCTTCCCTTCCAGCAGCCCTCCAGCCTGGCCGGCTTTGCCGGATGCCGCCTCACCCCGGGATGGTACAGGAGCGACTCCAGGGCGGCCATCGCCAAACGCTTCGCCTACCAGTCCGGCGTGCCGGGCGTAGGCATCGGCAACGCTTTTGCCGATCCCATGCTTCCTGCCGACAAGGTTTTCTCCCACAACGAAATCATGGGGGACGCCGCCCTGGGGGACTTCTGGGACCACGGCCTGATGATCAACGACGCCCTCTGGGACTCCTGGTTCGCCTCCTCCCTGGCCGCCCGCCCTTCCAGCCTTGGGGGCACGGGCAGGGAAGAACTTAAAACCGTGCTTCAGCAGGCTTTCTCTACGGACGCCTCATCCAACAGGGCTTCAGGCATCGCCAACCGCCGCTTCCTGCCCGACCTTCAGGGCAAACCCTCGGAAGCTGTCGTCGAAGAACTCGCCAGAACGGACGAAGGCTACAAGCATGCCTCCAAGTACCTCACCGTCGCCGGAGGATTCAATGTCAACTCCACCTCCCAGCGCGCCTGGGAAGCCACCCTGCTGGGGCTCAAGAAGCGCAAGATTCTCTATTCCAGGAGCGGCAGGCCCTCCGTGCTCAACAACTCCCAGACGTCCTTTTCCCGTTTCGGAGTGGCCAGCAGCGACAAGTCCCACGTGGACGACTATGGTTCGATAGGGGTGACCCAGGGCATCCCGGACGGGGAGGCTATGGCGTGGTCGGACCTGAGAACCCTGAGCGACACGCAGATCAGGTCCCTGGCCCGGAACATGGTCAAGGAGGTCAAAAAGAGAGGCCCCTTCCTGAACATGTCCGACTTTGTCAACCGCCGCCTGCAGAGCGGGGAAATGGGGGTGAAGGGAGCGCTTCAGGCGGCTATTGACGAGAGCTCCATCAACAGCACGTTTGACGAACTTTCCGACATGGTGATCGCGCCCAAGGGAGGCTACCCGAACCAGGACGCGGCCAGGGGATCGGTGTATACGGCCGCCCCCGGCTACCTGATCCAGTCTGACGTGCTGGCGGTTCTGGGCAACATCCTGACGACGAGGGACGATACGTTTACGGTGCGCGCCTACGGAGAGCTGGCCAACCGCGAAGGGGTGGTGCTGTCGCGCGCGTGGTGCGAAGCGGTGGTGCAGAGGGGGATCAACTACGTGGATCCGGTGAACAGCCCGGAAACTCCGGCCCGGCAGGTCAACATGAAGAGCGGCGCGCTGGAGGATACGGAGCTGAGCGCCGTGAACAAGGCGTTTGGAAGAAAGTTCAACATCGTTTCCTTCCGCTGGCTGTCCCCCGAAGAAGTGTAGCGGAGGGAACGTGTTTCCATTCCGTTTCACGCCGCTTTCCCTTTCCGGGAAAGCGGCGCTTTTGTGTCCGGTAGAAGGAGTTCCGGCGCACCCGTTGGACAGGGAGCGCCCTCCCTCAGGGATTTTTATCCCTTAATCCCCTATTTTTCGCTTGCACATTTACTCCCATTGACGGGAGGTTTGAAGGGGAATGCGGAACCTGAATGTGGCCGGGGGGGGGAACGGCGTTCACCGTTCAGCGCATGGGAAGGCGGCGCTTTCTGAAACAGAAGCCGACGGTAAAAGTAACCAGAGTTCCGATGGTAACGCGCCACGGAAATGCTATTTCCGGAACATATTGTTGCCAGCCGGAGGGCAGAGGGATGAGTTCCGTCAGTAAAGCGATGACAAAGAATCCTGCCGCCATGGCAATGATGTTTCCTGAGTCGCTGCCTCTGGTGCGGGTCAGCATTCCCAACAGGAAAATGCCAAGCAGGGAGCCATAGGTATAGCCGAAAATGCCCAGGGCTATTTGGATGATGCGGACTTCCGGGTGATGCACCACATACCACGCTGTGATGGAACCCACGAGGATGAGCAGCAGGGAGAAAACGGCCGTTCCCCAGCGCACGCACCGGAGCAGCTGCCGTTCCGTGGCTTCCGGTTTGAATATCCCCTGGTACCAGTCCTTGGTGGCGGTAGTCGCCAGGGAGTTTAGAGCCGTGGAGAGGGAGCCCATGGCCGTCGCCAGAAGTCCGGCGATCAGCAGCCCGCGGATGCCGTTGGGAAGTTCATGGATGATGAAGTAGGGAAACACATGCAGCTGCGGCGTGTCGGCGGGGAGGTTTGCCGGGTTGTATTGGTAGAAGACATAGAGAAGAATGCCCGTGAAGAGGAAAATGATGACGATGGGGAAGTCCAGCAAGCCGGATACGATGACTGCACGCGTTCCCGCCTTGCTGTTTTTTGCCGCCAGCATGCGCTGCACCATGTCCTGGTCCGTGCCATGCGTAGCCATGGTGATGAAGGTTGCTCCCAGGAAGGCCGCCCACACCGTGTATTCCTGGCCCAGCACGCGGGCGCCTTGTTGGAGGAAGTCCAGGCCTTCTCCGGTTCCCCAGGAGAAGAATTTCCAATCGTCTCCACCATTCATGGCGGCGGAGATGGAGCTCCACCCTCCGGGGATATGGGAGAACAGTACCCACAGGGCGGAAAGCATGGAGACTCCCAGAACGACGGCCTGGAGGACGTCCGTCCAGACGACGGCTTTCAATCCTCCGATCGCGGTATAAATTGTCGTGGCGACGGAGATGACAACCAGGGCGGCAATGTAGAGCAGGACAATCTGGTCGGCGTCTGCCGTGACGCCTGTCAGGAACTGGTAGGCAATGACCAGCAGAATGCCCGCGAAATAGAGCCTGGTTCCGCTGGCGAGTACCCGGCTGATCAGGAAGACCATGGAGGCTGTCCGCCGCGTCAGGAGCCCGAATCTTTTTTCCAGGTATTCATAGATGGAAACAACCTTGTAGTCATAATAGGGCTTGAGAAAGAGCCTGCCGACGATGATGCGGCCCAGGATGGTGCCGATGCAGAGCTGGGCGTACGTGAAGTTGCGGGTATGGTATCCTTCCCCGGGAGCTCCCAGGAAGGTGGCCGCGCTGATTTCCGCCGCCAGGATAGAGGCCAGAATAGCCCACCAGGGCAGGGAACGGTTGCCCAGGGCATAGTCTGTCAGGGAGTTTTGCCTTCGTCCCGCATAGATGCCTATGCAGAAGATAGCCAGAAAGTAGATGACGATGACGAAAAGGTCCGTGAGCATGCCTGGAAAGAGAAGGCCTTTTCTGGAATGGAAATTCCGGAAAAGGCCCCGGGCTTGATGAAGGGATCAAGAGTGGCTCTTGTGTTCCAGCGCGGCTGAAACCAGACCGGAAAAGAGCGGGTGGGCCCGGTTGGGAGCGGACTGGAATTCCGGATGGTACTGGCAGGCGATGAAGAAGGGATGTTCGGGAAGTTCCACGACTTCCACCAGTCCGTGTTCGTCATTGACGGCGCTGATGACCAGCCCTGCGTTTTCCAGTTCGTCGCGGTAGGCCGGGTTGAATTCGTACCGGTGGCGGTGGCGTTCCGTGACGCTGTCCTTGCCGTAAAGCTTGTGCGCCAGCGTTCCGGGCCGGATCAGGGCCTTGTAGGCGCCCAGGCGCATGGTGGCTCCCATGGCTTGGATGCCTTTTTGTTCTTCCTGGAGGCTGATGACGGGATGGGTGGTTTTCTGGTCAAATTCCGTGGAGTTGGCGTCATCCATGCCGCAGATGTGGCGTGCGTACTCAATGACGGCCACCTGCATGCCCAGGCAAATGCCCAGGAACGGGATTCCTTTGGTGCGCGCGTATTCCACCGTCTGGATTTTTCCTTCAATGCCGCGGTCTCCAAAGCCGCCCGGCACCAGAATGCCGTCCACGGAGCCAATCATGGCCTCCGCGCCCTTTTCCTCAATTTCTTCCGCGTCTATCCGGAGAATTTCCACGCGGGCGTCATTTTCCGCACCGGCGTGAGTGAAGGATTCATAGATGGATTTGTAGGCGTCCTGGAGAGCGATGTATTTACCTACTACGGCAATCCTGATGGAGTGGCTGGGGCTGATGACCCTGCCGACGTAACGCTGCCAGTCCGCCAGATTGGGCGCCGGAACGTCCAGTCCCAGGCGCCTGGTGACAATGCGGTCTATTTTATCCTGGCTGAGATCCAGGGGGCATTCGTAGATGGTGTTTTTGACGTCGCGGAAGGCAATGACGTTTTTGGCTTCCACGTTGCAGAACATGGCGATTTTGCGGCGTTCGTCTTCACTCATGTCGTATTCCGTCCGGCAGATGATCACGTCCGGCTGGATGCCGATTTCCCGGAGCTTGGCGACGGATTGCTGGGTGGGCTTCGTTTTCATTTCCCCGGCGGCCTTGATATAGGGGAGCAGGGTGACGTGAATGAAGCAGACGTTGTCACGGCCCACTTCCAGGGCGAATTGGCGCAGGGCTTCCAGGAAAATGTGGCCTTCCATGTCCCCGACCGTGCCGCCGATTTCCGTGATGATGATGTCCACGTCTGATTTTTCCGTGACTTCATAGAGGCGGTTTTTGATTTCATCCGTGACATGCGGAATGTATTGAACCGTTTTTCCCAGATAGTCTCCCCGGCGTTCCTTCCGCAGCACGCTTTCAAAGACCTGTCCGGAAGTGAGGTTGTTTAGCCGGGAGAGGCTGCAATGGACGAAGCGTTCGTAATGGCCCAGGTCCAGGTCCGTTTCCGCTCCGTCGTTCAAGACGTACACTTCCCCGTGCTGGAACGGGCTCATCGTTCCGGGATCCACATTCAGGTAGGGGTCGAATTTTTGAAGGGTTACCTTGAGTCCGCAGCGTTCCAGCAGCGTGCCGATGGATGCCGCCGCCAGTCCTTTGCCGAGAGAGGAGACAACACCGCCTGTGACGAAGATATATTTCATGATTTGCTTCCTAGTGTATGTTTAATAAGATTTGTTTCACTTGTTCCGCCTGTTCCGGCGTATCCACGCCCACACTGACGTGGTCCGTCAGGATGACCCTGATTCTGGCCCCGTTTTCCAGTGCGCGCAGTTGTTCCAGGGATTCCGTCTGTTCCAGGGGAGTCGGAGCCCAGCGCACATAGTTTTCAAGAAAGTCGCGGCGGTAGGCGTAAATACCCAGATGGCGCAAGGGTGGCGCTACGCGTGGATGGCGGGCGTAGGGAATGACGGAACGGGAGAAGTACAGGGCGTCTCCGTTACGGGCAAGGGCCACTTTGACAATGTTCGGGTTGTCCAGGTCCTCCTGAGCGCTGATGGGGCAGGCGACGGTGGCCATGGAGAGGGCTTCGTCCGAGACCAGGGCTTCCGCCAGCCTGTCAATCAGGGCCGGGTCAATGAGAGGTTCGTCCCCCTGAATATTGACGACATGGGTGGCGGTAGGGAAGGAACGTACCGCTTCCGCCAGGCGGTCACTGCCGCTGGGATGGTCCGGAGAGGTCATGATGGCCCTGGCTCCAAAGGATACGGCGGCGTCAAAAATGCGCTGGTCGTCCGTGGCGATGGCGATGGCGTCCAGGCGGGAACAGCGGCAGACGCGTTCCCATACGTGCTGGACAAGAGGTTTTCCTGCAATGGGATGAAGGGGCTTGCCCGGAAATCTGGAGGAACCCCAGCGTGACGGAATGAGGCCGATGATATGATGGGAAGTATCTGCTGCCATGGGAAAAGGAACCGCCCCGAAAGGTAGCAACTCCCTTTGAATTAGTCCAGCCTCAAGCATAGGGGCCGCCTGTTTTTCCCGGGAAGGAACAGTCAGCCGGAAATGGATGCCGTTGCGGCGGCTTGCCGTTTTTCCTGCGTTTTCCGGATCATGAGCGGCATGTATTCCTTGCGGACATGAAGGGATACATAGAGGCCCTCCCTCTTGGCGCAGGAGTAGAGTACTTTGATGATGGCCAGGGATATGATGTCCATCGCAATGGTGATGCTTTCCCCAAAGATCAGGAAAAAGAAGATTGGTTTGGTGAAATAGACGGCGGAAACATACAGGATGCCGAGCTTGTATTGATGGTTGCGGTAAATTCTACTGACGATCCATGCGTAGGTCATGCCAACGACGGACAGGATAAGGTACAGGGAAATCCCTATGTAGCCGAGCGTTTGAATCGTGGAAATGGGGCCGCTGTGCCATTGGCCGTTCCACGCAAAGGCGCTTTGGTCTTTGCTCAGGTTGTAGGCTTCTTCATACACATTGGCTTTCACGATGCTGATATCCCGTGAAAAGCCGTCTCCGAATATTTTGTCCTGAATAAAGTGTTCACGGTCATCCAGAGCCCAGCTCCACATTTCAAAGCGCCAGTTGATGGAGTCTTCGGCGTTTGCCTTGGCTTGCTCGCTGACGTCCAGGAAAGGAACGGCTGAGAGGGTGCGCTGGATGCCGAAAGGCAGAGAATGGAGCATGCCCGCAGAGGAGAGCAGCAAGAGCAATAGCACTCCGAGAACGGGAGCCAGAAGGCAGAAGAACCATCTTCTGTAAATTAGGGATATGGTGAAGAACAGGAACAGAACCTGGGCCATGGCGGAGCGAAATCCGCTTAACAGGATGCCAACGGTTCCAAGAAGAAGCAACGCCCCCCACCAGGGACGCTTGATCATCTGCCACACGGAGTAGTTGATGATGAGCAGCTGCATCACCAAGATAGAAATTCTGAGGAAGGAAGAGTTCCGGGAGTTTTCGGAGAGTGTGCCTGCGGAGCCCGCGCTCGCGGCAAGATCCGCCCCAGCGCTATCCGGAGAAAGGAGGCTCCGGGCGGTTAGGATAAGGGTAAAAACGATGGTCAGGAAAACAGCCCATTGAAGCACCTTGCCCAGTTCATGGCTGGTCGTTTTTAACGAGGACAGGCAGAGATAGGCCAGGAGGGCCTGGAGGAAAAGGATGTATCCCTTGCCTCCGTAGTAGTCTTCCAGTACATCCAGCCCCAGAGCGAAAGGGTGGCTCAGGAAGATGTAGCCCACATGCATGAACAGCACGAGGACGACAGCGTCCAGAAGGGGGGCGGAATTCCACGTCAAGGTTGAACGCCTGAGCATGGCGTTCCACAAGTAACAAGGAAGGGTTATTCCGTAAGCAAGGAGGGGAGCGTAATCCCTTAAAGAGGGGATGGGCAGGAAAAGAATGGGTATCAGTATCCACAGATACCACACTTTTTCCTTCATCAGGAATAAGGCGGCCAGGATAAAGGGGGAAACAGCCAGAACTATAGAAAGGGGATCACCGTCCGCCGACATGATGCCGCCTATGATGGCCAGAAGAATGGCAACGACTGAAACCAGTACAATTTTAAATAAGTTACCATTCATAGGGCTACCCGTTATTCCCGAATAAAAAACAGTGGCGGGAAAGAGAGATGGATGGTGGAGTATAGGGGATTCGAACCCCTGACCTTCTCATTGCGAACGAGACGCTCTACCAACTGAGCTAATACCCCGTGGGAAATACCGGAAAGAATTTAGTTCATCCCGCGTTTGAAAGCAAGCGGAATTCGTCAGGAAAGGCAAATAAGAAGGAAGATGCCGCCTTTCCTCATTTCGTGCGGGTGTTTCATGACTGCCGGAAGCCGGCCGCAGGGAAGATGGCTATTTCCGGGAACGCCCGGCTTTTACGGAAAAGGAGGAACGCCCCGGTCTGAAAGCCGGAGGGCCTGATGTTTCCGATTTTTGCGAAGGCCCGTTTACCGGAATTGGAGCGTCAGCGGCCCTGCTTGTTTTTAATGCGGTTTCTGAGATGGGCTTCTTCAAAAAGGCCGTCCATGTACAATCCCACGGCTTGAGCTTTTCTGAGGCTCCGGGTTGCATCCCTCAGAGCCGGAAGCGCTTCTTCATAGGATGGCGTTTTTCCTTTTTTAACAGGGGATGCTTCCACAAGGTGCCACCCCCACCGGCTTTTGAGAAGTACCGGCTTGTCGTCCGGAACGTCTGCCAACGCCAGACCCAGGGTTTCCTTGGCGCGGGCGGGGTTTATCCAGCCGAGTTCCCCTCCTGCGGGAGCGGAACGTTCGTCTTCACTGAATTCCCTGGCGAGCCGGGAGAAGGATTCCCCTGCCTTCAGCCGTTCCAGCAGCGTTTCTGCGGTTTGCCGGACCTGGGCTTCTTCCCTGTTCAGGGTAGCCAGGAAGATGTGCCTGGTTTTCCGCAGATCAGGAGGGGTGAGCTGATCCCGGATCAGGTTGTAGCAGGTTTTCAGGTCTTCGTCGGACGCTTCCGCCGCCTGGGCGGTTGCCCGGTAGAGCTGTTCCGTCTGTTTGAGCCTGGCCGCTATTTTTTTTTGCAATTGTTCCTGCGTCAATTTCTGGCCATGCAGGGTTTTCAGGTATTGTTCCGTGTCTCCGTCAAAACGGGACCGGATTTGTTCCACGGCGCGTGCCGCTTCCGCGTTGCGGTTGGGGAGCTGGAGGTCATTGACGCTGGTTTTCAGGCGCAGAAGGGAGGAGCCGATCAGGTCATACCTGGCCCGCGGAGCCAGGTCGCCGGGGATGTCCGGTTCATGAGTAAGTTTGATCCCGCCTTCCATATCCAGCACGGGAGGCTGGCGCAGCAGTTTCAGTTCCGTAATTCTTCGGGAAAGCTGGTTGGCGGTGACGGGTTCCCCGTACACTTCCGCTATCCGGGCGGAGTTGTCTCCTGGCGGCCCCGGCAACGGTTTCAGGTACGCGTCCATCCTGCCGGCCAGAAAGCCGTGCCAGACAAACAGGTCCCCCACCAGATAGAGCAGGAAGGCTCCATAAATCACAAGCCTGAGCGTGAATTTTCCAGTGGGGGACATGGCAGGAGAAGGAGGGCAAAGAGCTTAGTTTCCGCCGCCGGCGTCTGCCAGACGGGCGGATTCCGGAGGAAGGAAGTTGCGGAATCTCTTCTTTTCAATGCACTTCATGTAGGCTTCTTCCGGGGAGACGATGCCCTGCTGGAGTTTCTGCCAGATGGCGTCATCCATGAATTGCATGCCCATGGCCTTGCCGCCGACGATGACGTCAGGGATTTTCTGCGTGGCGCCTTCACGGATGATGGCCGCCACGGCCGGCGTGGCAAAGAGAATTTCGTTGACGGCTACACGTCCCGGTTTGTCGTTGCGCTTCATCAGGAGCTGCGCCACGACGCCGCGGAGGGAGCCCGCAAGCATGGTGCGCACCTGGGATTGCTGGTCAGATGGGAATACGTCAATGATACGGTCAATGGTTTTGCTGGCGTTGTTCGTGTGCAGGGTGCCGAATACCAGAAGGCCGGTTTCAGCCGCCGTGAGCGCCAGGGAGATGGTTTCCAGGTCGCGCATTTCACCCACCAGCACGATGTCGGAGTCTTCACGAAGGGAGGCCCGGAGGCCGTCTGCGAAGGAAGGCGTCTGGAGAGGCACTTCCCTCTGGGTGACGATGGATTTTTTATTGGGATGGACGAATTCGATAGGTTCCTCCACGGTGATGATGTGCCGCGCCTGGTTGCTGTTGATGTAGTCGATAATGGCGGCCAGCGTGGTAGATTTACCGGAGCCGGTGGGCCCTGTGACCAGCACAAGGCCGGATCTCATGTGGGCGAATTCCTTGACGACCGTAGGCACGCCCAGTTCTTCCAGCGTGGCTATTTTGGTGGGAATGAGACGGAAAACAGCCCCCAGGCCGTGCTGCTGTTTGAAATAGTTGCAGCGGAAACGGGATGTTTCATCCATTTCATAGGCAAAGTCCAGGTCCCCTTCTTCCAGATATTTCTGGAAGGCCTGGGGATCGCATATTTCCGCAAGGAGGTTTTTGAACGCCTGGCCTTCCAGGTTTTCGTCGGAAATGGCGGAGATGGTCCCGTTGACGCGGATTTTAGGAGGCTGGCCTTCGCTGAGGTGAAGGTCGGAACCGCCCGCTTCTACGAGGTATTTGAAGTATTGGTCGATGACTGCCATAACAGGAGTGTTTCAAAATTAAATGTTACTTGATTCCCAGGAAGGATTTCATGATGGTTTTGTCTTCCGCGCGGAAGATGCAGTCTTCCGTGGTGATGAGGCCCGCCTGGTGCAGGGCCCGGAGCGAGTCGTCCATCAGGATCATGCCCTGGGCTTTCCCTGTCTGGATGCAGCCGGGAATCATGAATGTCTTGCCTTCGCGGATGCAGTTGGCGATGGCGGGCGTATTAACCAGCATTTCAATGGCCAGAGCGCGGCCGTTGCCGTCTGCTCTGGGAACCAGCTGCTGGGAGATGATGCCGCGCAGGGATTCGCTGACCATGATGCGGATCTGGTCGCGTTGCTCCACCGGGAAGACGTCCAGCACGCGGTCCACCGTACGGGCTGCGGAGCCCGTATGCAGGGTGCCGAGCACCAGGTGGCCGGTTTCTGCCGCCGTGAGCGCCAGGGAGATGGTTTCCAGGTCGCGCATTTCTCCCACCATGATGACGTCAGGGTCTTCACGGAGGGCTCCGCGGAGGGCCCGCGCGAAGGATTCCGTGTGTTTATGCACTTCACGCTGGTTGACGTGGCAGTTTTTGGAGGGAATCAGGTATTCGATGGGGTCTTCAAGCGTGATGATGTGGTCGTGGCGGTCCTGGTTGATGAAATCCACGATGGAGGCCAGCGTGGTGGATTTACCGGAACCTACGGAACCCGTGACTAAAATAAGACCGTTGGTGTAGCGGGTGAGGGGCACCACGTATTCCGTCGGCAGGCCTATTTCCTCCATGGTGCGCACCCGCGTGTTGATGATGCGGAAGCAGATGTCATAACCCAGGCGCTGTTTAACCACGGATGCGCGGTAACGGCCAAAGTCATTGGCGTAGGCGAAGTCCACGTCCCCCCGTTGCTGAAGGCGGTTCCATTCCGGGTCTTCCAGAAAGCCCCTCGCCAGCACTTCCGTGTCCTGGGGCGTGAGATTGGGCGCTTCCTCCCAGATGGGGAGAAGCTGGCCGAACCGGCGCCAGGTGGGACGGCTGTTGACGGCAAGGTGGATATCGGAACAGTCATAATCCTGTCCAAGTTTGAGATATCCGTCGACGTGGGGCAAAATGTATTCGCTCATGTTGTGAATGCAGCAAACTGATAAAGCTACATATTAACGAAAACAGAGCTTTTTTGACCAGCAAAAAATGTCTGGGAACCGATTTCTATGAAAGCGGCTTTGCCCCGTTCCGCGACGGGTGAGGAATTTCAAGAGGGGAAGTTTTGCGGAAGAGCTTCGGACGTTTGTTTCCGGGGAAGGGGAGGAATGATGGAACAGGGGGCTGGCGCGGCAGACCGGCTTTTTACGCCAGGCATGATTTATTGTTCCCTGGAAGACGGGAAGGATATGGGGAGGTTCTCATTTAACGGCGCGGGAACATCCCCATTTTTTACGGCAGCGGAGTTCCCGAACCTTTTTCAAGAAGCGGCAGAAAACCGCTGTATTGGTCTGAAAATCCTGTTATTTGAACAGGTTGAGGAATTTTTTGCCGGCCAGGCCGATTCCCATTTTTTTCAGGGAAGGGAAAGCCAGGGTAATCAAAATTTCAACGATGAAACGGAAGATGGAGGAATTAACCCAGCTTCCGGAAGTGCGCGGCTGCGGGGGAGGGGCCGGATTGCTTTTTTTTCCCGCAAACATGCGGATGAGAAGAATGCCTCCCACCGTTCCGACAATAGAGCCGATTACAGGCAGGGACATGGCCTTTTTTTTCAATTTACGGAAGTGGTCGGCCTGCTGCTGCGTCTTTTGCACCAGGCTGTCCGCTTCATTGACGATGTCCAGCCGGGAGGAAGCTACCCGCATCAGGAGTGCGAGCTTTTCTTGAGAGCCATTTGCAGACATGATAAATCCGTTTTAAGTTCTTCCGCCGTCGCCGGAGCGATAGGCGTTACATGGGTTCGGCTGAAAAGGATGAACCCCGCGGCCGCGGCCAGGAGATGAAACCCCGTGGTGACGGAAAGCCCGGCGATGATTCCCCAGAAGTACGCCATGACCACGGTCAGCAGGCACCACAGAAAAAGATAGCCGAAGAGGGCCATGAAGGCACCCATCAGGAGAAGGGCCGTTTTTTTGCCCAGCCTTTTGGACGCTTCATTCAGTTCCAGTTTGAGCAGTGCGGCCAGGGCTTCCGCATGGGCCAGGGCTGCCGTCCCGGTTTCCCGGAGGGAACGGACCATGGCCATCCCTTCTTCCTTTTCCTCCACAAGGGGGGTGACGAAGGTTCGCTTGAGTTTGTCGATCAGTCCCATGGTCGGTTTGAAGGGGGAAGGACGCCATGCGCTCGGCGCGCATGGCGCGGAATGAGATGAGAGGGTTAACGCCGGCGGATAAGCAGGCCGATGAGAAGGCCCACGCCCATGGCAATCAGCACGGACTGGGTGGGTTTTTCCTTCACGTATTCTTCACCCGCTTCGTGAAACTTCTTGGCCTTGTCACGGATGACTTCTCCCTTTTCCTGGGCGTAGTCGCAGATGGTGCTGGCCTGTTCCGTAGCCGCCTTGCGGATTTGGTTTACTTTAGCCGCGGCGAAAGCCCTGGCCTGTTGGAATCTGGTGACGGCAAGCTCGCGGGCGGAAGGGCAGGAGCAGGAAGTGTCGTTTGCTGCTACGGTCGTTTCAAGTTCGGTTTGGTTGTCTTGCATGGTTGATTAGAGTATTAAGGGTTGGTTCCTGTTGAAAAACATGTCGACTTACATGTTTTCGCCTCTCACATTGGAAATTATTTAGCACGCTTCCCACTATTGGCAAGTGTGTAAAGCGGCTTCACCCGGAATTGTGCGGTCTCTCAGCGGCGGCTTCCTGAAAAACCGCCGCGGGGGTCCGGTTTGACTTGGGGTTCGTTAGGATTCCGGTACCGCAGAATGCCGTAATCCCTCAGATTGCGGATGAATTCCTGAGCGTTGGCCCGGAAGCGCGCATCGTACATCAGCAGCCCCAGAAAGCCCTGGTTTTTACGTGCATCAGCCGTGATGGAGGAGATTTGTTCAGATGCTTTCCTCAGAGCGGCCAGCGTAGGGGGGATTGCCTTGACGGCGGGGTCCAGAGTGCTGAATTTTTCTTCGGCTCCGGCAATGAGTTTGCGGGCATCCCGGACGGTATCTTTCATGGCCGCGACCGAGGAGCGCGTTTCTTCCATGAGACCGGGGAGTTGTTCTCCGGCCCGGTTTATTTGAGACAGTACGCTGCCGAGGTGCTGGAGGTTTTCTTGATTCAAAACGCCCTCGTTGATCAGCCTGGTCGTCTGGGCCAGCCCTTTGGCCGCCTCTCCGATGTTGAGGATAGCGTCGTCAATGTTGTCTGAATTCTTTTCGATTTGCTTGAGGATTTTCAGGATTTCCTCTGTGGCGCCCACGGCATTGTTTTTGATTTTGCTGAAATCGCTTTCCGGCTGACCGATGATGGTGGCATGGGGAAGGATGTATTCATGCGTGGGCTGGGCCGGAGGGACGATATCAATGTATTTGTCGCCCAGGATGTTCTGCATGTCCACCCGGAAGACGGACCCTTGCTGGATTTTCACGTCGCTCTGGATGCTGGCTTCCAGCATGACTTCATTGCCGGAAGGCAGGAGTTCAGGGGCTTTGGTGACTTTCCCCACCGTGACGCCGCCCAGGCGGATTTGTGAGTCCTTGATGAGTCCCGCCGCATCTTTGAAAATGATGTTGATGGGGTAGGTTTGCTCTTTGGATGTTTTGATGTTGCCGAATCCCAGGATGACTCCGATAATCATCAGGATTCCGGCGATCAGAAAGAGGCCTACCCATGTCTCCGGTTTAAGTTTCTGTTTCATGGCTCTGTGGCAAGATGGTTATTGTTTGCGTTCCCGTTCCGCCCGTTCCAGCAGAACCCGTTGGAAATTTTCATTTTTGCCGGACAGGGCAGCCCAGTTTTCCCCGGAGTCCCCGTACAGGAACTTTTGCAGGATTTCGTCTTTGGAGTGCAGCAGTTCTTCCGGAGTTCCCGTCCAGTAAACCTCACCGTTTCTGAGATAGACGATTTTGTCCGCGATGCGGATCACGCTGGGCATGTCATGGGAGACAATGACGGTGGTGATGCCTTTGCCCTTGCAGATCCGCCGGATGAGGAAGCTGATGCTGTCCGTGACGATGGGGTCCAGGCCCGCGGTGGGTTCGTCATAGAGCAGGCATTCCGGAGTGGTAATGATTGCCCTGGCTACGGCGACGCGCTTGATCATGCCGCCGGAGAGGCTGGACGGCATTTTTTCCTGCTGTCCCAGCAGCCCTACGGAGTCCAAAGCGGCTGAAATACGGGTGTCCAGTTCGTTTTCATCCCTGATCCCCGCCTCCTGCAAAGGGAAAGCTACGTTTTCTCCCACGCTTAGGGAGTCGAATAAGGCTCCCTGCTGGAACATGAATCCGATTTTGCTGCGGATTTGCTTTTTGATTTTTTCCGGCGCGCCGCTGATGCGCCTGCCGTCTATTTCCACATAACCGTCCAAGGGTTCCATCAGGCCGTCCAGATGTTTCAGAATGACGCTTTTCCCGGCTCCGGAGCCTCCTATTAAAGCCATCAGTTCTCCTTTGCCCACGTCAAAGCTTACGCCTTTCAGCACTTCCTGGGTGCCGAAGCTTTGTCTGAGCTGGTGGACGCGGATGAATGGCTGCATGGCGGCGGGGAAAGGCTATCTCATGAATCCCATGGGGAAGAACGAGTTGAGGATCATGGTCAGGATAAAGTTGGCGATGAGCAGGGCCACGGAAGCGTACACCATGGCCTGCATGGTGGATTTGCCTACGCCCACGGCGCCGTTTGTGGTGTTCAGCCCCTCCCGGCAGGAGATGGTGGAAATGATGAGGCCGAAAGCAAGAGCCTTGACCAGGGCGACGATGATGTCCCCCATAGTGACAAATTTGCTCATAAAGTGCATCCAGTAGGCCTGGTCTACGTTAAAAGCGGTGACGCTGACGATGTATGCGGAGGCGATGCCCACCAGAACGGCTTCCATCATCAGAATGGGCATGGAAATAAGCATGGCCTGTATCCGCGGCTTCACCAGGTAGTCTACCGGATCCACATTCATGGAGTTGAGGGCATCCACCTGTTCCGTGACTTTCATGGTGCCGATTTCCGCGGCCATGGCGGACCCGACGCGCCCCGCAAGCATCAGCCCGGTGATGACGGGCCCCAGCTCCCGGAACATGCCCACGGCGACGACGGCCCCGCCCATGGTTTCCATTCTCACCGTTTGAAGCTGGAACAGTGTCTGGGCTTCCAGCACCGCGCCGGTGAACGCGCCGGTGATGATGACCACCGGCTGGGATTGCACCCCGATTTTCGCAATTTGCTCCACAAGCACGCGCATCCGGAACTGGCCGAACCACATGCATGAAGCCACTTGATAAAGCAGCAATCCGATTGACCCCAACCGGTCAACCAGCCTTAAAGCGGCGCGGCCGATCATGGTTGCTACATGGAATTGCATGGCTTCTACTAATCATCTCTTCCGCTTCAAGAGCAAGCGCAATGTATGCCACAGGAGGAAAAGGAAGGTTCCGCGTCAGTCTGCCAGCCGATGGATATAAGGAGTTTCCTGCGTTCCGGGGATGGAGCGCAGCATGAGGCGGGGCGGCAGTTTCAGGCGCGTCCATTCGGATGCGCGGGCCTGCCGCTGCAAACGGCGTATTTCCCTTTCCGATTCCGGGAACCGGTTCGCCAGCTCCGTGGCGGATTCATGTTTCCGGTGCAGGCGGATGAGAAATCCGTCACGCATGGCGGCCTCCGGAGCCGGGGAAATGAAACCGGGGAACAGGTTTGTCAGTTCCGTCTCGTATAAATCCCCCAGCGGCATGAAATCCGCGGCTAAAGCGGCAGGAAGGAAGCGAGGCGCCGTCATGATATCCGTTCCCGTCAGAGAAGAGAGCGGCAGGGCTCCTTCTTCTTCCGCCCATTGGCGCATGAGCCATGCGGCCGTGGCGCTTTCGTCCAGCCCTGAGGCTTTGTTAGGGGAAGAAACCGTCCGCACGCCAATGCCTGCCGCGCCGGCGAAGGCTTGAACCTTTTCCCTTGTCTCTTCCGGAATGCCGGGCAGGGAGGTGATAAACCCCGTTACTGTCAGAGAGAGCCGCGTTTCCTTCAATAGTTCCGCTAACAGAAGGGAAGCGGAATTTTCCAGTAAATTCAGGCAGACGGCCCCATACCCGCTTTTCAAAATGAAGTCTTCCATCCCTTTGCGGAGGGCGTGCCGGAGCTGTTTTTCCGGGGAGGGCAGGGGAGAGTCCGTTTCTGTGGAGTTTCCCGGTGAAATGACGGCGGAATCCCGTTCAAAAAGACGCAGCCGTTTGAGAAGATGTCCGTTGCCGGACCATACGGAAGATGCGCCGGGCAGCAGAAACGGACCTTCTCCCCCGGCCAGGCGGGCCGTCAGTACGGGGAGACCTGTTTCCCGCGCCGTACGGCGGGCTTCTGCCTCATCCTGTTCCAGCAGCCCCTCATGCCATGCATGGGCTGGCGTGCGGAGCAGCAGGCATGTGGAGGAAACGTGCGGCGGAGGACTTTCTTCCCACGGGGCGATGGAAAAAACGGCTTCATCCTCCGTTCTCCGGATGCCAAAGACGGGGACGCGTTCGTTCCCATGCGGGGCGGGAGGGATAACGGCCTGCCGGGGAAAGGAAAGGCCGTTCCTCAACAGATGGAATCGGATTCCTTCCGCGTCCGCCGCTCCCAGCAGCAGGGGGACGTCCGCTATTTCCCGTGCCAGGTAGGCCAGGGCCGCCCGGTGCTGGGCCCGGAAGCCGCTGCGCAAAGCCAGTTCACCGGTATGCACGCCGCTGAGGGCCAGCGGCGGACAGAGGACGAGCTCCGCGCCTGCGTCCAGGCAGGAGCGGTACAGTTCCACGATGGTTCTGAGGTTTCGGGGAAAGTGGCCGGGAATGGTTTCCGGTTGGATGAATCCTGTCTTCAGCATGCGACGGAAAGGTAGACCATTACGGGGCGGCGGGCAAGCCGGGATGACCGGAGGTCCGCCCCCATGCCTTTACTCATGCAGTTTTTATTTCAAGGAGCTTGTCATTCACGGTCTTCATGGTATGATCCCTGCCGATTGCGCGCCGTCCGTTCCCGGGCGCGGCTATTCGGAATACTTATGAGGAAACAGTCAACAGAGGGGCAGGAATCCTCCATCCAGCGCGCCAGGGCATTGTGGCGCGAGTATCTTCTTCCTTATAGGGGCACGCTGGCGTGGGCTGTGGTCGGAGGCGTGGTGGCCGCTGTTGCCAGCGGTTTCGGCATTCCGGTGATTTTACAGGAGATGTTTCCCGTGATTTTTGACGGGAAACCATTGCCTCCGTGGGCGGAACGGGTGCTCTTGTGGTATGTGAGCCCGGAAAACCTGCCCCTGGTGACGGTGTGGGCCACGGCGGCCATGCTCCCGCTGGTGGTGGTGGTGCGCGGCCTGTCTTCTTTTGTCAATGTCTATTTGCTTTCCAAAATAGGGCTGGGAGTGCTGGAGACATTGCGGCTCAAGGTGTACAGAAAGTATCAGGATTTGTCCCTGGCTTTTCACGACCGGCAGCAGAAGGGAGACCTGCTGAGCCGCCTGATGCAGGATACCCAGTTTCTCCAGGGCGGCCTGGTGCAGATTGCCAATGACCTTATTATCCAGCCCCTGACTCTTTTGGCCGCGTTAGGGTTTCTGATTTACAGGGCCTCCGTCAGCGAGCAGTTTCTTATTCTGCTGGCGAATATGCTTCTGGTAGGCGTTTGCGTGATTCCCATCCGGTACATCGGCAAAAAAATGCTTGCCCGCGCCCGGGTGGTGCAGTCCAGCCAGGGGGATCTTTCCTCCACGCTCCAGGAGAATTTCTCTTCCCAGCGGGATATCAGGGCCTTTGAACTGGAACAGCAGCAGATAGGGCTGTTCAGGGACAGGATCCGCCGTTATATCCAGGCGTCTATCGGCGCGGTCAGGTGGCAGAGCTTGCTGACTCCCTTGATTGAGTTCGTCAGCGCCATAGCCATGGCCGCCACCCTGCTGGTTGGCAACATGAACGGCATGAACATGGGGGATTTTGCCGCGCTGGCCACGGCCATGTATCTTTGCTATGAGCCGGTCAAGAAGCTGGGGGCTGTCCATAACAAGGCGGAAACCCTTAATGCCGGTCTGGAACGCATCAACCACGTGCTGAATGCTCCGGATGACGTGCCCGAACCGGGAAATCCAAAAAGCCCGGAGGCATGGAAGGGGGAAGTGGAGTTCCGTAACGTTTGCTTCGGTTATCAGCAGGACTCTCCCGTCATGAGGAACATTGATCTCCGCATTCCGGCCGGGCAGGTGGTGGCCCTGGTTGGGCCCAGCGGAGCAGGGAAGACGACGTTCATTAATTTGCTGTGCCGTTTTTATGATGTCCTTTCCGGCAGCGTGGAGGTGGACGGCATCGACGTGCGGGAGATGGGTAAAAAGGATCTTCTTTCCCACATAGCGCTGGTTTCCCAGTATCCCGTTCTGTTCCGCGGCTCCGTGGCGGATAATATACGCATCGGCCGTCCGGACGCTTCCGACGCGGAAGTGGAAGAAGCCGGGCGCATGTCCGCCGTGGACAGTTTTATCCATGAGACGGGGGAAGGGTATTCCCGCATGATCGGAGAAATGGGGGAAGGGCTTTCCGGCGGCCAGCGGCAGCGCGTTTCCCTGGCGAGGGCCTTTCTGAAAAACGCTCCCATCCTGGTGCTGGATGAAGCTACGGCTTCCCTGGATATGAAGAGCGAGGAACAGATTCAGAAGGAGATTGAGAAACTGGCTTCCGGCCGCACGACGTTCATTATTGCCCACCGTTTCAGCACCATCCGGATGGCGGACCGCATTCTGGTGCTGGAGAAGGGAAGCGTGGTTGCAGACGGCACGCATGAGGAGCTGATGGCTTCTTCTCCCCTGTACCGGGAACTTTACAATAAGCAGCAGATGATTGCGGAGGAGGAAGGAGGCGCCTCATGTTAAGACAGTTTTTTGAATATGCGCGGTATTTGAAGCCCGTGATGAAGCTGTTCATTGCCGCTCTGGCTGCCGGGGCTCTGGCCGCCGCCGCCAGCGGTTTCGGCTTTCCGCTGATGATTGCCAAAGTATTTCCGGTGGTATTCGACAATACACAGATTCCCCCGGAGCTTCAGGACATGATCGCCCGGCTGGTGGCCCCGGAACACATGCGCATGGCGGTGCTGCTGGCTGTATGCTCCCTGCTGCCTCTGGTCTTCGCCGTCCGGGGCATAGGCACGTTCTTCAACGTGTACTGGATCAGCATCGTCAGCATGAAAGTGCTGGAAGCAATCAGACTGGACGCCTTTTCCAAATTGCAGACGCTGCCCCTTTCCTTCATTGACCGCCAGAAACGGGGAGACCTGATCAGCCGGCTTATCAATGACGCCGCCAACGTGCAGGGGGGGCTGGTGGTTGCGGCCAATGACATCATCAAGCAGCCCCTGACTCTGCTGACCGCCCTTGCCTTCCTGGTGTACAAGGTATTTGTTGATCCGAATACGGCTTTGGTCCTGATGAATCTGGGGCTGATTGCGCTGGCCATATGGCCCATCCGCTTTTTCGGCCGCCGCGTGATGAAGAAGTCCAAACAGGCTCAGGACGAACTGGGCAATATTACGGCCGCCGCCCAGGAAAATTTGGCCTCCCAGCGTGAAATCCGTTCCTACGGAATGCAGGAACAGCAGGTAAATCTTTTCCTGGGGCTGATCCGGCGTTTTTTCAAAATCAATCTCAGAACGGTGAAGTACAGGCACTTCCTGGTTCCCGTGCTGGAAATGGTGACGGCGCTGGGCCTGGGCGTTTTGCTGGTAAGGGGGCATGAAATGGGCATCACCAAGGCTGATTTCACTGCTTTGGCCGCCGCCCTGTTCATGTGTTACGACCCTCTCAAACGGCTGGGCGTGACGCTCACCAATTTGAAGAGCGCTTATGCCTCCCTGGAGCGCATCAATTACCTCCTGAAAGAACCGGATACCATGCCGGAGGCCGTTGATCCCGTTCCTATGGGACGCGCCGCCGGCCGCCTGGATTATGACGGCGTTTCCTTTTCCTATGACGGCGCCCGCAAGGTGCTGGACGGCATCAACGTGCATATCCGCCCCGGGGAAGTAGTGGGGCTGGTAGGGCCCAGCGGCGCCGGAAAGACGACATTTGCCAGCCTCCTTCCCAGGTTTTATGACGTTAGTTCCGGAGCCCTGCGCGTGGATGGCGTGGATGTGAGGGACGCTTCCCTGCATGATGTGCGCAAGAATATCGCCTTCGTCTCCCAGCACCCCGTCCTGTTCCACGGCACCATTATGGAAAATATCCGTTTGGGACGTCAGGACGCTACGGATGATGAGGTGGTGGCCGCGGCGCGCGCCGCGGCTGCGGACGGTTTCATCATGGGCATGCCGGACGGCTATCAAACCATGCTTGGCGACGGAGGCAGCGGATTGTCCGGCGGCCAGCGGCAGCGTGTAGCGATTGCCCGCGCTTTCCTGAAGGATGCTCCCATCCTGATTCTGGATGAAGCCACCGCGTCCCTGGATGCGGAAAGCGAGGCCCTGATCCAGCAGGAACTGGACCGGCTGGTGGAGGGAAGGACGGCGCTTATTGTGGCCCACCGTTTCAGTTCCATCCGCGTGGCGACGCGCATTCTGGTGTTTGAGGGCGGGCGCATCGTCGGGGACGGTTCCCATGCAGAGCTTTATGCCTCTTGCCCGTTGTACCGGGAGCTGTATGACCGCCAGTCCCTTTAAATAACAAGGGGACGGGGAGGAAAGCATTTCCCGCGCCCGCACCGGGATGAATATGGCGTTTTTTCTCAGGCCATGATGGAAAGAGCTATTGTCAAACAAGGGGCATGATGTACTATTCCGCCAGCATGAATACACTGGACGAATCTCTGATGAATGCCGTTAAAGAAGGGAAGCTTTTGGAGTCTTCCCGGACCAATATCCGCCTTCTGCTGGATGGTACCAAATCCCCCATAGCGCGCGAGGCCGTAGAAGAATTGGCTGCCGCCGGGGAATGGCAGGAGCTGAACGACCGTTTTTACAAAACGCTGGCCTTCGGCACGGGGGGGCTGCGAGGACGTACCATCGGCAGCATCGTCACCCGGGCCGAGCAGGGGAACGGCGGCGTGAACGGCCGCCCGGAATATCCCTGCGTGGGAACCGCCTGCATGAACTACTTCAATGTGGGGCGGGCCATGCGGGGTCTGATTATTTATGTGAACAAGCATGTGGAGGCTACGGACCCGGGCAGGAAGCCCCGTCTGGTCATCGGACACGACACGCGCCACTTTTCCCGTGATTTTGCCGAATTCTGCGCAAAAATCGGCACGGACCTGGGATGTGACATTTACTTGTTTGACAGTCCTCGCGCCACTCCTGAAATCTCCTTTGCTATCCGGGAACTCCATGCGGATTCCGGCGTGGTGCTGACCGCCAGCCACAACCCCTCCCATGACAACGGTTTCAAGGCTTACTTCAATGATGGAGCCCAGCTGGTGCCTCCGCATGACAAGGCTGTGATCAGGGAGGTCAATTCCCTGACTTCCGAAGAATATGAACCGTTGCCGGAAGACCGGCGCGGAACCCTTCATGTGCTGGATTCCTCCTTTGACCGCATTTACATGGACCGCTTGAAAACGGTGCTGCTCCGTCCGGAACTTTTCAACAAGGGGGGAGCTAAAATCGTTTACTCCAACCTCCACGGGACAGGCGGCCATATCATCGTGCCCCTGTTGAAGGAACTGGGCTGCAACGTGCAGACCGTGGCGGCGCAGGATGTTCAGGACGGCCGTTTCCCAACGGTTGCTTCCCCCAACCCGGAAAATCCGCCGGCTCTGGCCCTGGCTATTGAACAGGCGGATGCTTCCGGAGCGGACATCGTCATCGCCACGGACCCGGATGCGGACCGCATGGGAGTGGCCGTGCGCGGGGAAGACGGAAAGATGCACCTGCTGACCGGCAACCAGATCGGTTCCCTGCTGGCGTGGTACCGCTGCATGAGCATGTCCGATCTTGGCATCATCAATGACTCCAACCGTTCCCGCGCCGTGATGGTGAAAACCTTTGTGACGACGGGGCTTCAGGACGCCATCGGCCACCACTTCGGTTATGAAGTGGTCAACGTCCTCACGGGGTTCAAGTATATTGCCCAGAAACTCGGTAAATATGAACAGGCCATTCCGGCGGAAAAACGGGAGGGCTACCGCAAGATGAGCGAAGAACAGACGCGCGCCCTGCGTCTGGAATACAGCCGTTACTTTGTCTTCGGCGGGGAGGAAAGCTACGGCTACCTGGCCCAGGACTTCGTGCGGGACAAGGACGCCAACTCCGCCGCCATCATCTTTGCGGAACTGGCCGCGTATGCGGAAAGCATCGGCAAGAGCCTTCTGGAACTGCTGCATGAACTCTTTGAGCAGTTTGGTGTGTATTTGGAAATGGGAAAATCGCTGGTTATGGAAGGCGCGGACGGCGCGGCCAAAATCGCCGCCCTTGCCGCTTCCTATTCCTCCAATCCTCCCACGGAAGTGGACGGCGTAGCCGTCAGCGGCATCCGGGACTTTTCCAAGGGCGACATGGTGGATGCGGAAGGCGATCCTATTCCGGCGGAAAAAATGATTTTCGTAGATCTGGCGGACGGCCGCAGTTTTGCGGTGCGCCCCTCCGGAACGGAACCCAAGATTAAATACTACCTCTTCGGGCACGGGAAACCGGGCGATCCTGTGAAGGAAGCATTGGCGAAAGTCCAGGCTTCCCTGGATTCCCTGTGGACGGCCGTGGAAAAAGATGCCCACAGCCGTTCCAATGGCTAAATATTGCTGATTTCTTTCCCCCGTCTACCATGTAATGTGGACGGGGGAAATTTATTTTCTTGCCAAGGAGGCGGGAATTCCGCAGTTTATAATTCTCATGACATTTGCGGCCCACAAAACTCTCTCCGTGGCTGGCGCCCTTTTGGCCGGCCTTTTTCTCTCTTCCTGCTCCTCCCAGCAACAAGTTGAAGCTCCTGCGCGTCTTCCCGCCTACCACTTTGTGCCCGGCAAGACGGCCGTGCTTCACAACGGGAAAGCCATTCCCCCCAGAAATGCCCCTTCGCAGGTCAAGCGCGCCATTGCGGCGGCCAATTCCCTGGTCAACAAGCCGTACCGGCTGGGCGGGGGGCACAGGAGGCATCATGATACCCATTATGACTGTTCCGGCAGCACTTCCTTTGTGCTGAAGGAAGCCGGTCTGCTTACGTCCACCCGCCATTCCAGGCTTTTCCTGAATTACGGGCAGAAAGGCGCCGGGGACTGGATTTCCATTTATGCCAAGAATGGACACGTCTTCATGGTCATCTGCGGCCTCCGGTTTGACACTACGGGAAGCGGGCGCCGCGGCGAAGGCCCCCGCTGGAGAGTGGACGGCCGCAATACCAGGCACTTCCTGGTGCGCCATCCCACAGGCCTTTGAACCGGGGCAGCGCGGAGGAAAACCGCGTTTTCTGCGTATGTTCGCGCAGGCTTTCTTGAATAATGGAAAGTAATGTGCTATCAGGTGCGAGGACGTTGATAGTTCCTTGATTTTCATGGCTAAGACAAAAATTCACGTAGGGCTTGAGATAGGGACAAGCAAGACTTGCATGGTCGTGGGCGAAGTGAAGCCCGATGCGACCGTGACAATCATCGGCGTGGGTGAGGTTCCTAGCGAGGGCGTGGTTCGCGGAGAGATTGAAGACACTTCCAAGGTCATCCAGTGCATTTACGATGCCTGGAATATGGCCCAGGACCATGCGGACGTGGATATCATGACCGTCTATCTGTCCGTGACAGGCGCCCATATTGTGGGGCAGAACAACCGGGGAACGTTCCGTCTTCCCCCGGATGAAAGCATTATTTCCCAGGAGCATATGGACGAGGTGACGGAAATCGCCCGGGACGTCGCCCTGGGGCCGGAACAATTCGTCCTGCACCGCGTGCCCGGTCTCTTTTCCGTGGACGGGCAGGAGAACCTGACCAATCCCGCCGGATTGACCGGAAGAACCCTGGACATCGACTGCCATATCATCCACGGAATCAAATCCCGCATCACCAACTCCTTCCGTTGCGTGCGGGAAGTCCCGCTGGATATTGCGGATGTGGTTTTCGCCCCCATTGCCACGGCCCAGTTTGTGCTCAACAGGCAGGTCAAGCAGGCGGGCGCCCTGCTTATTGACATGGGTGCGGGCACGACGGACTATGTGCTTTACCTGGACGGCCAGCTTGTGGCCTCCGGATGCGTGCCGCTGGGCGGCGACCACATTTCCAACGACATCACGCTGATGACCGGCATTCCTCTGGCCCAGGCGGAACTGCTCAAGAAGACGGAAGGGGACGCCAACAGCTTTTCCGGGAAAACCAACGAGATGGTGCGCGTGCGTGGAGACGGGCATATGAAGGATGCCGCCATCGAACGCAACGTGCTGAATGAAATCATCCGTTCCCGACTGCTGGAAATTTTCAATCTGGTCAAATCCTCCCTGCCCAAGGACACCTTCAAGGGCAACCGCTGCCACGGCGTTTACCTGTGCGGGGGCGCCAGCCTGATGCGCGGCGTGGGGGAACTGGCCTCCCACGTGTTCGGCGTGGCCATCAGCCGGCCTACGCTGGTTAAAAACGGAGCGCCTTCCTACCTGGATGATCCGCGCTACTGCACGGCCATAGGCCTGATACGGTATGCCCAGATTCTGGATGCCGAGCTGCCGCAGCAGCGCAGCTGGCTGGGACGGATGCTGGGCTTCTTCGGAAAGAAGAACTCCTGATCAACCTTTATCCAAATTAACAACCATGCTGGAAATTTCTCCCCAGGGGCCGTCCGGCCTGCCCGGAAAAATCTGCCTGTGCGGCATTGGGGCCGCAGGAACCAAGGTAATGGAGGAAGTGCTGCTGCTGGCTCCCCAGCCAGTTTCCGTTTGCGCCATGAATCTTGATGCCCGGCTATTGAACGCCTCAGCCGTTCCGTGCAAGGTCCATTTGGGCGCCAGGCTTACCAGGGGACTCGGTTCCGGCGGAGATGCCTCCGTAGGAACTCAGGCGGCCTGTGAAAGCGAATCTTCCATTCTCCGTGCTTTGGAAGGCAGCGCGTTGACTGTTCTTGTCGCCGGGCTGGGAGGGGGAACGGGGTCCGGCGTAGCTCCGGAAGCGGCCCGCCTGGCCAAGGAGCAGGGGGCGTATGTCGTCAGCGTTGTCATCCGTCCCTTCAGGTTTGAAGGGGAACGGCGCGCTGCCCAGGCGGATGAAGCTTTGGCCCGGCTTGTCCTGTATTCCGACATGGTGCTGCGGTTTGACAATGACGCCATGGAAAGCCTCATAGACCCTGACAAGGGGGTGCTGGAAGCCTTTTCCGTGGTTAATGCCCTTATTGCCCGCGCCGTGCTTATTGTGCCGTCTCTGTTGAATTCTTCCGGAACCCTGCTTCGGGTGGGGCTGGACGACCTGCTCAGCGTAGCCGGAACGGGAAAAGGGATTTGCACCTTTGGCGTGGGTGAAGCGTCTGCGGATGCGTCCGTGGCGGATATATTGGACCAGGTCCGTCATTCACCGCTTTTTCTGGAAAAACGTTTGGGAGAAGTGGACGATGTTCTGGTTCTGGTGCGCGGCGGAGGTTCCCTGACGCTGCAGCGTCTGGAAGACCTGGTGGACGGTGTGGCGGAAATCCTGGGAAGGGGCGTGCGCCTCCACATCGGCGCTTCCGTGGCGCAGCAGCCGGAAGACCGCCTGTCCCTGACCGTGCTGGGCGTCGTGCCTGTGGTAGAGCCATCTGTTTCCCCGTCTGTTGCGTTTCAGCGGGAGGCGGAGCCGCAGACAGTGCTTGTGCCGGAGGAAAAATCTTTCCTCGGAGAGGGAAAAACTATTATTCAGCCCGCGCCTCCTGCCCCGGTTGACGAACCGGAACGGCATCCGGAGCCGGACCTTTCCGTCCCCGTCCCCAGGAGGGATGAACGTGAATTGGAAGAGGAACTGGTGCCTGTAAGGCCTGTCTCCGATATGCCGGATGCGCAGGAAACGCTTCTGGAATCCGCGCCTGTTGCGCAAAGTTCTGAAATGGAGTCGGAGTTGGAATCAGACACGATGCCTGATATCAAGGAACTGGAAGAGGGCTTGCCTCCGGAGGAAGGGGAAGAAGAGCGTGCGGGCCACGGCCTTTTTGCCCGTGTGCGTCCTCTCATTCTGGACGGGGAAGATCTGGATCTGCCTCCCGCTCTGCGGAAAAGGAAACCGGATCCGAGCTGATGATGTCCCCCCGCACGTCCAGGGTGTGGTTTTGGGCGCTGACCGCAGTCGCCTTATTATATACGGCGCTGCTCAGCTGGTGGAGTCCTCTCACTTCCGATACGTACCATCATGCCCTGACGGGCATGGAGCACTGCTTCTCTTTCAGCCTGGTCTGGGAGCGCTGCGTAGCCTCCTACATGACCTGGAATCCCAGAATCGGGGAATACCTGGCCTTTGCCGTAGCGACGGCGGGAAAATGGCTCTTCATGCTGCTCAACCCCTTTGTGCAGGTCGGTCTTGCGCTGATGATGTTTTATCTGGCTTCCGGGCGCAGGGTGGATCCCCGTTCCTGGCCGGACGTGCGTCTGTTCGGATTGGGGCTTCTCCTGCTGTTCACGTGCACGGCCCGGCCCGGCGTCACGATTTACTGGCTCTCCGGAGCCACCAACTATTCCTGGGGCGCCGCCGTCTGGCTGGGCTTTCTGTGTCTGTACCGCGGTTTGCTGGAAGACGCGGAATCCGGGAGAAAGGGAGATTCCGGAAGAAACAATAGCTGGGGAAAGTTTGCCGCTGCGGCTGTTCTGGGATTTCCGGCGGGCATGACCAATGAAAACAATATTCCGGGAACCTGGCTGTTGCTGGGAGCCTTGTTCGTCTTTGTCCGCCTGGTGCGGAAGGAAAAACTTCCCCTGTGGTTTTATGCGGGCCTTGCGTTTCAGGTGGCAGGTTCCCTGTGCATGCTGCTTGCGCCCGGCATTTCCGCCCGGATGCATTCCGCCACTCCCGGCTGCGCGGAACCCCTTTCCGGTTTTTGGAGCAGATGGGAAGCTCTCCCTTCGCTCCTGCTCCGGATGCATGAATACCTGGCTCTTCCGGTGTTGCTGGGCGTGGCGGCTGCCTGGGTTCTCTGGAAAAAATTCCACAGAGACCGGAACTCTTTCCGGGCATGGAAAATTCCCTTTGGAATAGCGGCGGCATATATTCTGGCGTCTTATGCCATGGCTCTTTCTTTCGCCGCCGCCGTCATTCCGGCGGATCATGCCATGTTCTCCGCCACCCTGCTGTTCGGTATCGGCGTGCTGGCCCTTCTTCGTATGTGGTACGGCATCCCCGGTGCCGTGCCCCGTCCGCAGATAACTGTGGCTGTTTTTCTGGCGTTGTCCGGAATATGTGTTTTTTCAACCATACATGATCATCTGCTTCTGTTCGGGCAGCATGAAAAGCGCGTCCGCCTGATTCTGGAGCAGAAAAAGGCCGGTATTCAGGAAATCATTGTTCCTCCCCTCTCTCCTCCCTCCCCGTGGTGTTCTTTCATTTTCTGGGTGGACCTGTCGCAAAACCCGGAAGACTACGTCAACAGAGGCGCGGCGATGTATTATGGCGTGAAGAGCATCAGAATTTTTTAGCAGGCAAAGGATGCGGAATGTTAGAGCTTTTTGCTATGAAATAATGGGAAATGGCAATAAGATATCATCTGCGTCTGATGGCAGTTGTTGTTAACAATATAAGAATCCTTTTAATAGGTTGCGCAGTTTTCCTGTGCGGTCTTTCCTATGCGGACGTGGAGGAAGAGGATTCCGGCGCGTTGAGGATTGAAACGGAAACAGAGGAATATTCCGCTGATATATATTTGGGAAATACTGATGACCGGAAGGCTGACAGGGAAAGAAAGACGATAGGTGTGGGGGAACGGATAACATTGACCCTGACGGGAAAACCGTTGGGAAATGTTGATGAACTGGAATGGAATTTGGTGGAAGATGGAGATAAATACGTAGAAATGCCTGAAGAAACGAAGGGTAAAATATCCATTGTGGTTACTGCGAAAAAACGGCTTCAACGTGATGGTTCCGCAACCGTCCTGGCTGTTACCAGTGAGGGGAGAAAAGTAAAGGTGACACTAAATGTGGTTGTTCCGTCGGCAATCAGAGCCGAACACAAAAATGGAGGAATGGCTACGGAAAGGCTTCCTGAGGGGAAAATGTCCGTCATAGGGGCCTCTGCCGTCCTGAAGCTGACGCTGCATCCGACCAGCGTCAGCTTCAAAAATGTCAAGATTATAGAGAGGGACAAGGGCTCGGAGCCTCCCGGTACGGATTTTGATCCCGGTCATTCCAGGAATGGTGCGAATGAAGCGGCGGAGGTTTCAGAAACAAATCAGCTGCAGGATAATGTAATGGCCGGCATTTTTGCCGCAGATGTGGAGCATACCCGTTTCCCCCAGTCGTGGGACTGGGTATGTTCGTGGCGCATCCATGATGGAGAAGGGGGAGAGGGAACGGAATATCTTGACGGCCGCGAAATCATGGAAGTTCGGTGCCATTTCAGTTTTTCGGAATTTTACAGGCAGGAAATCTGGGGGCCGCAGCGATACCATCTCGTGACGATTTCTAAATTCGGATGCTGTGTGGATCGGGATACCGTAACCTATCGCAACAAATATTACTATCATCATGAATCCGTTCGTTAAAATAATGTTGTTAACCGTCTGTTCCACCGGCATCCTGTGCGGTGAAGGAAAGCCTGCCCTGTTCCGGCTTCCGTTGCCCGACAGCATCTCCGCGTTCAAAACGTCTCCTCAGGAAAAGAAGGAGTTCCTTTCCCTGTTGCATGAAAAAGAGCTGCCGGATTGTTGCCGGGAGGCGCGGAAGAGGCTTGGCGCCTTTAGTTCCAAGGGAGCTGGAGATGTGAACGCAGAAGACGTCAGGGTGTTGTCATGGATTTTTTACGCTGTCTCTTCAATGGATGTATTTCCTCTGAATTATGATGAGAATACTCCGAAGGACGGCTTGTGCGACAACATGGATTATAATCTGAAGGTTAGGGTTGTGGAATGGATGAGCGTTTTATCCCGGGATATATCCGGAATCGTTTCCCGATGCGGCGTAAAGAGAAAGGAGTTGTGCAGAATATGGTCAGAATATGGAGCGGCCGTATTGAAAACATTCAGGACTCAGTATGATCCGGAATTAAAGCGGAAACAGGCCAGGATGAAGGAGGAATATGATAAAATGAGTGCTGCCAGAACATGGGAGTTGGTGCAGGCCAGGAAGCTGAGCTTATTCGGAGGAGGTGATTCCCGCAGCCTCTACTACAATAATAAGTTGTTGGCTAATGAAAAAAGAAACAGTTTATGCAGATTTTTTCTGGAAAAGAGATTGGAACCTGCGTTTGTGGAGATGCTGGTTCGTTTTTATCCGGGGCAGGCTGGTGAAGTGGTTAAGTATCTTAAGAAGGCCGGGTACGCTGATCAGGAAATCGGAGACTTGATTGACCGGACTGTAGGCCGCGATGGAAAAACGGAGTTTTTATATAAGGGCGGCCGGGGGCGCCAGCACGATAGAAAAATCAAGTCCCGTGGCTCCGGGCATATGAAATAACATGGGGGATTGGGAACTTCCCGGAAATTTCATTGTTTCGCCAGGGACGCCAGGGTGCATAGCGGACGGGAGCAGGCAAATTCCGGGATGCCGCGTTATGGAAGAAACAGGGGAAGTTGTATGTTCTAATCCATCGGAATTGCGTAGGAGTTCAATTTGTAGAACTCTCCGCTTTGGGGGCCTTCGTCGGTAATGCCGTTATTGGGGGCGGCGTAGGTGTCCAGGGTCATGGAATCCGGGTAAATGGTCAGGATATAGTAGGCCGTAATGCCGGAGCGGTATTGCAGGGTTTTTACCCGGGATTTTGCCGGCGGCAAAAAGGGAATGGGGAGCACCTTGTTTCCCGCGGGGGCGCAGATCAGGGAGGTAAGGGTGTTTTTCCCGTCCGGGGAGGTAATTATATACAGGTCATGGGCGTGCAGGTGCCCGGTGATGACGAAGCGCACTCCGGCATCCCGGAGATTGCGGTAAAAGATATTTTGCTGTTCCGCCGCGCTGTCATTGTAACGGCCCCACAGGCATTCCCGGAATTGCATGGGCGTCTGCAGGGTGCGGTGGGTGAAAACCAGGCAGTGTCGCGGAACGGTGTTGGCCTTGCTTCTGTTGCGTTTAACCCATGCGCTGAAGTCCACGAGCTGGTCAGGAGTAAGGTCAATATCCATGAAATACAGGGAAGCGTTTTTATGGCGGATACCGTAGTTCAGTTTTCTGGTGGCCAGCCCTTGGACGCCCTGCCTCCGCGTAGGCAGGAAGAGTTCCCGGAATTGTTCCGCCCGGAAAGGAAGGGAGTCATGATTGCCGCGCACGGCATAAAAGGGGATGCCTTTTTCTCTCAGAATGTTGTTGAGTTCCTTGCGTTTGGCGAGTCCCTTGACGGGGGCGCTTCCTTCGATATCCGCCATGTCCCCTACCTGGACGACCATGTCCACGTTGTGTTTCAGGATTTCCCCATAGAGGGTTTTGATGAAGTTGACTGCTACTCCCTCGCTTCCTTCCATGCGCTTGGGGGAGTCGTGCGTATCGCCGATGATCGCGATTTTCCATGGGGCTGTATCTTCCGCCAGTGCCGGCTGAAGCAGGAACATGAGAAATAACGCAAGATATTTCATGGCACTGGATTTTTACAACCTGCCTGCTCTTCCCGCCAGAAAATTATGACTGAGGCGGAAAGATGCCGTCCGGGGCTTTTTCTTTTTCCCGAGGCAGGCGTTGACGTGCTGTCCTGGGGAATTCTGTTCCCCGCTGAAAACGGAAAAGCCGGACATTGGAAATTCAATGTCCGGCTTTGAGGGGGCCTACAGCGCTGGCTGAAATTTATTGCTGGTTGACCTTCAGTATTTTGGCCTGTTCTTCCGTGAGTTCCACGCAGTGCCAGGGGAGGCCGCGCCTGTTGAGCTCGTCCATGAAGGGGTCCGGGTCATTTTGTTCCATATTGAAGACTCCTGCGCCAGTCCATTTGCCCGTAAGGATCATTTCCGCGCCGATCATGGCCGGAACCCCCGTAGTATAGGAAATGGCCTGGGAACCTACTTCTTTAAAGCATTGTTCATGGTCGCAAATGTTGTAAATGTACACAGCCTTGAATTGGCCGTCCTTGATTCCGGTGATGACGTTGCCGATGCAGGTTTTTCCCCTGGTCGTCTTGCCCAGGTCCCCGGGGTCCGGCAGAACGGCCTTGAGGAATTGCAGCGGGATGATTTCAACTCCGTTGTACATGACCGGGTCAATGCGGGTCATGCCCACGTTCTGAAGCACTTCCAGGTGCTTGAGGTAGTTCGGTGAGAAGGACATCCAGAATTGCGCCCGGCGGATGGTGGGGATGTGCTTGACCAGGCTTTCCATTTCTTCATGGTACATGCGGTAGATTTCATAGGTGCCCACTTCCTGCGGGCAGGTGAAACTCTGGTGCATGCTCATGGGGGCGGTTTCCCGGAAGGCTCCGTCTTCCCAATGGCGGCAGGGCGCCGTTACTTCCCGGATGTTGATTTCCGGGTTGAAGTTGGTGGCGAAAGCCTTGCCATGGTTGCCGCCATTGACGTCAATGATGTCCAGCGTATGGATTTCGTCAAAATGATGCTTGAGAGCCCATGCCGTGAATACATTGGTGACGCCGGGGTCAAAGCCGGAACCCAGCAGGGCGAAAAGCCCGGCGTTGCGGAATTGCTCCTGGTACGCCCATTGCCAGGAGTATTCGAATTTGGCTACGTCACGGGGTTCATAGTTGGCGGTATCCAGGTAGTTGACGCCGGTTTCCAGGCAGGCTTCCATCAGGGTGAGATCCTGGTAGGGAAGGGCCACATTGATCAGCAGCTGCGGCTTGATTTCCCGGATGAGGGCTACGGTGGCGGGCACGTCATCCGCATCTACGGAATGGGTAGTGATGCTGACGCCCGTTCTGGAGCGTACGTCCTCCGCAACGGCATCGCATTTGCTTTTCGTGCGGGAGGCCAGATGAATGTTTTGAAAAATATCCGGCAGCTGGGCGCATTTGTTGGCTACCACATGCCCAACGCCGCCTGCTCCAATGATTAAAACCGTGTTCATGATAGGTTCAGTACATAAGTGAAAACAGGCTGAAAGGCAACTCCCGATTTGCTTCAATAATGACACCGTCTTCCCATGGGGCATCAGTTTTTCCGGCATCAGCCGGATGCGGACTTCCCTGCGGAAGACGCACCCTTTTGGAGATTTTCTAAAAATGATTGAACAGGGGATTGACGCGGGCTGTCCGATTTTACAATATCAAATTGTAGATATGATTAGACAAATTCTGCCAGTAGTTGTTGCCGCCTGCGTCGCTCCCTGTTTTGCCGCGGAAGGGTGGATTACCGATATGGATGCCGCCAAAAAACAGGCCGCCGAACAGAAAAAGGATTTAATGATTGAGTTCACCGGTTCCGACTGGTGCCCTCCCTGCATGCAGCTCCGCGCCAACGTATTCAGCAAGCCTGACTTCCAGAAGGAAGCGCAGAAAAATTTCGTTCTGGTGGAGCTGGATTATCCGCGCGGCAAGGAGCAGTCCAAGGAAATGAAAGCCGCCAATGAAAAGCTTGCCCAGCAGTACGGCGTGCGGGGATTCCCGACCGTTGTGTTTGCGGACGCTTCCGGCAAGCCTTTTGGGGGATTTGTCGGGGGGCGTTCCGGGGATGATGTGATGAAAGCCATGCAGGATGCCCTGAAGAACAAGGAAGCGCTGAGCGCCGCGGAAGCGAATGTCGCCAAGGCTGCTACGGATGAAGCGAAGGTTGCCGCTCTGATGGAAGTGCTCAAGCTGGCTCCTCAGGAATATGTGGACAATTTTTATGGTGACGTGAAAGCGGAAATCAAGAAGCTGGACAAGGAGGATAAGTCCGGCCTGAAAGCCGCAGACGCCCATGCTGACCTGCTTAAAAAGGAACAGAAGGACGTTCAGAATTATCTTGCCGGCAAGCTGACGGACAAGACGACGCCTGCGGAAGCCCTTCAGGTGGTTAAGGCGTATCCCGACCGTGACAAGCTTCTGCCGGAGACGCAGCAGCAGTTGCTGATGATGGAGTTTGGAACTTATCTGAATTCCACCGGTGACGTGGACGGCGCCGTTCTGATTCTGGATAAGGTGGCCGAGTTGAAGCCGGGAACGGAAGCCGGAATGCAGGCCCCCCGCATCAAGGCCGGCATTCTCGCCAACAAGGATAAGATCAAGGCCCAGATTGACGCTGCCAAAAAGGCGCAGGGCAAATAATTAAAGCTGCTTTTCTTTTCCCTTGATTTGGGAAAACGGCCCCGCAACGGTTTTCTGCCGTTGCGGGGTTTTGTTTTCCCCCTGTTTCTCCGGTTACTCAAAAGAGATGATGGAAAGGAGGCATTGTGGCTTATGAGGGGCGCTGTTCTCCTGCGGCGCTTGTTTTCGGCGCGTTCAGCTACGGGAGTGGCGAAAGGCAGGATTTGATACCGGTTTCTTGACGTGAAGCCTTGCGCACGGGAAGGAAACCTGACAGAATCCCGCCATGCGCCTGTTCATGATGTTCTGTGTGATGCTTTTGCTCGCCGGATGCGATACGCGCACAAGCGTGGAACGGGCGCAGGAGGCAGGGGTGCTCATCGTGGGCAATAATGCGGAGCCCCAGAGTTTTGACCCCCACATCGCCACTTCCGTTTCCGATTTCAAGATGATCAATGCCGTCATGGAGGGGCTGCTGCGCGGGGATTCCAGGGATGACACCGTTTTTCATCCCGCTGTGGCGGAGACGTGGACGCACAGTCCGGAGGCGGACAAGTGGCGTTTTTCCCTGCGGAAGGACGCCGTGTGGAGCGACGGCGTTCCTGTGACGGCCCATGATTTCGTGTATGCCTATCACCGCCTGCTTCATCCGGGGTTTGGAGGGAGGTACGCGGACATGCTTTATCCATTGAAGAATGCGGAAGCTTATAACCGGAACAGGCGTAGCCTGCTGCTGTGCGGTCCCGGTTCCCGGCTGGCCGGGAAAGAGGGGCTGGAAGAGAGGGTTCTGGCCCGGGTGGATTGGGAGAGGCTGGATGGTATGGGAGCCGGTGAGCTGGAGGCCCTGCGGGATGATCCTTCCCTGATGGAGTGGCCGGACGGGATGCCGGAGGTAGGAGCGCGGAAGATTGCGTCCCGGATGTTGGAGGATGTCCGGGCCGGAAAGCCGGATTTATGGGAGGAAGCCCGCGTGGGCGTGCGCGCAGCGGATGATTATACCCTGGAGATGGAGCTGCGTTCTCCGATGCCCCAGCTTCCCCTGCTGTTGCTTCACTGCACCTGGTTTCCGGTTCCACGCCATGCCGTGGAAGCCCACGGCGGCATGCTGGACAGGACGGGGAAATGGACGCGGCCCGGAGCTGCCGTAGGGAACGGGCCTTTTCTCATGGCGGAGCACCGTTTCAATGATTATGTGGAGGTGCGCCGCAATCCCCGGTACCGGAACGCTTCCGCCGTCCGGCTGAATGGAGTCCGTTTTCTTCCCACCGTGAACGGCTTTACGGAAACCCGCATGTTTTTCAACGGCAAGCTTCATGTCACCAACAACGTGCCTCCGGAGATGACGGCTTACGCCCGGGAGCGCGGCGGCGATGATTTTTGCCAGGATGACTATTACGTGACTATTTTTTACCGTCTGAATACGTCGCGTGCGCCGCTGAATGACGCCCGGGTCAGGCGGGCCCTCTCCCTGGCGGTAGACCGGGAGGCCCTGGTGCGGGATGTGGTGTGCGGCGGCGGCCAGCCGTGCTTCGGCTTTACGCCGGACGGCGCCGGATACAAGACGCCGCATGGGGTGGAGTTCAATCCGGAGAAAGCGCGTTCCCTGCTGGCCCAGGCCGGTTTTCCCGGCGGGAAGGGGTTCCCCCGGCTGGAGCTGATGACTACATCCCGCGAAGTTCAGAAGACGATGGCGGAAGCCATCCAGGGCATGTGGAAAAAGCATCTGGGGATTCATGTGGATATCCGTTCCTGTGAGTGGACGGCCTACAAGTTCGCGCAGAATTCCATGCAGTATGATTTTAGCTCCTCCTCATGGTCCGGGGATTATCTGGACCCTTCCAGTTTTCTGGATTTGTGGGGTTCCGCCTCCGGGAACAATAATACGGGCTGGGTTCATCCGGAGTATGAACGCCTGCTGGCGGAGAGCCGCACCACGGGAAACCAGGAGAAGCGCATGGCCCTGCTGGCCCGTGCGGAAGCGCTGATGCTTTCCGAATCCCCGGTGATTCCCCTGTATTGGGCCAAACGGTCCTATTTGAAGAGGCCGGAGGTGCGGGGGTGGCACCCCCTGCTGCTGGATAACCATTTGTTTGAGGATATCAGCCTGGACGACGCCCGGGAACATGGGAAGGAGGCCGCGCCTTGACCAGGATGATTCTGAAACGCCTGGGGCAGGGGCTTCTGGTCCTGCTGGTGCTGGAAACTGTGACGTTTTTCCTGATACGCCTGTTGCCGGGGCACCCCTTCATGGGGGAAAAGAAACTTCCGGAGCATGTTCTCCAGCAGCTCCAGGCCAGTTACGGGCTGGACCAGCCCTCCCTGGTCCAATACGGGCGTTACTGGTGGAACATGCTGGTTCATGGCGACCTGGGACCGTCTTTGGTGAAGGAAGGCGTCAGCGTGGCGGATATGATCGCCCAGTCATTCCCTGTTTCCCTCCAGCTTGGCGTCATAGGCATGGCTATTTCCATTCTGGCGGGGGTTCCCGCCGGAATTGTGGCGGCGCTGTACAAGAACCGGTGGATGGACTGGTGGGTGATGCTGGTTTCCATGGCCGGCATTTGCATTCCCGCTTTTGTCGTGGCTCCGGTGCTGGGCGTGGCTCTGGGCATGCATGTCCCCGGCTTGAGCGTGGCCGGATGGGATTCTCCCGGTTGTGTGGTGCTCCCGGCTTTGACGCTGGGGCTGGTGAATGCCGCATATCTGGCGCGCCTGACGCGCGGCGGCATGCTTGAAGTGCTGGGGCAGGATTTCATCCGGACGGCTCGGGCCAAGGGGGCGGGGCCTTTCCGTACGGTTTGGAAGCACGCTTTGCGTGGCGGCCTGATTCCGGCCCTGTCCTATCTGGGGCCTGCTTTTGCCGCCATGATTACCGGTTCTTTTGTGGTGGAGACCTGTTTCCAGGTTCCCGGCATGGGCCAGCATTTCGTGAACGCGACAACGGACCGGGATTATTTTCTCATCCAGGGCCTTGTCCTGTTTTACGGTATTCTGATCGTCGCGGCCAACCTGGGTGTAGACCTGGTGCAAATGGCCGTCAACCCGAGATTGAGAAAGGAATCATGAGAAAAAGAGGATGGAACAGGCCGGAGGAACAGGGCTCCTCCCTGTGGAAGGACGCCTTTCTGCGTCTTTCCCGCAACCGGGCAGCCATGTTTTCCCTGCTGGCGCTGGCGCTGATTGCGGCGGCCTGTTTTCTGGGGCCTCTGCTGCCGTGGCTGCCGCATCCTAATGTGCAGGATTTGTCCCGGATTGCGGAAAGCCCTTCCTGGGGGCATTGGTTCGGCACGGACCAGCTTGGGAGGGATCTGCTGGCGCGTGTCCTGTACGGCGGCCGCATTTCCCTGCTGGTGGGCGTGGTCGCCACGGGCGTTTCCCTGGTGATTGGCGTGGCGTACGGACTGGTTTCCGGTTATGCCGGAGGCAGGCTGGATGCCCTGATGATGCGCCTGGTGGATGTGCTTTTTGCCCTGCCGTTCATTGTGCTGGTGATTATTTTTTCCCTGTCCGTGGAGGAGCCGGCCCGGAGGCTGACGCAGTGGGTTTCCGGCATGACGGGCTGGTCTGTGGAAATGGTGAGCCCCATGACCGGGCTGATTCCCCTGTTCATCGCCATCGGCGCTTTGGGCTGGCTGACGCTGGCGCGCATTGTCCGGACGCAGACGATGGAGCTGAAAGGGCAGGAGTTTGTGGAAGCCGCCCGCTCCCTGGGCATCGGTCACATGAAGATTCTGTTCCGCCATATTGCTCCGAATTTGTTCGGGGCCGTCATCGTGTACACGACTCTGGCCGTTCCCGGCATCATGTTGCTGGAAGCCGTCCTGTCCTTTCTGGGGCTGGGCGTGAAGGCTCCCAATTCTTCATGGGGAACGCTGATTAAGGAAGGGGCGGACCGCATGGAGGTAAGTCCGGAATTGCTTTTGTTCCCGGCGCTCCTGTTTTCGGCTACCCTGCTGGCGCTGAATTTCCTGGGGGACGGACTGCGGGACGCCCTGGATCCCAAGTCCTCCAGGGACTGATGTTTTTAAGTAAAAATCATGAAGATTGCGTTAACGATTTCCATGCTGGTGGTCTCCAACGTTTTTATGACGTGGGCGTGGTACGGTCATCTGAAGAAGGGTTCCGGGGCGGATGGCAAGCCTCTGCTGATGATTATCCTGATGAGCTGGGGATTGGCGTTTTTTGAATATTGCTTCATGATTCCCGCCAACCGCCTGGGCAGTGCCGGCGGGCTTAACGTAGCCCAGCTCAAAATTATTCAAGAGGTGATTACCCTGTGCGTGTTTATTCCTTTCGCCTTGTTCTACATCGGAGAAAAATGGAAGTGGGATTACCTGTGGGCGTTTTTATGTGTATTGGGAGCCGTTTTCTTCGTCAACAGGGAGCGTTTGCTCGGGTGACAGACTTTTTCCGTTCGCATTCCCGTCGCCGGGCTGTCTTACCATGAAGAAAGATGAAGATGAACATCATTCCTGTTTTTGCCGCGGCGGCCTCAATCGTTCTGGCCGCAGGCTGCCACCACCGCCACCACGATCGTGATGATTACCGTTCCGGGCCGCCGCGCCATGATAATTATCATCATGACCGTGACGGCTGGAATCACGGGCGGACAAGGCCGGTTCCCAAGCCGCGCCCGCATTACATAACCGCCAACCACGCTTCCTATCCCCGCCTGTACCAGCTTCTGTAGAGTTTGCGGGGAGCTTCCGCAGCAGGAAGGAGGCCGGGTATCATTCTTGTGATATGGAACAGGCGGGAGGGCCGCGCGGGGAAAAATCCTGCACCGGGGTGTCGTTTATTCCGCTCTCCGGGGTGGAATCCGCTCCTGTTCTTCCGTTCCTTTTTCCTCCTGTCGGGACCGGTGGCGGGAACCCCCTGATCGCGTTCGATGAGCCGTGCACAGGATATAGGCTTGAAAAGGCGCGGCACCCCCGGCACTCTATGCGCCAGATCAATGACTATAGATGAGCAATTAGACATATTGATGGGCGGTACCGCCGTCGTGATCAGCCGCGAAGAGCTGAAGGAGCGTCTCAAGCTGGGCCGCCCCCTGCGCGTGAAGCTGGGCGTGGACCCTACTGCGCCGGACATCCACCTGGGCCATACCGTGGCTATTGAGAAATTGCGCCAGTTCCAGGAACTTGGCCACCAGGCTGTTTTGCTCATCGGAGATTTCACCGCCACGATTGGCGACCCTTCCGGCCGTTCCGTGACCCGCCCCCCCCTTTCCCGTGAACAGGTGCTGGAGAATGCGGAGACATATACCAAGCAGGCATTCAAGATTTTGGACCGAGACAAGACGGAGATCGTGTATAATGGGGACTGGTTCCGCAAGATGACGTATGAGGAGGTGCTGAAGCTTAATTCCCGCGTGACCATGCAGCAGATGCTGGCCCGGGAGGATTTCAAGGCCCGTGTGGAGGGAGGTAAAGAGGTGCGCCTGCATGAGATGCAGTATCCGATTATGCAGGGCTGGGATTCCGTGGAAATCCGTGCGGACGTGGAGCTGGGCGGGACGGACCAGCTTTTCAACATCCTGGTGGGCCGCGACCTTCAGAAGGAGGAAGGCATGCTGCCGCAGATCGCCATGACGATGCCTCTTCTGGAAGGTCTGGACGGCGTGCGGAAGATGTCCAAGTCCTACGGGAATTACGTGGGCGTGGATGAGGCTCCGGAGATGATGTTCGGCAAGATGATGAGCGCCAGCGACGAACTGATGGACCGCTATTACCTGGTGCTGCTGGGTGAGAAGCGGGACATGGGATTGCATCCGATGGAAGCCAAAAAGCTCCTGGCCTGGAAAATCACGGCACGCTATCATGATTCCGCCGCTGCAAATGCAGCGCGTTCTGACTGGGAAACCCGTTTTTCCAAGAGGGATTTGGCCGCCGCGGATTTGCCGGAAGTGGAGATTGCCTCCCTGCCTGCCGGCATGAATGCCCTGGCTCTGGTTTCCTTCCTGTTTGAGAATGTTTTCCAGGTGAAAAAATCCAATGGCGTTCTCCGCAAGGAGCATTTCACGCCCGGCGCCATCCAGTTGAATGATGTGAAAATGACAGACCCCTCCGCCGTTTTGGAACTGGCTCCGGGCAACGTCCTGCGCCTGAGCAAGAAGCATGCTGTGCGTTTCAAATAGAACGCCGGAGGCGGCATTTACCTTTTTTCTTTTCCATGCCGGGATTCCTTGCCAAATTGGATCGCTTCACCATCGGCCTCATCGCCAGTGTGGGCGCGGGAATTCTGGTTCCCTGTTCCGGAGTATGGGATACAGTGTTCAGCCGCCTGAGTGATGCAGCCATCGTTCTGCTTTTTTTCCTGTACGGGGCCAAGCTTTCCCGCCGTTCCGTATGGGAAGGGTTGATGCACTGGCGCCTTCAGGGGCTGGTGGCTGCGAGCACCTTTGTTATTTTCCCCCTGCTGGGTATGTTCAGCATGCCCTTGTGGAATAGTGTGCTGGGGCCGGATTTGTGCATGGGAATGCTGTATGTGTGCATGCTGCCTTCCACCGTGCAGTCCAGCATAGCGTTCACTTCCATGGCGGGCGGCAATGTGGCCGCGGCCATTTGCTCCGCTTCCGTTTCCAGCCTGCTGGGGGTGTTCCTCACCCCCTTGCTGGTGGGGCTGGTGTGGTCCCGCGGAGGGGAAGGGGGCGTGGATTTTTCCACTTTCCTGAACATCTGCTATATTATTCTGGTGCCTTTTGTGGCCGGCCAGTTCGCCCAGCGCTGGATTGGCAAATGGGTGGTCGCGCACCGGAATCTCACTTCCTGGACAGACCACAGCACCATCTGGCTGGTTATTTACACGGCATTCAGCCATGCGATGATTAACGGCGTATGGAAAAATCTGCCCTGGCTTTCCCTGGTGGAGGTGCTGGCTTTTTGCGGCCTCCTGCTGGCCGCGGCCCTGTGGCTGACGGCTTTCCTTTCACGCAGGCTCCGTTTTTCCCGCGAGGACCGCATTGCGATTATTTTCTGCGGCTCCAAAAAGAGCCTGGCTACCGGCATTCCGATGATGAACGTGATTTTTGCCGGAGCCCCCATTGGGCTGCTGGTGATTCCCATCATGGTGTTCCACCAGCTCCAGTTAATGGTCTGCTCCTTCCTGGCCCGGAAGTGGGCGAAGGATGTGGGAAAAGGGGAACAACTTTAAGAGGGCCTTTGTCTGCCCGCCTTCTCAATGTCCGGTCAGGCGCAGGACGCCGTCGTATTGCATGTCCCGGCCCGGAATAATGATGTGGCTGCCGCAGGAGGGAATTTTTGCGGTAACGGGTGTATGGCGGAACTGGGTCAAAAACCGCTGGAAGGATTCCATGTCTTCCGGGATGATTGTTACTTCCGTATAGGCGGGGTTGGAAGGCGCATGCGTGATTTCCACCCGGAAGGAGCCTGCGATGTTGCCGTCCGGCGCATAGAATTCCAGTGATTCTTCCGTAGAGGCGGGATGCATGAAGAACAGGAAGAACATGATGCCCAGGGCCGCCAGGGTGACGACAGTCAACGGAATATTTTTTCTGAGGGGACTGATATGCATGCTTTCTTTTCCTTCCTTCCCTAAGATTATGGGTTTTGCCGGAGCGTGTCAACCCCTCCGGGGGACAGGCTGCGGAGGATTCCTTTCTCATATTCTTTTCAAGGAACAGGTTCCGGAAGAGAGGGGGATGGAAAAAGGGTTGCGTCTGCGGGACAATGTGATAGCTTGTGCGGGCAAAGGGAACCCTATGACCGTACCTGTAAAGATACTGTCCGTATTGGCGGGTCTGAGCCTGGCTGGAAGCGCCCGGGCGCGTATTTGGACGAATGACCGGGGCGCTACCGTCGTAGCCGTGCTGGTGGCCGTCCGTGATGCGGAGGTGGATTTGAAGCTTCAGGACGGGCGCGTGGTGGCTGTTCCCCGGAATATTTTTTCCGGAGCCGATCAGGAATATATTCTGGAATGGGCAAAGTCTGACGGGACGCTTCCGGATACGGATGCAGGGGCGGAGAACCCTCCTGCGCAGGGAGATTCCGGCAGCCGATACGTTCCTCTGGAGCCGAATTGGGATGCTCCCTGGCCGGAGAGGGTGGCCGTTCCCGGTTTCCTGCTGGTAAAAACCATACAGGAGACGGAGGAATTGAGCGTGTATGAAACGGATCATTTCATCATGGAGTCTCCCGGAAAGCTGCCGGAAGCGGAGCGTATGATCCTTGCCCGGCGTTTTGAAACCATTCTGTCTGCCCTGGCAGCTGTTCCGTTGAATCTGGCGGTGGCCCGCCGGCCTTCCCGCAAGTATCTGGTGAGGGTATGTTTCCAGGAAGAGGATTTCAACAGGGCTCCGGGCCTGCGGAACGGGCATCTCAAGTTTTCCCCTACCAGTTTCACGGCTCTGCTGTTGCGGAATAAGAAGGGAAAGCTGCTGAAGCCGGAACTGGATCCGCGCTTTGCCGTCACGCACTGGGCGGCGCAGTCCATGGATTGGGAGCACTGGCTGGTGGACGGCTTTTCCGCGTACATGGCTTTTCTTCCCATGGAGAAGGAAGCGCCTGTATTCCGGAAGATTCCGGAAAGGCTGGCCGCAATGGTTCCGCGCGCCGTCCGCACGGGCAGAGAAACTCTGCCGGCCCTGGCGGACATGCTGTCCAGGGATTCAGCACATTCCGCCGCGGAGCATGGCGTTTCCTCCAGGGGAGGAACGCTTCAGTATTGGGCCGATTTGTTGTGGATGGTTTACTGGAGCCACCTGGAAGGGAACGGAAAGGCGGAGCGCCTCAGAAGCTATTTGAGGGTTCGTGATGCGGAGGGCGGCGGGAAGGCGCGTGCTGTTTTGCTGGATGGGAAGACTCCGGAGGATGTACAGGGGGAAATGGCCGCGGCCTGGAAAAAAATGGGATTGAGGCTGAGATTTTCTCAGCCGGCTTCTGCTGCCGCGGACGGGAAGTCCGCGGAAAAATAACGGGAAGGGAGGGAAGAAAAACTCCTGCCGGGGAGGTGTGGGAAACCTGCGTCTCAAATGGTGCCGTTGAGTTTTCTCCCTATCCAGAACAGGGTAAGCAGAAGGATGAGGATGGAGAGCGTATACGGGCTGCACCAGAGCAGGATGCGCGTTTCCATGGGCGGCGGCACCGGGAGATCCCTGATTTCCTTAATGAGCCGCTGTATTTCCTCAGCTTTTACCATGCGCCCGCGTGTGATGGAGGCCATTTCCTCCATGAGCGCGGTATTGACGGGGCTGCCGATTTTTTCCAGCGTTTCACTCATGGTGATGATGGGAAGCGTAACGGATTTATCCGGTTCCGCAGAGGATGAAGCTGTGAGCTTCCAGGTGCCGGGACGGTTGATTTTGACGGAGGCGGTAAAGGAGCCCCATGTATGGTTCATCGTGTCCATTTGCACGCGGCTGGAGCTTCCTTCCGGAGTTGTAATGTCCAGAAAAACCTCTCCATTCTGGAGAGGGGCCCCCAGTTTGTCGGAGACCATGGCGGTGACGGTCAGCGTGTCTCCCGGCCGGGGCCGTTCCGGGGTGGGAATCAGACGGATTCTTTCTCCTGCGGCCATGTTGCGCTGGTAACTCATCCAGCGGGCCACCTGGCTCCAGAAACGGTAATGGTATTTATCTTCTACTCCGCGCCTCCATCGCCAGGCGGAATCCGTTCCCATGAAGAGGACTTTCCCGTTGCCGCAGGACTGGGTGACAATAAGGGGAATGCGGCCATAGGCATTCTTATCCGCCGCATGCACGGCCAGGACAGTGCTTCCCGCTTTGGTCCGTTCCACGGGGGCGTACCAGTTGAAGCCCGGCAGATTGCGCCATACTTCTTCGTTTTCGCCCTCCGTATCCGCCAGCATGGTAAGCAGGGAGCCGCGGCCTTCCGGCGTCAGGATAAGGGGTGATGGGGAAGGTTGGGTTGTCCCCTCCGGTTTGGTGTTGAGAAATGTAACGGGCATCAGGTCCCCCAGTTCCGATTTCAGGAGTTCCATTTGCCTGCCCTGGTAGCCGGGGAGGAAGACGATGCCGCTGGCCTGGTTTTTTACCATGCCTTTGAGCAGGGAGGCCTGTTCTTCCGTCAGCCCTTTGGAGCCCAGCCCCACATCGCCGATGAAGATGACGTCATACCGGGCCAGGTCTTCCATTCTGTCCGGGAATTTGACCAGGTATCCGGGGCCTTCCCCCATTTCTTCCAGTTCCGGATGAAAGAGCAGGGTGTGCACGTTCACGCCGGGATCCCGGTACAGGGCGTTCCGGATGAAGCGGTATTCCCAGCGCGGCAGTGTATCGATGACCAGTGCTTTGATGGATTCCCTCCTGCCGGAGATGCTGAAGGAAGAGGCGTTATTATTGTGCATCCGTTCCTGGGGCTGGGCGGGGAGTTTGAGTTCCAGCGTTTCCGCCCCTTCTTTTTCTATTTTCCACAGAACGGCGTCGGATACCTCTCCCTGGGCCGGAATGGTGACCGTGCGGGTGACGGTTTTCCCTGTGTCCCTGGAAATCATGGTGAGCGTGGCGCGCGTTTCCTTGCCCAGCGTGCTTTTAATGGTAAAGGGTATTTGCACCGTTTCCCCGATGATGCCGTAAGTGGGGGCTTTCACGTCCTGAAGGGCCAGGTCCGGGAGGGGATACGGGCTGCCTGCGGAAATGATGAACAGGGGGATTCCCCTGGTGCGCATGCGCTGGGCCTGCGTCAGCACGGAGGATGAGGCGTTGTGGCTGCCGTCCGTGAACATGATGACCGCCCGGAGGTTGTCGGAGGATTGCATGGCATCCTCCAGCGGTTTGGCCAGGTCTGTGCCGGCCATGGCATAATCCGGAGAGTCCGGCGCAGGTGGCGCGCCGAAGGAGGCGTATTCCACTACATGCGTGTCTTTGAGGGATTCCGTACTGTTGCCCTTGAGCAGTTCCTGCACGTAGGCCGTGCGTGTGACGACATGCTGGGGGGAGATTTCCACATCCTGCGTTTCCATGGAGCCGGAGCGGTCCTCCAGAATGGAAACCTTGGGTTTTTCCTGCGGGGAGGAGGTGATGAGCCATTCCGGCTGGAAGAGCAGGAAGCAGATGAAGCCAAGGATTGCCAGGCGAAGAATTTCCAGTTTGAATGTCAGCGGCCGGCGGTTGCGCTTGCAGGCGATATAGCTCATCCAGATGCCGGCCGCCATAACCAGGACGGTCAGGATGACGCTTGACGCAGTAGGTTGAAGGCTCAGGTTCATGGACGGGTGGTGGGGGAGGGGAGTTTGGCCGTCTGGCCGGGCAGGCACAGGAGGGCTTCCATCAGCAGGCAGGCGAGGGCGAAGAACAGGAAGAGCTTCCATGCTTCCTGCACCAGGGTGGGGGCTTCCTCTGCACTCTGCATGGAACTGATGGAAGCTTCCGGCAGAAGGAGGTGGAGTTTTTCATCCGTAATCTGGTCAGGCATGTCTTCCGGCCAGGGACGGTTCACGGCGTAGGTCTGTCCTCCCAGTCGGTACACGCCCGCCGTATCAGCCGGAGAACCGGAGGGGTGGCTTCCCTGGGCATTATCCAGGCGCACGGGGGTATCCGTGGCGGATTGCGGCAGGGAGGCGTCATTCACCCGTAGGGAAATGGAGGTGGAAAAGCGTTCCGCCCCCCGGTCCGCCATACGCTGGAGCAGGGGGAGCAGCAGGTGGCCGTCCGCCAGGTTGGACCAGGAATATCTGGGCAGCGTTCCCAGGAACAGAGCGGACCCCGTTCCGGCCCTGACCTGGGCCAGGGCACAGGAACCGTCATCCCAGGAGGCCAGAGTGCGGTATTTGCCCAGCAGGGGTTTCCTGCGCACGGCGCGGAGACGGTTGGCGGGGATGGGTGTCTGATCGGAACCGTCGCGGAGGAATCCCCTTTGCCGGTCCCACGTTTCCAGACGGTAGTATTGTTCGGACGGAGCCGTCTCCGTTGCGCCCCAGGAAACGCCCAGGAAGGAATGCCGTGTTCCGTGTTCCGTGTCGTCAGGCAGGAAAAGGGCTATTCCTCCTTCTTCAATGTATGTCTGGAGTTTTTTCCCCATTTCCGCGCGCGGTGGCGGCCCGTACCAAACGACCATGGACTGGGAGGCCAGATTAGCCTGAGCTTCCCGCGTATTGCCGGGCATCGTGGCTTTCCTGCTGGCCAGGCCGGGAGGGGCGGACATCAGGGAAAGGGTTTTCCCCACTTCTCCCGAAGGACCGAAAATCAGGATGTTGGCGAGAGGCCTGGGGGCGAAGGTGAAGAAGGAAATGTCATCCCTGATGAAGTCGTCATGAGGAAGCGCAACGAAGCCGAAGCCGGATTCCTTGCCCTGCGGCAGGGGGATTTCTTTCCGGATGGAGGTGTTTTCCCCTGCCAGTTGCAGCGTGGCAGCGGTGGAGGCGTTATCCACGGAAAGCTGCACCGGCACGTCCTCCGGCTGGTTGGGATTGAACCCCTGCCGCAGCACTTCCAGATCCAGCACCAGTTTCCCGTTATTTACCTGAGCCTGCCGGACTCTGATGCCGCGGTTGCTTTCCGGCCTGTCGCGGAGGGCCATGATGCGGATGGAAGGGGGCAGGGGAAGGGCGGCCAGCCTCTGGCGCACACCGGGCCAGAGAGGGGAGTCTGGCTTCCAGGAAGAGGCCTGCATGTCCGAGGCAATCCAGATTTCCGTCTTTCCTGCGCCGGATTCTTCCAGGTACGGGATGGCTTTTTGCAGAAGTGCCGGAATATCTGCGCCTCCATCCGTTGTCTTGCTTACAGTCAGGTCCGCCAGGGCTTCCGGAGCGGGAATCTGGGTAACGGTTCCAGTGGCGGAATCAAGCAGGGAAAGGCGGCAGTGGCCGAGCTGCGCGAAAGTGGATTCCACCAGAGGGGGGATGGCATCCCGAAGGGAGCTGGTTTTGTCCGGACGGGCATCCATGGAGGCGGAACGATCCAGAACCAGCAGGACTTCATTCAATCCGGAGCTTCCCCAGCCGAAGAAGCTTCCGAGCAGGGGCCGCGCAAAGGCCGTTACCAGTGCCGCCACGGCCATCACGCGCAGCGCCAGAATCAGATAGTGCAGCAGTTTTTTCGTTCCACGTGTTTCCCTGGCCGCACGGAGAAGGAATTCCATGGCCGCCCAGGGGACGGAACGGTGCCGCCACCGGTTGACCAGGTGGATGATGATGGGAACGGAGGCTGCAAAGAGAGCCCACAGCAGCCAGGGAGAGTTGAAGGACATGGCGGGACAGGGATAATTGGAGGGTCAGAGCTGCCTGGTCAGGTGGAGGGCGGTCCGGGCAGCAGTTGCCGGAGGATATGAAGGGTCATTTCTCCGGTTTGCTGGAAGGATTTTTCGCCCAGAATGCCGATGTTATCCTTGGAGGTGTGCCACCAGTTGCCGTCCTGGAAGTCGTCAATCAGGTTCAGCGTGTCCACGCCGCGCTCCATGAAAGGAACGTGGTCATCCAGGATGGCATAGCCGGATACTCCCCATTCTTCCGGGGAATAACCCAGTTCACGGATAGCGCGGGAATAAACCCGGTACATGGATTGGGGCGTCATGGCCGGGATGCGTATCTTTTTACCCTGCCGCCCCACCATGTCCAGATTGATTATCCATTTGGGGAGCGGTTGTTGCATGGAGGATGCGTAATGCCTGGAGCCGTACAGGCCGTCGTCGCTGTCCATATGTTCCGCAAAACTTTCTTCCCCGTCAAAAAACACAAGCTCCAAATTTCTGGCGCGTGCGGGGTCTCCGGACAGAATGCGGGCTGTCTCCAGAATGGCCGCAGCTCCCGATGCTCCGTCATTGGCTCCGGTGAATCCGTCAATGCCCCGCTTGGTGTCAATATGGCAGGTCAGCAGGCCTCGAACCGGATCCAGGAAATTTGGAGCCTTGCCAAAACGAGCCCTCAGGTTGACGAAACGGACGGGGCCCTGGGGCGTTTCCTTTTCAAAATCCTGTTCCCGGCAGGTCCAGCCGTATTTGGCCAGTTCCTCCTTCAGGTAGTCCATCTGCCTGCGGTAACCGGGAGTGCCTGAAGCGCGGTTCCCCATTTCCGTTATCCGCGCGGCGTGGAACAGAGCGTTTCCTCCATTGAAACAGTCCGTCTGCCGGATTTGCGCGGGAACGGTTTCCACACCGGGCAGGGGCGTTTCCACGGGGTTTTCGCACTGCATCAGCAGGGCCGTGAACAGGAGAAGTCCGATGCGGGGCGTCATGGAAAAGGGGGGAGGAAGTTTACTTGGAATCGGGCCATTCATCCTGGCCCAGAAGCTCAAGGATGCGGATGAATTCCGCTTTGCTGGAGAAGGTGATTTCGATGGAGCCCCGGCTTCCCTGGCCGGAGATGTTCACCGGAGTTCCGAATTGTTTGGCGAGGATGCCGGAAATTTTCTTGTACTGAGGGGAGGACGGCTTTTTAGCGGGAGCCGGATCCGGCGGGTTGAGCATCTTCTGAATGGCCTTTTCCGTCTGGCGGACGGTGTAGCCCTTGTTGACGATGTCGCGCCCGAGCTGGATTTGCTGGTCCTTGTTTTTGAGGGAGAGAAGTACCTTGGCATGCCCTACGCTGATAAAGGTATTGCCCAGCATGTCCTGAACCGGCTGCGGCAGGTCGAGCAGCCGCATGCTGTTGGCTACGGCGGCGCGGGATTTGCCTACGCGCTTGGCGATGTCTCCCTGTTTCATGCGGAACTCCGTTTTCAGGCGCATGTAGCCGGCGGCTTCTTCCAGCGGGCTGAGGTTTTCCCGCTGGAGGTTTTCAATCAGGGCCAATTCCAGCACGTCCTTGTCGGAAGCTTCCCGGATGATGGCGGGCACGGTGGACAGCCCCAGGATGCCGGAGGCTCTCCAGCGCCTTTCCCCGGCAATCAGTTCATATTTGCCGTTTTGCGTTTCACGGACGATTAAAGGCTGGATGATGCCGTGTTCCTTGATGGAATCTACAAGTTCCGCCAGTTGTTCCGGCGTGAAAATGGCGCGCGGCTGCAGGGAGCTGGGAATAATGGCGGCATGGGATAGCTGATGCACAACGTCTCCCGCCTGGGGAGCCGCCAAGGATTCACGAGACAAATTTTGATTGATAAGGGCGTCAAAGCCTTTCCCCAGAGCCGGTTTTGCCATAGCAGGGAAGAGACTAGCATGAACCGGTTCCGTTTTCAACAGGGTATTTGTTATCCGCGGCGGAAATTCCGGCGTTTGTCTCTGGCGGAATATTCCTTGTTCCCGGACGTATCAGGCGTGTTGCTCCCGCCCCAAGGGCAGGGCAAGGATGTCTGTGTCCGGGAGCGGTCTGATGTCACCGCCGGTTCCATGCCGGCAAAGGCCGTTTCCGGGCAATGAACAAAAAAAGAACAAAATGAATAGCAATAAACAGTCCTGCCGCAGCGCCAGTTTTCCCCGCGGAACCGTTGCGGCACAACATGCGCGAGAATTCCTGAAACCACTCACCCCCTCTCTCAAATGGACTTCAATTTGACAGAAGAACAAAAGAAAGCGGCTCTGGAGGCAGGAAAACAGGGCATGAAAAACGCTTATGAAAAAAGCGGAACACGACCCGGATTGACCTGGTGGGAACGTCTCTTGTGGGTGGTTCTGGCCGGAGCGGCTTATGCGGCGTCCTCCCTCCTCTCCGGCTGCGGGCATACCGTAGACGTGACTGCAGAGCGGGCGGAGATATGCAGGGACGATTCCTGCCTGGTGCTGGAACCGGGGCATTTGTCCTACTCCCAGAAACAGCCGAAAACGGAGATGCCTCCGGTTATCCGGAAAATCCGGCAGGGTAAATGACTGGGCGCCGTCCGATCTTTTGCCCCGGCGGTTTCAGGAAAAACGGCTCTTCAGGAGCCGTTCCGATGGGGATTGTCCGGTGAGCCAGCGGTTGGGGCGGCATAAGAAAAAACTGGGTATGAACGCTTTATCTGCCGCCTTTTCCTATTATCTGGCTGCAGGCCGGAGGGTGGAAGAAATGGAGGAAGACGGCCGCCTCCAGGATGTCTATATCCGTACTCCGGAGCTTGTCCTGATGGCGCGCAGGGTGGATTCCGCCGCACCTTTCGGAAAGGTTGTCGATGTCCGCTTCCGTTTTGAGCCGGGACGGTGTGATGCCTGGCATCTCCATTTTCTGGCGGGAGATGTACGGGAATTGCTGGCTTATAAACGGGAGATTCTTTCCCTGCCCTGGATTCTGACCCAGCATGGCAAGCGGGGGGACGGGAGATTGGTAAAATTACCTGCTTCCCGGTTTTGCCGTCTGCTGGGAGCATTTGTGGGGGACGAAGCGTTTTCCTGATCCTGTTAATGAAAGAGCTTCCGTGCGGATGTTTGCACGGAGGCTCTTTCATGGCATCCGGCGCATGGAAACAGGTTGCTGCAACGATGGTTAAATTTTCCTGTACTCCTTTTCCGGGAGTTTTTTGCAGGAACTTCCCTAAATCAGGGATTGTGCGAACCGGTATGCCTCATTGCTGCGGTTCAGCCATCCTTTGCCGAACACGGGGAACTGTTTGCAAGAATGGTAAAATGATTTGCGCCGTTCGTTCAGAGTGGAGAGAAATTCGGACTCTCCCGTTTGGGCGAGAACGGTTTGCAACATCTGCCGGGTTTGTTTTCCCGGGATGCCGTCCACCACAAGCCCGGCGCCGTGAATGTTCAGCGCGCGCTGCAAAATCTTCCCGGTATTCCTGCTCCCGGAATTGAAAAAATGGTCGCGCAGGATGAATTCAACGCCAGGATAAGCGTCGGAACCCAGCCAGGAACGCACGGCGGCGGTATTATCCAGGACATACTGGAGACAACCTTCCCAGGCCTCTTCACGTCTTCCGGCATCCAGCAGGGCCTTCAATCTGTTAAACACGGTCGGTTCAATACCGTCGCAAATGCCGCAAATCTCCCACTTGCCGCCCTTGTCGGCGGCAGGAAGGCGAGAAACGCGCAGGGAATCCGGCCCGGTAACGCGGCTGTCTTCAAACCGGAGGATAGCCGCGGCCATCTTTTTTTCTGTAGTATCCATTGGCTTGAATCATGGTTCCCTTGGTCGAAATGGCAATGGAGGCGTATTCAAGGGGGGAAACGGCTTGCTGAGGCGGCGTTATCGCCAACGGAACCTTCTTCCCGCTCCGGGAATGGCCCTTCGCTGCCGGAAGTTGACGGGGATGCCTGTGGGTGGAATGGCCTCTTGCCAGATGTTGCGTCCCGCTTTGCTTCCTGCGGCTGCCGCATTCCGCCGGAGATATGAATGGATGATGAATGTTCAAAAGCGGCACGCCGGAAATTCATGGGAACGAGTAATGGCGCACGCCTCATAAAAGCAACCCGCTCAAGGATTGACCTTGAGCGGGTTATGATGGAGCCGCTTGTCAGATTTGAACTGACGACCGTCCGCTTACAAGGCGGGTGCTCTACCACTGAGCTAAAGCGGCATGGTAATGAGGTGGTCCATATCTACAGAAGATGGCCCGTTGTGGCAAGCCGAAAATGGATAGTCAGGCATGGATATTTCCATTTTAAGAGATTGAAAACGTTTCAGGAGTCAAACAGGGAGCCCTGTTCCAGCGGCGGATCGGCAGGCGGTTCCTCCAAATGTGGGGCTGTTTCAGGATGCAGCGTTTCCGCGGAGGGGGCGGGTGAGCCTTCCGTCCGTTCCGCTGTTGCGGAAGGAGCGGTTGTTGGCCCTTCCGTTTCCTCATTTCCGGACTTGGCCGGAGGCATGATGCGGGAGACGCGTTCCACAGGATGCCTGGTAATGATATTTCCTTGGGCACCGCGGTTTTTGATTCTCAGGTCCGCGAAGTGGAAGGGCCTGATCAGGTTACGGAGTTTCAGAACGGCTTTCAGATAAACGTTTACGCTTATCTGGGAACTGTTTTCCTCCGTTTCATGCACGGAGAAGTGGAAGATGCGCGTTCCCTTTGCGCCTCGGGTAAGCGGATATTCCTTGTCCCTGGTGAACCCTCCTATGCGGAAACGCTTGGCGTACACGGGGCCGTCTTTTCCGTCCCGGTAAATCAGGTTGAACACGGGGTCGTCCCCTTTTTTGATGACGGAAATATAAAGGGGGTTTTTACCAGCGAAAAATTTGTCCTGAATCCGCACGATTTTGAGCACGCCTGCATTGTCAATGATCAACACGTCATCCAGCGTGGAGCATTTGCAGACAGGGTTTCCCTTCTTGACGCCGTAACCGGCAAAGCCTTCGTCATCAATATACAATGTTTCATTGGCAACAGCCACCTGCGCGCGGTTTACGGAGCCGAAGGAGGAAATTTCCGTTTTCCGCGGATAGGCGGCGCCGTATTTTTTACGCAGGGCTTCAAACCAGCGGATAGTGAATTTGGTAAGCTGGTTGAGGTTCTTCTGCGTTTGTTCGATGTCCTCTTCAAGCTGGCGGATGTGCTGGTCCGCCTTGAAAGCGTCAAATTTGGAAATCCGCTTGATTTTGATTTCCGTCAGCCTTACCAGGTCGTCCCTGGTAATGGGGGCGCGCAGCCGGGATGCAAACGGCTGCAATTCCCGGTCAATGGTGCCGAGCACTTCTTCCCACGTTTCGGAATCTTCTATGGAGAGGTAGATGCGGTTTTCAATGAATATTTTTTCCAGGCTTGCCTGGTGCCACGCCTCGTTCAGTTCCTTGAGTCGGATTTCCTGCTCCTGGCGCAGGATTTCCTTGGTGGAGTCCGTATTGTAGCGCAGGATGTCGCTGACACACATGAACCTGGGTTTTTCCTCCACAATGACGCAGGCATTCGGGGAGATGCTGACTTCACAAGCGGAGAAGGCGAACAGGGCTTTCCTCGTCTGCTCCGGATCCGCTCCGGCCGGGAGATGGACCAGGATGTCCACATGCTGGGCCGTATTGTCCTCAATGCGGGCGATTTTAATTTTTCCCTTTTCCGCAGCGGAGACAATGGAATCAATTAAGATTTCCGTGGTGACGCCGAACGGGATTTCCGTGATGCGGAGAAGTTTCTTCGATTCCGTGAGGATGCGCGCCCTGATGCGGACGCGGCCCGTTCCTCGTTCTCCGTCACGGTAGTTGGTGGCATCCATCACGCCTCCGGTCGGAAAGTCCGGCAGAAGCTGGAAGGGCTGGCCGCGTAAGTAGGCGATGGAGGCTTCAATCAACTCATTGAAGTTGTGGGGAAGAATTTTACTGGAAAGCCCCACGGCGATGCCTTCCGCTCCCTGAGCGAGAAGAAGGGGGAATTTGACGGGAAGGCTGACCGGTTCCTTGTTCCTGCCGTCATAGGAGAGCTGCCATTCCGTGACTTTGGGGCTGAATACTACGTCACGCGCAAAGGAGGTGAAGCGGGCTTCAATATAGCGGGAAGCCGCTGCGGGGTCGCCTGTCAGAATATTGCCCCAGTTCCCCTGCGTGTCGATAAGCAGCCCTTTTTGTCCCAGCCCCACCAGCGCGTCTGCAATGGAACGGTCGCCGTGCGGATGGAATTTCATCGTGTCTCCCACGATATTAGCCACTTTATTATAACGCCCGTCGTCCAGGCGGTCCATGGCGTGCAGAATACGGCGCTGCACAGGTTTAAACCCGTCATTGATCTTGGGTACGGCCCGTTCCAGAATGACATACGAGGCGTAATCCAGAAAGTAGTCGGCATACATGCCTTCCACAGACTGACTCGCGGGAGCAATGTGGGCGGGTTGAGTCACGACGGCGGATATTAAAGGAATTGTTCCGGGGGGGCAAGCGCGATCTCCGTAAAGAAAATAACCGGCTTCCCTTGTCAGGGGAAGCCGGTTTTCCGGAAAAGGAAGGAATAAAAGCAATCAGGCCTGCTTGGCAGTCAGCCTGTTCTTGAGTTCCTCCGCTTCAGTGCGCAGGGTGTCGAGTTTGGCTGTCTGGGCTTCAAGGTCGGCGATTTCTTCCAGAACGGCCGCCAGGCGGCGCAGGTCGGCGGGTTGGGCGGCTGCGAGAGGCTGTGTTTTGGGAGCAGTTGTATTTTTGGTGCCGGGCTTGCGGCCGCGCTTGGCCTTGGATGCCTTCATCCAGCTTGAGATGGTCACCGTGCTGATGCCGAAGCGTTCGGCGGCTTCTTTCTGGGCACCCCTTTTGTTTTGGGTTTTCCGTTCAGCAATGAAATCAAGAACGGATTGTTTTTCTTCAGGCGTGTAGCGCCTCTTATTTTTGGTACTGTCGTTGGAGTTCATGATGTTGACGAGTGGTTATTTATTTAACTAATCATCCTTGGTCTGGCAAGAAAAAAGTATATGTGTTATAACATTTTTTAAGAGGATTCTTAAATGACTGGTACGTATTCTTGAAGTTCTATTACGGGCGCTTTACTTTATTCATGATTGTTGTTGTTAACATATTGTGTTTTTTATGATTTTGCGGGAGAATACGCGGGATATTTAAACGCTTTTCCATGTTATATCTCGGGTGAAGCCTTTTTTCGCAATCTGCCTGTTGAGCCACGCACGGCGGCTGTTCCCCGCCCGTTTTCCAGACGGTATTTTGAGGTTGCAGGGGACCGCGGAATCGTATAAAATCACTCCAATTTCCCAGCCATTTTATCACGATGACCGATCAGACAGGAACCCCTTCTTCGCCGGAACCTCCCAAATTGCGACGCCGTTTGGTAACGGCAGCCCCTGCGGCCGCACCCAAGGTAAAGTTTGTTTCTCCCGCCGCGGAAGGCGTGGAGGTTGTCAAGCCGCGTTTTCTCACTCCTGAGTTGCAGGCCAAGCTGGCTCAGGAGCAGGAGGAAGCCGCCCGCCGCGCAGCGGAACAGGCGGAGGCGGACAGGATTGCTGCGGAAAAAGCGGCTGCCGAGCAGGAAGCCGCCCGTATTGCTGCCGAAAAGGAGGCGGCGAGAATAGCTGCCGAGCAGGAAGCCGCAAGAATCAAGGCGGAGCAGGAGGCTGCCGAAGCCGCGCGCATTGCCGCAGAAAAGGAGGCCGCCCGTGTAGCTGCCGAAGAGGAAAGAGCGCGCCTTGCGGCGGAGCTGGAGAAAAAGGAAGCCGCTTCCGCTCCGCAGCCCGAGCCTTCCGTGGACGCCCAGATTCAGGATGCCCTTGCCAAGGTAGCGGAGGCCCAGAAAGCCCTGGCGGAGGCTCAGGCCGCTGCTCTGGCCCAGGCCGCAGGGGTAGCGCCTGCGGCTGTGCAGACCCCGGAACCGTCTGTTCCGGAGCCTGCTCCTGCGGGGGGGGCTCCCAAATTGAAAGTTTTCAAGATGGCCGCGGCTCCCGCTGCGGCGGAGAAATCCCCGGCCGCCGCTCCGGAAAGCGCCGTTCCCAAGCTGAAAGTATTAAAATCCCCCGTGGGGGCAGCACCAGCTTCTTCCGTGGCTCCCGCTGCGGTTCCCCAGCCTGTGGCCGCCGAGGGAGTTTCCCCTGCCGCTGGCGCTCCTCCGGCGGGCGACGGCGGTATTCAGCCTCCCGCCGGAACGGAATCCGCCCGGGATATGGCCGCTTCCGTGGATAAATCCAAATCCCTGCTGCGGGGTGTTATTTATGGGGTATGCGCCCTGGTTGTCATCGCTGCCGGCGTAGGGATTTATGCATGGAGCACCAGCAGCAAGAAAGAAAAGGTGGAAGGTGAGAACGCCCGCCTGAATGCGCTGGTCGTGGAAGGCGGGAAACTGGGCCGCAGCCGTCTGTTTGACTCCAAGAATCTCAGCCGTGTTCCGGATGTGAAAGTCGTTCCCGACGCGGAGGATGCCGCTCTGCTGCTCGCCAATGTGAGAGGAGTCAAGGGCAACAGGGAAAACTGGCCCGGCGCCGCCCACCTGGTTTCCATCATGGCCCAGATGGATGACAACATTGCCCGCCAGGTGGTGGAAGACATGAAAAAAATGTCGGCAAGGTACAGTAAGGAAAAATATTCCATGATGGTGACCCTTTTGGCCAAGTCTTCCAGCCCCGCCATGCGCGACATGCTGAAAGACCTGTACGCTTCCATCAGCGAAAGCAAGAATAAGAAGATCCAGGACAAGCAGGCCGTGGTGCTCAAGTACATGCGTTTTGCCATGAAGCTGGACGACCTTGACGACGTGATGAAGATCCTCCAGAAGAAGGATGCTTCCCCGGATTTGATTTCCTCCGCTTTCCGTACGGCGCGCTACCTGATTGACGAAGCTCCTCCAGCCAAGCGCAAGGCGCTTTCCTCCAAACTGCTCCAGTATCAGAAAAACATGCCGGAGGAAAACGTCAAAATGCTCTACAAGCTGCTGGCCCGCACCGGTGATCCCAAGGTGCTGGACATGATGGAAAAGAGCTATAAGGAGGATACCAAAAAGGCGCTTGCCATCATTACCGCCTGGGGGGACTGGAATACGGATGACGCCGTTCCGTACCTGTTCAAGGCCTGGAAAGACGAATCCCTGCATGAACGCGTGCGTTCCCAGGCCCATGATTCGATTCTCCGCGTACTCTCCGTGGACCGTGACCGGGATGACAACGCCACGCTCAAGTTGTTTGACCCCCTTATTGCGGATGCCAAAACCAGCGAACGCCGCCAGTTTCTGGTTTCCGCATTCAAGAGACTCAGCAACCGCCCGTATGTGATTCGCCTGCTGGGCCGCATCAAGCAGACTGCGGAAGACCAGAGAAACGCGGTGGAACCAAAGTTCCAGGCTGCGGAGGAGGCCTTGTTCAAGGCGGAGGACAAGTTCAAGGCCAATCCCGGCGATGCGGCAGCCAAGGCCGATTATGAGGCCAAGGAAAAGATTTATAATGAGTTGTCCAGTCAGAAGACCGGGGAAGACAAGGTGATTGCGGCGGTGGACAAGGCTCTGGAAAAGGTCAGGAAGACGCCTGTTCCCACCAGGAAGGCCGCTTCTGCCGAGGACAGGGATGATGACGACTCTTCCGTGATTAAGACAATTTAAACGGTTTTAACGGCCGTATCCGAAAACCGGAGGGAAAATAATCCCTCCGGTTTTTTATGTGCGGGAGTGACAACCATGATTGGCTGGCCGCTTCTGCGCAGATGAGGCCGAATTGGCCGTTGGCCGGGCGGAAGGGGGTAGCGGACTTACTTCATGTATTTTTTGATTTCCGGCAGCAGTGCGTCCGCCCAGAGACGGTAGCCTTTTTCTGTAAGGTGGACGAGGTCCCCGGTAATTCCCGGCAGGAAAGTGCCGTCCTTGTCCAGGAATGCGGAATTAATGTTGACGACATGGACTCTCGGCATATTTGTTTTGTCCAGCTCCCTGTTGATCATTTCATTTTGGATGCGCAGGGGGTCTTCCGCCGTTTTCCCCCGGGGAAAGATGTGCAGAAGAATAATTTCAGTGGCGGGGTGGAGCCGATGGACCCGGGAAGCTATTTCCCGGATACCCTCCGCCGTTTCCTGCGGGGTCTGCCTGCCTTTGTATTGCCCTGTGTTATTGGTGCCCACCATGATAACGCATACTTGGGGGGAATGAGGCGTTTTAAGGGCAGAATCGTCAATGCGCCACAATACATGTTCCGTCCTGTCGCCTCCTATGCCGAAATTGACAGGAGCATAGGGGGAAAAATATTGAGACCATATTTTTTTGCCGTCGGTTTCCCAGCGGTGGGTGATGGAATCGCCGATAAACAGCAGTTGGCATGGTGTTTCCGCCAGGGTCTGCTTTAACAGGGCGTGCCTCTGGCTCCACCAGTCAGCTTTTGTTTTGGAAATGTGGGCGGCATCGGGTTTTCCTTTTTCCGGCTGTTGGGAGAAAACAGGCAGGGCGAGTCCGCATCCCAGAAGGCAGATGGAGGCGGATATGGCGTTGATAGACGGGAAATGGTTCATGTTGTTTATTCAATACGGAGAATGTTTCTGCCGCCTTTCTTTTGGAGGATAAAAAATCCCGTTGGTATATTGAATGCGTTTTCCTGCCGGTACGGCATGGTACCGAAACATGGCGTGGACCCGGCTGGAACGGCAATTCCGTATTTCCTGGCGTAATGGTACTGCAGCAATGGATGGACAGCTTTGTGTTCAGGAATTGATAAAAAGAGGGAACGGCTAACGTATGTTCACGGACAGAGTCCGTTGAATTATCTGATGAATATTCCTGTTACCTTGATTTTGCTTGCTTTCCACATGGCTGCGGCGGCTTCCGCATCCATCTGTGCTTCCCGGAAAACAGAGTGGGCGGATTGGAATTATTTAACTTCTTACGGTCAATCCCTTTCTGTGGGCTGGACGGCTAAGCCCGTTGTAACGGAAAAGCAGGAGGAAGGGGGCTTGTATATGTTCAGGGGAGGGGTGAGAGCGTATGAGAACGGCAGTGACCGCAAGATGCTGGTTCCTCTGGAGGAAGGAGTGAACGGTCCGCGCGGCGAAACTCCCGTATCCGGGGCTGCCTGTCGTTTGTTCCGCCTGATGCAGCATTATTCTCCCGTTACGGCTTCCCGTATCTGGTTGATTTGTTCTGCGACGGGAGTGGGAGGGGCGAGCCTTGGTTCCCTGGGCAGGGGAACTGGAGCCTACAACCGCATTTTGGATGATTTGAAGGCCGCCAAAATACTGGCTGACCGGGAAGGGAAGACCCTTTCCATGCCTGCGTTTATCTGGACCCAGGGAGAGACGGATCACCAGGACAGAAAGACGAGGGAATGGTACCGGGAAAAAATGGAAAAGCTGATCAGGGACATAAATCATGACGCCAGGGCCGTGACCGGGCAGAAAAACGATGTGGTCTGTTTCGGCTATCAGGTTGGTTCCCATTTGAATTATTATCAGTTTAATCCTACGGATTATCCGGCTATTGCTCTGGAACAGCTGGAGATGGCTTTGGAGAAGGACAGCCGGTATGTGATGACGACCCCGATGTATCATTTCGAGTATAGCGACGGAGTCCATTTGACGGCGCCCATGTCCTGCCTTTATGGGGAGTATGTGGGCTATGTCATGAAGAAAGTCCTGTTGGATGGGGCGGACTGGAAACCCGTGCATCCCCTGACCCATAAAATCAGGAAGTCCGGAAAGGGTTGGACGGTGGAAGTGGCATTTTATGCTCCCTGCCCCCCTTTGGTTCTGGACACGAAGACGGTTGACGATCCTGGCAATTATGGTTTTTCCCTTGTGGGGGCTGAGGGAGAGGATATTGCCATCAAGTCTGTCCGGCTGGTGGGGAAGAATGCGGTACAGCTGTTGACGGAGAAGGACCCGGGGAAAGGGCGTCTACGCTATGGGATGACGATTAATGAGCACCGTCCTTCCGGTCCGCGGACGGGGGCGCGGGGCTGTCTGAGGGATTCCCAGGGAGATGAGGTTAAGGCCCATATCCAGGGCAAAGATTACCGAATGGATAATTGGTGCCCCTTTTTTGATTACTCCCTGTCAAAAGGGCATTGATTTTCCGGAAATGGTTGCATGATCTTTTTTTGCCGCAGGTTGTTCCCCCCCTCTGCAAACGGAAAAGGATACCCGGGCGGCTTGAAAAAACAGGAAAGGCTTCAGCCGATGCATACTGATTCCGGATTGTTGCGGAGGGGAGGCTTGCACGGCCATGCATGGTGTTATGCTGCGGCTTTCGTGGCCGGATGATGACGAGGTTGTGATAACTTGACCGTAGAGCAGGAGAACTTGCGGAAGTTCATCGTAAATGCCTCTTTTTCCACGAGGTTCATTTTTTCTTCCTCCGGGGGGTATTCCCTGCTTCCGGTTTCTTTATGGCTGGCCCTTACAGAAGGAGCCCTGTCTGGTAGATCAGCGTGGCCGTTGCAAAACCCAGGAGGGTCAATCCGCCGAATTGAGCCAGAGCGAACCACCAGGTGCCCGCTTCCCTCTTGGCGACGGTGACGGTGCCGATGCAGGGCAGGGCAATCAGGCAGAATATCATGATGCTGATGCCCTGGAGAGGGGTGTAGCTGGCTTTAAGGCGGGCGTTCAATGTTTGCTGGGCAGCCGGGACCGAATTTCCGTCTTCCACCGCATAAAGGATACCCATCTGGGTGACGAAAATTTCCTTGGCGGCAAAGGCTCCTACCAGGGCGGAATTGATTTTCCAGTCAAATCCGGCCACTTGCGTGACGGGTTCCATCCAATGGCCTATTTGTCCGGCGTAGGAATGTTCCATGGCCGCTGCGTTTGTCGGCGCCGTGTTTTCTTCCGGCCTGGGGTAGGTGTTCAGAAACCACAGGATGATGGAGGCCCCAAGAATGAAAGTGCCTGCTTTCCGGACGTACATGAAGGCCCGTGACCACATCAGGATGCCCACCTTCCGCAGGGAGGGGAGGCGCAGGCGCTTCATGTGGTGGAGGGAATCCCTCTGGGGCGCCTTGAAAAGCGTGTTTTTCAGAAGCCGGGCGCAGCACAGCGCCAGCAGGACGCCGCTGGCATAAATCCCGAACAGCACGGGAGCCTGCAGGCGGGAGGGAAACAGGGCGGAGACGAACATCATGTAGATCGGCAGGCGGCCCGCACAGCTCATCATGGGCAGCACGGCGATGGTGACCAGGCGGTCGCTGCGCGTTTCAATTCTCCTGGTGGACAGGATGGCGGGAACCGAACAGCCGAATCCCAGCAGGAGGGGGGCAAAGCTGCTGCCGTTCAACCCCATGATTTTCATGATGCGGCTCATCAGGCGGGAAACCCTCATCATGTATCCGCTGTTTTCCAGAACGGTAATGGCCCCGAAGAGGAGAACCACGTTGGGCAGAAAGGCCAGTACGCCGCCCACGCCTCCTACCACGCCTTCCCCCAGCAGGGATTGAAGGCGGGGCCACGGTTCCAGCATGCGGCAGGCCCAGACGCTGAACAGCTGGGTGCCCGTCTGGATGAGCCTGACCAGAGGATCCCCGATAGCGAAGCTCAGGAAGAAAATAATATAAACGATGCCCAGGAAAATAAGGGAACCCCATATCCTGTGCATCAGGACGGCATCCAGTCTGGCCCTCCACAGGTTGTCCTTCGCCTCTGCCTCCCGTTCCATAACGTTTACCGGGACGTAACTTAAAATCTGTTCATTTGACAGGCAAGCCTAAAAGCCCGGTTCCGCGGAAAGGGGCATGGAAACCAGGCATTCCGGCCGTTTTTGGGACGGGGCTGCCGCATGGGCCCCGGATGGGGCCGCAGGCTTTGTTTTTTAGCGGCGCATAGCCGCCAGGCCCTGGATGAAAAGGATGGCCGCAGTGCAGCCGAATACCATGGAGGGCAGGCACTGAAGCATGTACAGCGGATCTGTGGAACCGTTTCCGTAGGAGGGGAAAATAAAGGCCAGAATCAACGCGATCAGGGACAGCCCCCATGCCAGCCATGATGTAGCGGGAATCCGGCGGCCGGATGCTGCGGCTGGCCGCTGCGGCAGGTTTTCCTGCCGGATGCCGCGTTCGTCAGTATCGCGTCCGGAGAAAGACGGCCGCTTTTTCCTGACGGGAGGCAGGGCGGGCTGCGTTTTCATGGCGTTTTCCGGTTTGCGGCCGGATGGCGAAGAGGAGGCTTCCCCGAAGGGAAGCCCCGTTGTAACGTGAATCAAAACGCCGCACGCCGGGCAGCGCATGCCGGTTTTGGCGTCCAGTCCGGCCGGGTAGGTGTACCCGTGGCCGCATTGGGAGCATGTGGCGGATTCTCTCATGATCTGGCCCGAATGGATGTTAGTCGTCCAAGGGAAGCAGGTCCTCCTGGTCAGCCTTGGTTTCGGGCCTCTGGCGGATTTCCTCAAGCTTGGCTTTCATCTGTTCGCAAATGTCCGGATGCTGGGAGGCTACGTTGTCAAGTTCCTTCGGGTCTTTTTCCAGGTCAAAGAGGCTTCCTCCTTCCGGGGATTTGCTCATTTTTGCGGAGGCTCCGTTGATGCCGTCGCGAATGGCCACGCCGGCGGGAATGAATTTCCATTTGCCGTGGCGAATCGCCAACGCCTTGCCGGTGCTGTTGATGACATGGTAGTCACGCCCCTTGGCGGATTTGCCCAGAAGGGCGGGCAGCACGTTTTCAGAGTCACGGAAGGAATTGGCCTTGCCGGGGGCCAGCAGTTGTTCCAGGGAGGCTCCCAGATCCATCTGGTTGAGCAGGGCTTTGCTCGTGGTTCCGGGGTTGATCACGCCGGGCCATTTGACGATGAACGGAATGCGGGAACCTCCTTCCAGAATGCTGTATTTGCCTGCCCGGAAGGGGCCAGCGGGGGAATGGGTGGCGTTGTCCCGGACGGCGAAATCCCTGTAGCCGTCATCCAGCACGGGGCCGTTGTCGCTGGAGAAGATCACCAGGGCGTCTTTTTCCAGACCGGCCTGTTGCAGAGCCTCTGTAATGCGGCGCACACAGTCATCCAGTTCCACGGTCACGTCACCGCGCACGCCGTGCTGGCTCTTGCCCACAAAGCGTTTTTCCGGGCAGCGCGGCACGTGGATGTCATGCGTGGCGAACATCAGGAAAAACGGTTCCTTGGCTTTGGCGCTCTTTTGAATGTATTCAATGGCCTTATCCGTAATTACATCGGCGTTTTCCTCATCCTTCCACAAGGCGCTTTTGCCGCCCTTCATGAATCCGATGCGTCCGATTCCGTTGATAATGGCCTGGTTGTGTCCGTGGCTCCACATGAGTTTGAGCTGGTCCTTATTGTCCTTGCCATTGGGAAGCCCGGGGAAGTTGTGCCTGTAGGATACTTCAATGGGGTCGTTCGGGTCCAGGTTGCGGACATTGCCGTTTTCCAGAATCACACAGGGAACGCGGTCGCCCGTAGCGGCGAAGATAAAGCTCTCGTCAAATCCGATTTCGTTCGGGCTGGGGGAGATATGTTTGTTCCAGTCAATTTTCTTCCCCTTTTCCCCCAGGCCCAGGTGCCATTTGCCTATCATGTAGGTTTTGTAGCCGTGGGATTGGAGCATCTTGGGCAGGGTGGGCTTCTTGGTATCGATAATGAGGGCGGCGTCTCCCGGCAGGATGCCCGTGCCTTCCTTGCGCCACGGATATTCTCCTGTGAACAGGGCATAGCGGGAAGGGGTGCAGACGGATGTGGTGGAATAGGCGTCCGTGAAGCGGCAGCCCTGCTCGGCAAGCTTGTCGATGGAGGGGGTGGGAATTCCCTTGGCTCCATAGCAGCCTACGTCTCCATAGCCGAGGTCGTCAGCGTAAATCATGACGATGGCCTTGGGGGGCTTGACCGTTGGCGTGACTGCGGCCGGGCAGGCCGCTGCCGCCGCCAGGGCAAGCATCAGGTGTAATGCGGATTTATTCATGTTGTCAGGTGTGTGTGATTATAATTTTCCGGAAAGGGCGGTCGGAAGGATGCCGCTGTTTAAGCGTGGGCCGAATCTTCGGGGGTGTCCGGAGGCTGTTCGCCGGGATGTTCCGGCGGAAGCACGGGTTCCGTCATGGGGCGCATGCTGGCATTCTGCCAGATGTACCGCTTGTAAAGGACCTTGATGGCGGCTGTCAGGGGGACAGCCAGCAGGGCGCCGATTAAGCCGCCCAGGATGAGTGTCCAGATCAGCACGGAAAACATGACCGTGAGCGGGTGGAGTTCCACGGAATCCCCCACGATTTTCGGCTGGATGATCCATCCGTCAAATTGGTTGACGGCCAGGAAGATGCCCGAAACAATCAGCACGTGCTGGAAATCCCCCCATGTGAACCAGGCCAGCAACACCGCAGGGATAAAGGCGGTGATGATACCCAGGTAGGGAATGATGCCCAGCACGCAGACCGCGGCGCCAATGGTAATGGCGTACGGCAGGCCGATCAGCTTCAGGCAGATGGCAATCAGAATGCCTTCAATGATGCTTACCAGCATTTGGCCGCGGAAGAAGGAAATCAGGTAGCCGTTGATTTCCTCCATGGTGTCCACCACGTCTTTTCTGAATTTGGAGACTTTCAGGGGCAGGATGCTGGGCCATTTCTCTTTGATTTTATCCGCCTCCAGCAGAAAATAAAAAGCGAAAATGGGCGTAATCAGGATGCTGACCATGATTCCTATGGTGCTGTACAGGGCTCGCCCTCCGGAAGTGAGCCAGCTCATCAGCCTGTCCTGGTAAAAGGAGGAATTGATGGTCATGTAGGCTCCCAGCTTTTCCCGGGCGGTCCGGGCGTTTCTCAGGTCATGGATTTCCGCCTCCGTATAATGGCTGGCATTCAGTTCCCGCAGACTGGTTCTGTAAACACTGTCAATGGTGCGGGAAATGAAAGGTATTTCAATGGTGGAGTCAATCAGTTCGGAGGTTTTGTTCCATAGCTCCATCCGGTTGTCGATCAATTCGTCCGTTTGCCTGATCAGGGGAGGAAGAATCGTGGCTCCAAAGCCTACCAGGACAGCCAGAGCCGCAAACATGACCGTGACTACGGCCCAGGGGCGGGAGAATTTGAGACGCACCAGCCAGGAAACGATGGGTTCCAGCAAATACGCCACGACGGCGGCAATCAGGATGGGCAGGAGCACCGGTTCCAGAAACCCCAGAAGTTCCACCACTTCAAAAATGACGAAGGCCGCAATGCCCAGCATCACCAGAATGGAGGCGCCTGTCAGGGCATGCCAGCAGGTTTTTTTCTGGAAAGGGGAGGGAATGGCGAGGGCGGCGGAAGTTTGGGTATTCTGATGTTGTTCGTTGTTCATGCCGGTGTAGAGAGATGGCTGGTTGCTGGCCCGGCTCAGGCAGCGGAGGCCTTGTCCGTTTTCCCGTCAGCTGCGGGAGAGGCTTCATCCGGAGTTTCTCCGGCCGTAGCCGGAGGCTGCTGGCCGTCTGCGGAGGGCTGGGTCTGTTCTTTTTTTTCCTGCTGCCTGACGTGGTTTTCGAATTCCTGTTCCGTAATGGCCTGGGGCGTGGGGTAATAATCCCCGGCAGGGGGCGCGGCCGGAACTTCCCATTGGATGCGCACCAGCCTGTTCCTGCGCTGGATCACCACGCTGGCCTGAGCCCCCCGCTGGGTGGTAACATATTCTACGAGGTCCGGATAGGGATTCTTTCTTCCATTGATGGAAATAAGAACATCTCCCGTTCTGAGGCCGGCGTCCCATGCGGGCGACCACTCTGCCACGTAAGCTTTCATGGGGCCGTTCCCGTTGCTGTCCTGGATAAAGGTGCCTCCCATCAGGTTGAAGGAGGCGGGGGCGGGCATCCGGTGGCTGGTGGAGCTGAAATAAAGGGCGTTCCCCGGGCCGTCCAGCCAGAACTGGCGTGCGGCCAGAGCGCCGTAGCCCAGGATGATGTCGATGTCATCGGGGATGCCCATCACTTCCGGGTTGGCGAAGCTTTCACAGAGCAGGATATTTTTTAATTCTAGTGGACCGAGCTGGAAGGAGCTTACATGCATGCATTCGTGGGCGTAAAAGCCGCCTGCGGCGGGGCTGTAGCCGGAATAGACGCTGACGAACGCATCCGGGTAGGCCTGCTTAATGGCATTCCAGCGTTTTTTGGAGATGTAAACGGCGTGGGGGGCTCCCGTGTCCAGAATGATGCGCCTTCCGTGCCTGTCCGCGATTTGCGGATAGTCGGATCCGGGAATCAGGGAAAGCTTGTTCCAGCTTTTTATTCTGGAGGGAAGTTTATTGAAAAAACGGTGGGAGCGTTTGGGATAGTTGATGTTCCACACATATTTCCGGATGCATTCCCAGCCCAGCAAACCGTCATACGGGGCCTGGTCTGCCATTACTACGTCCTGTTTCCGGGAAATGGGTTCCCCGTCATCCTTCAGGGAAACAGGCACGTTGGCCGTGCGCATGGCGCCCCTGCCGCGCAGGCGTGCGCCGATGGATTCCACTGCCGGGGAGAAAAGCAGGGATGTCTGGACTGCTCCCGTGTCTACGCCCATCATTAATTGCGTTCCGGAGCTCCACGCCAGCGCCACGGGGGTGCCGTCCAGGGGATTGGCCGCGTCAATGGGCGGGGAGCTGCTGTCCTGGATAGGCCGGTGCGATACGCAGGAAACGCACAGCATGGTTGCCAGAAGCATGATGGAGGAACGGAACATAAAGTATTCCGTTCATAACAAACAGACCATAGGCTGGCAAGGTTTCCTTCCTGCTTACAGGGCTTTTTGACGGCATCAGAACGTAAAAACCGCTGCCTGCCGGAGGGTCGCTCATGCAGAAGCATGATATTCAAAATGCGGGCGCGTGCGTTTTTTGAGGCTCTATATCATGGACGGGAATTTTGCCGTCTGCCGCGTCCGGCGTTCCGTTCCAGCGAGGGGGCGGCTGCCTTCATTTTCCCCATGCTGTCCCCAAGGGAGGGCTGAAGCTGGAGCGCTCCCAAAAATCTTGATTTTCACAAGGGGCCGTATAGGGTAGTGGCGAGCCGCTATGACCACCCCTACGTTTGAAGATGCCGTGAGCCGTATCGTACGGAAGGATCCCCGTTTTGCGGAACGGGCGTATTCTTTTCTGAAAGATGCGCTGGATTTTACCATGCAGCGCGTTGAAGAAAGGGAAAACGGCTCTCAGAGGCATGTCAGCGGGCAGGAACTGCTGGAAGGGTTCCGGGATTACGCCCTCGCCCAGTTCGGGCCCATGGCTTCCACCGTGATGAAGGAATGGGGGCTTAGGAACGGGAAGAATGTGGGGGAGATGGTTTTTTTACTGATTGAGGAAGACGTTTTTTCCAAACAGCCGGAGGATTCCCTGGATGATTTCAAGGGCTTCATGAGCTTCCGCAAGGCTTTTGAAGAACCTTATGAATTTCAGGACCAGCCCAGTTGAACCGCCCGATACCGCCATGAACAAGGAACCCGATGTACGCTGGCCCGCTGAATGGGAGCCTCAGGATGCTGTCTGGCTGTCCTGGCCCCACCGCAGGGATTTATGGCAAGGGGGGCTGGACGAGTTGCAGCAGACTTATGGGAGCGTGGCCGCTGCCATTGCTCCGCATGCCCTTGTATGCGTGAATGCCGCAGCTCCCCTTCATCCCGGCGTCAGACAGGCGATGCTGGCCGCCGGAATGAGTGAGGAGCAATTCCGCCTGTTCAACCACCCGACCAACGACGTATGGTGCCGGGACCACGGCCCCGTTTTCGTCCAGGATGTGAAGGACGGTTCTCTGATGCTGGCGGATTGGCAATTTAATGCGTGGGGCGGCAAATTTGCCCCGTGGGACCTGGACAACGGCGTTCCCGCCCTGATTGGGGCGGCGCTGGGGCTTCCCGTGCGCAGTTCTTCCCTGATTCTGGAAGGGGGGGCGATTGAGGGCAATGGGGACGGCTTGCTGGTGACGACGGAGTCCGTGCTGCTGAATCCCAACCGCAATCCGGATTGGAGCCGGGCCATGATTGAGGAGGAATTGAAGCGCATGCTGGGCGTCAGAGCCGTTTTCTGGCTCGGTTCCGGCATTGAAGGGGATGATACGGACGGCCATATTGACGACATGGTGCGTTTTGTGTGCCGGGATGCCGTAGTCTCCATCGTGGAAACGGATTCTTCCTCTCCCCATTACCGCGCTCTGGCGGAGAATAATGAACGCCTTCAGGATTTGAGATGCGTGGACGGTTCCGGGGTGGAGGTGATTCCCCTGCCGATGCCGGATCCCCTCCATGCGGAGGACTGGCGCCTGGATCAGCTCCCTGCCAGTTACGCCAATTTCCTCATTGTTAATGAGGCCGTCATTGTTCCCGTATTCAACCAGCCCCGGAATGACGATCGCGCCCTGGGCATTTTGCGTGAATGTTTCAGCGGAAAACAGGTAATAGGGGTGGATGCCCGCAAGCTGGTGCTGGAAGGCGGCGCCATCCACTGCATCACCCAGCAGCAGCCCCGGCCGGGGAAGGAGGGACTGTGAGCGGAGGGGAAGGAATAACGGTGGATGTGATTCTGCCGATGGAAAAGGCCGGCAGCGAGCGCGTGCGCCGCGCTGCCGTGGCGCGGAAGCTGGGTATTTCCCCCTCCCGTATCAAAGATGTGCGGCTGGTGAAGGAGTCCATTGACTCCCGGCAGAAAAAAATTCTCTTCCAGCTTCGGCTGCTGGTCGGGGTGGATAGCCCGCTGCCGCCGGAACGTCTTCCCTCCCGGGATTATCCGTCCGTCCGTCCCGGCTCCCCCGTGGCGCTGATCGTTGGATTCGGACCGGCCGGGATGTTCGCCGCGCTCCGCTGTTTGGAACTGGGTATGAAGCCTGTGGTTCTGGAACGGGGGAAGGATGTTTCCTCCCGCCGGTTTGACCTGGCTCCCATCCTGCGCCGCGGCACGGTGATGGAGGATTCCAATTACTGTTTTGGAGAGGGAGGGGCAGGCACGTTTTCCGACGGGAAGCTGTTTACGCGCGCGACCAAGAGAGGCCCCGTCCGGGAGGTTTACGAGATTTTTGTAGCCCACGGAGCGCCCAGGGAAATTTTAACGGACGCCCATCCGCATATCGGCTCCAATCTGTTGCCCAATGTCGTCAAAGCCATCAGGGAATCCATCCTTCGCGCGGGCGGGGAAATTCATTTCAATGCCCGTGTGGAGCATCTGCTCCGTTCTGCGGACGGCCGCCGCATACGCGGCGTGGCCTGCGCGGATGGCCGGGAATTTGCGGCGGATTCCGTTTTGCTGGCTACCGGGCACAGTGCCCGGGACGTGTACCGCATGATGCTGGCGGAGGGGCTGGCTCTGGAACAGAAATCCTTTGCCGTGGGTGTGCGCATTGAGCATCCCCAGGCGTTTGTTGATGCGCGCCAGTACCACCTGAATCCGGAGCAGAGGCGCCCGGAGCAGCTTCCGGCAGCCCGTTATTCCGTGACGACCACCATCCAGGACCGCGGCGTCCATTCCTTCTGCATGTGTCCCGGCGGCTTCATCGTGCCCGCCGCCACGGAGAACGATGAGGTAGTGGTCAACGGCATGTCTCTGGCCCGGAGGGATTCTCCATTTGCCAATGCCGGTTTTGTAGTCAGCGTGCATCCGGAAGATACGGAACCGTTTTGCAGGGAACACGGGGTGCTGGCGGGCGTGGCGTACCAGAAAGTGCTGGAGACGGCTTCCTGCCGTGCCGGAGGAGGCATGCAGAAAGCCCCGGCCCAGAAGGTGGAGGATTTTCTGAAAGGGCGCGTTTCTTCTTCCCTGCTGCCTACCAGCTATCATCCCGGCATCGTATCCCATCCCCTTCATGAATTGCTCCCGGAAGGGATCGTCTGGCGCATGCGGGAGGGGCTGCGGCAGTTTGACCGTAAATGGCGGGGATTTGCCGGAACGGACGCCCAGCTCATTGGCTGTGAGACGCGCACCAGCTCCCCCGTGCGCATTCCAAGGGATCCCGCCACGCTGGAGCATCCCGGTCTGGAGGGCCTGTACCCATGCGGCGAAGGGGCGGGTTACGCCGGCGGCATTGTTTCCGCCGCCCTGGACGGACGCCGTTGTGCGGAGGCCATGGCGCAGCAGGCGACCCGCTAGGTTTTTTCAAGCGGTCGGCAGTCATCAGTGCGGTGCAGGTTTTCTGCTTTTCCGGATAGATGTACGCGCCTGCGTCCCCCCCCCTCTGTATTATACCGGAACCGGATCATCAGGCCGGGAAATGGAAGCCGGCTCGTTTTTCCCGGGAGGGAAGAATATTGTTGACCATGCGTAAAAGATTTCTGTAACGTGTTTTCATGTTAAATCTGTTCCGGTGGGGAATCCTTCCTGCGTTTTTGATGACGCTTTCCGGCATGTCCCAGGATATTGCGGCGCCCTCCATGGCTAATGTGGATTTGGAAATGGAGGAAGGAAAAAAAGTGGCGGCATACAGGGAGGCTATAGCCAGACACTTGCAGCTGGGCATTATTTGGACGTGCATTGTGGAGTTGGAGGAAAAGGACAATCGTGCAGTGCTGGTGGCCACGCTCAAGTATATTCAATCTCCCGAATGGATTGGAATGCTGGATAAATGCCCTTCCGATTACCGCGCCATGCATCTGAAGATGATTAGGGAGTTCAGGAAATTGCTGGAACGGGTGGAAAAGGAGAAAATGACTGCGGATGAAATACTGAATGCTTACGGGGAGTGCGGAGGCCAATACATGAAGATGGGGGGAAGTATTCTGGAAAAATACCGGCTGGAGAATTGTTCCGTACAGTTTTCTTCATTCCTGATGCGGGAAACGGAAGGATTGGGTGAAGCGGAAAGGCTGAAGGCTCTTCACCGGATCAGGAAGGATATCCTCTCCGGAAAACTGAAGATTCCCGGAGAGGATGAAGGGACGGGGGAAGCGGGAATGGAGGAATGACAAGGATGCCGGGCCGGTTCCCCGGAACGGTTCCGGAACTCCGGCGTTTTCTTCTTCCCGTTTTTCATTTCCAACCGGGGTTCTTCATTTTTTTGCAGGTTAAGTCTTGCCAGGGCAGGGGGCTTGGGGTCATAATCCGCAAGTTTCACAACAGCACATACAGCCATGAAAGTCATCGTCATCTACGGCAGCCCGAATGATAAGCCCTTTATGGAACCGGCCCGCGAGTATTTTGCTCAGGAGAACGTTCCTTATGAAGAAACCGTTCTGTCCGCCCACCGCGACCTTCCGGAGCTGATCAGGTTTCTGGGGGATCTGGAAGCCAGCGGAGAAAAGGCGGTTATTCTGGCTGTGGCCGGCCTGTCCGCTGCCCTTCCCGGCGTGGTGGTGATGAGCTGTTCCCTCCCGGTTATCGGCGTGCCGGTTCCCGGAGGCCCCCTGAACGGTATTGACGCCCTGCTGGCGATTGCCCAGTGCCCCGGCGGCGTGCCCTGCACCACGGTTGGCCTGCATAAGAAAACCCCCGTCAATGCCGCCATGGCCGCCCACCGCATTTTAAAGCTGGCGGGGCTGTAACGTGAACTTTTTTTCCCATCCGGCAAATGACTCCTCCTTCACAGGAAATCGTATTGGACGGTCCGGGAATTTCCCGTGCTCTTGAGCGCATGGCCCACGGCATTGTGGCCCGTTTTCCAGGAGAACCCCTCGCCATCGTCGGCCTGCTCAGCCAGGGGGATGTGATTGCCCGGCGTCTGGTGGACAAGGTCAAGAAGCTGGGTGTGGAAGCCCAGTACGGCTCTATTGATATTTCCCTGTACCGGGATGATATCTTCAAGCTGGAAGCCCGGCCTTCCCTTCGTTCCTCCAATTTGCCGTTTTCCACGGATGACATGAGGGTCGTGCTGGTGGACGACGTCCTTTATACGGGGCGCACCATACGTGCGGCCCTGAACGCCCTTTTCGACTACGGCCGTCCGGCCCGTATTGAGCTGGCGTGCCTGATTGACCGCGGCGGGCGGGAAGTTCCCATCCAGCCGGATTATACGGGGCACGTGCTGGACCATGCCGGAGCCAAGGTCATCGTAAGCATGAAGGAGGCTGACGGCGAGGACAGCGTGGTCATTCCCTCCCACTGAAAATTTTCCAATCCATTCTCCGTTTCCCATGAATCATCCCCGCAAGGATCTTCTTAATATCTCCTCGTTGACTGATGAGGAAATTCACACGCTGCTGGATTCGGCCGGCCCGATGAAAGAGCTCTTTACCAAAAGCGTCAAAAAGGTGCCCGCTTTGAAAGGCAAGTCCGTCCTGACGCTTTTTTATGAACCCAGCACCCGCACCCGTTCCTCTTTTGAGGTGGCGGCGGAACGCCTGTCTGCGGACGTGACCAATTTCACGGTGTCCACCTCTTCCGTGGTGAAAGGGGAATCCGTACAGGACACGATCGCCACGCTCCAGGCCATGAAAGTGGATTATGTGATCGTGCGCCATTACAACAGCGGCTTGCCGAACGTAATTGCGCGCCATACCTGCGCCAGTGTGGTGAACGCCGGGGACGGAGCCCACGCCCATCCCTCCCAGGCGCTGCTGGATTCCTTTACCATCCGGGAGGTGTTTCCGGATGTGAGGGGAAAGCGCGTTCTGATTGTGGGGGACATCCTGCATTCCCGCGTGGCCCGTTCCACCTCCCTGCTGATGAAGAGGCTGGGGATGGAGGTTGCTTTCCTGGGGCCGGGTTCCCTGGTGCCGCGCACCGAACATTCCGGCATTCCCCGTTTTTCCGATTTCAATGAGGCGTTTGCCTGGAAGCCGGACGTAATTTATCTGCTGCGCGTTCAAAAAGAGCGGCAGGACGCCCCTTTCTTCCCCAGCGCCCGGGAGTACAACAAGATTTACGGCGTCACGGAAGAACGCCTGAAGCGCATTTCCGGTGAAGGCCTGTACATCATGCATCCGGGGCCGGTCAACCGCGGCGTGGAAATCTGTGACCTGGCGATGGACTACGAGCGCTGCCTGATCAACCGCCAGGTGGAAAACGGCATCGCCTGCCGCATGTCCATCCTTTACCATCTCACTCCGCAAACCCAGCACTGATTGTTCATGAAAACTTCTGTACTTATTCGCAACGTCCGGCTGACGGACGGTTCCGCCCCGGCGGACCTTCTGGTTTCCGGGGGGGTGATTACAGCGAAAGCTCCTGCCGGAACGCTTTTGGAGAGCGCCGCGGAAAAGACGCTGGACGCTTCCGGAAAGCTTGTTCTGCCCGGCCTGTTTGACATCCATGCCCATTTGTGCCAGCCCGGCCGGGAGGACAAGGAGCGTGTGGCTACGGCTACCGCTGCCGCCCTGCATGGAGGAGTGACCGGACTGATGGCGATGCCGGATACCGAACCCGTGATGGACAATGCCGCCCAGATTACCACGTTCATGGAAATATGCCGGACGGATGCCCTGGTGGAGGTTATCCCCTCCGGGTGCCTGACCAAGGGGGACGGCGGGGAAGAGCAGGCCTCCTACGATTCCCTGCGCGCCAAGGGCGTCCGTTTCATTACGGACGGGGACCGCGCTCCGGACAACATGCTTCTGCTGTACCGCGCCATGCAGTACGCCAGCAATTTGAACCTTACTTTCGCCCTGCGCGGAGACGTGCCGTCCCTGACGGCCAGGGCGGCCATGCACCCGGGCACTACCTCCTACCGTCTGGGCTTGATGGGGGCCCCCTCCTGTGCGGAGGAAATAGGGCTGGAAACCATCATCCGCCTTTCCGTGGATACGGGCAACTCCCTGCATGTGCAGACTGTCTCTACGGCCGGCAGCGTGGATATCCTGCGCCGCTGCAAGCAGAAAACCGCCGGGCTGAGCGCGGAAGCGGCGCTTCACCATCTCCTGTTCACGCATGAGGACGTGGGCCGGTACGATACCTGCTACAAAACGCTGCCGCCCCTGCGCGACCAGTCGGATGTGGATGCCCTGATTGCCGCCGTGAATGACGGCACCATTGACTGCATCGTCTCCGATCACACGCCCTGCACGCCGTTTTCCAAACTTCAGGATTTCATTGTCGCCCCGCAGGGCATGATTGCGCTGGATACGTTCCTGCCCGCTATTTACCAGTATCTGGTGGAACCTGGAAAGATGTCCTGGCAGACGGTGGTGCGCGCCTGCAGCGACTCTCCCCGCAGGCTGATGGGGCTGGCTCCTGTCTCCCTGGAAGAGGGGGCTCCGGCCAATCTGGTGGTGTTTGACCCGGAAGGAGAAACGCCCGTCACGGATGAAACGCTCCGCAGCCGCGCCCGCAACACCCCATTCCTGGGCAAAACCCTGAAGGGGAAGGTGGATGCCGTAGTGCTCGGAGAACAGCTCCACCGCTTCTGATGAAAGCGTCATGGAGAAAGATCGGCAGCTATTAATTATTAACTATCAGTCTCCGCTTGCAGCCCGTCGCCCGCGTCAGCACGTGTTATCCGGACAAATTCGGTGCGCCGCGCCAGAGCGGCCTGGTTCCGGATGCGCGGGCGCGGCTGGTCTTTGAGCCTCCGTTCCGTCATCCGGACGCCGTTCGCGGTCTGGAAGGGTTTTCCCATCTGTGGCTGGTCTGGGTGTTCAGTGAAAACGTGGATAAGGGGTGGAGCCCTACGGTCCGGCCTCCGCGGCTGGGGGGCAATGTGCGCATGGGGGTGTTCGCCACGCGTGCGCCGTTCCGTCCCAATCCCATCGGGTTGTCTGCCGTCAGGCTGGAAAGGGTGGAATTGCATCCTCTGGACGGCCCGGTATTGCATCTTTCCGGCGTGGATTTGGTGGATGGCACCCCTGTTCTGGATATCAAGCCCTATGTTCCTCTGGCGGACTGCATTCCGGAGGCGTCGGAAGGGTTTACGGCCGTTCCCTATGAACGGCTGGATGTGGAAATTCCCGAATCTTTTGGCGGTTCCATGTCTCCGGAAGAGAGGAGTGCGCTGGAAGATACGCTGTCCCTGGATCCCCGTCCCCAATATCAGGATGATCCGGAACGGGTTTACGGCCTTTTGTTCTCTGGCTGGGAGGTGAAATTCAAGGTGGAGGAAAAGCGGCTGCGCGTATTGTCCCTGGAAAGAAGGCGAAGCGGGTCCGGCCTTTTTTGATATGCGGGCCGTTCCTTAGGTATTTTTTCTTTATCCCTGCGCGGAGCATTGGTTTCCTGTGGCTGGAAGGGGTATGTTTGCCGGGAAACGCCGGATGATGAGGGAAGGAAATGCGAAGGTATTCGGATTATTGATGATTAGTTTTTTCAATTTATTGATGAAGAACGGATTTGATTTATTTTTGCTGGTGAGGGCAACGTGTTTTTCCCGCGCTCTGTCATTCTGATTCCGCTTGACTTGCATCCGGATAAAGAGTATCTATCGGTACATTTTTGAAGCATGCTTCATTGTTTTATGGCCGACCCTTTTACGATTTCGTTTTTGATGAAAATGATTACGGACCGCGTGGATATGATGCTTACGCGCAGCTTGACTCTGGAACGTGTTACGGCCTCCCAGGGCCGGGTGCTGGCTTACCTGATGTCCCGTGACGGAGAAAACGTCTCCCAGAGGGACATAGAGCGGCATTTGGGGGTCTCCCATACCACGGTCAAGGGAATTGTCCAGAGGCTGGAACAGAAGGGCTGGGTAACCACGGCTTTTGACAGTGAAGACGGACGGCTGAAGAATGTGTATCTGACGGATATGAGCCGGGGCGTTCATGAGGCCATCTGTCAGCAGATAGGAGTGATTGAAAATACGCTGCTGGACGGGGTGCCGGAGGAAAGCCGCAGCATGCTGAGGGATCTGCTCCGGCGCATGTACGACAATCTCAAATAATAAAAGCCCGTGCTTTTTTCCGGGGAACGGGTTTGGAAAAATATGAAGCATGCTTCAATAATATTGTTAACCAACAACATGAAAGCACACTATATACTGATAGCGGCCCTGTGCGGGCTGGCAGGGTGCCGGGAAGACAACGGCGCCGCGGATGCTGCAAACCGGAGGGAAATGCCTCCGCTCAAGGTTTCCGTGATGAATATGGAGCAGAGAACGGTGGAGTTGAAATCTTCCTGGTTCGGCCATTTGCGCGGGGTGGAGCAGGCGGACATCAGGCCGCAAGTTTCCGGAACGCTGATACGCCAGGTTTACTGGGACGGCTCCATTTGCGACAAGGGAGAACTGCTTTTTGAAATTGACCCGGCTACCTATCAGGCCGCCGTGGACAGGGAGGCGGCCAACCTGGCTACGGCTCGTGCCGTCAAACTTCAGGCGGAAGCTTCTCTGGACAGGGTGCAGAAGGATTTGGACCGCTATGACAAACTGATCAGGACGGGGGCTATTTCCGTCAAGAACCTGACGGACGCGCAACAGAACCTTAAGGAGATGCAGGCCGCTCTGGAACAGGCGGAAGCGGGCATCAAGCAGGCGGAAGCCTCCCTGGAAAACGCCCGGATCAATCTTGACCGCACCAAAGTACGCGCGCCGTTCCGGGGACTGGCTTCCAAGGCGACGGCCAGCGTGGGGGAACTGATTTCCGCCAGCGGCTCGCCGCTCACTACCATGTCTTCCATCGACCCCATCCGGGTGGATTTTTCCGTGACGGGAAAACAGGTTCTCAGCCGCCTGATGGATGGAACCGTGAATGTGAAAACCGGGCGCATGGGAGACATGCCGGATTTTGAATTGATTCTGGAAGACGGCTCCGTCTTTGAAAAGAAGGGGAAGGTGGTTTCCGTGGACAGCGAGGTGAGCCGTTCGACGGGCACCGTCAATTTCATCGGCCATATTCCCAATCCGGATCTGAAACTGCGTTCCGGAATGGCGGTGCGCGTGCGCGCCGTGACGGGTACGGAGAAGGATGCCTTGCTGGTTCCCGCCCGCGCCCTGCTTTCTTCCATGAACCACCGCAACATCATGGTGGTGGCTCCGGACGGGATGCCGCGCCGCATTGACGTGCAGCCGGGGGAAACCGTAGTTCTTGACATGCCTGACGGCAAGGGCGGAACGGCCCCCATGCTGATGCAGATAGTAACGGGAACGGTCAAGCCCATTCCGGAATCTCTGAAGGAAATAGGATACGGAAAGCCGGCGGATGCTCCCGTCATCGTGGAAGGCGGAATGATGGCCGCCCAGTATTCCAAGGCGAACAGCCTGATGCGGGAACATGGAGCCACGGAAGGGTTCGGGACGGTTGTCCCCGTTCCCTTCATCTATACCGCCCCTGTTTCCACCACTCCTTCCGTAACTGCCAAATAAGCCATGAGTGCGTTTTTCATCAAGCATCCCGCAATCGCAGCCGTGATTGCCATTGTGACCACGCTGCTGGGGCTGGTCTGCATGTTCAACCTGCCTATTTCCCAGTATCCGGAAATCACGCCGCGCACCATCCAGCTTCAGGCCATGTTTCCTGGGGCCAGCGCGCAGGCGGTGGCGGATTCCGTGGGCACTCCCCTGGAACGCCAGATTTCCGGCGTGCAGGGCATGGACTACATGACGTCCGTTTCCTCCAACAACGGCGTGTATAACCTTTCCGTCATTTTTGAACCGGGTTCCGATACGGATATTGACCAGGTGCTGACCAATATGCGCTATGGGCAGGCCTCCTTGGGCAGGCCTCCTCCCAGCTTCCGCAGGAAGTTCAGAGCACGGGCGTGACCATCAAGCAGCAGCCGGGGCTTCCGCTGATGATTTATTCCCTGACATCCCCGGACGGCAGTTATAATTCCGTGGATTTGGCGAACTATGCCCAGGTGAAGCTGGTGGATGAACTTAAGCGCGTGGAGGGCGTGGGGGAAGTTCAGGTGTACGGCGCGGGGCGTTATGCCATCCGCATCTGGCTGGATACGTCCAAAATGACCCATTACGGCGTTTCCGTCAATGAAGTGCGGGGCGCCATCTCCGCCCAGAACACCACCAACCCCGGCGGCAAGATCGGGGCGGACCCCGTGCCGGACGGCCAGGAGCAGACCATTACCGTGCGCACTCAGGGGCGTCTTTCGGAGCCCCATGAATTTGAAGACATCATCATTCGCCAGAATGGGGATGAAATCCTGTACCTGAAAGATATTGCCAAGGTGGAACTGGGAGCTGAAGACTATTCCGCCACCGGCCGCCTGAACGGAGAAGTTTCTGCAGCTATCGTTATCTTCCAGTCTCCGGGTTCCAACGCCATCGCTACGGCGGACCGCGTGGAAAAACTGCTGGAAGCCAAGGCTCCGCTGATGCCGGAAGGAATTACCGGGCGCGTTTCCCTGGATACGACTACGGCGGTGCGCTATTCCATTGATGAAATCAAGCACACGTTCATGGAAGCCGTCATCCTGGTGGCCCTGGTCGTGTATGTTTTCCTTCAAAACTGGCGCGCCACCCTCATTCCACTCATCGCCGTTCCGGTTTCCCTTATTTCCACGTTCTGCCTCTTTCCCGTCCTGGGGTTTTCTCTGAACACCATTTCCCTTCTTGGCATGGTGCTGGCCATCGGCCTGGTTGTGGATGACGCCATTGTGGTGGTGGAAGCCGTGCAGGAGCACATAGACAAGGGGCTCAATCCGCGCATGGCTTCCTTCGCCGCCATGCAGGAGGTATCCGGCCCCGTCATCGCCATTGCCCTGGTACTGGCGGCGGTGTTCCTGCCTTCCCTGCTGCTGGAGGGCATCACGGGAACGCTGTTCAAGCAGTTCGCCGTGACCATCGCCATTTCCATGCTCATTTCCGCCTTTAATGCGCTGACGCTTTCCCCTGCCTTGTGCGCCCTGTTGCTGAAACCCCGGAATGCGGGCAGGAAGAGCCTCTTTTCCCCATTTCACCGTTTGTTCAACTGGTGTTACGGACGTGTCTCCAACGGCTATACCCGCATGTGCGGAAGCCTGGCCCGCAAGCTGGCGATTTCCATCCCCCTCCTGTTGTTATTCTGGGGGGCGGTAGCTCCTGTGGCGGAGCGCGTTCCCGGCGGCTTTCTTCCGGATGAAGACCAGGGCTTTCTGCTGGCCTGCCTGATCCTGAAGCCGAATACCTCCCTGCAGGTTGCCTATGAACAGGACAAAAAATTTGAGGCGGCCCTCCAGGATCCCGCCGTGAAGAACCTTACTACCGTGGTGGGGCTCAACATCCTCAACAGCGTGCAGACTCCCGGCGCCTGCATTGCCTACATTGAGCTCAAGGACTGGAGCGAACGGCCGGAAACCTCCGCGGAGCTGGCCGGAAAGCTTCAGGGAAAGCTGGCCCAGGCCGGCCTGGACGGCATGGCGATGGTGCTGGAACCTCCCGCCATCCCCGGCGTGGGAACCGCCAACGGGGTTACGATGGTACTGGAGGATCTGGAAGGGCAGGGCGTAGCTTATCTGCATGAACAGGTGCAACGGTTCCAGGAAGCGGCTTCCCGGCGTCCGGAAATAGCCTTGTGCATAGACATGATGATGGCGGACATGCCGCAGAAGTACGTGAACCTGGACAAGGAAAAATGCAAATTCCACAAGGTGGATATTGACGTGGCCAACGGCATTTTGGCCTCCTACAACGGTTCCTCCTTCATCAATTACTTCAATGCCTTCGGCCAGCAGTGGCAGGTGTATATCCAGGCGCAGGGCGAAGACCGCGCCAGCCTGGAGAAGATGGACGGCTTCTTTGTCACGAACGCGGACGGAGCCCGCGTGCCTCTCTCCGCCCTGGTGAACATCAGAGAGATAGAGGATACGGAATTCGTGATGCACCATAACATCTACAACGCCGCCAAATTGAACGTGATGCCCCGGCCCGGCCACTCCACCCAGCAGGTGATGGATGCGCTGAAGGAAGTGTTCCATCAGACGATGGATCCCACGAAGGTTGGCTTCGACTACCAGGACATGAGTTTCCAGGAAAATAAAGTGCGCAACAGTATTGGGCTGGGGGCCATCTTCACCATGTCCGCCGTTTTCGCCTTCCTTATCCTGGTGGCGCTTTATGAGAAATGGTCTCTTCCCCTGGCGGTTTTCCTCACGGTTCCCATTGCCGTGCTGGGGGCCTATGCCGGGTTGTTCTGGCAGGGCATGGAGCTGACGCTCTACGCGCAGATCGGTCTGGTGATGCTGGTGGGTCTGGCGGCCAAGAACGCCATCCTCATCGTGGAATTCGCCAATCTGGAGATGCAGCGCGGCAAGGGCCTGATGGAGGCTACGCTGGCTGCCGCGCGTCTGCGCCTGCGTCCCATTCTGATGACTTCTCTGGCATTCGTTCTGGGATGCATCCCCCTGATGCTTTCCTCCGGTTCCGGGGCTCTGGCGCGCAACGCTATCGGTACGGTTGTGGTGATTGGCATGGGGGTGGCTACACTGGTGGGCGCTTTTCTGATTCCATGTTCTTATGTGTTCATCATGAGATTATTCCGTATTAAATTCTCCCTGAATGATCTGAAGGAGGATCCGGATGAAGTGGGAGCCAGGAAATACCTGGCTGCCCATACGAAGGACTGATATTTTACAGATTGTCCTGTTCCGGCGCTGACCATCCAGGGCAGCGCCGGAGCTTGCTTTCGGAGCCGGAGGGGAGTATTTTCCTGTCCGGACGCCGGGAGTAACGCCGGGTCATTTTAAGGGAATGAATGAGTACCGGCAGATAACTGAAGCTTTTCAGGAAAACTTCCGTAACTACGGAGAATTGGGCGCTTCCGTTTCTGTCTGGAAGGAGGGAAGGGAAATCGTTTCCCTGCATTCCGGGTTTGCCGCAGCGGATAAAACGCGTCCATGGACGGAACATTCGCTGGTGCCCGTTTACTCCGCCACCAAGGGAGCCGCATCCGCCGCCCTTCTGCTGGCCCTGCACCAGCAGGGAGCCTCGCCGCAGATGAGCATGGGGGAACTGTGGCCTGAATTCCCGCTGCCCTATGCATCCATCGCGCAGATGATGTCCCATCAATGCGGTTTGGCAGCTTTCTCCCGGACGGCAAGCGTGTTTGACCATGAGGATTGCGTGCGCGCCCTGGAGGAAACCGTTCCGGCGTGGCAGCCGCCGGAACACGGCTACCATCCGCATACTTACGGAGTGATGCTTGATGAACTCATGCTGCGGCTGACCGGGGAACGCCTGTGGCGCTACTGGGAGGAATACATCCGCAAACCGTTGAATCTGGATTTTTACATCGGGTTGCCGGAATCCGAATGGAACCGCGTGGCGACGCTGTATCCCGGCAAGATGGACATGTCCAACATGGGTACGCCGTTTTATCTGGAATACATGAACAAGGGCACGCCCGTAAACCGTGCGTTCAATACTCTGATAGGGCTGAACAGTGTGCGGCAGATGAACACGCCGGAAGCGTGGGTGTCCGGAGTTCCGGCCTTTGGCGGCGTGGCTTCCGCCCGCGGCATGGCGCAGTTCTACCAGGCCTGCCTAGGGCTGGATGAACTCCGGGTATTCCCGTCCGACGTGCGCGGCTGGATGCGGAACGTCGTCATTGACGGGCCGGACCTGACGCTGAAAACGCCCACCGCCTTTTCCTGCGGCTTCATGCACGATCCCGCAGACCCCGCCACGGGCCGCAAGCTGCGCCATCTGTTCGGCTCCGGCGGCTTCGGTCATGCCGGGGCGGGCGGTTCCCATGCCTTTGCGGATCCGGCCCACGGCCTTTCCTTCGGCTACGCGATGAACCGCATGGACTTGAACGTGCTGCCCGGCGTGAAGACCCGAAACCTTATCAGCGCAGTCATGAAAGAAGTGGCTGGAGAGTGTTCTTAACCTGAGACCTGGCTATCTGTTCAATCCCATCGGAAGTTTCCGGATAGTTTATTCGTTCCTATTCTTGCGGCCTTTTTTAATCTGAACGTGGGGGGTACAAAGAATGATTCTTCAGTCATTCCCTTGCTGCCCTGTCCCCTGTTGAAAAATCAGGGTTCCGTTTGCCGGGGATGCTGAACCCGGCCTTTGGAGTCAGCTGCTGGTTACCACCCTCCGCCCAGGGCGCGCGCGAGCTGCACCACGGCCTTGCGGATGTTCTGCTTCATGGTGACCAGGGATTCCTCCGAGCTGAGCCAGGAACGCTGGGCGGTGATCACGTTCAGGAAGTCCGTCTCGCCGTTGATGTACAGGGTGCGGGAGAGCTGGAACGCTTCTCTGTTGGCGTTGTTTTCCTTGTGCAGGTATTGCATCTGGGAGGTATAGCTGCCATAGGCGATCAGGGCGTCCTCCACCTCGGAGACGGCGGTAATGAGCGTTTTGCGGTAAGTTTCCGCAGCTTGTTCCGCTGCGGCTTTCTGGGCGCGTACCGTGGCTCTCAGGGCTCCGCCCCGGAACAGGGGCTGGAGCAGGTTCCCTCCCAGGGACCACGCGTTGTTGTTTTCCCTGAAGAGCTGGCCGAAATCTCCGCCGCGGCTGGAAAGGGAGCCCGTCAGGCTGAAGCGCGGGTACAGATCCGCTACGGCTACGCCCACGTTGGCCACGGCCGCGTGCAGGTCCGCCTCAGCGGCGATAACGTCGGGCCTGCGCCGCAGGAGTTCGGAGGGGAGGCCTACCGGAACGGTGGGCGTTTTCTCAAAGACGGAAGCTTTGGGCAGCGTCAGTTCTACACGGGAATTGTATGTTCCCAGCAGCACGGCGAGCTGGTTTTTAGAGGAGGCCACCTGTGCTTCCAGTTGCGGGATGCGGCTTTCCGTGGAGGCGACGGTGGAGGTGGCCTGCTCCACATCCAGACGGGGGGCGAATTCCGTTTTGTAGCGTTTTTCCGCAATGGTGAGGGTGCTGCGTTGGATTTCCAGTTGTTCCCTGGCGATGCGGAGCTGTTCGCAGGCGGTAATCCAGTCAAAGTAGGCCGTAGCGACGTCCGCCAGCAGGGCTGTGCGCACGGCTCCTGCGGAAGCTTCCGTGGACATGAGGGAGGCGCGGGAGGCCTCGATGGAACGCCGGTTGCCGCCAAAGAGGTCCAGCTCCCAGGAGGTGGACGCTCCCAGGGAGAAGTTCTGGGAAGTGGAGCTGCGAAAACCTCTGTCCGGGGACAGGCTCCACCCGGCGCTGGCGTCTGCGGAGGGAAGCAGGGATGCCTGGGAGACGCGGAGTTTTTCCCTGGCCTCCCGGATGCGGAGCAAAGCCACCTTCATGTCCGGATTGTTGTTGAGGGAGGTGGAGACCAGGCGGTTGAGTTGGGGGTCTCCAAAGATATTCCACCAGGAACGCAAATCTTTGTCCGAACTGTGGGGGGGCCTGTTCGCCTCCCACGTGGCGGGGAGGTCATTGGTCGGCGTCCGGAAATCCGGGCCTACCATGCAGGAGCCAAGGAAACAGGCGGCCAGAAGGGGGAGATGTTTGAACGTGGATGACATGGAAAAATAAAAAGTAAGGTGTTATTCGTGGCGAAGGGCATCAATGGGGTCCATCTTGGACGCCTTCCAGGAGGGGTACCATCCGAAGGCCAGGCCGATGAATACGGAGACGCCTACAGCCAGAGCCATGGCTTCCGGGGAGGAGGCTGTGGCCCAGTTCATGGTGCGGCTGACGATGATGGAGATCGCCTTGCCGAGCATGATGCCCAGCGCGCCGCCCACCACGCAGAGCAGCACCGCTTCCAGCAGGAACTGGCGCATAATATCCTGCGGACGGGCGCCCACCGCCATGCGCAGGCCAATTTCCTTGGTTCGTTCCGTGACGGAAACGAGCATGATATTCATGATGCCGACGCCGCCGACGACCAGAGAGATCATGGCCACGATCATCAGCAGATTGGTCATCACTTCCGTGGTGCTGCTCATGGCGCGGGACATTTCCGCCATGTCCCATACCCGGAAATCGTCCAGCTGGCCGTCCTTGAGGTTGTGTTTGGCGCGGATCACTTCCGTAATCTGGTCAATGGCCTCGGAGGAGCGTTCCGGGTCTGAAATCTGAGCCATGATGGAATCAATATTGTTGAAGCGCCGCGGATGGGGAGCGTCCGTATAGGGCTGGTCCGTAGTTTCCGTGTAGTAATCCACGGAACTGGCAGTGTATTTATCTGCCCGGTTGAAGGTGGTGGTGCTGTTGCCGGTGGAAGTGGTGGTGGAACCGCCGCCCAGGCCCTGGAGGCGGTAGCGGATGCTTGTCCATGGGAGGATGATGGAGTCGTCCTGGTCGCGTCCCATCATGTTGGCCCCTTTTTTCTGAAGGATGCCGATGACTTTGAACATGACATTCTTGATGCGGATATCCTTGCCCAGCGGGTCTTCGTCCCCGAAAAGTTCCTTGGCCACCGTCTGGCCGATGACGCACACGCGCCTGGCCTGTTCCACATCTTCCTCGGAGAAGGGCTGGCCTCGCGCCATGTCATACCAGCTTTTGATTTTCAGGTATTCCACGGAACCTCCCTCTACAGTTTCCGGGCTCCAGTTCTTGTTGCCGTAAATGACCTGGCCGCTGGCGCGCACCACGGGGGTAGCCCGCAGAACCATGGGGCAGTCTTTCGCAATGGCTTCGCAGTCCGCGTTGGTCAGGGAGGCCCGTCCGCCCGCGCCGGTATTGACGCCGCTTTTGGAGATGGCTCCAGGGCGGATATTCAGCGTGTCCGCCCCCATGGAAGCGATGGTATTTTTAATCTGGAGCGTAGATCCCTGGCCGATTTCCACCATGGCGATTACTGCGGCAATGCCGATGATGATGCCCAGGATGGTGAGGGCTGCGCGCATGGGATTACGCACCAGGGCCCTGATGCAGGTTTTAAGGAGAGGAAGGAATTTCATACGTCGTCCTTGCTAAGCATATCGGAAATCCCTTCGCAGATAAGACCGTCCGCCATGTTGATGGCCCTGTCCGTGAAGGCGGCTATTTTGGGGTCGTGCGTCACCAGGATGACTGTGATTCCCTGTTGGCGGTTCAGGTCCTTGAACATGTGCAGCACTTCCTTGGAGGTAGTGGAGTCCAGGTTTCCCGTTGGTTCGTCCGCCAGCAGGATGCTGGGGTTGTTGATGAGGGAACGGGCAATGGCTACGCGCTGCTGCTGTCCGCCGGAAAGCTGGGCCGGGGTGTGGTCCATGCGGTCGGAAAGGCCTACCAAATTCAGCAATTCCACGGAACGTTCGCGCATGGCTTTCATGCTGAGGGCAGGGTGGGCATATACGGCAGGCATCATCACGTTTTCCAGGGCTGTGGTACGGGAGAGCAGGTTAAAGTTCTGGAAGACGAATCCGATGCGCTTGTTCCGGAGAGTGGCTCGTTCTGCGGCGTTGAATTTGGCAACATCTTCCCCGGCAATATAGTAATGGCCTGAGGTAGGGCGGTCCAGACAGCCCAGGATATTCATCAGGGTGGATTTTCCTGAACCGGAAGCTCCTGTGAGGGAGACGAATTCCCCCTCGTTGATATCCAGGGTGATGCCCTTGAGCACTTGAAGGTCTATTTCTCCCAAGTGGTATACCTTGGTTATGTCACGTAAGCGAATCACGTTGTTGGAATGCTTGATACGGTGAAAAAGAGTAATTAAGAGGTCGAATGATGGCGGTTCCCCGGGTCAGGGAGGCGGGGGAGGGCCGTCGTTTCCGGCCGAGGCTGGCGTTTTTGTATTGCCTGTGCTAGGCTTGCGGCGCGGGGGCATTTTGGGCGCGAACGGGTTTTCCCCGCCGGCGGAGGCGGAAGAACCGTCCCCCGAACTGTCGGAGCGGTTCAGTATCTGGGCCGTAGATACGATTTCCATTCCTTCCCGGAGCGTTTCTCCCGCAATGGCTGTCAGCATGCCGTTGCTTTCCCCTTTGGTGACCAGGTGGGGATAAAGAAGATTGTCCCGCAATTCCCAGACCACGGCTTTTTTCTTTTGTCCGTCCCGGACGGGGGCGGCCAGCTCCGGCTGCATCCGGTCAAAGGCCGCTTTTTGTTCAGCGCTGACCAGTTCTGTTTCCGGGCGGAAGCGGAGGGCCGCATTGGAAACGAGGAAGGCGTTTCGTATGTCCTCTACCACGAATTGGACATTTGCCGTCAGATAGGGGATAAGAAGCTTGTCCGGATTGGGTACATCAATGTCCACGATGTAAGTGACCACATTGGACGTCATGGTTGCGTCCAGCCGTATCTTGTCCACCGTTCCCTTGAATTTGCGGCCGGCGAAAGCGTCCACGGTGAACAGCACCTCCTGCCCCTTGCGGATGCTGCCGATGTCCGCCTCGTTCACAGCGGCCCAAATTTTCAGCTTGGAAAGGTCTGTGGCGATGTAAAACAGGCTGGAGGCGCTCATGCTGGAAACTACTGTTTGGCCTATGTTGACCAGGCGTTTGACCACGACGCCGTCCACGGGGGACTTGATGGTAGTGTATTCCAGATTGCGCATTTCCTTTTTCAGCGCGGCTTCCGCCTGTTTCAGGGATGCTTCCGCTTCCTGCAGGGAGGCTTCCGCCACGGCTACGTTGGCGCGGGCGGTTTCTTCATCCGCAATATACTGGTCGTAGCTGGATTTGGACAGGGCATCCCCCGGCCCCAGCTTTTCCGCGCGTTCCCGGTCCAGTCTGGCCTGCTGGTGCTTGGCTTTGGCCTGCTGGATGTCCGCTTTGGCGCGGGCGATTCCGGCAATGGCCTGCGCTTTGGAGGCTTCCGCCCTCTGAACGTCCAGTTGCACGGGAAGCTTGTCGATTTCCGCGAGCATCTGACCGGCTTTTACAGGGCTGGAATAATCCACTACCTTGCCGTTCAGGTCCTTGCCGAACTCCATGATGATTCCGCTGACCTGGGCGCCTACATCTACCAGTTCATCAGGCTCCGTAACGCCGGTTGCTTCGATGGTGATCATCAGGTCTCCTTTTTCAAGAGGTTCTGTCTGGTAGTCCACTTGGATGGCTTCATTTCCTTTCCACTGTTCCCAGGCAAACCAGATGCCTCCGAGAACGGCAATGACGATGATGAGTTTGATGAATCCCTTCACGACTATATTATACTTCGCAATAATGAAAAAGTTGCACGGATGTTAAAAACTTTTCCGCAACGGAGCGTGATCCTATCATGATTTCCGGAAATGTCTAAGGGATTATTATGTTTATTAACAGTTGCTGTTTATTAACTAATAATATTTCCTTTCTTCCTTTTCGCCCAGTGACGGAAGGAGCGGGAATGGAGGGCCACGAAATATCTGAAAATGCTCCCATTCGATCTTTTGGGGAATTGGCTTCTCCGTGTTTGTAAGTGATGCGGGGGTGGGAAGAACAGGGAAAGGCGGTGAATCCCGACAGGAGTAATGTTGCCCAAGAGGGGAATCCCGGCTTACCTGCGGATTCAAGGAGGAGAAAAACGTTGAAAGAACGAGCTTTCTGGATTCAGGTGATGGAAAAAAGACACCGCTGCACCGTCTCTGGCTGTGAGCCACGTTCCCGTGCCTCAATAGAGCGGGGACTTCCGCCGCTGTTTTGACTTTTCCGGTATAGGACGTAGTCAGCCCTGCGTCGGGGCTGCCCCCATTAGGTTGTAATATCGGTCCGGGCCACTTTGCCAGGTGATGACGAGTGCAGCAGCCACCACCTTGTATACCTCATGGGAGGGAATGTTCCAAGGTGTTTTTGCAATCTTTTCAGACATGGACGGGAACTTTCCCGTGGAGCGATTGAGTTTGAAAGGGATGCTGCTTTCAGCGGTGTTCTTCCAGCCATTCCTTTAACACAAGGCGGTCCGCAGGCGCCCAGGGCAGTTCTTCCAGCGTACGGCGGGAGAAGAACCCCAGGTTTTCATGTTCCAGGGGCCGGGGCAGGGCGCAAAGTTCCAGACGGCACAGAAAAGGGATAAGGCGGATAATGCGTTCAGGCTCCCGGTGCCGTACGGGGGTGAGCATGCGGACGGGGAAGACGGGGCATCCCAGTTCTTCCCGTATTTCCCGTATGACGGCGTGCCGGGCATTCTCCCCTGGTTCCACTTTTCCGCCGGGGAATTCGTAAAGAAGCCCGTTGGACTGCCCCGTTTTCTTTTTGGCGCCCAGAAGAAGAGGGCCTCGTGCGGCGGGCAGTTCAATCAGGGCACAGCAGACGTCCAGCGTGTTCATGATGCGTGAAAATCCAGGGTATGCAGGTTGATGATGCGGGTTTCCGTATCCAGGACGCCGAAGCCGATGCGTCCGGTCCTGCCCTGGAGTTCTCCGGGATTGGCCAGCAGGCAGCCGCCGCATCTTTCGCTCACGGCCTGGTGGGTATGGCCGTACAGGGCGGCGTCTGCGTTTCCGCTGCGCGCTTCCCGCAAGGCGTATTTTGGGTAATGGGAGAGGGAAAGTTTCATGCCGTACCGGGTGATAAGGACATGTTCCGGATGCAGGCGCGCCGCCGGGGAACTGTCGGCCATCCGCCGCATGGTTTCCACATCATAGTCATTGTTGCCCGGAACGGCATCCAGAGGAAAGTCCTCCGTCAGTTCAATCAGGCGCCGGAAACTCTCCGGCGTGGTGCAGTCGCCCAGGAAGATGAAATGTCCGCAACCCAGCAGGCGCATCCGGTGCATGGCTGGCTCCAGATGGTCTGTGCGGTTGTGCAAGTCGGAAAAAATGCCTATCTTCATCTTTTTTCAGCAATTCATGGCATGAATGGGCCATGCCTTTAATTCATCCGGCAGGGAAAGTGGGAGCGGATGGCCTCCCTCCTTGCGCAGCAGACAGGTGAAACCGCCCGCTCCTGCTCCGTGGAAGGGCATGAGCCGGTAGCAGGCTTCCTGCGTCAGGGAGGAACGGAAATGCTCCAGCTCCGGCACGGTTACGGTGTGCAGGTCCGGATGGCGCTTCAGCAGGTACAGGACATTGCGTTCATTTTCCTCCGGAGCGTAGGTGCATGTAGTGTACAGCAGGAAGCCGCCGGGAGCCAGACACCGGAGGGCGGCCAGCAAAATGCCCCGCTGCCGCTTGGCGTTGCCTCCGGTGACGGAGGAATTGAAACAGCCGGGGTTGGGAATGCCTTTAGCCAGCAGGGACTGCCCGCTGCACGGGGCATCCACCAGAATGAGGTCAAAACACCCGGGGGCCAGTTCCGCCCACTGGTCCGGGCGCAGGCGCTGGGTGTACAGATTGGTGAAGCCGCAGCGAAGCAGGTTGTGGCGCAGAATGCCCAGGCGCTTCGGATGCACCTCATTGGAAACATGTTCCTGCGGAGATACCCGCGTTTGCGCCAGAATGCTTTTTCCTCCCGGCGCCGCGCACATGTCCAGGCAGCGTCCCGGACGAAACGGAAGATGCGCCAGAGGGGCCGTTTCCCAGACGGACGAGAGATCCAGCGGATAGTAATAGCCGCATTCGTAATCCGGCAGGGAGCCGGGTTTGGTTTCTGTCTCTCCCGGCGGGAGCTCCAGAATGGAGGAATGTCCCCATTCCTGCGGCGTGTTTTTTGCCGGCAGGGGCGGCTGGTAGCCTTCCGGAGCCTTCGGTGTAATGACCAGCGCGCTTCTGGAACGGTTCCCGGCCTGCATGGCGTCCAGAAAATCCCGTTCCTGTTCCGCCGTCAATTCCAGTTTGCGGGCGAGTCTGAGTATTTGGGATGAAGACACGAGATCAGGCCCGGAATGTTTCTCCGAAGTGGGTGTTGAGGGCCAGATGGGCGGCCCCCAGGATACCCGCCTCCGTACCGAACTGGGCGGGAAGGATTTCAAGGTATTCCACCAGAGGGGCGGCGAGCTGGGCTTTCATGATTTCCTGCAGGGGCTGGAAAAGCAGGGTTTTGGCCTTGGCCACGCCCCCGCCGATGATGATGGCTTCCGGGTTCAGGAGATAGCAGCAATTCATCAGGGCGCAGGAGAGTTTTACGGCCAGGTCCCGCCATACTTGTTCAGCCACTTCATCACCCGCCAATGCGGCCCGTTCCAAAGCGATGGGGTTGCAGTCCACAATGGCCTTGTCAATGCCGTGGCTGGCGTAAAGCGTGCGTGCATCCGCAGCTATTTCCCGGTTGCCTACATAATCCTCTAGGGAGCCGCGGTTGCCGTAATGGCCCAGGCGCCCCCGGTAGTCGATGCTCGTTTGCCCCAGCTCCCCGGCGGAGCAGGTAGACCCGCGCAGAAGTTCTCCGTTCACGATCAGGCCGCTGCCAACGCCGGTGCCGAGGGTCAGGCAGACCAGATGTCTTTTTCCTTTTCCGGCGCCCAGCTTCCATTCCGCATAAGCCATGCAGTTGGCGTCGTTTTCCACGTATACGGGCAGTCCGCAGGCGGCCTGGAGCATGTCCCGTACCGGAACGTTGTTCCAGCCGGGCACGTTGGTAAGCGTATAAACGGTCCCCTGGTAAAAATTGACGAACCCCGGCATTCCCATGCCGATGGCCTGCACTTCCGGGTGATTCAGCCGCAGCATATTCACGAACTGGGCTATGGCTTCAATCAGTTGATCGGGATTGCCGTATTCCTGGGTGGCTATCGAAGGAGCGTGGGCGATTACTTCCGCGCCCTTGACGACCCCCATCTTGATGGAGGTGCCTCCGAAGTCAATGCCGATGGAGGGAATGGTTGAAGCTGTCATATAACGCCAATATAGAATTTTATCGGGCGTTGAAAAGGTTAAAAGAAGTATGTTCCCGGTAAAATCCCGACAGGAAAATAGAGGGTGCAAAAGGGGGAAAAATGACTTGTTTCATAACTGAATTTTCTTGAATGAACATTTGGGCGTTTGTAATGTCTCATAGTCTAGTCAGCGGGGCGGGTTCTGCCCTCTGTTCGTGAAATATTGTCAACCTCAGCCCATAGAGACACCTCCTATGCCTACTCCCAAGAAAACCAATAGCAAGACCGTCGCCAAGGAAGTTCCGGCTTCCAAGAAAAAGACCTGCGGGAAGTCCGATTGCAAGACCGCTGTAGACCTGGAGGCTCCCGCCAAGAAGAAATGCTGCAGGAAAAAGGCGTCTGAACCGGAAAAAGCCGCCAAGCCCGCCAAAGAGGCTGCCGCCGCCGCGGCTGAAATGGAAAAGAAGCCTGCGCCGAAAACGGCCAGAAAGGCTCCGGTTAAGAAAACCGCTCCCGCTCCTGTTGCCCCGGTTCCCGCTCCCGCGAAAAATGAATTGACGGATGAACAGGCGGAAGCCATTGCCGCCGCTAGGGCCGAACTGGCCGCCAACCCCGAATGGGAGCCTTTTGTGCAGATGCAGCGCCAGCATCTGCTGGACTTGCGCGACAGGGCTCTGGACAACATGAGCGGCGTGGCCCGCGATACTCTCCGGAATCATCCGGAAGGCAGTGAGGCTTCCGGCTCCGGGGAGCACCAGGCGGATGCCGGCAGTGACGCCTATGACCGTGATTTTGCGCTCAGCCTGCTTTCCAAAGAGCAGGACGGCCTGTATGAAATCGAACAGGCGCTCGCCCGCATTGACAACGGAACATATGGCATCTGCGAAATGTCATACAAGGTCATTCCCATCCTGCGTCTGGAGGCCATCCCCTTTGCGCGGCTTACCGTGGAATGCCAGGCCCAGTGGGAAAAGGAAAAAGGCCAGAATGCCAGGTTCCGTCCCAGAGTGGCCCTGGGCTTTGCCGGAGGACAAAATGATGTAGATTTATCTGTTTCTCTTGACGATGATGAAGAATAGTGTATAAATCCTCCCCCGTAACACATTTTCATCATGCCAAGAGACATCATCATCCTCGAATGCACCGAGGCCAAAGCCGAAGGAAAGCCTACGTCCCGCTACGTCACCACGCGCAATAAAAAAAGCCTGCGTACTCCCGGCCGCCTGGAAAAGATTAAGTACAATCCTTTCCTGAAGCGCCGCACGCTTCATCGTGAAATGCGTTAACTGGTTCGGCTTATCGATTATCTTTATTATTATGTCCACTGAACCCAAGACTGTAGAACGCCGTATTCGTTTCCGCACGTGCAATCGTCAGATGCCGCGCCGCCGTCTCGACATCCCGATGGATCAGGTCAATCTGCTCAACCCTGATTTTCTGTCCAAGTTCACCTCTGAAACCGGCAAGATTCTTCCCCGCCGTGTGACCGGGCTGTCCGCCAAGATGCACCGCAAGATAACCCGTGAAATCAAGCGGGCCCGTTCCATCAACCTTCTGCCGTAACAAGCCCCAAGGAAAATCTCTTTCGGTAGAATTGTCTTTGCAGGCGGGAGTTTGTCCGGTAACAGGGCAGACTCCCGTTTTATTTCCACCCATCATCCTCTTTTTCCATGCAGGAACTGAAAGATACCCAGTCCGAGGCGGATACGCGCAATATTTCCATTGACCGGGTGGGCGTAAAAGGGTTGCGCTTCCCCATCCAGATACAGGACAAGCTCAACCGCATCCAGTCCACCGTGGCGACGGTTTCTCTGGCGGTGGATCTGCCGGAAGAATTCAAGGGCACCCATATGAGCCGTTTTGTGGAAGCGTTGCACCAGCATGGCCCCTTGCTGGATGTGCATACGGCCCTGGCCATTCCGCGGGAACTGCTCCGCCGTCTGTCCGCCCGCCGTTCCCATGTGGAAATGGAATTCCCGTTTTTCCGCTCCAAAAACGCTCCTGTGACTGGAATTGAAGGGCTCATGGATTACGTTGTCCGGTTTGAGATGGAGGCGGAAGCGAACAACAAACTGGCTGATTTCAAGCTGACAGTTATCGTTCCCGTGACGACACTTTGCCCCTGCTCCAAGGCCATGAGTGCCTACGGAGCCCACAACCAGCGCGGGCTGGTTACTTATTCCGTGCGTTTCGCCTCCAGGCCCGTCTGGATTGAAGACCTGATTGACCTGGTGGAATCCTGCGCGAGCTGCTCCCTGTTCAGCGTCCTGAAAAGGCCGGATGAAAAATGGGTGACGGAAAAAGCTTATGAAAACCCTGTCTTTGTGGAAGATCTGGTGCGCAACGTGGCGTTGAAAACGCAGAGTCATTCCGCCTTCAGCTGGTACCGGGTGGAAGCGGAAAATTTTGAATCCATCCATAACCACCAGGCATATGCCGTCATTGAGCGCGATTTGCGTTCCTGAACCATTTCCGCGCCGGATTTATGAACGATAACTGGTGGGCCGTTGCCTCTCTCATCCTTTCTCTGGCTTTCACAGGGCTGGGATGGCGCCTGCTGGCTTCCGGCCGGCGGTTTTTATATGCCCATCTTTGGATGGCGTGCCTCTTTGTTCTACAGACAGGGGCGCTATGCGTCAAAGCGTACCAGGCGGGAATGTGTCCCATCCGCGGCGCTTCAGAGGTGCTCTTTTTCCTTTCCTGGAGCATCAATCTCTTTTATCTGATGCTGGGACGTGCTTACCGAATGTCCGTGCTTGGCATCTTTACGGCTCCGGCTATTGCCGTGCTGACGGTTTTTTCTCTGCTGATAGGCCGTTCCGGAGCGGACGTGCAGGGCACGCATGACTTCTGGGTGACGGCGCATGTGGGCATAGCCATGATGTCCTACGGAGCCGGCGGCCTGGCCGCTGCCGCGGGGGCGGCGTTCTGCATGCAGAATGAATGTCTTAAAAGACACCGGATTCCCGGCACCTGCCGTGTGCTTCCTCCCATCCGTACACTGGAAGCCAGCATGAAGCGCCTGGTTCTTGTGGCATTCCTCCTTCTTCTGCTCGGGGAATGGTTCGGATGGCGGGGGCATCTCCCCATTAATGCGGCCAAGACATCCATTGTCATTCTTCTCACGGCAGGCTACAGCGTCCTGCTGTGGTTCATTTACCGCCGCGGCATGCCGGGAAGAATTTTGGCCTGCTGCTGCGTGGCCCTCTTTATTGCATCCATGAGCATTTTCCTGGTAAGCTGATGAGAATGGTTTGTTTAGGCTTGAATCACCGGACCGCTCCCGTGGAAATACGGGAGCGGTTTGCCGTGCCGTCCCATAAGCTCCGGGAGGAAGGACAGCGCATCCGTTCCCTTCCTGGTGTGGACCAGTGCGTTGTGCTTTCCACCTGCAACCGCATGGAAATTTATTATTGGTCCAACGAACCGGAAAATGCGCAGGAGCACATTTTATCCCATTTTCTGGGTGATGGGCGCGGGGAACTGGATATGGCTTCTTATTTTTACAGCCATCAGGGAGAAGATGCTCTAGGGCATCTGTGCCGCGTGTTGAGCGGCCTGGATTCCATGGTGCTGGGGGAAACGGAAATCTTTGGCCAGGTAAAAACGGCCTACCATACGGCTCTGGATGCCGGAATAACTGCGGCCTGCGCCAACAAAACCTTTCAGAAAGCCTTTACTATCGGTAAAAAAGTGCGGACGGAAAGCCAGATTCATGCCGGGGCAACCTCCGTGGGGTCCGTGGCAGTAGAGCTGGCGGAACAAATTTTCGGGGATCTTTCCGGCACCCGCGTCCTTATTCTGGGGGCGGGCGAGATGAGCCGCGTTACGGGGCGTGCCCTGCATGCCCGGGGTGCTGAGGGCATTTATGTGGCCAACCGCTCCTTTGACCGTGCGGTAGAGCTGGCGGGCATGATCGGCGGCCAGGCCATCCGGTATGACGTGTGGGGGAACTATCTCAGGGATATTGACGTGGTGGTGGCCGCCACCGCTGCTCCCCACTGCATCATCACCCGGGAAACGCTGCTGCCTTTGCGCGCCTCCCGTAAATACCGCTCCCTCTTTTTGATTGATATTTCCGTGCCGCGCAACATCTCTCCGGACGTGGCGGATATTGAGGAAGTGTATCTCTACGACATTGACACCCTCACCCAGCTGGCGGATGAGGCCAAGCGCAGCCGGGAGCAGGAGGTCTCCCGGTGCGAGGCCATCATCCGTGACAGCATTTCCAGATATTTTCCGGATTCCGCTCTTTATGACCAGTAAAAATACCCTCATCATCGGCACCCGCGGGAGCGCCCTGGCCCTGGCCCAGGCGGATATGGTCTGTGCTGCCCTTTCCCTCCGTTACCCGGAACTGGACGTGCGCCGTGAAATCATCCATACCATCGGCGATCGCCGTACGGATGTTCCTCTGGCGGATGTGGCCCGCGTTTCCGGCATGGTGGACAAGGGAATCTTTATTAAGGAACTGGAAACCGCCCTCCGGGATGGCCGCATTGACGTAGCGGTGCACAGCCTCAAAGATGTGCCGAGCGAGCTTGCCGCCGGCTTCACGCTGGCCGCCGTCTTGCCCCGTGCTGCCGTGGAGGATGTGCTTATCACGAAAGAACCGGACTGGAACGGTTCCGGAACGCTGGCTACCGGAAGCGTGCGCCGACGCCTGATGGCGCGCACGTACTGGGGGTCCGGCCTGCGGTTTGAAAACCTGCGGGGGAATGTGCCTACGCGTTTGGGAAAGCTGGTGGAACATCCCGGCTGGGATGCCGTGATTCTGGCCAGGGCCGGTTTGGAACGCCTGGGGCTGTACGCGCCGGAAACCCTTGTGGAAGGAAGAAAACTTTACATGCGTCCCTTGCCGGTGGAAGTTTTTATTCCTGCTGTGGGGCAGGGCATCGTTGGAATGGAATGCCGTTCCTCGGACAGGGAGACGGCGGAAATGCTGGAAGGCATCAATGATCCGGAATCTTTTGCCTGTGCGCTGGCGGAACGGGCTTTCCTGGTACGTCTGGGTGCGAACTGTTCCACGCCCGTGGGTGTTTACGCCCATCCGGATGGAGAGGAACTGGTTCTGCGGGCTGCGTATTACGTTCCGGGCAGGGAAGAGCCTTTTGCCGTTGTGATTCGCGGAGACCGGAAAGCCCCTGAAGCGCTGGGCCTTCGGGCTTTTGAAGAATTGGGCCTGAGTGGATGGCGGAAGACTTCCTCGTGTTCCGGATGCGGAGAAAAATAAAAAGGCTCCGGACCGGATCCGGAGCCTGAATCAGGCGAAAAACTCGCGGGCATTAATGTTTTTCCTTGGAGCCTGAGCTTTTATCGCTCATAAACTGCCCGGTTGAAGCATCGCGTTTGATGCGCCGCCCGGTTTTGCTTGTGGTAGTCTCGGAGCGTTTTTTGGAACTGCCCTTATGACTTCCACCCATGTGGGAACTGCTGGCCATATTGTATTCACCTCCTTTCCATTTTCTTCGCTTGTTCATGAACGAGAGAAGAAATCCTGCCGTATCATAGGTTCCCGTGACAGCATTTGGGGCTTGCGGATGGAGTTTGTGCAGGAATATGCTTCTATTTATGAAGCAAACCGTTGCAAAAGGTAATCCCTCAGAGCCGCAGCTTCGTTGTGCTCCGTATTTCTGGCGGAGTACAGCAGCGTAACCTTCCCTTTCCGCGCCAGCCGGAGCAGATGGGAAACGGCTTCTCCGTTTCCATCCAGTTCCTCGTCGTACTTTTTGCGGAATGCGTCCCATCTGACTGGATCATGAGCAAACCACTGGCGGAGCGCCGTGGATGGAGCTATGTTCTTCAGCCACTCGTCCCAGGAAGCTTTTTCCTTGGAAATGCCGCGGGGCCAGAGCCGGTCCACCAGGACGCGGTATCCGTCCCCGGGTTCCTTGGGGTCATAAATTCGTTTGATGGTTATGTTCATACAAAAAGATTCGATAAAGGAATAGAGCCGGGAAAGTTTTTTTCTGTTGAGCTGCGTCGGGACATGCGTTTTACGGGACCGCCAACCGAGGCAGTCCGCGATTGGGGGAAAAAGAAACAAACGATTCTGTTCCGGAGAGGCTGCCGCTTCCGGCGGAAGATAGCTGAATCCGCTTAAAATTCCGGCGTAACGCCTGTGCGGACTTGCTGCGCCAACTATCGGCTTTTCATCTTTCTGGCTGCAGTACGCTCTGTGTTCCGTGGACAAATAAGCTGACGTGGAATCCGGTAAAAAAGAAACCGGATAAGACGGGGAAACTTCTGTATGGAGCGGCTTCTCTGGAAAAAGGATATAACGGTTGCTGCACAGATTCCTTTTCCCCGATTCTCCGGAATACTATTTCCTCCAGGAGGGGTCGGGCGTCGTTCCGCGGGCCTGGAGCATCATGATGAGCATCTTGAGCTCATTGAGGCGCGAGTAGTGTTTTTTCCTGACTTCAGGATCCAGGGCCCCATAATACAGCCACCGGTCCGTTTGGGCGGACATCAGGCGCTGGGCCGTCATGGCCATGGACAGGGCGCGTCCTGGGGACTGGGCAGCAATGGCCGTACTCCAGGAATACAGCATATTATTGTAAATGGTAGTCCAGGCGAACATGCGGTCGTCAAACCTGCCGGGACTCTCTACGTACGGGCGGAGCAGCTGTTCCGCTTCCGTGAGGCGTCCCTGGAGGATGTAAAGGAGGCTTTTAGCCGCCGTCAGGCCGTGGTTCCCGGGGCTCAGGCGTTCCGCTTTTTCTTCCTGATGCTCCAATACTTTGAGCCGGGCTGGGCTTGGGGGGGGAGAACTGCCTGCGGCATGCAGAATATTGCGCCGCACCAAATCCGGGTCCAGGCTGCAGGAGGCGGCTGCTTCCAGCATGGGCAGCCGATTGCTGGAGGAAGCCGGGACGGCTTGAAGGGAGTTTTTCCAGACCGGAAAAGCCAGAAACGCATAACACAGAGCCAATATGGCCATCAGCAGTGCGGCGGTCGCTTGAAGCCAGCGGCCGACTCGGCGCGAAGCCTTCACCTTGGAAAGAGGGGCCGTGCAGGTAATGCCGCCGCATAGGGCGCTGGCTCCAAGCAAGGCAGGGTTATGCCAGATGAATTCCCCATAGGCGTGGAAAGCGGCGATGCACAATACGCAGAACGCCGCCGGTCCCAGGGGATTGGGCCGTTGATGTTCTCCCGACAATTTCAGAACGCTCCGGAGTCCGGAAATAAGAAACAGGGCCAGCAGAGCCAGCATCAGCCCCAGCCCGGCATAGCCGTAGTCGCAGGCGGCTTGTGCGTATTCGTGGTGGGCAAAATTGGGGAGGTTGGCTCCGGAGAAAAACTCCGTGGAAAGATTGGTGTACATCCGGCTGCCGTGACCGAACAGCGGAGCCTGGTCCGCCAGCGCCCAGGCCAGTTTGGACAGGTCCAGCCGGTTGCCGAAGGAAAATGTATCCAGAAGGGCGGTAAGCCTGCCCGCCCCCCGGGACAAATCCAGCACGGCATAGGACGTGCCTAGGAAAAGCAGGATAATAAAGAGGATGGACGCCGTGTAAAATTTTCTGTTATTGCGGAAAACGCTGGAGGTATAAATAAAGAAGCACAGGGTTACGCCAGCCAGGGCGTTTGGGAAGGCGGACCGCGAGCCGCACGTGAAGGAAACGAGGATGAGCGCCAATCCTGTGAATAGGCGGATGCCCCATTTTCTGGCGGAAGCCATGCTGTATGCGCAAAGGAAAAAACCGGTGACGGACAGGAAATGGGCGGAAAAATTTTTGTATCCGAACAATCCGATGTTGCGGATTTCCGTGCCGAACAGGGAATAATCCGGTCTGAACCAGGAGGCTTCCGTTCCCGTTATGTTCTGATACCCCCACAGCAGGGCATTCAGCAGCCCCAATGCCGCAGCCAGTACGGGAAGAATACTCTTTTCCCCGTTTCCGGCTCCGGCATACGTTCCCGCCGCGAACATGACGATGGCCGTGGCGATAAGGCCCAGATCCGCTACGCTCTCATAATAAAACCAGGGGGAAAACCATGCCCGGACAAGGAAATAGCCGCCTCCCAGACCCAGGGCCAGCCAGCCCGGCAGTCCGGGGCTGGGAATCTTGTATCCCCGGAGAATACAGAAGCAGAACAGCAGGAGGGCTGCCGCCAGAAAGCAGGCGGGAAGGAAAAGGGTGTGCCATTCCCCGCCTGCCGCCGTCGTTGCCAGGAAGATGTAAAAAAGGGCCAGCAGGCCCGCCAGAATTTTCCCGGCGGCAGTTTCAGCAATGCGCGGAGCGGGGGAGGTGCTGGGGGGAGAGTCTGGCATGGTTGGGAATTTATCTGGAAGGCTGCAGTATAAACGCGGGAAACTTCCTTGCCAAGAGCAAGCTCCCTGTTGTATGCGGGAGGATGCGTCCAAATGCCAGAGTTCTGGCGGACAAGACGGAAAAGGTGTCCGTAAGCCGGACAGGATAAAATGATCCCTGTTGCCAGGGAGAGTTTCTGCCCCTTACTGCGGCTGAAATAAAACTGAGTATCGGTAAGGGAAAATAATATACCGCAGAAGCGGGCATCAATCCGTCTTTGGCTGCATATTTTCCGTTCGCCGTAAAATCTTGCAGCGTTTCAGCCTGTTTTCTGGAAAACAAGGTTCCCTTATGCCTGTAGGCCGAATTTACGTTTAATTTCCGGAACGGAATAATTCACCAGCGTGGGTTTGCCCCCCGGGGTGCAGTACGGCACTTCACAGGCAAGCAAATCCTTTAGGATGGCAGGGGCCCGGTGAGGGGAAATGCGCTCCCTCCAGGCGGATTTTCTGGCAAATTCCCCAATGAAGGTCTCATAAGCCACGCGTTTGGCATTTCGGCTGAATTCGGACTGGGTGAGACGGTCCACCAGCTCCAGGAGAAAAGCGCGTGCGTTTTCCAGTTCCAGCAGTGCGGGGATGGATTCTATTCTGATGGTATTCTGTCCAAAGGGCGTAACGACCATGCCGGCCTGGTCAAAATGCGGGGCGAACTGCCGGATGACGGCAAAATCCCGCGGGTCCAGATCCAGCACCACCGGATCCAGAAGCTGCTGGGACGGCATGGGGGCTTCCCGGCGTGCGCGCAGCCGTTCAAATATGATGCGTTCCCGGGCCGCCTTGGGATGCATCAGAACCAGGCCTTCCGGCGTTTCAAACAGGGCGAATTGCTGGCGGAGTGTTCCCAGATAGGAAAATCCGGCGGAGGCATCCCTTTCTGAAGCTGCGTTTTCATGGGCGTTTCGTGCCGTTTCTTCATCCTCCTGACGGTGAAAATCCAGTTTCCCCTGGGTGGCGGGAACCTGTTTCAAGGGAATGGCCCGGAGGGTAGGGGGAGGGACAGGCCCATGGGATTGTCTGGCAGAGGAGGAAAGCGGCGGTTGGGCGGCGGAAGAAGTAGGGGCCGGTCTGGCGGCCGCCGGGAAAGCAGAACCGGGGTTGGTGGAACGGGCGGGTATTTCCCCATACGGCGCGGTGGTAGAATGGGCAGGAGGAAGAGTTCTCTCCGGCTCCGGCGCGGCGGCAGCGTGGATTTCCTGCCGGGCGTGCTTTTGAAGAGTGTTGGCTATGGCTTCCACAATGGTATTTACCACGTCTGCGGAACGGCGGAATCTCACTTCCTTCTTGGCGGGGTGCACATTGACGTCCACCAGAGCGGGCTCCACCTCCATATACAAAAAAAGCGCCGGATGCAGTCCGGTGGGGAAGCCTCCATAGCCGTCCCGAATGGCCCTGTTAATGAGCTGGTCCTCCACGGGGCGCGTGTTCATAAAGACGTACTGCCCTTTTCTGGTGCGTCTGGCTTCGGAAAGAGGAAGCAGGAATCCCGTGATGGAAATACCGGGGCCGATGGTCGTTTCTATCGGAATCAGGGCCGCCGCTGTGGCAGCATCCGTCAGTGCGGAAATGCGGACGCGCAGATCCGCTGTGGCGGGAAGGTCAAAAACAAGCTGGTCGTCCCGTTTATAGGCAAACCGTACTTGGGGATAAGCCAGGGCATGCAGGCGTATCTGGTGCTCCACATGGGAAGCTTCCGTTTCTGCGGATTTGAGGAACTTGCGGCGCGCTGGAGTATTGTAAAACAAGTCGGCCACCTCAATGGCGGTGCCGGGAGAGACGCCTGAGCTTCTCGGTTCGTGTTCCAGGCCGCCGTCAATGCGTATTTCCCAGCCTTCCAGATCCTGCTGCTGCCTGGTACAGAGTTTGAAGCGGGAAACGCTGGCAATGCTGGGCAGAGCCTCTCCGCGGAATCCCAGGTGTGTGATTTCAAAAAGCTCCTCCAGGGAAGAAAGTTTGCTGGTGGCGTGCCGTTTGGTGCACAGCTCGGCGTCTGCCCGTGACATGCCGCTGCCGTCGTCCGTCACCTTGATCATGCCCACGCCTCCGCGGCGTATCTCCACCCGTACGAATTTGGCTCCTGCATCCAGGCTGTTTTCCACCAGTTCCTTCACAACGGAGGCGGGGCGCTCCACTACTTCTCCTGCCGCCACTTGGCTGGCAAGGGTGGGAGACATGACGTGGATGGATGGCATGGCGATGACGGATTGGAAAAGACTGTTCCAGAAAGCGGAACCCTAGCCGCCGGCGACGATGGAGACAATTTCCACCCGGTCGCCGGGAGAAACCGTCACCCGGGAAAAATCCTGCGGCAGGAGCGCGGCCCCGTTGTGTTCCACGACGACGGGTTTGCCTTTCATGTTCAAAAGTTCCAGAAGCCGGGAGACGGAACAGGGTTCCGCCAGTTCGTACGGGGATCCGTTCAGCATAATATCGTTCTGGGCTGCCATGACGGAAGCTACTGTACCACAACAGGAGAAAAAATCCAGAATCATCCCGCGGGGATGGCATAAAAAAGATTCCGGTGCAAGTCGGAAAAAAGAAAAGCTGGCATCGCGTACGGGACTCGAACCCGTGTTGCCCGCGTGAAAGGCGGGAGTCCTGGACCGCTAGACGAACGCGACTTGAACCGGCTTTGACAACATCTTGGAGGCGGGAGCGGGAATCGAACCCGCGAATAACGATTTTGCAGACCGTCGCCTTACCACTTGGCTACCCCGCCGCTGATGCTGTGCGCGGATACTAGGGAAAAGAACCGCGGGTGTCAATCTCGTTTTTGGAAAAGATGCTTTGTTTTTAAGTGAAGGACTCTCTGGAAACAGCCTTTTTCTTTGGCGGAACGGACAGAGAAGGAGAGAATGCTTGTTTTTTAAGGCATCATGATTGTGCGGCGGAATGCCGCCCGTGCCTGTTGTCAGATCTATATGGAGCAACTTTGTTCCAAAATGGCGTGAATCAGGATATAAAAACGCACCAGGAGTTTTTTTGCAAGTTCACGGCAGCACGTAAAATTAGAGGGGAGGTCGTTCCTCTTCGTTCCGAATGAGGGGGGACTACGCGTTAAACGTGTTGATGGGTTCAGGGAACGCCGCCAGAATACCGGAAGGCTGATGGTTCAGTCTTTCCAAAAAGTAAACAACAACAATAGCAATGAACAATTATATACCAATCAACAAGGCAGTTAATCCCGTCTGCATTTATCAAGGGGATGAGCCTCTTATCAGCAAGATGCTCGGCGTTGATGAAATGATATATGGCTTTGACGGAACTCCCTCGGATTATGCCACCTGTGTCGGAGCGCCGGAAATGTTCATCAAGGTCGAGGAAGACGGCCTGTATTATTTCGGCGTGGAAGCCGACGACACAGGCAGCCTGACGATTGCCGGTGAGCAAGCTATAAAAAAGGATGGGACACCACCCAACGGCAAACTGAATATTGAAACCGATTCCAGGTACCTGAAAGCGGGCTATTACAAGGTGGCCCTGTCGTGGACCAACAACGCCTACACCCCCGTCAGCAACAACGCTGCCGCGTTCAATGTGACGATGGACAGGGAACCCATTCAGGCAGGGAAGTATGAAGGCAACTCGACGATGAAGCGCGAATTCTCGCCGTCCCCCAAAATCAAATTGTGGACGATTGAGAAGGAATCCGCTATCACCTGTGAGCCATCCAAGGAAGTGGAACTGGAATTTGAGAAACCGGAACCCGTCTATTTGGAAGGGAATGGTGGCTGCAATGTAAGTAGCTTGAGACCTAAGATTTGCGTAACGGTTTGCAAAGATGAATCGGAAAACGTATGGAGGTGTCGTGTTATTTCCGTTTCTGCCGGAGCCAAGCTAACTATGTATGAAGGCATTTACGTGAATCCCTATGTTGATCCCCCTCTCAATGGAGAAGAAGCCACCGAAGCGGTCAACGAAATGAACGGCTACCAGGCCCGCGGAAGAGTGGGCACATGGCACACGCCGCAGGCTTCCCTCGCCCACGAAGAACACCACCGCCGTCAATGGGAGGATGCCTACAAGTTCTACTGGAAGGACTCCAAAATACAGGAAATGCTTGAAAATCAGACTATCTCCTGCGACAAAGAACCGAACATGGATAAAGCCGTGAAGTTCATGCAGGCTCTTGCCAATGAAATGGCATTGGATCTTTGGACGGAGACATCAGCCTATGTACTGGCGTTGCCGGATGATGCCAATGACAGACCCTATTGTGCCGGACAGGAAGTCCTGAACGAGGCAACCGCCTATGTCATTCGTCTGGCCGACGCGATGGGGTGGAACAATGTGCCCAGGTTTATCACGAAACCTGGAACGATCGAGCCTCCCTGTTTCATGCCTCCGGTCAGAGAAGGTGAAACCCGCAGCATGGCTGTTGCGGAGGAACCGGCGTCCTTGATCCTCTCCATGGCGGATACTTCCCAATTCACGGAAGGCAAAATCACAGTCCGCTTCCGCAACGAAGGAAACGAGCCTGTCCGCATTCCCGATGAAATCAACGACGAAACGTCCGATTTCTTTTTCGTGACGGTGTTGAGGACGCAACAGGGGAAAATGCGCGTTCTGAACAGGGAAATAGGCACCATGACCTTCCAGCGACCCTTGAACTACCGGGAGCTTGCACCCGGTCAGGAATACAGCGTCACGATTCCGGTGTGTCTGGATGAAGTCGATCTGGAAGGCTGGAAACAATGTTCTTGTGAACTCGAAACGCGCTACTATAATCAGCAGGGTAAGGATTGTTTCCTGGGGGTTCTCCGGGCAACGGCCAGGCTCACGCTGCAATGAAAAAAATCTTCCGGTATTTAATACTTCTGGCAAGCCTGTCCCTCCATGCTGCGGCATGGGGGGACATGGCCGACAACGGAGTGGAATGCTCCGTGGTGATGGAAAAAACCGAATTTGACGCGAGGGCTGCCTTCCCTGACTTCAAGCTGGTGTTCACGAACAAGGGCGAAAAGACCGTGCGTCTTTTCGATGACTTCTATCCTCTCAAGGATAACGGTCCGCATATTTCCATAGAGATTTTTTGGAAATTGACAAAAGAGAAAAAGGAAAAGGTAGCAGCATATTACCCTCATTATTGCATTGAGCGAGGACAGTTCTTGAACTTCATCACGTTGAAGCCGGGAGAAAGACATGAAGTGCTCATCAAAGATGCGTATCTGTTGATGCACTATTTTGGGCCTTCACGCCGTCTTCGCAATGGTGAGAAATATGAGTTGGAAGTAATCTTTCGTGACGGATATGGAGATTCCGGTGTTCGGAGGAAGTATGTAGGAAGAAAAGATTTCTCCGTGGTCGATCAATCGCCCTGGAGATAGTGAGACATTTTATTACAAGGTGGCTTTAAAGTATGAGAATAACGCTTACGATCCCTCTAGTGGCAATGCGGTCGCGTTCAACGTCACGATGGACAGGGAACCTATCCAAGAAGGGAAGTACGAAGGGAACTCGACGATGAAGCGCGAATTCTCGCCTTCTCCCAAAAGCTCGCGCTGCAATGAGAAAATCTTCCAGATTTTAGGACTTCTGGTCATCCTGTCCCTCCATGCTCCCGCATGGGGGGACAAGGCTGATAACGGAATTGAATGTTCCGTGGTGATGGAAAAGACCTCGTTCGATCCAAGAGCCGCTTTTCCGGACTTCAAGCTGGTGTTTGTCAACAAGGGAGAAAAGGCTGTGCGTCTTTTCGACGACTTCTATCCTCTCAAGGAACGCGGGCCGAATATCATCATCAAGATATGGAATCTGGGAAACGGAAAGAAGGGAGAAAGGCCAGCGGCATGGTATCTTCCCTCCTATCAAATGGAACGTGTCGCGGATCTTATGCGCTTTATTACCCTGAACCCCGGAAAGAAGCATGAAGTGCCCGTCAAGGATGCGTATTTGCTGCTGATCTATTTACATCCTCTGGCCAGCGGAAAAATATACGAACTGGAAGTATGTTTCCGGGACGGATATGGAGATCCGGGTACCCGGAGGGAGTATGTGGGGAAAAAGGATTTTATCGTCATGGATCAAACCCCCAGGTGAATTTGAAAAATTGATACGGCCCCGTTCATGAAATATGAACGGGGCTTTTTTGTGGAGGAGGCCTGTTCCCCTGCTTTGGGATTTTAAACTATGGAGCTTGTCCTAAGGGGTATTCAGGGAATGAGATTTGAATGCTGAAATAAACGATGATGGGCAGCAGGGGGGGCTCGTTTTTCCTGTAAATCCAGGGAAGGAATATTTCCGTAACATGGACGGGGAAAGTTTCAGGAGGCGGTTGTGTCCGCCCGTGCAGTGGAAAGGCCGCTGTCAGACTGGCCGTGACTCAGCATTGATGCAAGTGGTTCGTGCGCGTTTTCTAACGGCTGGATAGCAGTTGTTTCAACTCCGGAAGGCGAAAGTGCAGCGGAGGAAGTTCTTGCTCAAGCTCAGCTGATTTTTCTTTTCTCAGCATTTCAGCCCGTTCTTCCAGTTTTCGGGCTTCTGCCAGAATTTTGCGTATTTCCTGCCGGCCTCGGCCTATATGGGCGACGGCCCGGGAAGGATCCGGAGTAAATTCCGGTCCTCCCTTAAGATATTTTTCAAAGTATTGCTGGTAGCGTTCCGCCAATTCCCTCCCTTTGGCAAAAAGCTTGCGGTCTTCTTCCACATAGGCCGTCACGGCGGGATCCACGTTTTTCGTGCTCAGGTCCGCCAGTTCTTCGTCCCTTTCCCGCAACAGGTCCGCCGCATCCCTGCTGCTTTTTTCCAGGCCCGGAAGGGTAGGGTTCTTTTTCAGTTTCAGGAGGCGTTGCACCAGTGCGTCGCTTTTTTTCGAGTATTCCGTATTGATGTCCGCCACCTTTTGCCAGTAGGAGACGGTGGGATCACCGCAGGAGGCCATCAGGAACGCGGCCAGCATAGGGAGCATGCGCCGCAGGAAAACAGAGGCATTCATTTATCCTTTGTAGCATGCCTCAGGCGGGAATCAAGGGTGTTTTCCGTTTCCCCTGTTGCTGTTTCGCGTTGAAAAGCGGTGAAGCTTAATTGATTTTAATTCCGGAGTTTTGCTTTTCCACCGGAGGGGGCATCTCCACCACGCCGCTGCTGTTTCCGGGGGTCAGCAAAATTTCCACTTCCAGAGGCAGGGTCGTATCCGCCAGCAGCCCTTCCGGGATGGATATGCCTATGGGAGCGGAGCTTTTGCCGGGCAGTACTTCCTGGGGGGAAATGATGTCCAGAATGAGGCGTCCATGTTGGAGAATATTGATTTTACTGATGGAGAAAGCATCCTTCAGGCTTGTGTTGTGCAGAGTAACGCCCTTGAGCTGGGACGGGGCGAACGGCCCTGGAATAGTGAAGCGCAGAATGGTGTTTTTTTCTCCGGCAAGAGGAAGGGGAAGCCAGTACGCCGCGATAGGCGCGTTGGGATTCAGGCTGTCCGTGGAGTAGGAGGATCCATTGAGGCGTTCCATCATCAGGCTGGAAAGTTCCGGGGAGGCGGGTACGCCCCAGCCCTGGGAGTACATGAGGGAAAGCAGGTACAGGGCCTCCTGGTCCCGGTATTGGACCGCCATTCTCAGGAAACGCGCTGCCTGGGCGTAATCCCGGGAGGCAAGGGGAGGCTGTTGGGGAAGGCGGGGAAAATAAGAGGGGATGTCCATGAGCAGGATGCCCAGCTCCTTCATGGCTTCATAGCACCCTCCTGTGGCGGAACGGTAAAGCCATTCCACGCCTTCTTCCGGCCTGGAACCGCCGGGACAGTCCGGAGACATGAGGGTTTTCCCCAGTGCCTGCTGGGCTATCGGGTAGCCGGCTTTGGAAAGTTGCTCCAGGGCCGGCAGCATGCCCGGCATGGAACTTGCCTGGTCGAGAATATTTTTGTTCTCCGGGGAGGGCGCGGCGATTGCCGCCACAAGATTTTTGTAGGCCGGGTCATGGAGCAGGGCCGGTTCCGGCACGGGGGGAGCAGCGATGAAACGGATTTTCGGGAAGGCTTCTTCCGTGCGTTTCGTCTCGTTTTTGAAACATGCCATTTGCATGGGAACGGCTTGGTGGGCGGCATTTTCAAAGGAGTACGTGTAGGTGCGGTCCGTGGACAGTTCCGGGAGTGCGGGAAAGAAGAAGGTGGAGGTGGATTGCCCCGGCACCGTGAAGGAGGGGACGGCATTGATGGAGCGGTCCACCAGGACGCCGTTGGAGTCCCGGATGGTGAGGTACAGTTTTTCCCTATTTGCTGCCGGAGGAATGATTTGGAGATAAATGCAGGAGATGCGCAGTTTTTCCGGCAGGATGGGAGGAAGCCCGGAACGGGTCAGGATGGTGTCGTCAAGGCGCAAACGGAACTCCGTCAGCGACCGCGGTTCCAGCGCCGCGTCTTCCGTTATTTTGAGTTCTGGAATGCGGATGGATGCCAGATCCCGTGGCGGCGGTTCCGGTTCTCCCACGTTGGAGCTTGCCGCGGGCTGCTGGATGGCCTCCTTGATGGTATTGATGGTAGTGCCCATAGGGGCTTTTTTCATGTAATCCAGCAGATAAAATGCTCCCGCTCCCAGCAGGATAGTGCATGCGCTTCCTACCAGCAGGGACATCATGTGGCGGTTGCGGCGAAGAGCGCGTGCGGACTGCCTGCGTGAGGCGGAATGAAGACCGTCCGTTCCGGTGGCAGCCTTTCTGCTGCCGATGTTTTTCCCGGCGCCGGGAGTTGGCATTCCTTCCGGATGGGCATGGTGAAGGTCTGCCGGGAGGACTTGAATAGTGGCGGAGGATTCTTCCCCGGAAATGGCGCAAATGTCGTGAATCCATTCGCTGGCAGTCTGGTAGCGGCAATTGATCTGGGGGGCCAGCGCCTTGTCTAGGGAAAGCAGGAACTGTCGTGAGTAGTAGCGGGTGAGTACAGGGTCGCTGTGCAGCGGCTGCATCTCATCTTCCGCCAGGCGCGCTTCCGCGCGATCCGGCGGATTTCCTGTAAGCAGGGCGTAAAAAGTGGCTCCTACGGAATAGAGATCGCTCCACGGGCCGATATTCGTTTTGCCCAGCGCCTGTTCCGGGGAGGAATACCCCTGGGTGGTCAAGACGGTGGCGGCATGAAGTTTCAGGGCATGCCGTGCCGCTCCGAAGTCGATCAGCACGGGCGTGCCTTCCTCCGTCAGCAGGATGTTGCCGGGTTTGATGTCCCGGTGGTAAATATGCCGGGAATGGAGATAGTCCAGAATCCGGAGCAGGCGCGTCAGCAGCCCCTTGAGTTCGTCTTCCGTATACCGATGCCCAGTGCTGTGAAGTCTTTCCCCCAGATAATCCAGGGAAAGGCCGGTAATATGCTCCATGGCGAAGTAGGCCGTGCCGTTGGCTTCAAAGACGGAAAGGATTCTGACGATGCCGGGGTTGTTGAGCTCCGCCAGCGTCTGAGCCTCGCTCAGAAAGCTTTTCAGAGCCCAGGTGTAATTTTCCAGATCGTGTTCATTATTGGGCCGGATATGCCCGGTCAGAGGATCCCGGTAAGAGTACCTTGAAGGGAAGTTTTCCTTGATAACCACGTTGCGGTTCAGGAACAGATCCTTCGCCAGGTATGTGATGCCAAAACCTCCGCTGCCCAGGACGCGGATGATTTCATATTGTTCCAGGCGCGTGCCGGGAGCCAGCTCCCGCTGGTAAACGAAAAAGGCCCCTTTTTCTTCCGCATGAGGCAGGGGCGGACGTCCAGGCAGAATCTGTTCCAGGCCTGTCGTCGGAGCGGGAGGCGGGACTTGCCCTGTCACCCGGGGCTGGTCGTCTGGCTGGCCTTCTTCTGCTGGCATGAGGGGAAAAGTTCCTGAAACGGAGCTGAAACATTCTTATATGCCGCGGAAGTCAAGTCAAGGGGAATGCCTGTTTTCCTCCGTATCCGGGGAGGCCGGTATGGAATAGGTTTTCCTGACGTTAAATGGACGCAACAAGCCCGGAAGGCAAAATGAAGAAGGAAGTTCTCTGCAGGCCCTTTCTGCCTGTTCCTCCCGCAGAGGTTTGCGGCATTCCGGGAAACTTGTTTCTCCAAATGTTCAGGGTTTATGGCGTTTGATGAATTCCCGGGCTGCTTTCAGGTAGGCGTCCGCCGCAGCTCCGGAAGGATCGTGTTCAAAAATGGTGTGGCCGAAACTGGGGGCCTCCCCCAGCCGGATGGAGCGGGGGATGACCGTTTTATACAGCATCTGGGGCAGATGCCGTTCCACCTGGTCGATGACCTGGCGGGAAAGATTGGTGCGGCCGTCATACATGGTCATCAGTACTCCTTCATGCCGAATGCGAGGATTGGCGCCGCTGGCGCAGATTTGCGCCGTCACGTGCAGAATCTTGGCCAGCCCTTCCAAACCGAACCATTCGCATTGGAGGGGAGTCAGCACTTCGTCGCAGGCGGCCAGGGCGGAGGTCATTAAAACGCCCAAGGAAGGTGGCGTGTCCATGATGCAGTAATCATAGGTGTCCGACTCCCGCAGGGGGGCGAGCGTTTCCCGGAGGCGGGTCAGATGGTTGCCGGAACGGGCCAATTCTATTTCCACACCGGCCAGGTCCATGGTGGAGGGGATGATATCCAGCCGTTTCCTGCCGGAAGGCAGGATGCACTCTTCCGCCGGAAGCTGGCCGAGCAGGGCCGGATACAGGCTGGGCGTGTCTTTTCCGTCAATGCCCATGCCGCTGGTGGCATTGGCCTGCGGGTCCAGGTCAATGACAAGGATTTTCTTTTTCAGCTGAGCCAGGGCGGCGGCCATGTTGATGGCCGTAGTGGTTTTTCCCACTCCCCCCTTCTGGTTGGCGATGGCGATGATTTTCATTCAGGAAAAGGATGCGGGAAAATGGTAGCATAACGGGAGGCCCTTTCAATCATTTTCCCGGAGAGCCGGAAGCTCTCTCAAGCCTCAGGGCTTTCTCCCTTGGGGGGCGGTGTGTTTCAGGGAGGGGAAGAGCGGGGGAGAAACGCTGCCGTAGATACGGCGTCAGGGAGCTGTTGGAATGGCGGGGCGTTCGGAAGACAGGATAAGACGGAAGCCCAGCGCGTTATCCCTCGTATTTTCCGGCAGGGGAGTGCGGATGGAAGTGGTGAGCTGTTTGGGGCGGAAGGACAGGTAGCTGCCTCCGCGGGCGACGCCGTAGTTGCGGATGGGGAGAGATTCCGGCCCCCCATAGGAATCGTCTACCCATTCCATGACGTTTCCTTCCAGGTCGTACAGGCCCAGGTGGTTGGGCGGAAAGGTTTTTACGGGAGCCGTGTATGGCTGCCCGTCGTTATATCCTACGATAACGCGGGAGGACGGCAAGTAAATCAGGGCGGACTGATCCGCAAAATTTCCCGTTTTATCAGGCGGCGGCCATGAATACCCCCACGGGAAGGCTTCCCGGGAGTTTTCATGAGGCAGCGTCTTTTCATAGGGGGAGGCTCCCTGTTCATCCGTCAGACGCACCCAGGAACTCCATTCCTCATCCTTGGGAAGACGGTAGGAATCGTGCTGATCAATCAAGCCCAGTGCCCGCTCCTTGCTGGTAAGCCATCTGGCGAAGGCGCGCGCATCCTGCCTGCTGACGTTCACCACCGGGTGGTCTTCTCCCTGGGGAAAGCCGGGCCGGGCCGGAGCTTTCCTTCCGGTAGCTTTCAGGAATTCCTGAAAGTCCTTTACGCGCACTTCGTGGGTCATGACCAGAGCATTTCCTCCCACGGGAACCAGTTTGATGCCCAGGCTGTTAGTCCAAGGCGAGCCAAAGACGACGGACTTGTCCGGCTCCAACTGCAGGGAAAGGTATAAATCCTGCGGATCCAGCCCCCTGCGGCGCATGGTGGCGTGCCCCGGCAGTTTGATTTCAATGACGTAGGGAACCTGGTTGACGTATTCTTCAATGGGGGTGCGCCCGATGAGCCTGTTATTGAAAAAGACGCTGGCTCCCGGCGGGTTGGTGGTGACGGTAATGGGCACCTGGAACACGCGGGTGACGTTCAGGACGTAGGCATTGTGATTTTCCGTGCTGCCGGAAGCCTGCGGAAGCGGATCCGCATTGATGGAAAATTCCTTGCCCAGCAGCCCCTCCCGTTCGCATTTCTTGTTCAGCCATGCCAGGTAGGCCGTGATGCCGTCCTGCGTGAGCAGGGCCACATCCTTCTCCGGATGCCCCGGTTCCGTCTGTTCCCTTTTCATCTGGAAATTCCCTTTCTGGCGGTCTTCCCTCAGAAATTTGTTGAACAGGGCGGCGGTAAGGGGGCCTTGCGCCACATGGCGTGTTTCTGCGGGCAGGTACGTAACACCCTCCGTATCCTTCCAGGGCTGGCTGTCCGTAGGGGGATGGTACTCCTTCAGCACACCGCCCAGGGCCAGCGTGGACCCTCCTTTGACGGTTCCCGCCTCTTCCTTGTCCGCAAACCCCGATTTCTTGATGGTATAGGCTACCGGGGAGCCGGAAGGCAGTTCAATGGGGCCGTAGGGCGTTTCATCCAGATAGTTGCCGTCCGCATCATACACGGACGCTCCCGCCGGGGAGCTGGTCACCAGCACGTATCCGGTCCGGGATTCTTCTTCCGGAGCGGATGATTGGATATCCGGATGAATATCCGAGGCAGGTTCCTCCGGCGGATGTTGGCTGTTGTTGAGCCATAAAGCCCCCCAGTAGGCAGTCAGGGCTCCGGCGACGGCTGCAGCCAGAAGCTGAAGAGCCCGTCTGAGTTTGCGGCGTTTCTTTTTCTTCTGAAGACGAAAACGGGAAGGAACTTCATACCCCCGGAGGGCGTCTATTTTTTCCGCCAGCTCCTCTGCGGAATCAATGGAGCATTCCTCAATGCGGGGTTCCGCCGCCTGGCAAATGATGGTGTTGAAGGCCTGCCATTTCTTGCGCACGGTGCCTTCCGGCAAGTCATCCGGGAGTTCGGGAAAATCCATGCGGTCCTTTCCCGTGCTGATTTCATATAGAACCTTGGCCAGCGCGTAAACGTCCGCCCTCCGGGTGCCGGGGCCGTCGGGGGGGATGAATCCCTCCGTCCCTACAAAGCTGCGCTGGTCCAGATGGGCCACCAAGCCTATGTCCGCCAGTTTGGGGCGTCCGTTGACAAAGATGACGTTCGCCGGCTTGATGTCCCGGTGCGTCAGGTTCTTGCTGTGCAGGTACAGCAGGGCGTGGGCCAGCTGGCTGCCTACCTCCAGGCAGTAATCCAGGGGAAGAGGCTTGTTGCCGGAAAACTTCTTGTCCGTCTGGAGCGTGCGCGGAATATATTCGTCCGGTGTAATATGAACCCCGGTGCGGGCGTCGTCGCCCAGTTCCATGACGTAATAATAAAACGGGGAATCCTGGTCATGCCTCCCTACATGCAGGATATGGACCAGCCCCGGATGGTTGCGGGCGATGGGTTCATACTGGAGAATGCCCTCAAATTCCCGGTTGAAAGAACGCTCGTCTTCAAAATCCTCCCTCCATACGATTTTGACGGCGCGCCACGCCCCGGTCAGGGATTTTGCCAGCCATACTTCTCCGTACGCGCCGCTCCCTATCTGGCGCACAACTTCATGGTCCGGAATGGAGGGAGTGGGACGCACCACCCGCTTGACGGGCAGCGTCGGCAGGTTGCCGCCGGGCATGGGTGATGCGTCCGAAGCCATGGAAAGCGCGGGAATCAGGAAATAACGCCCAGGTTTTTACCTACCTTGCAGAAGGCCTCAATCGCCTTGTCCAGCTGTTCGCGGGTATGGGCAGCGGAAATCTGCGTGCGGATGCGGGCCTGTCCCTTGGGAACGACGGGATAGAAGAAGCCGACGGCGTACACTCCTTCGTCCAGAAGTTGGGCGGAGAATTTCTGGGACAGGACGGCATCTCCCAGCATGACCGGGGAAATGGGGTGGTCCTTGCCGCCGATGGTGAATCCGGCTCCCGTCATGGCGTCACGGAAATACTTGGTATTGGCTTCTACGCGGTCGCGCGCTTCCGTGGACTGTTCCAACAGGTCCAGCACTTTGATGGAAGCGGCTACGATAGCCGGGGCCACGCTGTTGGAGAACAGGTACGGGCGCGCCTTCTGGCGCAGGACATCCACCACTTCCTTCGGGCCGGAGACGTAGCCGCCGGAAGCGCCTCCCAGTGCTTTGCCCAGGGTGCCGGTGGTGATGTCTATATGGCCGAACAGGCCGCGGTATTCATGCGTGCCGCGGCCCTTTTCGCCCAGGAAGCCCGTGGCGTGGCAGTCGTCAAAGTGGACAATGGCATTGTACTTGGCAGCCAGCTCGTGAATCTTGTCCAGCTGGGCAATGATGCCGTCCATGGAAAAGACGCCGTCCGTGGAAATCAGCTTCACGCGCGCTCCGGCGGCGTCCGCTTCCTGAAGCTTGGCTTCCAGGTCTGCCATGTCGTTGTTGGCATAACGGAAGCGCTTGGCTTTGCAGAGGCGCACGCCGTCAATAATGGAAGCGTGGTTCAGGGAATCGGAAATAATAGCGTCGTCTGCAGTCAGGAGGCCTTCAAACAGCCCGCCGTTGGCATCAAAGCAGGAGGGAAACAGAATCGTGTCTTCCGTGCCGAGAAATTGGGTAAGACGTTCTTCCAATTGACGATGAAGGGTCTGCGTGCCGCAGATAAAACGCACGGACGCCATACCGAAACCCCACTGGTCGATGGCTTTCTTGGCGGCTTCCATCACTTCCGGATTATTGGCAAGGCCCAGATAATTATTGGCGCACATGTTGATGACGGAGCGTCCGTCCTTCAGCGTCACTTGGGAGTACTGCTGGGAGGCGATAAAACGTTCTTCTTTGTAAAGTCCTTCCGCACGCAGTCCGTCCAGGGTGGAAGTGAGGATGTTTTTGAATTCGGGGGTATACATGTTGAATAATGGAATATGAATTGAAATAGTCAGCAAGTGAACGATCAAGGATCACACGATTGCTCCCGTATCATTATCACAACGGAGGCGGGAGGAAAAGCTTAAAGAATACGGCCTGATGCCCGGAGGCGGGAGCCATCCTTTCCCCGTGCAAAGTAAAAAAGCGGCAGGGGCGCAGGCATCCGCGCCTTACCTGAAAAAGAAGGCAAAACGTCGGAAAAATCAGCATTTCCCGGATACCGGGCAAAAAGAAAAGCCCCCGCCCGTTCACGGAAAAGGGATTTGATGCACCAGTGGATATTCGGATGCGCTTGGAAAAAATAAAGGCCGGAGCTGATTTGCTCCCTTAAACCTCCATTATCGGTTCCGGTTATGCAATCATCCTCCCGTTTTCTTACGGAGCCGCGGATTTGGCTGAATTCCAGCCCTTCGCATGAACCTCAAGCCGGAACCGGTTTCCGGCAGGGAGAACTTTCCTTTTTCTGGACGCCATGGGGAAACCTCTGCGATGCAGGCGTCCGGAGCAATTCCTATGATCCGTTTCAGGATACCTGGAGGGAAGGGGATGAATACGATGCATCCCGGTACAAGGGGAAAGGTCCATTTTTTTTCGGAAACCGGCCCTTCAACGTTAAGCTGCTGTTCAGAATGGTCTTCAAGGGCAAATGCCCCCCTCTTTGCCCTCCTTCAGGTGAATTTCAGGAAATCTTTTCTGGAGCGCTGGGCAGTGTTGTTTCCACCGCCTTCTGAATCTGCTGCCTCCGTGGGGGAAGTGCGGAATAAAAAAGTTCAGCGTTCCCCATCCGGCTTAAAGGGAAGAGGCCGCAACCTGGGGTTTCTTGGCGGTTCAATCCCCGGTTTTCAGGGAAAATTCCAGCATCCGGTCCCCATCGAACGTAAAAAACGCTTCAAACCGTTTCCCGTCCAGCATGGCGGGCAGCCAGAACCGGTCATCCTGCCACATGAGGTCATAGGGAATCCCGTCTACAGGACACCAGAAGGGCTCCGCCTCGGCGGTTTCCGTGGGGGTGCCTGTAAAAGACGTCGCCATAAACACGTGGCAGCGGATTTCCGGAATGGTGCCGCAGGCAAAGGAAAAATTCAGCACGCCCATTTCCCGGGCATCCTCAATATCAATTTGAAGCTCTTCCCGTACTTCCCGCAAAACGCATTGCAGGGCCGTTTCCCCCGGTTCAAACTTTCCGCCGGGGCCGTTCACCTTGCCCGCGCCAATTCCCCTCTTTTTGCGTATCAGGAGAATCCTTCCTTTCTGCACCACGAACATCAACGTGGCGAGAATATCAGGGGTCCACTGTGCTGGCCATTGAAAGCCGCTGCTTTTTTCTTGCATGGACGCATATTACAGGATGGGAAGGTAATCATGAAGAAAAATGCGGAATACTGTGACCATCACACATGCTTGAAAAGGTTTGAATTCTCTTAAGAAGCTTGAAATGCATTGAAAATGCGTGTTTGTTGCGGAGGAATGGGAGGGGCGGAAGAAGTCGCGCCCATAAATGCCCGTAAAGGGGCATTTGTCCCGTTGGAGACACTCTCTCCTGCGTTTCGCGCGTGCCTCGCGCAGGACTGTTTTTGCCGTCTCATCTTGATGGGCATTTCCTGAGTGGAGGGCGTTAGGATATATGCCAGACTTGTTCACATCTGGACATTCCTTCAACCTTTGAGGCTTCTGCAAGGCGGGATAAAAGGGGAAACTCCTTTTCCGCCATGACTGAAATGAATCTCTTTTCCCTTTTCCCGCAAGGTCGTCGCGTTCTATGCTTCCTTATCTCTCCCGGTTTATCTTTTGCCGGAAGGTCACTTTCAACATTTGCAAAAGCATGTATGACGTCGTAGCTCTCGGAGAATTGCTGATAGACTTCACTCCCTGCGGAATAAATGACCGGGAACTGCCCGTTTATCAGGCCAATCCTGGCGGAGCGCCTTGCAACGTCCTGTCCATGCTGTCCAGGCTCGGACGCAAAACTTCCTTTATTGGCAAAGTGGGCCACGACATGTTCGGGAAAATGCTTCGCCGCACGCTTCAGGAAGAAGGCATCGGAGATTCAGGTCTCGTCTCATCCCGGGAAGTCAATACGACGTTGGCTTTCGTTCAGACTGACGAACACGGAGACCGTGAATTTTCCTTTTACCGCAATCCCGGCGCCGATATGAAACTGACTGCGGAAGAAGTGAACCTTGATTTGGTGGAGCATGCGCGCGTCTTCCATTTCGGGACGATTTCCATGACGCATGATGATGTTCGGAGGGCCACCAGGCATGCCGTCAGCCATGCGCGGGAAAAAGGGTCACTCATCTCTTTTGACCCCAATCTTCGGTCGCCCCTGTGGCCCGATATGGAACTGGCCCGGGAACAAATGCTCTACGGATGCGGCGCATGCGGCATCATGAAAATAGAAATGGAGGAACTTCTCTTCCTCACCGGCTGTGCCACCATGGAAGAAGGGTTGAGGGTTTTGCAGAGGGAATTCGACAATCTGCGCCTTATTCTGGTGACGGGGGGCAGAAAAGGAAGCTGGGCTGCCTATGAAAGCAAACTTGTTCACCAGCCTACGTACTTGAACGTCAAGACTATTGACACAACAGGAGCCGGAGACGCCTTTTTGGGATGCTGCCTGGACCGGATTCTGGAAACCGGGCTGGAAAACCTGACGGAAGGCCAGTTGGCGGACATGCTTTTATTCGCCAATGCCGCCGCTTCCATTGTGACGACACGCAAGGGAGCCATCCGTTCCATGCCGAGCCGTGAAGAAGCCGTGGCCCTGATGGCGGAGGGTTTTTAACGGATGCCGTAAGGGCCAATCCTTTACTGATTACGTCCGGATTGTTTCCGGCAAGTAAGAGTTCGGGGGGGCCGGAAGTGGGGAAATGCCTTTCTTTTTATAGCGCATGCCCTCCCCTGTTGATAAAAAATGTGTTGCGGCTTATTTTCCCGCCGGCGGCAAACGAAAACCGCAAGAGCTGGAAACCAGCAACTTGCGGTATGAAAGAGGATGGTGCTCGGGAGGGGACTCGAACCCCTACGGTTTATCACCACTAGATCCTTAGTCCTATGCATTACTATTGATTATCAATAATAAACGTTTTTTAACTCCTCTCGGCTACCAATAGGCTACCAAACGTGCAGAAGCAAGCCCTTTTTGAATGCCTTTTCGCAGGTGTAAAATCTGCCCTCTTATGTCTTTTTAAGAGATTGGAAATTTACTCTATATTCAGAATTCACTGCATTAGTAAATTTCCGAATATGGAGTAAATCAAGCGAATGCAAGAAGGGTTTTGTTGGTCGAATGAGGTTGAGTATTTTCCTAGGACAACTTCACCATGTCCGCTAGTTGCAGGAAGTACTCTGTCGACCAGATATTAAGCGTGTTCTGATCTTTGATGAAAGGCATGACATCGTCCTTTCCAGAAAATTCAATTCGTTCTTTTTCTTGTTCGTTTTTTCGGCACATGCCCGGATAATGGAGATATCCATCCCGGCGATTATGTCCCAGTCAGCTCTCAGGTACTCATTCAAATAAGACCGCATGGTCTTCATCGACTGAATGTGGAGATTGGACGAAGAGACAATCAAATCGCACAAGGCTTTTTCGGGAGTCGCTGTCAGGTAGAAATACCCTTCTTCCGTCTTTTGCCGGGTCAGGCCAATCGGAAAATAAGCCTCGGGCGCCTGAATGTACTCGTAACGACCTGTCGCGTTGTCAAACACCTTGCTCCGCTTCATGCAGGAGGATTTGAGAATAATCACCCGTTCCGGTATCACTCCTGCCCTGGATAATACCGTTTCATAAGAAACATAGGAGGGATGAAGAAGATGGTTCGCGACAAGTTCACGAGAATAAGTGCCCTCCCCTTCTTCAGGAAGACACAGGTAAATCTCCCGGCGAAGATTGAGAATGACGCCTTCTCTCTGCAGGAGGGATATTTTGACCATGGGAGCCTTGTACTCCTTAAGCGCAGACTTAAGGGTATGTGTATTGACAGGGACAGTCTCAAACTATTTGGACAGAAAAGAAGCCATGTGATCGAATAGAGAAAAGTTAGCGAGAATTGCAGGAAAAATCAGCTCAAAATGAAACAAGTGTGCAAAAATCGCTAAAATTGATGACGAACGTGAAGAATATTCAACGGTAACTCTGTCAATGAGAGGATAAATGCTCCCCTTGTAATCGCTCCCTCGTCGTACTGAGGTTGACAAACCAGATATTCCCAGACAGTGGATAAGAAGAAATCACTCGCAAGAACTCTTTCCGATACCTCTTTTACTGAAAATTGCTTCATTAACAACGCAACAAAGCCTCTGCCGCAGTCACGAGAGTTTGACGAATTTCCAGAGCCATTTCAGAAGAAACGTGTGTCCCCACAAAATCGGCGGCTTTGGAGGGACCTTCGTCTTCTTCCCTGCTAAAATAGGTTTCCAGACATTGAAGTGCGTCCTGTGTTGCCGTATTGCCCGATTTCTTCTCGAATGCAAACTGTTGGAAAATATTCCAGCCATCCTGATGTTTCCCATCGTAGTAACGCATGACGTAGTACAGGTCGTAGGCATCCTTGGGTTGGCGGCGATGAAGAAACGCCCGCAACTTAAGCATCAGGAAAGCTCCTGCTTCACAAACACGCAGAGGAACCTGTATGGCTTCTCCCTCTTCATCCGGAACTTCAAACATGATTTTGCGGGAGGACTCGATAGCCCGTTTAACGCCCAGCAAATTACTGGCTCTGATTCCGGCTATTTCTATCGAACTGGTAGGGTGGACGTGTTCTGTGAGAAAGTCAATAGGGATACGAATGCCATCTATATCTGCTATAAAACGTCCTCCTTCCTTCTGATCTTCCCGGTACCCCAATGCTCTCAATTTCCAATCGATAGGTGACATGTCCCCGTCTACAGCAACACTGATTCCCAAATCCACATCAAGAGTCACCGGCCTCAAGAGAGTGGTATTCATATTGCCGGAACAGATGAATCTGGGCACCAGGCCCCCTATTAAAACCATGCCATGACGATAGTTTTCCAAGGCTCCCCACAGGGAGGCAAGTACCTTTCCCGCATGATTCGTAATAACTTCGCTGTAGCTGGTATAATGATCAAATTTCATGATTCCTGCAAAAATCCGGACATTGTTCAAGGGCCTCCAGGGCTTCTTCACTCCTCAGCCCCTGTCCCTTCAAATCGATATAAATTTGCGCATCCGAAACCAGCGGGACATGACGGGAACGTTGGAGTTGACGCAGGACATCCTGATCTTCAGAATAGAACAAGAGCAGATTTCCCCCTTGTTCCACTCTTCTTCCCACCAACCCCGGAGACAATTCAGACAAATCCGGAATACGAGACACATAGGCACTACAAATGACTGGTTCCGTAAAAGAGGCGCGTTGCCAGGCTCCAACCCATTGTGTAAATCCTACCCTGGCTCCGTTCTTCTCCGCCCACTGGAGCAACATATCAGCCAGTTCGGCAATACCGATTCCTACAATGGAATACCGGACAACTCTCTGATGAGCGCGCTTTTCATGCCATATGTCCAACAACTCCCGTTCATGAAGAAGAGAAACTTGCCGATAAGGATGACGATCAATAAATTGCCTATCTTCCAGCCCCTTGATGACTTTATTCACCAAGGCTGTACTTGTTCTTGTTGATTCGGCCAAATCCTTTTGGCTCCATTTTTTGGAAACATTGAAAAGAAGAGCCCGGACAATGCGTTCGCTTTTACCGGAGAACAGGTCTTTGGCGCCTTTGTTGAATCGAAATCGTTTCAAGGGGCTTCCAGTATTGCCAAAATAAACTTTCCCTTTTTTGTAATAAAACGCTCCATTGGGATCAGCAACGGCAACATGAGCTTCCAAGGCTTTTTTAACGAACGGCCCCGCTGGAATACAGGGAAGAACGAGTAATTGATCCCTAAAGGAATCCAGATTTCGAGGCGGCATCAGCCTGTAAACCGTCGGCAGTTCAATGTATCCCTGCGGTCTCCCGGCATCATCATATTCCTCAAAATCAAGAACCACTCTGGTTGGCTCAATGGACAGTCGCGGAAAGTCCCATGTATCGTGAAGCTTTGCGAATGCCTCACGCAATTCATTTTCTGTAGAAATAAGGGATGCTTCCTGCCTTGACTCCATAGGACTTTTCTACTTGATCTGCTTTGTATGCACAACATAAATTTACTCTATATTCAAAATTCACTGCGTCAGTAAATTCTACCTATAGAGTAAATTCGAGCTCTAAAGTTTTTGAGTGAATGATTAAAAAGGGGGCAACGGCAACTATGTCAATGAGAGGATGAATGTTCCCTTTGCAAGCGCTCCCTCGTTGCCCTGAGGTCGACAAACCGGCTGCTTCCAAGGCACAGGATGCAAAGCATGCCGTTCTTTTCCCAGTTGTAGACGGTTCTGCGACAGGGGCAGGAGGAACTGTCGAACAAATCGGTTCCTTTCGGGAAAAGAGACAATTTGACAAGCTCGGTTTCTTCCATGACGTATCGGAACCCGTTGCCGAGGGCTTGCCGTGCCAATCGTTGAGACAGAGCTTTCATATCTATGTAGTTCGTCTTGCCTATCCGTTTTACAGGAAGGCATCTGTCTTCAATCCAGGCATGGATAGTTCCCCAGGAGGGTGATGAGCCCGGAAAGAAAATTCCGGAGCTGGTCATGAATTGACCGATGCGGCAGTATTGAGGTACTTGTATGGGAGATGCTTGTTTTGAATGCATCCCTCTGGAATTTACCCATATAGCCGAACTTCCTGACAACTATCGAACTACCGAGGAATAGATCGAATTTTGTTCGCAATACGTTGATAAAGAATAATCAAATATTAAGTTTTCATTTTGCTTCTTGCCTGAGGGAAGACCTCATCTTAATCTAAACCACCTATAATCATGGCTACTCAAGGTCGAACTCATTTACCTCCCCTCCAATCCGAATATTGGGAGTACTCGGAGACTATCTCTATCGAAACACCACAAGGAAAACAAAAGCGGATATCTTCCGCCAGAGATCGTCTTGTAAGGAGCTGGAGAGAAATCCTGGCAAACTCAAAAACAAATCCGGGGGTATCTGTGAGAAAAAATCACAGAGGAGGAACGCGTCTTAAAGAAATTGAAAAAGACCTCAGAGAAAAAGGAGGGTATCTGCGTGCGTGGAGGTATTCCCAAAATGCCCCTATTCGCATTGAGATCCACGCATCTTCCTTTCAATACAAGCAGGTTCTTTTCCCCAAGCAGCGTATGACCCCAAAAATCAAGGAAGCTGGTGTAGTAGATGAATTCGGACGTTTTTCGGAAGAGTATCTGAACCTTTACTACTCCTTGCCCTGGGAATCGTATTGTGTCGAAAGCATGAGGCTCGAATCAACCGATCTTTTCGACCCGAACTGTTCTCTTGATGATGAAAAAGTATTGAGAAGCGAAGCTGTATATGCGCAATCCATCGTTAAAACACCTCAGGAATGCGAACAGTTGATACTGAAACTCCGTAGAGCTGCTGGCATGTTGAGGGCATTACCTTTGAAAAAGGCCGCAAAGTTTCTGGAAACGCCCGTTGAAGATTTTGAAAATGAATCTCTATTGGACGGCGGAGACACCTTGGGTTGGACGTTGGATATTACCTCCGCCGAAATAGCCAAAGAAGTAGACAGAATTCTTGCCATGGATACGATCCTGCCGGCAGAAAAACCCCATGGGATCAATACCTGGCGTGCACTCAAACTTGTTTTGATCGCGCTGTGCGTGGAAAAAGGGTTCAAAAATTTCACTCGCTGGGATGTACGTGAAAAATGGCTTCAATTGTTTGCGCCTCCCACCTCCTGCAAGAAAGACTCTTCTTCAATCCTGTCCATTTCTTCCAAGCTGCAGGAAGGAGGAGCCAGATGTTCATCCAATACCAAGTTGGCACAGCTTTTGACTCGTTGGGGATTCGGCTGGTTTCCGACTTCGTAAAAATGGATTTCATTTTTCGGAAAATGAACCATTGAGTTTTTAAAAGTCGGCATGCAGGAACCATGTCCTCTCTGTATCCGTTTCTCATGTACTACGGATATAGGACGTGCTCGATATTTGGCATATTCATTGTAAGTTGCTTGTGACTGAAAGTCAGGAGAGGAAATTCCATGTCCGATAGTTGATTAAATTACCCGCAGTCTGAGTAGATTCCGAAAGGATGCGGTCAGCACAGGCATCCTCCATATCGGAATCTCAATACTGTCGAATCAAAGAATTCGTAGATAATAACGAGATTTTTTCATTAGGCTCTACACCCTCCCGGGTACTCATTTATTCATGGATCAAAGAAGGAATTCTTCCCTGCAAAAGAATAAATGAAGAAAGGGTTATACATCTGTCGGCATTGAAGACATGCTTGGAAGCGCAGGCCCTGCAGAAGGGCTTCCAATATGAATTAGGGAAAACAACCCTTGTCAAATTGTCCCTTTTTCCTTCCTTGTTCCCTCCTTCTGCCATCCCGTGCCGCAGAACAGTCTACAACTTGGAGAAAAAGGGGCTTCTATGTGTCCTGAGTATCGGGAAAAGTCGCTTTGTAGACGTTCACGCAACGGAACAGCGTTTGAAACAGCGAGGTCATCCATCCCTCTTCGGTATGGTCCGGAGATGCAGATCCATCCGGAAGCCCAAGACAAAGGCTCTCTGTGAACTAGAAAATACATACCAAACTGAGCAACCATTCCAAGCAGTCCCTTCTCACACCCCATGCACTTGGGATACCTTCTTTTGGGGATGTCCACTTCCTTCTCAAGAAAAAGCCCTGCCTGACAAAATCGTTCTAACCGTCAAGACAGCTCTGCATGGCATAACCGATCTACATGGGTTCATCAAACATCTGGAGGGCAATCCTTCAAATCATGCTTTGGGGAAGAGCCTGTTGCACAACGTTCACCAAAAAACATCCCGGGAGAATGAACTGAAATTGTCGACCAGGAAACTCACCCTCTATTTACCGTCCCCTTATCAAGGAGGGCCTAGGCCTCGGAATGCTCCTGTCAACCATTGTTCATTGCCTGGACAATTCGCACCCTTCTGGCCATTTCCTTCGTTAAGGGAGGTCCCCCCACCTCTTTCCCATGTGGAGCTTGTCATCAGCCAGAAAGAGGAAAGTATCCTCATAACCATGTATATCTCAGTAAACCTTCTGAGAACACTAAGAAATCATCTCTGGATGATAGATGGAACCGCCGATCAACAGACGGCTCAAGAGCAGTTCTCTCGAATTTATTTTAGCAATCCCGCCATTGCCGATCAGAAATCTGCTAACTGGTTAGCAGAACCCATTACTGCTGCACAACGCACTGCTAACCTCAAAAAGATGCTGAATGCTGTGATTGATATGGAATGGGAGGACATCAAGCGAGCTTACTTCCAAACCCAACAAGAAAAATATCCTGTGGGCAGCATTTGGGACAACGGGGTAAGCGTTACTCTTGCAGGCATGGAAGTCTGCTACCATTATCTTTCCGCAGGGAATGCTCCATTCATCGTCAATCAGATGAAGCCATTTTTTGAGAAGCATTTCAAAAAGAATCGATTTAGAACACACGGAGAGCGGGCAGGCGCCATTGATTGCGGAAAGGACGATCAGGAAAGCCTCGTGTCCTGCCATGGATATCCGCGTAATGGCATGGAACTTGTTTGCTACGCCAAGACAGCTGACATCTTCAAATTTGAGCTCAGATGTAATAGAGGCGCGCTTGTTGCGGATTTTCCTGAAGGCGCATGCAAAAGACGAATGTGTAGCAGCCTGGATGACTTGTGCCGCCTTATTGATCATGTCATTAAGCATTCACGGGGACGAATAGAGGACTTGGTGAATAGTTTAAGCAAACCATTGCCTTCTGCCGATTCCATAGCCCTATGGTGGTTTTCCGTCCTTAATATGGATCGTAAGCTGCGGTTATGGTCTGAAGCTCTGGATAGTGAACTCCAGCTGAGAGCAAGCCGAATCAAGGAGGAAGCCTTGAAAGCTCTCATTATGCCGGAGGGATGGCCCATCCGAAACCTTGGTGTGGAAACGGTCAATTTCATGCGAAGAATGGAGAGAAAAGGATACGTGAAAAGACATGCCGGAAGATATCATGCCTTGGTAAAAACGAATTCAAATCATGCTCCCTTAAATTGAAGGGAGGGCCACCTTGGGCACGCCTTTAACGGGTGTGCCCAAGGTGAGGCGGAAGGGGAGCTTCCGTGTTAAATCTTGCGTCGTCGAGCGGATTCTTTTTTCTTTGAGCGAAAGCGAAAAAGAAAAAAGAGAGCCAGCGAGCGGGGGCGGAGCCGCCCCCGCAAGATTACATCGGAAGCCTGGCTTCTGCTATAAATGAGGTATTTGACCGGAATCATCAGCCCCCTTCCTCCCTCAATTAAGGTGACGATGGTGTTATATGAAGATGAGCGGGACAAGTATCCGCCATTTTCCGGCCTCTACATGCATTGCGTGCAGAGGCCTTTATCATTAACCATCAATAATATCAATTCATCATGGCTATCAAACTCATCGCCAACTACAGCAAGCGCCTCGGCCTGCCGGGGTATTCCTCCCATCAGTTTGAAGTCTCCATCGAAACGGAGATCGGAAATACGTCAGAACTCGATTTTGCCGCAGAACGTCTCTACAGCTCGCTCCAGTCCGCTGTAGATACCCAGATCCGGCGGGTCGGATTTGTCCCTGATGCCTCCTATGGATCGGGAAGCATATCCGGTGCTCCGCTTCCTGCCATGCGTCAGGTTTCACGGCTGCCTGAGCCTCCGTCTTCGAATCCTCAGACATCTCACCCCGAAGAACCGGCGTGGAGCTGTTCGGAAAAACAGAGGCAGGTTATCCTATCGCTGGCACGTAAAAACGGGATCAACAATTCCGCACTTCATGATCTGGCCGTACTCTGCTTCGGCAAGGGAGCCTCGCAGTTGAACAAGCTGGAGGCATCTTCCCTGATCAACGAACTGATAGAAAAATCAGGAGGAACATCCCGCAAGGCTCCTTCCTTCGGAAGCTGTGCTCGACTTCAGGAGGCAGCTGCACCTGAAATGCGGTAAACATCTGCATATCCCTGTTGCCGGAGCCTTTCCATGGAGGGCTCCGGCAACGGAGTCTTGTTTTATCTGCCATATCCAGAAATTCCTGAGCCGGGAAGTTTTCCGGCTCTAATCACCAAAACACTTCTTTTCAAAGCAAGCTCTTGTTCAGTAGTAGATATCTTCAGTTCCCAAAAATCACATCATATTGTGATTTTACCAGAAAACAGAGTAGACAGAACATTCAAAACATGATATTTCACATTGTATTGTGAATTTGAGTGATATCGGAACATACATTCGAGAACGACGCCGGATACTGGGCATTACCCTGAAGGATTTGTCCGAACTTTCCGGCATAGGGATCAATACGCTCAATAAAATCGAACTTGGGCAGGCCAACCCGACATTCAGAATCCTGATGGAACTATTCGATGTACTGGGACTGGAAATGTCGTTGAGCCCCAAAAGAACCGATGTGATGAAAGGGCCTGAATCATGAGAAACGCCCTTGTATTGTTGCGGAATATCCCTGCCGGAACGTTGACAGAAGAATCCCCTTCCAGCTATGTATTCCGGTATCTGGATTCCTACCTGATGAGAGAAGAGCTTCCTCCCATCAGCCTGACAATGCCTAAAACCTCCGAAGAGTACCGTTCCCCCCATCTATTTCCCGTTTTCTTCAACATGCTCTCGGAAGGCGTCAACAAGGAAATTCAGTGCCGTCATTTCCATCTGGATGAAAAGGATCATTTCGGGCTGCTCCTTGCAACAGGTCATGATGATACGATTGGAGCATTAACAGTACAGCCTTATACCAACGATGAACATTGACCGTTGCCCCTCGACGCTGGTTCCCGGATTCACCTCCTACAGCCCGGCCGGATTGCGGAAACTGTTCGACGGTAAAAAAGTGTCTCCGATTCTTCCTTATGACGCCCCCGGCCTTCATGGTGAGCCGGAAGAGTTTCTGAAAAACCGCGAGCATATTTCCATCTCAGGGGTTCAGGAAAAACTCTCTGTTATTGTTGACCAGGGAACAATCCGTCTGACCAAGTCGGGAGAACAGGGAACGCATCTTCTGAAGCCCATCTCATCACGCCTCGCCCGGGCTTCCGACATGCCGGCCAACGAACACGTGACCATGCAAATTGCCGCTCAGCTATTCGGAATTTCAACGGCTCCCAACGGACTATGCTTTTTTCAGACCGGAGAACCAGCCTATATCACCCGGCGATTTGACATCACTCAGAAGGGCGGTAAACTACGCAAGGAAGACTTCGCCTCACTGGCCGGGAAAACATCCGCCCAGGGCGGTTCCAACTTCAAATATGATTACTCCTACCTGGAAATGGGAGAGCTCATCCAGCGTTACGTCCCCGCGTGGAAAATTGAAATGGAACGCTTCTTCCGTCTGGTGTTGTTCAATTATCTGTTTTCGAACGGCGACGCGCATTTGAAGAATTTTTCCGTACTGGAAACTCTTCAGGGAGATATGACCTTGTCCCCCGCGTACGATCTGCTCAACACAAGCCTGCACATTCAGGACAGCGATTTCGCCCTGTCCGGAGGCTTGTTTCGGGGCGCATCCACGCACACGAATCGCAACCTGTTTGAAGAGTTCGGACGGCAACTGGGGATGCAGGACAAACGCATTAGGACAGTCATCGACCATTTGATGAAATCCAGAGAAGAAGTAGAGACCCTAGTGAAGTGCTCATTCCTCTCTCCCTCGGCCAAACGAGCCTACATGCTCTCCTACAGAACGCGCTACAATACCCTTCGATGAAATTTACCTGCCATTTCCTTGCCCCCTATCATGAAATGAACTTGTAGAGAACAGATTGCAGGAACCATGTATTCCATCGAATCTGTTTCCATCCAGCACAAAAATCCGTTTATTTCTGTCTTGGATCAAGGTTCCTTTGAGAGAAAGGTTTGAAAGCAATTCCGTACCGAGTAAGTACCGAACAAGCTGCGGAGAAGTACCGGACAAGTTCAGGATAAAAAGACGACATCCTTCTATTCACTCAGACGGTTGGCGGCAGGCAGCAATTCTTGCCGGCTGCCCGTTATATAGACTTGAAGACAGGCCTTTAACTTCTGACTTCATTCCTCAACACCCGTTTCCCATTCGCAGGGGAGCGGGTGTTTTCGTTTCAACTCACATTCATCATTAATATGCATTCTATCATCGCATTGCCTCATCGTCCGGCGACAGCCCGGAATATCCTGCCTTTGGAAGATACCAGACAGGCAGCCCTCCTCCAGCGGAGAAATATCATGCCGGAACCGGCAGCTGCTCCGGTAGTTCCTACGACCGTATGCCGTAAAGGGCTTCTCCTCCATTGCGGGGCCGAAGTCGTCGACAGGAGAACCCTGTCCCGTGTGGAAACCCCGTCCTGTACGGAATCGTGGTTCCCGATTCCTCACGACTTCCTTCTGAAGGAAGTGGAATCCCAGCTCACCGCCCACGGCTTCGGGATCGGGGAAACCACCCATTCCCTCAGCCATGAAGGAAAGCGGTATTTCGGAGTTCTCCAAATCCTGCGTCCTGACGATGGCCCCGGCGACTACTCGTGGATTGTCGGCATACGCAATTCCCATGACAAGACCTTCCCGGCCTCTCTGGTCATGGGAACGCGCGTCTTCGTCTGCGACAACCTTGCCTTCACCGGAGAAGTGAAACTCTCCCGGAAGCATACGAGGTTCGCCGTGCGGGATCTGCGCTTCATGACCTCCCGCGCCGTCGGAAGGCTGGGAGAGCAATTCCACCGCGAAGACGAACGGATCGCCGTCTACAAAAGACAGAGACTGACCGACAAGGCGGCTCATGATCTTCTGATCCGGGCGGTCGACTGCCGGGCCATCACGCCGACCGTTCTGCCGGAAGTCATCAGGTACTGGCGGGAGCCGCTTCATGAGGAATTCCGGCCCCGCACCGTCTGGAGCCTGTTCAACGCCTTCACGGAGCAGTTCAAGGCCGTCAACCCGCATGTGGCTGCCAAACGGAGCCAGGCTCTGCACGGCCTGTGCGATTCCGTCTGCGGCCTGATCGCCTGAGTGTAATAAAAAAAGATAACAGGAAAGGAAACATCTCATGAATCCATCCTGCTCATTGACGGGAGCGCAAGCCGCCGTCCTGATCCTCACACAATCCGTATCCGGACAAACGAGCGATGAGCTGATCTCCTCCTTCCACCCGGAAGAACGGGGACGGGTCAGGCAAATCATTCGCCTGCTGGAACACCGTGGACTGCTCATCCGCCAAACGGAGGAAGACGATCATCGAACAGGAAGATCATCATCACCCCACATCCGTATGCTGACCTTTCTTCTCGTGACTGTGGCAGGCTGGTTCCTGTTCCCGTGGCTGTTCGCACTCCTCAAATGGGGAATCGTGCTGGCCTTCGGCTTGATAATGGCAGGGCTGCTTCTGTGGTTCTGCCTTTGTTGAAGAAACATCCATCCAGATACCGGAACCATGTACCACATCGTCAAATACAAGGACACGCGCTACTGGGCGGTTCTCCATCACAATGGGAAACTGCTCGCCGTCGTCGTGTACAAAAAAGGCGCCGAGGCCATTGTCCAGGCTTTGGAGCAAATCCTCATCGACGCCGTCACCCACTCACAAACGCCATGCCCATGATTAAAATCATCCTGTTCGAGCTCACCCGCATCCTGCTGGGCTATGCTTCGGACAAGGTTGGCGAGTTCATCCGGAACAAGCAGAGGAACGAATATCGACCTCCTTCCTTTTATGAGGAAGAAGAGGAAAATCCCTGGTCTCAACATCCACCCCGTTGATTCCATGATCCTCGCCCAGCTGCTGCAGGCTATTTACAACCTCATCGCCCGACGATGAGATATGCCTTCCAAGACGACATGCTGTCTGAGGAAGGCTTCAAGAGGATGTCCTAATCGACTCCTCTTTTTTATCCGTCCCATCTATATTTCTTCCTCATCAGAGAAGAAGGAAGGAGTCAGTTCCAGAAGCTGGTAACGATTCTTTTTGACTCCCAGATTGTATTCCACGAGAAGAGAAACCAGTTGATCTCCATCAATCAAGTCAATAGGAGTATGGGAAGAGGTGCGAGTCGCTTCATCCCTGGCTCCTTTGGAAAAATTGGAAGTCGTCACGATCAGGCCGCGTTCATCCGTTCCCAGGCTGCCGCGAAGTTGTTGAACGACAGGAGACTGAACATTGGCTTTCCATCGTTTGGCTTGTACCGTCATAATGCCTCGCACATCAACGCCTCCATCTCCGCCGTAGGGAGTCCTGCTCACTTCGGAAAATCCCATTTTACTCAACAGAGTAGTGATTAATTCCTCAAAGTCCTGCGGATTTAATTGCATCATCCGTTCCATCAGGACTTTTCTTTGTTTGTCGTTGAACGAATCAATGTGACGTTCCAAACCGGTTGATTTCCAGATGGTCAGCCCAACCATTCCATTGCCCAACTTTTCGAAGCGCGGGATTTTCCCTTGCTTTTCCCTCCTCTGGATTTCTGTCAGGATTTGCGCGTACATACTCGCCTCGGGAGTTAGCCCTTCCGTCTTGAGCCACCCCAACTCCAGGGCTTTGTTTGTAATATCCCTGTAGTGCATGGGCGCATTCCCGGAAAAGTGAAGAAGGATTTTTTCCGCACAGTCCGAAAAAGAATAGGAACCTGCTGACTTCTCTGGTTGCTTCCTTTTAACCGCCTTTCCTGCATTTTTCCCTGGGTCCGGCAATTCGACTTTCACGTTCGGATTAAGACTAAAGAGCCCTTCTGCGGCCTTGATGAACCGGGATTGGTCTCCATGCTTCTTGATATCGCAATAGATACGTGCTCCTACCGTAGCATCGGGGGTCTTTCCCTTTGAGCTCCACATTCCACGCTGGATGAGTGCTGTCGCAAGCTCTTTGGGATGCATGGGAGATGCAGACTCTTTCAGAAGTGAATAAACGGAATCAAGAAGATGGCTCATAACAGGAATTGTCATAGATTACCATCCTTCTCTGTCCGGGCAATCCCTTTTATCTCTTCTTCCCGCTTACTGCGTATGATCCGCAACTATGGTCAAAAATAGAATTACATGATTGTGCATCCAATAAGTGCGGAACAAATTTTTGATGAAATACTCTGAATGAGATGGCTGGATACCGCTTTGTATGGTACTTGTCTCTGTAGTTCTACATCTGTTTCATCTTATGCCCATCAAAAAAAGCCAAATATACTCTTCACTCTGGTCTGCCTGCGACGAATTGCGCGGCGGCATGGACGCTTCCCAGTACAAGGATTATATTCTGACTCTGCTCTTCATCAAATACATCAGTGATCTGCACAAGGCCGGACGTCGATCCCTGATCGTGGTTCCCCGGGGCGCAAGCTTCGATGACATGTACGCCATCCGCCACGAGAACGATCTGGGCGACAAGATGAACAAGATGGTCGAGAAAATCACGTCGGCCAATGCGGGAATCGGCAACATTAATGTGGCGGATTTCGATGACGGCAACAAACTGGGCGATGCCCGGGAAAAGAAGGAAAAACTTGCCCGGCTGCTTGCCATTTTCAGCCGTCCGGAGCTGGATCTCACGACCAACCGTGTCGATGGAGACGATATTTTGGGCGATGCCTACGAATACCTGATGAAGAACTTCGCTACAGAATCCGGCAAATCGAAGGGGCAGTTTTATACACCTGCTGAAGTATCGCGGCTCATCGCAGCCGTCATCGGCATGAGTAAACGCCCTGCGAGCGGCGCCCACCAGGTGACGCTTTATGACCCGGCATGCGGCTCCGGTTCCCTCTTGCTGCGGGCAGCGGAAGCCTCTCCGGTCAAGGTTTCCATCCATGGACAGGAGAAAGACAGCTCCACGGCGGGGCTTGCCCGCATGAACATGGTGCTTCACGGACAGGATACCGCCGTCATTCACGATGGCAATACTCTGGCCAAGCCTCGGTTCAAGGATGGAGATGCCTTGCGGACATTCGATTATGTGGTTGCCAATCCTCCTTTTTCACAAAAGAACTGGATGACGGGCTTCGACCCGTCCGCTGATCGTTATCACCGCTTTGAAGACGGCATCCCCCCGGAAAAGAATGGGGACTATGCCTTTCTGCTCCATATCATCAAGTCCATGAAGCCCAGGACGGGCAAGGGGGCGTGCATTCTCCCCCACGGCATTCTGTTCCGGGGCAATGCAGAGGAAGACATTCGCCGGAATCTGATCAAGAGACGCATCATCAAGGCCATCATCAGCCTGCCTCCGAATCTGTTCTACGGAACGGGCATCCCCGCCTGCATTCTTGTACTGGACAAGGAAAACGCCGCCGCCCGCGACGGTATTTTCATGATTGACGCCAGCAAGGGCTTCATCAAGGACGGGGCCAAGAACCGCCTGCGCGAGCAGGATATCCAGAAGGCCATGGATGTGTTCCATGACTATCAGGAAATACCAGGGTATTCCCGCATGGTGCCTCTGGCCGAGATTGATGATAACGACTATAATTTGAATCTTCCCAGGTATATCGACTCTTCGGACGGGGAAGTGCGGCAGGATCTCTTTGCCCACCTCAACGGAGGAATTCCTGATGCCGACCTTCAGGAATTGGGCGATTACTGGCACGTTTTCCCTCAATTGCGTTCTCAATTGTTCTCTCCTTCCGTTCATGCCGGGTACAGCGTGTTGAGCATACCGTCCGGGAAGATCCGGTCATTTATTCTGGAAAGTGCCGAGTTTCAAAAGTTTCGTGCGGCGGTGGAAGACCGCTTATCCCATTGGATGCAGCAATCCCGCGAGCTCATGATGGAGCTTCACGAGGGTATGCATGCAAAGGAATTCATTCGCACTCTGGGCGATTCGCTGCGTGCTCTATTCCACGACATGCTCCTGGTGGATGAATACGATGTGTACCAGCGTTTGATGGACTACTGGGAAGAACCGATGCGCGATGATGTCTATCTCATCGCCGCCGAAGGTTGGGTTTTCAAGACCAGCAGTCTGACCAAAACGGACAGAAAGGGAAAAGAAAAAATCACGGGATGGGAAAGCCCCCTTCTGCCGGAGACCTTGCTGCAACGGCATTTCTTCCCGAACGAGGTTGAGGAGCTTCATCAGAAGCGCCTGCAAGTTGAACAGATGGAGGCGGAGCTTGATTCTCAGGAAGAGGAACAGCAGGGAGATGGCGGCTTTTTCTTTGAGTGGGAAAGGATTGAACCGGCGGCTCTTAAAAGGCGCATCAAGGAAATCAAGGGTGATCTGCTGGCAGCTGAAGAGTTGGCATTCCTCCGGGATTTCCTTGACCGAAAGAATTCCGTCAAGGAATGGAAAGCAGAGATCAAAACGCTTGAAACGAAGCTGAGTCTCCAAACCCGGCGTGCTTGCGATGACTTGACGGAGGAGGAGGGGAAAATGCTTGTCGTGGAGGAAAAATGGCTGTCATCTCTTCGTTCCAGCATCCATGAGGATGTGGAACGGGTGATGCATGCATTTGCTCAGCAGTTGAATACTCTGGCGGATCGTTATGCAGCCCCGCTGCCGGAGATTGAACAGAAGGTTGCCGGACTCAAGGAGCGAGTAACGGCTCATTTGCAAAAAATGGGGCTGACACGGGAGGGAGGTAGTCATGAATAGTATTCCCAAGGGGTACAAAAAGACGGAAGTTGGAGTGATTCCTGATGATTGGGAAATTAAGAAATTAGGTGATTTCTCATCTTTTCAAAATGGCATAGGGTTTCCAATTAGGTATCAGGGTAAACAAAATGGTGATTTGCCTTTTTGTAAGGTAAGTGATATGAATCTAGTCGGGAATGAAGTATATATCACTCGATCTAATAATTATATTTCTTATGAAGAGGCTTGCATTATGAATGCCCCTATTGTGCCTCATAATTCTATTATATTTGCCAAAGTTGGAGCGGCCTTATTGTTAAACAGAAGGCGTATTGCCAAATGCAAAATTTGTGTAGATAATAATATGATGGCATTAATTCTGGATAAATGCGTTAATTTATATTTCATTTATCAAAAATTAATAACCATTGATTTTGCTGATTATGCACAAGAAGGGGCTCTTCCATCAATAAATTCTTCACAAATTTCAAAAATATCTATTGCTGTTCCTCCTCTCCCCGAACAAAAAGCCATTGCCGAAGTACTTTCGGACATGGACGCGTTGATTGAAGCGCAGAAAGAACTCATTGCTAAAAAGCGGGACATCAAGCAAGGAGCCATGCAGGATCTTCTTTCCGGGCGAGTCCGCCTCCCCGGCTATGAAACCAAAGGCTGGAAGCATACGGATATCGGAGATATTCCGGATGATTGGGAGGTGAAAAAATTAGGAGAAGAAGGCGTTTTCCTAACAACATCTTCTTATACTCGTTCCGAACTTAAAGAGTACGGTGATGTGGCTTGTATACATTATGGTGATATTCATACACGTTTTCATACATGGTTGGATTGCTCTTCTACCGAATTACCTATGATATCGAAGGATATGGTGAAGCAATATCCTTATTTGAAAAATGGAGATTTAGTCATAGCGGATGCATCTGAAGACTATGAAGGGTTGGGAGATTGCGTTGAAATATGTAATATTGATTCCAGATTGTGTATAGGAGGATTACATACTATTGTGTATCGAGCCAAACCTGGATTATTTGCTCCTTCGTACATTGGATTATTGCGTAACTTGCAAGTAGTTAGAAATCAACTTGTATCTCAAGCTGTAGGTACAAAGGTTTATAGTTTAACTAATTCTATGATAGGTTCTATTCTAGTACTTGTTCCCTCTCTCCTTTCCGAACAACAAGCCATTGCGGAAGTCCTTTCCGACATGGACAATGAAATCGAAACCCTCGAAGCGGAACTTGAGAAACTCAACCATATGAAACGTGGCATGATGCAGGAACTGCTGACGGGACGCATCCGCCTGATTTAAATACTTCTCCTTTACAACCCTCATGCAGGACGATACATACAACGAACTCGGAGTTGCTGAGCGCATCACACAGAACAAGGTTGTGGCCTTGTTCCGGGATCATCTGCAATTCACGTATCTGGGAAACTGGAAGGCCTCTCCGGAAAATGCCCGTACGTCACCCATCGAAGAAGACTTGCTACGCTCTTGGCTGGAATGGCGCGGAAGTGAAAGTGCAACCTATGCACCCAAGATTATCCAGGAATTGAAACGTGCCGCTTCGAATCCTTCCTGTTCCCTCTACGAAACAAACAAGGCGATATACTCCCTGCTGTATTACGGGGTGGAAATTGATCGAGGGGTGGGGCTGTCTCACGCCACATTCCCCCTGATCGACTGGACTCACCTGGAAAATAACGACTTTGCCATAGCGGAAGAGGTAAGCGTTCTCCGGGCTGACGGAAAGACGACGCGCCGTCCGGACGTCGTCCTGTACGTCAATGGAATCGCCCTGGCCGTGCTGGAACTTAAACGTGGAAGCGTGACCGTGAATGAAGCGATTCGGCAGAATCTGACGAACCAGTATGAAGGGGAGATTCCTCATTTCTTTTCCACTGTGCAGCTCGTCATGGCCGCCAATGAGACGGAGGGACTGCGCTATGCGACGACGCTGACGCCTCCCAAGTATTATCTGACATGGAAACGCGATCAGAAAGATACGCCCGTCAACCATCTGCTCGAGCACCTTCAGGAGCTGTGCTCACGGGAACGTCTGCTGGAATTTATCCACGATTTCGTGGTCTATGACGCTGGGATCAAAAAGGTGGCCCGTGCGCATCAATACCGGGGGATCAGGAAGACGCAGGAATACCTGCGGCGGCGTGAAGGCGGGATTATCTGGCATACGCAGGGCAGCGGCAAGAGTCTGCTCATGATTTGGCTGGCGAAATGGATTCTGGGCAATATTCCTGACTCCCGAGTGTTGGTGATTACCGACCGCACGGAACTTGACGAACAGATCACACGTAATTTCAATCAGGCCGAAGTTACTGCCCATCAGGCAAAAAATAGCCGGGATCTGTTCGCCAAACTGAACCGGGCAGAAGAGCGCGTTGTTTGCTCACTCGTCCACAAATTCGGACAACGGGAAGGAGACGCGGATGACATTATCAGGGAATGGGATGATACGATTCCTGCCGATTTCAAGGTCAAGGGCGACCTGCATGTCTTCATCGACGAGTGTCACCGCACACAATCGGGCAAGTTAGCAAAAGCCATGAAAAGACTGCTGGGCTCGGGTATCTTCATTGGTTTTACAGGTACGCCTTTGTTCAAATCAGACAAGGAAACCAGTCGGGAAACCTTCGGCAATTTCATTGATACATACAAATTCGACGAAGCGGTCAGAGATGGCGCCGTGCTTGACCTGCGCTACGAAGCCCGCAATGTGGATCAGGATTTTTCTCCCAAGGGGGATGTCAAACTTGACGAGCGATTCGAACGGCTCACGACCGGCATGACGGACGAGCAAAAATACCAGCTCAAGCAAAAATGGGGGACGATGAAGGCCCTGTACAGCAGTCGGGAAAGACTGGAACGCATCGCCGCCAATATCTGCGAGGACATGGATCGTGATCCCCGGTTGCGCATGGATGCCGGAAACGCCATGTTGGTCGCCGACAATATTTATCAGGCGTTCCGGTTTTACGAGATTTTTCAACGAACGGAATTAAGGGGTAAGTGTGCCGTGGTCAGTTCGTACGTTGCTTCCAACGAAGCCTCGCGGACAGCAGGCCTGGGGACAGCCCAGCAATCCGAGGAAATGCTCAAATATGAAACCTGCCGGCTGATGCTGAAGGATTTCGGCTTTCAATCGGCAAGTGTTGCCTCCTGCGAGAAGTTTGAGAGCAAGGTGAAGGAGATGTTCATCAGGGAGCCGGGGCGCATGAAACTGCTGATCGTGGTCGACAAGTTGCTGACGGGGTTTGACGCTCCTCCAGCCACTTATTTGTATATCGACAAAAAAATGCAGGATCACGGTCTCTTTCAGGCGATCTGCCGTGTCAATCGGCTTGACGGCGAGAGCAAGGAGTTCGGTTATATCGTCGACTACAAGGATCTCTTTTTAAGCCTGGGAAAAGCTGTCAAGTCCTTCACGGGGGAAGCCTTCGAGAATTATGAATCCGCTGATGTGCAGGGATTGCTCAAGGATCGGCTCACAGAAGCCAACAAACTGCTGGCGCAGCGGCTCGACCGTCTGCGCGCTCTTTGCGAACCCGTCGAGGAGCCGAAGGGCCTGGATGAATATCTGGATTATTTCTGTATGGGTGAAAACCTGGAGAAACATCAGCGGCAGCGCGTCGAACTCTATAGGGGAACAGCGGCTTTGATGCGAGCCTATGCCAAAGTTTGCGATGAACTTGATTTGGCCGGGTACAGCAAAGAGCAGATTGTCCTGATCCGGAAGGAGGTTGAGCTCTTTGCCAATGCCAGGGACGCCGTCAAACTGGCAAGCGGAGACTACATCGATATGAAAATGTATGAGGCGGAAATGCGCAATCTGATCGATACCTACGTCCATGCATCGGATGCGGAGAGTGTTTCCACGCTGGAGGATATGGGAATGGTGGAACTGCTGGTCAACCGGACGGAAGAAATCATCCGCGACACCGAGCGGAAAACGGGCAAACACGCAGCGGAAAGCATCAGCAATAACCTGAAAAAGGAAATTACGGAAAAACGATCGCTCAACCCCAGATTCTACGACAGCATGGGAACACTGCTGGTCAGGCTGTTGGAAGACCACAAAAAAGGAATTGTCGAATACAAGGATTTTCTGGAGAAGGTGGTGGATCTTGCAAAAAAGATAAAGTACGGAGAAAAACCTCGCGCGCAATCGATCAATACACCACGACTCAAGGCCTTATACGACAATGCTCCTGTTCCACGCAGACATGCGGAACGGTTCCCGGAGCAATTCGCTCTGGTAATGGACAGAAAGTGTGCCGAGATGCAGGCGGGATTTCAAGACCCTCTTTCATTACGTTATCGGGAAGCCAGATTTCTGATTCAGGAAGGCCTGGAAGAGCTGGCGGACGAATTCGGTCTCGATATCAATGACGAAGCGATTGAAAAGATTTTCAATCTGGCGAAGCAGTATTAGGGCAAACCATGAAGGTAGGGAACGTCAACATGCGTATCGTGAGAAAGGGGGTCAAGCACCTTAGGCTGGCGGTCTGCCCGCCAGCCGGTGAAGTCGTGATCACCGCCCCTTTGGCCATGGATGAGGAAGCTGTGCGGCTGGCTGCGGTACAGAGATTGAGCTGGATTCATGACCGGCGCAGGGAATTCGAGGATCAGGAGCGTCAGAGCCGGCGCACGTATGAATCGGGGGAAACGCATTATTTTCTGGGCCGCCGCTATCGATTGAAAGTAGTTTATATCCGTCCGGGGAGCCCCTACAGTATGGAGCGGAAGGGAAAATCCCTTATGATGAACGTTTATGCCGATACACCCGCCGGCAATCGGGAAGAACTCCTGCATGCGTGGTATCGTCGTCAGCTGCGGGAAATGGTAACTCCCTTGCTTGCCAAATGGTGCAAACGCCTCGAATTGACGGTACCAGTATTCACGATTCGCAAAATGAAGACGAAGTGGGGTTCCTGTGCTCCGGATGCTCATCGCATCCAGCTCAATATGGACCTGATCAAAAAGCCGTCTTTATGCATCGAATACGTCGTTTTGCACGAACTGATTCATTTCTTTGAAGAGAACCACACCCCCCGATTCAAGGCTCTTCTGGCAGCTCACATGCCCACGTGGGAACATTTGAAGGATGTCTTAAACCAGGCTCCGCTGGACGAAGAGGTTTGGGAGGGGATGACCAAATAAATGGAGCCTTTTCCAGAATGCCCGTTGAATGAAGATTGGAAGCTTTTTGTCTTTTTACCTCGTTAATTTGAAAGATTCATTGTTCTGAACCGGAGATCCCAAATCCGTCTTATCTGAAATTTTCGGATTGCGGGGAGTTCCGTCCGGATAAGAGGTTTTGTAAATACCGAATTCCTGTGCCTTTTTCTCCAGAGCGTGAGTGACGTTGTTGGAAGCGGCGTTGATGCGGAGGCGGCTTTCACTGATGTAGGAAGGATTGTGGAGGGGATGGGGGAATATCCTTGGCAGGAGCTGAGGGGATGACGGCGGGAGGACATCGTCGGAACAGGAACCGGGATGATTCTGCTTCCAGCTCCGGAACCATGCGGGTGAAGTCAGATGTTTATATTGCTGGGCAAGACCTTTTCCCTTGATGGCATACACGCGTTCCGCCGCCAGCAGGGTCATGTTGTCAAACTGTTGCTGCTTGCGCCATACCTGTCTGATTTGTTCCAGATCTTCAGCGTTTCTGGCGGCGTTGATGGTTTCCAGCATCTTCCGGACGGAAGTTTCCTTCTTGTTGGCCAGATTGAGGAACATGCAGCTATAATAATCATGAAATTCCCGGGATTCCCGGTTGAATGCCGCGATTTCCGGATTTTGAAGCAGTTCTTCGACAAGAAGATCTTCAGGAGTTTTCCTGATCTCTTGCGTCAAAACGCCTGTCTCATAAAGTCCCCAGGTAAGCGTTCCCCCTGTGACGAGCATCACGGCGGCTATTGTCACAATTCTGCTCCGGAGTCTTCGCCTCCGATCGCTGCGAAGGGCATGATTCATCCCGGTCAGCCACGCTTCTGGAGAAAGAGACCGTTCCTCCCTCTTCAGGGAGAGGTTTTGAACAAGAAGACAGCTTACGCATCTCAGGGATTTCTCTTTTTGGGCCAGTGATACCAATAACTCTCCCGCATGTGCTTCACAGACCTTTCCGGACATGGTGTTCCAGGGATAGGAGGTCATCAGTTCATAAAAGCACGCTGCCAGGGAGTATTGATCCGCCCGGATGTCGGGTGCGGCGTCTTCCGTGAACAATTCCGGAGCCGAGTATGCGGAATGAGCCAGGATATTGACTGTGCCATGAGGAGGGCGCAGAGAAGCGGTGCCGAAATCGGCCAGAACGGGTTGGCCTTCCCCGGTAAAGAGGATATTGCCCGGCTTGATATCCAGATGGACGATGTGATGTTGATTCAGACAATCGAGGGCCGAAACCAGAGTCTGAAGCCATGAGAGGAGGGTGCGTGGAGGAATGCGTTTGCCTGAGTGGATGACCTCCCGCAGGGTTCCGCCCTCAAGAAGAGGCATCACATAAAAACAGGTGGTGGGCGAAAGGCTGAATACCCGATGAATCCTGATGATGGAGGGGTGCTCCAGAGAAGCGATCAAGCGGGCTTCTCTGATGAACTGGTCAACAGAATCGGTAAAGGTATGAGCTACTTCTTCGTTCAGCGGAACCAGAAGGTGAGTCTCTGAATCTCTGCGACAAAGCCCCTGGGGATAATGTTCCTTGAGGACGACCTTTCTGTCCAGCGTTCTGTCATGGGCCAGATATGCGATACCGTTCGCCCCGTGGCCGAGGACGCGCTCAATGGCGTAAGGACCAACTTTTTGACCGGGAGGAAGGAAAACGGGGGCTTCATGCATGGCGGATGAATGATTCGATCATGCCCCGGCAGTACGGAAAAAATCAATCCTTGTCTTTCGAAAATTCCTCGCGTTCGATTTCATCGACCAGGGAAGGAGAGGCGGGAGTCCCTTCGCGAACAATCTCATTGATTTTTGTCGACAGAAAATCGGTCAGCGTCATCTTGCTGTCGAGGGCCTTGCACTCCAGAGCCGCCTGGACATCCGGCGGCAGTTGAAGGATCACGCGGGACTCCGTTTCCACCTTCACGGACGGAAGAGTCACGGGCATCTCCGTCATCAGGGAACGGATGATGTGTTCCTTGACCTCCGGAATCTTTTTCTTGGCCATCCAGTTGTAGACGGTCACTTCACTGACGAAGCATTGCTCAGCCAACCACTTGTAGTCCAGCCCACGGGCCTTGAGCCAACGCTTGACGTCGGCTTTCAACTCCATCTGCGGTTTGGAATCTGAACTCATATTCGTGATACTAGCTTTTCCGCTATTGCGCGTCAATTCCCAAGAGGCGAATGCCGGAAAAACCATCGTTAGAAGAAGGTGAATGAGTGATAACAAAGCTCTCTGAAAAATATCTATTTTTCCATAATAGCTATAATACTATTTGACAAAATGGGGTGGATAGATATAAAAAATATCCGTATGGCGAATATGCAGTGCGATATCACCGAGCTAATCGAGAAGCTAAGCGATGAAGCCAGATTGTATCTTCTGAAACGAATGGCCTCCCGTAACCTTTCTCTCCGGCAAGTTCTCCTGGAGCTTGTCATCGGGATAAGCAGAGAGGCTGCGTCCGGCTCGAAAGAACAAGAAACCGCATGTTCCGCCTGTTTCATTCCTCATTTAACCTCTCACCCAAAAGCCCTCCACCAATGAAAACATTTTGCATCTCCCTCATGGCTTTGATAGCCGCTTTCCTCTGTGTTCCGGCAGCCCATGCAAGTCTGTCATCCCCGGATGCTTCCCCGTCTGCCAACGACTACACCGCATGCCGACAAAGAGATGGAGTCAAAGTTTGCCCCGCTTGCAACGGCAGCGGCAAGTTCGGCAACACCACCTGCATCCACTGCGGCGGCAAGGGTATCGTCCGTACAAACGGGCAGAGGATGTAAGCCATCTCACCCGATTCTAATTTCTCCTCGTAGTCAGAGAAGAACCGCAATTGAAAACGAGGGACAGGAGCAACATGACTACGAAAACAGAATTTCAAATGAATGCCTTCATAACCTTCATTATTCCTACCTAATGGATCATAAGCCCTTTCCTTTGTATGTGATTGGAGAAAGATACAGTGTATTCCTCTCTGACGTAGGCGAACAGGTCCTTTCCAAGCTCTACAAGGGAAGAACTGATGTAGTCGTAAGGATTAAAAAAACCTACGATGAAGAGGAATGTTTACCTTATTATAAAAAAGAAGATTTTATCTCGAATCAGCAAGTGAACGAGTCAACCGCTGGGAAAAATAGAGATTTAATAGCCTTCAGGAAAGGAGTTACATGTTTAGCGCTCCTAGTATGGGGGTGTGTTGGAATCTCATCGGGAGGCCCCGGTTTTTTGAGTATTATACCCATTGGTGGTTTTCTGGCATGGCTGTGGGGTAAGAGTAAATAATCTCCCCGCAATCATTATCTCTATAATAATCATAGTTACTCACCTTTCACAACATGAAAATAATGAACTGGACACATATCTTTATCTACATTCTTGTTGCATTTACCTTACCCATTTCGGCGTTATCCGACACGGAGCCGTTACCCGATTTTAACGTATTAAAGAAACAGGCTGAAGAGGGAGACATGGAATCCCAGTTTCAATTGGGCAGATGCTATGCCTTCGGTACAGGAACGGACAAAAATGGTAAGCAAGCTGCTCTCTGGTTTCGAAAAGCGGCGGAACAAGGGCATGCCAAGGCTCAATACAATTTGGGAGTAGCATATACGACAGCCCTTGGCGTTGATCATGATGATGCCGAAGCTCGCAAATGGTTCCTTAAATCGGCTCAGCAGGGATTTGCAAACGCCCAATTCAACATGGGGCTACTGGAAGCTAAAGGAACTTCAGGAACAAGAAATATGGAACAAGCCTTCGGATGGTTCCTGAAAGCGGCCGAACAGGGATTGCCTCGTGCACAGTTTATGACCGGTTTCTTCTATTCTTCCGGAGAAGGATGCCGGAAAGACCACGATGAAGCCATGAAATGGATTTCAAAGGCGGCGGAACAAAATGATACGGAAGCCTTGTTATGGCTGGGTGATTCCTACGCCTTGAATGATGATATGAAGAAAGCCTTTTCACACTGGAAGAAAGCGGCCGATCTCAATCATCCCAAGGCCTTGTATATTCTGGCCCAATGTTATGAACAGGGGAATATGGTGGAACAAAATGAACGGCAGGCTTTCGAGTTGTACCGGAAAGCGGCGGAATTGGGTCATATCCAAGCCATGAATGCCCTGGCACTTTACTATCTTAACGGGAAAGGAGGAATTCCGAAAAATCCTCAACTTGCCATTTCCTGGCTTACAAAAACAGCGGAACAAGAGGATGCGTATGCCCAAAACTTGCTCGGGATGGGTATTTATATGGGTTGGGAAATATTCCCCAGGATCTGCAACTGGGGGTACAATGGACACTCCGAGCGGCTCGTCAAGGGGTTCCTGAAGCTCAGTCACGCGCCGGTAGTATGTATTTCACGGGCATGGGAGTTGAAAAAAATATGAAAAAAGCCGTATCCTGGTGGGAAAAAGCCGTCGCTCAGGGAGAGAAAAGAGCCCAATTCAGTTTAGGTTTATGCCTTATTGATGGAAATGGAATCGGAAAGGATCCGGAAAGAGGAATCAAATTGATTGAATTGTCGGCGCAGCAAGGAGAAGTGGCTGCACAACATTACATGGGGCTTTTTTGTGCTCAGGGAACATTTGGCATGAAAAAGGATATGGAAAAGGCTATCTCCTGGTGGGAAAAGGCAGCCTCTCAAAATAACCCTGCCTCACTATGTATTTTGGCTCAAATTTACGAAGAAGGCATCCATAAGCCCAGAAATGAGGAGATGTTTCTTCAGTTATACCGTAAAGCGGCAGAAGGTGGAGACGCCATTGCTCAAAATGCGCTCGGTCATTTTTATACGCTCGGTCTTCACGGTTTTCCCAAAGACCCGAAGCTTGCCTTTCAGTGGACGCTTAAATCGGCAGAGCAAGGTAATTCCAGCGCCATGGTCAATTTGGGGTATTTTTATGAAGTAGGAGATGGTTCAACCGATCCCAAACGCGTATTTGACAGGCCTTACGGTATCGTACCCAGAGATTACGACAAAGCTGCCGAGTGGTACGAAAAAGCAGCGGTTCAAGGTCATGTTCGTGCGCATTTTTACCTTGCTACAATTTACAGGCTCAAATCAGACGATAAAAAATACATGGAATATCTTGCCAGGGCTGCGAACCTGGGAGATCCGGAAGCTCAATTTGAAATAGCGAACACTTTTCAAAGTATCGGCGATCGTAAATCCGCCGTGACCTGTCTCATGAAAGCAGCCGAGCAAGGATTTACCAGAGCACAAGTTAATCTTGGCTACTGTTATGAAATGGGTGATGGAGTTGCCAAGAACCTTGATAAGGCGGCCGAGTGGTACAATAAAGCGGCCAATTTGGGAAACGGGGAAGCAAAATACCTGTTGAATAAACTTCTAGAAAAACATCCGGCTTCCAAAATTCAAAGTGTGGAGAAAAAATGTAATCCTAACTAAAATAGACAGGAGTTTTTGTTTAGGAAAAATTTACGTAAAAAATGAAGAATTTTCTTCCATAGCTTCCGTTCACCAACATCATGAAACGCGTTTTTTCTTACATCATCGGATTATCAGTTTTTTCGACCTTATTATGTGAAGGCGCCGGTATCGTCGCCTGGAAGGATCAAGCTTTCCATGAGGACTCCATGGCCAAAATAGCAACGTACAGCAGGAGAAAGCTGAGTGGAAACAAAGGGATATTCAACGTAAAGGGAAAAGATATCTACCTGCCTGAGAATCTCTATTGGTACATTGATATTCCCAATGGCCTTCCTTCAGAACTCTCTGATTCGGTTCAATATGAGATGCTCCTCAAGCAGAAATATGAGATGGGCGTTTTTCGGAAACGCTTTCCGAAGTCTTCAGCTATTCTCGATCCATGGCTGAAGCGATTGCAGGAATACCAGGACAACTATGATTCCGGAAAGCGTTTTGTCAACGGCGTCTGGATGGGAAAATCAGCCTGTGAGCAACAGCAGGCCGCACAGAGGGAGAAGAGGAACCAACGACGCTTGCAAGAAGAACAGAAGAGAAAAGAGGCAGATAAAAATACTGTTGGGACGGATTCCAGGTCTGCCGGAAGAGAAGAAAAACCCCGGATACCGTACGCGGACGGTTCCTTGAAGGAAATAAGCGGAGGGAGTGTCGAGGGGGCCAGGACAGTCGTCAAAAGATTGGAGCAGAGTAAAAAGTCCCTGGATCCCGCAGGGCGGAATCAGGCGGAGCAGGTCATTCAATCCATCAAACGGCTTTTTACCGCGCAGTCCGCTTACAAAAAGGCCTTGCAGCAGCAAGCCGGAGCCAAGGCCAAAGCGGAACAATATGAACGCCAGGCGGAGAATAACATGAGGCCGAATCCATTGACGGGAGAGCCTAACTCCTATATGGCCAATCGTGCCCGTAAGCAGGCAAGAGAGATTATCCTGAACGCGGAACATGCTCTTATTAGTGGAAAGAGGGAACTTCTCCAGGCGTTGAAGCAAAGCGATACTCTGGCCTGCACCTTGTATAAGACCATTCCTCAGGACGCGGAGAGTCTGGCTCTTGCCGTTGCGGCGATAGTCGAGTCCTATCATGGGGAGATAGATTTCAGAAGCCGGTTTGAGGAAGTCAGGGATAAAGAGGACAGACGGCAGGAAGAAATTGCCCGTGAACAGGAAGAAAGGGAACAACAGTTAGCTCGTGAGAAGGAAGAAGAAAGGCTTTGGAAAGAAAGAGAGCAAGAAGAGCGGTGCTTTAGGGAAAAGCGGGAAGAAATCGCTCGTCAAAGAGAAGAACGAGCTCAACAGATTGCACGGCGTAGTCAAGAGGAAGAACGAAAAGCCGCAGAAGAGAACATGGAAGCGGTAAAAGCGTCTTCCACACCATCTCAGCCAACGACCCCAACCCAGCCTGCGATACCGGCCAATCCTCCCGTCAAGTACCTGAGCGCTACCGACACCAACAGGATGGTGTATCGCCTCTTGGGTTCTCCTGACCCACGAGCCTTGGAGGGAATTGACGAGAAGAACAGGAACGTCATTCAGACGTCCACGGACCCCGTCGAGATCTCAAAGGCCGCCGAGAAAGCTTACGCCGACAAGGGAACCATTGACCCGGCCATGCGTCAGTACCTGACCAACATGGCCCACTACCGTGCTCTTTCGAATAAAACAGGACAGGGAACAGCCTATCACCCCAGTTTGTCCAGAGCCTTTCCTTCGTTACCTACTGTCATGGAAATGGGAGATGAGGTATGGGCGGAAGAGGTTGATAAAATGATAGGCACTTCACAAGAAACCTATGACCCTAAGTTGTCTCTGGCATGCAGACAACGAGCCAGGGACATTATCGAAGCGAGAAGCCGCATTATGGGTGGTTCCATGGATCGCCCGGAAGATATTTATCGGAGACTTGGCATTTCAGAAGATACGGATCCTGTTTCAGAGGACACGAATTCCAGCCCGCTTTCCGGGATGGCTCTCCCGTTGATTTTTCTGGGGCTCCTGATTGTCATTCCTTTAGGAGTTTTTTGCAGGTTGCGCAGAAAATTGTAACAGCATCACGGATATCAGAACTCAATTTTCAAATCAAAGATGAAAAAATATTTTATTTGCGACGATTCCGGGAATCTGCAAGGCCCCTATTCCGAGCATGTGCTTCAAGTTCTCCATGAAGAGGGTTCCATACGGTCTGATACCCGTATTCGTGAAACCCAGTCTTCTGAATGGGGCACATATTCAGACATTGCGGCAAAAGTTTTGGAGGGCAATCCCCGGAAGGAGGCTGATGAATCCTCCTATCTGATCGCGCTGCCGGATGGAGAAACTGAAGGCCCTTACACCAAAGAACAAATGAAAGCCCTGTATCGCAACGGACGTTTGGCCGGATCTCTTCTTTGCTGCAAGATGGGCGCATCCTCATGGGAAGCGCTTGAAACGTTAATCGGGAAAAATGTTCAACAGACTGCTTCTCCTGAAATCACAGGAGGAAGGAGGGAAGGCTCCCGTTCTTCTTGCTCAAGCGAAGATGACAAGAATTCTCATTTAATGCCGGAAATGCCTCCTGTGCCCAAAACATCGCCTCCATTAGAAGAAACCGCTTCATACGGCAATCTTCCGTTGCAGGATGAAAGAGGTACTCCCTCTGGGCAGAGGTATGACATGAGAGCGTTCTGGACAATGGCCATGCTGTATCTTTTGTCCCCGTTGCTGATTATAGTGGCATCAGCAACCTATGCAGGTAATGCCCGGGTTAGCCTAACGGTTATAGGTATAGGAATATTATTCTTTTTGTATACTCAGATTGCATTGCTGATCAATACATGGAGGGCGTGGAAATGCATACAGCCCATTGCCCGGTATGGTCGTCGCGTCCCCTCAGCGGGGCAGGCTGTGGGGCTGTTGTTCGTTCCCGTATTTAATTTATACTGGATGTATGTCTGCTTTGTCGGATTAGCCGACAACGCCTCCTGGCTTGCCCGGGCCTCCCGGCAAACCAGCCTCCGGCTGAAAGCATGGCCGATGTTTGCCTTCGTGCTGTTTTCACAACTCACCTTTGGAGGCAGTATCATTACTGGAGCCCTCCCTGAATTTAGACCATTTTCTGATCTTCTTTCCTGGCTTTGGATCCCATGGCCGATCGCGGTGTTCTGGTACACGGAAAGAATTATTCAGTCATTTCCACGTCCTCAAGAAAGGAAAAAGAAATATTCACAACAAGAAGAGGCAAGATGAAATCTTATTTGATCAAACTGCCGGACGGAACTCAAATGGGGCCGTTTCCATGGGAGAAGATAGATAAACTATATGCTTCCCGAAGAATCAGCGGAGATGATCTGGTATGGACGGAAGGAATGCCGGCATGGCTTCCTCTTCGCGAAGTTCAAAAAAAGAAGGACGAACCGCATTCACAACAGGCGGGTATATCAGACGCTTCCAGACCGGGGAAGGAGGAAGCGTCTTATTTTCTTTCATCGGGCGGAGAAAGCCGCAAGGGACCCTATACATTCAAGGAAATAAGCAACTGGTACGCGACCGGACAGCTTTCTCCTGAGGCGTTCCTGTGGAAAGAGGGAATGGCCGAGTGGGTAAGAGTAGGGGAATTTATCAGCGGCTATCAGGAGGAAAGCTCCTTCTGGGTGGGGGTTTTTGGAATGCTATCATCTCTGACCGGCCTTTCTCCCGTAGAAAGATTCAGTTTGAAAAGCATATTCAAAGGGGTATTCCGCCGCAGGACGGCGCAGGAAAGGATAGATTTTTTTACGTCAGGCGGGTCGAAATCTACCCCGGCGCTGGAAGAAATATCTACGGATTGGCCTTCGCCATGGCTCTTCACCCGCATTCTCGCGCTTTCCCTGTTGATGTGCATCGGGTGGGAACTCATGTTTGAGGCATTTAATAACGCTCCTGTAGTTTCTGGTACCGCTAAATTAGGTGGGTTGTTTTCCATAAGTTTTGCTGTGCCCTTTTCCATTCTTGTCCTGTTTGCGGAATTTAATGTCAGAAGGAATATCTCGTGGTATTCGATTATCGTCCTGGTGTTAGGTGGAGGGATGTTGTCTTTGATTGTTACAATGATTTTGAACGAGCTTTCCGGGAATCCCAGAGATGCTTACTGGGCCGGTCCCATTGAAGAAGCCGCAAAACTTGTTGTTGCCATTTTCTTTGCCCGAAAATTCTTTCTGAATGGGCAAATTTTAAACGGCATGTTGTGTGGAGCCGCTGTAGGCGCCGGTTTCGCTGGTTTTGAAACAGCAGGTTATATTATTATGTATGCTGAATATGGTTCCGCATTAAACACGGCGGTACTGAGAGGAATCCTTGCTCCCTTTGCTCATGTTCCCTGGTCGGCAATCATGGCCGGAGCGTTCTGGCTTGCGATGAAGAAACAACGGCAGAATAACATTCCCTCCATTCTTCAACCCTCTTTTTGGCGAATTGCCGTTATCCCGATAGGGCTTCACATGTTTTGTAACAGTCCTTTGTTGGATAAGTCGGAATTATTGCGTTATGCAAAATGGGGGATATGTGCCGTCATTTGCTGGAGTATGGTCTTTTTACTCCTCAATGCAGGATTAATCCAGGTCAGGCAAGCCAGGGAACATAAAATAGACCTTTAGTATCATGTGCCGATATACTGTGTCCTCGTTATGCGCCGGCGCTGTTTTTGCCAACAGGCCGGGGATGCTGTATTCCTGTAGCGAGGATATTCTTCAAGTGTGGCAATTGAGCAACAGTCATTATCCATCTTTCAAGTTCCTTCCCCAAAAGGGGGCAATGGCTGATCAAGCTCATCATTCATGGGCAGGTGCTGTCTCTGATAACCTTTACGCCATGCCGTATGTTCCTGCCGGGGGAACGCATTTCACCAACAAGGAAAACAACAATGAAAAACAGACCATCCATTACTAAAGAGGAGGATCATAAAAACAAGGAAGTGCCGGACATTTGTCTCGGAGAAACTGCCGCACACTATCATGATGAACTTATCAGGTGCATCGAGCAGGAGTGCGGCCCATCAATTCCCCATGTTCATGATAAGCCCGTCCTTTCGAGAAGGAGCAAGGCGCTTGCCTTCTTTCTTTTGTTCATCCTTTTAATGACCGTCGCCATTGTCTGGCATTGCTTTGCAAACCGAGCAGATCGGGATATCTATGAATATCAGCATGTTCCTGAAAATGATCTTATACGGTCACAGATAGCAATTTCATAGATCCGTAAGAAAAACAGGAATAATGAATACTAGCCCGACAATGACTGAAGAGGTGGATCTCCTATCATGAAAGACAACACCATTTAATAACGCCGGCTTTCCAGTACCAAGATTGCTGTGTTAAAATAAAACAAAGCGTTGACGGGTTTTTGTCATCTTTACCCGTGAGTGGGTGGGGAAAAGAGATGAGAGAGCAGAGGAAGAAAATAATAAAAATACCACACATTCATAATTATATCATATTTTTTTGATAAAAATTAAAAATGTATGATATAAAATCAAAAAATATATTTCAAAAATAGCAGATGTAATGGAAAAGGGGGTAAATACGAACCACCATTCTGTAATTGATATTACTAAGCAAGAGTCTCAAATGTAAGATTTTGAGGCAAAAAGCGTTGACGCACCTTTTGTATAATAAGGCGTTGATAGTCAACAAAATCTTACCCTAACTCAACATCGATCCAGTACAACATAACCTCATAATATCCTTAAGCTACCTGTTTGTTGGACAAAGTCCAACAAAAATCCGAGTCATAATAGATTTATCCTAAAAGTAACATGAAAATCATAGAAGGTGCATTTGTCTCTGCTGAGACATTATTGAAGAACTAAGGGGCATTTGGGAATGTCTGGAGGTTCTTCTTGCCCGGCAGGCTGCCGAATCTGGTTTTGTCATCTGGGCAAGCCAGGCTACTCTTGCCAAGCGTTACGATACGAGTAAATCGACCATTGCAAGTTACTGACAGAAGCCGTGAGTTCAAATCATGTCAGGATGATCCGTCCCCATGGGGGAGTTCAGAAGTATCATGCCGCTGAATTTGACGCTTTCATGGTGTCTATTTCTCTTCCCTCTCACAAACAAACTAAAAATAAGTGAGAAGAGAAGAAGATATCCCAGGACTTATGAATCGGTAGGAAGTGTTATGCATTCCGGTCAGCGTAGAAATCTTCTTCGGGAACGATGTTCCAAAAACGCTCCGCCATCTCTTGATCCACCCCAGACAGATTCATGTAACGGTGCATGATCTGGGTAGAGCTGGAGTGTCCCATTTCCAATTGAAGCCGGGGAATGTCTCGATGAGTAAGGACATGGTAGCTGGCGAAGGTGTGGCGCAAGGCGTCGTTAGGCCATCGTTTCCCATTGGCATCCCATCCCGCTCTATAACGAAGCCCTGCCCATCGGACGGGCCACTGGGGCGGGCATATGGAGTTATCCTCCTGATGAGGCGCTATGCGCAACCAAGCCTCTAATGCCGCACATATACTTACTTGACGTGTCCCTCCCGTTTTTGAGGCCATACTGCGTACTTTGATGACTTTTGACGGAGTGTCCAAAAAGATGTCATTCCAGGTCAGCCGGGTTACTTCCTGCGGGCGAATTCCGGCAAACGTCATGATCGCGAGCGGAGCCAGGCAACAGGCCAAATCCAATCTTGCACCTTCTACGGTTTTCTTTCTCGTTTTGGGCTGAGCCTTCTCTTCCGGCGATGGTGGACGGCACGCCATAAATAAGGCCTGTATTTCTTCCGGAATCAAGGGATGGATTTCATGTTCCTGAATGGAAATAATGTCAAGGGCTTGAGCCGGATTGTCACGGCACCATTTCCTCTTGATACCAAAATTGAAGATACTGCTGAGGATTTTCCGTGCATCATTCTTCTGCTTATCAGGTTTGAAGGTTTGGGAGATCATCTGCCGGCAATCTTCCGTCGTGAGCTGAGAGAGCAATGTCACAGCGAAATCCGGACAGCATTTGCCGATGCGTCCGGTTATGTAGCGGATCTGTGCAAGCGTACTTTCCCGACGCTTCTGAACTTCTTGTTTTACTTCCAGCAGCCTTGATACTGCGTCACAAAAAGGGATGGATTTGCTGTCTCTCTTTTCCTGCTCCAGCCCCATCCGGACAAGCCGTCCGATTTCCGAAACTTCCTGCACCAGTTCCAGCACCGGGGCCATTCCTTTCACAAAACCGAACACATCCATGCCATAAGGCTCCAGAATGTCCTGCGCCTCCCGGAACAACTGAGCCTCTGCCGCAGAAACCTGGAACACGCTGCTTCCTTCCGCATTCCTTCTCGTTCGCAACTGAGCGGCAAAAGCGTTTCCTTCCCGTTGTGTCGTAAAATAACGATTCTGCCTCTTGCCTGTTTCCGACAACTCCGCCGGTATGGAAACACGGTAGACCGCTTTCCTGTTTTGAGCCTTGCGTTGTTCATCAAGAACGCATCGTATGACGAAAGGTTTGGGCATTGCCTCTTTGTAGCACATTTCCACGACAGGGTCATGCCTTGAATTCCGTCACTCCCGGAAGAAGTCTTCAAAAACGGAAAAATGACGGGGGTCATGTAAAATGTCTCCTCAAAAATGCTCCTGTAACATTCAAGGTTGTACATGCGACTGTAAATGTGGCTTTGGAAGAGCGATTTCGGCTACCAATGGCTACCAAACGTGTTCCGAATTTTGCGAATTCGTGCCTGATTTTGATAATGGCTATAAATTGGAGACCTTGCAATCCGGGTAAAGGAAAACCTCTTAATTCTTTCAAATTAAGAGGTTTATCAATTGGTGCTCGGGAGGGGACTCGAACCCCTACGGTTTATCACCACTAGATCCTTAGTCTAGCGCGTCTACCAATTCCGCCACCTGAGCATGGAGGCCTTAAGGCGGGGAGTTTTTAGCGCAGAGAAATGAAAATATCAAGCTTTTTCTTCTTTTTTATCTTTCCGGGCCCGTTTTTGCGGACAGGTTTTTCTTACCGGACCGGGAGGGAGGTTGTCGCGGGCATGATAGCAGGGCGCAGAGTAACGGCTCCGGTATCATATTTTTCCGAGGGTTTGAAGAGCCAGCCGGGGGTGGTGTTGGCCACCTCAAACCTGGTCGGTTTGAAGATGGGCAGCCTCAGATTGGAATTGGGTTCGTAACCGTATTTGCCCGTGTATTTGCCGTATACCCTGTATTCATAGTTGTTGTCGTAGGCGTAGCGCGGATTTCCGGTGTATTCCGGCAGGCGGTCCGGGGTGCGGCAGGCGCTTTCATCCATGATGACGAGTTGGGCCGTTCTCCAAGTCTGGCCCGGCTGGCGCAGGTATCCCCAGAAGCGCGTTGCCGGTACATGGTAGCGGCGGCCGACGAAGTAGTTTCCCCTGGGTTCGCGGGCTATTTCCGCATTGCGGGCGTTGATGCCGGCAATGTCTTTTTCCAGGGTGTTGCACTGGGTCAAGGCGGGAAGGAGGGCGGCCCCCAGCAGGGGAAGCAGGCGTTTGTTCATGATGACGATGGTGTTTTTTTCTTATTTAAGAGCATTTGAATGGCGGCGGAAGCCGCAAAGAAGCCAAAGGTTCCCGTGATATGGGTGACGGAGCCAAATCCGGCGTCACAACCCATTTTCCCCTGGAATTCCGGATCACGTGTGCAGGAGGTTGTTCCGTCGCAGGTAGGATATACGGGCGTTTCCTGGGAGAAAACGCAGGGGATTTTCAGTTTCCGGGCTTTTTCTCCAAGCGGAAGGGCATAATCTTTTTTCAGCCTGTAGCGTAAGCTGGAGAGCAGGGGATCCCCCCTGGTGCGGGAGAGGTCGTCTATTTCTATCCGGGCGGGATTGATGCGCCCTCCCGCGCCACCGCAGGTTACCAGCGGTTGCTTGCCGCGGTAACAGGAGGCGATGAGGTGGGCCTTGGGTATCAGGGAGTCGATGGCGTCAATGATGACGTCCGGTTCCGCCGACAGCAGTTTTTCCGCGTTGGAGGCCGTGTAGAAATTGCTGATGGGAATGACTTCCGCTTCCGGGTTGATTTCCCGGAGGCGTGTGGCCATGGTTTCCGTTTTGGATTGCCCGATTGTGGACGCCAACGCATGTATTTGCCGGTTGGTGTTGGTGATGCAGAGGTCGTCCATATCCATCAGAATGATAGTGCCTACGCCTGACCGAGCCAGGGCTTCCGCCGCCCAGGAACCTACACCCCCAATGCCGACGACGGCTATGCGGGCGCTTCTGAGAAGAGATAGTCCGCTGTTTCCGTACAGGCGGCCTATACCGCCGAATCTGGCTTCATAGTTCATGATCACGTGTCTGTTCCGGAGTATGGGAGATTAAGGGGAATAAGGGCGCCCGGGTTTCTGTCCGTTGCTTCATCCTGAAAATATGGAAACGCGGGAAATCCTTGGATTCCGGACGCCACAGCCAGCTTCCCGTTATTCCGGGAAGGGGAGGCGGGACGCCGGCAGCTTTTTCCTTCCGCGAGTGTGATGGAGGGCGTCCGTTGAAACAGGTTTTTCTTATAATCCGCGTTCTGGTCGCGCTTCACGAGGCTTCCGCCATGTTCGGAACATCCGCAGAGAGCCGCCACCGGGCACGGGAAGAGGAATGCTGCTGAAGCATGCATGTCAGGAGGCCGGTTTTTCCACGATTTTATTGATGCGGGCGATGCTGAGCGCCCTGCCTGTGGCTTCATCTATTTGCACGACGGCTCCGCAGAGGCGCACGGGCCAGTTCGCTACGGGGAATTTGGCCGGCATGGAGGTGCGGAAACGCTGGAGAATAGGTTCCCGTTCCCGTCCCAGCACCCCGACGGCGGGGCCGCACATGCCGGCATCCGTCAGGTAGGCCGTGCCGCGCTCCAGAATGGTTTCATCCGCCGTCTGCACATGGGTATGTGTCCCGACGACGGCGGAAACCAGGCCGTCCAGATTGTAGCCGGTGGAGATTTTTTCACTGGTCGTTTCCGCGTGCATGTCCACAAAGATAACCCGCACGCCTTTTTCTTCCCTGAGCCTTTTGGCTTCCGCTTCCGAGATGAGGAAGGGGTTTTCCAGCGGCGGCTGAATGAATGAGCGCCCCTGAACCTGCATGACGGCTATTTTCCCCTTGGGAGTTTCCACGACTACGCTCCCGTGCCCCGGTGTTCCCTGCGGATAGTTGACGGGGCGCAGCACCCGCGGTTCGGATTCCAGCCACGGGGCCAGCTCCGCCTGGTCCCAGACATGGTCTCCCGTTGTGATGACATCCACTCCGGCGTGCAGCAGTTCCTGTGCGAGACGGGGCGTGATGCCTCTCCCGGCAGCCGCGTTTTCCCCGTTGACGATGATGAAGTCTGCCCCGTGTTCCCGTTTGAATTCCGGCAACATGTGCTTCACGGCGGTGCGTCCGGGTTCGCCGACCACATCGCCTATAAAGAGTATGGTAATCATGGATTGGGACGGAGCTGGCGCAGATGGCGGTTTTTACTGTTCTTCCCTGGTGACGGGCACTACCAGAACGGGCACGGGGGATTTCCGCATCACGGAGCTTGCTACGCTGCCCAGAAAGACGGTGGAGAGGAAGCCGTGGTTATGCTTGCCCACCACGATCATGTCGATGTGGTGTTTTTCAGCATAATTAATGACTGCTTCGCTGATTTCAAATTCATCTTCCACCGCCTGGATGATCGTGGCGTCCGTCAGCCGGGAGAGTTTTTCCGCCGTCTGTTTCAAATGGTTTTTGGCGATGGAAATGACTTCGTTTTCTTCCGTCTGGTCCATCACGGGAACGGGCACTTCATCCGGCAGAACGCCGGAGACTTCATAGCAAATGCTGGGTTCCACAATGTGGAGCAAATGGATGATGCTGTCGTTGGGGCAGGCCAGTTTGCCGATTTGGTGGATGACGGCGTCCGTGGCGTTGGAGAAATCAATAGCTACCAGAATATTCTTCATATCTTTCTGTATAACATTCCGTACTTTTCCATGCCACAAAAAAACGTGTGCTGCCCCGGCTTTCCCGGGTGTTCCGTTTTATTCCGTTTCAGGCCAGCCCCACGGCGCGGCGCACCCTGTCCAGCACTACAGAGGCCGTCTCGCGTGCCTTGCGGGCGCCTTCTTCCAGCGTCCGGCGCACATAGTCCTGATTGGCTTCCAGTTCCGCCCTGCGTTCGCGCGCGGGCCGGAAGTATTCCCAGTAAGCGTCAAAGAGGCGCTTTTTGAAGTCTCCATAGCCGCATCCCCCGTTCTGGAAACCGCGCACCATATCTTCATAACCCTGCGCGGAGGCAAAGAGTTTGTAAAGCTGCAGGATGACGGAACCTTCCGTCGGTTTGGGATCTTCCACGGGGGTGGAATCCGTGGGGATTCTCATGATGAGTTTACGGACAGCTTTTTCCTCTCCGAAAATAGGGAGCGTGTTATTATAGCTTTTACTCATTTTCTGCCCGTCCAGCCCCGGGACAATGGCTGTGCTTTCCGCAATGAGCGCATCCGGAAGTTTGCAGGTGCCTTCTCCGAATTGTTCGTTCATTTTGCCCGCCAGGTCGCGTGTGACTTCCAGATGCTGTTTCTGGTCCTTGCCTACGGGCACCAGGTCGGAGTCATACATCAGGATGTCGGCAGCCATCAGCACGGGGTAGGTGAACAGGGCGTTGCTGGGGGAGAATCCCTTGGCGATTTTATCTTTGTAGGAATGACAGCGTTCCAGCAGGCCCATCGGACAGACGGTGCTGAGTATCCAGGCCAGTTCATTGACTTCCGGCACAGCGGACTGGCGGAAAAAGACGCATTTTTCGGGATCCAGGCCCACGGCCAGAAAGTCCGTAGCGAGGTTGCTGCAGTTTTCCCTCAGCGCGTTCGCGTCGTGAACGGTGCTCATGGCGTGGTAGTCCGCCAGGAAGTAGAAAGATTCCCCGCTTTCCTGCATGCGGACAGCCGGTTCCATGGCTCCGAAGTAGTTGCCGACATGCAGCTTGCCGCTGGGTTGAAGACCTGTGATGATACGCATTGCGCGCGGGATTTTGCCTGTTCGCGCCCGGCAAGTCAAGAAAGGGGAGAGTCAAAGACAGGAGGGGCCGTCGGCTGGATTTTTTTCCGGCATGTGCCTGCCTCACGAGATGCGTTCAGAAGGGATGCCTCTTCTTATTTATGGAATGTCCGGAAAGGGCCGGTCAGCGTGGAAAAGGATGGGGGTAAAATTACTCTTCCAGTGCCTCCAGCACATTGTGCACACCGTCCGCAAAGCTTGGGTAGAGCGGTTCCCAGCCCAGGGCCATAAGGCGGGAGCAGGAAATCCTCTGGTTGGAGAAGCCCCGGCGCGCTTCCGCCGGGAGCGGTTCAGGCTGCGGAGCGGGTTTCCCCAGCAAATTGGAAAGGTAGGAGTATATTTCTCCCATTTGCATGGGGGTGCGGTCCGTCAGGTTGTAAATGCCGGCAGGCGGTTCCCGCAGGGTGCAGAGCAGGTGCAGGGCGGCAGCGGCATCGTCCCGGTGGATGTAATTGAGCCATCTGTCCATGGCTCCGGGGAGGGCCGTGCCCTTCGTGAAGTATTGGGAGACGAGAACGCAGCGGTCCGGCCCGTACAGGGCTCCCAGCCGGACGACCGTGCCCCCCGCCGCCAGAACCGCCTGTTCCGCCCGAATCAGCAGACCGTTTTTCACGGAGGAGGGATAGACGTTGTGTTCCTCCGTAATCCAGCGTCCGTCCGTGATTCCATAGACGGCGGTGCTGGAACAGAAGATGAGCGGCGTTCCGGGAAAGGCTTCCAGCGTGTTCCGCGTTCCATTGGCGTAAAGGTTGCGGTAGGCTTCCTCTCCGCCTCCTCTCGTGCTGGCGCACATGACGATGATCTGGGGGGAGGGGATGCGGGCGGCCAGCCCCTGCATGGAGGCCCGGTCTGCGACATCGGCTTCATAAATGGCTTTTTGCGGGTCAATATCCGCCGTCAGGGCCGTATGTCCCGCTTTCCGCAGACTTTCCGCCAGGGCTTTTCCCAGATACCCTGTGCCCAGAATGAGAATGACGCGGGGGTTTTTACACAGAAAGCTGGTCATGAGTCATTGCGGAGGTGCTTGAGGTCCATTAGCATTTCAGCGCGGGAAATGTCTTCCGGCCATGTGATTTTGGGATTGGGCTCATGATTATGCACCAGGCGCGTAGGATGGCCGATGAGCTGCAGGGCGGTGACTTCATCCGTTACCTGGATATTCCGTTCCGTGACTTCCACATAAGCGTCCAGCAGAAGAGGATATTGGAAGACCTGCGGGGTTTCCATGCACCACAGGCCGTCCCGTTCCACCTGTTCCGGAATCGTAAAGCGTTCTTTATCCGCACGCTTCAGGGTATCCGTTACGGGATGTGCGGAAGCCGCCGCCCCATATTCCCTGGCGGTTTGAATGCAGCGGGAGATTTGCTCCGCCGTAATGAGCGGGCGGGCTCCATCATGCACGGCCACGAATTCCGGGGTATAAAGCAGGGCTGCCAGTCCGTTCTGCACGGATTCATGCCGTTCCGCCCCTCCATCCACACGGGTAACGGGTATTTCCGTTTCCAGGTCCGCGCCGTTAATGGCATGAAAACGTTCTTCCGGGCAGACGACTACGATTTCCGTGATTTCCCGGCAGCTGGCAAAGGCGCGGATGCTGCGTTCCAGCACCTTGACTCCGTGCAGGGGGGCCAGCAGCTTGTCAAATCCGGCGCGCCGGGAGGACCCGGCCGCAACGATGATGGCGGCGCAGCATTTCATGACAGTCTGGCTGACACCATGCGGGCCAGCTCCTTGCCGTTGACTCTGCCGGCCATGCGTTCCTGCATGAGTTTCATGACCTGCCCCATGTCTTTTTTGGTAGAGGCTCCCGTTTCCTTCATCACGGTTTCCAGAATGGCTGCCGTTTCTTCTGCTGTGAGTTCCGCGGGCATGAACTGTTTGAGCACGGCGATTTCAGCTTCTTCCTTTTCCGCCAGTTCCGGGCGTCCGGCGGAGCGGAATTGCTCCGCAGAGTCCTCACGCTGCTTGATTTGCTTGCGGACTACGGCCAGTTCTTCCGCTTCTTCCAGCAGGGTTCCCAGGCCTCCCTTGGCGATGGCCGTGTTCGTGAGGGCCGTCTTGAGGGCGCGCAGGGTATTGAGGGTAACGGTGTCTTTTGCTTTCATGGCGGTTTTCATCCCCTCCATGATTTGGTCGGAAATCTTGTTCATATTTCCATTAACTAAGCGCATCCCCAGGTGTACTTCAAGCCGTAAATTGAAAAAGGCCGCCAGCGCAGGAAATGCCGCGGCGGCCCGGATAAGGGGAATAAAAGCGGAACAGCCGTGTTTATTTTTTCCCGCCAATGGGCATGATGTGGATTTTCTTTTCCGTCATGCCCGGAACCACCATCATGGAGTCATACAGGATAAAGTCCGCCGCTCCTTCAACAGGGCCGGTGGCTACCGGGGCGGAACGCCCCGTTTTCAGATCCAGCCTGCGGACAGCTTCCGGTTTTTTATCCTTGGACCAGTCGCTGTAGTAAAGGGCGTTGTCACGGTACACCAGCCCATCGTACTGTCCCCGTTCCTTGGAAAGTTCCGTGACTTCCCGGGAAACGGGGTTGATGGAGAGCAGGCGTCCGCTGGGTTTGCCCTTTTCATCCGTTGCGTATTCGCAGAGGTAAATGACCTTTCTTTCCGGGTCCCAGGCCAGGCCGTTCGGCTTGTAGATGGGCTGTTTGGTGACCAGTTCCCCATAGGAGCTGGTATTCGTGTCCACATAGAAAATCTGGTTGGTATCCGTGGAGGAAACCATGAGCCTGCCGTTGATGAATGCCAGGTCATTGAGGAATTTCATGCGGGACGGGGACAAGTCCACGTATCCTTCAATAGCGCCGGTCTTGGCGTTTATCTTGAAGACCATGTCCACGTCCGTGCAGTAAAGAAAGCCGTCCTGATACAGTAACCCCTTCGGCGCGTCCAGGGTATCTACGTCCGTGATTTTTTTCGGCTCTGTGGAACCGTGCGGAATGACGCCCAGATAGCCGTCCTTGTCTTTTTCCGTAGGTGTGAGCCTGGAGCCGATGCAGGTGAAATAGATATTGCCCTCGGCATCCGCCGCCACGCTTTCCGGATGGCCGTCAATGGCAATGGTGTTTTTTTCCAGGGCGGGCAGCGGTTCGGCGGGTTCCGGCTGTTTTTTTGTTGGCGGTGCGGCCAGCGCGCTGCACGCTAGGCAGAGAAGGAGTGGTGTCGCTTTCATGGGGTGGTGCGGTATAGGAGTCTTGATCCTTATGACATGGGAGCAATGGAAATGCAAGCCCTGTAGAGGATGATAGGCTGCCGGGCAGAGTCGCGCCCCGTTCGGGCGAACGGGGCGCTTTCCTTGTTAGATGGTTCCTGAATCCAGGTTGTTGGGCCGGGGCATGTTTTCCATGCGGATGGAGCGGTTGACCGCGTTCAGGTAGGCGCGGGCGGAGGCCTCAATAACGTCTGTGGAGGCTCCCTTGCCCACAATGGGCTTGGGCTGGCCGAAGTCCACATGAACCGTGACTTCTCCCAGCGCGTCCTTTCCTTCGGAAGCGGCGTTGACGCTGTAGCCTTTCAGCGTGCCTTTGCGCTTAGTGATGCGTTCAATAGCCTTGATGACGGCATCCACGGCGCCGTTGCCTGTAGAGCTGTCTTCAAATTTCTTGCCTTCCTTGAGCAGTCCCACCGTAGCCGTGGGACGCGCGTGGCTGCCCGCCACGAATTGCAGGAAGTCCAGTTCCCATAGGCCGGTGGAAGCATGCAGGGAGTCGTCCACAATGGCGGAAAGATCATCATCATAAACGAATTTTTTGGAGTCGCCCACTTTCTTGAAGCGTTCAAAGACGGTGTTGACTTCCTCTTCCGTGAGGACATGGCCCAGCTGTTCCAGCCTGGATTTGACGGCGGCGCGTCCGGAATGCTTGGTGAGCGGGAGTTCCGTGGCGCCCCAGCCGACCGCCTGCGGGTCCATGACTTCATAGGTTTCCCGGCAGTTGAGGATGCCGTGCTGGTGGATGCCTGAAGAGTGGGCGAAAGCGTTTTCCCCTACGATGGCTTTGGATCGCTGCACCTGCATGCCGCTCATGCGGGCCACGATGCGGGAAGTGCGGACGATTTCCTTCGTGTTGATGTTGTCCGTGACGTCTCCGAATTGCCCGGCGCGGGTGCGCAGGGCCATGATGACTTCTTCCAGAGCCACATTTCCGGCGCGTTCGCCGATGCCGTTAATGGTTCCTTCCACCTGACGGGCTCCGGCGCGGACGGCTGCCAGGGAGTTGGCTACGGCTAGGCCAAGGTCATTGTGGCAATGCACGGAGATGACGGCTTTGCCGATGTTCGGCACATGTTCCTTCAGGTGGCGGATAATGCGGTAGAACTCGTCCGGAGTAGTGTAGCCTACGGTATCCGGAATGTTGACGGTCGTGGCGCCTGCGTCGATGACCGTTTCCACGACTTTGGTCAGAAAATCCAGATCTGTGCGGGAAGCGTCCTCCGGGGAAAATTCCACATCCTGTACGAATTGCCTGGCATAGGATACGCCTTCCGCCGCCATGCGCAGGATTTCGGATTCCGCTTTTTTCAATTTGAACTGCATGTGCAGCTTGCTGGTTGCCAGGAAGATGTGGATGCGGGCGCGTTCCCCGGCGGGTTCCAGGGCCCTGGCCGCCGCTTCAATATCCGCCTTCACGCAGCGGGCCAGTCCTGCGATGCGGCATTTTTTGATTTCGCGGGCGATGGTGTGCACGGCTTCAAAGTCGCCGTCGGAGATGCAGGGAAAGCCGGCTTCAATCACGTCCATGCCCAGCCGTTCCATTTGCCGCGCCACTTCCAGCTTTTCGCGTAGGTTCATGGATGCTCCGGGGCATTGTTCTCCATCGCGCAGGGTAGTGTCAAAAAAGTAGATTTGATCGGACATAGGTTAATGATGTTAAGCGGTGGCATGATAATGTTTTGCTCCGGTAACGCAAGCCCTACGCGCTGCATGCTTTCACAGAGCGTCCGGGCGGCGGAAGAGAACCGCCGGAGCGAAGAATGACGGAACCGCCCTTTGCCTAAAAGGAGGAGCTTTGTAGGATGGAAGGGTGAAGATCAGATTTTACCTGAATGACCGGGCGGAGCGCGTCATGGCTCTGTGGAGCGAAAGCCGCGGAGAATACCTGGCGGCGGATTCCGTGCTTACCGAGGTGGATGCCTGCATTTGCGGGGAAACGGGGGCCTGCGGAGAGGAAATGAAGCGCATTGCCGCGTTTCTGGATAGTGCCGCCGCCAAAGCTGTCAACCCTGAATGGATGATTGACACCGCGCTGCCCTGTTCTCCTTCCAAGCTGGTGTGCCTGGGAAAGAGTTATGCGGACCATGCGAAGGAGTTTGACGGGGATTCCGTGCAGGAGCCGGCTGTTTTCCTGAAATCGCCTTCCGCCATTACTTCCTGCAGCGATGTCGTTTTGTATCCGCCCGGCTGCGACAAGCTGGATTATGAGATTGAATTGGCCGTAGTGATTAAGGAGATGTTGAAAAACGCTTCCCCGGAGGAGGCCGCGCGGGCTATCAGCGGCTATACGCTGATGTGCGATTATTCGGAAAGGGCCAACCAGCTGGAACATGGCGGACAGTGGACCAAGGGGAAGAGTTATGACAGCTTTGCCCCAATGGGCCCTACGTTCATTTCCTCTGATGAACTTGGGGACGGTGCCGGCATTCCCCTGGAATTGAAGGTGAACGGGGAAGTGCGCCAGAGCGGCAATACGGACGGCTTGATCTGGCCTGTTCCGCGCCTGATTGCCTATGTTTCCCGGTTCATGACCTTATGGCCCGGAGATGTGGTTTCCACCGGCACTCCGGGAGGCGTGGGGATGGGGATGAAGCCTCCGGTATATTTGAAACCCGGGGATGTCGTGGAATGGGGAAGCCCCGCTTTTGGATTCGCCTCCCAGGCTGTGGTGATTGATGATGAGGGGTAGGGGGACAATTCTCCGGCCTTTTCGAATATGGAGGGGAAGGGAAAGTTCTTTCCCTTCCCGATTCTGCGGACGGAGCGTTATTTTCCCGTGGAACGGGGCCGCCGGAGCGGGCCGGACGGCAGATGACGCCTGCGTGCGGGGGCTGGGCGTTATTTTCTCTTGATTACTTCGCCGCGGTTTAGTGAAGTGGCCGCGTGAAAAATGTGGTTTTGTACGTGGTCATGGTGACCGGGCTGACTGCCCTCTTCGTCTGGCTGAAAAGCAGGAATGCGGAACGCGCCCCTGCTCCCGCCGCCATGGTGGTGTCTCCGGAAAGCGGCATGGCGCGCCCTATTGTGCTGGTGGATGTCCGAACTCCGGAGGAGTACCGCACGGGACATAAGGAGGGGGCCTTGAATATTCCGGCAGATGAGGTGGAACAACGGGCCGCGCAGCTTCTTCCGGATAAGAATGCCGTGATTTTGCTGTATTGCCGTACGGGCAAGAGGGCGGACAAGGCGCTGGAAGTGCTCAGGAAGATGGGATATTCCCATGTGGAAAACCTGTACCGGTCTGAAATGTAGCTTTCATCCCGATTGTTCCGTGCGGGGATTCCGCGGGGCGCCGGGCATGCCGTTTCCTGACTCGGTCAGGAAACGGCACAGGAACGGATTCATATGGCTCTTTCCGGAAAGCAACTGGAATTTAAGCCGTTCATTCTTTAATCAGTTCCAGTTTCCCATTGGAGGATTTTCCGCCCACGGAGCGGACCCTGGCTCTGAGGGAGCATCCGTTGTTGGCATGGATTCCCTTGGGAAGGGAAAGTTTGTAGAAATTCCCGCGGGAAGGCTTGCCTGCCAATCCGGCGTGCCGGTCGCGGGCGATTACTTTGCCGTTTTCCAGGAGTTCGACGCCGTCTATTTCCAGGGCGTGGCTGCCGGAAGTGAAGACGAAGCGCACCCCCCGGAGTTTTTCAAGATCAGCGGAAGAAACGGGCCAGTCCAGATAACTCCATTCCGTGGATACCGTCGCGGAGGTCCAGTTTCCTATAATTGATCCGGCTGCTTTTCTTTTCAGGGAAGAAGGCAGGGGCGGCGCCTCCCGGATAGCCTGGCGGCAGGCGTTGACCAGATCTCCGGGAGCGTGCGCCGCGCTTACGCCAGTGGAACGGACCCATTTTTCCTCCCATGCTCCCATATCCGGATTTTTTTCGGAAAGACGGCTCTGAATAAAGTGTTCCCACCGCGGCAGATAGTAGTCCCTGATAAGGCCGCTCCATATTTTGGCGGCGTAGTCGTCTACAGGAGGCCCCCATCTGGTCACCAGCCTTCTGGCGTTTTGTTCATACTTGTTTTTTCCCTCCGGAGAAGTTCCGTGAGACCGGGCAAATGATAACCAGCGCGACAGTCTCCAGGTGGGATGCCCTTCCAGAAGGGAATCCGCCCGAAGGGCGTATTTGCGGAAATATTCCATGCATTTTTTCGTATTCTCCATGTCTTGTTCATCCAGGGCTTCCAGAGCGGCCAGGATGGCTTCATTCATGCGTATGCCAAGGTAATGGGCGGTCATCTCAACGGCATCCTGTCGGAACAGGGGGGACTGTTCCAGGCCGCGAGTGTTGACGAACAGGGAAAGGCCTTTCAGAAAATCTTCGCTTGTGTTTACGGAACAGCCGCGGGTGCCGGGTTTCATTTGCCAGTTGAAACGGGGATGGTCCTTTAAGTTGGAATAGGCTGTGCGGCGGAACAGATTCCAGGCTTCCTTCATGCTGTCCGGATAATTTCCGTATCGGGCACGGCAATAATTTTCCAGATATTGTTCCACGTCCTCCTGGCGGTCCCTCCATGCGGCGTCCGTAACCAGTTCGTAGATAACGTCATTGTTTTCTATCCCTTCCGGGGCCATGCCCATTCCGGAGAGGCGCCCCCTGGATGAAGAGTTCAAGGCTTCCAGATGGCCGTTGGCGTAAAAATCCATTACCCCGGTCATGGCGCATTTGCCGCCCATGTTGGGAACCACGCTGTAAACCCACGGTTTATTGAAAAAACCCTTGAAGACGTCCCAGTTCATGCCGTTGCGCCAGAAAGTCTTGTTGTAATCCGCCGCCAGGTCCAGAAGGAGCATCTTATCGTCCGGAACCTTGCTGAGCAAAGCCTTCAGAGTATCTGCGTTCCAGATATTGCGCTGGTATCCGAACATCCATCCCTGCATGACCCATACCGCATCCGGGTTGGTGGAGGAAATGGAGCGGTAGATTTGTTCCCCGAGGGAACTGAGCATATTGTTGCGGGCTTCGGCGCCTCCTTTGTTTTCGGGAAGTTCCATTTCATTGAAGGAGTCCGCAAGAAAATAGGTGTTTTTCCCGAATTCCTTCTGCCATTCCTGCATGTACAGGCGTCCTATTTTAAGGAAAAGGGGCTCTTCCGGAGAAAGAAAATGGGCGTGGTTTTTTTGAGGCCAGCCTCCCCATCCCAGCCGGTGAAGCTTCGCTTCCGGATAAAGGCGGAGGATTCCCCGGGGAACGAAACCGGAAAAAGCGGGACAAATGGGGGTCATGCCCAGGGATTTCATCCTGTGCAGGATGCGGTGCTGCAGGGCGATTTGTTCCTTGTGCCAGCTGGCGGGCAGGGGGCCGTCATGATTGACGATGTTCCCCATCCGTTGCCAGGGAAGGTGTGCCGGTCCCGTATAAAATTCTTCTATTTCTTTCTCCGTCAGTCCCAGCTGTTTCCATACCCGGACGGCGATTCCCTCCGTGGCAACCAGGGCCAGAGGCATATCTATGCCGTGCAGCGCCATCCAATCTATTTCTTTTTCCCAGCGTTCCCAGGTCCAGTAAGGCATCGTATAGCCATAAGTGACCACATTGAGGTAATAGTGGTTGCGGAAAGGGGAAACGATGCGGCGCGGCGCGGCATCCGGCAGTTGCGCCGGCCAGCGGATATCTTTATTATCCCAGGAGACCATTCCCAGACGGTTTGTCTTCAGAAAATCATAGAATCCCCGGCAGAGGGCTGTGCCGCTGCTTCCCCGGATATTCAGTGTTCCGCCGGAGGCTTTCGTTTCAAAAACATCGTGCCCGTCTTCTTTTTCAATAATTTCCAGTTGCAGTTTTTCCGGGGCTTTGGCCAGGGACGGAACGGTCCGCATGATTACTGAACGCGCTGCTTCCCGCTCTCTGTTTTTCTGTATATCTTCTGCGAAGACAAACAGATTTGTTAGCATGAAAAGGAATAGAATTTTTGAGAAGTAAAAGGTCATATTTATAATATATCACAGGCTGGTAAATGGTTCTTTCAGCGAAAAACGGATATTTGCGTAATCCGTCAAAGAAAAAGCCCCTGCATGCCAGCATGCAGGGGTCCTGGTTGAAAAGCCTGAAAGCTTTTATTCCACCTTGGGCTTCCGCGGCGTTCTCTTGCGCGGCGCTTTGGGCTTTGCCGGGGGGGTGTCCTGGATGTGCAGGAAGGTGAGTGTCTCCGTCCCGTCCGTTTCCACGGCTTCAATTTTATCGCCGGGTTTCACGTCTCCCCTCAGCAGGGATTCCGCCAGCGGGTCTTCCAGCAGGCGTTCGATGGCGCGGCGCATCGGGCGTGCGCCGTACTGCGGGTCGTAGCCGTTCTTGATGATCAGGTTCAGGGCTTCCGGACTCAGGGCCAGCGTGATGTTCTTGGCCTTGAGACGGGAGATGAGCTTGTCCGCTTCCAGATGCACGATACGTTCCAGATCATCCCGTTCCAGCATACGGAAGACGGAAATGTCATCAAAGCGGTTCAGGAATTCCGGGCGGAATTGCCTGCGCGCTTCTTCCAGAATCTTTCCCTTCATGGCGGCGTAGTCCGCATTGTCGGTGGCCATGGCGCCAAAGCCCATGGCACTCTGCCGCTTGGCGGAGGCGGCCCCCACGTTGGAGGTCAGGATGATGATGGTGTTGCGGAAGTTGATCTTGCGTCCCAGGGAGTCCGTCACGCTTCCTTCTTCCAGAATCTGTAGAAGCAGGTTCATGACGTCCGGATGGGCCTTTTCCACTTCATCAAAGAGGATGACGGAGTAGGGCCTGCGCCGGACGGCTTCCGTGAGCTGGCCGCCTTCGTCATGGCCTACGTAGCCGGGAGGAGAACCGATGAGACGGGACGTGGTGTGTTTTTCCATGTACTCGCTCATGTCCACCTGAATCAGGGCGTCCGCGGTGCCGAACATGATTTCCGCCAGATTGCGGGCCAGATAGGTTTTGCCCACGCCGGTGGGGCCCAGGAAGAGGAATGAGCCGATCGGGCGGCGCGGATCCTTGATGTCCGCGCGGCTGCGCCGCAGGGCGCGGGCGATGGCGGAGGCCGCTTCATCCTGGCCGATGACTTTGCTTTTCAACTCTTCTTCCATCCGCAAAAGCTTGGCGGTTTCCTTTTCCTCCATCCGGGCCAGAGGGATGCCCGTCCATTTGGAGAGCACGCTCATCACGTCTTCATCCGTTACGGGAACGTAATTGTTCTCATAGGAATTGCGCCAGGTTTCCAGCATGTTTTGAAGTTCCGCCCTGGCTTGTTTTTCCTCGTCGCGGAGGCGGGCTGCTTCCTCAAAAATCTGGGTTTCCACAGCCTTGTCCTTGCGTTCCTTGATTTCCGCAATGCGGGTTTCCATGTCGCTGATGTGGTCCGGGCGGGTCATTTGGGAGACGCGTTTGCGCGCGCCCGCTTCATCCAGGATGTCGATGGCCTTGTCCGGCAGGAAACGGCCCGTCAGATAGCGGTGGGAGAGCCTGGCTGCGGCTTCAATGGCTTCCGTCGTATAGTGCACCTTGTGATGTTCCTCATACTTGGGCTGAATGCCGGCAAGAATCAGGATGGTGTCCTCCACGGAGGGTTCCCCTACCTGCACCTGCTGGAAGCGGCGTTCCAGGGCGGCGTCCTTCTCAATGTGTTTCCTGTATTCGTTGAGCGTGGTGGCGCCTATGGCCTGGAGCTCACCCCGGGAGAGGGCGGGCTTGATGATGTTGGAGGCGTCCATGGAGCCTTCCGCGGAGCCGGCGCCCACGATGGTGTGCAGTTCGTCAATGAAAAGGATGACGTTGCCTTCCCGGCGTATTTCATCCATCACGGCCTTGAGCCGTTCTTCAAACTGGCCGCGGTATTTGGTGCCGGCCACCATCAGCGCCAGATCCAGGGAGATGACCCTCTTGCTGCGCAGGAGCTCCGGAACGTGGCCCTGGGCTATTTCCTGGGCCAGCCCTTCCACGATGGCGGTCTTGCCTACCCCGGCTTCACCGAGCAGGACGGGGTTGTTCTTGTTCCTCCGGCACAGAATCTGGATGACGCGCTCAATTTCGGAGGCGCGGCCGATGACGGGGTCCAGCTTTCCGTCCCGGGCCAGCTGGGTCATGTCCCGGCCGAAAGCCTGAAGCGCGGGAGTCTTGGATTTCTGCTGCCTGGAATAGGAAGGGGAGGAAGGTTCGTCCGTCGGGATGGCGGGGGATTCATTTTCCTCCTCGTCGTCATCGTCATCCGGGATGATGTTGTCTTCATCCGCGTCCATCTGGTATTTGGGGGTCAGCACGTCCAGCAGTTCGCGCCGCGCCTGTTCCAAATCCACGCCGAAGTGGCGCAGAATCTGTCCGGCCACGCCGTCTCCGTCACGGATGAGGCCCAGGAGCAGGTGTTCCGTGCCCACATACGTGTGGTTGAGTTCCTGGGCTTCCCTGTTTGCCATTGCCAGGACTTTGCGCACCCTGGGTGTATATGGAATGTTGCCTTCCGCCTGGGGTTCCGTGCCCCGGCCTATTTGTTCCTCCACCTGTTTGCGCACGGCGGAAAGTTCCACGCCCAGATTTTCCAGGATGGTGACGGCCACGCCCTTGCCCAGTTTGAGCAGGCCGAGCAGAAGGTGTTCGGTTCCTATGTAATGATGATTGAAGCGGTCCGCTTCCCGGCGCGCATGCGCCAGCACTTGTTGCGCCCTAGGCGTAAAATTATTCATGGATGATTAAAAAATTGGTATGGTTGCATTAATTGCCGGAAAGTTCCTTCCGGATCATATCAGCGCGGATCTGGTCCCTGTGTTCCGAGGTGGTCTGGTCCGTGGTGGACAGGCGCGCCAGATGGGCCGGCTGGATGTTCATGATGGTTTTGTTGACGTTTTTTAATGCCTGGCGGGAAAAGATGTCCAGAGACGCTCCCATCCGGAGGAAGGAGAGCAGCGCCAGCGCCTCCTGCGTGGAAAGCAGAGTGGCGTTGGTCAGGAGTCCGTAAGCGCGGGAAACGCGGTCTTTCACCTGCAGGGAGGATGACTGGAGCAGCCGCCTGCGCGCGTTCCATTCCTGGTGGGCCAGGTCTGAAGTGAAGCGGGTCATGCGTTCCACAATCCGGTCTTCACTGTCTCCCAGCGTGGACTGGTTGGATATCTGGAAAAGGTTGCCGGTGGCTTCCGTCCCTTCCCCGTAAAGGCCGCGGACGGTGATGTTGAGCTGCACGGCCGCCTGAACGACCTGCTGCATCTGTTCGGAGATGACGAGGCCCGGCAGATGCATCATCACGGAGGCTCTCATGCCCGTGCCCAGATTGGTGGGGCAGGCGGTGAGATAGCCCAGCCGCGTATTGTAGGCGTACGGGAGCCTGGCTTCCAGTTCGGAGTCTATTTTGGAAATGGCCCCCCATGCTTTTTTGAGCTGGATGCCGGGCAGGATATACTGCAGGCGCAGATGGTCCTCCTCGTTAAAGAGGATGCTGGCATTCTGGCTGCGGGAGATGAGGACGGCGCAGCCTTCCGAACGGGCCGCCAGTTCCCGGGAAATGAGGTGGCGCTCCACCAGCAACTGTTTCTGCTGCTGGGTAAGCCCGGAAAGCTCCGCATAATAGCCTCCTTTCATGATGGGGATTTGGCGCGCTTCTCCGGAAGTGAGCTTCAGCGTTTCCTCCCTCTGCTGGCGAGTCGCCCAGCCGGGAAAGGGCGTGGCGGTCAGATTGCGCGCCAGGCGGATGCGGGAGGTGAGGACGATGTCGTGCTCATCCCGTGATTCCACCATCCATTTGGCGGGGTTGTTGAGTAAGTCGTCAAAGAGCATGTATGTTAATTGGTCGGCGTGCGCAATTGGTTGATTTGATCGCGGAGTTCGGCGGCGCGTTCATAGTCCTCTCTTGCCACTGCCAGGGAAAGCTGTTGTTCCAGATCACTAATGGTTTGGGTTTCCGTTTCGCGTTTTTCGGCCCGTTCCGGAGTTTTCCCGTGATGGTGGGAATCAGGCTGGATCTGGGTAAGAAGCGGGAGGATTTCTTCTTCAAAGACGTTGTAGCATTCACTGCAGCCCAGACGTCCTACGTTTTTGTAATCCTGAAGGGTGAAGGAGCAGATTGGACAGCTTGTGAGGGGCAGGGATTGCAGGGCCGGAATGGGGGCGGAGGGGGCCGCCGCGCCTTCCTTGCCGAATTGGCCCTGAAGGTTCGGGAACAGTTTCTCCGCCAGATCGAAGGCATCCGGATCCAGCAGACCCCGCTCCTGGGCGCATTTGGCGCAAAGGCAGAATTTGGTGGACTTCCCGTTGATGATCTGTGTCAGGAACACCGTTGCCGGTGCAGAGCATATCTCACATTTTTTCACAACCCGCATTATAATGGCGCTCCCTGTGGCGGACTAGTAGTCTGCGTGTCATGGATTGTCATGAAAATGGGCTTTGTTATTGTACTTGGGAAGAATTCTTTCCGCGTTGTTTCAAACGTCCGCACCGTGATGAATACAAATAGGCTGTGCAAAAAATAATTCCCAGAACCAGAATGATGGTGGCGCCCAGATGCCAGCCCAGGGGGAAGGACAGGTAAAAAGCCAGCAGGGAGCCCAGCCCTCCGATGATTCCTCCCCCCCAGAAGAGATGGGACGGCTTGTTGGTAAGCAGGTACACCGTGGCGGCGGGGCCGACAAGCAGCCCCAGCGTCAGGAACGCTCCCACGGCCTGCAGGGAGGAAACGAGCACCAGAATGATCAGGGTGAAAATGCCGTAGCTGATGAGACGGGAGGGAATTCCCAGCGTGGTGGCGATGTCCGGGTCAAAGAGGCAGATCAGGATGGGGCGGCGGAAGAGCAGCAGGATCAGGACGCTGACGGAGCTGATGGCGAAGGCGATCCACAGGTCGGAGTCGGACAGGCTCATGATGGAGCCAAACAGCCAGTCGTCAATTTTCTGCTGCAGGCCCAGCCTGACCAGCACGATGAAGCCCGCAGCGAAAGCCGTGGTATGCAGGATGGAAAGGGCGGTGTCCTGGTTCAGCCGGGATGTGCGGGAGACGAAGAGGGAACCCAGACCCACCAGCAGGGCGGCCACCACAGCCCCCGTCAGCAGGCTCCAGCGGGTAAGGCCGAACAGGAGCACTGCCACCGCAATGCCCGGCAGCAGGGCGCAGGAAAGCGTGCCGATTTGGAGGGCGGATTTTTTCAGGATTACCAGCCCGCTGACGAAGCCGTTGGCGAAGCCGATCATGACGCAGGCCAGCAGGGACCGCTGCGCGATGGGTTCGCGGAGGAATTGGAGAAAATCATCCATCATGAAGCTTGGGTTTCCGGTTGGGGGTCCATTCCGTATATCTCCCGGATGCGTGCGGTGGAAAGCACTTCCTTCGGGGGGCCGAAAGCGGCCATCTCCCGGTTCATCAGCAGGATGGTGTCGAAGATATCCGCCGCCGTATTCAAGTCGTGATGGGAGGCGATGACCAGACGCCCTTCCGCCGCCAGGGAATCCAGCAGCCTTCCCAGGGACTGGCTGGCGGGAGCGTCCAGGCCCGTGAAGGGTTCGTCCAGCAGGAGGACATGGGCCTCCTGCGCCAGAGCCCGCGCCAGAAAGGCCCGCTGCTGCTGGCCGCCGGAAAGTTCTGAAATCTGGCGGTCCGCCAGGGATTCCATACCGAGAGCGTGAAGGGACTTTTCCACAATATCCCGGTCATGCCTCCCGAATTTTTTCCACAGGCCCAGGGAAGGATAACGCCCCATTTCCACCAGCGCGCGGACGGTGATGGGGAAGGACCAGTCAACGTCGGAACGTTGGGGCAGGTAGGCTATTTCTCCCGGCGTGTCGTGCAGGGGGCGTCCGTTCCACAGGATTTTTCCGAAATCGGGGCGGATCAGCCCGGCCAGAGCCTTGATCAGCGTGGATTTTCCTGCGCCGTTGGGACCCATCAGAGCCAGCGTGTGTCCGCAGGTGATGGAAAAGCTGATGCCGTTGAGCGCAAGAAGACTACCATAATAAACGCTGAGGCTGTCCACTTCCAGGCGGTGGCGGTCCGGGTGGCTGGCGTGCGCGCCCCAGCAAATGTGATCCCGGGTGCAGGGAGGGGCTGGGCTGTTCATTTCCATGAGAAAGAGTAGCTGTCGTTCAGGGAAGGGCCGAAAGACCAGCGGGTGGCGGAGACGGTAGGTTTCCCCTCCGGTTCCAGTTCCAGCGTGACGGGGGTGTCCGGCGTGTTTTCCGGCCAGCGGGCGGAAACGGTGAGGATCACGGAGCCGTCTTTCAACGGCAGGCCGCATTCCGTTTCTTCATGCAGCCCGGGCGTTTCTGGCTGCCAGAGAAGGCGGCCGCCGCAGGATATGGAAAGGGCTTCCGGACGGTGGGCGCATCTGACCGTGATGACCGTGGGAACATCAGCGGTTGGCGTCGCAGGGGCGGAATGCGCCGTTCCCTGTGCTCCCGGGGAAGGCGCCGTCATGTTGTAAAGGAAGAATCCCAGCAGGATGACGACTCCCAGAGTGGGAAAAAACTGCCGCAGGGGAGTGCTGGTCATGGTCTGGGAGACGGGGAAAGGGCTTCCTTGATGATGCCTGTGTTTTGTCTGAACATGGATTCGAACGTGTGGCCTTCAGGGGCCAGCCCGTCGGTATTGATTGGCCTGGCAACGGGGATGTTCAGGGATTTGGCGATTTCCGCAAGGCTCTTGGGGTTGGATGAGTATTCCGGGAACAGGGCCTTGACCCCGGCGGACCTCAGCTTGTTCAGCGTGGAGGCCAGCTGGGCAGAGTTGCCTTCGTCTTCACGGCTTATCCCCTGGATGCTGATGCTGCGGAAGCCGAATTCCCGGCAGAAATGGTTCATGGCCGCATGTCCCGTAACCAGAACGCGGTCCTTTTCCGGAATGTCCGCAAGCTCCTTTCTGGCCCAGGAGGAAAGCTGGTCCATCTTTCTGTTCCACCGGGCCAGGCCGGCTTTGTAGTCCTGTTCATGGGCCGGGTCCAGCCGCGTGAGCGTTGCGGCCAGGGTGCGGGCGGCACGTTTCATATTGGCCGGGGTGTGCCACCAGTGGGGGTCGTTGGGGCCGTGGGCGCAGCAGTCTCCGTCGTGTTCATGGTCATGGTCTGCGGTGTCTTCCTCCACGGGAACGTCCGGAACGGAGGCTCCAAGATCCAGAATTTGCACATTGCCTCCCAGGGCGTCCTTTAATTTGGGAAGGTACGGCTCCAGGTTTTTGCCGGAGGCCAGCACCAGGCGCGCCTGTCCCGCGGCGGCAATATCCTGCGGCGCGGGTTCAAAACTGTGCAGGTTGCCGTTGGGGCGCAGCAGGTCCGCCACCTGCACGCGGCTGCCGCCAATGGAGCGGGCCATGTCTCCCAGAACGGGGTGCAGAGCCGCGATTTTCAATATTGGGGCATCCTGGGCCTGAAGAGAACAGAACAGGCCCAGAAGACACAGAAAAGGAATCAACATGCGCCGGAGCATGTTCCGCATGATGAACCTTCCCTTCAAGTGATGCAATGGTCAAATTTGTCTTCTAAAGCGGGATGACGCTGACTTTTCAGGGAGTCCGCACGGCTCTTCTTTTTGTTTTTCAGCGTTATGGTGAACTCCTGGCAGGAGAAGGAGGAGACGACGCCCTTGGCGTCCAGCCCGGCCGGGGTTCCCGTGCGGGCTCCGGGGGATTTCTTCCACCGGTGACGACGGTCTGATGGCGAAGGGCGGTTTTTTCTTGAGGTGGAAAGTGTTTTCTGGTTCCATTATCGCGCATCATCATGAATGGTTTTCAACTTCTCCAATGTGGCTTGAGCGTGGCGGCCTTTCTGGCCGGTTCCGCCCTGGCGGCGACTCCTGCCGTATATCCGTCTCCCCAACAGTCCAAATTTACCACCCAGACGGTTGCTTTCTCCGGGAAGCCTTCCGTGACCATACGTTCCGCCAAGGCGGGCGGCAGCAAGCTGCTGGATGGGGTTCCGGAAAAATCCGGAGCCTACAAGCTGGTGATTTCTCCGCAGGGAAAAGTGGGCATAGGAGCCCATGACGAACGGGGGGCGTTTTACGCCATGCAGACGCTGCGGCAACTGGGAACGAAGGCCGGCGGAGAAGGCGTGATTTTGCCCGTTGGGGAAATCATAGACTGGCCGGACATTGAATTCCGCGGAACGGTGGAAGGTTTTTACGGAACTCCCTGGAGCCATGAAGCCCGTTTGAGCCAGCTGCGCTTTTACGGCCAGAACAAGATGAACACATACATCTACGGGCCTAAGGATGATCCCTACCATTCCTCCCCCCACTGGCGGGATCCCTATCCTGCGGACCAGGCTGCCCAGATCAGGGAACTGGTGAAGGTGGCGAAGGAAAACCACGTGGATTTTGTGTGGGCCATCCATCCCGGCAAAGATATCAAGTGGACGGAAGAAGACATGAACAACGTCATCAAAAAGTTTGAGATGATGTACAAGCTGGGCGTCCGTTCCTTTGCCGTGTTTTTTGACGATATCTTCGGCGAAGGCAAGCGCGGGGACATGCAGGCCCTTCTGCTGAACAAGATCAATGACGAATTTGTCAAGGTGAAGAAGGACGTCACCCCCCTGGTCATGTGCCCCACAGAGTACAACCGCGGCTGGGCCGATCCCAAGCCGGGAACCTATCTGGACATTCTGGGGGACCGTCTGGACCCCTCCATCCACGTCATGTGGACGGGGAACTCCGTTTGCCATGACATTACGCTGGAAGGCCAGCAATGGGTGAACAGGAGAATCAAGCGCCCTTCCTACGTCTGGTGGAACTTCCCCGTCACGGACTACTGCCGTTCCAACCTCTGCATGGGCCGCGTGTATGGCCTTGCCACGGAACCGGGGGCGAAGGAATCCATGGGTGGTTTCGTCTCCAACCCCATGGATAAGCCGGAGGCCTCCAAGGTCTCCCTCTTCGGCCTTGCGGACTACTCCTGGAATATCAATGGGTTCAAGTCTGATGAGGCCTGGAAGGAAGGAGTCAGGCGTCTGTTCCCGAAAGCGGCGGAAGCCATGCAGGTTTTTGTGAACCACAACTCCGACCAGGGCCCTAACGGTCACGGTTACCGGCGTGAGGAATCCGTGGAAATAGAGCCCGTGGTCAAGCGCGTGCTGGAAGCCGCCCGGGAAGGCAAGATTGAGAAGAAGGATACAGCCCTGCTCAAAAAGGAATTTGCCCGTATGGCCGCCGCTGCGCCCGTCATCCGTGCCAGGGCGAACAATCCGCGGCTGATGAAGGAAATAGGCGCGTGGGTGGATGCCTTTGAGCAGCTGGGGCATGCCGGTCAGCACGCTGTAGCGGCGCTGGAGGAAAACAACGCCAGAGAAGCCGTGACCCGGCTGGTGCAGGCTACGCAGGCCCTGGCGGCCATGGATGGAATTTCCCGCCGCCATAACCAGGAAGGGCAGTTGTACCGTTCTGCGGTAAAGACCGGTTCCCGTGTGATGGCCCCCGCCGTCAATGAACTGGCGGATATTGTCTCCAAAAAAGTTTTTCCGGCCATTGCCGGCGCTCCGGCCCTTTCTCCCAAGCCCCTGGTCAAGGGGGGCAGCATGGATAAGGCGGAACTCTTCTGTGACGGGGATCGCGGCTCTTTTTGGCACTCCGGCGCCTACGGCCAGCCGGGCGACTGGTATGGCGTGGATTACGGGATGCCCATCCCCGTGCGGAGCGTGGAAGTGCTGATGGGCCGCAATGACAAGGACGGCGACTATGTAGAAAAAGGGCAGCTGGAAGGCTCCCGCGACCTCGAAACCTGGAAACCGCTGGGGCCGGAAACTTCCGGCATGCAGGTGGTCTGGAAGGCTCCCAAGCCGGTTTTGCTCCGTGCCGTGCGCTACCGCGTCATTGAACCGAAAAAAACAGGCAATGGCCGGTCTGTCTGGACTGCCGTGCGGGAAATAGCCGTCAATACGCCTCCTTCCGCTATGGCTTCCTCCAATGTGGCGGGGCTGGAGGGCGTTTCCGTGCAGAAATCCGATAAAATCGTGCGGATCAACCGCGTGATGGAAACGCATAAGATGAAACCCGGGGAATTTATTTCCCTGCAGCTGGATGGCCCCACGGACGCTACCTGGCTGGAAGTCAACCTGGAACGGGATGACGTCAACTCCTGGGCGGAAGTGGTGCTGGACGTGGAAGGTTCTTCCAAACCCGTAGTCCAGAAGCTGGACAAACAGGGCAAAAACTTCATTGCCAGGGGCAACCAGCTTCCCAAGGGAATCAAGGGGATGAAGCTGGTTAATAAAAGCGGCAGTGAGCAGGATATTGTTCTGAACATGTTCAAATTTGACGTTCCTCCCGCGGACCCCGGCACCAGTCTGGTTTCCCTGAGCGACAGAAACCTGAAAACGGTTTACCGTGCCGACAAGCCGCTGGACGTAGTCGTTCCCAATCTGGACAATCCCAAGGCCACCAAAGTAATCGTGGTGGGATCTGCCGCCTTCGCCATCCAGGCCCGCCGCGGAGAAGGCGCCTGGACGCCGGTCGGCAAACGGAACGCCGGCCCCGGTGTCTCTGAATTTGCCATCCCTGCCGGAACTTCTGCCGTGCGCCTGACCTATAAGGCTCCCCAGCCGGAGGCGATCATTAATGAAGTCATTTTTTCCTCCCGGAAATAACCGTCTCAGACGCCGCTGGCATCTTACTCCGTCCGGTACGTTCCGGACGGAGTTTTATTTTGAAAGGGACGGGTGCGCTGCGTGCAGGCCGTTTCCCGGAAACGGAAGCGGAAACCTCTTTTCTCCGCTTTGGCCGTCTGCTGTGGAAACAACCTTGACCCTGTTGGATGCGGGGCTAAAATACTGCCATGACACCGGGTTTTCATTGGACTCTACGCCCTTCCGTGAAGGAGGATGATCCGGTCTTGAAAGCGTTTCCTGCGGAACTGCCTCTGCTGGTCAAGCAGCTTCTGCTGCAGCGCGGGTTCACCGGGGGAACGGAAACGGAACTCTTTCTGGAACCCAGGCTTTCCCACCTGAGCGACCCTTTCCTGATGGGGGAAATGAGGGTAGCCGTGGACCGCATTTTCCGGGCCGTGGATGAAGGGGAAACCGTGTGCATTTATGGGGACTATGATGTGGACGGAGTTACCTCCGTGGCGCTTCTTCGGGCCATTTTGATGGCTTATGACCTGGATCCCCAGTATTTTATTCCCGTTCGTTCCCGGGAAGGCTACGGCCTCAGCGAGGCCGGCATCAAGCGTTGCCTTTGCGAATGTGCGGACCCTCCCAGCCTGCTCATTACGGTGGACTGCGGCACTTCCTCCGTAAAAGAGGTGGACATGCTCAACGGCCTGGGGATAGACGTCATCATTCTGGACCACCATGAGGCGGGCCCTTTGGGGCGGCCGGACGCGGTGGCGGTGGTCAATGCCAAAATTGAGGAAAACAGCCCGTATACTTATCTGTGCAGCGCGGGCGTCGTCTTCAAGCTGGCGCATGCCCTCCTGAAGGAGCGGAAGCTGAAAACCTTTGACCTGAAACTTTATCTGGACCTGGTAGCCGTGGCTACCGTGGCGGACATCGTTCCCCTGGTGGCGGAAAACAGGATTCTGGTTCGCCACGGCCTGGGAAGGCTGGCTCACAGCCGCCATACGGGGCTCAAAACCCTGACGGAAATAGCGGGCATCCGCCCTTCCGACTCCGTTAACCACGCGGGCTTCCTGAACGCCGCCCACGTGGGGTTCAGGATAGGCCCGCGCATTAATGCCGCCGGGCGCATGGATTCCCCTATGGATGCGTTGGAACTCCTGCTGACCATGGACGCCAGGAGGGCCGTGCAGCTTGCCCAAATGCTGGATTCCCACAACCGCAAGCGGCAGGAGGAAGAGGAGGCCATCCGGACGGATGCGGTGGAAATGCTTCACAACTCCTTTGACCCGGAGAGGGACAACGTTATTGTGCTGGGTTCCCGCGCGTGGCATCCCGGCGTGGTGGGCATTGTGGCCTCCCAGCTGATGAGGCGGTACCACAAGCCGACTTTCGTCATCGCCTTTGATGAAAGCGGCGTGGGGAAGGGCTCCGGCCGTTCCATTCCCGGCGTGTCCCTGGTGCAGGCCATCCACCACTGCGCGGATACGCTGGTTTCCGGCGGCGGCCATGATATGGCGGCGGGGCTGGTGATTGAAGAATCCCGCATGGACGACTTCCGCCGGGCTTTCAACCGTTATGTGTCCGAAACCACGACGGAGGAACAGCGCTGCCCCGTACTCAACATTGACATGGAAGTGTCCTTCCAGGCTCTGACGCTGGATTTGCTGGACAGCTATGAAAAACTGGAACCCTTCGGCAACTCCAATCCCCAGCCTCTATTCATGAGTTCCGACGTTTTTCCCACGGAACCGCCCAAGCGCGTGGGAACCAATCATCTGAAGCTTTTCATGCGTCAGGGCATCGTGGAGCGCGACGCTATTTTCTTTAACGGAGCGCAACGGGAACTTCCCAATCCCCCTTGGGATATCGCTTTTACGATTGACCGCAACGTGTACCGCGGCCGCGCCTCCCTGTCCATTTCCATTCAGGAAATACGTTCCCACCGGGAAATGTAGCCGGTTTTGCGGGAACGTGACCGGGGGCATCAGCTTTCCTTTTTCGGGGTAAGCCTATGCATTCCGCCGCTCTTGACAAAACCGTGTCGGCAGGGCATCGTTTATTCATCTTCTCCAGTTGCGGTGAAGTTATGTTGAAATAAGCAAGATGAACACCCTGTTCCTTCAAGGTCGTCTATTGCTGCTTCTCGGACGGTAGTCCGAGAAGATATCTTGATATGCGCCGGCGGGCCGTTCCGGCGCGAGGGAAGTAAACGGCTGGTCTTGATAGTTGTGCGCAGAAGGAATGGCTCCTTCATCGGAATATTTTTCCGCGCGCAGTTTCCTGAGGAACGAACCCTTAACATGATTATTGTAATGAAAGAACATATACACATTTTTGATACGACGCTGAGAGACGGGGAACAGTGCCCCGGCGCGGCGATGAACGTGGAGCAGAAAATACAGGTGGCCATGCAGCTGGAAACGCTGGGAGTGGATATTATTGAAGCGGGCTTCCCCGTTATTTCGGACGGCGATTTCCGAGCCGTCCGGGCCGTGGGTAGAGGGAAAGGAAGGGGATTGCTCGACAGCCCTGGCCTTCTTGCGTGGTTTGCTGGATGACCCGGAGGACTTTGACCAATTTCCTTCCTTTATAGCCTGGATGCAGGGGACAAGACAGCGTATTCAGGCGTGCCTGAAAAGGCGCACGGCCCGCACCAGGGTTCATCATCTGGTCATGGCCGGGGAAAAGTATTTCACAAAACCGGGAAGTGAAGGGTTTAACGGCGGCATGGAACATTACCCGGTGATTCTTCTGGATGATATCATGAAGAACGTGAAGGAGGCGGAGCGGTGGAACGTCATGAGCCGGAGCAAGAATATCCTGTATGCCGGAGTGGTCTCCATTTAAGGCAAAGGGAAGGATGCCTTCCCGATGGCGTTGTCCTGGGCGGTGGTGCAGTTGCTCAACACGGATCCGGAGAGAGCCTGACGGCTTTTCCGATGGAGGGAGGCGATACAGATAAAATATGCGGCTTTCTGGCTGAGCGGTTATCATGAGGCGCCTCCGAATGGGACGGAAGATGAAAAGGATGCCGTGGATGAGGCCCTGGCAAGGGAGTTGCCCGCTCTGGCGTGGTTCATTGACCATTACCGGGCGCCGGAGCATTTGCAGGAACCTACGGGACGTCACCGATGCAGAGCATACATGAACAAGACACTAGCCACGGCTGTTCTGGGCATCAGCCCGGAAATGCAGTTGCTGGAACTGATTGACCAGGCCGCACGCTGCGGAACTCCGGAAGATGCCAAACAGATCTACAGGAAGGACGCCACTTCCACGGGTATTTATGACCGTGGAAGAGCTAATCTTCCTGCTAATAAAATGAGGGAATTCAATCTTCTGGCCAGGAACGCGGCTAAACTGGGCGGAAAGTTATCCAAACTGGCAGAGATGTGTCCGGAGCGGGTGCAGGTACGAAAAGAAGGAGGCGGACGGAGGAACGTGTACACCATTGCCCGTTCCGTGACAGGGTAGAACAGAGTGCGGAAATATTCTTAATCAGTTTATTTTGTGGTGATAAAATGGACCGCTACGTGGTGGGATACAGGGCAAGACAGGGTGCGCATTTTTTACTTTATGTCATTCAATACATTGAATTTGTGTGAGTTGAATGATATCGCACAGGGTAAACAGGGTAATTTTGAAGAGCCTCTTACACACTGCAAGCAAGAGACCAAAATATGAAGGAGGTACAGAAGCAGACTACCTTTATTAACCAGTTCCTGGCTCTTGAACAATGCTATTTATTACTTTTTTTCTTCAGAAATTTCCTTTTTAAATTGTATTGGACCTATTTATTATATACAGTAAAAGTTCTTCTAATTGAATTTTTACAACATATTTTTTTCGATCCAAGCAAAGTAACGTCTAACCCTAATAGGAGATGATCTCTATATTTTTCAAGAAGAATTATTTCTATACTTAATGTATCTTTTTCAATAGTTACGAGATCAGTTATTGGGTATTCATGTTTTAATAATTCATTATATGTTTTTCTTTTGTATTCTCTTAATATATATATAAAATACTTTTTAAATTTATAATTAATATTCATTGATCAAAAAGGGTGCGTTATTATAACTCTAGACCATCTTCCCGGAGGATTGCCATTTCTATTTTTATAACAATCTCCATAAGGTATTCTAATAGTTCCGAAATTTGATCCTGATGCACCTGAAATCCAACAATTTGATTGCAAATGACGCTTCCAACATCTTATTGATGAAGGTATGCCTATCCTATTGGCTCGAAAACTATGATGAGCTCCATGATTTCCAAATCGACATCTTATACTACATATTGTAGAAGAAATGGCTTTAGCTGTAGCGACAGCAGCAAGAATAGGAGCAACAAAAGCTGCTGTTGCAAGTTTGCTACAGTAACTGTTTGATAAACAAATTCCAGCTGCTGCAATTGCAGCATACGCTGTAGCTTCCGCAGCAGTGATTGTTAAAGGAATAACGAGAACGATTGCAATTTTTCCCAAATAATCTATTGATGGAGGATAATTGATTAAAAAGCAGTATAAATTTAACCCCCCCTGTTCAGCAATGGGTCACGATTGATCCATCTGCCGTCTTTGGGGTTGTAATAGCGGTAGTTGTAATAGACCAGGGCCAGTTCTTCGTCGTGCATCTCGCCGGACCACTGGACGGGCTGGACGAGGCTGCCCGTACCGGTCACGGCCCCATAGGGGGAGTAATCGTAAGCTGCCGCGATCGTTCCCTGTGCGTCGAAGACCTCCGACACATTCTTGTTGAAGTCCACGCCGTAGCAGTACAGGGAAGCGCCCTGCACGAGGGCCAGGGGGCGGGTGGCCACCGGTTCCAGAGGATCCCACAACAGTATCTTTTATTTATTTAAAATGGGTAGATTAATGAATAAAGGAATATGGAGGCATTTTATTTCAATCCATTTATAAGGCGTAATAATTAATTCTAATTGTTTGCTTTCTTTTGTAGTAAATACATAATATGAAGATACTTGTGTTCCATCTAACCCAAAACTTATCAAACGTTCTTGTTCTGATTTGAGTTGCACGCCATCTAGTGATTTAAATTCAAATTTAGCAATTCCAATTGAATCTTTAAAAGAAAAAGAAATGTTGTAGCCATCTTTTGATTTTTTTACTGATGTTATTTTTACTAAAGTTCCATCTAAATTAAATTCTTCATCTTTTTTAATTTTTATTATTTTTTCTTTTAATGGAACTGTTTTTTGTGATGTTAATACAGTTAAAGTTCCATTTAATGCTTTTTCCAATTCTGTTTTAAAAAATAACTTCACTCGACCTATACTGCCATCTTCAGAAAATAGAAAAGAAAATGAACCAATAGCATTACATGGAACTTGCTCTTGGTGGTTGAAAAGTATGATTTCTTTTCCAAGACTAAACATTTTTCGACTCTTTTCTGAATCTGTAATATCTATTGTAATTTCTGATGTATTTTGATAAAATTTTAGATCGCTATATTTTACTTGGACTTCAGGAATATTTTTTATTTCTTGAATATTTCCTAAAGAATAATTTATACATATAATACTAATTAAGAAATATAGCATATAATTCATGATGTCATTTGTTTAATGTTAATTATTTTCGGAATTATGTAGAATAGTCTTGGCGCAAGATTTTCAGAATATCTTAGATATTGATATTTAGCAAATTTCTCCGATAAAAAATCGGAAAGATCAACGAAACAAGACTAAAGTAAATAATGCCGATTTGTTTTCGTATTTTACATCATAATTATTATGGAAACATCATGCTTGTGGCCAAATTGTGGATGGATTTTTGATAAATATACCAATATATAAAAAATATCACATATGTCGGTATAAAATAGATTATGATGAATAATGATATTGATTTTTTGATGCAGTAAAACCAATTGAAAAACGATGTAATATATGAAATATAAATTAGTAGTATAAATAATATTGTCTTTGGATTTGATAATAAATTTGTATTTATAACTAATCTTTCTGGAAAAATGGATATATAAGATCCCACACTCAGGAATATAAAAACAATATAACTGAATATCGATTTGCTTTTTTTGAATTCTTTTTCTTGAAAAAATATATCAAATTTTATTATTTTTTCAAAAATTTCTAACATTTTTCTCATTTGTAAATTAATGTACTGTTTTATCTCTTCCATACCAAATAGCTCTATAAGACCAATCTGCACAATTGTTTTTTAATATATTATATGGAGGCGGTGATTTTATATCTTGCTGAATTCCTCTAAGCATATTTATATCTTCAATAGGGGAAGAGGGTATGGTTTCTGGATTAGTTAAATTGAGGCCATCTGAAGATTCTATATAACCTCTACCAAGAATAATTGTTCCACGTATTGTATTGACTATATATAATCCAACTAATAAAAGAAGAATTAGTTCATTTCCTGTTTTTGACCACTCCACGGCTAATTTCGCTGTTTCCCTGTCTGCTGGATTCAAACCATAATCAAACGTCTTAACTCCTACTTTACACCATTTCCCGTCTTTGTTCTTCTCCCAAAGATCAACAGCTACACCTATATGCAAGGTAAATGTCATGTCGGATAATTGGTCAGGTAAAATCTGCGAAATGTATCTGTCATTTCCATTTAAGTCATTAAAAATATATGGAGAATTTCTAACAAACCCGTACAAATTCCATCCTCCCTGTTCAGCAATGGGGTCGCGATTGATCCACCTGCCGTCTTTGGGGTTGTAAAAGCGGTAATTGTAATAGACCAGGGCGGGTTCTTCGTCGTGCATCTCGGCGGACCACTGGACGGGCTGGACGAGTCTTCCGGTGCGGGTGGCTGTTCCATAGGGGGAGTAGTCGTAAATTGCCGCAACAGCTCCCTCTCTATCGAAGACCTCCGACACATTCTTGTTGAAGTCCACGCCGTAGCAGTACAGGGAAGCGTCCTGCACCAGGGCCAGGGGGCGGGTGGCCACCGGTTCCAGAGGGTCCCACAGCAGTGTCCGGAGCACGTTCCGGTTGTCCAGCATATCCAATGCCGCTATTTGTAAATAGCCGCGGTACAGGTACCGTTCGTGGCTGGCGACCGTGCCGTTTTGGGTGACTTTCTTCATGTAGCGGCGTCCCAGGTAGTCGTAGCCGCATTCCACGACTGTCGCGCCGTCCCGGCTGGTGAAGCTCACCGCGCGGTTGGCCGCGTTGTAGACCACGGTCCACACGCCCGTTGACGTCTTGATGAGGGTCTGGTTGCCCGAGGCGTCGTACGTCGGCACAAAAGGCGCTTCCCCGCTTTCTTCAATGCCGGTGTACTGGTTGAGCCCGTTGGCCGCGTAGGCGAGTTCTTGGGCCGGTTCCTGCGCCGTCTTGCGGTTGCCGATGTTGTCGTAGCTGTAGCCGTAGGGGGCGGCGCCCAGGGCAGCGCCGGTGAGCTCGTTTCTGCCGTTGTAGCTGAAGCTGTCGCTGTGTGCAGGCTCCGTTCCCCGCCGCTGGGTGCGGGTGACCGGGCGTTCCAGAGCGTCGCATCTCTGGGTCCGGGAGACCAGCACGGTTTCCCCCAGGCGGCAGTCTATGCCGCTGAGCAAATCACGTCGCTGTTCGTAAGAAAGTTCCCGGACGATGCCGTCGGGCATCGCGAGGCTGGAGAGCAGGCTGCTTCCCGCCAGGTAGCCGTAGGCGAAGCGTTGCTCCGTTCCCCCGTGCATGATTCCGGCGCTGGCCAGCCGCCCGTCGGCTTCATAGCCCTGGCTGACTTCCTGGAGGACACCGGTTCCCTGTTTCAGGGTATAGCCGGAGGAGCGTCCGTAAGTGTCGTAGTGTTCCTGGAGCTGGCAGGAGACTCCTTCGATGGTAATGGCGTCGGTGTCCGGTTCGTTGTAGGGGGTGTACGTGAGCACGCGCGTACCGGAAGCGTCCGTGACCTGGGTCAGCTGGTTGAGGTGGTTGTAGGCATACTGGATGCCGGGCGTGGAGTCGCTGTAGGAGACGGAGTTGTTGACCCCCTTTTTCAGGTTGTAGCCCCAGGTGGTGACCACCCCCCGCGCGTCCGTCAGCGTGGAGCGGAGATTCAGGGCGTTGTAGGTTGTGTCCTCATGCGTCCCGTCCGCCCAGGTTTTGCGGATGAGCAGGCCCGTGGCGTCATCGTAGCTCCACGTGGTGACGTCTCCGTCCGTGCGCCCTGTAGGATCCGTGGTAATGTCGCCGGCGTCCTCCCGGAACGTGGTGAGGCTGGTCATCCTGTCCGCTTCGTCATAGGCGAAGAGCAGGGGCTGGGTCCCCGTTCCCCATTGCGCCGTGTTGCGGCCCCGGAGGTCGTAGCCGTAGCAGGTCGTGTTGCCCAGGGCGTTGGTGACGACGGCAGGCTGGTCAAACCAGGGGCCGTAGGCGGTAGAAGTCGTGTTGCCCGCCGCGTCCGTCACCGAAACGGTGCGCCCGGCAAGGTCGGTGCGCGTCGTGACCGTGTTGCCCCGGCCGTCCGTATTGGCGTAGATGACGCCGGTTTCCGTGTAGGCGCGGGTCTGCGTGGCCGTGACGCCCGCATGGTCCGTCTGCGTGGTGGTGAACCCGTCAATGACCGTGGCCGTTGCTATGACATTGGAAGTGGGAATGCTGCTTTTCTGCGTCCGGACGGCGCCCGGGCCGTATTCGCTCCATTGTTCGGAAGCGTTTCCCCTGGGGTCGATGGAAATGACTTTGCTTTCCAGCGTGGGCGAGAGGGAAGAAAGAAGCGTTTTCTGCGTTTCGTCGCAGGTCGTTCCCCGGCCGTTGTTCCTGGTCGCCGTGACGACCTGGTACACGCCGTCTTCCGCCTGTTCCGCGCCGTAGCTCCACGTGGTGATGCGCGAGTTGGACACGGTGGCCGGATCGGCCAACTTCCAGGTTTCTTTCGTTCTGTTGCCGAAGGCGTCGTATTCCCACAGGGTCGGGGCCATCGCCGTGGCCGCGTTGCCCGCGTCCGCCTGTTCCTTGACCAGCTGCCCCTTGGCGTTGTAGGTGCGCCTCGTGTAAATGACTCCGCCGACGGTGTTGGGGATGCCCGTGCGCAGGGTTTCCCCGGCTCCGTTGACGATGCTGCGCTGCAGCTCGGTTTCCGTTTCCCCGGACACGGCTTTCGTGAAGGTCCGCACGCCGTCATTGACCAGGTCGATGGCGTAGATGACGTGCCGCTGCCCCGTGCCGGATTCTTCCATCACCGTTCCGTCCGGCGCGCTGCGCGTGACGAACGTGGCTCCGGAGGGGGCGGTCCGCGTCGCCGTCAGGCCGTCCCCGCTGTAGGCGTAGGCGGTGACCCGGCCCAGGACATCCGTAACGGATACGGTTCTTCCCAGCAGGTCGTAGATGGCGCTTTCCTGCGTGGTCATCGCCCCCGTGTCCCGGCGCGTGGAGAGCACGCGCCCTGCCGCATCCCGGGCGTAGGTGGTGATGGTTTCCGGCGTGATGACGGTTTCCCCGTCCATCACGGCGGAACGCGTGACTTCCACCAGTTGGCGCGCCGTGTCGTAGGCGTAGTCCGTCCTGATGCCGTTTTCATCGATTTCCCACAGCAGGCCTCCGTCGCACATCAGTTCGCGTTCCGTGAGCCGGCCGTTTCCCGCCGTCCGCTTCACCCACCGGTTCTGCGTGTCAAATTCGTAGACGGCGCTGCCCGTGAGCGCCCATTGCCCGGTGGAAAGCAGGAGGTAGTTTTCTTCCCTGACGCGCTGCCCTTCCGCCGTGATCCAGGTGACGGCGCGCGTGCTTTGTCCCGGCACGGCTTCTCCGTTGATGCGCGTTTCCACCGTTTCCGTGTAGAGGGCGCCGTGCTCCGTCGTGGCCGCGTAGTCGTGCCACGTTTGCACGCCGTCGAGGTCCCGGCTGAACCGCGTGCGTCCGCGGGCATGGATGTTGGCGGCTCCGGCCAGCCATTGTTCCTCCGCCGTCAGGCGCGTGCCCGCCACACCCAGGCCCGTGACCCGCCGTTCCGTTCTTTTGATGTGGTTGGCCGTCGTGTATTTCCAGGTGGTGGATGTCAGCGTTTTGACGTGTCCTTCCAGCGGAAGCAGGTCTGCCGTTTCCGTGGCGGGTTCGTTGCTGAAGTCGGCTTCTCCCGAACAGGCGTAGGTGTAGCGCGTGATGCGCCTGCCGCTTTCCGCCGTCACGCTGCACCCCGCCGAGCTGTAGTTTCCCAGGGCGCCGCTTTCCATGCCCGCCTCAGGGCCCGACCGGGCCAGCGACGGGGAAGGCGGCGTTCCGCCGCTGTTGTCGCACGTGTCTCCCTCGCAGGGACACGGTTCGGGTTCTTTCCTGCCCCCCGGTTCCGTCGGCACCACGTCGATGCTGTAGTTGCAGATGGAGGTGTTGCCGCTTGCCGGATTGTAGTCGATGTTGGTCTGGCTGACTTCCCAGCTGTAGGTGCCGGAGGGGAGCTGCGCCCCGCCGGTCCCCGTGTGGTATTTGTGCCCGCCCTGTTCGCCCGCCGTCTGCGGGTTTTCCTTCAGATCCACCTGCGCCACCACGTTGCCGCCGGAGTCCTTTACTTCCAGGATTCCCCAGTCGTCCACCCCAAGGAAGAGCGAGCAGGTGCCGTAGAGTTTTTTGCCCTCCGCTCCTTCCGGGATGGTGAATGTCCCGTGCGCACTGTACCCGTCCGCCGACGTGCTCGGCGGTCCCACAGTGATTTCAGCGTGTTCGTGGATTTCTTCAAATGGCAGCGGGTCGGGCTCCGGAGCTGCCTCCATGCCCCGCCTGCCGGGGCTGCCGCCGGCTCCAAAGTACCATTTCCGGTAGCCGGGAACGGCAGAACGATGGACGGAGGAGGAACGATGAGGCGGATTCATCAGGTATTCAAGAGTCGGGGGTAATGAAGGAAGCGAGGGGGGCCGCCCTTTCCTGATCGTTTTATCAATAGTATGATCTGAAGTCGGTGTCGATAGAATTTTATTTGTATGTTTTTGATTTTTTATAAAAGATGGTCATTATTTTACACGAAAAGATAATATTATAATTCTTACGTTCAGTGCATTCCCTTAATAGACATCAATGTTGTCTGTTTGTTAGAAAATGTTTTCCTCTCATGCTGAGCCCTTGACAGGAGGCCATCCCTTCCGGGCATCAGTCTAATTCCTGTAATCAATGTTTTTCTTTCTCGAAGAAAGA
>CDZI01027539.1_pt1 | contig 191897 bp, 201 predicted proteins | sample 554811 | NCBI WGS metagenome assembly CDZI01 (sample SAMEA3182110, study PRJEB8094) | gut metagenome | biome: human; feature: gut; material: Stool; isolation source: human stools | place: Canada | collected 2013-04-23
TTTGCAGGTGGAGTATATGGTATAAATGCACCAACATGGTATTATTATAATAGTTCAAACGGTAGTTCTACAGGCTCCACCTTGTGGTGGTTGTTGTCTCCTAGCACTTGGACAGCCAATGGCATCTATGCTAGCGTGTTTCGCATGCTTGATTCGTCCTACCCTGGCCGCTTGACCTACAACGCCGTCTACAGCTCTGACGGTGTGCGCCCTGTCATTTCTCTCAAATCTTGCACTCTATATAGTACAGGAAATGGCTCAGCAAGTGACCCATACACAATAAAAGAAACTACAAGTGGATGCTAAACTGTAGATCTGAAATACCGTCCGAAAAGCATGCGTGATGGCTCCACCGACGAAAGTTGGTGGTAAGCAAAAAATGAATACTGACTAACCTGTGCTAGAAAGACTAATGCTTTCTGGCACGTAAGTGCCAGTAGCCGATTGAAAAGGTAAATGCAACTTTGAAGAAGTAACTACAATTTAATTTGTATTATATAGTAAATAACCCCATAAAGTAGTACTTTATGGGGAATCTCTATTGTATTTCAGTAATTAAAAATTAATGGTCAAGATAAACTCACTCACGTTGGATACTAAACTTTCAGTTTTCTTATTTAGAGTTTTGTGACTTTCTAAGTTTTTACAAGTGTTTTTTGTAAATTTCTTTAAAAAGTTGTAATTTAACAATAAAGCCACGACTTAAAACATCAAAAGAGCCTATTTTTTTAAAAATTTGGTGTTAAAAAGTTGATATATATTAGATAAAATGTTAAACTAATTTTGTTGTTGGGAATTATTCATGCATAATGCATAAATAATTCTTATTAGTTTAGTAGAACAGGCAGTTAAACAAGCGTAGAAATGTTTACCTTCCTGTTTTTTCTTTTGGTAATAAACATATATTGAATTTTCTTTATCACATTTTGCTGATAAAGTAATAATATTTCGACTACAATTAAATAAAATTTTTCTAGCATATCTATTTCCACGTTTTGAAATAGGCCCATGATAATTTATACTTTTACCTGATTGAACTATAGTTGGATCAAGTCCACAACTAGCATTAATTTGTTTTATATTATTAAATCTAGTAATGTCTTTTAATTCAGCAATTATCAAAGATGCAGATAGTTCTCCAATGTCAAACAATGAATTAATACATTCAAAATTTTTAGTTTCTTTAGCAAGTTCAATCATTTGATTTTTAACTTCATCTTTTTGTTCAGTTAAATTAATAATAATATTGGCTAATTGTTTTAAATTATCAACATCTTTAGAATTTTTATTAACTCCTGGGTAAGAAGTAAGTGCATCAACTCTTTTATCTTTGATAATATAGGCATGTGGAAATTCTTTGATAAAGTTTAATGCGGTTAAATCATATGTTTTTCCATCTTTAAAACATAATTCAAATTCTGGAAAGCATAGCTGTATTAATTCTTTATAACGATTTTTATGACGATTTAATCCTTCATCTAAGTGATAATATTGTCTAGATAATTCATTAAGCTTAGTATAAATTTCATCTTCGGTGTAATTCCTATCAGGAATACTACCTTTCCAAAATAAATTAGTTAATTTAATGCAGTCTTGCTTATCGGTTTTTGTTTTTCTGATTGTGTTAGTAATTTCTTTACCAATAAGAGGATTAAAGACAATAACATGATAATTATTTTCTTTAAAAAATCTTTCTGGTGATTTGTGATAAATACTAGTTGCTTCCATGACAACGGTCAAGTTATCTTTGATATTTAGTTTGTTAATATAAGAATCTATTTTTTCAAAATATGATTTATTATGAATGTATTCGGTTGGTTCTAATAATACTTCGCCAATATCAGATGATAACATAAACATATTTTTACCTTTAGCAACATCTAGTACTAAAACATAATTCATATAATACTTCCTTTCCTAGTTTGACTCTTAGTACATACCATTATCTCATCATGTTGGTTATATGGATTCATTGACCCCACTTTCTAAGACTAGATTAATAATAAGATAAGAGACGGGCAGTCACAAAAATGGATTCAAAGACCCTTGGTATAATCTGCCCAAACTCAAACGCGAATTTTTTATTCTTTCTTATAAGAAAGAATAAAAAATATTCTATCATAAACTAATGATTTTTTCTCTCATTAATTTACATTTTAAAGTATACATGGTATAATGTTGTTACTGGAGGAATTAGATATGTTTGATATTAGTTTACTTAAGAATGATAGTAAAGAAAAACTAGAAATAGATATGGATATTAATTTTACAAGTGAAGACCTCAAAGATACTCCTATAAAAGACGCTAAAGATATAAAAGCTAAGGGTACTATTAGTAGAGTTAGTAATGATTTATATCATTTAGAATTAAATATTACTGGAACTTTGGTGCTTACTTGTGCTAGAAGTTTGGAGAATGTTTTATATCCAATCGATATTTTTATTGATAAAAACATAGAAGAAGAGCCAAAAAGTGACGAAAAACCATTAATTTTGCAAAATTCACTTGATATTTTTGCAATTGTGTGGGAAAATATTATATTGGAAGTTCCACTTCGTGTTGTAAAAGAGGATGCAAATTTTATAAGTGAAGGAAATGGATGGAGCTTAGTTGAAGAAAATGATAAAGAAGAAGTAAATTCACCACTAAGTGATTTACAAAAATTGTTAGATATGGAGGGAAAAAGATGAAATTAGATTTACAATTATTCGCTGTACCAGCAAGACGTGTTAGTAAAACTGCTAAAAGAGCAAGAAGAACTCATTTAAAGAAAGAGGCTCCAACAGTAGTAACTTGTCCTAATTGTGGTGCACCATTAATGCCTCATCGTGCTTGCACAGAATGTGGTTTCTATAAAGGAAAAGAAGCAGTAAAAGTAACTAAGACTAATAACTAGTTTTAGTTTTTTTTCGACATTTTATTTTATATTTATTAGATATACTAATTATGGGTGAATTTGTATGAATAAAAAGATAATTTTTCTATTAATTAGCATATCTATTTTTTTGGTAGCATTTATAACTATTAAATACTTTGAGAACAAGTGTAGTTATGTTACTTATTATATTCTCCAGGAAGGGGCATTTAAGAATTATAATGGAGTTATTAAAACAACTAGGAATTATAATAACTATGTTATTTCTAAAGAGGATGAGTTATATAAAATATATATAGGTGTTACTTTAGATAAAGAAGTGTATAATAAGTTAATTAGTATGTATTCTAAGACGTCTAGTACTTATATGAAAAAAGTTAATATTAATAATAAAGAATTTTATAATAAAGTTAGAACTTATGATAATCTTATAAAGAATAGTGATAATTTAAAAGAAGTTGATCTTATTGTTAAGGAAGAGTTAAAACTTTTAAAAAAAATACTTGATTAATATTTATTTAGTGTGTATTATATATATTAAACTTTAGTTACTTTTATAGGAAGGTAAGTAATGAAAATTAAAGATATGTTAAATGAAGAAAAACCTAGAGAAAAGTTAAGTCGTTTAGGAGTAGAAAGTTTATCTGATTCAGAACTTCTTAGTATTATTTTAAGAACTGGGAATAAAAATGAATCTGTTAATGAGTTATCTACTAGGATACTTAAAAGTATTGGAGGAGTTAAAAATTTAAAAGAGATGACACTTCATACTTTGACTCAAATTAGTGGTGTTAAACTAAGTAAGGCTAGTACTATATTAGCTTCTTTTGAACTTGCTAAGAGGTCACTAATTGATAGAGATAAAATATTGTTTAAAAGTACTAATGATATGTTTAATTATGTTAAAGGAGATTTTCTTAATGCTAGACAAGAAAAGTTTTTAATTTTATTATTTGATAATAAGTTTAAATTAATAAAGAAGTGTGAGCTTTTTAAAGGAACAATTAATACAATTAATGTACATCCTAGGGAAGTATTTAGAGAGGCTATTAAAGAGAGTGCATCTTTTATAATACTGATACATAATCATCCAAGTGGAGATGTTACACCTAGTGAAAAAGATGATGAAGTAACTAGCATATTAGTTAAAACTGGGAACATAATAGGTATTAAAGTAATAGATCATATAGTAGTATCATCTGATAAATATTATAGTTATTATGAAAATGCGAAAAAAAAGATTTAAGTAGCATATTATTAAATGGGTGGATAAGAGTGAGTACTAAAGAAAATTTTAAAGAGTTTTTAAAAAGAAATATGTATTTATCTAAAAGTGTTAATAGTGGAAAAACTACATATCAGAAATTATTTGAAACTTATGATATTTATGGAGAAGATAGTGATGTGTGGAAACAGTTTAGAACTGAAGAAAAAGATGTTAAATTAAATAGTAGTGTTAAATCGGTACTAAGTAATTTAAAAAATATTGATATTGATAAACTAGAAGAAAATATTTCTAGTTTGGAAAAGACTCTTGGTTTTTTAGAAGAAATAGTTTTATCTAGAAACGAGAAAAAAGAAAGTAAAAAAAGTGTAAAGAAGGGTGAAAAGAGTATAGAAAGGTTTTTTGATGATTAATGAGATATGATGTTAAAGAAAGTATTTATAAAGATGAGAATTTATTAAGATACTTAAGAGAAAATAGTGGCTGGTATAAACGTCTTAATAGAAATGAAAACTTAGAAAATATGGTAAATGAAATGAAAGAAAGGTATGGTTTAAGGTTTAGAGATAAAGTTGATAAAATAGGTACTGGAATAGACATTATTAATGCATTTATGAATGTTACTAAAGAGTAGATGTAAACTTGATAAAAATGTTTTATAAAGTGTTGACTTACTTAGATAAAATTTGCTATAATGAAGACATAGTAAAGAAAGATATATCTTCCAAGTATATCTTTTAAGGTAAAGGAGAGGATGATTGGAAATGAAAAAGTTTAATAAGAAAGGTTTTACTTTGATAGAGTTATTGGCAGTTATAGCAATACTTGCAATTTTACTATTATTAGTAACACCAAATATTTTATCAATGTTTAATTCAGGAAAGGAAAATTCATTTGTTCAACAAGCTGAAAGAGTATTACAAGCAGCTAATACTAAATATATTTCTGAAAGTTTAAAAAATAACCGTGCTTATGTGTTTAGTAATGTTTCTAGTATAAAAGGTACTGATGATTTAGGACTTAGTAATAATTCTGTAAGTTATTGTGTTGCAATTGATAATAAGGGTAATGTGACTGGTTTCTCTGTAAGTGATGGTAGTTATTCTATTAGTAAGAAAAATGATAGCCCATATATTACAGTTGATGATATTACTGCAAAAACTAATGATACATTTACTAATTTAAAAGCAAATGGTGATACTGGTTTTGTTGATAAAAATAGTGTAATTAAAGCAGGTACTAATGGTGCTGCTCCAACATGTGCTACTGTAACTAAATAATAAATGAATTATAAGAGGGAAACCTCTTTTTTTATTTTTCAAAATATTATATAATGTTAATGAAAGGAATGTGTTATGAATTATATACCTCTTAATATTAAAACTCATTATGAAATTTTAAGTAGTCTTATTAAAATAGAAGACTTGGTTTTATATGCTAAAAATAATAATGTTTCTAGTTTAGGTATTACGGATTCAAACATGTTTGGTAGTTTGGAATTTATTAATTTATGTAAAAAGAATAATATTAAACCTATTATTGGAGTTTCATTTTTAGTTCAAGATGTTAATACTATTCTTTATGCAAAAAACTATATAGGTTATAAAAATTTGCTTAATCTGGTTAGTATTAGAAATACAAGGGATATAACTAATGAAGACATAGTTAAACATAGTGGAGAATTAATTTGTGTAATTAGTTCATATGACAAAATAGATATTTTAAGTACTTATTTTAAAGAAGTGTATTTATCATATAGTGATAAAGAAAGTAAGATCAGTGCTTTAAAAGTAAGTGATAAAGTTGTCTATATGAAAGAAGTAAGATATATAAATAAAGAGGATAATGAATATTTAGTTTATCTTAATTTAATAAGAGATGGTAAAGAAATAAAGTCTTTTAATGAGTATAGTTATGATAATTATTTAGATTATGATATAAGTGAAGAAGATGTATTAACTACTAAGAGGTTTAGTGATTTAATTAATATTGAACTACCTAAGTATGAGTTTAAACTTCCAAGTTATTCGGTTAATTCTAAAGAATTATTATATAATTTGTGTAATATGGGATTAAATAAAAGGCTAGAAGGAAAAGTATCTAGTAATTATTCTAGTAGACTTAATATGGAGTTAGAAATTATTACTAATATGGGATTTACTGATTACTTTTTAATTGTTTATGATTTTATATTGTACTCTAAAAAAAATAATATAGTAGTTGGGCCTGGAAGAGGAAGTGCTACAGGAAGTTTAGTTGCATATTGTTTAGGTATTACTGAAATAGACCCAATTAAGTATAATTTGATATTTGAGAGATTTCTTAATAAAGATAGAGTTACTATGCCAGACATTGATACTGATATAGAATATTTAAATAGATATAAAGTTGTTAATTATTTAAAAGAAAAGTATGGATTATATAAAGTGGCTAATATAATTACTTTTGGTAGTCTTTTACCTAAGCAAGTAATAAGAGACATTGGTAGAATATTTAATTTTAATACTAATAAGATAGACTTGATAACTAAGACTATTAATGATGAAGTGAGTTTTAGTGAACTTAAACATAATAAAGAATTTATGAGAGTATACAGTAATGATAATGAATACTATGATTTAATTAAGATATGTAATAAATTATGTGGACTTAAAAGACATACTAGTGTGCATGCTGCAGGTGTTATAATAAGTGATGAAGTTTTAATGAATAGAGTACCTTTATATATGAGTGGTAGTGATATAGTAAGTGGTTATTCTATGGAATATTTAGAGAGTATAGGATTACTTAAAATAGATTTACTTGCACTTAAAAATCTTACTATAATAGATAATATAGTTAAAATGGTTAGTATAAATGAGAATGTAAATATTAAACTAAATAATATTCCTTTGAATGATGTGCCTACTTTAGATATTTTCAAGAATGCAAGTACTTTTGGTATTTTTCAGTTTGAAAGTAGTGGTATGAAAGGCTTTCTTAATAGTTTGAAAGTGAGCTCATTTAATGATTTAATTCTTTCCATAGCACTTTATAGGCCTGGTCCAAGAGAAAGTATTCCTATGTTTTTAAGTGTTAGATTTAATAAAACAAAAGCGAGTTATATTATTCCAGAATTAGAAAGTATTTTAAGTGAAACTAATGGGATTATTATTTATCAAGAGCAAATAATGGAGATACTTAAAAGAGTAGCAAGTTTTAGTTATAGTGAGGCTGATACGATTAGACGTGCGATGAGTAAGAAAAAAGAGAGCGTTATTTTAGAATACAAGGGTGAATTTATTAAAAGAAGTGTAAGTAATGGAATAGAGGAAGATAAAGCTAAACTTATTTATGAATTGATTTTAAAGTTTGCTAATTATGGATTTAATAAAGGACACTCTGTTGCATATTCAGTTATTGCTTATAGAATGGCTTATTTAAAAGCACATTTTCCTAATTATTTTTATAGTGTTTTGTTAACGGATGAAGTTAATAATCCAGTTAAGACTAATGAATATATTAATGAAGGTAAAACTTTAGGTGTGTGTTTTAGGTATTCTAGTGTTAACTTGTCTACTAAAGAATATATAGTTTATAATGGTGATGTTATTTTGCCTTTAACTATTATTAAAGGTATTAATAAAGATGTTGTTGATGCTATAATTAGTGAGAGAAGTAATGGTTTATTTAAATCATACTTAGATTTTGTTAAAAGATTATTTGATAAAATTAGTCCAAATGATATAAAGACTTTGGTTTTAGCTAATGCACTTCGTGAGTTTGGGATTAATAAGAAGACAATGATAGAAAATTTAAGTAATTTAATAGAATATTCTAAACTTGCTAGTACTTTAGATGAAGAGTTAATTAGTGTGCCTGAATTAATAATGTATGAAGAGTATTCCAAAGAAGAGTTAATTAATTATACATATATGTGTTATATGTTTTATTTAGATAATCATCCAACTACTAAGTTTAAAAGAGTTCTTACTATAAAAGATATTCCTAAGTACTTTGATAAGTTTGTTAATTTGGTTTTGCTTATTGAAAATATTAGAGTGGTTGATACTAAGAAAAAAGAAAAAATGGCTTTTATGAGTGTCAGTGATGATACTGGAAAAATTAATGCAATTTTGTTTCCTAATCAATATAAATTATATAGTAATTTAAAAAGAGGTAGTGTTATAAGGCTTTATGGTAAGGTTGAAAAAAGATTGAGTGAATATCAGTTAATTGCTAATAAGATAGAAATTTTGTAAATTTTCTATCTTTTTTAGTATTTATTAAAATTGAATGGGTTTTTTAGACAAAGATCAACGAAAAAACGTGGTTTGTGGGGTATAAAATGTGTTTATTTATTAAAAATAGTACTTTGACAATGTGTAGTAAATATGTTAAATTGTTCTTGGAAAGGAGGTGAAATATGAAAAAAGTTAAGGAGTTATTTAATAGGAAATTAATACTTTCGATTATTAGTATGTTTGTTATAGCTGGACTTTCTTTTGTTTATATAAGTAATACTAATAAAGAGTTAAAGAAAAGTGAAGTATATGATTTAGAAGTAGAAGAAAAGAAAACTAATAATTTAGAAAAAGAGGAAGCTATTAAATATATTACAGTTGATATCAAAGGGGAAGTAAAAAGTCCTGGTGTTTATAAGATAGAAGAAGGTAAGAGAGTAGTAGATGCGATAAATGCCTCTGGTGGACTTACTAAAAAAGCTGTTACTAAATATATTAATTTGAGTAAAGTATTAAAGGATGAAGATGTTATTATAATAAACAATATTAGTGAGTTAAAAAAGATAGAAGATAAGAAAAATATAGAAGAGATTAAGATAAATAATAAAAGTAATATTAGTGTTAAAGAAAGTGATGTTATTACAAATAATAAAAGTGATATTGTAAAAGAGAGTGATAGTAATAAAAATACAATTGTGAATATAAATACTTGTACTTTAGAAGAGTTACTTAGTATTAATGGGATTGGTGAAAGTAAAGCAAAAAGTATAATTGAATATAGAGAGAATGTTGGGTTATTTACTAGTAAAGAAGATATTATGAAAGTTAGTGGTATAGGAGAGAGTTTATATGATAAAATTAAGGACTATATTACTACAGAGTAATATTTATAGAGTTACTATAGTTGGAGTTATAATATATGCTCTTATAGTAACTCTTTTACCTAAATATGAAAGTGTTTATAAAGGAAGTGAAGAAGATTTCTTGTGTTCTATTGATAACTATAAAATAGAAGAAGATAAAATGAAGTTAGAACTTGTTTGTAAAGAAAAACTAGTGGGTAGTTATTATTTTAAAAATGATGAGTATAAATTTTTTAAGGAAAAAGTTAATATTGGAAACAGGGTTATTGTTAAAGGAAAGTTAGTGTCACCTAAAAATAATACAGTTCCATATTTGTTTAATTATAAAAAATATTTATATAATAAAAGAGTTTATTATACTTTGAAAATAGATAGTATTAAAATACTTAATGAAAATAGTAATCCTTTTATTAAATTAAAAAATAGAGTTATTAAACATGTAAATAGTTATAAAGATAGTACTTATTTATATGCTTTTATATTAGGCAAAACTGAACTAATAAGTGATGAAGTTTTAACTAGTTATAGAGAAAATGGAATAAGTCACTTGTTTGCACTTAGTGGGTTACATGTATCTATATTTAGTTCTATACTTTTATTTATACTTAAGAAATTAAGATTCAAAGAAATTTTAAATTATGTTTTAATATTTATTTTTCTTTTATTATTTTCATTTATAACTGGGTTTTCACCATCAATATTAAGAGCAACTTTATTATTTTTTTTATTAAGTATTAATAAAGTGTTTTATTTAAATATTAGAACACTTGATATACTTTATTTAGTATTTATTATTTTAGTTATTATTAATCCATTTATTATATATAATTTAAGTTTTATTTTATCATTTACTGCTGCTTTCTTTTTGATTTTTTCTAGTGATTTGTTAAAAGGTAAAAACTATTTTGTTAGTTTGTTTAAGGTAAGTTTACTTTCTTATTTTGCAAGTTTACCACTTAGTATATATTATTTTGGATATACAAATTTATTAGGAACTATACTTAACTTGGTTTTTGTACCTTTAGTTAGTTTTGTGGTTTTTCCTTTAACACTTCTTACTTTTATAATTAGTAAGTTTTATTCAATACTTAATATTACAACTAATTTGTTAGAGAGTTTATCATTATTATTTAACAAGTTTAAAATAATTATTTATTTTCCTAGGATTAATTTAATATTTGTTTTTATTTATTTGAGTATACTTATGTTATATATTAAATTTAAAAAGAAGATATGTTTATACTTAATAATAGTTTTACTTATATTTTTTAAAATTAGACCGTATATGGATAATAATACTTATATTTATTATTTAGATGTAGGACAAGGGGATTCTATTTTGGTTGTGACACCACACCTAAAGAAGACAATATTAATTGATACTGGTGGTATAGTTAGTTTTAATGAGAATTATAAAAGTAATATTGTTAAAAACAAAACTATTCCTTTCTTTAGAAGAATTGGAATTAATAAAGTTGATTATTTGTTTCTTACACATGGAGACTATGATCATGCTGGTGAAGCAAATGTACTATTAAGTAATTTTTGTGTTAAAAAAGTTTTTATTAATAAGGGTAATATTAATAATATTGAAAAGAAAATAAATAATAAAGAAGTTTTGACGTTAAAAAATTTTGTTATAGATAATATAAAAGTTAATTCTTTAAATAATAATGTTTTTAATAATGAAAATGATGATTCTACTATATTACTTTTTAATATATATGACTATAAGTTTTTATTTATGGGAGATGCTAGTATTAAAACAGAAGAGTATTTATTAAATAATTATATTTTACCTAATGTTGATATATTAAAAGTTGGACATCATGGATCATATACTTCAACTAGTACTGATTTTATAAATGTGATTAAACCCAAATACTCAGTTATTAGTGTAGGAGAAAACAATATGTATAAACATCCTAATAAAAGTGTTCTTGATATTTTAGATAATACAAAATTATTTAGAACTGATGTGGATGGAACTATTGAAGTAAAAATAAGTAAAAAAAGATATAAGATTAAAACTTATGTTCCGTAAGAAAGGAGATATTATGAATTATTATGATGAAATAAAGAATATATTAGTAGATAATGCTATTGGAAGAAAGGTAAGAGAATATAAAAGTAATCAAAAAGATTTAGAAAGTTACTATAATGTGGGGAAACTTTTGGTGGAAGCACAAGGTGGAGAAGAAAGGGCTAAGTATGGTGATGGTCTCATCAAGGAGTATTCTAAAAGGCTTACAAGTGAACTTGGAAAAGGATATACTGTGACTAGATTAAAATATATGATAACATTTTTTGAAGTTGTTAAAAAAAGTCCGCCATTGGCGGACCAATTCAAAAATATAAATATTACATGGTCTAACATATGTGAAATATTATATTTGAAAAATATTGAAGAAATAAAATATTATTTAGATCTATCAAACAAATTATGTCTGACAAAACGTGAATTAAGATTAAGAATAAAGTCTGATGAATATAATAGACTTCCAGCGGAAGTTAAAGAAAAGTTAAAAACTAGTGAAGTAATTAGTCCGAATAAAAAGATTCCATCGCCTGTTGTATTACAAAACTTAAAAATCAATGGGGAACTTTCAGAAAAAATGGTATAAAAATGGATAGACGAAAATCCAACTTTATTTTGTGAATCTTTAGGTGATGGATATACTTATGTAAAAAGTCAGTACAAAATTAAAATAGGTGCAAACTATAATTATATAGACGTGCTTTTATTTAATGCAGTTGATTTAAATTATGTAGTGGTAGAGATAAAAGTAACTGAACTTAAAAAAGAATATATTGGGCAAATACAAACTTATATGAATTATATTGATATTAATTTGAGAAAAGAGTTTCACAATAAAACAACTGGAATACTTTTAGTAAGAGAGAATAATAAGTGGTTAATTAAATATGTAAACAATAATGATATTGTTATTAGGGAATTTATTACAAGTAATTAAAAAACAGGAGGTGCAAGATGAATTATTATGATGAAATAAAAAATATTCTAGTTGATAATGCTATTGGAAGGAAGGTAAGAGAATATAAAAGTAATCAAAAAGACTTGGAAAGTTACTATAATGTGGGGAAACTTTTGGTGGAAGCACAAGGTGGAGAAGAAAGGGCTAAGTATGGTGATGGTCTCATCAAGGAGTATTCTAAGAGACTTACAAGTGAACTTGGAAAAGGATATTCAATACAAAACTTGAAAAATATGAGAAGGTTGTATTTATTTTTTCAAAAAAGACAGACATTGTCTGTCCTTTTTGAAAATATTAATATTACATGGTCTAATATATGTGAAATATTATATTTGAAAAATGTAGATGAAATAGAATATTACTTAAAGTTATCAAACGAGTTATGTCTTACTACAAGGGAATTGCGAAAAAAAATAAAATCCGATGAGTATAATAGACTTCCGGTGGAAGTTAAAGAAAAGTTAAAAAGTAATGAAGCAGTAAGTACTAGTGAGAAAGTACCATCGCCTGTTGTATTACGGGATTTGAGGGTGGATGGTAAATTAACTGAAAAATTAGTGCAGAAATGGATAGATGAATATCCAACTTTGTTTTGTAAGGCATTAGGTGAAGGTTATTCTTATATAGAAAGTCAGTACAAAATCAAAATTGGCTTGAATTATAATTATATAGACGTGCTTTTATTTAATACAATTGATTTAAATTATGTAGTGGTAGAGATAAAAGTAACTGAACTTAAAAAAGAACATATAGGACAAATACAAACGTATATGAATTATGTTGATGTTAATTTGAAAAAAGAATTTCATAATAAAACAATGGGGATACTTTTAGTAAGAGAAAATAATGAATGGCTGATTAAATATATAAACAATAATGATATTGTTGTTAGAGAATTTATTGTTAATGAAGAATTAATATTAATAAGCAAAATGGTGTAGTGAATTATATAGAGCACTTAAATAAACTAAAAAGTCCAAATCTGGACTTTCATTCGTTACAAAAAATTAATTATTCTCCTTTAATTTTTTTGTTATATTCGTACATTGCTTGTTCATATTTATTATCTCCCGGATAATAGTATTTGCTTGTTTTTATATTGTCTGGTAAATATTGTTGTTTTACATAATGATTTTTATAATTATGTGGATATTTATAGTTAGGACTAGTTGTTCTAATATGTTCTGGAACTCTACCAACATTGCTTCTTTTTAAATCATTTAATGCAGCACTATAAGTCTTTTCAATAGTATTACTTTTTGGGCTTAAAGCCATTTCGATTACCGCTTGAGTAAGAGGTTTATAAAGTTCTGGCAAGCCTAATCTTTCAGACGCCTCTATTGCAGTTAATACTTTAGTTTGAAGAGTAGGGTTAGCAAGACCAATGTCTTCATAGGCAATAACAAGCATTCTTCTATAAAGTATATCAAAGTCTCCTGCATCAATTAGTCTCATTAAATAATGGACTGAAGCATCTACATCACTTCCTCTTATACTTTTTTGAAATGCACTTATCACATCATAATATCCATCTTCATTTTTATCATAAAATAAATTTGTTCTAGGACTTATTTCATTAATATTATCTATAGTAAAATTAGGACCAAAACTATTATAACAGAATTCTACTAAATTATATGCAAATCTTAAATCTCCTGCACTTAATTTGGCTACATGGCTTTTTATTTCATCTGTTAAATTAATATCTGTATATACTTCTTTAACTCTATTAAGTGCATTAAATATATCATTTTCAGTTAATTCTTTTAGTTCTATTAACTGACATCTACTTCTAATTGCAGGGTTAATTGAATGAAATGGATTAGAACTAGTAAGTCCTATAAGAGTTAATTTACCACTTTCTATAAAAGATAGTAATAAATCTTGTTTATCTTTGTTCATTCTATGTATTTCATCTACTATTAAAACTAAATTATCTATCATTTTACTTTCTTCAAATACTACTTCAAAATCTTTTTTACTATTAATAGTAGCATTTAACATTCTATAAGAACATTTTAACTCATTCATAAGCATCAGCGCTATTGTGGTTTTTCCTATACCACTTTTACCATAGAATATCATATTAAATATTTTATTATTTTTAACTAAATTATTAAGTATTTTGTTTTCACCAACTATATGAGTTTGTCCAACTATATTGTTAAGAGTATTTGGTCTTAACTTATTTGCTAAAGTTTCCACTAAAATCACCTAGTTATTATTTTACCATAATTTTTACTTTTTTTGTATGCATTTTTGATATTAGTTCTAGTAATATATAATCAGTACTCATATTATAAAAATCTGGTAATTTATTTAATATTTAGTTGAAGTTTTATTCTTATCATTTTCATATTTAGAGTAACCAGCCTGGCTTTGATAATTAATCCATATATGCGATAAATGAAGACGATGATTTTGGAATATGACAATTAGAGTCTCGTGATATATCCGATCCCTCAGTTTTAGTTCGTCCGGTACTTAGTATAAACTCATGTGTTGAATAGGCTAGTAAATACGGAAGTCCAGAAAAGCCATATATAATTTTAGAAACTGAAAATGGTTGTTAATATTATGTAAAGAAAAGGAAGTTATGTTACTTCCTTTTTATTTATGTTATATAATTATAATGTGAGGTATATGAATTATTTGGATGATTATATAATATTTTTAAAAACTGAGAAGAAGTTAGGAGTTAATTCTATAACTAGTTATGAGTTTGATTTAGATAGTTTTTTTAAGTTTTTTACCTTAGATGTGGTTAATTGTACTAAGAATGATATATTAGGCTATATTGGGTCTTTAAAAGACTCTAGTGTTAGTACTATTAATAGACATATTAGTTCTTTAAAAGGGTATTTTAACTACTTATTAGAGAACAACTATATTAGAGTTAATCCTATGGAAGACATTAGTACTTTAAAAAAGAGTAAATTGTTACCCAAGTATTTGAGTATAAGTGAAGTAGATAATTTACTTAATATAAAGTTAGTTACTCCATTTGATTATAGAAATAAGGCAATGCTTGAACTTATGTATGGAACGGGACTTAGAGTTAGTGAACTAGTTAAGTTAAAGTATTCTAACATAGACTTTGAAAATAGTTTAGTTAGAGTAACTGGTAAGGGTAAAAAGGATAGAATTATTCCTATGGGAGAAGTGTGTGCTTATTATTTAAAAATATATTTAAGTGAGTATAGGAATAAACTATTAAAGAGAAATACATATGATGAAGTATTTCTAAATAATCATGGTAAGCCTATTACTAGGCAAGGATTTAATTTTATTCTAGAAAATATTAAAGAGAGTGCAGGTATTACGAAAACACTTACTCCTCATGTGTTAAGACACTCGTTTGCAACACATTTACTTGAAGGAGGAGCAGATATTAGAAGTATTCAAGAAATGTTAGGGCATGAAAATATTAGTACAACTAATATATATACTGAAGTAGTTAATGATGTATTAAAAGAAAATTATTTAGGGTTTCACCCTAGAGCTAGAAAGGATAGTTGATTATGTTTAAAAGAGTTTTTTTGATAGTAATGGATAGTTTAGGAGTAGGAGCATCACCTGATGCGTCGAAGTTTGGAGATGAAGGCGCTAGTACTCTAGGACATATTTTAGTAAATGATAATTATCATTTGCCTGTGTTTGAAAAGTTAGGATTAGTTGATTTAGTGAAACATGAAAACAAGTATAAAATTGGTTATCATGGTAAATTAGAACCAATTAATAAAGCTAAAGATACTTTAAATGGTCATTATGAAATGATGGGAGTAGTTTATGATAAACCTTTTATGACTTATCCTAATGGTTTTCCTTTAGTTTTAATTAGTGAAATTCAAAGAGTAACAGGAAGAGAAGTAATAGGTAATTGTGTTCATAGTGGAACAGAGATTATTAAAGAACTTGGTGAAATGCATATGAAAACTGGTGCGTTAATTATATACACCAGTGCTGACTCTGTACTTCAAGTTGCTGCTCATGAAGATGTTATTCCTGTTGATGAATTATATAGTATTTGTGAAAAGATTAGTAAACTTGTTTTTAATGAAGAATATAAGGTTGGAAGAGTTATTGCTAGACCTTTTATAGGAAAACCTGGTAACTTTACAAGAACACCTAATAGAAAAGACTTTACTCAAGAACCACCTAAAAATGTTATGACAATGCTTTGTGATAAAGGGTATGATGTGATAGCATTAGGTAAAATAAAAGATATATTTGCTGATACGGGTATAAGTGTTGGACTTAAAACTAAAAATAATATAGATGGTATTATTAAGCTAAATGATTTTGCAAGAAGTGACTTTAATGGTTTATTATTTCTTAATTTAAATGATTTTGATAGTAGTTATGGACATAGAAGAAATAGGGAAGGGTACTTAAAATGTTTAGAAGAATTAGATTATTACTTACCTACTTTCTTAAATAGATTAAGAGATGATGACTTAGTTATATTTACTGCTGACCATGGAAATGATCCAACATATAAAGGAACTGATCATACTAGAGAATATACTCCAATAATATTTTTTAGTAAAAGTTTTAAGTACAGAGGAGAACTAGCTACGAGAAAGAGTTTTGCTTGTATAGGTGCTACTATCTTGGAGAATTTTGGAATAGAAAATACTTTAGGACTAGGGGAGAGCTATTTAGATAAATTAAAATAAGGAAGACAATTATTAACCGTCTTCCTTTTTTTAGCTATTTACATCTAGATTGATTTCTAGATTGACTTCTAGCACTAGTTTTTTTAGTATTACGTGCATTATTTTTAGCACTGTTTCTACTAGTATTTCTAGTGTTATTTCTCATGTTAGCCACTTATATCACCACCTGTTATTATTATTGGTTGAATATTTAATTTAATGCAAATAAATAGTAAAGTTTAGTGGTAATTATTAGCATAATCTTGAATTATTTATGAAATATGGTTATACTTTATTTATAGGGGAGATGATTAATAATTGAATATTGAATACAAGAAAAGATTAATAAGTATAGTTTTATCTATAAATATACTAGCAACTGGTTCTTTAATGAGTGGGTGTGAGTTTAACAATAATAAAACTAGTGAGGATGTTCCTGTTAGTAGTAGTTCAGCAATATTAGACTATAATGACTTAAATAATATTTTAAGTAAAGTAGATGGATTTGTTCATATAATTAATTATAAAGAAGAAAATAATTATTATGTTGGAACATTTAAAAATGATAATGATGTTATATATAAATTAATAGACAAATATGGTAATATTTTAGAGGATGACTATATTGATGTAAATATAGTTAATGATAATAAAGTTATTTGTAATAGTTATACAAATCAGGTATTTTATTTGTTTGATTTAATAAGTGGAGATAAAATTATGATAAACTCTACTTCAATTGATACATTTAATAATTATATTTTAGTAAATAATACTAAAGAACTAGATATTGTTGATAGTAATGGAACTTCAAAGAAGAGTTTAGTAACTGAGACTAATGTAATGGATTTAAATGGAAATTATTTATTTGATAAAGAGTTTAACTCATATGTAAAAAATAGCGAGTTAGGACTTTTGTTCTTAGATAAGGATAATATATGTACTGTTTTTGATACGATTAATAATAGTACTAAAGATATTGATGGTACAGTTAAAGAATCACTTCTTAATTATGTTATTATTAGAAGTGATAAAGAGGATACTCTATATAAGGTAAATAATGGTGAGTTTGTTAATACTCAAATAAGTGCTAAAAATTTAAAGTTTAGTATAAAAAGTGATGAAAATATTTATTTGTGTTATTATTATACTGTTAATAAAGGTAATTTATATCAAACATTCTATGATATTATTGATGTTAATGCTAATAAAATAATTAGTAATATTAATTATGATAAAGATGTTATTTTGTTTAATAATGATAATTATATTTATATAGAAGGTAATATTATTGGAAGTAATTTATTAGATGGTAGTATGATAGCACATTCTTATTTTGATGAGTATATGGTATACAATGATATTGTTTTATTTAGATATCAAAATGTTTATTCTTATATAGATAAAGATGGTTATATTAAAACTAGTGAATGTAAAGATTTTAATGAGTTAAAAGACTTTGTTAGTAGTAGTAATGTACTTTCTTTAAATAATAATTGATTTTATATGTGTTTTAGTATATAATATTGTACCAGATGGTGATGAAAAGTGAAAAAAGAAAAAGTTATTGCACTAATGCTCGCCGGTACAATTTTTAGTAGTGGTTGCACATTTAAACTAGTTAACGATAATAAAAAAGATAATAATGATGCTCTTATAGAGAGTACTACTGAGTTTAAATATTATAATATTGATAAGAAAGATAATGGTAAATATAGTATTACAAATTCTACTGGAAAAATTATATTTGATGATGTGATTAATAGTAGTGTTTTATGTGAAAATAAACTTTTGCTTCAAATAACTGAGGAAGATATTAAAGAAAAATTATATTATATATATGACTTTGAAAATGAAACAATTATTGAATTTAATGCACTTGAAGTTTACCCTTATGGGAATAGTGGGTATTTTGTGAAAAAATGTTGGACTTCTGTTCCTTATTATGAAGAAGATAAAACAATAACAAATAATTTTCAGGGTTATTATGTGTGTGATAGTTTTAATAATGATGTTAATCTTGAAGGGTATGTAAACGCTTATATTCCATTAGAAGAAGGGTATCCAATTGTTTTATCAAATGGAGGCGATAATAAACTCTTTTATTCAAAAAATACTAATAATTTAACTATAATTGCTTTTAAGGCTAATATAAAAAGTGTGTATCATGATTATATTGTTGTTAGTGAAAATGAGAATGACAGAGTACTTTACTTTGATAGTAATGATGTTTCTTTAATGGATATAGAAATGAGTGGAAAAAATATTTTTATTAAAGGGAAGAGTAATAGTAATATAGAGAATTTACTTATATGCGGTATAGGAGAAGATGAAAAGGTTTATTCTACTTTAATTCATGATTATATTGACTCTTTAGACCATGTAAAAGCAATTAGTATAGATGATATATATGTTTTATATAAGAAAGATAATTATTCTTCTTTAATAGATATTTATGGTAATAAATATTTTAGTAAGTACTGTGATAATATATATTTTACAGTTATGTTTAATAATTTAAATACACCTTGTTCTTTCGTACAAATAAGTAGTAGAGTAGTGGTGTATGACATTAATGGAAATGTTATTTATGATAAAGAAAGTTCTATAGATGAAGCATGGGAAAGTATAAGCAATATGAATGTACTACTTAAGGATTCTATAGTTAGTGGATATAAAAAAAGAGTATTAAGTTTATAATTATAATATTCTTTTTATTTTGTAATTCTTTTTTAATTAATTTAATATTATTATATGGGAGATATTTTATGAGTAATGTTACTTTATCACTTTTAATATCATTTTTAGCAGGTATTAGTACATTTATTGGTGGTTTGGTAGTATTTATTAAGTTTAAAGATAAAAATAAGTTTTTGGCTTTTAGTTTAAGTTTTAGTTTAAGTGTTATGTTATCCATTAGTGTATTTGAACTTATTCCAGAAAGTATTATGACACTTTTAAATAAGATGAGTTTTTTACTTGCGTTTTTATCTGGATTATTTATGTTCGTTTTAGGTAAAATATTGGTTAATAAAATCACTTACAAAACCCACCTACTTTCAGGAAATAGTCTTTATAGAGTAGGGGTACTTAGTATGATAGCACTGATGATACATAATTTTCCAGAAGGAATTGCTACATTTATGGCTAGTTATAATGATATTAGTACAGGAATTAGTTTAGGTATTGCAATAATGCTTCATAATATACCAGAAGGAATAAGTATTGCTGTACCAGTCTATTATGCAACAGGTAGTAAAAAGAGGGGACTTTTTTTAACTTTGGTTAGTGGACTTGCTGAACCTTTGGGAGCATTTGTGTCTTATATTTTACTTAAAAATTATATTAATGATGTTACGATTAGTTTGGTATTAATTTTAGTTGCAGGTATAATGATGAGTTTAGCTATAGATGAAATGATACCTGAAGTTAATAAATATGATAATAAGGTTATTAGTATTATTGGAATGATTTTAGGACTAGTATTAGTATTAATTAACTTATATTTATTTTAGTTTTCTTTCTTATTTTTAAGTTCTGATAATATATATTATGTTAAGTTCTATTTTTAAGAAATAAATAGTATGATGAATTATCATTTATTAATTTAGATTTGTACTCTACTTTATTAATACTTAAAAAAGACTAGAAATTCTAGCCTAATTTTGTTTTTCTCCAATTACAACTTTTCTTGTTTGTATTTCTGCAATTTTATTAATTACTTCTTGAGCATTTTCAGTAGTTATTTTGTCATAACCAAGTTCTCTTAAAGCCTGTATTTTAACTGTAGTAAGTTGTTGTGTTCTACTTAATACTTCTTCTTTAGTACTTTCTATTTCTTTAACAAACCTTTCGTGAGATGCTATTAGTTTGCTCTTAGTTGCTCCTCCATTATTGTATAAGTTCATTGCAGTAAATATAATGCTTTCTAGAATGAACTGGGCTGTTTCATCAAATTTAAATTCCATTGGGTCACTAAAACCTGTTGTCTTTGATAAGTATGCAAAAATGTACTTAATTTCTGGAATTGAATCTATACTTTGAAGTACATGATATAAGTATAGAAATTCATAATATGTGTTCTTATTTTTTTCTTCAGTAAACTTCTCTTTTATTAAATTAATTAAATCTGTTACTAGTGTTTGTTCTTCTTTATTTAAATCTTTTAAATTAAAATATGAAGCATCATCTATATTTCTTACATTTTGATTAAGTCTAGACTCTACATCTTCTAAGTATTCAGCAGTTACTTTTATTTTACCAATTGATTCTTCACTACCATCTTCTATATTTAGTAATTTAAATAATAAAAGTTTTTTCTCCTTTGGCCATTTATTTAAATTTTCTAGTTCCAAATAATTATATATCATTTGTCTTGATACACCTAAGTATTTGGCTAGTTTTACCTTTGATATTCCTAATTCTTGTAATAAATCATTTAAGTTTGTCATTTTTTTTAATACACTCTCCTTCTATGTTATAATCTAATTGTACAACAGTTTACAGTAGTATGTCAAGTGTAAAGTAAAAGAAAATTAAATGTATATTAAAAAGAGTAGTTTATACTACCCTTCTCTTTCGAGTTTCAATTTGTTTTCTAGTTCTTTTGGTTCAGTTATTTTAGAAATATTTTCAAAATTATAATAATTTTTATTATATATTTTTTTATATTCATTTAATAGAGTTTCATTATTTGCAAGTAAACTCATTATCTCAGCATTTATCTTGATTATATCTAATTTTCTTTCTTTTTTATCATCTAATTTTTCTTTTAAATATTCTATATTTCTAATTAAATTTTTTATTTTACGCATTAAATATAAATGGTTTCCATCTCCATAATTTATACTATTAGAAATACTTGTAATTATAGCATAGAATAATGTTATTGCAATTATTTCTAATATTAAAAAACTTTTTCTTATATCTTTTACAGAGTTATCATAGTCGTAATTTGTTACTTCTATTTGCATATAAGGTTCAGTATAAAAGTCATCTATATTCAAAGAATCTTTTGTTTGAATACAAGTTGAATCAACCATATCGCTTATATCAACAATGCTTAAATTATCTTCTATATCTTTAGTTGAATCTATTTTTAAATTTTTATATTCAACTTTTCTTTGAAAATTACCAAGTTTAGTTTTTTCATATGGATAATATTTTTTGAGACGTGCATTTTTATCATCATTAAATATACTACTTTTCCATGCATAACCATCATCTATAGTTTCACTACTACCATCTTCTATATATATTGTTTTTGTGGTCGGTATTTTATAATCATATGGTGGAAATAATTTAATTATTCCAAATGTTGGCCCACCTAACAATGCAATACCTGCGATTAAGGAAAGTACACTTGCTTTAACATCTTTTTTTCCATATTTTATATTTTCGTCTAAATTTTCAAAATTACATTCAATATCATATCTATCTTTTTCTCTTTTATTAATTTGTTTTATGTTATTTAGTATTTCTTTTTTTATAACATCTAACTTCTTAGTAATTTCATTTGTGATATTATAATTATACTTTATACTTAGTATTTCACTTAATATTTCTTCTTCTATGTAATGAGTATTTATTCCATTAGAATTATATAAGTTTATTATACTATTTAATTTATCATTGTTTAATGGCTTTATATCATTTATTAATATTTTATCTAAATAACATAAATCAATTTCATTTTGTCTTACATAGTCATATAGCTTTGTAGTATTTAATAACATTTTTTCATAAAGTAATAAATAATATGTTACTGTGTATAAGCCTTCTAATACTTGTTTTTCTTTAGTATAAACTAGAGTATTAGATAACTTCATTTCTGTTAATAGTTCAATTACTTTATCAATGTATTCAGTTATATTATTCTTATTTATATTTTTAAGTATATTTGTTACATGATTACAAAATGAGTATGCTTTAAAGTATATTTCATATTCGTTTAATTCACTTTCAAGATAATTTAACTTTGATATTGCAGATGTATAATCAAGTTCTATACCAAAGTATTTATCTTTTAATTTTGTTTTGTGTTCTTCATTTAAAGTACTTTCTATAGTATTAAGTACTACTTTATAATCTTTTGTATCAAGTCCAATTGATTCTAATATTTCTATTGTTCTTTCTATTTTTATTACTTTAGCATTGTATTCCATTGCCTTGTCGTTTACCATATTTTATTCCCCCATCAATAAAATTATTCATAATTATACCCATTTTTATTAATTATAAATACCAAAGTTTTGTGTTATCTTTTCTTACTTCTTTGATTATTCCTCCACCAATTACTTCGCTACCTAAATATATTACACATGCTTGTCCAGGTGTTACTGCTTTAGCACTTTCATATTTTACTATAACTTCATTATCACTTATATATTCTATTGTAATTGGTACGTCTTCTCCGCGATATCTAAATTTACAAGTAGCAAATGTTGGCTTTAAATCACTTATATAATTCATGCTCTCAATTACTGCTTCATTACTCATAAGATATTTATTATCATCTCCAAATGCAACATAAAGAATATTTTTTTCTGTATCTTTACCACATACATAATGACGTTTTTGATCGCCTGACAAGCCTACATTTCTTCTTTGACCGATAGTGTAGTTCATAAGACCATGATGTTTACCAATAACTTTCATTGTGTCTATATCAACTATGTCCCCTTCTTTTCCTTTTATGTAGTTATTAACGAACTCTTGATAATGTCTTTCCCCTATAAAACATATACCTGTTGAATCTTTCTTTTCTGCAACTGGAAGGTTAGCATTAAGTGCAATTTTTCTAACTTCAGGCTTTGTTAAACCACCAACTGGAAATAATACATCTTTAAACTCACTAGGTTTTACTTGACTTAAAAAATAAGTTTGGTCTTTATTGTTGTCTACTCCACGAAGAAGTCTACCATGCTCTAATCTTGCATAATGTCCTGTTGCAATTAAGTCTGCACCAAGTTTCTTTGCTTCTTTTTTAAATAAGTCAAACTTTATATATTTGTTACACATAATATCAGGGTTTGGTGTTCTTCCTTTTTTTAGTTCGTCTAAGAAGTAAGCAAATACTAATTCCCAATATTCTTTAATAAAATCTACTCTATATAAAGGTATTCCTAAATAGTCACACACACTTTTAGCATCTTTAAAGTCTTGTTCTTGTGGGCATATTCCATCAGTTATTCCTTCAGGATCATTATTTATATTAGAGTCCCAGTTTTTCATAAATAAACCTATTACTTCATAACCTTCTTTATCAAGTAAATAAGCGCTTACTGCTGAATCTACTCCCCCACTCATTCCTACTACTACTTTCATATTATCACTTCCAAACTGTTTATTATTATACAATATTTTGTACAATCTGTCTATATTTCTTATATACTAAATAAAAAATACTAAGCAATTAAGCCTAGTAATAAAGGACTAATATATATTTCTAATAAAGATATGATTATACATACAATAAGGCTTGTTATAAAGAGAATTAAAACTTTCTTTATAAAGATATTAAGATTAATTGGTTCATTCATATATATTACTTTTAATAACTTTAAACTTAGTTTAAACATTATACTTGAATAGAGTATTAATAATATACTCATTAATATATGATGAGGAAATAGTATTGCTACAAAATAAAGTATTCCTTTTAATTTAAATGTACTTATAGTACTACTTATTAAGAAACCTATAGTTAAACCTTTATAATAGTTTATTAGAAGTACTAAAGGAGAAAATATTACAAGTAATGAACTAAGTGTTATTATCACTATGTAGATTATATTATATTTAAAACTATTTATAAATGTATTAAATGTTACATTAGTTTTAATGCTTACAAATTCATTCATCATATTCTTGACTATCATTTTATCAAGTGAAGTTGTTATAAAAAAGAATATTATTCCAGAAAGTATTCCAAGTCCTAATAAAATGCTCGATACTAATATTATTTTCTTATCTATTAATTTTTTCATACTAAAGTATATTAAGGTACTTTTAAATTTATTCAAAATATTGTATAATTATTTTGAGGTATTAATATGAAGAAGAAAACAAAAAGACTAATTGAACGTATATTAGTCTGGACAGCAACAATAATTATACTACTATTCTTCGTTGGTGGTGGAATTATTACAATATTAAGTAGATAGTTATCTGCTTTTTATTTTGCTTTTTTTCTCACTATAATAAGAGTTTATTTTTTAATGAATTTCAAGGAGTTATTATCTTTTACTTCTTCTAATATAGTTTTATCACTAGAATTTACACTATAAAGTTTTTCACTAATTATACTACTATCTGCTTCTTCTATAATAAGTGCAACTTCATTATTTAGGTATATTAAGTTTCTTATATAAGTTACATTTTTTCCTAAACTTATTATATTAATGTTAGTATTTGTAATGTTACATGTTAGTTTGTATGTATTACCAAAAATATCAGAACCTTCCATTTTTAATAAATGAAATGTATTATTATCTTCTAACTTAATACTGTTCATGTCTATATTAGTTAATTTTGCTATTTTACTTATTAAAACTATTAGTTTTAAATCATCTACTTTCATATTATTTTACCTTCCTTAAAATTTTATCTTTATCTAAATAATTATAGTTTATTTCATTTTCTATAAGTTTTCTATATGCAACGCTTGTTTTCTTTCTATCTTCAATTCTTTTTAGAGTTACTTCTTTTTCTTTATCAAGTTCTTTTAAACTCATTTCTAACTCTTTTATTTTTTCTTTATAGTAATTATTATTTTTTAACAAGTCTTCATACTCTTTTTTAAGTTTTTCATCTACATCTAGATCTGCTTCGTACTTTTTATATAAAGGAATGCCTATAAATATAAGAGGTACAGCAAGGAAAAACTTTCCTATATAAACAGTAATCATTGTTGCAAATACAAGGGTTAATAAACAATTTCTTGTATATCTAACTACAGATTTACTATCTTTAATATTTTCTTTAGAATAGTCTAATTCTTTATTATTATAATATTTTTCTTTTCTAAGTTTAGTTAATAAACTTGTTAAATGATTAGTTTTTCTTCCTAACTCATACATATTCATTTCTTCTTTTCTAATATAAGAACTTATACTTTCTTTCATGATTTTACCTCCTTAATTCTAACTTTTTAACATTATTTTTTTCTTCTATTTGTTTTTGATTATTTAAGTATCTTTTATATGCTAAGATATTCTTCTTTTTTTCTTCTATTCTTTCTTCACTAATAACTTTTTCATTATAATTATCTATTAACTCTTTAGTATTCAAGATATTTATTTTATTTAATTCTTCATTAATTTTAACATTATCAAACTCGCTCATATCATGTAATGATTTACCAATCGTATTTAATGTAACTAGTGTAAGACTTAAATAACTTATTAAAAATATACCAATACCTAAATTAGATAGATTTAATATTAATAATAAAATTATAATTGTTGTTTTACTTATAAAGAGTCCTACAAATAAAATGGCATTTAGTTTATTCTTTTTATCAAGTACTTTTAGTTTCTCATTATATGTTTTACTTAATAACTTAAAATTTTCTAGATCTCTTTCTAATTCTTTAATAGTTTTAGTATTATTCATTACTTTCTTTTTAAAACTTTATCCTCCTCATTTTCGCTTAAATACTCTTCTTTTCTTAAATTTTCTTTATAAGCTATTTCATTCTTTCTTTTTTCTTCAAGCCTCTCTTTTTCTATTAGACTAGATTCGATTAATAAATCTAACTTTCTTGTTTCCTCTTCTATTAATGATTTTGTTTTAACTTGGTTTTCTAGATTTCTCTCTTCTTCTTTTTGGTATTTGTTATAATCACTTATACTATCTAGTGTCTTATCAAAATATTTTGTAAAATTTTTAGTACTTAGTACAAAACCAAATGAGAATATGAATGTAGTTAATAAACTTAAGTTAACTACTCCATATATATGACATGTTAGAAAACCAAAATTTATCATTTGACTTAGTAGAGAAGTTAAAAATGCTGTTAAATATATTGTAACTTTCTTTCTAGATAAAGATATTATTTCTTTGTTTGCCTTACTTTGTAACTCATATTTTTCTAAAACACTATTTAATGTTTTAATAGATAACTCTACATTTTCAACACTTAAATTTTTACTTGCATCTAAAGACTTGTTAGAGTCATAACTACTTCTCATATGTATTCCTCCTTGTATAAGTATTTAAATTCATTATCCTTTTTTCTTTGTCACTAATTAAATAATTATAGTTATCTAAGTTTTCATAGCCTAGTATAAAAAGTTTTTTATCAATTATCGTTTTAAAGTTTAGTTTAGATAAATAGTCAGTAAGTAATAAATTACTTATTAAAACATTCCCATTTTTTGCTTCATATATTATTCCATCATAAGAAATATTTTGTTTAAAATATATACTAAAGTCTTTGTTTAAGAGTTTAAACTCGTTATTTTTTAATATCTCGCTTAGAGTATAAGTATATAACAAGTTATCTACTTTATCAAAACCTAAACTAAATAAACCTAGTATTATTTTTTCTTTTGTTATGTATTTCATAATTGCCTCCTTTAAAAGTGTAGTTTATATTATACCACTTTATAGAAAAAAAGCAAGAATTCATTTATTCTTACTACTTATTTCGTTATTAGAATTAATTATTCTTATTTATTTTTTCTAATTTTAAAGTATGTTCTTCTTCATTAATTTCTTTAAAATTCTTTTTTTCATAAATTTTTTCCTTTTAATTTCAAAGTTTTAACATCTTCATGATCAAACGAAAAGTCAATTTCATTCTTTAATCCTTCATTATAAGCTTTAACTAATTCTTCTTTTTTCTCATTTCTTTTCTCTTCAACTTTAATTTTAGTCATTAACTCACTAAGTTTTCTTTTTAGTTCTGCACTTCTTTCTAGGTTAACACTCCAGTTTTCTTCTATTTTTCCAGCCGACATACTATATTTTTTTATGTCTTTAATATTTAAAGTAATTGATGTTAAACCTACAACTGATATAAGCCCAGTTGCTATTATAAAACCTATTGGAACTGCATTTGTAATAAAAACTGCAAAAAGTATAATACTAAGTATTGTGCCCGGTATTTCTTTATTTCTTGTTTCTTTAGTTTCTGCTATTTGATAATTTAAATTTTCCATTATTTTACTTTGATTTGTAATTTTATCATCTAATCCTTCAATTTTATTAGATAATAGTATAGCCTTTTTGATATCTCCTGTATTTAGCCCAGTGATATTAATAATTTCTCCTTTATCGTTGATGGCTTCTATTTCTTTTTCATTTATTATACGGTAATCTACATACATAATGAAACCTCCCTTGTATTTAATATTATAAACTAGTTTATATTTAATGTAAAGAAAAAACAAGTACTACTACTTATTCTTTCCGAAACGTCTATCTCTTTTTGTATACTCTTCTAAAGCCTTGTCAAACTCATCCTCTTTAAAGTCTGGGAAGTATGTATGAGGAAAATACATTTCTGCATATGCTAGACTAAATAGCATAAAGTTTGATACTCTTATTTCTCCACTTGTTCTGATTAGAAAGTCTATTGGTGGTAAATCGTTATATAAGTTTTTCATAAATATTTCTGGTGTTATATCTTCAGTTTTAAGTTTACCATCTAGTACATCGTTTATTAGTTTTTTAGTTGTGTCTACTATTTCAGTTTGCCCTCCATAGTTTAAGCAAATGTTTAAAATGCCACCAGTGTTGTTTAGAGTTTCTTTTTCAAGACTTTTCATACTTTTATATACTTTGTCACTAAGTGGTTCTTTTCTTCCTGAAAACACTACTTTTATGTTGTTTTTGTTAAATTCTTTTATACTACTCTTAAAACCTTTTAGAAATAAATCCATTAGGTAATCTACTTCATCTTTGGTTCTATTAAAGTTTTCAGTTGAAAAAGCAAATACACTTAAGACTTTAACTCCTCTAGTAAACACGTGTTTAGAAAGTATTTTTAGTGTTTCAAATCCAGCTTTATGGCCTTCACTTCTTTTTAGACCTCTTTCAGTTGCCCATCTACCATTTCCATCTAATATTATACCAACGTGATAAGGTATTTTTAATTTTTCCATAATCTACTCCTTTATTAAAGATAAGTTAACTTTGCCTTTTTCTTTATCAATTTTGTCTACATAACATTTTATAATTTCGCCAACACTAAGTATATCTTTAGGATCAGTCACAAAACTCTTACTCATTTTAGAGATATGTACTAATGCATCGTCATGAAGCCCTATATCTATGAATGCACCGAAAGATGCTACATTTCTTACTGTTCCAGTTAGTTCCATTCCAACAGTTAAATCATTTATTGTAAGTATGTTACTTTTTAAGAATGGAATAGGTAACTCATCTCTTGGGTCAAGTCCAGGACTAAGTAATTCTTTTATTATGTCTGCTACAGTATATGCGTTTACATTGGTTTCACTACTTACTTTGTCTACGTCTGCGTTAGCTAAAGCACTTTTAAATTCAGGCTTATAAATATCACTAATGTCTAACTTTAGATAGTCTAATACTTTTTTTGCATCATTATAGTTTTCTGGGTGTATTCCAGTATTATCAAGTATATTAGTGCTTGTTGGTACTCTTAAAAAACCTATTGCTTGCTCATATACTTTAGGTGTTACACCTTTAACATTTTTTAACTCTTCTCTTCTTTCAAACTTATTTTTTGTTTTATAGTCCATAATACTTGTTACAACTTTTTTAGTAAGTCCACTTATATATAATAATATGGAACTTGAAGCAGTATTTAAGTTTACTCCAACTTTATTAACTACACTTTCTACAGTGTATTTTAAAGCGTCACTTAAATTACTTTGATTAACATCATACTGGTATTCTCCTACACCTATACTTTTTGGATCAATTTTAACTAGTTCACTAAGTGGGTCTTCTACTCTTCTAGCAATAGATATTGCACTTCTTTTTTCAACTGTTAAATCAGGAAATTCTTCTATAGCTAGTTTACTTGCAGAATACACACTAGCTCCTGCTTCATTTGTAATTATGTATTTAACGTCTAAACCTTTTATTGCCTCAGACACAAACGCTTCACTTTCTCTAGAAGCTGTTCCATTACCTATACTAATTAGTTTGACATTATATTTATCAATTAATTCTCTTAATATTTTAGCACTTCCTATTTTATCGTTTTTAGGTTCATGTGGGTAAATAACTGCAATATCAAGTAAGTTACCATTCATATCTATTACTGCTAACTTACATCCTGTTCTAAATGCTGGATCAAAACCTATTACATTTGAATCTTTTATACCTCTTGTTAAAAGTAAGTTATACAGGTTACTACTAAATGTTTCTATTGCTTTTTTTTCACTAACTGAAGTAACTTCACTTCTTATATCTCTTTCAATACTAGGTATTATTAGTCTTTTTAGACTATCTTTAATAGAAATTTTAACTATGTCTACTACAAAAGAGTTAGTATTTTTAATTATCTTGCTTTCTAACCAAGAAGTTACTTTGTCTAAGTCAAAATCTACTTTAACAGATATAACACCTTCCTTTTCGGCACGATTTATTGCTAAACATCTATAGTGTTTTAAGTATTTAACAGGTTCAGAGAAGTCATAATACATTTCATATGTTTTAGTTTCGTCTTTATTATTTTTTTTAACTTTAGTTACAATTTTACCAGTATTATACATGAATTTTCTTATGTAACCTCTGTAGTAAGCATTATCACTAATCCACTCACTTATTATGTATCCTGCATTTGTTAAAGCAACTTCCTTGTCCATATTGTAAGGTTTTACAAGTTCTTCTAAACTTCCACTTGTAGGAAAAGACATTATCTTTTTAGCTAGAGGCTCTAGTCCCATTTTAATTGCTTCAGTAGCCTTAGTTTTTTTCTTTTCTTTATATGGAAGATATAAGTCTTCTACTTCAGTTAATTTAGTAGCATTCATAATACTAGTTTTTAACTCTTCAGTCATTAAACCCTTCTCATCAATTAGTTTTATTACACTTAGTTTTCTTTCTAAAAGATTCATGTTTCTTTTGTACTCGTCACTTATTAGTTTGATTTCTTCTTCATTTAAAGCATCAGTTACTTCTTTTCTGTATCTTGCAATAAAAGGTATAGTACATCCACTTTCTAATAATTCTAAACAAGCTTTTATTCTTTTTTCACTTATGTTTATTTGATTACTTAAATTTTTAATTAATTCTTCATTCATTATTACACCTCACTAATTATTATACATTAAAAAAGTAACAACTACAAATTTAATTGTTACTTAATTGTAAAGTATTTTCTACATCATACTCTTTTATTTCAATTAATTTATATACTAAATATAACTCATTATCTATATTAAGCAAGTCTATCTCATCATTATCTTTTTTTACCATTTCTTTTAAATATTTTAAAATATTACTATTAATATATTTTGGTTTATAATAGTATTCTATTCCGTTAGTTGTTTTACTATTTGTTAATATTTCATTATATATTTTACTAGCATATTTATAATCAATATATTCTTTTATTTTCATATTACTTTAATGTTTTTATAAGTTTTCTCCTTTTATCAATAGTTATTAAGTAGTTATTATTTTCTGCATTAATTATTTCTACTCTTTAATCTTTTGCTTCACAATATTTTTCTAGTTTTCTTATTACTAATAATTCATTATTAGATATTTTTACATACCCACCATATACTCCTTTTATATTTGTTTCTCTATTAGTAACATAGATATAAATTTGACAAACTTTATTGTTTATCTTTTCTTCTAAAAGTTCAAGTCTTTTTTGTTTTAACTTTTCTAACATAAAATCACCCTCCTAAATTAAGTATACTACAAAATTATATTTATTAATAGTATTAATTTAAGTTTTAAATAGAAAGTATTTGTAAATGCTAAATTTTTTACTTTATTTTTAACTTTTCCTCCATTCTTTATAAAAGAAAAAGAATAGACCTAAATCTATTTCTTCTTATTTAAATCAAATAGTTCTTTTATTTCTTTTGACTGCATTTTAAAGTCACCACTTCCAATATCAGTTCTTATTTTAGCAATGTATAGTTTGCTTTCTTTTTTATCAAGCACTGCAGTTAAATATGTAAACTCTGGCAAGTTCATAATAGAATCCTTTACCAAATTTTGAGTATCTTCATTCATTTTATCTACAATTATTAATTTAGAATAATGTATAATATAAGAATATGGATCAAAGTAATTATCAGTATACACTTTCTTTTTAGGATAATTATCATTGTAAAATCTTTCCATATAATCTTCTAAATTAGTGATATTTTTTTTACTTAACTCACTAGTTTCATAAACTAAGATAAAACTATTATACTTATTTGTAGTGCGATTATATATACTCACATTACCATTATCTAGTTTATCAGTATTAATTAATTCATACTTCAAGTTAGTTAGATTAGTGTTTAAGAGAGAAAGTTTTTCATTTACTATATCTTTAGTTAATACAAACTTATATGGGTTAACACTTCTAGGTTTAGATAAAAGTATTCTTTCGAATATCACCGCTAGAATAATTGTTAGTATGAATGAACCAATTTCTACTCCATAAATGAAATATGGGTTAGATATTATAGAGTCCTCAGAAATAATATCAAAAATGCCATCCACAAATGCAAAAATAAATATTATGGGGAACCAGAAAAATGAGAACCCAACCATGACTGATAATATTGCCTCAAATATATTTTCTAATTCTTTTTTCTTTTTCTTCTTTTTCATATTTAATCCTCTTCTATTATTTTAAAATTTTTCTCCAAAACTTTTTAATCTTACTTTCTTTCCATTTTCTAAATGATTACAAATGAAATGCCTATTCTACCATGCACCCATCAGAATAAAACCAATTTGTAAAATGTCCAGTTTCATTTTCAATTTCATGTTCATATTCAAAATAATTGTTAATTTTATCAGATATTTTGTTATTTTTTATATCAAAAACATAGTAGTAGAAAGTATCACTTGATTCGTCATATATGTGTAATATTAAATAATCATCATTATATTTATAGTGCATTATTGTATAATTATCATCATCTATTAAATTCTTTTTATTTGCATCGGTTAATATAGAACGACCATTATATGTTCTGATTACACAATTGTCAGTTATTTTTTGATTTTCTGGTTTAATAATATCAACGATAATTATTAGAAGAAAAAGTACAATTATAATTATTATTTTTTTCATTCTGAACCTCCATTTTAAATCACTCATACTTTTCTATACAATATTCCGCTTCAGTAGGTTTTGTTGTTGTACTTATCCATTTAGTAAAGTTATCATTTTTATCAAAAGCATAATCTTTTTCATAGTCTAAAATGCTATCATATTCTTTTGAAATTGTTTTCTCATTCATATCAATAATATAATAGTAAAACTGTTCTTTTATTCTTTCATATACATTCAATATCAGATATTTTTCACTGTATTTAAACGCTACTACTGTATAATCTAAATCTCCTAAATAATCGGAAGAATTTGTAAATAATACATTGTGACCACTTGTACTAAATATCATAAATTCAGAATTTATTTCATATTCCCACTCGGTTACACTACATCCTGTGAGAAATATGCACAAAATTAATAATATAATCTTCTTCATTATTTATATATATTCCTTTCTAACATTTAAATTTTACGAAACGTTTCTTAGTTGTATTCTTTTAGTAATATATTTTTATCTTACATATATAGTATAACATATTATTACTTATTATTTCAAATATTATATTGTTTTTTATTAATTCTATATATACTAAATTTAAAAAGAGAAAATCACTTTTCTCCTTCATTAGATTCTATGCCATACTCTTTATTCTACTATATGCTCATCAGAATAAAACCAATTTATAAAATGTAAAGTTTTATTTGCAATTTCATTTTCAAATAAAAAAATGGGGAATAGTTTGTCTATTCCCCAATAATTATATTTAAGTAAAACTTAACTAAGCAACTCTTTTTGATAACTTGTAGTTTTGCCTTACTTATATCTAGTTTTTCTGAAATTCTTTCTTCTGTATTTTTTGAAAAGAATGTTTCTGTTAAATATATAGTTTCTTCATAGGTTAATATTTGTGAGAGGTTTTTAAGTTTTAAATAGAAAGTATTTGTAAATGCTTCATATTTTACTTTATTTTCAACATACTTTTCTACTCTGCTTGTAGGTAAAGTAATTTTAATATCACTATTAAATCCGAAGTTACTCCTCGAACACATTCCTAAAGTATAATAAGTTTTAGAATCATTTAGTTTGTTAAAATACTTAAATATATCTTTCTTTAAATTTGTATAATATATTTCGTTAACTAAATCTCTAGATAATAGAGCATTGTAACTACCTTTTTCCATATTTATATTTAAAAGAGTTGATGGTAGTTTTGCAAATGCTTCAAGTGTAATAGTTTCGTTCATAACTCGCCTCCGTTTGTTAATGCTTATTATATTAAAATATTTTGAACTCATTGTCAACGCTTATTTTCCTTCTGTTAAATTTTTAAACACATTTAAGAGTTTTTTTGGTAAAGGAAGGTCCATTAAAGCCCAGTTTTCTAGTATTGAAATTGCTTCATTCGAAATAAAAAAGTATATTGTAATAGTTCTTATTGTACCATCAGTATTATTTGTTATTTTATCAAAAAGTGAAGATAGAATTATAATAAGCAAGTACCCAACTTTCTTTATAATTTCTTTTACTCCTTTTTTGCTACTCAATTCTTTTCTGTATATTCCTTTACATACTCCTGTGATGTAGTCTAAAACTATAAAAATGATTAAGGTAGTAATTAATGTATCAATTCCGCCTAGTAGGTATGCAAATATACTATTTATAAAACTAAAAATGTATTCCATTTTCCTCATAAGTTCACCTTTATCTTTAATACTTGACCTACTTTTATTAAATTAGGATTACTTCCTATTATATCTTTATTGATTTTATATAACTCTTGCCAAGTTGTATTATATTTTTTTGCTATTTTGCTCAGATTATCATCTTTTTGTACTATATAACTTATTTCTTTAGTATTGTCAGTTAGTTTAATTATTTGTCCTACGTAAATTAAATTAGCATTTTTAATGCTATTTAATTTAGTTAATGATGCAACAGTAGTATTATACATTTTAGCAATTTTAGTAAGTGTATCGCCTTTTTTGACAATATAAATATTATCACTTTTACTTTCATTTTCTACTGGTTCTAAAATATTCTTTTCTCCTAAAAGATACGGAATTGGATCTACCCAAGAATTATCTTTTTTAACTCCAAAATGTAGATGGGGACCGGTTGAATATCCAGTCGAACCTTTTAAATTAACACTACCATATTTTAAATGGCAATATGTTGTATATACATTATTGCCATGATATAAAGTAACATAATTTCCACTCGGATATTTTTCGGTATAACCATTGATATTGCTCCTAACTGAAGCAACTTTCCCTTTTTCAACAGCGACAACAACTGAACCGCTTGTCAAATCAACTCCATTATGGAAATTAGTATTATACATTTCAGTAACGTCATTCCAAAATTTTCTATAACCAAATTTTGATGTCATATAAGAATAGTCAAGTCCTTTAAAAGGACTTGACTTAATATTATTTATTAAATACGCCATTTTTCCTCCATTCTTTATAAAAGAAAAAGAATAGACCTAAATCTATTTCTTCTTATTTAAATCAAATAGTTCTTTTATTTCTTTTGACTGCATTTTAAAGTCACCACTTCCAATATCGGTTCTTATTTTAGCAATGTATAGTTTACTTTCTTCCTTATCAAGCACTGCGGTTAAATATGTGAAATCCGGCAAGTTTATGATAGAATCCTTTACCAGATTTTGAGTATCTTCATTCATTTTATCTACAATTATTAATTTAGAATAATGCATAATATAAGAATATGGATCAAAGTAATTACCAGTATACACTTTCTTTTTAGGATAATTATCATTGTAAAATCTTTCAATATAATCTTCTAAATTAGTGATATTTTTTTTACTTAACTCACTAATTTCATAAACTAGGATAAAACTATTATATCTCATTGTAGTACGATTATATATACTTACGTTACCATTATCTAGTTTATCAGTATTAATTAATTCATACTTCAAGTTAGTTAGATTAGTGTTTAAGAGAGAAAGTTTTTCGTTCACTACATCTTTAGTTAATACAAACTTATATGGATTAACACTTCTAGGTTTAGATAAAAGCACTCTTGCAAATATCTCTGCTAGAATAATCGTTAGTATGAATGAGCCTAACGTTACTCCCCAAAAAAAATATGGATTAAATATTATAGAGTCCTCAGAAATAATTTCAAAAATGCCATTCACAAATAGAAAAATAACTATTAGAAAGGGCCATAAAAGTGTAAACCCAGCCATGACTGATAATATTGCCTCAAATATATCTTCTAAGTCTTTTTTCTTTTTCTTTTTTTTCATATTTAATCCTTTCTAACATTTAAATTTTACGAAACGTTTCTTAGTTGTTTTTTTTAATAATATATTTAATTTTTATCTTACATATATAGTATAACATATTATTTCTTATTATTTCAAATATAATATTGTTTTTTTTATTAATTCTATATATACTAAATTTAAAAAGAGAAAATTACTTTTCTCCTTCTTCTAACATGGTTCTTATAAATACTGCATAACCAGTTTTAACATCATTTACTACAACGTGAGTTACTGAGCCTATTATTTTGTTGTTTTGTATTATTGGACTTCCACTCATGCCTTGTACAATACCACCTGCTTCTTCAAGTAATTTTTTATCAGTTATTTTAAAACTTATACATTTATTAGTTTTTATGAGATTTTTATTTATATTAGTTATTTCTATTTCATATGTATTTATTTCTTTTTCTTTGGTTACTGTATAAATCATTGCTTTACCTTTTAGAACTTCATCTATTTTAGCAACTGGTATAGTCTCTTTGTTTATGGAACTAGTATATTTACCAAATAAACCTACACTTGTATTTTTAGAAATTTCTCCAATACTTGTGGAATAGTTTATATTTGCATTTTTGCTTCCTACTCGGCCATCTATACTTCTATCTATACTATTTACGTAAGACTCATATATTTCTCCCTTTTTTATTTCTATTTTGTTATTAGTTTCTCTTATAGCAATTTCGTGCCCTAATGAACCAAATATTCTAGTCGATGGGTCAATATATGAAAGTGTACCTATTCCAGTAATCTTTTCTTTTACATATAACCCAGTTTTATAAATATTTCCTTCTTTTACTAAGTTAAGAGTAGTTTCTTTTTCTTTATTATTTCTTTTTATAAGAATATTTACCTTATTATTTTTAATATTTTTATCTATTAAATTACTCATTTCTTTTATTGAAGAAACTTCTACTCCTTCTATTTTTAAAATAGTATCACCAACATTTAGTGTGTCACTTCCAATATATTTACCATTTACTTTATAGAAACCTACTACAATTATACCTTCAGTGTGTGCTTCTATACCAATGTTTTCTCCACCTGGAATTATGTTTTCTGAGTAAGCGAGTACTAAAATAGGTGAAAGTACTATACTAATTATTAGGACTTTTATATATTTCATATTAGTCACCTCTAATAATAGTGTTTACTATAATATAAAGAAAAAACTGCCAATTATTTACTTGGCAGTTTTTAGTAAAAATTACTCAGGCTTAAATTCAGTAAAAGAGCCATCACTATTTAGTATTTTATTTACTGTTTCAGTAGCATTTGCAAGTTTTTGGTTACAGAATTTAACTAATTCCATAGCTTCAGTATATTTTTTTACCATATCATCAAGTGGTACTTCACCACTTTCTAATTCTCTTATTATTACTTCTAACTTTAGTAAAGATTCTTCAAATGTTTTATTCTTTTCCATAATTTACCTCCTATAAAACTTCACTCTTTATAATACCATCACTAAATTTTGTATCAATTATACTACCTTTTTTAACACTATTAATGCTTTTAACTATTTTACCTTCAACAAGTGTTAAGGAGTAACCTTTTTTAAGAATATTTTCAGGATTTAATAAGTTTAGTTTAGTTTCTATATTTTCTAATTTAATTTTTTCTTTATCTAATCTATTTAACATATTAGGACTTATCATTTTAGATAAGTTATTTAATTCGCTTTTTTCTCTTTCTAATTTATAAGTCATAATACTACCAAGTTTTTCTAGCATATTATCTAGTTTTTGTTCATCTATTTCATACATGCTTATTGGATTTTTTAGAATGTATGTATTTTTTAGTTTAGAAAATGTATCAGTGTAAGACTTTATTTTCTTATTTATTACTGATATTATTCTACCTTTGTAATCGTTTAAATAACTTTGTATTTCAACTTTGGAAGGTACTACTAATTCGGCAGCACCAGTAGGTGTAGGTGCACGCATGTCTGATACAAAATCGCTTATTGTAAAGTCTATTTCATGGCCTACTGCTGATACAATTGGTTTATTAGAGTTATATATTGCTCTTGCAACAATTTCCTCATTAAAAGCCCATAAGTCTTCAATAGAACCGCCTCCACGTCCTAGTATTATAACGTCTACATCAGACTCGTTAGCCTCATTAATCATTTTAACTATATTCTCTTTAGCACCTACTCCTTGCACTAAGGTTGGAAAAAGTATTATTTCAGTTAGTGGAAATCTTCTATTTATTGTACTAATAATATCTTTTACAGCAGCACCAGTAGAAGCAGTAATAACGCCTACTTTTTTAGGTATTCTAGGCAATTTCTTCTTATGTTCAGGACTAAACAAGCCTTCCCTTTCCAGGCGACGCTTCAACTCTTCAAAAAGTATGTATAAGTTACCTATACCATCTTCTTTCATATTACTAACTGTTATTTGATAACTTCCACCAGTAGTAAATACACTAACTTTTCCTTTTACTATAACATTCATTCCATCTTTTGGAATAAAATTAAGTCCTAAATTTTTGTAATTAAACATAACTGCATTAATTTTAGAGTTTTCATCTTTTAGGGAAAAGTATAAGTGACCTCTTGTATGAAACTTTAAATTACTTATTTCTCCTTTTAGTGTTACATTAGACAAAAAGAAGTCTCCATCAACAATATTTTTAATATAATTATTAATATCTGTTACTGTTAAAGACACTTCATTATTCATTTGTTACCTCATTATTTAATATTCTATCTAATACTGCATTTAACATATTAGTTACTTTTTCATCACTATATTTTTTAGATAATTCTATTCCTTCATTAATACATACTATATTAGGTGTTTTTGTATATATTAATTCATATACACTCATTCTAAATATTACTTGATCAATATTACCTAGACGACTTATTTTCCATCCATCTAAATATTTATTTATCATGTTATCTAATACTTCATGGTTACTTAATACACCATAAACTATATCTTTTACAAACTTAGAATTACTATTATCATTTTCTTTTATAACTTCTTCTACATCATAACTTATTTTATCTTTTTCATATATATTTATTTGATATAAAATAGTCATAATTCTTACTCTTAAATCACTTCTCGTTACTTTCATAATTACTCCTTTACTACTATATAATTATATATTACTTTAACTTCATTTTCAACTCTTTAGAAGCCATATTAGTAATAAATTCTTCTCTATTTTCTTCATGACGCATAAATGTTAATAATATACTTCTAATTAATGGTGTTGAACTAACTACATCATATTCCCAGTACAATAAACAATTTTCCACTCTTTTACGTTTTAAATTGACTATAATATTAGAAGTAGAAGTGCTTTCTTTATATATTTCTAATTCACTTGCATATTTAGTTATATGACTAACTTTAGTATATTTACTAATTAACTTTAATGTTTCATTTTTAACGTACATCTTGCACCTCCCAAATAATTATCAATAAAATCTTTTTTATTATCTAAAGTTATTAAATCAAATTCATACTTAACATATTCTTCATCCATTTCATTTCCATATATTAAATATCTATATTTTTCTTTTCTTTTTTCTTTATAATTAACTACTACATAATCATCCCTTATTAAATAAGAAAGTATTACATCATGTAAAAGATAAACTGATACTTCTCCATATATATGTGTTACGTTATAAAGTGACTTTATACTATTTAATTCTTCAGTTGTTAAATTAATTTCTTTCATATTTTCCCCCTAGGTAAGATATTATATTATAAATCTTCTAAACTTTCAAGAACTTGTTTAAAAGTTTTGGCTTCTATTATTTTGATATCATAGTTATTTTTTTCTTTTTCACTTAATGCTTCTTTATAATTATTAGTAGGTGCGATAAAAACATCAGCCTTATTTTTAACTGCACCTGCAAGTTTATACTTAACCCCTGCAATTTCACCCACTTCACCTGTACTTGAAATAGTACCAGTTCCTGCAATAGTTAACCCTTTTGTTATGTCATGCTTTGTTATGTTATTATATATTTCTAAAGCACTCATGAGTCCTCCACTAGAACCACTTTCGTTTCCACTGTATTTAAACTTAATGTTTTTATCAGTACTTACTTCCATTACATTAGTTAAGTATATTCCTACTAATAAGGATCCATCACTTTCATAAATTTCACCTGTTTTCTTCATAGTTTTATTGTTTCTTATTATGGTGAATTCTACAGTGTCACCACTTTTTTTCGTATTAATTATATTTCTAAACTCATCAGTATTATTAACAGTCACATTGTCAACTTTAGTAATGATGTCCCCTACTTTTAAATTAGTATGAGATGAATCAAATACATAATACACAGTTAAATCATTTTTATCTATTTTGTAGTCTAATTTAGCCTCGTTAAAAGCAACAACTATAGCATTAGAGTTTACACTAGTTAAATCTATTTTACCTCTTTTTAGTATTTCATCATAGTCTTCATTTTCAATTCTTGAATCATCTATACTAACTAGGTCCCATGAAGGAATTATATAACTTAATAGTATCATTGGAAGAGTACCTTTTTTAGCATTAACATATGTTAAATTAAATGTTCCCTTACTTGGATACTCATCATCCATAATAATTCTATCATCTAAGTTACTTAGTCCTCCTGGAGTATATATTTCATAGTCAAAACTTACTGTAAAAAGCAAAATAAAAACAATATAAAATATTATAAACTTGTAATTTGCTTTTATAAAATTCTTAATTTTTTCATATAATTTATTAGTCATATTAATATTATAACACTGAAAGGACTAAATATGATAGAAATATTTAAAAAAAGTTTTATTACTTTACTATTTAGTATAATAATTTATATATTTTTAAGTAATCCTAGTTTAATTATTAATTCAGTTAATAAGGGAATAAATATATTTGTAAGAAATGTATTACCTAGTTTATTTTCATTCTTTGTTTTAACAGATATACTAGCATACTTTAATTATTTTGATAATTTAAAAAAGATAATTAGGTTTAAGTATAGTGATATTTTTGTTGTTAGTTTAATAAGTGGGCTTCCCGCAAACGCTAAATATGTAAGAGACTTATTAAATAATAAAATGATAAGTATACATGATGCAAGTATAGTTATGTCTTCAACTTACTTTCCTAATCCAATGTTTGTTTTAGGAGTAGTAAGTGTGTTTTTAAATAGTTTTACTTCTTCTATTAAAATTTTATTAATTTGTTATTTATCTAACTTTATTGTTTATTTATTTAATTATAAAAGTCTTAGTAATAATAATTCTTTTAATAAAAAAAGTAAAACTAGTTTTTTTAATTTACTTAGAGAATCTATAATAAATAATAGTAATAATTTATTAGTTATAATGGGGTCAATTATTCTATTTAGTGTTATAACTTCTATTTTAAATAATTATTTAAACTTAAGTGACATTACTACTTCAATATTAAACTCAGTTATGGAAATAACTAATGGAATAAACTTACTTAGTAAATTAAATATTAATTCTAAATATATATACATACTTATAATAGGTGCATTAAACTTTAGTGGCTTATCAGTACTTATTCAGTCTTTTGGAATACTTAGTCCCTACAAACTCAACCTTAAGATATTCTTCATTAATAAATTACTCATAGTTTTAGTAGGTATACTTATTGGTGTGATAGTCCTATAAATAAAAAAGTGTCACTTAGAGGACACTAAATCTATATTATATTCATTATTTTCATCAGAATAAATTATTATTTTATGTATAGTAGTTAAAGTTCTTGGTAAAGATATTCTATAATTTAAAGAAGTATTTCTATTAAGTAAAGTTACTGGGTTACTTTTATCAGTTATATCTTTATAAATTACAGTATTATCTCCTACTTTAAGAGTTTTTATTTTTCCTGAATTATAATATATTGTACATAAACCATCTAAACAAGTAAAGTTATTAATATTATCTTCATTTAATATATCACTATTTATTGTTTTAGATATGATTGCCTTGTCAAGTTCCATTTCAGTAACCGCGTTTATTCCTTCATCTTCATCTCTTACTGTTTTAAGAAAATATAATAAGTATATTATTACCACTGAAAGAAGGGCAACTGAAATAGATAATTCAATTAATGTAAATCCTTTTTTATTCATAATTTGCCTCCTAGATTTTAAGTGATGCATAATAGTTTTTACCATTATATTTATAATTAACAATTATTAATTTTTCTTTATTTTCAGTATTTGCTAAAGTATTTATAGTTCTTAAATACATTTGCATGCTGTTTGGAATAGTACTTACATTAAGTAAAAGAGTATTAATTGGATCTTTAGTTAATATTACATTTTCTACTTCAAGTTCACTAAGAAGTTGATTACATGTTGCAGTCATATAAGAAGTACAATTATTTTTATTAAATTCAATATGTCCAGTTAAATTAGTTATTACATCTTTATTTATATTTTTTCTTATAATATTAGTTTTATATAAATCACTTATATTATCATAATATCTTCTTATTTCAATATCTCCAGTTACTTTAGTACTAAGTGAGTAAATTGATGCAATAGATAAACTCATAAGTGCGATTACAATAATAGTTTCAATAAATACATACCCCTTATTCATTATCATACCTCAAATTTAATTCAGTTTTTGTATTAGTTTGTATATTATTAATTAATTTATTTCTATTTATATATTTAGCCATTATAGATGCAATTACTACTAGAAACACTATTAAAAAAGTATACATAGTAGCCATTGAAACAAATCCTTTTTTCATAACATACCTCCTCATTTATAATTACCCACCTTTATAGGTGGGATGCATTTTATTTAACAACCAGTTGTAGTTTCTTTTATTGTGTATGGGTTAGAAGATGTTCCGTCTCCACTAGCCCATTTAGTACAAGATTTGAGAGAAATGGCTGGACGCACGGCATAAGCAAGGTTCGCGCTATTGTAGCTCAAGTAGCCAGGTTCGCTGGAGCCACCCCAGCGCCAATCGCCCGAGCTAGCGCTATTCCAGAAGGAAGGGGAAAGAGACCAGGAATCTTCACTGCCTGTAATACTTTCTCCATTTGCATTTGTATAATACCATGCATATGGTGTAGTTAATTTGGCATTATATGCTCCTCCCGCATAACTTAACTCATCTATTGTCATTAATCCAACAGGGTAATCTAGTTTTGCACTTGTATTATTTACGCTAAAAGCGTCACTCATATTTGTACAGTTATATGTTGGTTGTTTATTTGTATATATTCTTTCCCATGAAGCATAATCAAAACTATTTGAATAAGTCTCTCCACTTTTAAGATTTCTATCATTACAATATACTGCATCGTTACTTAGATACTTTGTATAAGCAGTTAAATTGTTTTTATACCAATTATCTATGTATGTTTTCATTGTGCTATCATTTGTATTTAGTCTATTGTTTTCTAATGAACCTGTAGTTCCATATTTATATCCTACATACATTGGATCATTAGATGATGTATTGAATGCACTTTTTCCTATATAACCACTTGTTGTATCTGGACTAGTTCCTGCATACAAGAGTCTTACGCTTCCATCATGGTTTGTTCTAATTATTCTCCAGTAAAAGTTAGCAAACTTAACCCAGTTGTTTGTTGTATTACCTGCATAATAATATACTTCTTTTTCAGCATTCGTTCCAATTTTCTCAGTTGCAGCAAATAATGTTCCTGTTGTATTTTCTGTAAATGCTGTAAATGTAGTTCTTGTACTTCTTGTAGGATTATCAGCTAATATTTGTTCATATAAAGTTGGAGGTATTACAGTATCTACACTACCTGGACAAGTATTACCATTATTACCACTTGCATATATATGTGTTGTTATATTTGAATTTAATAAGTCATTTTGGTTAGTACTTTTATCATAACTTAACCATATTTTTAATTTATATGTGTTACCTGTAGTATCAGACTTACTTAAATACTTATTTTTAGCAAGTAATATGTAACCTTTACCATCTGAGTTATAACCTAAATTACTTAAGTTACCACTTACTACATTACTACCATCTGTTAATTCATACTTTAAATATTTACTATTTTTAATATTACTTGAAATACTATCAACTACTAAATATAAGTTATAACATACATCTAAGTCAGAATTAGATGTTCTTTTAACAGTAAAGTCTTTTATTTGTGCTTTAGTATCTTTTGAAGAATCACTTATTGGAAGTAAGTTATTTGTAGATATAGAATTCTCTGTAATATCTAAGTCTATAGTACCTGCAATTACATCCATTCCTTTACCTTCTCCTCTTACTTGTGTTTTAAAATAAGCATAACTACTAGTAAATACTATTACTATTAAACAAAATATACTTATTCCCATTAATACATAATAATTATTCTTAATCTTATCTAACATATTATCACCTTTTCTACTCTATATTAATTTTACAATAATTAATTAATAAAGTAAATATAAAAAATAAAAGAAACTCACAAATAAGTTTCTTTTTACATAGTATATATTATGAAGAAGTTAAATGAAATTAAAAATATGTATAAAAATAATAGACATTTATTTAATATAATAGTATTAATAGTAAATATTGTTTTAATATTTTGGCAAACTATATTTACTTTAATAGTACCTAGTAGAGGTAATACTTTAGTTTTACTTGTTTTAATTATTGCTTTCGTTTACCAACTCTTTAAAGACTCCTAAGTTTATAAAGTTACTTGTTCTATAAGTATAATCTAAAATAGACTTTACTTCTACTACTTTTTTGTATTCATTATTAGTTATATTGATAGTACTAGGCATGCTTATCATTACATTAAATAAACTTATTTCTTCTTTAGTTAATTTATTTATTTCTATATACTTCTTAAATATGGATTCCATATCCATATTTTTATATTCGTTTCTATATAATTTATATAAATCAAGGATAGGTGTATCAACCAAATAATTGTCCCAACCAGTTAATATGTTTTTACTACTCATTAAAAAATTATCTTTTTTTAAGTTATTATGTATAATACATACTCTTTCTTTAGTTTTATCTTTTACTAAGTTATACCATTTATTTAATTCTTTTTCTATATAATAAAAGTTTTTAAGTAATATAGAGTAATTTCTTGCTAGTAAGTAGTTACTAGGAGACATGTATACTTCATTATCAATGTTTTCTATTAATTTATTATAGTAGTCTTTTAGATAATCTATATTGTCTATGAGTGTGTTATAGATATCTTTATATTTTTTTCTACTTACTTCTTTATAGTATATAGTTTTATAATGAAGTAATGCCACTGATGAAATGAATTCTATGTCTTTTTCAGGAGAATCATGTTTTAACTTATCATAATACTTATATTTAATAGTTCTATCACTAGTACTTATTATATCAGGAAAACAAAAGTATTCTCTAGTACTAAGGTATTCAAATAAATCATTTAAGTCTTTTTTCTTTTCTTTTATTACTTCAGTAAAACTATCTCCTTCTAGAATCTTTACTTTCCCTTTACGAATTATTTTTTTAATCTTGTTCATTTTTATTATAAGGTATTACTATTTTACTACCTATATTAATGTTATCAATATCATTATATTCTTTTATTTCATCCATAGTAACATTATATTTTACAAGTATACTTTCTAGTGTATCTTCACTTCTCATTATATATACTTTATATTTAGAAAAATTACTTTCTTTTACTTCACTAAATATAGTATTAAAGTTTTTTTCACTAACTTTTTCTTTTTTACTTACTTCTTCTTTAGAATCTATAACATTATCTAACATTACTTCGTTATGAAATTCGCTTGGACTTTTTATATTAGTAGTACTTTCTTTATCCATTAAATCATTAATCATATTATCGATTTCCTCATTATTCTCTATATCTTCTTTTATTTCTATTTCTTGATAATCCATATCTAAAAACATCTTTAAATGTAATACATCTTTTTCTACACTATAGTTAAAGTCAGATAGTTTTAAATCAATTGTGTCTTTATCTATAAGTGAAGATAAGGCTATAGTAAAAGGTATTGTAAACATGAAGCTTTCTGTTTCTACACTAGACATTGTTACTTTATAAGAACCTGTTACATCAAAATATCCTTCAATAGTGTCATCTAGTATTTTATAGTCATGTGTTAGGGATATATCTGTTATACTAGATACATAAGTTTTTAACATACAATCTTTTTTAAATTCAATCTTTTGATTCATAATAAAACACTCCTTTCATTTAAATTTATGTTGGAGTGTTTTAAATATTACTATTTTTTTAATACTTTTTTATAACCTAAATTAACTAATTCATTAACTTTTTCTTCTGTTTTTATTCCAATTATACCTAAGTTTAAAAGAGTATTATATTCATCATTAAGTTTTATATATATTCTTATAAATGTAGTATTATTATCTTTAGTTACTTCTTCATATAATAATTCTTCTATTTCACCTTTATATAGATTTTTTATTTCTTTTATTCTTTTTGTTTCTAACATTTTCTTCACTTCCTTTAAATAAATCATTATATATTTCTATATAGTTTTTTACAAATATAAAATTTATTTTATCTTTTATTTCTTTATCTAAACTAGATACTTCTCTTTTATTCATATTTGATACATATATTTTATTTATACCATTTTTTATTGCAGAACAAGATTTTTCTCTTAGGCCTCCAACTGGTAAAATGTCTCCAAGAAGCGTCATTTCTCCAGTAGAGCTAACATTTGGTGGTACTTCTTTACCTAATAAATAACTTAGTATACTTGAAGTTATTACTGTTCCTGCAGAAGGTCCATCTTTTGGAATAGAAGTCTCTCTAAAGTTTATATGTATTGTTTTATTAAAAACACTGTCATTTATGTTAAATAGGGTTTTATTTGATTTAATGTAACCGATAGATACTAGGATACTCTCTTTTAGAGTAACACCTAGTGAACCACTTGTTACAAAACTCTCTTTTCCATCATAACTAGATACTTCTATACTAAGTACTTCTCCACCATATGGAGTATATGCTAGTGCTTTTGCATATCCTGGTTTAGTAATATTACACTCATTTACTTGATATTTTTCTACACCAAGATATTTTTTAATATCGCTCTCTTTTATATGAGTTTCTGTAATACTTGTATTATTTAATTTATGTTCAGTTATTATTTTTCTAATTATCCTATCAATTAGTCTATCTAACTCACGAACACCACTTTCTTTAGTATAGGAGTCTATTATTTTGGTTATTGCTTTTTTATCAAATTTTATTAAGTTAGTTTCTAAACCATTTCTTTTTAATGAATTATTTATTAAATAGTTCTCAGTAATATTTATTTTTTCATAATTAAGATATGAATTTAAATTAATTATGTCTAACCTATCTTGAAGTACTAGAGGTATTTCATTTTTATCATTAGCAGTAAGTATCCAAGTAATATTACTTAAGTCTATTTTTTCTTCTAAATAGTTATCTGTAAAATTTTTATTTTGTTTATTATCTAGTATATCTAAAAGAGTGTTTACTGGGTCACCCTTATAATCTTTACTCATTTTATCTACTTCATCTAATAATATTATTGGGTTAGTTACACCACTTTTAATTAGGGAAGTAACTATTTTACCTGGTGCACTACCGATATATGTTTTTCTGTGTCCAAGTAGTTCTGCTGGGTCATTAATCCCACCTAAACTGATTTTAACGAATTTCTTATTTAAAGATGAAGCAATACTTTCAGCAAATGTTGTTTTACCTACTCCAGGTGGTCCTACTAGACATATAACTGGACGAAGGGCATCTTTATTTGTAGATACTGCTACATACTCAATTATTCTTTCTTTTGCTTCAGTTAGTCCATAATGAGTTTTATTAAGAGAAGTACTAACTTTATTTAAGTCAGTTTCATCTAACCCTACTTTACCAAAAGGTAAACTAAGTAATGTGTCTATATATGTTTTAATTACACCTAACTCTGGACTAGTTTCTAAAGTACTTTCATACTTATTTAATTCGAGAATTAATCTATTTCTTATGTTATCTGGAATATGTCTATTATTCAACTCTTGTCTAGCCTTAGATAAATAAACTGTTTTTGTGTCAAGTTCACCTAATTCCTCTTTTATTATCTTCATCTTTTCTTTAAGAATTAAATCTTTTTGCATATCATCTAAGTTTTGTTTTAATTCTTGATCTATTTTATTTTCTAAAGCAAGTACAGCAAGTTCAATATTTATTTCAGTAATTAGTTTTTTAGCACGATTTATTCTACTAGGTTCTTGCATTAGAGATAATTTCTTTTCTAAACTAAGAGGTATGAAACTAGTAACCATATCAGTAAGTTTTTCTAGTTCATTAACACCTTTTACTTTATTTAATATAGCATTAGATATAAATGGATTATTACTTATATATAGTTCTAACTCTTTATTAAGTTTTCTAAATAAACTTATTTCTTCTACTTCGTTATATACTGTTTCAGGAAAATCTATATATATACTACTCAAGATATCTTTATTATTTTGATACATAGAATATTTTAATACTCTTACTCTTTTTATACCTTGTAATACTATTCTAGTGTTTCCACTAGGTAAATCTATTCTACTACTTATTTTGGCTATTACACCAGTTCTTGGTAAGTCTGAAGTATCTGGTACTTGTTCTAGAGTATTTACTGGGTATACTATAAGTATTTCATCGTTAAAATATTTTTTAGATATATCAATTATTTTCTTAGTTACATCATTATTTAATTCTATTCTAGCTTCTTCAAGAGGGAGTAATACAAGGTTCTTCAGTAGTAATACTGGTAAGTTACTTTTAGACATGTATTTCACCTCCATTTGATTAATTATTATAATGATTTTTATCTAATATGTCCACTAATTTTTTAAATTTTTTTAATTATTTTGTTAGTTGTATTTTATAATGTTCATTTAAACTAAAAATACACACAAGTAAGTAGTATTGTGTATATTTAGTTTAATTATAATTCTATAAAGAAGGCTTCTAAACCTTTGTATCTATCAACTTCTCCAGTTTTTATTTTATAGTCTAAATAAAATAATTTATTTAATTCACTAACTAGTTCATTAATAGTACTTTTATATGCATTATTAAGGGCTAGCTTTATACGGTAAGGGTGTTCTTTTAACTTAGAAGCAATACTTGTTTCACTCATTTTTTCTTCATATAATAACTTAGTTTGTAGAATAAGCCTTATATTATTTGCTAGTAATACTATTATTACAGAAGGCTCTACTTTATCATTTATTATCTTTTTATATATAGTAAATATTCTTTTTTTATCTTTATTAATTACTGCATCTACTAATTTAAAAATATTATCTTCTTCATATTTAATTATTACTTTTTTAACATCTTCTAAAGTTATTTCTTTAGAATTATATTTATACATTTCTAGTTTACTTAATTCACTATAAAGTACACTAGTATTAGTTAGTAGTCTAGACTTTATTTCACTTACTGCATCCATATTTATTTTATAATCAATATTATTAAAATAATCTTTTATAGCAGTATCTATATTAGTTTTATCTATACTTTTAAACTCTTTAACTATACTTTTACTTTTTAACTCTTTTACTAGTTTTTTTCTTTCATCTAATTTATCACTATTTACAGTAAATACTAAATAAGTATTAGGGTTAGGACTAGTTATATAATTATTAAATCTTTCACTCTCTAAGGAAGACTTGCTTGTTAAGAAAGTACTATTATTTAATATAACTAATTTTAAGTTACCAAATAAATCATTATATGATGCTTCATTAATACATTCATTAATATCACATTCTTCATAATCATATACTATTTTTTCAGTAATACTCTTTTCTTTCATTAAATTATCAATAAACTTATCTAGTTCAAAAGTATTTTCTCCATATAATATGTATAACATATTTACCACCTAAAAACAACTATACTATAAGTAATTTTGTTTTTCAACTATTTTATTACAATTTGACTAACTCTTTCATCTAATAAATAGTTAGAATTAGTTATTTTTATATTATTATTTATTAAATAGTATTTACCTATTATTTGATTACTTTCTAATATATCTTTTAAATTAGAATATTTTTTTACTTTGTTTACTAGAAAAGTATTATTATATACTATACTTATATATATATAGTCTCTTTCTTTAATGTTTTTAATCTTGTTATATATGTCAATAATTTCATATAAATTATAAGTGTTAGTTGTTACTTTATTAAATATAACACTTATATTAGGGTATGTTCCTAAATAACTTAGAAGTAATTTATAACTTGATATATCTTTTTTATTTAAGTTTATATATATTTTAGTATCAAATCTTTCATTTATTAAATTAAGTGTTTCTAATACATTCTTTATGTTATCTTTTAGTATGTAATAATCTTTTAAGTCATACTTATTTTCTATATGTATATCTAAAGTAATACTTTCTTTTTTAGGAAATATTTCCATTAGTTCTTTATCTGTTATGTCATAGATACTCTCTTTCTGGTAAGAAGGACTTGTAGTATCTTTAAAATCATTTTCTATTATTACTACTTTAGTTATACCATCAATACTAGGAATTTCAGAATAAGCATAAGCATTACCTGATACTGGACTATATACTTTTTTATTATTATATTCACATATTATGTCATTCTTTTTAACAGTTTTAGAAGTGACAATGACACTCTCTTTATTAGTGTATGGTAAATATATAAAATCACTCATTAAGTTTACAATTAAATAATCATTCATTTTTTTCACTTCCTTTTAAACTAATTAAGTAGTCATGTAAATCACTTGCTACATTTGTTGGTAATATTTCTTCTAAATCACTTATACTAGCCTCAGTCATCTTTTTTAAACTTCCATATTTTTTTAGAAGTTCTTTTTTTCTAGTTTCACCTATTCCATTTACATTAGTTAAAACACTTTCTAAAGAACCTTTACTTCTTATTTGTCTATGATAGTTAATAGTGAATCTATGTACTTCATCACTTATTCTAGTTAGTAAGTAAAATAAGTTACTTTTTTTATTTATTTCATATGTTTCTAAAGTATCTCCATCAACTAAGGCTCTTAAAGTGTGTTTGTCATCTTTCATTAAACCACATACTTTTATTTTTATATTAAGACTATTTAAAACCTCATTACAAGCGTTTATTTGATTAATTCCACCATCTACAAGTATTAGGTCTGGCATTCTTTTATTGTTCATTAAAAGACTGTAATATCTTCTATAAATAACTTCTTTCATTGCTCCTACGTCATCGTTCTTGTCAAATGAAATTTTGAACTTTCTATAATCATTTTTACTAGGTTTTCCATCAATAAATGTAACCATTGCACTTACTGTGTATGAACCAAAAAGATTTGAATTATCAAACGACTCAATCACACTTAGATTTTCCATATTAAGTAACTCAGCAAGTTCCTTATTAGCAAGAATACTTCTTTCTTCATCTTTATATATCATTTCTATATTGTTATCAAGTGATATTTTAGCATTAGTTCTAGCAAGGTCAAATAGTTTTTTCTTTTTACCTTTATATGTACTAATTACTTTGGTTTCTAATATAGTACTAAGTAAAGCGGTATCTAACACTTCAGGCACGATTACTTCTTTTGGTACTATATTTTTTTTGTTATAAAAGTTAACTATGTAGTACTCTAATGTTTCTTTTTCTTCATCTATTAATGGAAATATATTCTTTTTGTCACCTAAAAGTTTACCATTTCTTATAAAGAATACTACTATACTAATGTAACCATTATCTACATAATAATTAAATATATCTCTATTTATTCCATCATTAAGTTCAACTTTTTGTTTTTCAAATACTACACTTATATAATCTAATTCTTTTTTTAAATCCAGTGCTACTTCATAATTTAGATTATCTGAGTTAACTTGTATTTTTTCTTTTATTTTTTGAATTAGTATATCATCTCTTCCATTTAGAATAGAAATTATTTCATTTCTTAAATTAGTTGTATCAATATTCTTATATTCACAATAACCTAAACATTCTCCAATATGGTAGTATAAACATACTTTTTTAGGCATTTTATCACATTTTTTTAGAGGATATAATCTATTAATTAAGTTTACTAATCTTCTTGCTGCACCTACATTTGGGTAAGGTCCAAATAACATTTTATTTTTTTTATTAATATTTATTTCTCTTTTTACTATTAAACTGGGATATTTATCGTTTTTAAATTCTATGTAAGGATAACTCTTATCATCTCTTAGTAAGATATTATAATGAGGGTCGTACTTCTTTATTAGATTTATTTCTAATATAAATGCTTCTAATTCACTAGATGTTACTATATAGTCAAAGTCTGCTATTTCACTTACAAGTAACTTAGTTTTACCAGTATGTGTTCTATTAAAATAACTATTTAATCTGTTTTTTAGTATTTTTGCTTTTCCTACATATATTATTACACCTTTATCATTTTTCATAAGGTAACAGCCTGGTAACATCGGTACTAACTTTAGTTTATCTTTTAACATATTCATATCTCCCACTTATAATTATACTAAAAACAAGTGGTTTTAGCAACTATTTGATATTTTATACAACATCTTATATGATATTTTATACATATATCAATTACTCCTAATTACCTTTTAAACATATACTATCTAATTCTTTTCTTCTAGATTTAGACAATATATTAGCTTTTACACCATTATCAAATATTACATCATTATTTTTCCAGTCTAGTACTGAAACTCTTTTAGTATTTAATATATATGACTTATGACTATAAATAAATTTATTATTTAATTTACTTTTAATATTTTCTAAAGTATCATTTATCATATATTCACCAAAATCTGTTACTAATACTGTTTTTCTTTTATAGTTATCTCTATATAAATATAATATATTTTCTAAATCTACTATATATGTTTTATTATTAATAGTTAATTTAAAATGACTTCTTAGTTTTAATTGTTTGAAACAAATATCAAATAATTCATGTAAATTCTTTTCTGATTCATATTGTTTATTTACAAAGTCTAATATTTGAAGTCTTTGCTTAAATGTCTCTAAAGCCATACCACCATTTACACTAAAAACGATTATAGGACTTTTCCAGTCATAATTTCTTATAGTTCTAGATATGTCTATAGCATTAGTATTAGGTAGTTCAAAATCTAAAATATATATAAATGTATTATGTTCTCCTACTTTAATAGTATTTATTAATTCTTTAGAGAATTTACTAAACGTTTTTATATCAAAAGGGTAATCATTTTTCATCATATAACTTATTATAATTTCTTTAGTTTTTTCTAAATGTAATGGATTATCCTCTACTACTATGAAATTTATCATTATATTACCTCTGTCTGTATATATAATACCACTTAAAAAATATTTTAACAGGCTTTGTTAGTCCCTATTATATATAAAAAAGAGATTAATTTTCATTATTAATCTCTTCTATTATTTTTTCTATTTTTCTTCCATATTCTATAGATGTATCATAAATGAAATTTATTTCAGGCATATGTCTTAAGTTTAATCTACTTGCTAATTCTGTTCTAAAGTAAGAACTAGCATTTTTCATATCTTTTATTACTTTATCACGTTTTTCATCATCAAGAGTTGTAAAGTATACTTTAGCACTTGATAAGTCATTAGTAACAGTAGCATAAGTTATTGTAACATTCTTTAAGTCTTCATCTTTTACTTCTGTTAAAAGAATCTTACTTATTTCTTTTACCATAAGAGAGGCTACTCTTTCTCCTTTTAATCTCATTATTTCTTAATCTCCTTCATTTCAAAAGCAATTATTGTATCTCCTACTTTTATATCAGAATAGTTTTCTATAGTTATACCACAGTCATAACCTGACTTAACTTCTTTTACTTGGTCTTTTTCTCTTTGTAAACTACCTATTTTAGAAGTAGTAATTATTACACCATCACGAATTAGCTTACATTCACTATTATTTTTAATAACTCCACTAGTTACATGAACTCCTGCAATATTACCTACTTTAGAAAATTTAAATATTTGTCTTATTTCTGCTTCTCCAGTAGTTACTTCTTCATAAGTAGGATCTAACATACCTTTCATAGCACTTTCTATTTCTTCAACTAATTTATATATTATGTTATATAGTCTTATATCTACTTCATAGTTTTTAGCCGCTTCTTTAGTTTTAGCACTTGGTACTACATTAAAACCAATTATTATAGCATTAGATGCACTTGCAAGGACCACATCACTTTCAGTAATTGTTCCTACACCACTTCTTATTACTGTTACTTTTACTCCTTCAACATTTATTTTTTCTAGAGCATTTTTAACAGCCTCTTCACTACCTTTAACATCAGTTTTAAGTACTATATTTATTTCTTTATGACCACTTTCTATTCTTTCAAATAAGTCTTCTAAACTAACTGCTTTTTTAGTATATTTCTTTTCTTTTTCAGCATTTGCTCTTTTTTCAGCAATACTTCTTGCTTCTTTTTCTGTTTCAAATGCCATAAACTTATCTCCAGCAACTGGTACCACATTTAATCCTGTTATTTCAACTGGTGTACTAGGTAGAGCACTTATTAAATCATTTCCATTAGAGTCTTTTAATGTTCTTACTTTACCAAAAGAACTTCCTACTACTACAGGGTCTCCTAAACGAAGTGTACCATTATTTATTAATAGAGATGCTGTTACACCTTTATTTTTATCTAACTTGCTTTCAATTACTGTGCCTGATGCATATCTATTTGGATTAGCCTTTAAGTCTTCCATTTCAGCAAGCGCTAAGATACTTTCTAAAAGTAAATCAACATTTTCTCCGGTATGAGCACTTAATTTAACGAATATTGTGTCTCCTCCCCATTCTTCTGGAGTTAAACCATATTCACTCATTTCACTCATTATTTTATCTACATTAGCAGTTGTTTTATCTATTTTATTTATTGCAACAATAATTGGAACATTCGCACTTTTAGCATGGTCAATTGCTTCTTTAGTTTGAGGCATAACTCCATCATCTGCAGCAACTATTATTACAACTATATCAGTTATTTTAGCACCTCTTGCACGCATTTCAGTGAATGCAGCATGTCCCGGAGTATCTATAAATGTTATTTTGTTTCCATTTATTTCAACTTGATATGCACCAATTGCTTGAGTAATTCCACCGGCTTCACCACTTGCTACATGAGCGTTTCTGATATAGTCTAGTAGTGAGGTTTTACCATGATCTACATGACCCATTATTGTTACAACAGGTGCACGTGGTACTAAATCACTTTCTTTATCAATAATTTCATATTCTTCAAAATTACTTATGTCAACACTAGACTCTTTTTTAAGTTCTTTTTTGTATTCCATACATATTACTTCTGCATCCTCAAAACTAATACTTGAATTAATATTAATCATAAGTCCCATATTGAACATTTTCTTTATTAAGTCAGTATCACTTACATTTAATGCAAGTGCTAAATCTTTTACAGTCATTTTATCTTTATATAAAACAACATTATTTGTTTCATTAGTGTTTCCTTGTAATTTAGTTTTGTTTTTATAAATACTCTTCTTTTCTTTTTTAAAGTTCTCATTATCTTTAGAACTATCTTTCTTTTTAAGTTTTATCTTTTTAGAAGTAACTTCTTTATTTAATAAACTATCTTCTAATAGACTTTCAGCACGATCTTCAAAGTCATATTTACTTTCTAATTCTTCACTTAATAAGTTTTCTTCATTATTAACTAGTTCATTATCTAAATAAATTATATCATCATCTTCTAAAAAATCATCTTTATTACTAGCGTTTATTCCTAGTTCTTTACATTTTTTTAGTATTTCTTCTATACTTCTATTTGTATCAAGTGAGTATTCTTCTACTGTCATAAATTCACACCCTTTCTTTGGTTAAATTTTTTCTTTTAATATATCATATATTTCTAAAGGTATTTTTGTTTCTAAGTGTCTATCTAATACTTTAGAATTTTCTGCCTTTTTTATAACTTCTAAGTCTTTTTTTAGATAGCAACCTCTTCCATTGGCTTTTAATGTATCATCTACTATTATAGTTCCTTCTGGAGTTCTTACAACTCTAAGTAGTTCTTGTTTTGGTAGTTTTTCTTTAGTTACTACACAAGAACGCATTGGTATTTTTTTATTTTTCATAATTACTCATTTATTTGTTTATTTATGTCTTCTAGAGTTTTAACTTTAATAGTATATTTTGTTAATTTACTAGCCAATTTTATATTAATACCTTTTTTACCTATTGCTAAACTTAGGTTTTCTTTATCTGTTATAGCAAGTGCTTCTTTGTTTTTCTCATCTACTATACTTACATTTACATTTTTGGCAGGACTTAATGCATTAGCAATAAATTCTTCTTTGTTATCGCTATATAAAACAATGTCTATTTTTTCTCCATTAAGTGCTTCAATGATGTTTGCGATGCGTCTACCTTTTTCTCCTATACAACTTCCTACAGCATCAACATTTGGATTTGTACTTGAAACTGCAACTTTACTTCTTACACCTGCTTCACGGGCAACACCATGCATAAGCAAAGTGCCATCAGAGAATTCTGGAACTTCACTTTCAAATAATCTTTTTACAAAACCATAGTGTTTTCTACTTAATTTGATACTTGGTCCTTTTGGAGTTTCTTCAATTTTTGTAATATATACTTTTACAGAATCTCCCATTTTTAGTGTTTCACCTGGGATTAATTCATTTTTTGGAAGTAAACCACGTGCTGGACCTAAGTCAACATAATAGTTTCTAGCATCTTCTAGTGCTAAAAAACCTATCATGATTTCGCCTTCTTTATCTCTAAATTCTTCCATTACTTGATTTCTTTCTGCTTCTCTTATTTTTTGAAGTACTACTTGTTTAGCAACACTTATTGCAACACGTCCAAAGTCTTCTGTTTCAACTTCAGTTTCGTATACATCACCTAACTTAGCATCTGGATGATCTTCCCTCGCTTCTTCTAATGTAAACTGTGCATCAGGATTTTCTAATTCTTCTACTACAGTCATTCTTCTAAATACTCTTATTACTCCATTTTCAGTATTTATTTCACATCTAATATCTGCATCTTCTCCTGTATTCTTTTTATATGCAGCAGTAAATGCATTAGTCATAGCTTCTTTTATTACGTCTTCACTTATTCCTTTTTCTTTAACTAAATAGTCAAATGCTGTTTTAAATTCTTTATTGTTCATCACTACCTCCTTTACTACATATGTCTAAAACATATTCAGTCTTTATCAAATCTAACTCATCAATTATTGGGTTAACTATGTCAGATACTTGTTTACATAAATCTGTGTCTACTACTTTATCACTATCTATTTTGATAAATAAAGTATCAATTCCATCTTCTTTTTCAAATGAGATATCATATATTTTAACACCTACTTCATTAAGAGGATTTGATAAAACATCCATTAATTTTTCTTTCATAATGCCTCCTTTACATAAATTAAAGAGTGGCTTACATAATGCCACTCCTTTCAAGTAATTTAATTATACCATGGTATTTTATGAAATACAAGGCTTTTAGTGAAATTTAGCATCCACTTGAAGTTTCTTTTATTTCATAAGGATTTGATGAGGAACCATCTCCACTTGAGTATTTTACACATGATTTTAGACTTATAACTGGTCGAACACTTTTAAAATTATCTACTTTGGCGAAATGTAAATGTCCTGGTATTCCAGAACCAGATACAAAGTATACATAAGAATAACTGTCTAACCACTCATCAGGTGTCATTAGCCACCATGAATTTGTTCCAGTTGAACTAGTTTTTGCACTATTATTATAATACCATGAGGTTGCATCATTTAACACAAGACCGCCTGCAAACTTTATTTCATCTGCTGTCATTAGTGCTATTGGATATATTAACTTGCCATTTCCTGTACTTGTACTAACTGTAAATTTATCACTATTATTATTACAGTCGTATGTCGGTATATTCGCACCAGACATTCTATTATATGCTGCATAATAGAATGTTGTAGAACAATTTGGACAATAGGTTCCTTTACCTATTTCTCTATCGGAACAATATATTGCATCGTTACTTACATATTTTTCGTAATTTGTTTTTAAATTATTTTGATACCATGTATCTATTACTCCCTTTATTGTACTACTATTCTCGTTCGTTCTATTATTTGTAAGTGTTCCACTTGTCCCGTACATATATCCTGAATACATGGAATTATTATATGATGAATTAAACATTGTACTTGAATTTATATATGCGTTTGTTGCTGTTGGACTTGTTCCATGATATAGAAGTCTTATACTTTTATCATTGTTTGTTCTTATTATTCTCCAATAAAAACCTGCAAATTTAACCCAGTTATCTAAAGCATTTCCTGCGAAATAGTATACAGGAGTATCATTTTCAGTACTTGTATATAAAGTATTTGTATTGTCAACAGTTAACACTGTACCAAAGTTTGTCCTTGTTAATCTTGTTGATTTATCTTGATAAATCTGGTAAGCCAAAGTGTCTTTATCAAACGGATTAGATTCTCCTAAAGTTACATTACAAGTTGTGGTACTTGTAACATTATTTACTATTATTTTGTTATCATTAACTGTATTATCACATCCTGTTACACTTTCTATTTCTCCACTTACATAAAATGTAACTTTGCCATTATTTGTAGTAGTTTTAGAAATACTATCAATTTTATTTGAGTCATTAGTATTTATTTTCACAGTATAGTAATTACTATCGTTTACAACTTGTTTTATTTTTGCATAACCATTTCCTTTTTTTGCATAGTTGCTTATTGGTGTTGAACTAACATTATCTGTACTTATTGTTTTTGTGTTTTCAGAACTACTTGCAGTACACTTATAACAATACATTACTTTATTACTAAGTAAAGAGTTTCCAATGTACCCACTTCCTCCACCAGCTCCTGCTTGGTTAGAGGCTCCACCTCCGTAGAAGCCACCTCCACCTCCACCTGAATAGTGTTGTCCGTTTCCTCCTTGACCAAAACTACCTTTTAGGCCTCTATCTTCATTATTAACTTTCGATCCTCCACCTGAAGAACCTCCAGCGGTTTGTGAGCCACCACTTCCATAAACATAATCACTCTGTGTATTGGTTCCGTTATTTCCTGTGTATCCTCCACCTGAACCACCATTACCTGAATAAGGGCCAGTTTGGAATGATGTTCCTCCGCCTCCACCAGCGACTATAATTATATCTGAAATATTATTTGAAAGAGTATTTAATAAACCAGATACTTTACCAATGTGAGTTGCACCTCCACCACTTGAAGAATATACAAGGTTTGCTGAACCAGACCCGGTTCCACCACCATTATATCCTCCTGGTATTGTTTCCAATGTACTATTATTTGTTCCTTTTCCACCTACTACTATATAAAGTTTTTCTCCTTTAGTTAGAGAAACTATACCGGTTGAGTATCCTCCATAACCACCTATATATGTAGTATTATAACTTCCTCCTTCACTACCCCATACTTCTAAAATGTATTCGCTAATAGTTGGTGCAGTAAATACTTCAATGTTTCCGGTGTAATCATATTCTTTGGTTAATCCATTAGTTACAAAATCTATATAACATGCATCGTCAGTTTCTAGTTTTTCTACTTCTATTGTCCAGTTATCATTATCAAACACAATAATGCTTCCATTCGTACATGTTATTTTGCTTGCAATATAACCACTACCTTTTGTAGGCATAGTTTTACTTTCTACTCCATCCACTATAAAACTTAACATGTTTTCATTTACTAAAGAAAATTTAGTTTTAGTATTATTCCTTGGTAACAAGTATATACCTAAACTTATACACATTACAACTAATAATATAATTAATGGCATTTTCTTCTTCATACACTCATTCCTTTCATTACACAACACAAAAATGGATATACCTATTCTATCCATATAATTTTATTAGTTTTATTATTTAAGTTAGTTAGAAGATAACACCCCATGTTTAGTATTTTATTTTGTACTAAAGGCGAAGATATATAACTTATTATATTATTATATTTATTAGTCATATTATACATTCTTCTTCTACTCTTAAACTAAACTAATTGTATCAAATATTAAATAATTTTACAAGTATTTTAAGAATGTTTTTATATTAAAATAGACATCTGTTCATTACTGAAATAGTAATGATACAAATGTCTGCAAACTATTAAGTAGGTAGATATTTAGTAACTGAATGCTCCTTTTTATTTTTTGTTAGAAGTAGTAGGTTTCTTCATAATACTATCTACAAAATTATTATATACTTTTTTAAGTTCAGTATCTTTAATTTCCATACCTGCTTCTTTTCTCATTATAATTAAAGTTTTTTGATAGTAATTAGTATCATCTTCTTTTTTATTTGCAACAATTGAAGCAACTATTCTATCTTTAACACTACTAAGTTCTTCTTTTTTATTTGTTTCTACTCTGTAAATAATATGATAACCATAACTAGTTTCTACTAAACTTGTAGTATATTTTCCATCTTTTAATTTTTTAGCAGCCTTTACAAAGTTTTCTTCTAAACTTGAATCAAATTTCACATCAAAACTTTCTGTAGTTATTTTATCTTTATATTTAGTTTTAGTATCTTCCCAACTATTTTTCTTTAGATATTTTAGTATTTCTTCAGCATCTTTTTTAGCATTATCATTATCTTTAGTTTTTACTAAGATGTGTTCTACTTTAAATGGTGTAAAGTAGTTATCTTTATAATACTCTTCTATTTCTTTATCAGTAACAGATGTTTCCATATATTCATTAACTAATTTATTTCTTTTATAGTCTAGTTCTAAATACTTTAAGAAATCATCTTCACTATCAAAGTTATTTTGTTTTAAAAATTCTTCTTTAGTTATATTATAATAACTTTGAAATGTTGAATAATAATTTTCTGCATTTTTCTTAATTTCTTCTAAATCATCATCTGTAATAGTATACTTTTTATCAAGTATAATTCTGTCTACTTGTTCAACTATTTCATTAGCACTATATTTGTTTTTCATTCCATTATAAATACTATCTGCAGTAATATTTTTACCATCAACTGTAATAGCAACTTGTTCTTTGTCTTTTAATTCAGCTATTCTTTCTGGCCAAAATATTAACATTACAAGTATTCCTATTAAAATACCTACTACTGTACCTTTTAATTCTTTTTTGTAATTATTAAAAAAATCTTTCATATTTATTCCTCCATTAACATTTTACTATATTTTATAATATTTTACAATTATTTCACAAATATTTCATTTACTACGTTTTTAACAGGTCCATATGTTTTTCTGTGATACTTACATGGTCCATACTTTTTTAGGGCTTCTAAGTGTTTTTTAGTTCCATAACCTTTATTATGTGATAAATCATACATTGGAAACTCTTTATCCATTTCTTCTAACATGTGGTCTCTTGTTACTTTTGCAACTATGCTTGCTGCAGCAATTGATTCACTAAGTGCATCTCCCTTAATTATAGAAGTAGAAGGAATAGATATATCTAATTTCATCGCATCAATGAGTACATGTTCAGGCTTAATACTCAAATTATTTATTGCATCTTTCATAGCAATTTTAGTTGCTTCATAAATATTTACTTCATCTATTACTTTTTCGTTAACTATACCTATTCCTATACTAATGGCATTTTCTTTTATTAACTTATACATTTCTTCTCTTTTCTTTTCAGATAATTTTTTACTATCTTTAATATCTTTATGATAAAAATTGATAGGAAGAATGCAAGCACATGCGACTACTGGGCCAATTAAAGGACCACGACCTACTTCATCTACTCCAGCAATTAAAGTAATTCCATCTTTATATAAATTTTCTTCATATTCTAGCATAATACACTTCCTAAGTTATTCTTTAATATCTTCTAATTTAACACTAACTAGTTTACTTACTCCACTTTCTTGCATTGTTATACCATAAAGTAAGTCTAAGAACTCCATTGTTTTCTTTTTATGGGTTATTACTAGTAACTGAGTTTTACCTTTATAACATTTAATGTATTCACCAAACTTTTCAACATTTACTTCATCTAGTGCACTTTCTACTTCGTCTAATATTACAAATGGAACGTTTTTAAGGTTCATTACAGCAAATAATAAACTTATTGCAGTAAGAGTTTTTTCTCCACCACTTAGTAAACTTAGAGAACCTGGTTTTTTCCCTGGTGGATTAGCATTAATTTCTATACCAGTTTCTAACATATTAGTTGGGTCAGTTAGGATAAGTTCAGCACTTCCCCCATTAAATAAATCTTTAAATACTTTTTTAAATTCATTATTAACTTTCTTAAATGTAGTTGCAAATTTATCTATCATTATATCATCCATATTATTTATTATTTCTAATAAGTTATGTTCACTAGTAACTAAATCTTCTTTTTGAGTTAGTAAGAAATTATATCTTTTACTAATACGCTCATACTCTTCTATACTAGATAAGTTAACTTCACCAAGAGACTTTAATACTCTTTTGATTTCATTTATTTCATTTCTAGCATCTTCTATATCAATATCAAGTTCAAAATCATTTCTTGCTTTTTCATAAGTCATACTATATTCTTCATTTAATCTATTGAGTAAGTTATCTAAGTTAACTGATAATTTTGCTTCTAAAACACTTAAACTATTTAATTTATCATTATTTTCTTTATTAAGAGTTTCATATTTTCTAGATGTACTTTCTTTAAGTTCTAAGTCATCAATTAGTTCTTTTCTAATATTTTCTTTATTAGATATAGTTTGTTCTAAAGATGATTTTTCTTCTTCAATTTTATAATATTCTTTTAATATGTTATCTAATTCAGTATTAATGTTTTCTCCATTACTATTTAAACTATTTATTTCTAGATTAATGTTATTTAGGTTTGTTTTTAATTCTTCTAAAGTAGAAATAGTTCTTGTTTCTTTTTCAGAACTAGATAGTACATCCATATTAGTTTTGTATGTCATGCTTTTTAATTCTTCTAACTCATTAGTTAGGCTACTTAGTTCATTCTCTTTAAGTTCTATTTCACTAGTTAAAGAGTTAATTTGTTTTGTAATAGTATCTAGTTCTGTTTTATCAAATGGGTTGTTATTATTTTGTTTTGAACCACCTGTTAAAGAACCTCCTACATGTACTACTTCTCCATCTAGTGATACTATTCTATATCTTGAATTTATTTTTTTACTTATGTTAAGTGCAGAATTGATGTCTTTTGCTACTATTACGTTACCAAGTTGATTTGTTATAATGTTTTTATAAATTTCATCATAGTTAACTAAGTTAACTGCTACACCTATATAACCTTCTAAGTGAGTAATAGTGTTCATTGTTTCAGAGTCAATACTTTTTGGTTTTATTAAATTCATTGGAAAGAATGTTACTCTTCCTTTATTAGTTCTTTTTAGGTAGTCAATTGCTTCTTTTGCAAATGTATCATTAGTTGTAACTATGTTATTTGCACTTGCTTGAAGAGCTGTATTTATTGCTTCAGAATAAGATAATTCTGTATTAATTAATGAACCAATTGTACCTTCTATACCTTTTAGGCTTGGATTATTAAGCACACTTTTTACACCAAATGGTACTTTAGACATATTTTCTATGTTATATTTTAATATGTCTTTTTTGTTATTTAATTCAAACTTCCTTTTAATAAGCATATTTAGTTCAGTATTTAATTTATTTATGTTATTTTCTGTTATTTTATAATCTTTATTTAAGTCATTAAGTTTATTTGTATTATTAGTTAATACTCTTTTTATTTCTTCTAATTCTAAATTAGTTTTAGATAATGAAGAAGTTATACTTAATTTTTGTTCTTCAAGAATAGTTAGTTCTTTTTTTACTTCACTACTTTCTTTATCATATTTATTTCTTTCTTTTAGTAATTCTTTTTTAGAATTTAAATCATTTAATAATGTACTTTTGTTAAGAAGAGATTTTTGCATATAAGATATTTCGTTATCTAAGGTAGTTCTTTCTATTTTTAATTTTTCTATTTCTAACTTGAATGCTGACTCTTCATTTAGGTTTTTTGATAACTTTAGCTCTAAATTTTCTTTTTCTTCTTTAGCAGTTAAGTATTCTTCATTATATTTAGCAATGTCACTTGCTAAAACTGATACTTCAATATTACTTAGTCTTTCTTTATTGTTTTTATAAATAAGTGCTTTTTCACTCTGGTGTTTTAAAGGTTCAACTTGGACTGACAACTCACTTAGTATCATATTAACTCTTTCAATGTTTTCGTTAGTTTTTGCTAGTTTTCTTAGAGTTTCTTCTTTTCTTTTTTTGTATTTTACTACACCTGCTGCTTCTTCTATAATAAGTCTTTTTTCAAGAGCATTTCCTCCTAGTATTTCACTTATTTTACCTTGAGGAATAATACTTAGACTTTCTTTAGAACTAAATGAATCCATAAATAAATCAGTTATATCTTTTAAACGAACTTTTTCTTTATTTATGTAGTACTCATTTTCTCCAGTTCTATAAACTATTCTTTTTATTTCTATTTCTGTATAGTCTAAAGGCAATGATTTGTCAGAGTTATCTAATACTATTTCTACTTTAGCACTTCTTGCTGGTTCACGTGAAGCAGAACCATTAAATATTACATCAGTCATCCCATTAGAACCACGTAGTGTTTTTACTGATTGTTCACCCATAACCCATTTTAAAGCATCTACTATATTACTTTTTCCACTTCCATTAGGCCCAACTATTCCTGTAAAGTTTCTATTTAGTTCTAAGTTTACTCCACTTGCAAAACTTTTAAATCCATTAATTTTTATTTCTTTTATATACACTATTAATCACCTACACATTTATCAATTGCTTCTTTTGCTGCATGTTGTTCTGCATCTTTTTTACTTCCACCTTTTCCAGTACCATATACTATTCCGTCAATTACAGCATTTACTACAAAGTATTTTTTGTGAGAAGGTCCTCCTTCATGTACAAGAACATAACTTACACTTTTTTTGTTAGTTTGTACTAGTTCTTGAAGCGTACTTTTATAGTCATTTAAAAAGTCTACATTGCTTTCTATGTATGGTACTATTAAATCATCAAAAAACTTAGTTACTACATCTAGACCTAATTCTAGATAGATAACACCAATTACTGCTTCAAATACATCTGCTACTACTGTTTTGTTTGGATATTTAACACTGTTACCTACTTTAATATAGTCAGCAAGATTTAATTCTTTAGCATATTCATATAAAGCATTTTCACATACATATAAGCTTCTTTTTTTACTCATTTCTCCTTCAGATAATCTTTTACTTTTATATATGTAATCACTTGAAACTAATTCTAAAACAGCATCTCCTAAAAATTCTAGTCTTTCATATGAAATACAATTATGTTCATTTGCATAACTAGTATGAGTAAGTGCTATTCCTAGTAAGTGACTATTATCTAAATTTATACCAAATTTTTTTAATGTTTCCATATTTTACCTTCTCCTAACTAATAACCATAATCTTATTATATCAATTTTACATTAAATTTGCTATCTTTTATTTATTTTTGTTTATTTTTTTAGTATAATTGAAGTGATGAGATATGAAAAAAGTATTAATTTTGTTAATTAATGTATATCAAAGAATGCCACTTAACACTCATGCTAGTTGTTTATTTATTCCTACTTGTAGTGAGTATATGAAAGTTAGCATAGAGAGATTTGGTGTTGTTAAAGGCGTGTCTCTTGGAATTAAAAGAATAATGAGGTGTCATAATAGAAAAGAAATTACTATTGATATGGTGCCTACAAAGGAGGATTTATGAAAAAAGTAATAGTTTTATTAATGAGTTTGTTTTTGTTAACAGGGTGTTTAGAGGAGAAAAAGTTAGATAAAATTGCATATACTACTTATTATCCACTTGAGTTTGCTACTAATTATATGTATAAAGATTTTGCTACAGTTAAAAGTATTTATCCAAATGGAATAGATACATCGAAATATACTCTTACTGATAAACAAAAAAGTATTTATGCTGCTTCAGATATGTTTGTGTATGCTGGAGTTACTGATGAAGTTAAACTTGCTGCAGAATTTTTAAATACTAATCAAAATATAAGTATTATTGATGGTACTAAAGGTCTAAGTTATTCAAGTGAGGTTTGTGAGTTATGGCTTGATCCATCTAACTATTTAATGATAGCTAGAAATATTAAGTCTACTCTTATTGATTATGCAAATAATGTGTATGATGAAGAAAAAATTGATAAATTATATGATGAGTTAAAGATAAAGATTAGTGAAATAGATGTAGATTTAACTATGATGGGAAAAAATGCTAGTAAAAAGAATATTTTAGTAACAAATGATAGTTTTAATTTTTTGAGTAAATATAATATTAATGTTATTTCTATAAAAGAAGGAGATACTAAATCAATTAATGATGCTAAAAAATTAATTAATTCTGGAGAAATTAAATATGCTTATGTTCTTAGAGGAAATACTCTTAGTGAAGAAATAGAAACATTTATTAAAAATTATAATTTAGAAAAGATAGAAATTGATTCAATGTATACAATTACTGATGAAGATAAAAATAATGGTAATAATTATTTAAGTATTATGACTGAAAATATAAACAAATTTAAAACTGAGTTATTTAGGTAACTCAGTTTTTACTTCTCCATAAAGCCTTATCATTGCTTCTTTAGTTATTATCCATTGTTTTCCAAATTTCATCACATCAGTTCCTTCTTTTAGTCTTCCGTAACTAATGTTTTTTCTTAGTGTACTTTCATTTAAACCCCATAAATCAGTTGCATCTTTAAACGATATTAGGTTATCAAATGGAGTATTAACTAACTCTCCATTATTCCATAATTCATTACAAGATATGTCTATATCTTCTGGCCACATTACTGCATAACCACTTTTATCAGTATAAGCTTTATTAAATAAAGATATATCTTCTAATTTTTTAAACATATCATATTTTTTGATTAATGGTTTTACTTTATATTTTTTGGTTACTCCAATTACAAAATTAACTAATAATTCATAATTCTCTAAAGGTTCAACTTTCTTAACTTTATAAAACATATTAACAACACCTCACTTAATCTAGTGGACTAATTTTTTCGAATACTTGACTATTCCACATGTCCAAAAGTTCACAACTATGTTCATTTAACCATTCTTTTATCAAATAATAAGCTTTATTAGGCATATAACCATCGAGTATTTTTCCATCACTTATACTTATAATCGCATCATAATCATTATACACTGCATGAAAATGTGGTGGATTATGCTCGCTTTCTTGAAAATGCATCAAGATGGTAATACCATAAAATTTCGATAATATCGGCATCATACCTCCTTTCTTACTAATAATATTTTATCACTATAGAGTGATAGTGTCAAGTATAAAAAACACTAATTATTATTTAGTGTTCTATGCCTAGGTAGTCATAGGTTTTATCAGTTACTTGTCTACCTCTTATAGTTCTTTTTATAAAACCTTCTTGTAAAAGAAAAGGTTCGATTACATCTTCAATTGTTGTTTGTTCTTCACCGATGGAAGCAGCAATGCTTTCAATTCCTACAGGTCCACCATTAAATTTATTTATTAAACTTTCTAGATATTCTATATCTACACTATCAAGACCATATTCGTCAACGTGTAGTCTATCTAAACTTTCGTTAGTTATTTCTTTATCTATTACACTTTTACCACTCACTAAAGCAAAATCACTTACTCTTTTTAATAGTCTATTAGCAATTCTTGGAGTTTTTCTACTACGTCTTGCAATAGTTATTGCTGCATCATCATCTATGTTTAATTCAAGTACTTTAGCACTTCTTTTAACAATGGTTGCCAATTCTTCAGTTGTGTAATAATTTAGTTTACATGTTATACCAAATCTATCTCTTAAAGGACTAGATAAGTCTCCAGCACGAGTTGTTGCGCCCACTAAAGTGAATGGTGGTAAATCAATATTAATACTTCTACTTTGTCCTTCACTTCCTATTACTATATCTAGTTTAAAGTCTTCCATTGCAGAATATAATATTTCTTCAATGTATCTTGGAATTCTATGTATTTCATCTATAAATAAAACATCATAAGGTTCAAGTGTGCTTAGAATTGCTGCTAAGTCACCACTTTTTTCAATTGTTGGGCCTGATGCTGTTTTAATGTTTACACCAAGTTCATTTGCAATTATGTGAGAAAGTGTTGTTTTGCCAAGTCCTGGAGGGCCATATAGTAAAACATGGTCTAGACTAGTGTTTCTCATTTTAGCAGCACTTACAAAAACTTTTATGTTTTCTTTAACATCACTCTGTCCTATATACTCATCAAAATTTTGAGGCCTTATTGTTTTTTCAAAACTATCTCCTTCTTGATATTCACTTTTTATTATATCTTCCATAAATTCACTCCTTTACTACTAATTATCTAAATAAAAGTTTTAATGCTTCTTTTAGTTGTGTTTCTATAGGTAATGTACTATCTATTTCTTTAGAAATTTTACTTACATCCTGTCTTTTATAACCAAGTGCTAAAAGTGCTTCTATAAGTTCTTCATTAACATCACTCTTGTTATTTGTACTTACTAGTTTTCCTTTTAAATCTAAAATAATTTGTCTAGCAAGTTTTTCTCCTACTTTAGGAAACTTTTTAATATATAATATATTTTCTCTTTCTATAGCATCAATTATCCCATTTGGAGTACTTCCAGCTAGTATACCTATTCCAGTTTTAGGGCCTAGACCTTTTACATTAATTAATTTTAAAAATAATTCTCTTTCTTCTTTACTTTTAAAACCATATAAAGTGTATTCTTCTTCTCTTATATGATTATATAAATATACTTTAGTTAACTCACTCTCTTTAAATGAATAAGGGTTTGGCGTATATACTTGAAAACCAATACCATTAGTAGATATAACTATGTAACTTGGAGTTATATCACTTATTTTACCTTCTATAAATTCTAACATATTCTTCACCCTAGATATTATTTTATAACAAAAAAAGTAACATGACAAGCAAACATGTTACTTTTTTTATTAGTTTATTCTTTTATAGTAGAATCCATCTTGATCTCCACCATTCGGATAAGCATTTATATCATATGAATATACATATCCATCTAGTTGTTTACTTGTAGTTGTTTTTTCAGGAGTTACATTAATTGTATATTTTTTTGGATTTCCTTTTAAATAGATTCTTGATTTATGATTACAATTACAGGCCTTACAACAATCTTCATACTTAACTACATCCAATGTACTTCCTGAATAAATTTCAGATATCCCACTAACTTTATTACTAATTGCAAAATACTTTTTAGTCAAAGTTTCAGTAGGTTCGTAATAAGTACGAAGAGAAAATTCTACATAATCATCTGGTATAGTGAAATAACCATCTGTTTCAGCAGTAAAACTATCAAATGCTATAAATCCTTCAACGCTATTGACTGAACTATATTCTTCATCCAATATTGTTACTCCTTCGGATAATGAAGTTGTCACTGTAGTTGCTTTTGCTGGTGTTGTAGTAGTAACATATTTGTATTTTGCCCATTTATATTCGACATGTTTAAATGTTATTGAACATGATATATTAGATTTGATTCCGGTTATTGTATAAGTATTTCCATTTAAAGTTCCATTTGTACAAGTACTACTTTCAATGGTAGCTTCATAATTTGTATTTGGAGTTACTGTGAATGATGTTACTCCGCTTCTTCCAACAGTTTTACTAACTGGCGCAGTTACTGTTCCGTTTATTGCTTCTAACGTAACAGTATATCCATCTTTAAAGTCTACTGTACATTCAGTTGGCAAGTTTACTGTTGTTAATCTAATACTTCCACGTTCTGTATCCCAGTATCCTACACTCCCATTTGTACATGTTACTGTATTTGGAAGATACGGATCATTAATAGTTGGAAATGATTCTAAAGTCGTACCATTTAATGTTGCTTTAGTTATTGTTAGATCTTTATTTTCAACTAGTTTATATGGATTTGTTATTGTACCAGACCCTTTTACTTTTACATCACTTTGTAAATATATTACTGGTCTTAAGTTACTTGTACTACTTGCTTCTGTAATATTTCCACTTGTTATGTTTTTAACTAAAGAATTATCTATTACATAATAATTATTTTCATTTAAGTATGAGTTTATTCCTCCAATGTATGAGTATTCACTTGTATTTAATAATCCAATATTTGAATAAGTACTAGTTGTACAGTTTAATCCTGTACAACTAAATTTATTTGTTTCTAATACATAATCACTTTTCTTAGTTAATGTGTTATAAAATGTTGTTAGTTCTGTACTTATATTAGTTGTACTTGTTTCTTTAACTGGGTTAGCAATTATTTTTATTCCATCAACTGACTCATAATACCCTATTATTCTCCAAATGTTTTTTGTTGTATCTGTATCTTCTGGATATTGTAAATAGTTATTTATTGCTTCTCCTCCATAGATATTATTACTTGTTTCATTTTCTATTATTGTTTTTAAACTTTCAGTGTAATCTGTTATTCCTTCATACATTTCTGTTACTCTTGTATAACCATCTTTAGTACTATTTAAATCGTTATAAGTATAGCCTCCATCAACATTAAAGTCTACACTTAGATCACTTGTTGCTTCTATTACTATTTTTACTACTTTTTCATATGTTCCTGTACCATTTTTGTTTATCTTACCAGTTGGTAACCATCCTGTATTACTTGAATATTTTACACTACCAGTACCACTGTTTATTTTATATGATACACCATACTTACTTTCTACATCATTTAAACTAGTAATTTTAAGAAGTATTGTACTTGTTTTACCAGAAGGTAAAGTAACTGTTTTTGTATTTATTGTTTCATTTCCCCCAGTAGTAGTTATATCTATTCCATATAACAAATTACTTATAAGCATAGACGTACTTCTATAGTTACCTGTACTAAATATAAATGTTCCATAAGAAAGACCTAATACAAGTGAAAAAAGTACTAAAATACCTATTGCCATTCCTTTGGTTGTTTTTAATTTATTAATTATTTTCATACTTTTCTCACTTCCTATTCTGTTACTATTTCATATGGATTAGTTGCAGATCCATCTCCACTTTTCCATTCATTATCGCCTTTTAAGCTTATAACCGGTCTTATATAACTACTAAAATCAACAGGATTAGAGGTAATAGAACCGTTATTTGTGCTACCAAGGATTCTATAGTTGATTTGACTACTTCCCCATGATGCAGGAGACATTGTCCACCAATTACCCTCACCAGTAGAGCTTACATTATTACTATTGTTATATAAATATAGTGACTTTAGTGAAGAAAAACCACTTCCTGCATATGATGTTTCATCAATGGTCAAGAGTCCAATTGGATATGTAAGTTTACCATTTCCTGTACTTGAATCAACTGTAAATCTATCCATTTCATTGGCACAATTTAATGTTAATGTTTTATTTTGTATTCTTTGATATGGTGCATAATTAAATGAACTTGTAGTTGAATATGTTCCTGAACCTATACTTCTATCATTACAATATATTGAAGATTTACTTATGTATTTATCATAATTAATTAATAAATTATTTTTATACCACTCATCTATTGTTGTTTTTATTGTACTATTATTGGCATTTGTTCTATTACTATCTAGTGAACCACTTGTTCCATACATATAACCTGCGTACATAGGATTTGTAGAAACACTATTAAAGGCAGATGTTCCAATATAAGAATCTGTTGCAGCTGTACTAGTTCCATGATATAAAAGTCTAATACTTCCATCACTATTCGTTCTTATTATTCTCCAGTAAAAACCACCAAACTTTACCCAGTTGTCTGTTACATTTCCTGCAAAATAATATACTATTATATTATTTTCAGTAGTTTTAAATAAAGTATTTGTATTAGTTGTTGTATATGCTGTACTAAAATCAGTTCTTTCTTTAATTGTAGGATTATCAGTTAAAATTTTATTGTATAATGTTGTAATATCCTTTGTAGCTACTAGTTTGCATTCTGTATTCTTTGTTACATTTGTAACGATTAATTTGTTGTTTTCTATAATTCCATCACAACCGGTTACACTTATTAAAACCGAATTCCCCTTTGGATAAAAAACTATTGTTCCGTTAGAAGTAACAGTTTTGCTTGATGAATCTAATACTTTATCAATTTCGTTCGGAGTTATTGTTTCATTTACGGTTATATCATAACTTATTACTGCAGCTCCATTTCCAGTATGACCAGTTTCTGTTCCTGTTCCGTCAATTGTTGGAATTGTTGACTTTGTTCCATCTAAAGTTAAAGCATTTGTTAGTGATGGATTTATATATCCTGAACCTCCTCCGCCTCCAGAAGTATACCTATAATTTGTAGAAGTAGGTCCTGATATACCTGAGCCACCTCCACCACCATAGAAGCCAGACCCACCACCGCCTGAGAAGGTGTACCTTGAAGAACCAGAACCAGAATATGCATCTCCACCTTTACCAAAACTACCAGTCATTTCAGTTTTCGCATTATATCCAGGTGCCCCACCAGCGGTTTGTGAACCAGCTGTTGCTTGTCTTTTTTGGCTATATCCAATTCCAGTTGTTCCAGTTGTTCCACCACCTGCGCCTCCAATATATCCTTTATAGTTAGCAGCTCCGCCTCCAGCACCTGCAACTAATAATATATTTGATGTTGAAGTAGAAAGTGTTGAAAGAAGACCATCAGCCTTTGCAATATGAGTGGCACCTCCACCTGAACCACCGGTTCCATTATTATAAGATGATGTACCACTACTTTTTCCTCCACCATTATATCCACCAACTTGACTCGTATTTCCATTAACACCATCTAAGCCTTTTCCACCAACGTAAATATACAAAACATCATCTTTATTAAGTGAAATTGTCCCTTTAGAATATCCTCCGTTTCCTCCTAAATATCCACTTGAAGAATTACCTCCAGATGCTCCCCAAACTTGTAAATCATAGTTTCCAGTTACCGGTACAGTAAATGTTTGAACTGACCCATCGATACCATTAGTACCATTATAATTATATGTTATAGTATCTTTGTATTGATTTGGAGTCGTTACAGAATCGCCTTTAACTATAGTAACCATGTTAGCTGTTATGTTATTTTTAGTAAAATCTATTATGCAACTATCTTCATTCTTTACCTCTGTAATTTCAATTTCCCAATTATAATTATCCCATATTACTACTGAACCTTTATCACATTTAATACTATCCACAAAATAGCCTTCTCCTTTTTTAGGCATTTCCTTTACACTTTTACCATCAATAGTAAAAGCTAACATATTATTTTTAACTAAATCTGATACAGTTTTATTCTTTTTACTAGGAATAAAAAGTAGTATTGATATAAAAACTATTATAGTTATAGTTAAACTCGCTATTATATATTTCTTCATATATTTTCCTCCAATGCGAAAAATGGGTAGACTTATTCTATCCATTTTTATGTACATTTAAATAATTATTATTTAATTTACTTAAGTTAGTTAGAAGATAATACCCCCCCCCGTTTAGTACTTTATTTTGTACTATAGGTGGAAATATATAACTTAATTTATCTACATAATTATTAGTCATACTGTTTATCCTCCTCTATTCTTAAACTATATTAATTATACAAAAAATATAATTCTATTTCAAGTACTTTTTCTTTGAAAAATTTTATCTATTCCTAAAGGTAAATGAGAGTATTTTAGTCTTTAATAAAACCTATTACAAAATATATAAGAAATACAACACTGTTCGCTTGTTTTGAAATTACTTAGGTGGTACAATTAGTACATGAGTAGTACCTAGTGGTTAGGTGTTCTTACCTCAGTCTGTATTTTATTAATTATTTATAATTTTTAATCTACTAGAAGGAGGTGGTCTGTATGAGTCATAAGAAAGGTTTTAAACTTACTTATGGAGTATTTAGTTATACTTGTAGTAATCTTAGCAGTGCTAGATCACTATACAAACAACAGAGATTAATTGTAATTTGTACTTTTAATCAAAAAGAATACCGAATCAACTTGATACGGTATTCTACCAGTACAATATGGACTGAGTGAATACCTAACGAGCAAAGCTAAGTACTACTCATTTTTTTATGTCCATTTATATTATATGTCTTAATGACAATATAATTATAACAAATTTTGTTAATTAATTCAAGTACTTTATTAAATACTTTATTTTACTATATCACATGAATCAAGTATTATTGTAACTGGTCCATCGTTATATATTTCTACTTTCATATCAGAACCAAATATACCAGTTTCTGTATGAATATTTAAGCTTCTTAAATGTTCATTCATGTAGTCATATAACTTACTTGCACTAGTTGGATCCATTGCGTTTACAAATGATGGTCTTCTTCCTTTAGTACAGTCAGCATATAATGTAAACTGACTAATATTTAGTATACTTCCAGAAGTATCTAGTAAACTTAGATTCATCTTTTCATTTTCATCTTCGAATATTCTTAAATTTATTATTTTATCAACCATTTTGTCTACAATAAGAGTGTTATCTCCTTCAGTAAAACTACTAAGCAAAACAAAACCATTATCAATACTACCATGTACTTTACCATCAATAGTAACTTTACTATTTTTACTTCTTTGCACTACTACTCTCATAATCTTTCCACCTTACTTATAAAATTTAAGCCATTTAAATCATTCATAAATTTATCAAGATTTTCTTTATTTTTAACTTTACAAACTAAGTCATATATGTCACTATCTTTATTGCTTCCTTTATTATTTATTGAAGAGACTATAACATCACTTTTAGTAGCAACACTTATTATATCTACTAAATGATCATTAGATGAATCAATATATATTCTTACATTTGTAATATATTTATCACTTACTACATCATTCCATTCTGCTGATATTATTCTTTCGCCATTAATATCTATCATTTTACAGTCTTTTCTATGTATTGATACACCATTACCTTTAGTAATGTATCCTACTATTTCATCACCTAGAACTGGGTTACAGCAATTTGCTAGTGAAGTTAAGATATCCCCATAACCTGCAATTAGTATTTTACCATTTGGAGTATCTTTTACAATATTCTTATTTTCTAATAATTTTTCTATTGTATCATCTTTCTTAGGTTCAAATATATCAATTAATCTATTTACTATTTGTGTTGGAGTGTATTTTAAAGAAGTAATTCCTAAACATAGTTCATCATAAGTATCTACTTTAATTTCACTAAATAATTTATTTAAAACATTTTCATTTAATAAATCACTATTATTATATCTTCTTTTTTTAATTTCTTCTTTTAATAATTCGTCTCCTGTTTCAATTGATTTATCTTTTTCCTTTTTATAGAAATAACTTCTTATTCTAGATTTAGCATTTTCTGTTTTTACAAACTTTAACCAAGCTTTTGAAGGACTTTTACCTTTTTGAGTTTTTAAGTCAACTATGTCTCCATCCTGAAGTTTATAATCAAGTGAAACTAGTTTTCCATTTACTAAAGCACCAATAGTTGTGTTACCCACTTCAGAATGTATCTTATATGCAAAATCAATTGGTGTTGATTCATCAGGTAGTTCTATTATGTCTCCTTTTGGAGTAAAGATATATATAAATTCTTTTGTTATAGAGTTACTTAAATCTTTAAAGAAATCACTATTATTTTCCATATCATTTACTTCTATAAGTGTTCTAAATTGCGCTAATTTGGTTTCTAGTTCACTTGTTTTAGAACCATCTGTTTTTTCTTTATAACTCCAGTGAGATGCTACACCATGTTCTGCAATTTCATTCATTTCATAAGTACGTATTTGTACTTCATATATTCTATTGTCTACTCCAAATACAGTAGTGTGTAAACTTTGATACATGTTGTTTTTTGGATTTGCAATGAAATCTTTAAATCTTTTTGGAATAGGTCTAAACTTAGAATGAATAAGTCCTACTACTAAGTAGCAGTCTTCTGTTTTATCAAGAAGTATTCTAAGACCTAACAAGTCATATATTTCTTCCCATTTTTTGCCTAATAAAAGTTTATTAGCAATTCCTCTTACAGATTTTACACGATATGTTATTTCATACTTTATTTCATGCTCGTTTAGAAGAGAAATTATTTCATCTCTCATTTTGTATAAAGATGTTTCAAGTTCGCTTTTACTTGCATTTATTTTTTCTAGAACTTCATTATACAATTCAGTATTAGAGTATTGTAAACATAAGTCCTCTAATTCGCTTTTCATTGATTTAATTCCTAGACGATGAGCAATAGGAATATAAACTTTTTCTGTTTCCATAACTACTTCTTTTATATGATCAGTAGAATGAGGATACATTGTTCTTAAATTATCTAGTCTATCAGCAAGTTTGATAAATAAACTAATTGGGTTTTCGCTAAGTCCTACTACTATTCTTCTATATTTATCTGCATCATTATTATTTTTAGTGAATGTTCTTTTTAAGTGACTTAGTTTGCTAAGACTTGTAAGTATTGTTAAAGTGTCTACTCCAAACTTGTTATCTATTTCTTCAGGAGGAACTAGTTCTAGAGTTATCGCTTCATGTATTAATGCACATCCTATTGTTAAAGTGTCCATATGTAAGTCTGCAAGTATTTTGGCTACTCTTATAGAATGACAGATATATTCTTCACCTGTCATTCTTGTCATTTCATCATATATTTTAAGTGCATAATTATAATAGTTATTAATTAAGTCTATGTTTTCACTAGACATATAACTACCAATTATATCCATTAATTTTTTGTATTCCGTTTCTTTGTTTTCCATTATCCATTAATTCCTTTTATAATTCTTTCTGTAATTTCATCATCCTCATCTATTTTTTTAGGATGTTTAAGTCTATTTATTTCTAATTTAGTCCATATGTAAGGTGCGATAAATAAACTACTAAATGTACCAAATGTTAAACCAAATAATATAGTTAGGTTAAATTCTTTTACACCAGTTGTATTCATTAAAAGTAGTACTATTATAGCAGATAACGTTGTTATACTAGTAAGAATATTTCTTCTTAAAGTTATACTTGCACTTTCATTTACTGTTTTAATAAGTGATTCTTCATTAAGTTTTTTAACAGTATTAAGTCTATCTCTTATCATATCAAATACTACAATTGTGTTATTTATTGAGTAGCCTATTATTGTTAGAATACCTGCAATAAATATGAAATTTATTTCTATTTTAAAAATTGCAAATAATGAAATTGTTACAAATACATCACTTAGTATTGCTATTATACTAGATATTCCATAAGTATAGGCAAACCTAAATGCTATGTATACTAGTATTGCTAATGATGCATAGATTAAACTTTTTATTGCATTTTTAGTTAAGTCTTTTTTTACTATATTACTTATTGAAGATATGTCTGAATCTATTTTTAGGTTTTCAAAAGATGATTTAACTGTTTTTATTTCCTCACTATCAAGTGATTCATTTATTCTAAGTAAGTATTCGTTATCATTAACTTTTGTTTCTTCAGTTATAGTGTAGTTATTTAGTTCACTCTTTACTTCTTTTATATTGATTTTTTCTTCACTTTTTAGAGTAATTGCACTTCCTCCCTTAAAGTCTACTCCTAGGTTTAGCCCACTTGTTATAGTAACTATTAAACCAGTTACTATTATTATAACTACTAATGCAATATTATATTTAGCACATTTAAGTATATTTCTCGTTTTAATCTTTTTACATTTTCCTATAAACATATTTATTTTATTATCAAATTTACCAGTATTTATGTAGTAAGACATTACAAATCTATTAATTATAACCATACTTATTATAGTAACTATAATTGTTAACATTAGCATTGTAGCAAAACCTTTTACACTAGATTCACCTAGTATAAATAGTACTAATGCTGCAATAAAGGTTGTTAAGTTAGCATCTATTAGAGAAACTAAACTACGTTTATTACCTTCAATGTATGCTTGGTGTAAATTTTTCCCATTTGATATTTCTTCTTTTATTTTTTCTAGAGTTATGATGCTTGAATCTACTGCCATACCTATACCTAGTATTAGTGCTGCAATTCCTGTTAGAGTAAGTACTCCATCTATTAGAGTATAGAACAAGAATACAAGAGATATGTATAAAGCAAGACTTACTACACTAATTAAACCTGATATTCTATAGAAGTATATCATTATTAAAGATATTATTATAAATGTAATTATTCCAGCCTTAGCAATTAATAAAAGTGTGTTAGAGCCATATGAAGCATCAACTGTTTTTGTACTTATTTCAGTTAATTTAGTTGGAAGGCTTCCTGAATTAATTAAGTCTACTAGAGTACTTGCTTCTTCTTCTGAAAAGTTGCCTTCAATTACAACGTTAGATGAAAATCCTTCTTTTACAGTAGCACTACTGATACACTTACTACCACTTTCACCACATTTAGCTGTTTCATATGAGTCTTCTTCAGTATAGTCTAACCATATAGTAATTAATTTATCAGTGCTCTCTGAAATGCTTTTAGTAACTCTATAAAAGGTATCTTTATCTTTAATAGATAATGCTACAACTGGTTTACCTGTTTTTTTGTCATAGTCTAAACTTGCTCCTGGAGTACTTAATACACTTGCAGTCATTAATTCTTCATTACTTGTATTTCTAAAAGTTAAAACTGCTGGAGTAGTAAGCCTTTCTCTTGCAGTACTTTCATCTTGTACACCTGGAAGTTTTACTCTTATTTTGTCTCCTTCAATTACTATTTCAGGTTCACTTACTCCAAGAGTATCTATTCTTTTCCCAATAGATTTGTAAGTAGCCTTAATATCACTATCACTTACTTTAGATCCATCTAAACTGCTTACTTGATATAGTACTTCAAATCCTCCTTTTAAATCTAATCCATAATTTAATTTTTTAGAGTATGTTAGTATTAATAACAAACTTACTAAAAATATACATATTGTAAGTATTAAACATTTAACAATACTATAACTTTTTTTCTTTTTCATAATAAATTACCTTCTTCCTTAATTATTTCTTCATCTCTTTTTTTAAGTATATCAAAAACATAACTTTTTATATCATCTATACTTAGTGACATAATATCACTTACCATATCATTAAGTGACAAGTTTTCTTTTTTAGACCATACATTCTTACTTAAATAATTCCATATATCACTTTCTTTTACATAAGATATATGGTTTCTTTTTAATTCCATAACTTTACTATATAAAGCAGGCTTAATTCTGTTATATAAGTCATCTAAATTCTTAAATTCAGTGTTCATTTTTCTTCACCTATTTAAGTATACTACATTTTTATCAATTTGAAAAGAAGACTTGATATTTTTTAGTCTTCTTTAATCTATATAAACCGATTCCCGGTATAGTTTAATATATGTAAGAACTACTTATTTATTACATCATTTATTATATAGTTAGTTATTAATAAACCACTTGTAGCAGGAACAAAGCTATTGCTACCTAATACTTTTATATCTTTTACTTGTTCACTACTAGATACAACTTTTATTTTTCTTTGTATTTTTTTATCAACTAAAGTTCTTAATTTTTTAGCAAGCTTATCATAATTTGTTTTATCAAGTGAAGTAATGCTAAGTTTAGTTGCATCCATTTTTTTAGCAGTACCCATACTACTTATTATTTTTATATTTTTTAGTATACACTCTTGCATTAAAAGTACTTTAGTATTAACTGAGTCACAAGCATCCACCACATAGTCATATTCTTCAATGTTAATTTTGTTTATATTGTCTTTATTTAAGAAAATAGGTAAACACTTTAAATTTAGTTTATTATTTATATTAGAGTATCTTTCTTTTGCAACTTCTACTTTTAACTTACCAATATTAGTTAAAGAACTTATTATTTGTCTATTTAGGTTACTACTTTCTACTTTATCAAAGTCTACTATAGTAATATTTTCTACTCCACATCTTACTAAACTTTCAAGAGTATAGCCTCCTACTCCACCTATACCTACAATTAATATGTTTAAGGATTTTATTTTTTCTAAGTTAGTACTTCCTACTAAACTTTCTAATCTTTCTAAATTCATTTATTTCCTCCAAAAGAAAACCAAGAGTGACTGCAGTAATAAAACTCGCTCTTCTGCGAGGTGGTAGTCCACATAATGATTTTTAGGATTCTTAAATCAAAAGCATTCAACACCAATCATTAATTAGGTCTCCAAATTACTTATTTGTCGGTTTATTATGACAAATCATCTTGGTAATTTAATTATAGCATACTATTTAGTATATTGCAATTTTTTTGTATGACTTTTTGTATAGGTTAAGTTATTACTATCACACCATTCCATATATTGTTCATCTAAGTTAGTTGGATTCCATTCACCAGCAATATAGAATTTATAGAATCTATTCTTTAGGAATTTTTGTACATTTTGATAGTCATAACCTTTATCTGTTAAGTAGTAAAAGTATGCGTTTACTGTTTCACTATTTAGTCTATCTTGTGCTTCATAAGCACCAGCCATAGTTAAATAGAAATATACTAAATCGTCTATTCTTCTACCTACTACATAACCCTTGTTTTCCATATTAATTATGTTTTTTCTTATTTCAGTATATAAAACACCAGTTAATTTAGTAAGTTCTCCTTTAGTAGCTCCTTTCTCTTTCATAAGAGTTACAAATATTTTGTCTTCAGTTGATAATAAAGACTCACTTGTTATTTGTAAATCCAATTCTTTTGTTAAGTCATTTTTCTTAAACATTTTCATCTTCCTTTCTATTTATGTAACTTATAATTGTATTTAAATTTACATTATAAGTAGCATTCATTATATTTAAGTCAGCACCCCTATAGTAGTTATTTAAAATTGAAACTAATTCTTTCATTTCTCTTCTTGCACCAATTTTCTTTTTAGTTACACTACATGCACAATCGATGAATTTTAAATTATTGTATTTACAGAAACTAATAATATCCTTTTCCCTTACAAAATAAAGTGGTCTAATTAGATACATATTTTCAAAATTTGTACTTTTTATTTTAGGCATCATTGTTTTAAATTCACCATTATATATTAAACTCATTAAAATAGTTTCTACTACATCATCAAAGTGGTGTCCTAAAGCAATTTTGTTACAGCCAAGACTTTGTGCTTTGTTATATAGTGCACCTCTTCTTTTTCTTGCACATAAGTAGCATGGATTTTTTTGTCCATTAATTAGTTCAAATATGTTATAGTCAAATTCTTTCAAATTTATTCCTAAGGTTTCTGCATTTTTATGTATTAAATCAAGGTTTTCTTTACTATAACCTGGATTCATTAAAATGAACTCTAAACTAAATCTTTTATTGCCATGACGACATAATTCTTCCATACATTTTGCAAGCAAGAATGAATCTTTTCCTCCACTTATACATACTGCGATTTTATCGTTTTCTTCTATTAAGTTAAACTCTTGTACTGCATGTACAAACGGACTATAAATCTCTTTTCTAAATCTTTTTATTAAGCTTCTTTCTATATCTATTAAACTCACATTAACCTCTTTTTTAAAGTGAAGTCTTCTTTATTTTGTACAATATTTTCTCCTAGAGAGACTTCTTCTACATCTTTTATTCCATTAAATATTTCATATAAAACATTTTCAAATACATTATCTACAACTATATTTAAGCCTCTTGCACCTGTTCCATAAGAATGAGCAAGTTTAGCAATTCTTTCGTAAACACTATCAGGAATACTAACCTTGATTCCCATGTTTTCTAGTTTACTTAAATACTTTTTCATTTCACTCAAGTTACTATTTTTAATTATATCAACTAAGTTTTCTAATGAAAGGGTATTCATTCTAATAATAGTCTTAAATCTTCCCATAAATTCTAGTGGCATACCAAACTTTTCAAAATCTTTTATAGTAAGTTCTGTACCATATTTAACTTCATTACTTATACTTGTAACGTTGTTTCCAAAACCTACTGAGTTTTTCTTTTCGCTTGCTTTTTGATTATATAAGTCGGTGAATGCTCCACCTGCGATTACAAGAAGTTTACTTGTATCAAATTTAATTGTGTCTCCAAACATTGGATTAGTTTGTATTTCAAACTCTCCACCTTCAATTATTTTTAGAAGGGCTTTTAATACATCTCCATTCGCAATATCACTTTGTGCATCTTTACTTGCTTTTTTATCTATTTCATCTAGGAAAAGTATACTTCTTTCAGCACGTGCTAAATCCTCATCAGCATTTCTATATATGTGAAGTAATATATCTTCTACACTGGCACCTTGAAAGCCACTTGCTGTATAACTAGTCATATTTTCAACGTTTACTGGTACATCTATTAACTTACTAATTTCATTAATAAGGGCAGTTTTACCACATCCACTTGGTCCATATATTAAGATATTACTTTTCATATCATTACCAAATAATACATATTTATATATAGCAATTACTATTTTCTTTATTGCCTCATCTTGATTAATTATACTTTCTTTAATTTTAGATATTACTTCATTTATTGGTTTGTTTAGACTTTCAACCATCTTCTTTTCAATATCTTCTGCACGACTAGCAGAATTTTCTTCATTATACGAATCTATTAAATCATCTAATTCTTCTGGTTCAACTGTACCATTTAGTATTCTATCAATGATAGCATTTTCATCTTTTACAAATACAATATTCATATGTACATCAAATTCTTTTTCAAATTCTTCTTTTTCTACTCCTATGAATGTTTTATCTTCACTATATAAGAATACTAGTTTTTCTAAGAAGTCATAGTATTCTGTACATTTAGAAACATCTAACTTTTTAGTGAAAGTTTTTACTTCATTACCATCTTTGTCCTTCTTGGTTCTTTCTTCATTAAAGTTTTTAAAGTCACTCACTAGGTTAAAACCAGTAGTTAGACCATATTCTGCACATTTTGAAGTGTTAACATATTCTTTACCAGTAAATAATTCTATAAAAGAACTTCTTTCTTTGTTATAAAAACCTAGTACTATTTCTTCAGCCAAATAGTATGGAAAGTCTAATTCTTCCCTCATGTAGCATCCAAATAATACTGCTACTTGTAATTCTTTCTTTTCTTTCATAATTCCCCCACATATAACTATTAAATATTTGTATTTAAGTAATCTATTAAATCACTTGTTTTTACTTTTGTTTTTTCTTTAGTAATAAAGTCTTCTATAATTAGATAATCATTATTTTCTATTGTAAGAATAAATTTTGGATTTAAATGATTAATTAACTCTTCTGTTTCTTCAAAAGTACTTAAATAATTAGTTTCTACTGAGAACTCAGATAGTCTTAAATCATCTATTATTTGACTAGTAAATACATAGTCATCATTTTGTATAACGAATACATCAAGTTCATTCATCGGTACAAAACACTCTTGTTCTTTCATAACATCTATTAAAGTGTTTAAGTTTATAAGAGAAGAAACCTCTATATAATTTTTACCAGTTGATTTGATACCGTAAGTTAGTAGATTCTCTTTATATGCTATTTCAAAATAGTTTTCATTATTTTTTAAAGTGCTTATTTTATATGGAATATCTAAATATTCTAAAGTGCTTTTTATTACATCTAAGTTTAACATACTATTTAAGTTTACTGATAAGTCAGTTAATCCCAAACCTGTTAGAAATCTATATGGCATGCTTATTAACTCATTAATTACTGGTGTATCTATTGTAGTAAAATATTCAATATTTAATGTTGTATCTTTAATAAAGTAGAACTTTTTAACATTATTGGAATTAAATTTTTGAATGTTTGATATATCTTCTTCTTTGTTAAATAACTTAATAAAATCACAATTATATAAAGACATAAAAGAAGAAGTGTAATTTGTTATGTATTCATAAATTTTAGAATCTGTTAGAATAGTACTTTCTATATTAGAAATACTATTAGTCATATGTATCACTTCCTTTAATAGTTATTATTATACATATTAAGAAGTAATAAATCAAGAAAAAAAGAACACAATTTGTTCTCATTTTCTTCTAATTAAACAATATAATAATTGTTTGATTGTACTTTTATTTATTGTTTCAACACAATACACATTTTAACTTGACAACTCAAAATGTTTTTGGTATATTATTTACGTGGGTTAAACCCTGGGGCTCGTGTATCACGGGCGGTAAAGACTATTTATAGTCTTTATTTTTTTATGTATAATAAAAATGTAGAACGAATCTACATTTTTTCTATTACTTATTATATTCACTAACAATATTATCAAGTGTTACTTCTTTTTGTTCACCAGTTATCATGTTTTTAAGAAGCGCAATACCTTTTTCTACCTCGTCATCACCAATTATAAGGGCGAATGGAGATTTTTGTCTATCAGCATATCTTATTAATTGTTTAAATTTACTTAAAAATGCCATGTCAACTGTTATATTATTCTTTTTAAGTGTATTTACATATTTATAAATATATGCATAGTTAGTAGTCATTGGTAAAATAGTTATGTCTGCTACACTACTTTCTTCTGTTTTGATAACATTTGCTTCTTGTAATTGATAGAATAATCTAGTTAAACCAATAGATATACCTACTCCAGGTAATTTTTTATCTGTGTAATAAGTTGCTAGGTTATCATATCTTCCTCCAGAACAAACACTACCAATACTAGGATAATCTTTTAATATTGTTTCATAAACTGTTCCAGTATAATAGTCAAGTCCTCTTGCAATTGTTAAGTCAACATCATAATAACACTCTTCTATTTCTCTATCTTTAATGTTAGTTATAACAGTTTCTAACTCACTTACTCCTTCATTAAATATTGGGTCAGTTATAGATAACTCTTTTAATTTATTAATTTTTTCAAATGGGTTACCACTAATTCTTATGAAATTCATTATCTTACTTACTTTTTCATCATCTATTCCTAAATAAGATAATTCACTTCTTGTAGCATCTTCACCTATTTTTTCTATTTTATCTATTATTCTTAATATATCTGTTACTATATCACTAAGTTCTAATGAATTAAAAAAACCAGTAAGTACTTTTCTATTGTTTATTCTTATTGTAAAGTCTCCAATATTTAATTTTTTAAATAAATCATATATGATACTAGGAATTTCTGCATCATATAGTATTGAAAGAGTTTCATTACCAATTACATCAATATCACATTGATAAAATTCTCTGAATCTTCCTTTTTGAGGTCTTTCTCCACGGTATACTTTACCGATTTGATATCTTTTAAATGGGAATATTAATTCATTACTTCTACTTGCAACATATTTAGCAAGTGGTACAGTAAGATCAAACCTTAAAGATAAATCATTATCTCCCTTATTAAATCTATAAATTTGTTTTTCAGTTTCTCCTCCTGCTTTCGCTAAAAGAACACTAGATAATTCTATAATAGGTGTATCAAGTGGATAAAAGCCATAACTAGCATACACTTCTTCAATAGTTTTTTTCATTTTTTCAAATAATATTTGGTCTTGTGGCATTAATTCCATAAAACCTGGTAATGTTTTTGGTTCTACTTTTTCCATAAATTTTCCTCCTTAAATATTTAATATATACTTATTTTACTACAAACAAGTTTTTTTGTCTATATTTTGTTAAATCAAGTTTCAGATTATCATTTTATTAGTTATTTTGAATATATTTAAATATGATAAAGAAATTTTTAAAGAACAAGTTTTTTATGGGTACTTTTATTCTTTTAACTGGTGGATTTTTTTCTAAGTTACTTGGTTTTATTTTAAGAATTATTATTACTAGACAAATAGGTACTTATGGAGTTAGTTTATATTCTTTAATTACACCAACTTTTGGACTTTTTATTACTATTGCAACTTTTAGTTATCCGGTTGCGATTAGTAAAGTGATTAATGTAAGGGGAAAAAGTTCTAAAAAAGCAATTTTTAGTAGTATACCAATTAGTTTATTGTTGAATTTATTTACTATTTTGGTAATACTAATTATTTCTAAACCACTTGCAAATGTATTTTTGAAAGAACCTAAACTATATGTTCCACTTTTATCTATTGGATTTACTCTTCCTTTTATTGGTCTTTCTAGTATAATTAAGGGGTATTATTGGGGAAAGCAAAGAATGGGAGTTTATATTCTTTCTAATATAGTTGAACAAATAGTTAGAATTACAATTCTTGTGGTTTTAATACCTATTTTAATAGAAAAATCTTTAATACTTACTATTTCAGTTATTATTTTAGTTAATATAATTAGTGAAACTTCAAGTATTATTGTTATGATCCTTGGACTACCTAAAGGAATAAGTATTAAAAAAGAAGATATTAGACCAGATAAAGAGTATGTTAAAGATGTTATGAATATATGTGTTCCTTCAACTAGTAGTAAGATAGTTGGTAGTATTGCACATTTTTTAGAACCTATTGTTTTAATAAACGTTCTTAGTCTTGTTGGGTATCCTAGCGACTTTATTATTAGGGAATACGGAATTATTAATGGATACTCATTAGCACTTTTATTAATACCACAATTTTTTACTATGAGTATTTCTACGTCTTTGATACCAGAACTTTCTAAAAATTATTCAGAAAATAATATAAGTAAATGTAAAAGTAGAATATTACAAATTACTGGATTATCTTTGGCAATAGGTGCTTTTTCTACTGGAATTATATTTGTTATACCAGAGTATTTACTTAATATTATTTATAAAACTAATTTAGGTGTTAATTATATTAAGGTACTTGCTCCTTTCTTCTTACTTTATTTTATAAATACTCCACTTGCTAATGCTCTTCAAGCACTTGATATGTCTAGAGAAGAAATGAATATTACACTTATTACAAGTATATTAAAGTTAGTTTTATTAGTTATTTTATCTTTATTTAGAATCGGTTTATATTCTTTAATATTATCTATTATAATTACTTTAATTATTAGTACTTATTTACATATAAAAAAGATTAAGACAAAGTTGTCTTAACCTTAGTAACCTGGTTCTGTTTCCAAAATTGTATCTTACTTCCGGACACTTTTGAAAACTAAATAAAAAAGATATTTATATTACTAAACATCTTTCGTTTCTTATACTTGATATAACAATCACTTTTTGCTATAAATGTTATTATAGATACCTTTTTTAAAAATTGCCTACTGCCTCTTAAGTGGCGGACACAAAAGCAAAAGGGTTTTTGCTTCCGTCTTTAAATTCTAGCACGAACTACCATCAGTTATTACTATATATGGATTATTTGCACTTCCGTCTCCTCCAGATATCAGATTACAAGACAAAAGAGATACTGAAAGACGCACGGCAGTAGTGCGGCCAACCCTATAGATGACCTGGTGCAAGTCACCAGAACGCGATACCCATTCCAGTTGTTAGGCGACAAGGACCACACAAGCAAGGCAATCCGAAGCCACACGCACTTTAATAGTTTATTCTCTATATCAAAAGTGCTTTCATATTTGATACCTTAATTAAATTTTCAGCTACTGGCACTCACGCGCCAGAAAGCATTAGTCTTTCTAGCACAGGTTAGCCAGTATTCATTTTTTGCTTACCACCAACTTTCGTCGGCGGAGCCGTCCGAAAGGGTTTTCGGACGGTATTTCAGATCTACAGTTTAGCATCCACTTGCAGTTTCTTTTATTGTGTATGGGTCACTTGCTGAGCCATTTCCTGTATTATATAGAGTGCAAGATTTGAGAGAAATGGCCGGACGAACCTCGTAGGCGCTGCCGACGTTGCTGCTGTGCAAGCGGCCAGGGGTGGACGAACCGAGCACGCTGAACACGTCAGCGCTGCCGCCACTCCAAAGGCTAGGAGACAACAACCACCACCAAGTTGAGCCTGTAGAACTACCGTTTGCACTATTATAATAATACCATGTTGGTGCATTTATACCATATACTCCACCTGCAAAACTTACTTCGTCTGCTGTCATTAAGGCTATTGGGTATGTTAGTTTCCCGTTTCCAGTACTATTATCTACTGTGAATTTGTCTTCTGTTGCTGTACAGTCATAACTTGGTGTCTTATTTGTTATTAGTCTTGTAAGTGCTCCAAAGTTTGTATTATCTGATGTACTTCTATCGTTACAATATACTGCTGTTGTACTTAGGTATTTACCATAATTTGTATTCAAATTATCTTTATACCAGTTATCTATTATTTTTTTTATTGTACTGTTAGTTGTATTTTCTCTAGCATTTGCAACACTTCCTAAATTTCCATACATATAACTTACATATGCTATATTATTAAAACTACTATTAAATGCTGATGTTCCTATATATGCGTCTGTTGCTGTAGTACTTGTTCCATGATATAAAAGTCTTACTCCACCATCTGAGTTTGTTCTTATTATTCTCCAGTATATGTCTTGATTACTTGCATTCTTTCCGAACTTTACCCAGTTATCTGTTGCATTCCCTGCAAAATAATATACTGTTTTACTGTCTTCAGTAGAAGTATATAATGTTTTTGTATTGTCCGTTGTTAATACTGAGCTAAAGCTTGTTCTTGCTCCGGGTCTTGTTGATTTATCTGCTAAAATTTTTTCATATAATGTTGGTAAATTAGATTTAAATGTTATACTACAAGTCTTATTACTTGTTATATTACTTATTGTGTATGTGTTACCAGAAAGTGTTCCACCACATGTATTTGTTTCTAATTCAGCTTTAAAGCCTGAATTTGGTGTTACTGTAAATAATGCACTTCCACCACTTCCTACTGCTTGACTAGTCGGAGACACTGTTCCATTTGAAGAAGTTAATGTAACAATATAACCATCAGTAAAATCTATTGTACAATAATCTGGAACTTTTATACTAGTAAATGTTAAATAATTATTATCATAATCCCAAATAGTTGTAGACCCATTTTTACATGTTACATTTTTAACTACATTAGTAGTTAAAAGTTCAGCATATGTTTTTGTTGTACTTTCTCCATTTAAAGTATATGCAACTAAATTTATATCACTTGAAGGTGTTAATGTGTATGGATCTTCACTTGACCCACTTCCACTTGTTTGTACTTCTGTTTGTATATATACTACTGGTTTTAAGTTTGAACTTGTTACTCCTTCATTTATTCCATTATCTGTTACTTCATTAAATCCATTTTCTGTTTTTACTAAGAATGGGTTTAAACTTTGTAAGTATGAATTATTACCACCTATTTGGTTATATTCATAATTTGTTAGTATTCCTATATTTGTATAATCACTTGTATTACATGTACTACTAAAACAATTAAATTTATTAGTACTTAAGATAATACTTTTATTATCTGTAAGTGTATTATATAAATTATCTAAATTACTTACAGTATCTACTTTTATCATCTTAGTTACTGTTTCTCCATCTATTATATAAGACCCTAGTATTCTCCATATGTTTTTTGTTTTATCTTCATTTGTTGGATATTGTACATAGTTTTTAATACTATCTCCTCCATATAAACAAGTACTACTTTCACTTGTTACACATCCTGTATCATTTTCTACTATATCAACTAATCTATTTGAAATACTTGCTAATTCTTCAGTATATGGTCCAGTTACTGTTACATATCCACTATTTAGTTCTATTGATGCGTATGTATTAAAAGTATATCCTCCATACACTGCAAAATCAACTGTTGAAGAACTAGTACTACTAGAATTATCTATTACTACTCTTATTCTTTTTGAATAAGTATTTTCATCATAACCTTTTATATATCCTGATGTATTCCATGGTGTTCTATCTGTATACTTTACTACTGCATTTGAAGAAGTTTTATATGCTAATGTATACTTACTATCTATTTTATTTATACTTGATATTACTATATTATAATAAGTAATACTTCCCTTTGGTACAGTTACTTTACTACCACTTATACTTGATAAATTAGTTTTATCTTCTGTTATAGTTATCCCATAATTTAATTTACTAATTAATAATTCAGTACTTCTATATTTACCAGTACTAAATATAAAAGCACTGTAAGAAAGGGTTACTACTATACTAAAGAGTACTAATATACTTAAAAATACACCATACTTTGTTTTTAATCTTTTTATCACTTTAATCAACTCCTTCAAAAAATTTATCTATTCTTACATTTAATATTTTACTTATTTGATATAAGTTATAGATTGATAAACCTTGAGTACTATTACTACTTTCTAAAGCAGCAATTAAACTCATATGTACACCTAACATTTCACTTAGTTTAGCTTGAGTCATTTTATTTTTATTTTTTGTATTATAAAGTAATCTATACTTCTTTACATTTTTACCTATTAGTTTATTTAGTTCTTGTTTATTCATTATTTCCTCCAACACAAAAATGGATAGACTTATTCTATCCATATAATTTTATTAGTTTTATTATTTAAGTTAGTTAGAAGAAATAATAACCCCCCCCCATTTAGTACTTTATTTTGTACTAAAGAGAAAGAAACATAACTTTTTATATTATTAATTTTATTAGTCATATTTTGTGTCCTCCTTCTACTCTTAAACTAATAAAAGTATACCAAAAAACATAAAAAACATCAAGCACTTTTCAAAATAATTTTTTTTTGATAAAATATGTACAGGTGATTTTATGCAAATAATAGGTATTGTAACTGAATATAATCCATTTCATAATGGACACTTATATCAAATAAAGAAAATAAAAGAAATGTATCCCGACTCAGTTATAATAGTTGCAATGAGTGGTAACTATACAATGAGAGGAGAAATAAGTGTACTTGATAAATGGAATAAAACTAATATAGCCATTAATAATGGTATAGATATAGTTCTAGAAATACCCTTTATATATAGTAATCAATCAAGTGATATATTTAGTTATGCTGCATTAAAAATGTTAAATGAATTTAAAATAGAAAAATTAGTATTTGGTAGCGAAACAAATAACATAGACTTATTATCACTTGCCAGCAGCATACAAATAGATAACAAAAAATTTGACTCATTAGTTAAAGATTATATGAGTAAAGGTTATAACTATCCTAGTAGTATTGGAAAAAGTATATACGAACTAACTGGAATAAAAATCAAAGAAAGCAATGATATTTTAGGAGTAAGCTATATAAAAGAAATACTTAAAAATAAATATAATATTAAACCAATAAGTATTAAAAGAACTAATAATTTTAAAACTAACACTAAAAAAAGCAATATAATAAGTGCTTACGAAATAAGAGAGTTTTTAAATAAAAATGAATCTATTAAAGAATATGTTCCTAATAATGTTACACCATACATTAAAAAAGTTGACTATGAAAAACTATTTAATTTAATAAAATACAAAGTAATAAGTGAAAAAAATTCTCTTAACAAGTATCATTTAATAGATGAAGGAATAGAAAATAGAATATATGAAGGTGTTATAAAGTGTGATAACTATGATGATTTAGTAAAATATATATCTAATAAAAGAGTTACCATAAACAAAGTGAATAGAATACTTATAAATATATTTGTTGGATTAACTAAAGAAGAAGCAAGTAATAAAGAATTATCTTATATTAAAATATTAGGTTTAAGTAAGAATGGAAAAAAATATTATTCTAAAATAAAAAAAGATATAAATATTAAAGTATGTAATAAATTTGAAAAAGAAGTAATGAATACTGAACTAAAAGCAAGTTATTTATATAGTATAATTACTAATGACAAAAGTATCTTTAATAGTGAAATTAAAGAACACACTAAAGTAATATAAAAAATGTAGAACTTTACTCTACATTTTTTGTATTTTTAGGTTTAAAGTTAACAGTAACATACCTAATACTCATATCACTTCTTTTTAATTCTTTCTTAATACTTTGTTCTAACTTATAAACTTCATTAATATTAATATTATTTTTTAAAATCAAATCTATTATAGCATCATAGTAGTGTCCATACTTAATTAAAGTAACTCTTCTTATCTTATATAAATTACTTTTAATAATTTCTTTAACAGAATTTATTTTACTATTATCAGTTTCCACTTCTCCTAAAATACTACTAACATTTTTAAGAAGTATTTCTATTCCTACTTTAATACTCATAAAAGCAATAACTACACTTCCAATAATATCAGCATACTTAAAATACTTATTATCACTTCCTAAGAAAGAAATAAGAATAAATACAAACCCTAAAATAGAATTATACATATCATATCTACTCTCTACTCCATTAGCAAGAACAATATTACTACCCATTTCTTTTCCTTTTTTTAGTAAATAAGTACTTAATATAAATTTAATAACAATAGTTATTCCAATAACCACTAAAGCACTTTTATTGGGTACTTTTATTTTTCCATTAAATGAAGTAACCATAATACTAAGTCCAAGCCAAATAATAAAGAAACTCATTATAATACTAGTTAAATATTCTATTCTACCATGTCCATAAGGATGTTCTTTATCTGGTTTCTTACTAGAAAGTTTATCTCCTATAAGACCTATAACATCAGTTGACATATCACTAAAAGAATGTACAGCATCTGATATAAGTGTTTTAGAATTACCTAGTACACTTCCAATAAACTTAACTATTGTAAGAAATAAATTAACAATTAAACTTTTTAATAATATTTTAGAACTCATATTTCTCTCCAATCATTTTATATGAATTTATTTAGCATCATACCAATTATCACCAATATCACTTTCTACCTTAAGTGGTACTAATAAAGTGTATGTATTTTCCATAATATTTGTTACTAATTCTTTAGTTACTTCAAGTTCATTTTTAGGTACACTAAACACTAGTTCATCATGAACCTGTACTAACATCTTACTATTTAAGTTCCTTCTTGTTAGTTCTTTATCAATTTCAATCATAGCTTTCTTTATAATATCAGCCCCAGTTCCTTGTAAAGGCGTATTTAATGCAATTCTCTCTCCACTTTTTCTAATAATATAATTAGTATTCTTTAACTCATCTATTACTCTTTTTCTTCCAAACAAAGTTCTAACATATCCATGTTCTTTAGCAAAACTAACAATATTATCCATATACTCTTTTACTTTAGGATACATCATTAAATACTTATCTATATATATTTTAGCCTCTTTAGGAGTTAAATGTAAATTTTCTCCAAGTCCAAAACCACTAATACCATAAACTATACCAAAAATAACAGCCTTTGCAGTTCTTCTTTGTTCCTTAGTCACTTCATTAATTGGTACATCAAACACATCACTTGCTACTTTAGTATGTATATCTTCTCCAGTATTAAAAGCATTAATCATATTCTCATCTTTAGAAATATGTGCCATTAAACGCAGTTCTATTTGAGAATAATCTGCATCTAATAAAACACACCCTTCTTCTGGTACAAAAGCCTTTCTAATAATTCTACCCTCTTCACTTCTTATAGGAATATTTTGTAAATTAGGAAGTACACTAGAAAGTCTTCCAGTTCTAGTAATAGCTTGCTTATATATTGTATGTATTTTTCCATCTTCTAATATATAACTCTTTAATTTATCAGTATATCCACTCATTAACTTATATAAATTTCTATATTCTAAAATACACTTAATAATTGGATGCATATCATAATATTTTATAAGAGTATCATGATCAGTTGAATACCCATTTTTTCCTTTTTTCTTTCCATGAGGTAAATCTAACTTTTCAAATAAAACTTCACCCATTTGTTTAGCACTTTGTATATTAAATTCACATCCAGCATATCCATAAATTTCCTTAGTTAAATCACTAAGCCTTTTTTCTAAAGAATCATGTAACTCATCTATTACTTCACTACTAGCCCTTATACCATTTATCTCCATACTCGCTAAAACACTTACTAAAGGCATTTCTATATCATTAAACAAATTAATCATTTCTTCATCAACAAGTTCATTAATATATTTACTTTTAGTTTCATAAATATACTTACTCTTACTAGATAAAATACTATAAAGTTGTTCATTACTTACTATAACACTATCATTCTTAACTATACTATCATAAAAAGGAATATCATATCCACAAGTATTAGCAATATAAGAAATATCATCTTTAACATTATAATTAAGTAAATATGTTGCTATCATATTATCAAATTTACAATTATTAAGTACTATACCATATCTTCTTAAAAAACATATACTCTTCTTTAAATCATAAGTACTATCTGCATAACTAAATATATCTTTATTCATAATAACCGCATCTTCACTAAGTATATAAGTATTCTCTCCATCATATATAGATAACCCTACAAACTTAGCAGTATGATAGTTTTCATTACTAACTTCTAAATAGAAAGAAAATGGTTTATTTATATTTAACTTATCATTAACTAGTATATAACTTACTTCTTTTCTAGGATTATTAATCACTTCACTATCTAACTTTTTAAGCATACTAAAAAACTCTAAATCTTTATAAATATTCTTTAACTTAGTTAAATTTCTATCCTTTAATTTAATATCATTAAAACTCATATTAACAGGTACTTCTTTATATATAGTAGCAATTTTTTTACTAAAATAAGCACTTTCTTTCCCTTCAATTAACTTATCTTTAGTTTTACCTTTAACACTATCTATATTATCATATAAGTTCTCAATAGTATCATATTCATGTAATAAATTAAGTGCAGTCTTTTCACCTATTCCCTTAACCCCAGGAATATTATCTGATGCATCCCCCATAAGTGCCTTTAAATCTATCATTCTAATAGGCTTTAATCCATATGTATCAAAAAATACTTGTTCATTCATTAATATATAATCTTTTTGTTTAAGAAGTTTTACATTTACATCATGACTAATTAACTGAAGTAAATCCTTATCACTACTAACTATAGTTGCATCATACATATCATCTTCATCAGCCATTCTAGCAAATGTACCAATTATATCATCTGCTTCATAATTATCTACTCCTAAACTAACTATTCCCATTGCATCAAGTATATCATAAGCAATTGGGAATTGTTTTAATAAATCTTTTGGTGTTTCAATTCTTCCAGATTTATATTCAGTATACTCTTCATGCCTAAAGTTTTTCCCTTTATCAAAAGCCACTACTACATATTCAGGCTTCTCTTCATTCATAATTTTATTAATCATATTAACAAAACCAAATAAAGCATTTGTAGGAAAATCTTTACTATTTTTCATTAAATTTCCACTATAAGCAGTAGCATAATAACTTCTAAATAACAAATTATTACCATCAATTAATATTGCACGTTTCATATTTCACATCCTCTTTTACTATTGTACCAAAAAATAAGTAACTTAAAAAGATTAAATTACTTATTTCTTAAAAATTATTCCAATTTATTCTATTAGCATCCACTTTCAGTTTCCAAAATTGTGTATGGGTTAGTTGCTGATCCATCTCCTGTACTATATTTAACACAAGATTTTAGTGATAGGACTGGACGCACGGTATAAGTAAGGCTCACACGGTAGGCGAACAAGTACGTATCGCTGGAAGAAGACCAGCTCCAAACAGACGTACAAGGACCCCAAAACTGACTCAAATTATAAGGCGACAAGGACCACCAAACATTTGATACTTTAGAACCAACACTATTTAAATCAAACCATGCATATGGAGTGTTCATTTTTTTATATGCAACTCCTCCAGCAAATGCTATTTCATCTGCTGTCATTAACGATATTGGATAATCTAATTTTGCACTTGTATTATCTACGCTGAATGCGTCTCTTATGTCTGTGCAATTATATGATGGATTTGCTTTTGCTCCTTTTGTATCAAAGTCCATTCTATAATATGTTGCGAAATTGAACTCTGAATCTGAACTTGCACTATATGTTTGGCCCGTTCCTAGACTTCTATCATTACAATATACTGCACTTGTACTTAGGTATTTCGTATAGTTTGTTAAGTTGTTTTTATACCAATTATCTACATATGTTTTTATTGTACTATCTGTTGTATTATTTCTTATTGTATCAAGTGATGTATCTTCTCCATATTTGTATCCTACATATTTTGGACTATTATCATTTTTGTTAAATGCAATTGTCCCTATATTACCTGCAGTTGTATCAGGATTTGCTCCTGCATAAAGTAGTCTTATACTTCCGTCATGGTTAGTTCTTATTATTCTCCAATACATTGGGTCACCTTTTCTCCAAGCATAAGAACAATTAGTGTTATAAGAAGATGCTGAATTGCATTCATCTAGAGTAGTGTATTCTTTAAATTGCGTACTATTTGCACTATCATATCCTCTTATTGGTCCATCACTTGCAAGTATTCCAAACTTTACCCAGTTATTGGTTGTATTTCCAGCATAATAATATATTTCTTTTGGTGAGTCTGTTATTCCTGTAATACTTTCTGTTGAAGTAAATAATGTTCCTGTTGTAGTTGTAGTTAAAGGTGTTGCAAAGTCATTTGTTCCATTATTATTGTTACTTCTTGTACTTCTTGTTAGATTATCACCCATTATTTGATAACCTAAAGTACCTTTTTCATATCCTGCATATATATTTATTGTACCTTCAGTAATAAATAACTTTCCACTTAATGTTTTACCCATATCTTCACTTTGGTCTACACTCTCATCATTCTTATATATGAATTCAACTGTGTAAGTTTGTGTTACTCCTACATCTATACTTGCACTATAAGCTAGTATTGTATCAGTTGCTGTTTCGCTCTTTGGTACATCTTTAAACTCAGTCATATTGTATCCACCATTGGTACTAGTTATTTTGTATTGTAAGTATCCATTAGTTACAAATGTGTTAATAAGGTCTTGTATTACTATATTATATTTGTAAGTTTCATTACTTTTATTTTCTATAGTAAATGTTTTAGTTACATTCCACTTACCTGGTTCAATATTAGTACCACTTATACTTCCATCACTATCAGTAAATATTATTTTTAAGTCAGCACTGTTGATGGTAACATTTTTCCTCTTTCCTATTATTTGAGCTGTAAAATATGCTAGTGTTACACTAAGTACTACTACTAGTAAACTAGCAACCACTAATATTGTTTGTTTTTTTTGCATACATTATTCCTCCTTTTATTACATAACAAAAAATGGGTAGAATGATTCTATCCATTTTATTTCATGCAAAAAACAATTTAACTTTAAGTTAGTTAGAAGATATAATAACCCCCCCCCGTTTAGTACTTTATTTTGTACTAAAGAGAAAGAAATATAACTTAATTTATTTACAAAATTATTAGTCATATTTTGTGTCCTCCTTCTACCTTAAACTACTTTAATTTTAACATTATCACATAAACAAGTCAAGCGATAATTGACTGCTTTCTGGCATATCATCAAGTGCACCAAGTCCTCTTAGTTTATCAATCAATGTTTGACTGACTTTTCCTCTCATTTGTAAGTCTTCAATACTTATAAATGCACCTTTATTTCTTTCTTCAACAATTTTCTTTGCAGCAACATCTCCCATTCCATCAATTGCTATAAATGGTGGAATAAGTCCTTTTTTATCAGGTGTAACTTTAAACATCAAAGCATCACTTTCAGTAATACTAATATTTGTAAAATAGAAACCTCTTTCAATCATTTCGTTACACATATATAAACTTGATAATGTATCATCTTCTTTGTTAGATCTATCAAATCCTTTACTCTCCAAAAGTTCTATTTGTGCTTTTACTGAGTTTAAACCATTTTTCATTGCATTTATATCAAATGAGTGCTCACGAATACTTAAGTAAACTCTATAGTAATATATTGGATGATATAGTTTAAACCAAGCAACTCTTATACCATTGATAACATAAGCAGCAGCATGGGCTTTAGGAAACATGTACTTGATTTTTTCACAACTCTTTATATACCACTCTGGTACTTTATGTTCATTAAGAAGTGCCTTATATTCAACCCATTTTTCAGGTTCTTTTCCTACTTTACCTTTACGAATAAACTCACTCATTTTAAATGATTTACCTTTATCAATTCCACAAGATATAAAGTAGTTCATTATATCGTCACGACAACCAATTACCTTAGAAAATTCACAAGTTCCATCAAGTATTAAGTCTCTAGCATTTCCATTCCAAACGTCAGTACCATGGGATAATCCTGATATTTTAATTAGATCTGCAAACTTCTGTGGTTTGATTTCTTGAAGCATGTTTATTACAAAGTTTGTACCAAATTCTGGTACACCAAGAGTACCTGAGTAACATTTAATTTGTTCTCTAGTAACTCCTAAGGCTTCAGGACTATTAAACAAGCTTATTACTCCTCTGTCATCTAAAGGAATATCATTTATATCTATTTTAACATCATCACTTAAATACTTTAATACAGTCGGATCATCGTGTCCAAGTATATCTAGTTTAAGTACATTTTCTTCAATATCATGGAACTCAAAATGTGTTGTAAACCAAGCAGCTTCTGTATTTTCAGCAGGATATTGGTATGGTGTAAAATCAAATACATCTTTATAGTCAGGTATAACAATAATTCCTCCAGGATGTTGTCCACTTGTTCTTTTAATACCTGTAATACCTTTTGCAAGACGTTCAATTTCACATCTTCTCATAGTAATACCTTTGTCTTCAGCATACCCTTTAACAAAACCATAAGCGGTTTTTTCTGCAATAGTTGAAACTGTTCCAGCACGATATACATTCTTTTCACCAAACAATACTTTTGTATAGTTATGAGCTTCAGCTTGGTATTCACCACTAAAGTTAAGGTCTATATCTGGTGTTTTATCTGCATTAAATCCTAAGAATGTTTCAAATGGAATATTTTGTCCTTGCCTTTTCATAAGAGTACCACATTCACACGTTCTTTCTGGTAAGTCAAATCCAGAGTCATAGTCGTTTACTAATGGAACTCCGTCTATTTCAAATAAACTTTTTTTACAATTAGGGCAAACATAATGTGGAGGAAGCGGATTAACTTCTGTAATACCACAGAATGTTGCAACCAACGATGATCCTACACTACCACGAGATCCTACTATATAACCATGCGCATTTGAGTTTTCAACTAGCCTTTGGGCAATTAAATAAATAACATCATATCCACCATTTATAATACCAGTAAGTTCTTTATCGAGCCTTGTTGCGATTATCTCTGGAAGAACTTCGCCATACAACCTATGAGCATTTCCGTATACAGTATCTTTTATTATTTGAACTGAGTTTTCCATTCTAGGCGGGTTAAGTCCAGGTTTGACAATTTCTACTGTACCAAACATATCAGCAACTTTATTAGAGTTAGTTACTACAATTTCATAAGCCTTTTCTTCAGGCAAAAAGTCAAACTCTTTTAACATTTCATTAGTAGTCATTAAGTATGCATTAGGTATAGTTTTAATACTTGGCTTATTTAGTGGATGTAAGCCTCCTCCAGATTGTTTAGTTCTAACAAGTATTTCTCTATATATATTGTCTTCTGGATCAAGTGTATGCACGTCCCCCGTAGCAACAACCATTTTTCCTATCTTATCAGCACATCTTATAATCTTATTAATTAAAGCATACAAGTCACTCTTACTAGACACTTCACCACTTTCAACCAAGAATTCCATTATACTAGGTGGATTTATTTCTATAAAGTCATAATACTTCATTATTTCCATTAACTCTTCTTCAGTATTTCTCTTAGCCGCTTCAAATACTTCACCGAACACACATCCTGAACCCAAAATCAAACCTTCTCTAAATTTGTTAAGCAAGCTTTTTGGTGTTCTAGGAGTTTTATAGAAATACTCAGTTGTTGCATAACTTATTATTTGGAACATATTTCTAAGTCCTATATTATTAATTGCATAACAAGTTAAATGATAAGGTCTGTTATTTTTAAAAGCTAAAGTTGGATCAACCATATTTCTTAAATCACTTATTGTTTTATAATTACTTCCTAAATTTGCTATCATTTTCCAAAATACTAAAGCAGTCCCCTCAGCATCATAGTCAGCACGGTGATGACCCGACTCATCAAAGTGTACTCCATATCTTTTAGATAATGCAGTTAAATTATGTTTTGTAGCATCAGGATTTTGTGCTTTACTTATTTCCATAGTATCAATTACTACATTAGAAAATTCCCCTAAATTATATTTTTTATAAGCACTTTCCATAAATGATATATCAAATCTAGCATTTTGCGCTACCATTGGTAAGTCACTAATCCATTCTTTAAATCTCTTGGTTACATTTTCTTCATTATCTTTATCCTTTAACATTTCATCAGTTATATTAGTTAAATTAACTATTTCACTTCTCAAGTTCATTCCAGGATTAATTAACTCATCAAATCTATCAATAATTTCCCCATTTTTAATTTTAACAGCACCTATTTCTATCATTTGGTCTCCTGCTGTAGCATTAAAACCGGTTGTTTCTGTATCAAATACAACGTAAGTACTCTCTAGTAATGGATAATCACTATCTTTGTTTATTATTAATACTTCGTCATCCACTACAAAGAGTTCTACTCCAAAATATACTTCCAAATCTTCTTTAGCCTTATATACTTTAGGAAAACATTGTATCCCATTTTTATCAGTTATACCAATACCCCTCATACCTAAACTTCTTACTTTTTTAAGTAATTTCTTAGGCTCAATTAACCCATCCATTTGACTCATTGTAGTATGACAATGTAATTCTACTCTTTTAACTTCAGCATCATCTACCCTTTTAACAGTATTTCTATCAAATGTTTCAATATCCCTAATATTAAATACTAACTCTCCAGCAAAAGTATCATTTTTAACATACCCTTTCATTTTATACCAAGATCCTTCAGTAACTCTTTTCATTAAAGTTTTAGTAATTTCTTTATCTTTAGTAAATACTTTTGCAAATAAACTATCAGTGTAATCACTTATCTTATATGTAATTATATTAAACCCTTTAGCTGTTTCTTTAAGTTCCACCCCAAAAACAAATACTTCTATAGTAACATCATTCATTTCAGCAATTATATTTTTAAGTTCAAAAGTTTTACCTTTAATTTCATTACCAAATATCAAAGTACTCTCTTTCTTTTCTAAATTAACATCACTTGCTTTATAATCACTTTGTTTAATAAGTAAAGATGCTTCATTCTTTTTCTCTTCATCAAGCACTCCTTTTACTTCTAAACCAAGATAACCCATTCTTCTTAAAAATGCAGTTAATTTAGGTTTAATATCATTAATTTTATCTAACTCTACATTATTAGATACTTCTATATTTATAATATTATCATTTATTTTAATATCTTCTTCTTTAATACTAGTTAACATAGGACACTTTTCTTGATATTTTTTAAATATATAACTAACATAATCATTTAGATATAAATTACTATCATGTTTAAATACATAATAAACTCTTCTAGCTTCTTTAATGCTTTCACTAAGAGTACATATAGTATCAAATAATTTAACATCTATCATCATAGGTAAAGTAATATAAAGAGTCCAACTTAAGTCAGTATTATCTACGACTACATTCTCTAACTTAGCCCCTTCAAAACATTTCATAAGTTCATTACTTAAATTTATTTTATTAAAATATCTTACCAATTTACTATCCATGATAATACTCCTTTTCTATAATTATTATATCAGTTATATTTCTTAATTTAAAGTATTGACTTTTACTTTTTGATAAAATTATTTATCAACTGTTGACTTGCACTGACATATTATGTATAATGTAAGTGTAAGGAGGAAAAGAAAATGAATAACACGAATTTAACTATTCGAATTGACAGTAACTTAAAAAAAGAAGCAGACAATTTATTCAAAGAGTTAGGAATTAATATCTCATCAGCAATTACATTATTTCTAAAACAGTCAGTTAGAGAAAAAGCTTTGCCATTTGATGTAGCTGTCAAAGAAGAAAAACCATCAAGAGAAATGAAAAAGTTATTAAAAGAAATAAAAAATATTGAGGATGGTAAATCAAAATTGTATGACAATTTAGACGAATTATGGAAGGACTTGAAGATATGACAGAATTAAAATATAAAATAACTTACACATCTAAATTTAAATCACAATTAAAAAAACTAAAAAAACAAGGTAAGGATTTGAAAAAAGTAAAAAATATTATAGAAAAACTTGCTAAAGGAGAAAAATTAAATTATTCCTATAAAGATCACAAACTTATAGACAATAATTATTTTCATAATTTCAGAGAATGTCATGTTGAACCAGACTGGCTACTCGTTTATCAAATAAATAAAGACAAATTGATAATATATTTTATAGAAACCGGTAGCCATTCTGAAATATTATTTAGATAACATATTTGTGAGTATATAAAAATAGATAAGTGGTGATCACTTATCTATTCATTTTATCAAATTTCTTAAAAGCATCATTATTAGTTAAATCAGTTTTACTAAGTGCTTCAAACAAATCCTTTTGTTCTCTAGTTAATTTATTAGGTAAAACTAAATTAAGTACAATATAAAGGTCTCCTATTTTTCCAGTTCTAGCATTTTTTATACCTTTACCCTTAGCCCTTAACACATCACCTGTTTGACTTCCAGAAGGTATTTTAAGTTCTATCTCACCATCAATAGTTTTAATAGTTCTCTTTCCACCTAATATTAATTCAGTAACAGTAACAGGTAAATCTACATACAAATCATCTTTTTCACGCTTATAGAATGAACTAGGGCTAACTGTAAACTCAATATATAAGTCACCATTACTTGCACCATTTATTCCAGCTTCACCTTTACCACTCATACGAACTCTGTCTCCCGTATCAACTCCTCTTGGAACTTCTACAGTATAAGTTTTTCTTTGTTTAATTTTACCACGCCCAGAACAAGTTCTACACTTAGTTTTAAAACTATATCCACTTCCTCCACAATTTGAGCAAGTTACTCTAGATCTTATTGCACCAAATATTGTATTTTGAGTTTTCTCTGTAACACCTCTACCATTACAATAAGGACAAGTTTCTTTATCAAATCCCCCAAGACCATTACAGTCTGGACAGCTTTCTACAACATCTAAAGTAATATCTTTTTTAGTACCAAGCGCTGCTTCCATAAAGTCAATTTTCATTTCATATAATAAGTCTGAACCACGTCTAGAAGAAGTACCTTTTGATTGTCTACCACCAAATAAGTCTCCCCAACTAAATGAAGAAAAATCATTTCCTCCAAACATATCTTCAAACATATCCGAAAAATCAAATCCACTAAAGTCGTATCCTCCACGACCTCCATTAGCACCTGGATTATCAAATGCATCAAATCCATATTTATCGTATTTTGCTCTTTCTGTAGGATTACTTAATACTGCATAAGCCTCTTGTGCTTCTTTAAACTTTTCAGCACCACCTTCTTCTTTACATACATCTGGATGGTACTTTTTTGCAAGACGTCTAAAAGCACTTTTAATTTCATCAGCACTAGCACTCTTACTAACACCTAATACTTCATAGTAATCTCTCTTATTCATAGTTACTCCTTTATCTAAGAACAAGTAGACTAGTTACTTTACTAGCCTACTTTTTAATAATTATTTTTCTTCAAAGTTTGCTTCTTTTACATTATCATCACTACTTGTATTTTCATTAGTTGTTTGTTCCTCTTTAGAACTATTTTGTGCTTGTTGTGCTTTTGCTGCTTCTTCGTATACTCTAGAACTTAATGCCATAGCCTTTTCAGCAAGCTTATCTTTTGCAGATTTAATCTCTTCAATGTTATTTTCTTCCATTGCTTTCTTAGCTTTATCAATTAACTCATTAATTTCAGTTTTTTCACTTTCAGTTACTTTGTCACCTAAATCTTTGATAGCTTTTTCAGCAGTAAATATCATTTGTTCAGTTTCATTTTTAACTTCAGCTTCTTCTTTTCTCTTAGCATCTGCTTCTTTATTTGCTTCAGCTTCTTTCATCATCTTATCTATTTCTTCTTCAGTAAGGTTAGTACTTGAAGTAATAGTTATCTTTTGTTCTTTATTTGTACCTAAATCTTTTGCTTTAACATTAACTATTCCGTTAGCATCTATATCAAAAGATACTTCAATTTGTGGTACTCCTCTTGGTGCTGGTGGAATATCTGAAAGTTGGAATCTTCCAAGAGTTTTATTGTCAGCAGCCATTGGTCTTTCACCTTGTAAGATATGAATATCTACTGCAGGTTGATTATCTACGGCTGTACTAAATACTTGACTCTTTGTTGTTGGAATTGTTGTATTTCTTGGGATTAATACAGTCATTACATTACCAAGTGTCTCAATACCTAAACTTAATGGTGTAACATCAAGTAGTACTAAATCTTCAACTTCTCCAGTTAAAACTCCGCCTTGAATAGCAGCACCCATTGCAACTACTTCGTCTGGGTTAACTTCTTTACTTGGTTCTTTACCAGTTTCACGTTTAACAAGTTCTTGTACACATGGAATACGTGTTGATCCACCTACAAGCAATACTTTATCTAAGTCACTTGAACTAAGGTTAGCTTCTTTTAAAGCATCTTTTACTTGTTTAGTTGTGCTTTCTACTAAATCTCTAATTAAATCTTCAAATTTAGCTCTTGTTAATGTAACATCTAAGTGAAGTGGACCATTAGTACCTTGTGTAATAAATGGTAAACTAATATTAGTTGTAACAGCACTACTTAAGTCTTTCTTAGCTTTTTCTGCAGCATCTTTTAATCTTTGAAGAGCTAGTTTGTCTGTACTTAAATCTATACCATTTTGCTTTTTAAATTCTTCTACTAAGTAATCGATTATTCTTTGATCGAAATCATCTCCTCCTAGTTTATTGTTACCAGCTGTAGCAAGTACTTCATACACTCCATCACCTATTTCTAGAACAGATACATCGAATGTTCCTCCACCTAAATCATATACTAATATTTTTTGATTCTTGTCTTGTTTATCAATACCATAAGCAATTGCTGCAGCAGTAGGTTCGTTTATTATTCTTTCTACTTCTAAGCCTGCTACTTTACCAGCATCTTTTGTAGCTTGTCTTTGTGCATCATTAAAGTATGCTGGAACAGTAATAACTGCTTTTGTAACTTTATCATTTAAATAAGCTTCAGCATCTTTCTTTAACTTCATAAGAATTTGGGCACTTACTTCAACAGATGTAACGTCTTTTCCATTAACATGGAATTTATGATCAGTACCAATATATCTCTTGTTACTTCTTACAACGTCACTACTAGTAATAGCTTCGTTTTTAGCAACAGTACCTACTTTAATTTCTCCATTCTTATAACTTACTACACTTGGTGTAGTTCTTTCACCTTCAGCGTTTGTAATAACGCTTGCTTTACCACCTTCTAATACTGCAACACATGAGTTTGTAGTACCAAGGTCTATTCCTATAATTTTACTCATAATTAATCATTCCTCTCTTTTCTATATATTATTTTTAAATTTTTTATCGCGTCTTTCTTTAAAAAGTCGCTTTCATCACTCTTGAAATCTTTTAATGGAAAACATTCTTCAATAAGTTTAAGTATTTCATCCATAGTATATCCGTTACTTTTAAGTTCTCTCATTTCAAGAAGTAATCCTATACTCATGTCTCTTACTTCTTCTTTATTTAAGTAGTATAACTCTTCTATACTCATTGTATAAGGACCAATCATACCACCAAACAATAAAAACTTATAAATATTATCCATAAACTACCTCTTAAGTGTTTTTAATGTACTTTTAATTAAGTTAGTTCTAGTTAATTCATCTAAACCATTAAAATGTTTACTCTTATTATAACTAATTACTTCTTCTATTATTTCTTTATCTGTTTTACCATCATTTTCTAAGCTTACAACATACAACATTAAATCTAACTTTGCATTATTATATAACTTATCAAAATCAACACATTCTTTTTTAACTTCTTCAATTAAATAAGAATTTTTAACAAACTCAGGAAACAACAGAGTTCTCATAACATCTTTTTTGCTCATTACTTATTTACCTTTACCATTGCAGGCCTTACAAGTTTATCCTTATAAGTATATCCTTTCTTTAATACTTCTAAAACTACATTTTCAGGTTTAGTTTCATCATGTTCAGTTAGTACTGCTTCAGAAATACTAGGATCGAACTCTTTACCTTCAACATCAATTGGTTTTACTTCCATTTCATCTAGTAAACCAATAAGTCTTGTATAAATCATTTTAAAACCTTTTAAGAAATTACTTACTTCATCAGATAAATCATTATCATCCATCATTATTGCTCGTTCAAAGTCATCAGTTACATCTAAGATCTTTTTGATTAGCTTTTCTCCATCATATTTTAAAAGACTAGCTTTTTCTTTATCAGTTCTTGCCATATAATTAATGAATTCTGCTTGAGTTCTTTTGTTTTTATCTTCTAATAAACTAACCTTTTCTTTAAGCTCATTTATTTCATTATACAGTTTTTCACTTTTATTTTCTTTTTTAGGTTTATTCTTCTTATTTTCGTCACTCACCACTATCACCTTTCTTTTCTATCTCACTTTTAATATATTCAAGTAAGTTCAAAACTCTTTCATAGTCCATTCTCTTAGGCCCTATTATTGCAAGAGTTCCTTCTTTACCAAGTGCTTTATATTTAGTTTTAATAACAGTTACGTTATCATCAAGTGAAGTCTCTTTTCCAATATATACCTTAACCTCATCTGTACTCTCTTCAATTTTACTAACTAAATCTTTGTTTTCAAATTTACCTATAATATTTTTAATATCATCAACTGTACTGAATTCCGGTTGTTTTAATATATTGCTTTTTCCTTCCCAATGAACATCTTTTTCACTTTGAAAGTTACTTAATGCCTCATAGAAAGCATTATAGAGAACCTCATAGTTTTTAACATAATTACCTATTATTGGTTTAATCTCAAACTCTAGTTTAGCACTAACATCATTTATTGGAGTCCCTTTAAGCATCTTATTAAGAAGTTCACTAGTTTTACTAACTTCTCTAGCCTCGACAGACTTTTCTAAATTAATAGTCTTGTTTTCAACATGACCTTTATCAGTTACTACTATAGCCACAAGTTTGTTTTCATTAATTGGTATTACTTCTACTTTCTCAAGATTATTCTCTTTAGAAGCACTACCTAAAACTACTGAAGTATAATTAGTAATATCACTAATTATCTCTAAGCTCTTAGTAATTGCATCATTTAAATCTAATTCCCTATTAGAAAATATAGTTTGAAGTTTTAACATATCACTTCCACTTATTTTCTTAGGTTCCATTAAATGATCTACATAATACCTATATCCCTTTTCACTAGGAATACGTCCAGAAGAAATATGTTGCTTTTCTAAGTATCCCATGTTTTCTAAAAGAAGCATATCATTTCTTAAAGTTGCACTAGAACACTTAAACTTCTTAGTAAGTGCTTTACTTCCAATAGGATGAGCAGTTTTAATATATTCATTACATATTGTTTTTAATAATTCACTAAGACGTTCACTTAACATATTTACCTCCTTAGCACTCTTTTCTTACAAGTGCTAACACTATTATACTATGCAGAATTAGCAAAGTCAATACCAAAGTGCTAATTATTTTATAAAATTTACGTGAAATTTTGTCAAAGAAAAAAAGATACTCTTTTCAAGTATCTTAGCACCCATTTGAAGTTTCTACTATTTCATAAGGTTTCTCATATGTCCCATTTCCTGTACTATATAGAGTGCAAGATTTGAGAGAAATGACCGGACGCACACCGTGAGCGACGAAGACGGTGATGCAGCTCAAGCGGCCAGAACCGGACGAACCGTACACGTAGTCCACGCTAGCGCTGCTGCCATCCCAATCGTAAGGAGACAACAACCACCAACCCGTTGAGCCTGTTGAGCTACCGCTTGCACTATTATTATAATACCATGTTGATGCATTTGTATCAAATAGTCCACCGGCAAATGCTATTTCATCTGCTGTCATTAATGCTATTGGATATGTTAGTTTCCCGTTTCCTGTACTTGTGTCTACTGTGAATTTGTCTTCTATTGCTGCACAGTCATAACTTGGTGTTTTATTTGTATATAGTCTTGTACGTGCTCCAAAGTATGTGCTATCTGATGTACTTCTATCGTTACAATATACTGCTGTTGTACTTAGGTATTTACCATAATTTGTATTCAAATTATCTTTATACCATTTATCTATTATTGTTTTTATTGTACTGTTAGTTGTATTTTCTCTGGCATTTGCAACACTTCCTAAATTTCCATACATATAACTTACATATGCTATATCATTACTACTATTAAATTTTGATGTTCCTATATATGCGTCTGTTGCTGTTGTACTTGTACCGTGATATAAAAGTCTTACTCCGCCATCTGAGTTTGTTCTTATTATTCTCCAGTATAAGTCTTGATTACTTGCATTCTTTCCAAACTTTACCCAGTTATCTGTTGCATTCCCTGCAAAATAGTATACTGTTTTACTGTCTTCAGTAGAAGTATATAATGTGTTTGTATTATTATCTGTTAAAACTTTACTAAAGTCTGTTCTTGTTAATACTGTTGATTTGTCTGCAAGTAATTGACTTAATAATGTAACCGGTCCTTCTGTTCCTTCAGTAATAAATAACTTTCCACTTAAAGTTTTACCCATATCTTCACTTTGGTCAACACTCTCATCGTTCTTATATATGAATTCAACTGTATAAGTTTGTGTTACTCCTACATCTATACTTGCACTATAAGCTAGTATTGTATCTGTTGCTACACTTGACTTTGGTACATCTTTAAACTCAGCCATATTGTATCCACCATTGGTACTAGTTATCTTATATTGTAAGTATCCTGTAGTTACAAATGTATTAATGAGGTCTTGTATAACTATGTTATATTTGTAAGTTTCACTACTTTTATTTTCTATAGTAAATGTTTTAGTTACATCCCACTTACCTGGTTCTATATTAGACCCACTAATACTTCCATCACTATCAGTAAATATTATTTTTAAGTCTGCACTGTTGATGGTAACATTTTTCCCCTTTCCAATTATTTGTGCTGTAAAGTAAGCTAGTGATACACTTAGTACTACTACAAGTAAGCTTACTATTACAAGTGTTACTTGTTTCTTTTGCATATTACATCTTCCTTTCTTTTTTTAAGACACGAAAAAATGGGTAGACTTATTCTATCCATTTAATTGCACATGAAAAACTATAGTTATTTATATTATTTAAATAACCCCCCCCCCATTTTGTACTTTATTTTGTACTAAAGAGTTAATTTTCATGTGCTTCACTTCCTATCTTTATTACACAATTAATGATATCAAAAAAAGATACTTTTTTCAAGTATCTTTACATAGTTTTTATTAAACTTTTTCCTTTAATAGCTTTTTCTACATCTAAAGTATATTCTTCCATAGTTATACCAAACTCGCTCTTTATATAATCTTTATTCTTAGTATCTACTATACCATAAGCATAATTGTAAGTTAAAGTTGTGATAATTGTATCACCAAATTCGTTTGATATACTAAGTATTTTGTTATCTTTAGTTAGTGTAATGTATGCTGTTTTACCTAGTTTTAATTTCTTTGATGCACCAAAAGCATTTGACATGAAGTCACATTCTCTTGAATAATTTACTACACTGAAAGCATAACCTTTAGTGCAGTCTACCATAAATGCATAAGTTATACAATTATTTGATGGATATATTTTTTGTATCTTAGTTTCAATAAGTTCCATAAACTCCCCTCCCTTCAATATTAATATTCACAATTTCCTGGTGTTCTAGGGTATGGTATAACATCCCTAATATTTTCTACACCAGTTATATATATAAGTAATCTTTCAAATCCCATTCCAAAACCTGAATGAACACATCCTCCAAATCTTCTAAGATTTAAATACCACTTCATATCTTCTTCTTTCATACCTAGTTCAGTCATTCTTCTAACTAGTTTAGTATAGTTTTCTTCTCTTTGACTTCCACCCATTAATTCTCCTGCTCCAGGTACTTCTAGATCAACTGCTGCAACAGTTTTCCCGTCATCATTTTGTTTCATATAGAATGCTTTTATATCTTTTGGCCAATTAGTAATAAATACTGGTCCATTAAAGTATTCTGTTATATATTTTTCATGTTCTTTTTGAATATCTTCTCCATATTCAGGAGTAAACTCCCATTTAACATTAGCTTGTTTTAAAATAGTTATTACTTCTTCATGTGTAATTCTAGTAAAATGACTATTTACTAATTTATTTAATTTTTCAAGTAATCCTTTTTCAACAAATTTATCAAAGAAAGCCATTTCATCTTTAGCATTATCTAATACATATTTAACAACATATTTTAGCATACTCTCCATTACATCCATATCATCATTTAAATCCATAAATGCCATTTCAGGCTCGATCATCCAAAATTCATTAGCATGTGTTTTAGTGTTCGAGTTTTCAGCTCTGAAAGTTGGTCCAAAAGTATAAACTTTCTTATATGCAAGTGCAAAAGTCTCAGCTTCAAGTTGTCCTGATACTGTAAGGTTAGCTTGCTTACCAAAAAAATCCTTAGAGTAGTCTACTTTACCAGTACTCGCTACTTTATTTAAGTCAAGTGTAGTTACTTGAAACATTTCTCCAGCTCCTTCACAGTCACTAGCTGTTATAAGTGGTGCATGAAAGTAAACAAACCCTCTTTCTTGAAAATATTTATGTATAGCAAAAGCAGCTATACTTCTTACCCTAAAAACTGCATTAAATAAGTTTGTTCTAGGTCTTAAATAAGCAATTTCTCTTAAAAACTCTCTAGTAGGTCTACCCTTACTTTGTAATGGATAGTCTGTATCTACATCTCCTAAAACAGTTATTTCAATTAACTTAATTTCATACTCTTGACCAGCACCTTCACTAAGTATAACAGTTCCTTTTACTTCTATGCTACTTCCTACTTGTACTTTAGAAGCAGCTTGATAAATATCATCGCCACTAGTATAAACAACTTGTACTCCTTTAAAACTAGTTCCATCATTTAAATCAATAAAACCTAGTGTTGACTGATCTCTATTACTCCTAACCCAACCATCAATTATAACTTCAGTATCTAATAATTCTTTATATTTTAAATTTAACTCTTTTACATCAATTTTCACAATTTTCTCTTCCTTTCTTGATCTAACTCAATTATATCTCCTATAATTCTTCTTAAATACTTATATTCTCTTTCTTTCTCATAAATATCTGACTCAAAAGCCGAAGCAACAAGTGCATCTCTCATATATTTATAAGTGTTTTCATGTTTAAAGAAATTAACATCAAACTTAATATCATAACTATTTAAATAAGTTCTTAAAAATACTAAACAAGTTCTAGTATTACCTTCTCTAAAAGGATGTACTTTCCATAAATCACTTATTAAGGAAGTTACAAAATCTTTCTGCATTTCAATATCTAAACTAAGTAAATCAGTATTTCTAAGTATTTCAAATATCTCATTTAATTGGTAATCAATTTCACTTGGTTTAGCATATTCTACAGATTCATAAGCAAGCACTCTTTCTTGTTTATATATTTCTATAGTACTATATTTACCTGCAAAAGAATATACATCGCTAAATAAATATTTATGTAATTCTAAAAAATAATCTTTACTACTTTCAAAATACATATTTTTAAATATTTCATGTATTCTAGTAATAACTATATCACTCTCTGCTTGCTTTAATTTATTATTATCTTTAATATTTAACAAATTTTTAAGCACTCCTGTATTACTGTCAATATATGGATCACTCTTCTCCATAGTACTCCTTTAATTTTTCTACAATTTCCTCTTCAGTAATTAATCCTTTTCTTTGTTCTTCTATAAGTTCCCTTAAAAAACAACTTCCAGAACATCCATCACATTTATTAATCTCTTCACTAACAATCCATTCTAAATCATTAAAATTGTTATTATTATCATTATTATCGTCTGGCATACTAGTCACTTCCTTTAATGATAATATTATACTACATTTTCATAAAAGAAAAAAGAGTTAATTTTCATAAGTTTTTAACGTATTTTTAAATAATTTACAAAATAAAAAAAGAAACATTACTTTTTAATGTATCTTAAAATTTGACTATTAGTCTCATCTATCATTTCTAATAAATATTCATGAGTTATACCACATTCAAACCTTTGTTGTACACCAAGTTTTTCTTTTATAATATGAAAGTATTCTTTATCAATTTCATTAATATGAGTAGCAACTTCTTTAAAAAGTTCTTCTCCCACATAATTCTTTTTAACTGTTTCTTCAAGCATAATTGGTCCATATATATAATAGAAATCATTTACTAACCAATCTAAATATGTTACATCATATTCTTTTAAATCACTATTTAATAAATACATATACTTATCTTTAGTTAAATTATAGGCATACACAAAATTATTTACTAAGCCATTTTTCATTGTTATATTTTCACATTTATATATAAATAATTTTTCCACCAAAACCACTTCCTAGATAAATTATAGCATAAGAAAAGTGTTTATTCAACAACATAAACACTTACTTTTTTCTTATCTTTTCCTAATCTTTCATATTTAACTATTCCATCAACTAATGCAAATAATGTATGATCTTTACCCATTCCACAGTTAGTACCTGGATAAATTCTAGTACCTCTTTGTCTATAAATAATAGAACCAGCAGTAGCCTTTTGACCATCAGCTAATTTAGCACCAAGTCTTCTACCAGCAGAGTCACGTCCATTTTTAGTTGAACCAACACCTTTATGGGATGCGAATAGTTGTAAATCTAATTTTAAAAATTTCACTATTTATTCCTCCTTAATTGTAATGTTTTTCTTGTAGTCACTTTCTATATCTTTAAGAGTTCTAACTAAGTTTTCTAGTAATTTATTAGTTATTTCACTTTCATTTATATTAGTTAATATAAATGGGTCACTCTCGTTATAAGTAATGCTTTCTTTATCAAAAGATAAACAAGCATTGATAGTTACAGTAAGCGACGTACTTACTCCCGCACATACAATGTCTTTGCCGTATTCATCATACTTTGCATGTCCAGATAATATTATTTCTTTTATAAAATTATTTTTTCTTTTAACATTAACTTTAATCATACTAACCAACTATTTTCTTAATTTCTATTTTAGTGTATGGTTGTCTATGACCTTTAGTTACTCTAGAAGATTTAGTTTTATTTTTATATTTAAATACTCTTATCTTCTTTTGTTTTCCATGTTTTAAAACTGTTGCAGTAACACTTGCACCTTTAACAGTAGGTGTACCAACTTTTCCATCAACATATAATACTTCATTAAATGTAACATCAGAATTAACTTCATTATCAAGTTTTTCTACATATAAAGTATCTCCTTCAGTAACTAAATATTGTTTACCACCAGTTACGATAATTGCTTTCACTTTACATACCTCCTTCATTTTTAAGACGCGCCATTTAGGTAAGTATCACACTTTTGTTAACCTATTCTGTGCGGTTTACAAGGAAAGACTTCTTACAAACGAATTTATTGTACCATAGATAACTAAGAAATGCAAGTAAAAAGCAATGATTAGGCCATTTTTAAATTAAAAATTCAAAAAATAAGTTTACTTTATAAGCAAAATATGTTATTATTAGTACATAAATTAATTAACGCACGCAAGTATGCGCCGATATTTATTATCTAGCGTTGACGCGGGGTTAATTGATTTTTTTTATTTTAAGAAAAATTCAATTTTATTATTTACAAAAGAAATAAAATATGGTACTATTAGTACATAAATTAATTAACGCACGCAAAACTTGCCCCGATATTTATATCTAGGGTTCAGACGCGGGGTTAATTAATTTTTTTATGTCTAAAATATCATATAAATATTTTTTAGTATTAGCGTCATTTCTTATTAATACAACCGCTTCATATATATTTTCTTTTACATCATCGATAATACTAAAAACTATTTTGTATCTATAAAATCCATATTTAGCATCTTTAACATGCTTACTCTTTTTATTGCTTGAGTAAATCCTATTACCAGAATTATCGATAATTTCTTTTAAGTATTTACTCAGTAAACCTTTAATTTTTTTATCTTCTATATCTAAATTTCTAGAATATTTAGAAAATGAATACTCTCTACTAGTTTTCTTATCAATAATAACATTGTTATTAGTTTCTGTTATTTTATAAATTTCGCCTTTTTGGCTATTTATATTTTTTACAGTTTCTTTATTTATAGTTTTAAAATCCATATTATCAAAATCTTTATCTATTATCCGAAGTCTATTAAAACTACCATCAGCATTATAAACCTCAGTACTTTCGCATACCTCAAACGAAATTTCCGGTGTATAGTCTAAACATTCACAACTTATAATATTGACTATCATATAACCACCCTTCGTTTAGAATTTATTATACTAATTTATGAATCAAATTTCAAGCGAATATTAAAAAAATATAGACCAGACCAGTCTATATTTTAAATTCATCAAAGAAGTCACTCATAGTCAAAGTTTCATAAACCTCTTTTTTAGGTTTATCTTCTTTCTTACTAACTTTTTCTTCTTTAACACTTTCATTAGAATTATCTTTTTCTTCATTAGAAACTTCACTATTTTCTAATTTAACATCATCAATTACTTTAAGTCTAGCCTCTTTAAACACATCAGTTAAATCCTTCTTAGATATTGTACTACCTGTACTAGATTTATCCATAATATTAATCTCACTGGACTTAATTGTTTCAGTGTCTTCTCTTATAAGACCATAATTAGTTTTAGAACTTCCTGCATAACATTCAGTTATTTTATATTTCTTTGATTTAGGACTATGTAAGATATTATCGCCTTTTAAACTTCTCTTACTATAATCTATTTCTTCTAGTTTTATTCTTTTAGCAGTATTTTTATCAGTAAATATAGTAATGTATTCGTGGTTTTCATTAGTTACAAACGCACTTACTACACTGTCACTCACTAGTTTAATACCTTTAACTCCACTTGTTTTTAATCCAACAACAGGTATTTCTTCTTTGTTAAACTTAAGAGCAAACCCATTTTCTGTAACTATATATACTACTCCATCATTTATACTTGCACTTACTACTTCATCATTATCTTTAAGCTTAAATATAGTCATAGGTTTAGAGTATCTTGTAACTGGTAAATTAGATAATTCAGTTTGCTTTACAAAACCATCTTTACTAAATAGTGTTATAGTTCTAGAGTCAAAATTCTTTATACCAAAACTTGCAATAATAGTTTCTCCTTCAGATAAAGGAATATAACTACTTATATGTTTACCAATATCTTTATATTTACATTCAGTAATATCTCTTACTGGTAAATAGCAATAATTTCCTAAATTAGTAATTAGTATAATTGTATCTATATTATTAATTTTATATAAACCTATTAAATAATCTTTCTCTTTTAGTACGTATTCAGTTTCATTATTAGAATTATATACTTTTATACTTAACTTTTTAATATATCCACTTTTACTTACACTTACTATAAAATCTTCTTTAGGTATCATACTTAACTCATCTATCTTAATTTCAGTAATTTCATCTTTAATAATAGTTCTTCTAGGAGTTGCAAACTCTTTCTTAATACTTCTAAGTTCATCTTTCATTACTCCCTTTAGAACACTTTCATCATTTATTACACTTGTTAAATATTTAATAAGTTCAAGTAAGTTAGCATGTTCATTTTGTAAGTCAGTAACATCAGTATTAGTAAGTTTATATAACTGCATCATAACAATAGCAGTAGCCTGTTCAGTAGTAAAATCATACTCTTTAACTAAGTTTTCTATCGCATCAGTCTTATTTTTACTTTTCCTAATAGTTTTAATTACTTCATCTAGTATATCTAGTGCTTTTATAAAACCTTCTACTATATGAAGTCTTTTTTTAGAATGCTCTAAATCAAACTTACTTCTATTTATTACAACTTCTTCTTTATGAAGAATGAATGCATCCAATATTTCAAGAAGTCCTAAAGTTTTAGGCCTTTTATTATCTATAGCAACAACATTAAAGTTATAGTTTATTTGTAAATCAGTATTTTTTAGTAAATAATTGATTATCAAATTAGCGTCAGCATCTTTTTTAAGTTCAATTACTAATCTAGCCATGTTAGTTCTATCCGATTCGTCAATTACATCAACTATTCCATCAATTTTTTTATCACTCTTAATGTCTTCTATCTTTTTCTTTAATTGTTCTTTTAACACTTCATAAGGTATTTCTTTTATAAGAATTTGTTTTTTACCTTTTTCTTCAATAATTTCATAGTTAGCTTTTAATACTACTTTCCCTTTACCAGTAGTATATGCTTGAATAAGCCCTTCTTTACCCTCAACTACACCACCTGTTGGAAAGTCAGGCCCTTTTATTATTTCTAGTATAGTATCAAGTCTGCAGTTAGGACTATCAATTCTTTTTATAGTTGCATCTATCACTTCGGTTAAATTATGTGGTGGAATGTTTGTTGCATAACCTGCACTAATTCCAGTAGATCCATTAACTAACAGTGCTGGAAAATGTGCTGGTAAAACAGTGGGTTCTAAATCTTCATCACTATAGTTAAGCGTCATTTTAACAGCATCTTTATTTATATCTGATAGCATTACATTTGCTATTTTAGAAAGTCTTGCCTCAGTATAACGACTTGCTGCTGGACCATCTCCATCAATTGAACCATTATTTCCGTGTATTTCTACAAGTGGTTCACGCATTTTCCATCTTTGACTAAGCCTTACTAACGCATCGTATATAGAACTATCTCCATGTGGGTGATAATGCCCCATGATATCTCCAACCGCTTTAGCACTTTTTCTAAAAGGTTTATCATATGTGTTATGACTTTCATACATACTCCAAAGTATTCTTCTTTGAACTGGCTTTAAACCATCTCTAACATCTGGTAAAGCACGGTCTTGTATAATACTTTTTGCATATCTTCCAAACCTATCTCCCATTATTTCTTCTAGAGTGTAATCATATATTTTTTCTACAATGTTTTCTTCAATTTTCTTTTTTGCCATAATTACCTCCTAAAATCATCTTCTAGAGTAAAGTCAACATTCTCGTTTATCCAGTCTTTTCTAGGTTCAACTTTATCTCCCATTAACACACTTACTCTTTTTTCAGCAAGCATCGCATCTTCTATATTAACCTTTATTAAACTTCTATGTCTTGGATCCATAGTTGTCTCAAATAACTCTTCAGCATCCATTTCTCCTAGTCCTTTAAATCTATTTATTTTGTAAGCACCTTTAATTTCTTTTCTCTTAATAGCTAATTCTTCATCAGTTTGAATATACTCCTTTGTTTTATTATATTCAATACTATAAAGTGGTGGATTCGCAATATATAGCATACCATTTTCTATTAACCCTTTCATAAATCTATAGAAGAAAGTAATTAATAATATTTGAATATGTGCCCCATCATCATCAGCATCTGTCATAATTATAACTTTTCCATAATTACTATCTTTAGGATTAAAGTCACTTCCAATACCCGCACCTATTGTTTGAATAATTTGATTAATTTCTTCATTTCCATTTATATCATTAGTACTTGCTTTTTCACAATTTAAAACCTTACCTCTTAAAGGTAGTATAGCCTGTGTTTCACGGTTTCTTCCTGTTTTAGCACTTCCTCCAGCTGAGTCTCCTTCTACTAAGAACAACTCATTCTTAGAGGGATCCTTTCCTGCTGCTTTAGTAAGTTTACCATTAAGTATTTTATTTTTATCACTTTTAGTTTTCCCACTTCTTGCTTCTTCTCTAGCTTTTCTAGCAGCTTCACGTGCAACTTTACTTTTAAGTGCTTTATCCATTATTAAAGAAGCAACACTTTTATTCTCTTCTAAATAATAACTAAATTTTTCATAAACAATACTTTCAACTACAGCTTTAGCTTGAGGTGTACCCAACTTTCCTTTAGTTTGTCCTTCAAACTGTAACATATTTTCAGGAATATTAACACTTATTACTGCAGTTAAGCCTTCTCTAGTATCACTTCCTTCTAAAGTAGTACTCTTTCCTTTTAATAAATTATTATTTTTAATATACTCGTTAAACACTTTAGTAACAGCTGTTTTAAAACCAACTTCATGAGTTCCTCCATCAATTGTTTTAACATTGTTAACAAATGATATGATGTTTTCACTATATGAGTCAGTATAACACATTGCAATTTTAACATCTATTCCATTTTTAGTCCCTTCCATATCAATTACTTTATGTAAAGGTGTTTTGTTTTCATTAATATATTCAACAAAACTAACTAGTCCATTTTCATAATGGAAGTTCACATGTTTATCTTCATTTTCATCATTTATTTCAATAGTTAAATTATTTATTAAAAAAGCACTTTCTTGCATTCTTTCTTCAATAGTACTAAAACTAAATTTAACTGTATCAAATATTTCAGGGTCTGGCCAAAATTCTACCTTTGTACCAGTTTTTTTAGTTGTACCTATTTTCTTTAATGGTACATCTACATGTCCACCATTTTTAAAACTAATTTCACTTATATTACCATCTCTACAAATAGTAACAACCATCTTTTTAGATAATGCATTTACAACACTCGCACCAACTCCATGTAAGCCACCACTTACTTTATACCCATCAGTTTCAAATTTACCTCCAGCATGTAAAACTGTATAAATTACTTCAGGTGTACTTTTTCCACTTTCATGCATTCCACATGGTACACCACGACCTTCATCTTCAACTATAACACTACCAGTTTTAGTTAGAGTTACTTTAATTAAATTACCATACCCGTTTATTGCTTCATCTACTGCATTATCAACAATTTCCCAAACTAAATGATGTAATCCTCTTTTATCAGTAGAGCCTATATACATACCAGGACGCTTTCTAACTGCTTCCAAGCCTTCTAATATTTTTATGCTTTTATCATCATAAGCCATTCTTTCACTTCCTAACATAATGTGTAAATATATACACTGTCTTTACTTTTCTTACCATTTAATCATATCACAAGATTTTACTTTTTGCAAAGCCTTACAAATAAAAAAGATAATATTTTAATTATCTCTTTCTTTTCAGTATTTAATTTTATACTATTTAGCAACCTGTCTCCGTTTCTTTTATTGTGTATGGGTTACTTGCTGAGCCATTTCCTGCACCATATTTGATACAAGATTTGAGAGAAATGGCCGGACGCACGAGATAGGCGTTGTCCACATAATCGCCACTTAAGCCCAAATCGGCGGTAACCCAGTCCCAAACGACCGAGCCAGACCCACTCCAGTGAGTAGGCGACAAGGACCACCAATAAGTTGATACTTCAGTTCCTACACTATTACTTTGAAACCATGCATATGGAGTGTTCATTTTTGTATATGCAACTCCTCCAGCAAACACTATTTCATCTGCTGTCATTAACGATATTGGATAATTTAATTTTGCACTTGTATTATCTACGCTGAATGCATCTCTTATGTCTGTGCAATTATATGATGGATTTGCTTTTGCTCCTTTTGTATCATAATCCATTCTATAGTATGATGCGAAGTTGAACTTTGAACTTGTACTATATGTTTGGCCTGTTCCTAAACTTCTATCATTACAATATACTGCACTTGTACTTAAGTATTTTGTATAGTTTATTAAGTTATCTTTATACCATGTATCTATGTGTGTTTTAATATTACTATCTGTTGTATTGTTTCTTATTGTATCAAGCGATGTATCTTCTCCATATTTATATCCTACATATTTTGGACTTTTGTCTGGATTATTAAATGTACTTGATACTATAAAACTATATGTTGTATCAGGACTAGTTCCTACATAAAGTAATCTTATACTAGAATCATGATTTGTTCTTATTATTCTCCAGTAGAATCCTGCAAACTTAACCCAGTTATTTGTTGTATTTCCAGCATAATAATATACTTCTTTTGGTGAGTCTGTTATTCCTGTAATACTTTCTGTTGAAGTAAATAATGTTCCTGTTGTAGTTGCAGTTAAAGGTGTTGCAAAGTCATTTGTTCCATTATTATTGTTACTTCTTGTACTTCTTGTTATATTATCACCCATTATTTGATAACCTAAAGTACCTTTTTCATATCCCGCGTATATCGCAGTATCTATTGTACCCTCAGTAATAAATAACTTTCCACTTAAAGTTTTACCCATATCGTCACTTTGGTCTACACTCTCATCGTTCTTATATATGAATTCAACTGTATAACTTTGTGTTACTCCTACATCTATACTTGCACTATAAGCTAGTATTGTATCTGTTGCTGTTTCACTCTTTGGGACATCTTTAAACTCAGTCATGTTGTATCCACCATTAGTACTAGTTATTTTGTATTGTAAGTAACCTTCAGTTACAAATGTATTTACTAAGTTTTGTATTACTATATTATATTTGTAAGTTTCATTACTTTTATTTTCTATAGTAAATGTTTTAGTTACATTCCACTTACCTGGTTCTATATTAGTACCACTTATACTTCCATCACTATCAGTAAATATTATTTTCAAGTCAGCACTATTGATAGTAACATTTTTCCCCTTTCCTATTATTTGCGCTGTAAAGTATGCTAGTGTTACACTTAGTACTACTACTAGTAAACTAGCAACTACTAATATTGTTTGTTTTTTCTGCATAAACATTAACTCCTTTCATTATACAACAAAAAATGGGTAGACCTCACCTATCCATTTTATTTCATGCAAAAAATTTTCTTCTTTTAAGTTAGTTAGAAGATAGCATCCTATGTTTAGTACTTTATTTTGTACTATAGGCGAAGATATAAAACTTAATTTATTTACATAATTGTTAGTCATATTTTGTGTCCTCCTTCTACCTTAAACTAATAAAAGTATAACAAAAAATGTACTCTAATACAAGTACATTTTAGAAAATAATTAATAATTTATAAAATTCAAGTAAATAAGTAATAATAGTACCTATTAGTAAGAAAGGTCCAAAAGGAATAATCTCTTCTTTACTTTTCTTTAGAAATAATAAGTTAACAAATATTGCAAGAACTGAAGAAATAAATAAACAAATTAATGTATTAAATACTTGAAGAGTTAAACCTATTAGAAAAGATAATTTTATATCCCCATCTCCTAAAGTCTCCTTTTTATATATTTTACTAGTTACTATCTTTAATAATAACATCATCAAAAACATAAGTATTCCAGACAATAAAGATTTAGATGCATAACTAATTCCATCAAAATACATGTATACTAATAAAATTATTAAAGAACTTATTACTATTACCCTATCACTTATATAAAAATATTCTAGGTCAGTCACAAGAGTAATCATAAGTGCACTTACTAATACTATCAATATAATAAAATCTTTAGTAAATCCAAATAATATATAACTACCTAAAAAACATAAAGCAGTTAATAGTTCAATTAAAAAGTATCTTATACTTATCTTTTCTTTACAATAAGCACATTTTCCTCCTAAAAACAAATATGATAAAAGAGGAATATTCATATACCATTTTAAACTATTTTTACATTTTGGACAAAAACTTCCAGGACTAACAGTACTAATTTTATTAGGTATCCTGTAACCTATACAAGCATAGAAGCTTCCCAAAGAAGCCCCTAATACAAATATAATAATCTTTATAAATAATTCCATAAATCCCCCTACAAAATATTTTGACCCATATCATACATTGGTACTAATATAGCAACCATTATTCCACCAACCATAACAGCAAGTACAACCATTAAAAGTGGTTCAACTAGCGCTTTTAATGAAGTAGCAAGTGCTTTTTGTTCTCTTTGATAGTAATCACTTACCTTCTCAAGCATTGTTCCTAGTTCCCCAGTAGATTCACCAGTTGTAATCATATAATAAGCCAAAGATGGAACAGCCCAGTTATCTTTAAATGACAAACTTATTTTATCACCTCTTAACAAGTTACTTATTGTATCATACATTATCATTTTATAAAATTCATTATTAGTTATTTTACTAAGTATATCTATACTATCAGTTAAAAGTACATTATTTTTATCTAACATAGCAAATGTTTTACTAAATAAATGTATCTCATTATATATCATTAACTTACCAATAACAGGTAAATGCATAAGTATATATTGAATAATTAATCTAAATGCCTTTAATTTCTTATATAATATTCTGAAAACAAATACAGCAATAATTAGAAGTAGTAAAACCCAAAGTCCTTTTGAATTCAAGAAAGCAGATAAGTCAAGCAAGAACTGAGTATAAGGATTCATTTTTGCATTTAAAGATAAATAAATATCAGCAAATTTAGGAACTATATAAACAAGTAAGAACACAAGTACAATAGTTGCAAAAACAAGTATTACAATTGGATAAGTAAGAGCACTTATCATTTGTTTCTTAGTTGCTTCTCTTTCATTATAATATTCACTCATATCATCTAAAGTACTCTCTAAGTCTCCTACTAACTCAGCAGCCTTTATCAAATTAATTAATAAAGGTGGAAAAACTGGACCTTGTTTTCTTAATGCCTCACTAAAACTCTCACCCATAGATAACTCATAAATTATTGAATCATAAGTTTTCTTATATTTCTTTCTCTTATCTTGTTCAGCAAGAATTTTAACCGCATCAGTAAGCGGAATACCCGCTTTTAAATAGGTTGCAAGTTGTGCAAGCCAAAAAACTAAATCTTTATTTTTCATTTTCTTTTCTAATAACTTAGATTCCCCATGCGTAAAATTAATCCATTTATTAGTTTTTATTTCATATACAGTATACCCTGCATCAAGTAAATATGAGTGTACATCTAGTTTAGACTGTGCAGCAAAATATCCTTTAATTAACTTTCCTTCATGATTTCTAGCCAAATATTGATAAGTTTGTTTCTCTTCACTTCTCTCAGCATCTTTACCAGTTTTATCAATAAGTAAAACTTCTAATTCTCTTTCTTTCTTATTTCTATAGTGTTTTACTACAGACATATTATTAAACTTATTAACAAAATAATCTTCTATTTTTTTAGGAGTCTCTTTAAGAATATTACTACTCTTTTCTTTACTTCTTTTTAACTTCTTAATAATTAAATCTAAATACTTACTAACTTTATCATAAATAAATAAAGGTACAGTATAAAATACTATTCTAAGTACTTTAAATAGCCCATTAAATATTGCTTTTAACAAAATATAGAATTCTTTAAGAACATACTTATAAACTAAATACCCTAATTTATAAGTAAACTTACCAACATACTGAGTTACATAGAATATAGCATACCCAATATAAGTCAAAATAGTCATTATATTAGTAATTAAAAAATCAAATACTTTAAACAAACCAAATCCAGCATATTTAAATGTTTTAAATAATTCTTTCCCAATCTTAGTGAAATTAGATAATATAGACGTTTTATGAACATTTTGATTAGTTTTCTTTTTCTTCATACTATCCCTCCACTACTCTTTACTATAAACAAGTATACCATAATTTTAAACTTATTTAAAGATTAAAATTAAATTTTTATTGAAATTTACAAAACCATATGGTAAAATACATTACAAATTGGGGAGTGGTTTTATGGCTACAGAGTTTGGAATTATCTTAAATACTAAAAAAGAACAAAATTTTATTAAAATAAATGTAGAAAACATATTTTTTGCTGAAAATAAGGTTATTAAAACAGGTGAATATAAAAATTTTGAATATACTAAATTACCTAAAAGGTACGTATACTATGAAAATTATAATATACCTTGTTATATATACAAAGATGGAAATAAAATAATAATTAATAAGAAATTTGATTACAATTTAGGAATAGATGCCAACATAGATGTTCTAGCTAAAACGTGTATTGTATTTCTTAAATGTTATTTGGTTCTTGATAACGAATATAATTATTCATTATCACTTTCTAAAACCATAACTTTATCAAATGATGAAGAACACCAGGCATATGAATATTATGAAGACTGGATATTATCACAATTTAAGGAATATGAATTATTAAATAATAAAGAATTAATTAATGAAGAAATTAAAAATGAACAAATAAGTAAAAATATAGATGTTTTAAATATAATTAATAGTTTAAAAGAAAAGATTAAAGGTCAAAACGAAGCAATATATACTCTTGTACCAAATATTGTTTTAAATCAAAAACTAGTTACAACTAATAACATAGATTTAATAAAAACAAGTAAAAATAATATATTAATTGATGGTAGTACGGGTACAGGAAAAACCCTTTTAACAACTGAAATAGGAAAACTACTTAACGTTCCATATATAGTAAGAAGTTCAACTAACTATAGTGGTGTAGGTTATGTCGGTGAAGATTTAAAGTCTCTTTTAGTAGACTTACTAAGAATTACGAACGGAGATCTTGAAAAAGCAAAAAGAGGAATTATATGTTTAGATGAAATAGACAAACTTGCAGATACAACTTTAGAAATAAGAAAAGGTATTAGTCAAGAACTTCTAACATGGATAACAGGCACTAATATTAAAGTAGTATATAATAAAAAAGAATACAATTTTGATACTAGCTTGCTTACATTTATATTTATGGGTGCTTTTTCTAAAATGAGAACAAAAAAGAAAAATAATTCTATTGGATTTAAAAGTGATATACCAAAAGAAGAATACTTAACAAAAGACTATGTAAGTTTTGGAATGAATCCAGAGTTCATGGGAAGAATGAGCACCATTGTAACACTAAGAGACTTAGAATTAAAAGATTATAGTGATATATTAGTTAATTCCTCAATTAGTCCATTAAAAGCACTTATAGACATAGGAAATTTATATAATGTAGAAATAACTTACACTGAAGAATTTATTGACTTAGTAACAAATAATGCACTAAATAATGCTATTGGAGCAAGAGGTCTTCAAAGAGAAATTAATAAAGTAAGAAGCAAAATACTAATACCTATAATGACTAATCAAGTTAAAAGTATTACTTTAACAAGTGAGATGTTAAACGATAATTATATATTTGAAAAAGAAAAGACTTTAGAACTAAATCTATAAGTCTTTTTTATTTATAAAGTAACTCTTTTAATTTTTTATCTCTATTTTTAACATAAAACTCTCTATCAGTTAAAAGAACAATTATATCCATAAAAGGTAAAAGTTCTTTCTTATTAAGTTTTTGATACTTTATTTGCTTAATACTCTTTTTCTTATAATCACACAAAGTTAAAACATCTAAACAAATCATAATACCTACTAAAATATAATTTATTCCTAAGTTATTATGTATAATAAAATTTGCAAACTTATTTGGTAAATAATTTATATAAATATCACTTCCTAAAAGTAAATACATAACTATTATAGAAATATCTTGCAAAATTGTTTTTGCTCTTCCTAAACTACTAGTTTTAATATTCTTGTTATCTTTAAAACTAAGTGTATTAATTACAAATATTGTAAATTCTAAAAATAATACTATTAGAATGACTGGATAATAATATGTGAGAAGTCCAAGTAAAACAAAAGCAAAAAGTTTATCACTCACAGCATCCATTAATCCACCCAAAAACGTTTCAACTTTTAATTTTCTAGAAAGGAATCCATCTAACATATCAGTTAAAAATAATATTAGTATTAATAAGCCAAGAGATTTAACTCCATACTTAAAATAGATTATAGGTATTAATATAGAACCTATAAATCTACTAAAAGTTATCAAATTAACAAGCACTAGTTTTAAATAATATATCTTTTTCATAACTAAATTATAACAAATATTTACTTTTATGTAAACACTATCTAAAACTATAATACTTTGTTTTATTTTCTAAAGTATACCCTTTACTACTTGCTAGTTCACTAACAGTTGTAACGGTATATCCCATTTCTTTTAATTCAGGTAAGACTTTCTTTAAAGCCTCCAAACTCGTTATATACACATCATGCATTAAAACAATACTACCATCTTTAATATTATTAATAATATTTTTATAGACTATTTCTTCATCTTTATACAGCCAGTCATACGAATCAATATCCCACATAATAATAGGATAATTTATTCTATCTAGTATATTCTTTTCTAAGTTACCATATGGTGGTCTAAATAATTTAATAGATTCTTTAGTTATTTCATTAAAAATAATACTTGTACTATTAACTTCACTATCAATTTCCTTATCACCTAAAATATTTAAATTCTTATGACTATATGAGTGAGAAGCCACCTCCATTCCATTATTTAACAAATACTCCACTACACCTTGATTATATTTTATTCTATTTCCTAGTTCAAAAAAAGTAGCTTTAAACCCATACTCATTTAAAGTATTTACAAAGTCTTTTGTATATATGCTTGGTCCATCATCAAAAGTAAAAGCAACCATTTTTTTATTAATAAGTTCACTATTTGTTTCTATAGTATCATTTAATACTATATATACTTCATACTTAGTATTAACACATCCAAAATAAATAAAAATATTATCTTCACAAATTTTTAAATATGTACTATTAAACTTATCATTTAGTATACTTTCATAAATAGTATTACTATATTTATTCCTAATTTTATTAAGTATTAAATCATTTAACAAATCATAATTAATTATCTCATTATTATTAATTAACTCTCTTTTTCTAATATTATAGTTAATACTCTTATAATAATAATTTTTATTTTTCTTAAGACAAATAAACACATTAACCAAATCATTAATCTGATAAACACTATATTGAATAGAATATTCCCCTTTAAAATTATTTAAAAAATTTTTTATTTCTTTATTAATTACTTTATTATTAAAATATGGATATTCTATTTTATTGTAACTTTTAATTTCATAACTAATACTTTCTATTTCTTCTTGAAACATAAATCTTTTAATTATAATTATTATTAAAAATAATGTAATAATACCAATTATATAACACATAATTTTCTTCATACCAAATTATATGAAAAAAAGTTACTTCTTAGTAACCTTCTTCTTTGTAGTTTTATCAGTTTTTAATAAATCTCTTATTTCACTTAATAATATAACTTCTTCACTAGGTGTTTTAATTTTTTCTTTATTTTCATTCTTTTCTTGTTTCTTCTTAAATCTATTAATTATCTTAATAACTGTAAACAAACAAAATGCTACAATCAAGAAATCTACTACATTCTGTAAGAAACTTCCATACATAATTTTAGCATTACCCACTTTAATACTTAGATTAGTAAAGTCATGTCCCCCAATTATTATACCTATTAAAGGCATCATTACATCATTTACTAAACTAGATACTATTTTAGAAAATGCTCCACCTATAATAACACCAACTGCCATATCAAGTACATTACCTTTACTAATAAACTCTTTAAACTCACTAATAAACTTCTTCATTACTCACATGTAAATCCAGTTTTTGGACCCTCCTTTTTTTACTCTCCTCATTTTCTAATAACATTGTATCAAAAATAATTAATCAGGTAAAGTGTTTTCTAAAAAATATGACTATTAAAACATTTTTTATTTCTAGCAATATATTTGTCATAATCAAACTCGAATTTCTTATCAAATAATTCCGAAATATAATATCTAGATATTTTAAAAACCATATTCTTGTTCTGTTGTCTACCAATTCTTTCTCCACTTCTTGCCACTCTTCCACATAGATTAATAGATATTTTCCCGTCTTCAAGTAAACACAAGAATTTTTCAAAAGATTTAATTCTATAAATTGAAATTTTATAATACCTAAAAAACAGATTTCCATATTCTTTCTTTTTACTAGCACAAACAAAACACAAATTTGTAAGTTTTGCTAAAATTCTTTTTTTTAATGAATAAAAATTAACATATGATATCTTTTCAATTATGTTTTTATTCTTGTCATATATAAGTAAATATATTTTTTTATCTTTTCTATTTACATCAAATTGAAAATAGTTTTCATAAATTAAAGTCATCTTATTTGCATATACATTTCCTTGTAATAAATATTTACTTTTAAACTCACTATCAGGTTTTCCATAAGTCAAAAGCAATCTTCTCATTTCAAAATCTGTGGGTCCATCAAATGATTTTGCAAATAAAGAGATTGGAAATCTGCTAAATCTAGTTTTGCATTTAATTTCTATATTTTTATAGTCTGGCAAAAATGAACTATCAGGACTCTTTCCTAGTTCATCTTCAAAAGTGAGACCAACAGAATTATCACTATTATTTATACCCTTTATATATCCTTTTTCCGCTATTTTTAAAAATTTAGTAATTAATTTCTTTTCTATTTTTTCCATATTTATTCTATTATATGTTTTTTATGAATTGATAAAAATAGTAAGGATACTATATATAATATCATTTTTTAATTAATATTTCTAGTATTTTTTAACATTTATTTAACATTTATAATATAAAACTAAAAATTATTAAGTCTTACATTTTTTAATATTTTATTAGCTTTGCTTTGTTTACAGCAAATCTTCAGTTGGTTATTTAATGTAAAGAATAAATACTTATTAAAACAAACTTTTTTTTAGTTTAAAAAGGGCGGGCGGCCACCAAAAAAAAGAACTCCAAAGAGTTCTGATTTTTTTCTTGGTGCGCGCGAAGGGACTTGAACCCCCATGGATTTCTCCGCTAGATCCTAAGTCTAGTGCGTCTGCCAATTTCGCCACGCGCGCGCACTGGTGGACCCTGCAGGACTCGAACCTGCGACCGCCCGGTTATGAGCCGGATGCTCTAACCAACTGAGCTAAGGGTCCAACGACTATTTAATCATACAATAAATTTTTTAAAAATGCAAGTACTTTTTAACAAAAAGTATAGAAAAATAAAAAAAGAGGAATTATTTATCCTCTAATCTACTTAATAAATCAATTTTAAACATTTCTTTTTGAGCATTTGCTTTAGAAATCATAATACCCTTATAAGCAGTTAACTCAGATTTATGTCCATCCATTAAAATATCTTTTGGTTCAAGTCCAGTTAACATAACAACGTTTTGATCTTTATAAACAGTATAACTTAACTTAACTTTACCATACACTTTAACAAATAAATTATCTGTAGGTAATTGTAACTCATAATTTTCAGTTTGATCATGTTTATTAATTCCAACTAATTCTCCTAAAAATTCACCTTTTCTTAAACTTGGATAAAAATCAAACATCAATTTCTTATAAGCCATCATGTTATATTTTTTTAAACTTCTTTCTAATTTTTTAAAATTATTTTCATCTAAATAATCTAATAAATATCTACCTTTCATTTTTTCTACCCCCATTTACTGATATAATTATACCAAATTAAATACATTTTGTCAACACTTTTGTATCATTTTAAATACAACTAGATATTAAACATTATATTATCTTAATCAAATGCAATTAAACCATATTTAGTACATTTAATAAATATAAATGGTTAACCTCTGTTAACCACTATACCTTCCTCTATCTCATTATACTTTAGTCTTTCAGTATTTATAAGTCCATTAAGTTCAATAATTCTCTTTTTAATACCTCTAATTTCTTCTGCACTTTTTGCTCTTTTCAAACTTTTATTTAAAAGTTGCTTTTCTCTAACATACTCATTTATTTTACTATCAATATCTCTTAAATTCATAACTAGCTCCTATTTCTTTTGCTTTCACCAATTAAACTTATAGGCACACAAAGTTCTTTTATTCTTTCAATTATTCTCCTAGCCTTTATTTTATCAATACCACTACTAGTTTCACTTAAATGTTGTTCAAGTTCATCTAACGAGAAATTAGAAGTAAAGAATGTAGTTTTCTTATTATCCATTCTACTTTGAAGTAAACTACCAAGTACCTCATCTCTTGCCCAAGGTGTATTATTTTCAGCACCAATATCATCAATTAAAAGTACATCACACATCTCAAGTTCATTATACATTTGTTCAAAAGACTCATTTTTACTATTAAAAGAATCCTTAAGTCTCTTAAGTAAATTTGGATAATAAACACTCACACATTTATAATTTTTTCTACTAAGTTCATTAAGCACAGCATTCATTATATAACTTTTACCACTTCCAAACGAACCATTCAAATATATACCTTTTTTATTTTTAGGATCACTCATAAATTCCTTGACATATTTAAGAAGTGTAGTTCTAGCATTATCATCTATATAAATATCTTTCATTCTAGCTTCCTTTAACTTAGAAGAAGTTTCATAATAAACAACATTACTTTTATATTTATCATGTTCTTTTTTATATTTACAAGGAGTATAAGAAAAAATAAGAGCATCACCCTTTTTTGAAGGAAAATTAACATACCCACATACATCATTCAAACAAGTTTTCAAATTCTTACAATTTTTACAATTCTTAAGTTCTCTAACTGTACTTTCTAACTTAGTTGTATATTTAACAATTTCTTCTTTTGGCATATCTAATCTATAAACTAAATTAGCAAATTCCTTATCTTCCATAGCAATATTAAAATTCTTCAAATTCAAACTCTTAACATCATTACTAATTTTAAAAAGATTATTTATATTATTCATACATACTCCTTCAAAAAGTCTTCTAATTCCTCTTTAGTTTCACTACTAAGTTCTTCTTTTTCTAAATTTTTATTAAACCAGTCAGGTGTAGTTTCTTCTTTCTTAGTCTTAACCGGTTTTATTTTCTTAAATTTCTTATGGCTTTTTTCTGCATATTCCATAGCCTCTTTAGCAGTTTCCAAATTAGCCCTTTTCCACTCACCAGCGACTACTTCTACATAGCTTTTAACTAGTCTATTATTTTGAGTTTTTAAAATATAATCAATAAGAACATTACATACTGCAGGATTAAACTTCAAATCCACAATAAGCATTTCAAGTATTTTCATATCTCTTTCAGTAGGTCTAACACCTTTATATTTACTCTTTAAAAAATCATAAGGCTTAGTCGTTTCAAACACTTTAATAATTCTCCCCTTTAAGGAATTATCTCCCACTGGACTTCTTAAATAATCAGGCTGACTTTTAAATATTAAACTAGGTAATCTTCCATCATGATTAAATTCATAATATTTTCTAACATTAGTTTTAAGTTCTTCCCTATCAATTAAACCTTTTTCATTTATTGAAATTTTAATAATATCCCCCATTTTAAGTGGATCAAGTTCATACAAAAAAGCTAAATTCGTAATAAGTTCTTTAATAGATTTAGTTAATGCTTTTTCATTTAAAAAGTTTTTAGGTATCCCACTTAACAGAGCATCAAAATCAAACATCATATCATATTCAAGATTTCTTTTAACTTTACAAGCTATCTCGTCATCATTAGTAAGCTCAAGATTTGTATAACTTCTACTTTTAAATGTCATATCAAAAGGACTAGTTATATCTTTATAGCCAGACAAGTTTAAAGAAGGAATTTTGAAATAAGATTTAATTCTTAAATATTCTTCTTTTCCAACATTATTATATAAAACCATATTAAATATTGGATGATTAAAGAATTCACTTACACTTAAAGGACTAAATAATTCATACACATATGAGTTAACACTGCCTTCTTTAACATAAGTTTTAACAAGTCCCACACCTTCTAACTTAATTCTAGCCTCTTTAATATTATCTAATGTATCACCTAAATTAGTCATTAAATGATGATGAGTTAATTCTGTACTAACATAATTATTAGCCTTAAGTTCATTATAAAGTGTATTATAAAGTGTTATACTAGTATTACCTATTATAGGCATATAAAGCATGTTTAAAACAAGTTTATCACTTTCATTTAATAAACTTTTATTAACAACTTGATATATATCTGCAGGTAACAAAGTAACACTATTCATAATAACCACCATATGTATATTTTATATTAAAGAAGTAAATAAAACAAGTGATTTTTAACTTATTTTTTAATTAATTATAAAGTGTATTTTTATAAATACAAAAGAGAAAAATTTAATTAATTTTAAATCTTTCTCTTAAAATCAGTTATTTGTTTAATTCAGTAAACATCTTTTATTTTAAATTATCAGCAACTCTAACTATAGACCATTTATAATATGAATAATTTATTCATTTCGAAGAACAGCTTGTGCCACCGTCTTTATAGGGGATAGATTTCTACTACCAACTTTCAATAGTATATACCGCAATCAATAAAGGTAATAGATTAAATCCCAATCATTATAAAAAAATATTATTTAAAAGTTTTGATACCTTACTCGTTAATACATGATGATTATAATTATACCATCATTGTTTTAAAGATACAATTTGATTAGTTCAAACTACTTTGTTTTAGGCGTTAATTCATTTTTTATATTTTCATATTCTTTTTCAGAAGGATCGTCATCTATCATTAGACAAATATCACCATATGTTAATTCCATTCCTTTGCTAATAGACATTTTTACCAATTCGATGATTGCTCTATCTCTAATTTCTCTTTCTAATTTTTGATCAACATCTGGAACCATTGGTATTACTTCAGTTAGAAAATTATTGTTCATTTTATTTGTAACTTTATTTATATATTCATCATATCTTTTACTCATATTATTGTCCTCCTCATCAAATACATTATACCATATTTTTATAAATTAGTATATATAAAATTTAAAAGGACTAGATTTTTCTAGGATTTTTGGTTATAAATTTTAATTAATTATTTATCCCAGTTATTGATTGTGGCTTGCGCAGCACTAAGCCTTGCTATTGGAACACGGTATGGACTGCAAGAAACATAGTCTAAGCCAACATTATGACAAAACTCTACGCTTGCTGGATCTCCTCCATGTTCTCCACATATTCCTAAATGTATGTTAGGATTTGCCTCTCTTCCTAAAGTACTAGCCATCTTAACAAGTTTTCCAACACCTTTTTGGTCTAGTTTAGCAAATGGATCATTCTCATAAATCTTTTTATCATAATAGTCAGTTAAGAATTTACCTGCATCATCTCTTGAAAAACCAAATGTCATTTGAGTTAAATCATTAGTACCAAAACTGAAGAAATCTGCTTCTTTCGCTATCTCATCTGCAGTTAAGGCAGCACGTGGAATTTCTATCATTGTACCAACATGATAAATCATATCTATATTAGCATTTTTAATAATCTCGTCTGCTGTTTTAGTTACTATATTTTTAACATATTTTAATTCTTTAACTTCTCCAACTAAAGGTATCATTATTTCAGGAGTTACCATTTTACCAGTTCTCTTACTAACTTCAATTGCTGCTTTTATAACAGCTTTAGTTTGCATTTCAGCTATTTCAGGGAACGTAACAGCAAGACGGCAACCACGATGTCCCATCATTGGGTTAAATTCATGAAGTGAAGCAATAATATTTTTAACTTGTTCAACACTTTTTCCTTGAGTATCAGCAAGAAGTTTAATATCTTCTTCTGTAGTAGGCACAAATTCATGTAGTGGTGGGTCTAAATATCTAATTGTAACACTATAACCTTCCATTGCCTCATAAAGTGCTTCAAAGTCTTTTTGTTGCATTGGTTCAATTTTAGCCAAAGCAGATTTTCTTTCTTCTACAGTATCAGAAACTATCATTTCTCTAATTGCAGCGATTCTATCTTTTTCAAAGAACATGTGTTCAGTTCGGCAAAGTCCTATTCCTTCTGCACCAAGTTCTCTTGCTTTTAATGCATCTTTTGGTGTATCAGCATTAGTTCTTACTCCAAGACGTCTATACTTATCAGCCCAAGCCATAATACGGCCAAACTCTCCAGTGATAGTTGCATCTACCTTATTAATAAGTCCTTTATAAATCTTACCAGTAGAACCATCTATTGAAATTTCATCTCCTTCATGGAAAGTATAACCACCTAATGTGAAGACTTTGTTTTCTTCATCCATCACAATACTAGAGCATCCACTTACACAGCATGAACCCATTCCACGAGCCACTACCGCAGCGTGAGAAGTCATTCCACCTCTTACAGTTAGAATTCCTTCACTCGATTTCATTCCTTCAATATCTTCAGGAGATGTTTCTAGTCTTACAAGCACTACTTTTTCTCCACTTTCATGCATTTTTTTAGCATCGTTTGCAGTAAATACAACTTTTCCACTAGCAGCCCCTGGTGATGCAGCCAAACCTTTTCCTATTTCTATAGAATTCTTTAACTCAACTGGATCAAATGTTGGGTGAAGTAAAGTATCTAAGTTTCTTGGGTCTATCATTAAAACAGCTTCCTTATCAGTAATTTTTCCTTCATCTACTAAATCACATGCAATTTTTAATGCAGCCCTAGCAGTTCTTTTACCATTTCTAGTTTGTAGCATATATAAATGTTTATCTTCTATAGTAAACTCCATATCTTGCATATCATGATAATGGTTTTCTAGTTTTTCACAAATACCAACAAATTCTTCATATACTTCTGGCATTACATCTTTTAAGTGACTAATAGGTTCAGGTGTACGAACTCCCGCTACTACGTCTTCTCCTTGAGCATTCATTAAGAATTCTCCCATTAAATGTTTTTCACCAGTTGCTGGATCTCTCGTAAATGCAACACCTGTACCAGAAGTTTCTCCCATATTACCGAATGCCATCATTTGAACATTTACAGCAGTTCCCCAAGAATATGGTATGTCATTATCTCTTCTATACACATTTGCTCTTGGATTATCCCAACTACGGAATACTGCTTTTACTGCACCCATTAATTGCTCTACTGGGTCTGTTGGGAAATCACTTCCTACTTTGCTTTTATATTCAGCTTTAAACATATTAGCAAGTTCTTTTAAATCCTCACTAGTTAACTCAGTATCTAGTTTAACACCTTTACTCTCCTTCATTTTATCTATTAATACTTCAAAGTATTTCTTTCCAACTTCCATTACAACATCAGAATACATTTGAATAAATCTTCTATATGAGTCCCATGCCCATCTAGCATTTCCACTTTTTTCTGCTAGAGTTTCCACAACACTTTCATTTAGTCCTAAATTTAATATTGTGTCCATCATACCAGGCATACTTGCTCTTGCACCACTTCTAACACTAACTAAAAGTGGATTTGTTGTACTACCAAAACTCTTCCCAGTAATACTTTCCAATTTTTTAATGTTTTCTAGTATTTCATTTTCTATTTCTTTACTTATAACTTCTCCATCTTCATAATATTTTGTACAAGCTTCAGTTGTTATAGTAAAACCTTGTGGAACAGGTAGACCTAGTTTAGTCATTTCTGCTAAGTTCGCACCTTTTCCTCCAAGTAAATTTTTCATATCTTTATTTCCTTCACTAAACAAATAAACATATTTCATAAGTTAATTCCATCCTTTCATTTTTCTAACTTTCTTTAAGTAACATTCTCCACACAAGCTCTCATATTCTACATCCCCATCAATTGCAACTTGTACACCTTCTAAAGTAAACTCTCCATTTACTATTCTTGCATTAAATCTAGCCCTTTTACCACATCTACATATAGTATAAAGTTCCTCTATCTCATCAGCAAGTTCAAAAAGTCTTTTACTTCCTGGAAACAAATTAGTTCTAAAGTCACATCTTAAACCAAAACATATTACTGGAATATTTTTAATTTTTGCAAATACAAAAAGTTCATCAACTTGACTTTCGGTTAAAAACTGTGCTTCATCAACTAATACACAACTAACAAAGTTATCAGAAACAAAATTTAAGTACCCTTTTAATGACTCATCAGGACTAACCAAATAATCAACTTTTCTTTCTACTCCAATTCTACTAGACACTCTATCTTCAGCCTTAGTATCTATACTCGGTTTAATTAAAACCACTTTCATTCCTCTTTCTTCATAATTATGTGCAACTTGTAGTAAACTAGTTGTTTTCCCACAGTTCATCGCACCATATCTAAAATACAATTTACTCATTTAAACCTCCCTCTAGGGTGACTCTTAAAATATACATCTTTTAATCCTTCACTAGTGACATGAGTATATACTTCAGTTGTATTAATATTCTTATGTCCAAGAAGTTCTTGTACACTTCTTAAATCACACCCATTATCAAGTAAATGTGTTGCAAAGGTATGTCTTAAAGTATGTGGACTTACCTTAGTTTTAACTTCGGTCTCACTAACAATTTTATCAATTATTTTTGCAATACCCCTAGTAGTAATATTATTACCATTTTTATTAAGAAACAAGTACTCACTTTCCTTACCATTTAAAAGTTTTTTTCTTAAACCATGCATATATTTAAAAATAGCATCTCTTGCATATTCTCCAAAATAAACAGTTCTCATATAAGAACCTTTTCCAAGTATTCTAATACTATTAGTTTCAAAATCAATATCATCAAGTTTAATATTAACCAGTTCACTAACTCTTACTCCAGTTGCATACATAAGTTCAATAATTAAGTCATCTCTTTCATAAAAAGTATCTTTTTTAGTAGCATTTATCATACTCTCTAACTCATTATAAGGAACAAAATTAGGTAATTTCTTATCTGCTTTAGGATATTTAATACTTAATGCCGGACTAAACTTTATAACATCATTTTCTTTTAAATACTTGTAAAAACTTTTGAGAGTACTTATCTTTCTACTAACGGTTCTATTACTATTATCTTTGTCAAATAGGTATTTTAAGTATGATTTAATATCTTCCTTCTTAACTCTAGTTAAGTCTTTCTTTATATAAATACTAAACTCAGTTAAATCATTGTAATAGTTTTTAATTGTTAACTCACTATAATTTTTATACACTTTTAAATAATTTAAAAAACTTTTTACATTATCCATTTATACTAGAAACAACTTCTCCATCAATAAATTTTAAACAAATACTTACATTATTCATAGATTTATTATTTTTAGGATTAATCATTTGATAACCAGTTTCATCATCAGCACTCAAATACTTTAACCTAATAAGAGTACCAATTGTAACATTAGTACATTCACTATTTGATAGTGTATCGATATTATCAATTCCATACTTATAAGACGCCCCTAGTGCCTTCTCAATTTTAGCATTATACATCTTAACTTTAGTTTTAGAATCCATATCAGTTATTCTAGGAATTACTAGCACTGCCACTATTCCAATAAGCGCTATTACAGCCAAGATTTCAATTATAGTAAAACCTTTTTTATTAATCATTCTCCCACCTACTTTACACATTTAATTTTACTAATACTTTTACAATATGTCAATAAATATTATAATTTGTTCTTTATTTTTAAATATATTTATTGTATAATATTTATAGAATAGAGAGGGAAACATATGAAGGAATTTAATTTTGAAAAATTACCTATAGTTGAAATTGCAAATGAAATTATAATGGACGCTGTAAATAAGGGTGCTAGTGATATTCACTTTGATCCTTCTCAAGATAGTTTAAAGATAAGATTTAGAATAGATGGTATACTAAGTGACTATAGTATTATACCTTCTAAATATAAAAGAAATATGATAAGTCGTATCAAAATGATAGCTGGAATGAATATCATGGAAACTCGTCTTCCTCAAGACGGTGCTATTAAAAGTAAAATTGGAGAAAGATTTCTTGATCTTCGTGTAAGTAGCCTTCCAACTAATAATGCAGAAAAAATAGTTATAAGAATACTTGACTATTCAATGAGTTTAGCTGGACTTGATAACTTAGGTTTCAGTGAAGATGCAATGGAAAAAATCAATAGATTAATTAAGATACCTAATGGAATCATACTAGTAACAGGTGCTACTGGTACAGGTAAAAGTACTACACTTTATTCAATTCTACAAAAACTTAATACAGAAGAAGTTAACATTATTACAGTTGAAGATCCAGTAGAAATGGATATTGAAGGAATTAACCAAGTACAAACTCAAAGTGAAATCGGTCTAACTTTTGCAACTATTTTAAGAAGCATATTAAGACAAGACCCTAATATCATAATGATCGGAGAAATTCGTGATGATGAAACAGCAAGAATCGCAGTTCGTGCTTCAATTACAGGACATTTAGTACTTAGTTCACTACACACTAATAATAGTTTAAACACAATCGAAAGACTTACAGATATGGATGTAGAAAGATACTTACTTGGAAGTTCGCTTGAAGGAATAATAAGTCAAAGACTTGCTAGAAAAGTATGTCCCGAATGTTCTATCAAACGTCCTACTACTGATTATGAACGTCAAGTATTTAAAACAGTTTTAGGAAAAGATGTGTTAGAAATGGTTGTTGCTAATAAAGAAGGTTGTCCTAAATGTACACATGGATATAAAGGAAGACTTGCTATTCTAGAAGTATTAGTTATGAATGAAAAAATAAAAGATGCTATTACAAATGGTGCTAATAAAAATACTCTAAGAGAATTAGTTTATACAGGTGATGTTGTTACACTTTTACAAGATGGTCTAAATAAAGTTGTACTTGGAGAAACTACTTTTGAAGAAATATTAAAAATAGTAGATTTAGAAAATGATATGACTCAGTATAACGATGATAACCTAAAAACTAACCTAATAATGGCTCAGCAAGCACATAAAGCTGACAATAAAACTAATGATAAACCTATTACAAGTAATATATCTAGTGAATTTAAAATAGAAAAAACAAATAATGAAAATATAGAGACTGTGGAATTCTAATCCACTTTTTTTATACATAAAAAAAGAGTACTTAAATACTCTATTTAGTTATAATTTCAATAGCCTTTCTAACTTCAAGATCATACTTTAAGAATTCTTTCCCACCAATTTGACTTAAGAATTCACTTTCATCTACTCCATATTTTTTAGCCATTTCTTTAGAATAATCATCTACTTCTTTATCATTAACCTTAATATCTTCAGCCTTAACAACTTGTTCAATAACTAATCTATATTTAACTCTCTTTTCTGCTTCAGGTTTAAAATTAGCCTTAAAAGTATCAATATCAGTATTAAGCATCTTCAAATAAGTATCAATATTCATTCCTTGATAACTTAATCTTTGACTAAATTCATTAGTAATTCTATCAACTTCTTCATTAATCATTTCTTCTGGAACATCCATTTTAGCTTCTTCACTAACTTTACTTAAACATTCATCAAAATATTTATCTTCAATTTCAGCAGTCTTATGTCCCTTAATATGTTCCATAACATTATTTTTAAGAGATTCATAGTCAGTTACACCTTCCATATTTAAATCCTTAAAAAATTCTTCATTATATTCAGGTAATATTCTCTCTTTAATAGAATTAACTTTAACTTTAAATACAACTTTAGCACCCTTTAACTCTTCACTATGATAGTTTTCTGGGAATGTTAAATCAATATCTTTTTCCTCATTAACTTGCATTCCAATAAGAGCATCTTCAAATCCAGGAATAAAAGTATTACTTCCAATAACTAATGAATAGTTTTCACCTTTTCCACCATCAAAAGCCTTTCCATCTTTAAATCCTTCAAAGTTAATATTAACTTCATCACCCTTTTCTACTTTACCACTCTTATCTTTCATTTCAACATAATGTTCTCTTAAATGTTCAATTTCATGAACAATTTCTTCATCACTTACTGAAGCCTCTTCTTTTTTAATACCTAAATTCTTATATTTACCCAACTTAACTTCAGGTTTCATAGTAACATGGAAAACTATTTCTAATCCATCATTACTAATACTTTTAACATCAACTTCAGGACGACATGCCATATTGAAAGTTAAGTCAGTATTTTCTTCTAACATTTTATCATATAATTCAGGTAATGCATGATCAACTGCATCCATATATAAACTTTCTAATCCAAAATTCTTAACATAAATATCATATGGAACTTGACCCTTTCTAAAACCATCAACTTTAACTTCATTCTTCTTGTGTTCATACACATGAGTTAAAATTTTACCCCACTCATCTTTTTCCATTTTTACAATATAATCTTTTTTCATAAATATTCCCTCCTTATTGAACACTTACTATCTTAACATTATAAACACCCTGTGGACTATTAACTTCAACAGTTTGTCCTACTTTTTTATTTAAAATTGCAGCAGCAATTGGGCTTTCATTACTTATCTTATTATTAAATGGATCTGCTTCTTGACTACCAACTATTCTATATTCTTCTACTTCATCATCACCTTCATATTGAAGAGTAACAGTACATCCGATATTAACAACATCTTTATCATTACCACCATCATCTATAATAGTAGCATGCTCTAAAATATATTCAACTTCTTTAATTCTTGCTTCTAACTTTCCTTGTTCTTCACGAGCACTATCATATTCTGCATTCTCACTCAAATCCCCTAAAGCACGAGCTTCTTTTAAAGAAGATAAAACTTCTTTTCTCTTATCAGTTTTTAAATAGTTTAGTTCAGTTTCTAATTCTAGATAACCTTCACTAGTTAAAAAAAATTCTTTTTGTTTCATTTTTTCATTTCTCCTTAACAGTTTATAATAATACCAAAAAATACTAATTTTGTCAACTAAATTGGTACTCTTAATATATCATTTTCCTTTACTTCAAATGGTATTTTTACAAATAATTTTTCTTCCGGATGATTAGCAACCATCACACTCTCATTTTTTTCATTTATAATACTTTCTATAGTAAACCTTTGAATAGATGTACTAGGCCCAAAAACTTCTACCTCATCACCTACTTTAAAATAGTTTCTTTGTAAAATAGTAGCCACTCCATTATCATAACTAGACACTACCCCCAAAAAATCTTGATTAGAAACTTCTTTTCTACCCAAATAATACTGATCATTAAAGTCAGTTTCTTTATTAAAAAATTGTGGTTTATTTTCTCTATTAGATACCCTATTTAATACTTTCTTATAATAATTTAACACTTCATCAGTTAAAGTATTATTAAAATAACTTTCTACTATACTTTTGTATGCATTTACAACAGTTGCTATATAATAACTACTTCTCATTCTTCCTTCTATTTTTAAGGAAGAAACACCTATTTTAATTAACTCTGGTATATAATCTATCATTGATAAATCCTTACTAGCTATTTGAAAGTCGTCAAACTCACTCATATTAAATACAAATCTACATACCTGACTACATCCCCCACGATTAGAGTCTCTTTTAGTTACATAGTTAGATAAAACACATCTACCACTATAACTAGTACACATTGCTCCATGAATAAAAACTTCAAGTTCACTATTACAGTTTTCATGAATATTAATAATATCTTCTTTAGAACATTCTCTACCTAAAACCACTCTAGTAGCACCAAGTTTTTCCCAAAACTTTACTGTTAAATAGTTTACACTAGATTCTTGTGTACTAATATGTATTTCAGGCTTCAATTTAAGTTCATTTATCCTTTTTATAACAGCCATATCACTTACAATATATGCATCTATTCCAATATCACTAAGTTCTTTTAAATACTCACTTAATCCTTCCAAATCCTTATTATGAAATAAAATATTAACTGTTACATAAACTTTCTTATTTAATTCATGCGCTATCTTAACTGCTTCTTTAATTTCTTCCATACTAAAATTATTAGCATTAGCCCTTAAACTATAGTTATATCCTCCAATATAAACTGCATCAGCCCCATACATTAATGCCCATTTAAGTCTAGTTAAATCTCCAGCTGGACACAATACTTCTATCACTTAATATCACCCACCTTATAAGGTATAACATTATCTAAAAAATAATCATCTATTTCTATATAATCACTCAAATTAACTTTATCCATATATTTTAAAATAGTCTTAGTTTCAAATTCATCCATATTACTTAAATTAACTATCTTATTCACACTACTTAATTCACTCATATACTTATTTCCTGCAAAAATACGTTTATTAAATATACAAGTACCACACTTTTCTTCTTTAATAATAAGTTTATGATTACTAACTTTTTCAGTAATAACTTCTTTTTTAGAAATATCACTATTTTTATAATTACTAAATGCAGTTAATAATCTTCTCTTACTATACATTAAATTATTTTTACTTATAAAATACATAAACAAATTACTAGAAGTTTTACTAATTATTTCCTTTAACTCATTTATAGTTAAATCATTATTAACAAGAATATTACTATATCCTAATGATTTAAAATAATTAATACTATCATAATTATTAATAATATGATTTTGACTAACAACCACTTTATCATTACCTAATAAACTAACTAGTCCTAAGTCTTCTACAAATATATACTTTATATTATCTATTTCTAACTCATTAATTATATTAATAATATTCTTTATATCTTCTTTATGTAAAAATTTATTAATAATAACACTTATATTTAATTTTCTACTAAGACTATTTATTTCACTCACTGTATAATAAACATCAAATCCAATACTATAATCCTTTAATGGAAGTATTAAATTATTAAAAACAACATCTTTATTATTAGGTATTACATAAAAATCATTCATTATTATTCCTTTCTAATAGATATAACCCATCACCTACATCTATTTTAGTTACTTTAAATTCACTTTGATTATCTAAATACTGAATAAACTTTTCTATTTTTCTAACTAAACTTCTTAAATTTCTAGATTTAATACTTGAAGAATTACCAACTAACCCATGAAATCCCATATTATCTATAAATATTACTCCCTTTTCTCTTAAGTTATTCTTATATTTATTAATAAAGTCTAAGTTTTTCCCCTTAGCAGCATCAATAAATATCATATCATACTCACCAGTAATATTTGCTTCTAATGCATCTATATTAATTAAGGTAATATTATCTAACTTAGAAAGACTAACATTTTTTAAAGCAATATTATATCTTTCTTCATCTCTTTCAATACTAGTAATACTTCTAGAACAACTTCTAAGTATAATTGTAGAATACCCAATTGCTGTTCCTATTTCTAATATATCATTAATTTTATTAGTATTAACATATTCTTTTAAATAATTTATTCCTTCTTTTTGCATAATAGGAACGTTTTTCTCTTTAGCAAAACGTTCCATATCTTCTATTAAACTAGTCAATGTCATTCCATAGTCCTTCTCTTTCTAGTCTTTCAATTGTATTTAAGTGACCATTATAAGTCTCATTAAAATATGTCTTATTATTTTTATCAGCCTCAAAATAATAATAATTATGTTTAGTTGGATTTAAACTAGCCTCCACACTATCTATACTTGGATTACATATAGGTCCAACTGGAAGCCCTATATAAGTTTTACATCTAGTATTATATTTATTAGAACAATCATCAATATCTTTTTGATATAATCCGTCTCCTAAAGGAACTTTTGCTGCATAATAGGTTGTAACACAACTACCTAAACTCCAGTTATCATTAAGTCTATTAGTAAACACTCCTGCAATACCATATCTATCAGTTCCAACAGGCCCCTCTTGTTCTACAATACTTGCAAGTGTAAGAAGTTCATGCACAGTATAATTACTATTTTCAATTTTACTCTTTAAAGGAGTTAACTTATTATTCATCTCATCTAACATCTTATAAACTACACTCTTAAAACTACTATCTTTGTATATCATATAAGTATTAGGATATAAGTACCCTTCTAAACTATAATATATATCACTATTTAATATCTCATCTGTTAAAAACCAGTATTCATTTATTAACTCATTTAAAAACTCTTTATCACTCAAAGTATCAAGTATTTCTTCTTCAGTAATAGAAGTAATACTAGTAATATCACTTATTAGTTGTCTAACATTTCTTCCTTCTTTAAAAGTAAACCTAACTTCTTCTTTAGAACCATTACCATTTTCTAAAGCATCATATATTTCTATAACATTCATACTTTTACTAATAGACTTTACTCCTTCAGTCAAACTAATTCCACCTTTAATCTTACTATATAGTTTAAGAGCAAAACTAGATTTAATATATCCTTCATTTTGAAGTCTATCAAATACATTATACCCACTTTCTCCTTTATTAACAACAAATTCTACTAAAGTTTTATCATTCCTATCAACACTAGCAAATTTACTGAAAAATACCCCCAAAAATATAAATATTATTATAAAAAGTAAAATAAGTAATGTTAATATTAATCTCTTTTTATTTAATTTATTAGTTTTTATTCTTTCCTCCATCATTTTGTATACTATTTAATACTTCACAAACAAAATTATAATCTTTTTCATCAGTTATTTGAGTCAACTTTAACTTTCCATTATTTAATACATATTTACTAGCATAACACTTAATTCCATCTTCATCTTTTTCATCATTTGTATAAATAACAAAATTCTTTCCATCTATATCCTCTAAGTTAAGTATAACCCTATAAGTTTTAGTAACCCCATCTACAGTAATTTTTATCTCATTATTTTCCATTATTTCTCCTATCTAGATAACTCTCTAGTATTAAACACGCTGCTAACTTATCCACAACTTTCTTTCTATTTTCCCTTTTAGTATTATTTTCTATTAATATGTTATTTACTATTACCGAAGTAAGTCTCTCATCTTCCAAAACTACTTGAACATCATATCTATTTTCTAAAATAGTTTTAAATTCTAAAGTAATTTCACTTCTTTTACTAATCGATCCATCTAAGTTTATTGGATTTCCTAGTACTATAACACCTATTTCATACTTACTAAAGTATATATCAAGTTTACTAAGTAATTCATCCATTTCTTTATATCTAATAGTTTCCATAGGACTTGCAATTAGAAATGATTCATCACTAAGTGCTACACCACAGGTAACACTTCCATAATCTAAACCAATTATTCTCACTTCTTTACTCCTTTAAATAATCATGTGACACTTAATCACTAGAAGTATTTTACCATTTTTTTTAGATTTTTACAACATAATGAATAATATTACAGAATTAAAAGGTATTTCTACACAACTTATAATTTTTTATTTTTTTACAAATAAGGGGTTTACAAATACAGAAAGTCTATGTTATAATTTAATCGTTATGGTTCCTTAGCTCAGTTGGTAGAGCAACTGACTCTTAATCAGTGGGTCTAGGGTTCGAATCCCTAAGGAACCACCAAATAAGTTAATTAGACTTCATTTTGAAGTCTTTTTTCATACAAAAAACAAGTCACTAGACCTGCTTATTTTAGTTTCTTTGTTAACTTGTCTTCATTTAATAAATCTTTATATTTTCTTAAACCTTCAATATCTTTATTTCTTACTAATCTTAAAATCTTTAAAAACTTTTCACTATATTGAACTTTAAGCATAGACTTTTTACTTTCTTTTTTAAAAGCTTCATTTAGTTTACTAATTGGTGCATTTTTAACTTTTAACATAAATTCATATAACCAATATTTTTTCTCTCTACATTCCATTTGAATTAACGCATCAGCAAGTTCATCCACTTGAACATTTTCAGTATTTCTTGCAAAATCAACGATATCCCATGGTCTACCACGTTTTATAACTGCTAGAGTAAATTTATCAATTGGTAAATTCTTATGATATTGTAAAGAATTAACGTAATTAGTAACAACACTAACAGGAATGTCTTTATCTAAACATTTCTTTAACAATGTATCATTAATTACATCTAAGTCTACTTTAGGAAGTAAAGCAAAATTACATAACAAACTCTCTTCTTCATAATATACTGAGTTAATAAAAGCTTTAGTTAATTTTTTCTTATTAGCTCTTGGTACTTCTTTAGTAAACTCATAAATATCTCTAGCATTACCATTTTTAATTATTGCATTTTCTATTTTTCTTATATTAGCCCCTTTTATATCTCTAGCAAATGCAATCATGTCTTGTATAGACTTGCCTTTTATAACTGCATTAGTTAAGCCTTCTACGTCATTAGCACTTACATTTTTAGCAAAATCATAAGCAAAATTTGTATTATAAGTTTCAGAGTCACACATAGATTTTTCAAGTTCTTTAATAGGTGCACCTTTTACACTATAAGCAAAAGTATATATAGCGCGTCCATCGTGTAAATTAATGACCTCCTTAGCTAAATCATTAACAGAAACACCTTTAACTTCTCTTGCAAAAGCAGTTATTGCATAAGCATCTTTGCTTTCAACTATGGCTTTAGATAGTCTATTGATGTCTGCCCATTTAACATATTTAGCAAACTCATAAATATCTTCAACATCATTAGCATTTACAACAATATCTTCAAGCCCCTTAATAGGAACATCCTTTAATTCCTTTGCTAGCTCAAGAGCATACTTACTCTTCTCTTCACTTTCAATATCAGCATCATTTATGGTTTTAACAACACTTTTTTCACTAACAATTCCTTCTTTTACAAGCGGATAAATTAAGTCCTTATTTCCTTTACCAATAGTAAATTTAAATAACTCCATTAAATAATCATTCATTTTAATACTTTCTTTCATATAGTTACATTAGTATATAATTGATACTATAATTTTTTCTTCTTAACATTTTCGCCCAATTCTTTTTGAGTTACATATTCAAGTGGGTCAACATCACTTTTTTGAATATTTCTAAAGTCTTCTACTCCTCTAGCATAACAATAAGGTCCAGCACCAAACATACATCTTCTTGAATAAATATATGAATTTATTAATTCAATTAAATCTTTCATTATTTCATATAATTCATTTGAGTATTTAGCATTATATAATTCTTTAGAATACTTAGTAGGTACTTTAATATTAATATTATCAAAAACTAAATCATACTCTATACTTCCAGCATACTTATTAATTAAATTTTTTAAAGAACATGAAAAACTATAATCCCATCCAAAGTTAAAATATTCTTCTATATCAATTAGTTTTGAATATTTTTTCATCCATCCAGTGTTAGCCGATAATATACACATAATCGTATCTTTAAATCTATAAGGTAAACTTATATCATAAACAAATTTATTATGATCCTTATCACTTCTCACAATTTTACTATTCATACATAGAGTATACAAAAACATTTTACTAAAATCATTTACTTCAATTCCTTTATCCATAATTTTACTCCTCCTAATAAGTCATTATTATATAATAAGACACTCACTAATACAAGAAAAAAGTAACAATTAAGCTACTTTCTATTAAAATACACATCATAACTATTTTTATATTCACTAGTTATTAAATTTAACATAAATTTTTTTTTGCCTTCTCCAAATCCAGAAATAACAGTATCTCCAATAACAGTAAAAGGTACACCAGTTGCTTCACTACCAAGTAATTCTTTAGTAATTGTTAAGAGTTCCTTATTATCAGAATTTTTCCATACTTCAAACTTATTTAATTTAAAATATGCTCCATACTCACTTTCTATCTCATTAAACCAATTGCTTTCTTTTTCACAATGAGGACATCCATCTCCCCAAAACATATAAACATTTATCTTATCTTCATCATAACTAACCCCATCTAAAAGCTTAGTTAAATCTCCTAACTTTTCTTTAACATCTTTTTCTATTTCCTTACTACTATCAAAAACTTTAATTCTAGACTTTGCTTCACTCTCTATCTCACAAGAATAAACTCCATTATCATCAGTTGTTAAAATACCCTTTTCACAATAATACTCTTTTAGTGCTTCACTTATAACTTCACCATTTACACATTTGTCTTTTTTTAATTCTCCAGTACCTTCTGCACAATAATATTTAAACTTAGCCTCTATTAAACTTTTACACTTATCTTTATCGAGTATTTCTCCTTCATTGCAATAATAGACCTTACTACATCCACTAACAACCAAAACAATTAATATTAAAATACTTTTCTTCATAAAAACACTCCTTAAAAATTCTTAAAAATAAATATATAAAATAAATAAGCATATTGTATAATTGGATTATTCCTTATAATATTAAACATAAAAGTTACAATTTCTTTAGTAGCACACCATTTATCAGCCAAAGTAAGAACAAATCCTTCTTTATATTTAGGTGGAACTATTGTAACCGGCCACATATGTCTAAGTATCATATTCTTTTCTATTTCATTTAACTTAAACTCTTTAATTGCATTATTATAAGCAATTTTACCATGCTTATATGCATGAAAATTAAACTTTTTATTCTTTCTCCAATCATACAAGAAAAAATCATGTAGCATTGCCCCTCGACTAGCAGAAACATAATCAAAATTAAGCTTCTTACAAATTTTATAACAAATATAACTCACATTGTAAGAATGTTCAAAACAACTAGTATTACAATGTTGCATATATATTTTCATTTCATTAACTTTATCATTTTCTAATAAATCTTTAATTATATAATTAAACTCATCCATTACCTATTCACCTTGTCCTAAATAATTATACTAAATTTTAATTAACATAACAATACTTTTTTAATAATTATATTCATAATCAAAAACACACTCATCATTAACTATTTTATAATATGTAACATTTCTCTTAACTTTATTATTACTTACAAATAATTCATTCTTACAATGTTTAACATGTTTTAACTTTCTTTCTAACATAAGTTTATTAACTCTATACTTATGACTTGTTATCTCATTATATATTTTAATTATTAAACTAAGCACTAACACTATCGCCAAAAATTTCTTATCAAACAAGAATATTAAAGGAACACTCATTATAGATACAATAATACTTATAACATGACTTAAATTATATGGTAAAAAAATATCTAATACATTATTTAATATTTTTCCACCATCTAAAGGAAGTATTGGTAATAAATTAAAACCAAGTAATACTTGATTTACTAACTTAACTTTATTAAAAGTAGTTATACTAACATACCCATTACTATAAAAAATATATATTAATAAATAAAAAAGTATCTGTATAACCGGTCCCATTATAATAAGTAAAATTTCTTTATAAATACACAAATTCAAATCTTCTTCTAAAACAGTAACTCCTCCAAAAAAGAATACTCTTATCTCTTTAACATTAAGTTTTAAAATTATTCCTGTAACAAAATGTCCCATTTCATGTACTAATATAAATATAATAGTAAGAAATGTATACTCAAAATATCCTGCTAAAAAAGATAATAGTACTATAAAATATGTAGAAATATCTATTTTTATTTTATTTAATATATGGTTCGTAACTAACTACCTTTCCATCTTTAGAAAATTCTAAATAAAGTTTATTATTACTATTTCCTATTATAGTACCCTTTTCTATATAGTCATACACTTTAATATCTATTTTATCAAGAAATCCATATTTTACATCTATTCCATTACTTTGTTGAACAATTATTGTATTACCAATACCCTCTTTTTCTCCAACATATACAACAAGACCACTTTCTATCATCTTAACATTATAATTTTCTCCTACTTCTAAAATAACTCCATCATTATATTTTTCACTTTTAGTATATTCTAAAATACTACTTCCATTTACTGGTGATATTAACTCTTTAGTTTTCTTTAAACTAAGTAAATACTTTTTATATAACTGATTAATCTTACTAAAATTATAATTGGAATTAAAAGTATACTTATTAACCATATTTTTAAAATTTTCACTATTCTTAGATATTATCATAACTACTAAAACTAAACTAATAGTTAACATTGTCCTTTTTAATAAGTTATAAAAATAATTCTTAGATAACTTCTTATTCTTCTTCAAATATTCTTCTACTTTCATGTCTTTTCACCTAGTAATAATATGAAATAAAATGAAGAATAATACTAGCAAAATATGAAAATTTATTATAAAATATAAGTATGAAAAAATTAAGTGAAAGTTTAATAATTAACAAAAATAGTAAATTTTATGGATACATGTATGAAATAAGTAACATAAATGAAGTAACAGACATTTTATCTGATTTAAAACAGAAAAATAAAAAAGCAAAACACATTTGTTATGCTTACAAGTTAGGTATTATAGAAAGGAAATATGAAGATAAAGAGCCATCAAACACTGCAGGACTCCCTATATTAGAAGTAATTAAAAGAAATAATTTAGATAACACTTTAATAGTGGTTGTTAGATACTTTGGTGGTACACTTTTAGGTAGAGGCTTACTTACTAGAAGTTACTCTAAATGTGCAAGTTCTCTTGTAAACAAAGATCACTAATTACATATTATATATTAGTAATAAGACTAATTAATTATAGGATTATAATTAAAGCATGCTTGGTCTTATTACTTTTAATTTGTAACAAGTTTACTTACTACCTTAAAAATACCACCTAACCCTTTAGTTAAAAAGTCTTCAGTTACTTCACCTAACTTAACTCCAAGATTACTCACATTATTAGAGTAATCTTTTTCTTCTTCTATATAGTCATAAATACTTACATCTTTTCCATTACTAACATCAGTTTCAAACTTTTTCATCATCTCTTCAGTTAAATTCTTTTTATTATACGCTTTATACTCATAGTACCCTCCTAAAAAAGCATAATAAAGAGCTAAATACACACCAAACAGTATAACAAATATTATAAATACAACATTCTTATTTTTCTTTTTAGGCATTCATTTCCTCCTTAACTACACTCTCTATAACTTTAGAAAGAATTTCCATAGTATTATTTACTTCTTCAATAGTATTATCTACTCCTCCCACTTCAATTAAAACACTTTTCCCAAACAAATTTTGATTATACACTCCATGAATTGGTTCTCCAGTTTTATAACTAACTCCTCTAGATAAACCTCTAAGTAAATTATTAGTTTCCATATCCAGTTTTTCAGCAAATCCAACATTATTTTCTTTTGTAGTATGTTCAAGTCCCACCACAAAAAGCACCTTAGCATACTTTTTATCATTAATTTCTAAAACAGTACTATTTCTTCCTAAACTATCCCTATGTATATCAAATAAATACCTAATACTAGGATACTCACTTTCTTTTAATCTAGCAAAATACTCACTTGCATGATAACTCATATTATATTTATACCCATTCTTAACTAAAAATTCTTTCATATTATTAGTTTCAACAATAGTATTAATTCCTAGATTATTTAACTTTTCCCTTAAAATATAAGAACTTATCATAACATTAGGTTTAACTGAATAATCAAATGTACTATTTAAACTATACTCTTCAGTTTGATGTGTATTATATAAATAAACAATAGGTTCACTCTTATTTTCATCAGGACTAGGGTCTATTACATAATTACTTTTACTAGTTAAATAATCAAACTCATCATAATAGAAACTATTAAATGCTTTTAAATCATTCTTTTCAACATTCTTATTTAAAGAACTATAAATAATCTCTTTAGGACTAACAAGAAAAGAAAAATCAAGTATTTTTTTATCACTTCTAGTTATTTCACTAACTAATTTATCAAATAATATAGTTTTATCTCTTACTATAAATATTAAAGTAAATATAAAAGATAAAACAAATATTAAAACATATACCACTTTACTCTTATTTTTAGACTTAAACTTTCTCATATTATCACCTAAAATAATACTACACTAAAACATATGAAAAAAAAGTCGTTTTAACGACTAAAACACTCTGTTAATTGCAATTGATATAATACTAGATAAATTACTTACCAAATCATCCACATCATTAGTACTAACTATTAAATTAGGATTCTCACTCATAATACTCTTTAAATTAATTATAGTAGGTACACCAATATTAATAACAGGTTTTTTAATACTACTCTTATCTATTACACTCATTTTATCAGAATAAGCACTTCCCGGACTAAGTCCACTTGTCGCTAGTTGTATAGTGCTACCTAATCTAGAAATATGATTTGCTTTTAAACTATCAAACACTATAACTAAATCCGTATCAGTTAAAACACTCATACTTTTTATAAAGTCTATACTCTTAATATTAGTATTCGCTAAAACATCTTTATAAATTTTGAAACTCTTATTACTAAGACTAATCTTTTCAATAATACTATTACCAAACTTATCACATGCAAAACTCTTGTTCCCTAGTCCAACAAATAATACACTACATTTACTACTTAACTTCAAATAATCAAGTATAGACTTAATATTACTACAAATAGTATCAATGAGACACTCTAATTCACTACTTAACTTATTCTTATTGAATGTAATAGTTATATATTTACCCTTACTTTTTCCTATTTTCTTAGCTTCTTTATTATTAAGTTCAATATCACTAATACTAATATTTTCACTTACATTCACTTTACTTTGAATTTCACTAGAATTTATTAGATTTTCACCACTATCTAAAAACATCATATCTTTATACATTAAAATCACCCATTATTAAAATGAAGTATTTGCTTGCATTTTATACATATTTTTGGTAAAATTTATATGTATTTACGAAATGGAGGTGCATTATGGCTAATATTAAGAGTCAAAAGAAGAGAATCATTACAAATAAAAAAGCTCAAGTATTAAATAATGACGTTAAACAATCAATGAAAACTGCTATTAAGAAATTTGAAAAAGCTCTAAATGAAAGTGTTGAAACTGCTAATGAAAAATTAAATATTGCAGTTAAGACTATTGACAAAGCAGAAGCAAAAGGCGTTATTAAAAAGAATACTGCTGCTAGATATAAAAGTAATATAGTTAAAAAATTTAATGAAAAGAAAAACAACTAATTTAATCCTAGTTGTTTTTTTAATATCTATTTTCTCTTTCTAAATCTCTTTTCTTTATAGTCTCACGTTTATCATAAAGTTTTTTTCCTTTACACAAACCAAGTAGTACTTTAGCATTATTTTTTTTCATATAAATTTTTAAAGGTATAAGTGTATAACTATCTTGTTCTAACTTTTTACTCAACTTAATAATTTCACTTTTATGAAGAAGTAACTTTCTTTCTCTTCTTTCATCATGGTTAAAAATATTACCTTCTTCATATTTAGCAATATACATATTAATTAAATATACTTCCCCATTTTTAATTCTAGCATATGTATCTTCTATACTACATTTTCCATTTCTAATACTTTTAATTTCAGTACCTTTAAGTTCTATACCAGCTTCCATTTCATCAATTATAAAATAGTTAAATCTAGCTTTTCTATTTAATATCTCCATACTATCAACCTCACTAAGTAATAAAATTATAACATACTAAATATATAATAACAAGTTATTAAAAAAGAACATAATATTGTTCTTTAATTTTCTTCTAAAAAATACTTAGCCATTTCCGTATAATTATCTTGACTATTTAAACAAGTATCAATTAAATAACCTTTATAATTTTTAGTTTGATATTCTTTTAAGCCTCTTGCATAAAAAGCCTTATTTCTGTCTTCTATATAAAATGGAATTATATCATTATGCAAGCACTCCTTAAACATAATCATTCTTCCAACTCTTCCATTGCCATCCTGAAAAGGATGTATTTTTTCGAATTTAACATGAAATTCTATGATATCTTCTAACGTTATATTAGTTAAGTTATGATACCACAAAAGTAAGTCTTCCATTTCACTTGAAACATTGTCAGGTAAACTAGTTTCTATATTTCCTACATAATTTTTTAACTTTTTAAACTCACCAACATTAAACCAAGATTTTTCACTTTCTGTCAAAGTCCCATCTTTTAAAATATAATGAAATTTCTTAATCATATCTATCGAAAGTTCTTCATCTACATTATCAAGCATATACTTAAATAATGTAAAATGGTTTTTAATTTCTGTTACATCTTTGATAACTATTACTTTTTCTTCATTTGCCAAAATAGTACCAGTATCATAAATGCTCTCTGTTTCTTCTAGTGTTGTTGTTGAGCCTTCTATTTTATTAGAATTATAAGCAAACAAAGTTTGAGTTTTACAATATAAATTACCACTTAAATCTAAGTTTTTTTGTTCCATTAAAGCCTTTTTGATTTTAACTACATTCATTTTATTTATCTTCTTTACTCTTATCAACTAAGATAAAATCAATATGTCTAGTCTCTTTATTAGCAGCAATACACTTAACTCTTACTTTATCTCCAAGTCTCAAAGCAATTCTCTTCTTTCTATCAAAATAATAAGTCATCTCATCATTTATTGTATAATAATCATTAATTGTATCTAAACTAACAAATCCTTCAACATAATTACTTGTTTCAACGAAAAATCCATTTTTAAGTAAAGTATCTACTATAGCATCATACTCTTCTCCAATATGACCTTCCATATATTCAGCCATCTTCATATCTTCTACAGCATACTCACATTCATCACTTCTTCTTTCAGTCATGCTAATATGATCACATGCTTCAACTAATCCACGACCTATTTCATTTATTGATACTCCCATATCCCATTTAAACAAAACTATCTTAATCATATAATGAAGAAGTAAATCAGAGAATCTTCTAATTGGACTAGTTTCATGAGTATACTTTTTACTACCAAGACCAAAATGTCCAATATTATCTGTACTATAAACTGCTTTTTGCATACTTCTAAGTAACTTTCTACTTAAAATATCTTCATCCTTAACACCCTTTATCTCATTTAAAATCATTTGAATATTCTTATTACTTATATCACTATAATTAAATTTACCCTTTGTAGAATAACCCAAACTACTCATAAACTTAACAAAATCTTCTATCTTCTTAGGAGCTGGTTTAGCATGCACTCTATAAATTCCATATTCGCATTCATTAGTAAGTAAATCAATACTTGCTTCATTACTTGCTATCATAAACTCTTCTATTAAGTTTTCACCTAGATCTTGTACTCTCTTTTTAATATCAATTACTTTACCATTTTCATCTACTATTAACTTAATTTCATCAGATGGAAACTCAATTTCACCACGTTCTAATTTCTTTTTCTTTAACTTCTTAGAAAGTTCTAACATATTAAGTAAAGTACTTTCAAACTCTTCATACCCACTTACATGTCCACCTTTTAAAATTATATTAACATCATCATAATTCATTTTCTTTCTAGACTTTATAATACTTGGATACATTCTCTTATTAACAACATTACCATTAGTATCAAACTCTATTTCAGTAGTAACTGCACACCTTAAAACATTAGGATTTAAACTACATATTCCATTAGAAAGTTCTATTGGTAACATAGGTTCTACTTTATCAGCCATATATGTAGAATTACCTTTATTATATGCATCATTAAATATACTACCATTCCATTTAACATAGTTAGTAACATCTGCTATACTTACATTAAGTAAATAGTTTCCATTATCAAGCATTTTTAGTCCTACAGCATCATCTATATCCTTTGTATCTTTCCCATCAATTGTAAATATCATTTCATTACTAATATCAGTTCTTCCTTTATAGTCACTTTTTAATACTTCAATAGGAAGACTCTTAACTTCATTCATAGTCTCTTCACTAAATCCAGCAGGAACATCTAACTCAGCCATTATCTTAAGAGTATCTATATCCGGACTATTCTTATGTCCTATTTTTTTTATTACTTTAACTTTTAAAACCTTATTATTTTCTTCAACACACTTTAACTTAACAATTTCCCCATCAACTAAACTAAATTCTTTATTATATAAAAGTTCTAACTCATAAGGATACTCTTTTAAAGGTTTAACATAAACAATACCACTATCTTCTACAATTTCACCTAAAGGTAAATTTCTATCAAGTACTTTTTTAACTTTAGCCTCAGTACTACCAAACCTTTTAAATATTTCACACAAGCATAAGTCACCAGTAAGTGCAGTATTCATATTTTTCTTATCTATATAGATGTCCCCATCACTTTGAAGTAAGTACCCATTTCCACTACTAACTCTTTCTACTTTACCCTTAACATACTCATCCCCAGTTAGTTTAAACATACCCTTTTTACAACTAACGATACTCCCATCACTCACTAGTTCATAAATTACGTCCATAACTTCTTTAATATCCTTAACATCATAGTCTTTACTCAAATACTTAACTATTTCAATAGGATCTAACTTCTTATTACCATTCCTTTTAAATATATTTAAAACTTTTTCTTTCATACTCTCTATCTCCTAGATATTATTATACTAAAAAAAACAAGAAGTTTCTACATTATATAGTAAACTTCTTGTATAAACTAACAACCTGTATCAGTTTCCACTATTTCGTAAGGTGTTTCAGGTGTCCCATTTCCTGTACTATATTTGATACAAGATTTGAGAGAAATGACCGGACGAACCACGTTGGTGACGTAGACGACGCGGTTGCTCAAGCCGCCAGGGCCGGACGAACCGCTCACGTAGAACACGACAGCACTGCTGCCATTCCAAAGGCTAGGAGACAACAACCACCACCAATTTGAACCTGTAGAACTACCGTTTGCACTATTATAATAATACCACGTTGGTGCATTTGTTGTCCATAGTCCACCTGCAAACCTTACTTCGTCTGCTGTCATTAATGCTATTGGATATGTTAGTTTCCCATTTCCAGTACTTGTGTCTACTGTGAATTTGTCTTCTGTTGCTGTACAGTCATAACTTGGTGTTTTATTTGTATATATTCTTGTTTTTGCTCCAAAGTATGCATTATCTGATGTACTTCTATCGTTACAATATACTGCTGTTGTACTTAAGTATTTACCATAATTTGTATTCAAATTATCTTTATACCAGTTATCTATTATTGTTTTTATTGTACTGTTAGTTGTATTTTCTCTAGCATTTACAACACTTCCTAAATTTCCATACATATAACTTACATATGCTATATCATTATAACTACTATTAAATGCTGATTCACCTATATAAGCATTTTCAGCTGTTGTACTTGTTCCGTGATATAAAAGTCTTACACTACCATCTGAGTTTGTTCTTATTATTCTCCAGTATATATCATCATCAGCATTTGCATATTTATGTTCAGTACAATTTGTGTTATAACTACTTGCTGATGTACATTCATCCATAGTAGAATATTCTTTATATGAAGTAGATACGGGTGAATAATATCCTCTATATCTAATCAAATCATTCTGATATTTTCCAAACTTTACCCAGTTGTCTGTTGCATTTCCTGCAAAATAGTATACTGTTTTACTGTCTTCAGTAGAAGTATATAATGTTTTTGTATTATCATTTGTTAAAACTTTACTAAAGTCTGTTCTTGTTAATACTGTTGATTTGTCTGCAAGTAATTGACTTAAAAGTGTAGGTTCTTCTGTTCCTTCAGTAATAAATAACTTTCCACTTAGTTTCTTACCCATATCGTCACTTTGGTCTACACTTTCATCGTTTGCATACTTAAATTCAATTGTATAACTTTGTGTTACTCCTACTGGAATACTAACACTATAAGCTAGTATTGTATCAGTTGCTGTTTCACTCTTTGGTACATCTTTAAACTTAGTCATATTGTATCCATTATTTGTACTAGTTATTTTATATTGTAAGTACCCATTAGTTACAAATGTGTTAACTAAGTCTTGTATAACTATGTTATATTTGTAAGTTTCATTACTCTTATTTTCTATAGTAAATGTTTTAGTTACATTCCACTTACCTGGTTCTATATTAGTACCACTTATACTTCCATCACTATCAGTAAATATTATTTTTAAGTCAGCACTATTGATGGTAACATCTTTTCCCTTTCCTATTATTTGTGCTGTAAAGTAAGCTAGTGATACACTAAGTACTACTACTAGTAAACTAGCAACTACTAATATTGTTTGTTTTTTCTGCATATATTTTTCCTCCTTTTATTACATAACAAAAAATGGGTAGAATGATTCTATCCAATTATTTCATGCAAAAAATTATTTACTTTTAAGTTAGTTAGAAGACAACACCCTATATTCAGTACTTTATTTTGTACTATAGGTAAAGATATATAACCTAATTTATTTACAAAATTATTAGTCATATTATGTGTCCTCCTTCTACCTTAAACTGATAAAAGTATAACAAAAAAGAATACTTTATTCAAGTACCCTTTAACAATTTTTACTAAATATTACTAGAAGTAGTTATTTTAATACTCTTAACTAAATTATCATATTCTTTCATAAACAAATCTTTTTTAGCATCATTAAATATAAAACTAATTCCATAAGTATTAACTCCATCATTTACTATAAAATACCAGTCATTAGTATAACTATATTCTTTATATTTACTCTTTATTAAATAACCTTCAAGTCCACATAATGTATACTCTTTAATTTCTAAAACATCATAATCATCTTTTAACCCATTCATTATTTCTTCTTTAGTAAATACCATATCATATACTTCTAACATAGAAGCTTCTACTCCTACATCATTTCTAGCTTCAGCAGTAAAATAATTATAATACTCACTTTCATCATCTAATTCAAAATAACTAGGTAAACTAACAGTTATATTTTTATATTTATATTCTTTATAATTAACTGGACCACTTTCTTCACTAGACATAAAACCTAATAAAACTGCAAAAAATATTATAATTAAAGTAATAAACACAACTTTAATAGATTTTCTTTTATATTTCTTACTATTACTACTAGCCTTTTCTTCATTTACAATAGCCTCTTTATCAAAATAACTCTTATTCATACCAGTATTAACTATTATACCTCTTTTATAAAATTTCTCCATAAAACTATTTATTCTTTTAGACTTAATATAACTAGTTAATACACTTACTGGAATAGCACTTCTTTTATCATAAGCACCAAACTTATCATAAACACTTTCTAATTCTTTTATTTGTTCTGTTTCACTTTTATCATCAATATATTCTCTATTATCAATTACACCATAAGCTTCATAATTAATATTTTTAATAACCCCACCTATACCTAAAAAAGTAAACAAAACACTTATTAAATAATCCCCTAACATTGCACTTACAAATTCACTATTACTATACAAACTAGATAGATAAGATAAATCTATTCCCATACCTTCTTTATATAATAAGAATAAAGGAATAACTACAAAATTAAGCAAAGTTATAATTAAAATAGAACTGATTACAATTATAATTGGTGTCTTTTTAGTAACAATTCCACCAAACATTTTATAGAATTTAAACGAACCAATTCCTATAACAAAAGCAAGTATCGAAAGAATATAACCTCCATACACATACATAAGTAACCATGGAACTGAAAACACTATAGCACCCACTAAACTACCAATAAATCCTTTAAAATAATTATTATTTTCCATAAAATCACCTACTTCTTCCACTAATTAATTCTTCTTCATTATAACCAATTGTCTTATAAAAATCTCTCATCATTTTAGAATAATATTCTCTTTCTTTATACTTTCTCTTAAACTCACTTTCAGTAATAGCTATCTTTGCTAAAAAATCCTTATATTGTTTCCTAGTTAAACATTCTTTATATTTATTAAATATACTTGATTTTAACTTTTCTATTTCTCCTAAACAAGCCTTAACTCCATCTTCACTATCATCTTCTTCTAATAATAAATTATATATTTTCTTAAAACAACTCTTAAACTTCTTTTCAACTTGTTTACAAGCATATAACTCTTTTAATTTATTATCAACTATAGTAATTTTACCCTTCTTACTTTTAGTAACAAATCCATTTATCTCGCCATATTCTTCTACTTTAACTCTACCTCTTCTTTTAACAACTATATACATAAACCCACCTACTTTAACAAATCTGGTCTTTTTTCTTTAGTTAACCTAACTCTTTCACTATATCTATATTCTTCTATCTTTTTATGATCACCACTTATTAATACATCAGGTACTTTCATTCCTCTAAAAACTTGTGGTTTAGTATAAACTGGATAATCTAGTAAATTATCAGTAAAACTTTCACTAGTTAAACTCTCCTCACTTATTACTCCAGGAACTAACCTAGTAACTGAATCAATTATACTCATCGCAGGTATTTCTCCTCCAGTTAAAACAAAGTCTCCAATACTTATTTCTTCATCTACTAAAGTTTTAATTCTCTCATCAAATCCTTCATAATGACCACATAATATTATTAAATGTTCTTTTTTAGAAAACTCACATGCTTTACTTTGATTATATAACTTTCCACTTGGAGTAAGCATTACTACATAAGAGTTCTCTTTTCTAACACTCTCTATAGCACTAAAAACTGGTTCACACATTAGAACCATTCCTCCACCCCCTCCATATGGAGTATCATCTACTTGATTATTACTAAGTGTACTAAAGTCTCTTATATTAACTAAATTAATACTAACCTTATTAGAACTTATTGCTCTTTTAATTATACTATTATCAAGTATTACTTTAAACATATCTGGAAATAATGTAAGAACATCTATTTTCATATCAAACCACTCACATTCTTAAATTCTATTCTATTATCTTTTTTACTAACTAACTTTATAAACTCTTTATTAAAAGGAATATACTTATTATTAACAACAAATAATTTATACCCATTATTATCTATAATATCACTAACTTTACCAATAAACTTATTTTCAAAATAAGCATCCATTCCAATATAATCACTAATAAATAACTCCCCATCTTTTAAAGGTACTTCTTCTCTATCTATATAAACTTTAGAACCCTTAAACTTCAAAACATCATTAATATAATTATACTCATCAAATAAAAACATATCAAATATTTTATGATGTCTATAACTACTAATTGTAACTTTTTCTTTATTATCACCTATATAAAAATGTATACCCTTTTTAAAATAACAATCTTTATAATCAAAATTACTAAGTAATTTAACTTCACCCTTAAGTCCATGAGTATTAACAAGTTTCCCAACATATACATATTCCATACACTTCACCTAAATTTATACATAATTATAGAACCACTTACACCCACATTCAAACTTTCACATTTACTATTCATTGGTATATTTATTCCTTCATCAGCCTTTTCTTTTATATAACTACTAATTCCTTTACCTTCACTACCAAGTACTAAAGCATAATCTTTTACTTCACTATTATCTAAATTAATACTTCCATGCATATCAGCATAATATACTTTTATACCCATATCATGTATTTTATCTATAGCTTGATTTAAATCCATTCTAACTATATTCATATTAAACATACATCCTTCAGTACTTCTAATTAATTTATCATTATATATATTAACTGAATCCATACTAAGTACTATAGTACTTACATTAAATGCAAGCGCACTTCTTATTATGGTACCTACATTACCAGGATCTTGCACATTATCTAATAACACTATTTTTTTACCTACTATTTTATTAGACAAAAAGAATTTAACAACACCCATTATATTAGGAGTACTTTTAAGTAAACTAATCTTCTCTAAACATTTATCACTTACTATAGTAGTTTTAACATCATAACTTATACTACATTTATTACTTTTAATTACTTCTAAAAGAATTCCACTTTTATAAGCCTCTTCTACAAGATGTTCCCCTTCAACAATAAACATATTATTTTCAAGTATATACTTCTTATCTCTTAATTTCTTAAAAAATAATATCTTCTCATTATTAACACTATCTATCATTACTCCTCCTTTAAACTTCTCTTATTATTTAAATAATCTGGTTTATAAAACTTAACAGTATTCCAAAACTCTTTACTATGATTAAAATGTATAAAATGTACAAGTTCATGAACAATTACATAATCAATATCATCTACATTACATTTAATAAGTTCACTATTTAAAGTAATAAGCTTCTTACTTTTATTACAATATCCCCACTTTCTAACCATTTTTCTAATACTAACTTTTGGAAAAGGAATACTCTTACTATTCATTTTATTATATACAATACTTACTCTTTCTACTAAGAAACTTTTACTCATTTTCTTTAAAAACTTATCTAAGTCATCTTCTTGTTTTACATAAATATAATCTTCCACTATTTTAGGACTTTTAATAGTATTTAGTATAACTACTTTATATTCTTTACCTAAATAATAAAACTTTTTTGCTTTCTCACACTTCTTTAACATAATATTATACATCTTAGTAATATAACCAATATTATCATTAATTAAATTAGTTAAATATAAATTACTAGTTAACATATTAGTAGTAACATACACTTTTAAATCATCTTTAACCCTTATATAAGTATTCTTAATATTCTTTTTAATAATAACTACTTCTACATTCTCTCCATCAATTAATACTTTCATAATTAAAGTATACCATAGTTTAAAACAAAAATAAAGAGCACATAAGAAAAAGTTCTATTATGCATTTTTGATTTTTGCATAATAGAACTATTTACTCTTTTTCACCTTATAAAGTACATTTAGTTAATTAAAAAAACATTTATTAAAACGCTTTTAATCCAAGTTAAGCATTAACAGTTTCCTCTGTTTCTTCCTTAACTAAAGGTACAACTCCTAATGTATATCCAATAGGTTCAAGAAGTCTAATCAAAGTATTAATTTGAGGACTATTTAAATTATTTTCTATTTTAGCAACAGTTTCTCTAATAATTCCAGCACGTTCTCCAACTTCTCTTTGACTCAAATGTTGGCTCTTTCTAGCAACAACAATTTGACGTATAACTTCTTTTTCCAATTCCTTTAATTCCTCTTCCTTTAATAATTCTTCTTCAGTTTTTACGATATTTTCTTTTTTTGGTCTTCCCATTTTCCTTCACCGATTACTATTGTACCAAAAAATTGTACAAAGTCAACCTTTTTTTAAGATTTTTCTTTATTTAATACAAAACACAGCACACAATGGAACTGTTTTAATATTATTAACAAAGCCAAAGTTTTTACTAGAGACTCTAATACTATATACACAAATTCTGGCGTATTTTCAAGGAAAAACAAATATTTTTCACGTTTTTCGGCCCACTTTTTTGAAAAATTTCACGTTTTTTGGGGGACTTTTTCAAAAAATTTCACATTTTTCGGCCCACTTTTACAAATAACTATCAAAAATCATGTTATTTAACTAACAAAAAAAGCGATTACTCGCCTTCATGAATATCACTTTTTGGTTTTTCTAATCCTTTAATAGTAATACCTTTCTTTAAAGCATAATCCCAAAGTGCAGCATGTATTGCTTCTTCTGCAAGTAAACTACAATGAATTTTTACTGGAGGTAACCCATCAAGTGCTTCCATAACTGTTCTGTTAGTTATTTCTAATGCTTCATCTATAGTCTTGCCCTTTATAAGTTCAGTAGCCATAGAACTAGTTGCAATTGCAGCACCACATCCAAAAGTCTTAAACTTAACATCATTTATAATTCCATTATCATCTATATCTAAATAAATTCTCATGATGTCCCCACATTTGGCATTTCCAACTGTTCCTACACCACTTGCATTTTCTATTTCTCCAACATTTCTTGGATTAGTAAAATGATCCATTACTTTTTCTGAATACATAATTAATTACTTCCTTTCTTTATAAAATCTTCATATAGTGGACTCATACTTCTTAAGCCACTTATAACTTCTTTTAACTTATCTACTGTATAATCAATTTCTTCCATAGTATTTTCATGATTCATTGTAAGTCTTAAAGAACCATGTGCAATTTCATGTGGAAGTCCTATTGCTAAAAGTACATGACTTGGATCTAAACTACCACTTGTACAAGCACTACCACTTGAAGCACAAATTCCAAGCGCATCTAACTTTAAAAGCATTCCTTCTCCTTCAATAAATTGAAAACTAAAGTTAGCGTTTCCTACTAGTCTATTTTGTCTACTTCCATTAAGTCTTACATAAGGAATTTCACTAAGTACTCTATCAATTAAGTGTTCTCTTAAATTAAGAACATACTCGTTATTTTTTTCCATCTCACTAAATTTTAACTCAGCTGCTTTAGCAAACCCAATAATACCTGCAGCATTAGTAGTTCCTGCACGTTTACCTTTTTCTTGCATACCACCACTTATTAAAGGTGTAATCATAACTCCTTTTCTAACATATAAGAAACCAATTCCCTTAGGCCCTTCTATCTTATGTGCACTAGTGCTAAGTAAATCAATGTTCATCTCATTTACATCAATTAAAACGTTTCCATAAGCCTGTACTGCATCAGTATGGAATAAAACTTTATGTTTTTTACAAATATCACCAATTTCTTTTAAAGGCATAAGTGTACCAATTTCATTATTAGCAGCCATTATACTAACTAATATAGTGTCTTCTCTAATTGAGTTCTCTAACTCATTTAAATCAATTAATCCATCTTCATTTACATTTAAATAAGTTACTTCAAAACCTAAACTCTCTAAATACTTACAACTTTCTAGTACTGCATGATGTTCTACTTTAGTAGTAATCATGTGTTTACCTTTATTCATTCTACTTATCATTATCTTTTTAATAGCCCAGTTGTCACTTTCACTACCTCCACTAGTAAAATATATCTCACTAGCTTCTGCACCTATTGTGCCTGCTATTAATTTTCTTGCTTCTTCAACTCTTTTACTAACCATTCTAGATGGACTATATATACTAGATGGATTAGTATAATATTCACTAAAATAAGGTAACATTTCATCTAACACTTCACGTCTAACTTTAGTAGTTGCAGCATTATCTAAATATATCATAAATCTAACTCCTCTCACTAATATGCTCAATACCATATTTAAGTATAATCTTAATATGTTCGTCACTTATACTATACATACTAGTCTGTCCGTCTTTTTCTACCTTAACTAAGTTTAAGTCTCTTAAATACTTTAGCTGATGACTAATTAAAGACTGACTTTTATTAAGACACAAAGAAATACCACTAACGCATTTACTTCCACTTAATAAACTATTAAGTATCATAAGTCTAGTATTATCAGCAAACACTTTAAAAAATTCACTTAACTTATCGTAATCTTGCATACCTTCTCCTTTTATGAATAACCATTCATATATTTCATTATAAAACCAGTTATATTCTAAGTCAAGAAAAAAATAACATAATTAAATGTTAAATATTACTTACTCAATTTCTTCTATTTTTTTATTTAAAACATCAAGATAATCTTGTTCAGCAGTAGTTAAATGTGTTTTCATATATTTATCATATTCTTCATGTGCTTTTTTCAAAGCCTGTTCATGAGTTATTTTACCACTACCATTTAATATATCTTTTCTTGTCATCTTTAAAAAAGCATTAAGTTCATTTATCCAGTCTTTCATTGTCATAGGATGCATATCTAAAGCATTTATTTCTGCAATATCTAAATATGTAGATACCATTCTATTTAAAACAGTAATCTCTTCTTCAGTTAAATAGTTTTTTGCAATTTCAGTTTCACTTCTACTAGGATACTTTCCCTTAAAATTAGTAAGTCCTAAATTTTCTTTTTTTGAATCAACTCTATAAAATATAACTTCATCCGCAGTATTACCAAGTGCCAAATAGTGCATTTTATTTTGAACTGTTTTAAAAAAACTTATTGATAATTTATCTTTAGGATCATAATCAATACTAGTTGCATATATGTCTAATACTTTTCTCCAAAAAACTTTTTCACTAGACCTAATATCCCTTATTCTAGCAAGTAACTCTTCAAAGTATGGATTACTTCCATTATTTTTTAGTCTTTCATCATTTAATGCAAAACCCTTTGTCATGTATTCCTTTAAAACTCTAGTAGCCCACATTCTAAATTCTGTTGCTTTTTTAGAATTAATTCTGTAACCAACAGCAATAATAGCATCCAAATTGTAATGTAACACATTATATTTTTTAGAATCACTTGCAGTTGTCAAGAAATCTTTGACAACTGAGTTTTTATCTAATTCTTTTTCTTTAAATATATTATTTAGATGATAACTAATATTTTGTTTAGTAGTATCATAAAGATTAGCCATAACTTCCTGACTCATCCAAATATCATCATTTTCCAAGTTAACATCAACACTTGATTTTCCATCTTTTGATACATATATAAGTATATTATTCATACTACCTTCTCCTTTCATTTTACTAATTCGTAACTACACTCTCATTTTAACAAATTTTTAATAATAATTCCACTAATTAAAAACAAAAAAATAACATAATTAAATGTTAAATTTTAAGTATTTTAATCAAATCATAATTATTAGGTACATCTATATAAGAACTTTTTTCTATTAACTCACTTCTTCCTATTTTTTGTGACCAATTACCACATATATTTTCTCTTATAAAATGAAAATCTCTTTCTCCATCAAATACTTTTATTTCACTTAATACTGCTACTCTATAACCTATGTTTTTAATTTCTAAACTATCTAAATCAGATTTTAAATTATCAAGAAGTAATTTTGTATTTTTAGGATACTTTTTATAAGAAAATATACCAGGTATAAAATTAAAATAATTACCAGTTAATCTATAAAAATTCTCATTAAAAAATTGAGGAATACTTAACCTTAAAGCATATGCATAACAATTAGTATACATAGAATTAGTTAAATAATAGTTTATATCACTTTCATAACTAGGAAGACTCTTTAATTGTTTAAGTTTTAATATTAAATATTTTTTATAAAAGAAAAGTAACTCATCATAATTAAGCTCTTCATTATTAACAATTTCAAAAATATGTTCAAATTCCATAAATTCACTCCTTATAAACTTTTACTATTTAAATAACTAGCCATTTGTCTTCCCCATAAATAGAAGAAAAAACGTTTAGGATGAATACCATCATAACCATAAGGTTCTTCTTTTTCTAAAAGAAATCTACTATTTTCTAAAAAATCTATTTCCATACTTTTACATAATTTCATAAGTTTACTATTAAATTCACTTTGATAAGTAAAAGCACTTTTATTATTAATTGCTTTTTCACTAACTGGTAATACTGAATTAATGATAATTGTAGTATCAGGCAATACTTCTTTAATATAAGATATACTATTCTTATAAGCATTAATAAACCCTTCTACATCTCCATTCCATTTTATAATATCATTAGCTCCATAACTAAGAAATAAATACTTAGGATTATATTCTATAACCTTAGGCATATCTTTAACCATATTATCTATTCTTCTTCCTCTAGTATAAACAACACTCTCACTATAAAGCACTTTATAAGCATCAAGTCCTTCACCCATTGAGTCCCCTATAGCCATTGCATGATTATTTAAAAATATTTCTTTTACCTCTTCATCACTAACTTCTTCTATAGAATACTCAGTAATAAAAGGTTTTTCAACTTTAACAGGTACTTCTTCTTTAACTTTATCACTATTCTTTTTACTTCCAAAACAAATAAAAGAAACAACTACAACAAAAAGAATAAAAATTAAACTTACCACACTATATAAAACTTTCTTATTCATCACTTCATCTCCGTACAAAGATTATATACTAACTCACAAAAAAAAGCAAGCATATCTGCTTGCTCGCTTAACAACCATTTAATGAATTTACTCTAAATTAAATTTTCAGCTACTGGCACTTACGCGCCAGAAATATTAGTCTTTCTAGCACAGGTTAGTCAGTATTCACTTTTTCCCTACCACCAACTTACGTCGGCGGACACGGAAACAAATTTTTTTGTTTCCGGCTTAAAAGACCTTTTTAACCAAACTGTGTCTCACAAGATTTTTTACTAAAGTTAAGGAGGTCGATATTATATGAATAATCAAACTTTAAATGAAATTAATAAGAGAGATTCAGATAAATGTTATTTTTCTTTATCTTTCTCTTATTCTACTATCTATTTTAATGATGGTAATGATTATATTTATCAAAGAAAGGTTTATACTTTAATTGGTTGTAATATTTTTGGTGTTAGAAAATATATTACTTCTATTTTCGAAGATGATTTTGAAAAAGCTTCTGACTGGTATAATTTTTTTCAAACTCTCAAGTCTCGCGGATTGGAATCTGTTATCTTTTCTGTTCTACCTAATGTTGATTTTATTAGAAAAGCCATTAAGTTATCTTTCCCTGAAACCACTGTTTTTACTTCTTGTTTTGATATTATAGATAGATTATTTAAATTCTTTTCACAAAGTTACTCATGTAATATATATGAAAGTATTAAACATATCTTTTTAGCTAAAGATGTCAATGAATTTAATCTAAAGATTAATGAATTTTATACTGATTTTCAAGTACAACCATTTACACCAAACAAAGAAATAGCTTTATTAAATCGTGATGAGTTTAATGAGAAATATAAAAATAAAAACACTATTTATAAACATGCAAATGAATATTTTGAATTAATATTACCTTTATTTGACTTACCACAAAATATAAGAAAATATATTTATACAAACAATATAATTGAATCAGTTAATTCAAAGATACAAAGAGGATTTTATGGTAGAGGAGCACTTCCAAATAAAGAAAGTGCAGTAAATATTATTTATCTAAATTTAATTGATCTAGAAAATAAATGGAAGAAATCTAAAGTACCAAATTGGGACAAAATAAATAACGAATTAACAACACTTTATTATAATGAAATTAAAGAATACTTAAACTAAAAAAATTATTCCAATTTCCTTTATGACAAATTAATTTTGTTTAAATTGTTTTATAGTCGTTTAACTTCTAAAGGTTTTCAAAAAATGAAAACCTTTAGAATTAAACTCCAACAATGTATTAAACAAAATTAAATTTATCAAAAGTTTTCTCGGCATAAGTTTTTCAGTTTCTTTAGTGTACCATAAAAAAATACTTTAGCTTTTTTTTGCTAAAGTAAATTTTTTGGTTCTTCAATTTCTTTAGACACAGTTAAGTTAATGGGGTCTTTCGGACGGTACTTCAAGAGGCACAGTTTAGCACCCACTTGAAGTTTCTACTATTTCATAAGGTGTCTCAGGTGTCCCATTTCCTGTACTATATTTGATACAAGATTTGAGAGAAATGACGGGACGCACGGCAAGAGTGCCGTAGACGAAGTTGCCGCTCAAGTACGCATCGCCGGAAGTCCAGCGCCAAACATCCGCGTACGACCCACGCCAGTCAACAGGCGACAAGGACCACCAATAAGTTGATACTTGGGTTCCTACACTATTACTTATAAACCATGCATACGGAGTGTTCATTGTTTTAAATGCTACTCCTCCAGCAAACGCTATTTCATCTGCTGTCATTAACGATATTGGATAATCTAATTTTGCACTTGTATTTTCTGCGCTGAATGCGTCTCTTATATCTGTACAATTATATGATGGGTTTGCTTTTGCTCCATCTGTATCATAGTCCATTCTATAGTATGGTGCGAAGTTGAATTGTGATGATGGACTCGATGGATAATTGTATGTTTGTCCTGTTCCTTCACTTCTATCATTACAATATATTGCACTTGTACTTAGGTATTTTGTATAATTTGTTAAGTTATTTTTATACCATGTATCTATTGTTGCCTTTATTGTACTATCTGTTGTATTATTTCTTATTGTATCTAGTGATGTATCTTCTCCATATTTGTATCCTACATATTTTGGATTATTGTATGAAGAATTAAATCTACTTTCCCCTATATTCCCCTCAGTTGTATCATGACTAGTTCCTACATAAAGTAATCTTATACTTCCATCATGATTTGTTCTTATTATTCTCCAGTAGTATCCTGCAAATTTTACCCAGTTTTTTGTTGTATTTCCTGCATAGTAGAATACTTCTTTTGGTGTACTTCCAGCTATACTTTCTGTTGAAGTAAATAATGTTCCTGTTGTAGTTGTAGTTAAAGGTGTTGCAAAGTCATTTGTTCCATTATTATTGTTACTTCTTGTACTTCTTGCAGGATTATCTTTTAATATTTGACTTAATAGCGTTGGTTCTTCTTTTTTATAAACCTGACAAAACTCATTCTTTTGTACATTACTTATAGTAAGAGTATTACCACTTACTGTAGGTACTGTCCCACTTAAACAAGTAATATTTAACTTATCAAGTGTAACTGATGAATCACTTGGTGTTAAAGTAAACTCTACACTATTTCCTTTTTGTACTTGTTTAATATTCTTATCTATTGTTCCTTCTTTAAAATCTATCTCTATTGTTTTTAAATTCTCATCTATTTGTGTATTCTCTCCATCAGGTAAGTATTCCCCTCTTGCACTTATCTGTGTAACAAAATACTTTCCAAGACTAGCATTCTGTGCATCACTCTTAAGCCATGCATATAAATTAAATATCTTTGTTTCTCCTACTCCTATTTGTATATTACTTGCTATCTTATGATTATTATCAGTAGTATTTAAGTAATCACTATATAAACCTATTGCAGGTGTTTCTCCTTGAACTCCAAACCCTATTTTAACTTGATCATCGTTTACAAATTCAGAATACTCACTTGTTCCATCACTTATTACTCCTGCAGTCATATCTCTTTCTAAAAATATACTTACATATAAAGGTAAACTACCAGTATTAGTTAATGTAAATATATATGGTTTTAAATTATTCCAGTCATCATTAGTAACTGGATCAGCTACTGGATATATCTTACTATAAACAGTATTACCATTACTATCAGTTTCTGTTCCAATAATATTACCTATATTATTAACATTACTTGCACATGTTGCATCTTTACAAAATGATAAACTAATATCTCCAAACTTTATTACATCACTTGCACCACTTTTATCTACTTTAAATATTGCATAACTTAAAGCAATAAAAAGTATACTAACAAATAATACTACTCCTATAGTTATTTTAATCTCTCTATTTATTAACTTTTCTAGTCCCATGTTATCACCTATTCTATTACAATATTAATTATAAAATATTTTTTTAATTTTATCAAGTATAGTTAACTAATTTTTACAAAAACTAAGGTAGAATTTATTCTACCTTAGTAAATAACTAAAATTTAACATCAACATTTTCTTTTTCTTCTTCACTAGTTTTAAAATAATACTCTTCTTTAAAACCGAATAAACTACTAACTATATTAGATGGAAATACTTCTATACTATTCATATATTTAAGTACACTATCATTATATTCTTTTCTACTAATAGATATCTTATCTTCTATTTCACTCAAATTATCTATTAACTTATTAAAACTCTTATCTCCCTTTAAATCAGGATACTTTTCATTAAGTAAGAATATACTACTTAACTCATTATCTAATTCATTATTAGATTCAATTTCTTCCTTCCTATTACTAGCATTAACTACTTTTTCTCTAGCCTTAGTAACATTAGTTAAAGTAGCATTCTCATGTTTTGTATACCCTTTAACACTATTAACTATATTAGGTATCAAGTCACTTCTTTGTTTTAATAATACATCAATATCACTCCAATTAGAATCAACCCTATTATTTAATTTAGTTAATTTATTATAAACTTTAACAACATAGATAATAGGAATAACTACTAATATAATACTAAGTATACTAAGTAGTACTCCAATAATTTTATTAACTGTATTAGTATAATTTTGATTATCTATCTTACTAATTTCTTTATTCTTACTAATACTTAATGAATCAAGTTCACTACTCTTATTAATATCATTATTCTTAATTAAAGAATTCTTCTTTATAACATAAGGACTAACTTCACTATTCTTACTAGTCTCTAATTTTCTAATTTCTTCATTTTTTTCTTTTAATATATTATCTTTTTCTTTTTCTAAACTCTTTAATTCTTCCCCTATACTATAATATTTATCACTAAGTCCACCTTTAAAAAACTCTTTATTTTGTCTAACCTTAGCATCATTTATTTTACTAACAATATCACTCTCTTTAGTTTTATAGTTATTTTCTACTTCACTAACTAAATTACTATATTTAACATTAACTTCTTCTATAAGTGGATCATAAGTATTATTAACTTCTTCATCTAACTTAATATACTTATCATTTATTTCACTTTCTAATTTAGTATATTTATTATTTATCTCATCAATAAGTTTACTTTTTTCTTCAAAAGTTAACTCTTTATAACTACTAGCCTTACTTATCTTACTAATACCAGGTATTAATAAAAAATAAATAGAAACAAATATAACAACCAAATAAAATATAATACCCCCAGTTATTAATTTAACTTTATTTTTCATAAATCACCTATCCTCGAATTAATTATATCAAATTATAATAAAGAAAAAAAGCCTTTCGGCTTATTTTGTTCTTTTTAATGATTTATCCATATTAATAATAGACATAACTAGATCTAAATTTTCTTCTGGAACAGTAACTATATCATATTCCCAAGCATACATACTTTCTAAATCACTATTATCAAAAACTTTTAAAGTAGTCTCTTTTAAATTAGCAATAATTTGATTTTTACCAAATATCATAGATAATTTAGAATATAAATTAGTTCTAGTCCCAACATTTCTTACATGTTCTATTTTAACTAAATCATTTATTTTAATTAATTGATATTTATCTAATTCAACTATACTCATTATATGTTCCCCCTTCCAAGTAATTAAAATTATACCATATTTTGTACAATAAGTCAAATCTATCTTTTTAAAGTTAAAGTATTTCCTTCTAACTCATCACTTATCATACTAGATATTTCATTTCTTAAATCACATATTTCTTTAACTTCACTCTTTGTATCTAACAATGTTATAACATTACTAATAATCATATCTAAATCAGTACTATATTTAATCAAACTATAATCTTTATTTACAAGAGTTAAATTATTATCATCTTTCATACTACTAATATATAAATCCATCTTACTTAAAAGTAATCTTCTATAATACATTTGGCTTTCATTATCTAACTTACTTATCAAATAATTAACTTTCTTAGTTTTATCAACTATTTCCTTTTTAACATTATTTATCTCTTTTTCAATATTATTTTCATTATTAATTTCTATTAATTTTTTTATATTTCTTTCCTCTTGAGCATCTTCTAAATATTTTTTATTACTATAAAGATACATTGTATTAGTTACAAATGAATGAATAAAAGGACAAGCCTGACCAACTTTATAACCAACTAATAATGGTATAAAAGCCTTTAAAAAAGTATAAAAAGTGCTAATTAATGGATTAAATGGCAAAGTAATACAAGTACTCAAAATTAAAAGTAATAAACTTGCTCTAAAAATACCTCTAATCAACCATCCTTTAGTAGGATCAACCGACTTATAAAAATCATCAACATGAGTAGAATTCTTATATCTTTCTTTAATCTTTTTATTCTCTATATTAAGTTTTCTAAACTCATCAAAGGCATATTTATTATATTCATCATTATCATCAAAAAAAACTTCTGTACGACTTTGATTTGGAATAGAATCACTATCAATAATACAAACCCTATTATCTCTTATAATAATATCTTTTACCAAATTATATTTTATTCTTTTTCTTATTAGTTTTAAAAATTTATTAAAACTAATTGGTCTTTTAAATCTAAATACTGAACCTCGATCATCAAAAATACATTTAACTATACTTTCACCATAATCCCAACTTTTTGAATAAAAATTTTTATAATCGATTAATCCTTTAGAAAATTTCAAACAACAATACATATTTAATTTACCCCCTCAAAACTAATTTATTTTCACACTAACTCACCTTTCAAAATCAAGACAATATATTACCATATAAAGAATAACAAGTCAAATAAAAAGTACTATTTAAAGTACTATTTTAATCTTTTAACTTTTATATCATTAATTATACTATTTACATAATCAATTTCACTTTCCATCACTGTTATCACATCATATTCATACTTATATAAATCATCTAAACAAGAATCTATATCTGTTGAACAACTTTTATAAAAAACACTTCTATCTAAGTTAGTAATAAATTGATTACTTTTAAGCTTTCTATTTAATAATCTAAAATATAAACTACTTTCTATTCCAATATCTTTAACATGCTCTACTAAAGAGACTTCTTTTATTTTAGAAAATTTATCAAAACTTAATTCAACATATTTCATAAATACCCCCTATTATAAAAATAATGGCGTTCCCGAGAGGATTTGAACCTCCGACCTACCCCTTAGGAGGGGGTTGCTCTTCCAGCTGAGCTACGAGAACACCTAAGTTAATTATACCACAAATAAAATAAAAATACACTATAAAATAAAAAACCTAAGTTTAAATCCACCTAGGTATGTAAATATTTCTAGTTATAGTATCTTTATAATCCTCAAAATAAAGTATTAACTTATTCATAATATATTCTACTACATTACTAACTCCTCTAGATATAGTTAACTTACTTAATCTAGAACACATCTCACTTTTAAAACTACTATCAGTAACAAACTTATACATTATGTTATCAATAATAACCATCTTTTCTCTTTCTCTTGAAGTAATATTCTCCATATTAAAAATATAATCTTTATATAAATTTATCATATTATGTGTTACTTTATCATCATTATAAACTTCATTATTTACAATAGTATAATAATTCTTACAAATACTTACAACACTTTTATTCTTATTAAAACTATTCATTCTTTTTACTCCTCTACTATATATTTAGATTATATGAAAAAATTAAACACATTTCAAGAATAAATTTTGTTCGCTTGTGCAATATATTACACTTTTTATAAAGAAAAGTACGATTTCTCGTACTAAAATATTTTTATTAAAATAATCTAAATATATCATTAAATGTTACATAAATCATAAGTATTATTAAAAGTATTGCACATATATTATTTAGAGTAGTCTCTACTTTAGGATTTAACTTTTTACCTTTAATTTTCTCAATAACTAGTAGTAATAGTCTTCCACCATCAAAAACAGGAATAGGTATAAAATTAATTACTGCAACATTAATACTCAAATAAGCAGTTAAATATATTAAACTAACTAATCCATTTTCTTTAACATTATCAATAACACTAAATACTCCAATTGGACCACTTAAGTTTTCAGCACCAACCTTACCAGTAAAAAGTTTACCTAATATATTAAATGCACTAACAGTATTTTTATAAGTTCCTACAAAACCATATTTGAGAGCATTAACAAAACCTTTTTCTTTTCTTGTACTAGAACTAAAACCAAACTCTTTTGTCTTTTCTCCATCTACTTCTTTATATGTAGGACTAACATTAATAGTTAACTCTTCACCATTTCTATTTACTAAAAATGTATAAGTTTCTAAATCTTTCCCAAACTTAGTTTCAAGAAGTACATCATCCCAAGAATTAACACTCTTATCATTTATCTTCAAAATAAGATCATTTTCCTTAAGTCCACCAAGTTCAGCAGCACTTCCTTCTAAAACATTACCTAAATAAGGACTAGTTACAGGACTACCATAAATAAGACCATTTATAAAAAGTAATATAATTGATAAAATGAAATTAAATACTATACCCATTACAAGAACAGCAAATCTTTTAAATCCACTTTTATTTTCTAATACTTCACTTTCTTTAACACCTTCACAAGTTTCCATAGTACTAGCAATTGCATTAAACCCACCAAGTGGTAAAAGTCTTAAACTATATATTGTAGGATCATTTTTTCTTTTAAAACTAAATATTTTAGGCCCCATACCTATTGCAAACTCATAAACATGAACCCCACTTTTTTTAGCAGCAATAAAGTGCCCTAGTTCATGAATAAATACTATTAAACCTAATATAATAATTAAAATAACTAATGTTAACAAAAAATTCATATTCTCTCCTTTATAAAAATTTACTCAAATAACTAAATGCTAAAATAACAAATAATATACTATCAAGTCTATCTAATACTCCACCATGTCCAGGCATAATATTACCATAGTCTTTAATACCAAAGTGTCTTTTAATACTACTAAACACAAGGTCTCCTAATGAACCTATTATGCTTAATAATATAGTTATAAGTATTAATAACAAAATACTTTCTTCACCTACTAAAAAGTGATAAAATAACGTACTAACTATTGTAGAAATAATAAGTCCCCCAACAAATCCTTCCCACGTCTTATTAGGACTAACACTAGGACACATCTTATGTTTACCAAACTTTCTACCAACAAAATAAGCAAAAGTATCACTCATTATTGTAATTAATAATAAATAGATAAATATATATAAATCCATCATTCTTATAGTAACAAAATTATTGAATGCTACACCTAAAAATACGATACTTCCAAACAAAAATGTAGCATCACTTATATCATATTCCTTTTTCTTATTATAAAATACAATAGGCATAATAGTTAATAAAATTATAAATATAAGTAAATCACTTAAAGTATACGATAACCTTTTATGACCCCATTCATACATCATAATAAGTACAAAAAGTACTACCCCTATCATCTTCATAACAACAGGTATCTTTTTCTCCTTCTCTTTAGCATTCATTAGTTCCATAAAACCAATTAATCCAAGTATAGAAGCACCTATAAAGAAAGGTAACTTTCCTATTATAACAATAGGTGTACAAATAATTATTGCTACTATTGCACTAATTATTCTTTGTTTCATATTATCACATCCTCACAAATTAATTATATCATAACGAATATAAACTTAAAAGATAAAACTAGTTTTTAATTATATTAATTTGATATAGATTTTCTTTTTCATATATTCACCTACAATTCAATAATTTCTATATTATCATTCTCTTCTTGTTTCTTAATTTCATCTAAGTTATCACTAATAAACCTACTAGGTTTCTTAATATCTTCAGTTACTATAACAGGCTCTACTTTTTCTATCTTTTTTTCTTTATCATCATTTAATAATATTTCTTTATATTTAATTTTATTAGCCTTAAATACTGGTGCTTCAGGTATTTCTTCTATTTCACTTTTAAACACATTATCTACTTTAGGAGTACTTTCACTTTCACTATTTAATAAATCAATTTGACTTTCAGTAAGTAAATTAATAGTTTCTTTTTTTAAATCTTCTTGTTCTATTTCATCACTACTTCTATTATCTAAGTTACCACTAAAATTAAGTATAGGTAAAAACACAATTGGTAAAAATATAAGCCCAAATGCAAAACTTTTTGTTGTATGAAAAACTATACTTAACCTATATAACATAATATATATAACTAGTATATTGACTACAGGAAACAAAAGAAGTATAAAGTAAAACCTATTCATATTAACAATATCTAAAAATATAATTAAATTATATAAAGGTATTAATAAACTAACTCTCTTTTTTTCACTAACTTTAAAAATATTACTACAAGTAAGCATTATTAATAATGAAAAAAGTAACGTTACGACTGCAAACCAACCCCATATACGCATAAATTTATATATATAAAATAGCATAAACTTACTCTCCTATCCTAAAATAATAATACACTAATTTTTAAAATTATTCAAGTATAAGTGACTAATTTCTATCAAATTAAATATACTATTAATAGGTGGTATATATGTCTAGTTTAAATTTAACTAAAATAATTGGAGGACTAAACAGTACTATTGGAACCGTTAACAAGGTAATTCCTATTTATAAACAAGTAACCCCAATAATTAAAAATGTAAAAAGTGCCTTTAGTACAGTAAATACTCTTAAAGAATCAGCAAAAGAAGCAGAAATTAAAGAAATAAAATCTTTTGAAAGACCCATAACTAATTTTAAAAAGAAAACTAATAATTTAAGAACAAATAGTTTAGATACATTAACTTTTTTCCAATAAAAAAACTAATATTTATAATTAACTAGTATGTTAACTATATTTATTAGTTTTTCATTATTAGTTTTATTTAATATTTTATTATACTTATTTATTAAATATTCATTCTTTTCTTTAAGTAACACTTTATTTTTATGATTATACCCAATTAACAATTCTTCTTTAGAATACTCTCTTTTTATTCTATCAAATACTATTAAATTATAATATTTACTCTTATCTTTAATTATTTCTTCTTCTTTAATATAATAACCTAACTTTATCATTTCACTTCTTAATATATCATGATTATTATTAGATATAGTTATAATTTTATTAAAAAACACTTTACTATTTTTAAGTATATCTAATATAGTATAAGTACCCATTCCACTAAGTACTAAAGTTATTGTTTGATCAACTCCTTCTGGTACTCCATCACTAAGAGTAAATGTAATATACTTTTTTTCCAAATCACTCAAATTTTTTTTAGCATTAATAATTATATTAGCTTTTATATCACTCGCTATAGAATACACTCCTCTTCTAGCAAGTAATTTACTAAGAAGTGCTTGATCACATCCAACATCAAGCACTTTTTCATTATCACTTATATAAGAAGAAATACACTTTAACCTATTCAATTAAGAAATCCCTAAGTTTTTTAGCACGTGATGGATGTCTTAACTTACGTAGTGCTTTTGCTTCTATTTGTCTAATTCTTTCTCTTGTAACGCCAAACTTTTTACCTACCTCTTCAAGAGTATGACATGTTCCATCATAAAGCCCAAAACGAAGTTCTAATACTTCTTCTTCTCTCTTAGTAAGAGTTTCAAGTACTTCTTTAAGTTCCTCTTTAAGCATAGTATAATCAGTATACTCTTCTGGTCCCATGGTTCTCTCATCAGCTAAAAAGTCCCCTAAATGTGAGTCATCCTCTTCACCTATAGGTGTCTCTAAACTAACTGGATCTTGACTAATTCTTCTTATTTCTACAATCTTATCAAGTGGAAGATTCATCTTTTTAGCAAGTTCACTATCAGTAGGTTCCCTATTTAAATCAAGTGCCATTTGTCTTTCAACTCTAGCAAGTTTATTAATAGTTTCAACCATATGTACAGGAACCCTTATAGTTCTAGCCTGATCAGCAAGTGCTCTAGTAATAGCTTGTCTAATCCACCAAGTTGCATAAGTACTAAACTTAAACCCTTTATCATAATCAAACTTATCCACTGCCTTCATAAGTCCAATATTTCCTTCTTGAATTAAATCAAGAAATAAAAGTCCACGTCCAACATAACGTTTAGCAATACTTACAACAAGTCTCAAATTAGATTCAGCAAGTATCTTCTTAGCCTCTTCATCACCAGAAGCAATTCTTTTAGATAATTCTTGTTCTTCATCTAAACTAAGTAAACTAATTTTACCTATTTCTTTTAAATACATTCTAACATTATCATTAACACTCATATCCTTACTTTCGTTAACAATATGTTCAATATTAAATTCAGGATCATCTTCTAACAAATTAGTATCAGAATCACTCTCATCTTCACTTCTAATTTCTATATTATTTTCATTAAGAGCATTATATAACTCATCCAAACTATTAGCATCCAAGTCTAAATTACTAGTTTTTTTAGCAATAACTTCATAAGTTAAAAACCCTTGTTTCTTACCAATTTCAACTAACTCATTAATAACACTTTTAATATTAGTAGTTTTTCCTTCTACTTCGCCACCACTCTCACTATCACTCTTAATTTCTATATCATTATTTTTAAGTTCTTTATATAATTCTTCTAACTCACTATCACTTAAATTTAATAACATAGTTTTTTCAGTAATAACTTTTTCAGTTAAATACCCTTTCTTTTTACCAAGTTTAACTAAATCACTTACAACTTTCTTAAATTCTTTACCTTCACTTACCATTTTAGCACTTCCTTCTTTGTTTCTAAAAACTTATTAGTTAGTTCTTCCTTTTCACTAACATCAATGCTGTCATTAATTTTAAGAGTTCTTTCATTTTGTAACATCTTAACTCTTTTTCTTTTAACCTTATTAATATAGTCCTCTAATTCCTCATTACTATAACTAATACTTTCAACATTATTAAGAGGATAACTTTCAACTTCTTTTATGACTCTAGTAAGGTCTTCACGTACATTAGTGTAACATATAAAGTCCGCATAGTCAAACATTTTATGACTTTCTTTATAATTTATTATAGCATCTGCTAAATTCTTTCTATTTTCATCATTCAAATACCCAAGTTGTCTTTCATAAATAGTTATAACTTCAGGATAATTGAGCATCAAATGAAGTATTCTAAGTTCACTCATATCATCCCCATTATATCTCTTTTTCACTACATTTTTAGTACTTTTTTTAACAATAACTTTATTATTATCTTTCATCTGTAGTTTACTTTTAATTAATTCAGTACTTATATCAAACTCTTTACTAAGTTCCTTAACTTTTAATTCTCTTAATACATCATCATTTATTTCATTAATAACATTTATACTTTCATTTATATAATTAGACACTTCAAGAGTATTAGATAAATCAACATTCTTTTTTAAATAATTAAGTTCAAAATCAACAAAATTAACCCTGTTATCATATGCTTTTATAAATGCTTCTTTTCCTTCATAAAGTATTAATTCATCAGTATCCTTATATTTACTAAAAACTATTACAGTAGGATTTATTCCATTTTCTACTAAAGTTTTACCAATATTAATAGTAGCAAGTTTACCAGCATCATCCTGATCTAGATTTAATACAACATTAACTCTTTCTTTCTTTATAATAGATAAATGTTCTTTAGTAAAAGCAGTTCCCATAAGCGCTACTATGTTATTAATACCCACTATATGACACCTAATAACTTCCATCTGACCTTCACTAATAATAATCTCTTTTTTTCTTCTAATCTCATCTTTAGCCCTATAATAATTAAATAAAATACTACCTTTTTTAAATATATCAGTTTCTTTAGTATTTATATATTTAGGTGCATCACTATCATCATACTTTCTTCCAGAAAATCCTACTGGATTACCCAAGTTATCTCTAATAGTAAACATTATTCTATTTATAAATAAATCCTTATTATTAGATGAAAGTCCAATATTTTCTAGTTTATCTATATTATATTTTTTACTTAAACTATTAACTAAACCACTACTAAGTGAAAGACCTATATCAAAGTAATCAATTGCTTCTTTAGTAATACCTCTTTTATTAAGATAGTTTCTAGCATTCTCTCCTTCTTTAGTATTTAAATTATTTTTATAATAAGAAAGTGCTATACTATATATTTCATAATCTTCTTTAAATTTATCATTTACTTTAGGTTTATCTAGCTTAAAATTGATTCCACTTCTTTTTGCAAGTACCTCAACTGCTTCTAAAAATGAAATACTTAAATAGTCCTTTACAAAAGTAATAACATTTCCTGTTACTCCACACACAAAACACTTATATATTTGTTTTTCTTTACTAATACTCATTGAAGGGGAATGATCATCATGAAAAGGACATACACAAAAATAATTTTTTCCTTTTTGTACTAAAGGTAAATACCCACCAATAACATCTACTATATCATTAGATTCTCTAACATTTCTAATAAAGTTATCATCTACCTTCATAGTAACCCTCCTAACTATTTGTAACCTCCAACTACATACTTATTTTCACTAACTACTATAAATGCATGACTATCTATCTCAGTAACTAGTTTTTTAAGTAAAGGAAGTTTTTTATTTGTAGTAGCAACAAATATCATATATTTATTACTTATTAAATCTTTTCCTTTAACTCTACTAACACTAACTGCAAAATTATGATTAATTAATGCATCTACTACTTCCCTTTTTTGCTTTACTACTATATTAACACTAACATTTGATACTATGTATTTATCACTCAAATACATTCCAACCATTACACCACATGCATATCCTGCACTATAACTAAGTGCTAATAAAAATGCACTATCTGCTGAATTTAATGCTTCTCTTACTACAATAAACCATACAAATACTTGAATAAAACTCATCAATACTGCAAACACTGTTCTATCTTTTACAATAAATACAGTAGCAAGTGTACTTAAAGAAGTATCAACGATTCTAGCAAAAAATACTAACAAGCATAAAAACACTATATTATCCATAATCCACCTCTTTTATTCCGTATCTATTTTATCAAATTAAATAAAAAAACTCCACCCCTTTTAAAAAAGTTTTACTATTTTTTAATTATTTTTCTTTTAACATTCACTACTAGTTATAAATCTTCTAATAGTTACATCGTCACCATTTATATATTTAATCAGCCACTTATTATTCTCTCTTACCAAAAGTACTCCAGTCGTTTTATTGTGAAACTCTTTTCTTAAATTAACATCAACATAATTCATATATGTTTGTATTTGCCCAATATGCTCTTTCTTAAGTTCAGTTACTTTTATCTCTACCACTACATAATTCATATCCATTACGTTAAATAATAAAATATCTATATAGTTATAGTTTGCACCTATTTTAATTTTGTATTGACTCCTTACATAAGTATAGCCTTCACCTAAAGATTCGCAAAAACTTGTAGGGTTTTCATCTATCCATTTTTGTACTATTTTTTCTGTTAATTTATCTTTATACGACAAGCCTTTCAAAACGATGGGAGATGGTACTTTCTCATCAGGACTAACTCTTTCATTACTATTCAATTTTTCTTTTACTGCTAAAGGAAGTCTTCCATATTCATTAGATTTTATTCTTGATCTTAATTCCCTAGTAGTAAGACATAACTTATTTGATAAATTTAAGTAATATGCTATTTCGTCTACATTTTTTAAGTGTAATATTTCACACACGTTCGACCATGTTATATTTACATTTTCAAAAAGGGTCGACAATGTCGGCCCTTTTTGAACCAACATATAAAATAATCTCATCTTTTTCAATACTCTAGTTGAATAACCTTTACCAAGTTCACTAGTAAGTCTTTTAGAATATTCTTTGATAAGTCCATCTCCATACTTAGCTCTTTCTTCTCCTCCTTGTGCTTCTACTAAAAGTTTTCCCACATTATAGTAACTTTCTAAATCTTTTTGATTACTTTTGTATTCTCTTACCTTTCTTCCAATTGCATTATCTACTAGTATATTCTTTATTTCATTGTAATAATTCATTTTAACCCTCCCAAATATTCACCAACTTGCTCGTCACTTGTTATGTAGTTTCTTACTAATATTCCATTATTATTTATATATTTAATTAGCCACTTATTGTTTTCTCTTACTAGAAGTATCACTTTTAAAAATGGCAGACAGTGTCTGCCATTTTGCAAGCAGATAAAAATTCAACATACATTTGACCAAGTTATGTTTATGTTTTTTAATATATCCGCCAATGGCGGATATATTAATAATAAATAAAAACTTCTCATATACATAAGTCTAGTAACAATATATCCTTTATCAAGCTCACTTGTAAGTCTCTTAGAATACTCTTTAATAAGACCATCTCCATACTTTGCTCTTTCTTCTCCACCTTGTGCTTCCACCAAAAGTTTTCCCACATTATAGTAACTTTCTTAATCTTTTTGATTACTCTTATATTCTCTTACCTTTCTTCCAATAGCATTATCAACTAGAATATTTTTTATTTCATCATAATAATTCATCTTACACCTCCTGTTTTTTTAATTACTTGTAATAAATTCTCTAACAACAATATCATTATTGTTTATATATTTAATCAGCCACTTATTATTCTCTCTTACTAAAAGTACTCCAGTTGTTTTATTATGAAATTCTTTCTTAAAATTAGCATCAACATAATTCATATATGTTTCTATTTGCCCTATGTGTTCTTTTTTTAATTCGGTTACTTTTATTTCTACCACTACAAACGAATTAGATATGTAATTAAATAGTAATATATCTATATAGTTATAGTTTGAACCTATTTTAATTTTATATTGGCTTTCTATGTATGAATAACCTTCGCCTAATGATTTACAAAAACTTGCTGGATTTTCGTCTATCCATTTCTGTACTACTTTTTCTGTAAGTTTTTCTTTATATTCTAACCCTTCTAACACTATCGGGTCTGGTATTTTATCTTTTACTGAAACTTCTTCCTGTTTCATTAATTTTTCTTTAATTTTACTATCAAGTCTTTCATATTCTTTTGATTTCAATTTTAAATCTAACTCTCTTGTAGTTAAATTCATTTTATTAATACAATTAATGTAATACAAAAACTCATTAACATCATTCAATTTTAAAAGCTTTATGATAAATGTCCAAGAAATATTAAGAGATTTAAATTGGACAATCAGTGATTGTCTTTTTTCTACAACAAGATAAAATCTTCTCATATTCTTTAAGTTTTGTATTGAATAACCTTTGCCAAGTTCACTAGTAAGCCTCTTAGAATATTCCTTAATAAGTCCATTACCATATTTTGCTCTTTCTTCTCCACCCTGTGCTTCAACTAGAAGTTTACCTACATTGTAATAACTTTCCAAGTCTTTTTGATTACTTTTATATTCTCTTACCTTTCTTCCAATAGCATTATCTATTAGTATATTTTTTATTTCATTATAGTAATTCATTTTAACCCTCCCAAACATTCACTAACTTGTTCTTCATTTGTTATATAGTTTCTTACGATTATCCCGTTATTATTTATATATTTAATTAACCATTTATTGTTTTCTCTAACTAAAAGTATTCCAGTTGTTTTATTGTGGAATTCTTTCTTTAAATTAGCATCAACATAATTCATATATGTTTCTATTTGACCTATGTGTTCTTTTTTGAGTTCTGTTACTTTTATCTCTACCACTACAAACGAATTAGATATATAATTAAATAAAAGAACATCAATGTAGTTATAGTTTGAACCTATTTTAATTTTATACTGACTTTTAATATATGAATATCCTTCACCTAAAGCTTCACAAAAACTTGCTGGGTTTTCGTCTATCCATTTCTGAACTATTTTTTCAGTTAGTCTTTCTTTAGATTCTAGACCTTCTAACACTATCGGGTCTGGTATTTTATCTTTTACTGTAACCTCTTCCTGTTTCACTAATTTTTCTTTAATTTTATTATCAAGTCTTTCATATTCTTTTGATTTTAATTTTGAATCTAACTCTCTTGTAGTTAAATTCATTTTCCCAATACATTTAACATAATAGAATATTGCATTAATGTCATCCAATTTTAACAATTTTGTAATACATGTCCATGAAATATTGTGAAACTTGAATTCGGCAATCAGTGATTGCCCTTTTTGGCATACAGTGTAAAAATTCCTCATATATTTTAGATTTCTAGTTGAATATCCTTTACCAAGTTCACTAGTAAGCCTCTTAGAATACTCTTTAATAAGTCCGTTACCATACTTTGCTCTTTCTTCTCCACCCTGTGCTTCAACTAGAAGTTTACCTACATTGTAATAACTCTCTAAATCTTTTTGATTACTTTTATATTCTCTTACCTTTCTTCCAATAGCATTATCAACTAGAATATTTTTTATTTCATCATAATAATTCATTTTTCTCCTCTCCAATATTTAACATAATAAAATAATCTGCTTTTCATCATTACAAACTTTTTATTATATAATTAGAAATACATTTCTTACATCCTCCTAAATTTACCACATATAAAAAATAGTGTCAAATCGCCCAATTTTTAAAATTACAAAGCATTTTTGAACCTTATAAACTACATTTGTAATTAATTAAATACAATTTTAAAAACTAATTGTTACCAATTTTTAAAATTTGTTAAAAAAATTTCCATAAAAAAAAGAATAAAAACCAGTCTTATTCTTTCTTATCAACACTTAAAACACTTAAAAATGCTTCTTGTGGTACTTCAACACTACCAACTTGCTTCATACGTTTTTTACCTTCTTTTTGCTTTTCAAGTAGTTTTCTCTTTCTGCTTACATCTCCCCCGTAACACTTGGCAAGCACATCTTTCTTCATTGCACTTATTGTTTCCCTTGCAATAACCCTTGTACCAATACTAGCCTGAATAGGAACACTAAACATCTGTCTTGGAATAATCTTCTTTAAATTTTCAACAACAGTCTTACCACGATTATAAGCGTTATCCTTGTGTACTATTACACTTAATGCATCCACTACAACTCCATTCAAAAGAATATCTAACTTAACAAGTTTACTCTCCCTGTTACCAATAAACTCATAATCAAATGAAGCATAACCTTTAGTAAAACTTTTTAATTTATTAAAGAAGTCATACACAATTTCCGATAAAGGAAGTTCATATATTACATCTACTCTTTTTTCATCTATATAGTTAACACTTTTATAAATACCTCTTTTATCTTGACATAACTCCATTACTGGACCAACATATTCATTTGGCACAAATATATCTGTTTTAACAAAAGGTTCTTTAACACATTTAATTTTACTTTGTTCAGGCATTTTACTTGGACTATCAATACTAAGTATTTCCCCATTAGTTAACTCTACTTCATAAATAACGCTTGGACTTGTTGCAATAAGTTCTATATTAAATTCTCTTTCAATTCTCTCTTCAACTATTTCCATGTGCAAAAGCCCTAAAAAACCACATCTAAAACCAAAACCTAAAGCATCAGATTTTTCAGGTTCAAAAGTAAGAGCTGCATCATTTAGTTTTAACTTCATTAAAGCCTCTTTCAAGTTATTATATTTACTACTATCTATTGGAAATATTCCACTAAATACCATTGGTTTCATAGGCTTATAACCAGGTAAAGGTTCTAAATCATCACCTTCATGTATAATAGTATCTCCCACTTTTACATCTTCTATACTCTTAATACTCGCTGTAATATATCCAACTTCTCCACAACTTAAACTATCTCTTGGACTATCTTTTGGAGTAGTTTTACCTAAAGATGTTACTTCATATACAGCATCTGTACTAATCATTTTAATTTTATCTTTTAATTTAACAGTTCCATCCACTACTCTTATTAAAGCAACTATACCTTTATAACTATCAAAGTATGAGTCAAATATTAAAGCTCTTAATTTATCATCAGTACCTTTTGGAGATGGTATTCTTTCAACTATAGCATCCATAAGTTCTTTTACACCTTCACCTGTTTTACCACTTACACAAAGTATTTCATCTTTTTCAAAACCAATAGCTTTAACAAGTTCATTTTTTACTTTTTCAGGGTCTGCATTAGGTAAATCTATTTTATTTATAACAGGAATAATAGTTAAATCATTATCAAGAGCTAAATACAAGTTAGCCAAAGTTTGTGCTTCAATTCCTTGAGTTGCATCCACCACAAGTATTGCACCTTCACATGCAGCCAAACTTCTACTTACTTCATAACTAAAGTCTACATGTCCTGGTGTATCTATTAAATGTAGAGTGTAACCTTTATACTTAAGTTCAACTGCATTTAGTTTAATAGTAATACCTCTTTCTCTTTCAATATCCATATTATCTAAAAGTTGTTCTTTTCTTTCTCTTTCAGTTACATTACCACACACATCAAGTATTCTATCGGCTAAAGTACTTTTGCCATGATCTATATGAGCAATTATACTAAAATTTCTAATTTTACTTTTATCCATAACTTTCACATCCGATTAAAAGTATACCATATTCCATAAAAAATTAAAAGAAAAAAGTAGTTTTACCTACTTATCCTTTGACCTTTTTAAACAAACTGTGACTCACAAGATTTTTTACTTAAATTAAAGAAATTTAGATAAATATAAATTATCATTTAACCCTTAGATTACTTTATAATAATTATATTAGTAACTTAATCGTTAGACACAGTTAAGTTAACGGGATCTATTCACATACTCCACTACCTGTATAAACAACGTAAGGATTTTCTGGACTTCCGTTTCCTCTAGATATCAGATTACAAGACAAGAGAGATACTGAGGGGCGCACAGCGAGTGAGTAGAAGATGCCGCCTTCGCCCAAGATGCCAGGGGAACCAGAACCAAGGACGAACCAAACGTACGAGCCAGAACTAAACCAGCCACTAGGAGAAAGGGACCAGAATGTTGCACTTGCATAACTACTTTCTCCATTTGCATTAGTGTAATACCATATATATGGTGCAGTTAATGGCTCACCTGTTTCTCCTCCTGCATAACTCAGTTCATCTATTGTCATTAATCCAACGGGGTAATCTAGTTTTGCACTTGTATTATTTACGCTGAATGCATCCCTCATATTTATACAGTTATATGTTGGTTGTTTATTTGTTCTTATTCTTTCGAGTGAATAATACCTAAAACTATCTGTTGTTGAATAACCATGTTCGCTTGCAAGGTTTCTATCATTACAATAAACTGCATCTTTACTTAAATACTTTGTATAAGCAGTTAAATTGTTTTTATACCAATTATCTATATATGTTTTTATTGTACTATCATTTGTATTTAGTCTATTGTTTTCTAGTGAACCTGTAGTTCCATATTTATATCCTACATACATTGGATCATTATATGAAGTATTGAATGCACTCATTCCTATGTAAGCTTTTTCAGTATCAGGACTAGTTCCTGCATATAATAATTTGATACTCCCATCTGCATTAGTACGAATTATTCTCCAATATATATCTTTTGTTGATGTACCATTCCATGTTGCTTTTTCAGTTATCCATTTAGCACCATCCATACCAGAACATTCACTCTCAGTTAAACCAACTGCATATAAACCATTTCTATTAACATTGCAAATATTAGTAGAAGTACATTCTGTTTCATTTTCTGGAGTTTTTGTAGTTTGATTAGTCATATTTGCATATATTACTTCTTTCCCTTTATAAGTACATGAACTTTCTGTTGTTTTACCAAACTTAACCCAGTTATTCTTTGCATCTCCTGCAAAATAGTATACATCTTTAGACTCATTTGTTCCAATTTGTTCAGTTGCTTTATATAATGTTCCTGTATTTGTTTCAGTGAATGCTGTAAATGTAGTTCTTGTACCTATTGTAGGATTATCTGCCATTAATTTATCTGTTAGTTTCATTGTTGGTTTAGTGAACTCTCTTATATATATTGTTCCACTTAAACTTTTACCCATATCTATACTTTGATCAACATATTCATCATTTACATACTTAATCTCTATAGTATATGTATGTGTTTTTCCTTTATCAATTGATACTTCATAAGCTAAAGCTACATCTTCTTTAATACTAGCTTTTGGTAAATAAGAGTAATCTGTCATATTGTATCCACCATCTGTACTAGTTATTTTGTACTCTAAGTATTTATATGTTTTAAAAGTATTTACTAAATCTTTTATTATAATATCATACTTATATGTACCATTTGACTCGTTTTTAACTGTAAAAGTTTTACTATTACTCCATCCTGGTGTTATATCATTTCCTTCTATATTACCATCTGTATCAGTAAATATTATTTTCAAGTCAGCACTACTTACTGAAACATCTTTTCCCTTTCCTATTATTTGTGCTGTAAAGTATGCTAGTGTTACACTAAGTACTACTACTAGTAAACTAGCAACAACTAATATCGTTTGTTTTTTCTGCATATATTTTTCCTCCTTTTATTACACAACAAAAAATGGGTAGACTTAACCTATCCATTTTATTTCATGCAAAAAATTTTCTTTTTTTAAGTTAGTTAGAAGATAATACCCCCCTCCAAGTACTTTATTTTGTACTATGGTTGAAGACATATAACTTAATTTATTTACATAATTATTAGTCATATTTTGTGTCCTCCTTCTATCTTAACTAGTTTAATTTTATCAAAAATAATTTTATATTGCAAGTACATTTGAGACATATTTCTACAAATTTTTTGGTCGAAAATAAAAAGTGGTATTTGTAAAACCACTTTTATTAATGAATTATTTTGCTAGTAAATTTTGTTATGTTAGCAACCTGATTCTGTTTCTAAAATTGTATACGGGCTACCGGATGAGCCGTCACCACTTGAATATTTAACACATGATTTTAGGCTTATTACTGGACGAACTGCAATAGTAGCAGATACATCAACTCCACGAACTACTCCTGGGGAATCTGAAGCTTGTAAACCATATACACTTGCATAAGGCATATTACCTCCTACCAAACCATTTGGAGTCATAGACCACCACCAAGTACTTCCAGTTGAACTTATATTCATACTATTGTAATAGAAATATGTTTGTGCTTGTTGATACGATACTCCTCCAGCAAAGGCGATTTCATCCGCTGTCATTAATGCTATTGGATATTTAAGTCTTCCATTACCTGTACTAGTATCTGATGTAAATCTATCATTTGAATTTTCACATGCATATGTTGGTGTTTTATTTGTTTCAAGTCTTGTATGTGCTGCGTAATAGAAACCAGTTAAACATTTTGAACAATAATCTCCTTTTCCAACGTTTCTATCATTACAATATACTGCAGTTGTACTTAGATATTTTTCATAATTTGTTTTTAAATTATTTTCGTACCATGTATCTACTACACCCTTAATTGGACTATCATAATTATTATATCTATTACTTTGTAACGAACCACTTGAACCATACATATAACCTACATACATTGAGTCAGTTCTATTATAAAAGAATGGTGTATTAGAACTTATATATGCTTCTGTTGTATCTGGACTAGTTCCGTGATATAAGAGTCTTATACTTTCGTCTTTATTAGTTCTTATTATTCTCCAGTAAAATCCTCCAAATTTTACCCAGTTGTCAGTTGCATTACCAGCAAAATAATATACTGGTGTTTCATCTTCTGTTCCTGTATATAGTGTTTTTGTATTATTAGCCGTCAAAACTGTACTAAAATCAGTTCTTGTTAATCTTGTTGTTTTATCTTTATATAGTTGATATATTAATGTTCCCTTAGTAAATGGATTATTCTCTCTTAACGTAATATTGCAATTTATATTGCCTGTTATATTATTAATTGTATAAATATTATTATTAAGAGTTCCATTACAAGTATTATCTGTTAACTCTAATAGGTAACCATCTTCTGGTATAATAGTAAATGAAGTTTCTCCATCTCTTCCAACTACTTTACTAACTGGAGAAGTTGATCCATTTATAACATTTAATGTTACTGTATATCCTTCAGTAAAATCTACTACACAACTTGTTGGTAAGTTTACTGTTGTTAGTCTTATAGTTCTTCTTGAATCATCCCATTTTCCTACTGACCCATTTGTACATGTTACAGTTTTAGGAATGTATGGGTCACTTTCTTTTGGAAAACTAATAGAAGTTCCATTTAGTGTTGCACTTGCAAATACTACATCTCCTTTTTCACTTAGTTTATATGGATTTGTTATTGTACCAGACCCTTTTACTTTTACATCACTTTGTAAATATATTACTGGTCTTAAGTTACTTGTAGTACTTGCTTCTGTAATATTTCCACTTGTTATGTTTTTAACTAAAGAATTATCTATTACATAATAATTATTTTCATTTAAGTATGAGTTTATTCCTCCAATGTATGAGTATTCACTTGTATTTAATAATCCAATATTTGAATAAGTACTTGTTGTACAGTTTAATCCTGTACAACTAAATTTATTTGTTTCTAATACATAATCACTTTTCTTAGTTAATGTGTTATAAAATGTTGTTAGTTCTGTACTTATATTAGTTGTACTTGTTTCTTTAACTGGGTTAGCAATTATTTTTATTCCGTTAACTGTTTCATAATAACCTACTACTCTCCAAATGTTTTTTGTTGTATCTGTGTCTTCTGGATATTGTAAATAGTTATTTATTGCATCTCCTCCATAGATATTATTACTTGTTTCATTTTCTATTATTGTTTTTAAACTTTCTGTGTAATCTGTTATTCCTTCATACATTTCTGTTACTCTTGTATAACCTTCTTTAGTACTATTTAAATCATTATAAGTATAACCTCCATCTACATTAAATTCTACACTTAGATCACTTGTTGCTTCTATTACTATTTTTACTACTTTTTCATATGTTCCTGTACCATTTTTGTTTATCTTACCAGTTGGTAACCATCCTGTATTACTTGAATATTTTACACTACCTGTACCACTATTTATTTTGTATGATACACCATACTTACTTTCTACATCATTTAAACTAGTAATTTTAAGAAGTATTGTACTTGTTTTACCAGAAGGTAAAGTAACTGTTTTTGTATTTATTGTTTCATTTCCCCCAGTAGTAGTTATATCTATTCCATATAACAAATTGCTTATAAGCATAGACGTACTTCTATAGTTACCTGTACTAAATATAAATGTTCCATAAGAAAG